>ENA-ORTQ01000002-ORTQ01000002.1-human-gut-metagenome-genome-assembly--contig:-NODE-2-length-598060-cov-7.557865_pt1 | contig 598060 bp, 494 predicted proteins | sample MGYA00241912_ERZ509188 | MGnify/ENA primary metagenome ERZ509188 (study PRJEB26280, sample SAMEA2338849) | human gut metagenome | biome: human gut; feature: human-associated habitat; material: faeces...
ACGGAAAGGGTGCGGTAGGAAAGCAATCCCTCCGTCTTGACGGCAGAAAAGTTTGCAATATAAAAATGGTAGGCATATCGCAAGCAAACGCAATAGTGTAACAGTTTGTGTCTTGCCGTCAATCTACCTCCCTTTGACAAGGGAGGCAAGTTTAGTGCGAAGCGAGGGATAGTGAGGTTTTGAAAAAGGGTTGGTGAGGAGAGATGACAGTTAAAATATAATAATACAAAAAGCGGTCACAGCATTACACTGTAACCGCTTAACTTTATTGCTTTGTGTAATCCCGCAGTTCAACTAACCTTAGCTGAACAACAACAATTCCAAAGGCGGAATTTGAAGCGGCACATTGCCGCTAGTTGTTGGAGGAGCGGATCAGGCCTTTTTCGGCATCAATTGTAACTGTGACGCCGCTCTTTAAAACGTTTGAGGCATTTTCTGCGCCGTAAATCACGGGAATATCAAGAGCCTGACCTACAACAGCCGCATGGCAGTCGGGGTTTGTATCCTCTACTACAATTCCTGCGGCGCTCTTGAGTACGGACATTATATTATTGCTCGTCTTGGGGATAACAAGAATATCGCCGGAATGGCAGAGCTTTATTGCGTCCTCCTCGTTCTTGCATACGCAGACGGGGGCGGTCACTGCTTTTGCGGTCGCACCCTTGCCTTTAAGCAGAACATCTCCGACAATATGCACCTTCATCATATTCGTTGTACCGGAAACTCCGAGCGGAAGTCCTGCGGTGATAACTATAAGATCTCCGTCCTTTAAAAGTCCCTCTTCCATAGCTCTTGTTACTGCGTGGTCAAAAAGCGAGTCACTGTCGCTCATCTCTTCCGACTTTATCGGGATAACTCCCCACGAAAGATTAAGCTGGCGCTGTGCTCTTTCACTTGTAGTAGCCGCAATTATAGGACAGGTGGGACGGAACTTTGATAATGTTCTTGCTGTGCGTCCGCCCTTTGTTACAGTAAGTATAGCGGTTGCGCCGAGGTCAATTGAGGTTGTTACCGTTGCGTGCGCTATTGCGTTTGTAACGTTCGGTACGCCCTCGTTTTCTCTTGAGAAGAAACGCTTACGGTAGTCTATATCCTGCTCTGTCTTTACAGCTATAGCTTTCATTGTTTTTACCGCATCAATGGGATATGCGCCTGCGGCGGTTTCGCCCGAAAGCATAATTGCGCTTGTGCCGTCATAGATGGCATTTGCAACGTCTGTCGTTTCCGCTCTTGTCGGGCGGGGATTCTTTATCATCGAGTCAAGCATCTGGGTAGCGGTTATTACCTGCTTGCCTGCGTTGTAGCCCTTGTGGATAAGTTCTTTCTGGATTCTGGGTATCTCAACAAACGGAATCTCTACGCCCATATCTCCTCTTGCCACCATTATACCGTCTGCAACACGGAGAATATCGTCGATATTGTCAACACCGTCCTGATTTTCAATCTTTGCTATTATGCTTATATCCTTGCCGCCGTTCTCGTCGAGCAGCTTTCTTATCTGTATTATATCTTCGTCACGGGTCACAAAGCTTGCCGCAACTATATCAAAGCCTGTCTTTATGCCGAAAAGCAGATCGCTCTTGTCACGCTCGCTGAGATAGGGCATTGAAAGATGTATGCCGGGGAAGTTACAGCTTTTGTTGGGTTTTAACATACCGCCGTGGATAACCTTACAGCGAATATCGTCGCCGCTCTCCTTGCGGTCAATCTCTGTTACCTTAAGTTCAAGCAGACCGTCGTCTATAAGGATAGTAACACCTGTTTCAATGTCGCTTGCAAGATTGGGATAGTTTATGGCGGCTCTCTTTTCGTCACCGATAACATCTTCTGTCGTGAGTGTAAATTCACTGCCCGTCTTAAGTTCTACGGGCTTATCGTCCTTGAAGCTCTTTATTCTTACCTCGGGACCTTTTGTGTCAAGAATAGCCGGTATAGGAAGTCTGAGTTCCTTTCTTATTCTTTCAACCTGCTCGTAACGCTTTTTGTGGTCCTCGTGGGTACCATGTGAAAAATTGAAACGGGCGCAGTCCATACCGCTCTTTATAAGCTCACGCAGAACGTTGTCATCATCTGTTGCGGGACCTAAGGTGCATACTATCTTTGTCTTTTTCATAAATATCCTTTCTTACGATAAAGCTGTCCATACATTTTTCATACCGTTTGCATATTAAAAACGGTCATAATCAGTATAACATTTTCCGGCTTTAATAGCAACAGAAAAACAAGTTACGGTGACAAATTTTACAAAAATTTTACACAGTGGCAATGTGCCGTTTCAAATTTGCCTTTTTCAAAAGCAGAGAATGACAAAACTTGCGTTGACGGCGGTGCGGCTGTGAGCCGCTTCAAATTCGCCTTTTGCAAAGCCGGAGAATGGCAAAACTTGCGTTGACGGCGGGGCAATATGATATTGCGGATTTATCGGAGTGTATAAAAAGACGTTAACAGTGAGTTATTATCCGGATTTCCGGCAACAGAGGAAAACAGAGTTTTTGAAGGATATACGGAAAAGTTTATAATACTCCTGTCAGAAGCAATATTGCAGACACTATCCCTGCGCCGACCGTTCCGATAACTGCACCTATTATAAAGGGAAGCTTGTTTTTGTGGGGACTCTTCCCTGCTTTTTCAAGACTTATGCCGTTCAGATATAACTGTGCCTGACTTCTCAGCTTGCTGCTGCATGACATTTCGGGACGGATATAGAAAATCGCCTTTTCAAAATATTCGTTTTCAGTGTTGTTTATCTCAAGCACCAGTTTGTTCACTGCCTTTACCAATTTTATACGCTCCTTTTTTCAACAATTCATGATTACAAAGTGTATTATAGGAAATATATGTAAAATTATACGCTGCGGATATTAGTTTTCAACAGAAAAGTGTGGAAAACTACCGTGTTTTCAACTCGCTCCGGTGAAATTCTGTGAGAAACGGTGGAAAACTCCGTTGAAATTGTTAAAACTTCCGATAAAAGCACATTGAAAACTTTTTTAACGTGGCGGTTGAAATCAAAAAATGCGTTTTACAAATAATGTTATATAGTGGTACAAAAAGGAAATTAAATGAGAACGGTTGTTAAGTTGAAAATTTCTTATTGTCATACAGTATATTGTAACAGATTTACACGACAGCGATGTTGATAACATAGCGTATAATGCACCGATTTACCCGCTTTTCAACAGGTATAGCGGTTGAAAATGTTGAAAATAATGTGTTTTCCACTACTATGTGGTGCAAATTTCGTTTTTTTTGTGGAAAACTCCGTTGAATATGTGAATAACTCCGCTTAAAATGAGCTTGTACGGGTGTTAATAAGAAGAAAAACTATTTTAAACAGGCGGTGAAAAAATGAAAAAGTAAAAGTATGGATTACCATTTCATCAGGTAAAGCGCTTTTTGCATAGAAAGGGTGTCGGATTTTACATTACAGATAATTACAACAAAAAATAAGAACGGATATGCAGAAAATCTGTTGAAATTTACTGTCGGATATGATATACTATTACTGCATTTACTGCTTTTATACGATTTTTTGTATGCGGGGAGGGACGGCATGAAATACAGAGAACGTACATTACGGCATGAATACAAGTTTCCTGCTACTGTAGCACAGTGCGAGGTGCTGAGAGAACGTTTCTCGGCTGTCATGACACCCGACAGGCACGGTGAAAACGGCTGTTATCGTATAACGAGCGTATACCTTGACGATGTATACCGCTCGGCGTATAACGATAAGCTGATAGGTGCGGATACCCGTAAGAAATACCGTATAAGGACATATGACCTGTCGGAAGATCTGCTTCATTTTGAATGCAAGTACAAGGACAGGGATATGACGTCAAAGCGTGGGATATGGATAAACCCCGAACAGTATCACTCTATATTAAAGGGAGATTATTCTTTTGTATGGAGCGGCGAATATGAAGGGACTATCCTTGAGGACGCGTCCTACAGCAATTCGCTGGCTATGCTCCGTCCGTCGGTTATAGTGGACTATAACAGGCAGGCGTTTGTAAATCCGGAGGGCAATGTGCGATTTACCATTGACAGCGGATTCAAAGTCGGGGCATTTTCGGACGATATGCTGTCGGACAGCGTCAGATATCTGCCTGTTGAAGATTTCACGGCGGTAATTGAGATAAAGTATGACGACTATCTGCCGTCTTATCTCGGAGAACTGATTACGGGTGTAAAGTTAAGACAGGATTCGGTATCGAAATTTTTACTATGCCATGATAAGCTGACAAGCCTTAATATGCGTACATAAACAGCAACATGGAAATCTGATCGGAGGAAAAATAAAAATGTTACAACATTTGACCGCACTTGCGGAAAGCACGGGGGACGATTTATTATCCCTTATTGGACAGAGCTTTGATATTACGGCACAGCTTGAGAGCTTATCACTGCCGAGAATACTGCTCGCATTGCTCACGGCTACACTGTGCGGAGCGATAATTTATCTTGTTTACCGTATGTTCTACAGAGGGGTTGTCTACAGCGACAATTTTAACATACTTGTACTGCTCATCACGGTGGTTACGGCGTTTATCATAATGACTATCAGTGCAAACCTTGTACTGTCGCTCGGTATGGTAGGTGCGTTGTCTATCGTGCGATTCCGCTCGGCGATAAAGGATCCGCTCGATGTGGGCTTCTTATTCTGGGGAGTAGGTGCAGGTATCACGGCAGGCGCAGGACTTTACTTTGTTGCAATAATAGGTACTGTTTTTGTTGCGGCACTGTACATAATTCTTACTATGGTGAAGAAGGAACGCCGTTGCTATCTTCTTGTTGTACGCTATGGTACGGACGCTGAGAGCAATGTCAACGCACTGCTCGGAACGCTCAAGTACAAGCTGAAGAACAAGACGCAGATAAACGACCGCATTGAACTGACTATCGAGATAAAGACTGTAAATAATGACACAACACAGCTTTCAAGATTCAAGGCTATCGACGGTGTTGACAGTGTAACGCTCCTCGAATACAACGGCGAATACATGAACTAAGTGGCTGAAAGCCACGGTAAATTCGCTGTGCGGCGAGTCGCCGCTGACAATTCGCCGTTCTGACGGTTGGCGATTTGCGTAGGTTACGTTACCGGCGGGCGGCTGTGAGCCGCTTCAAATTCGCCGTTCTGACGGTTGGCGGTTGGCGAGGGTTACGTTACCGGCGGGTGACTGAGGTCACACCATATTGACGTTAATACAGATTCAAGTATAATTTAAAGGATACTGCAACCGGTTTAAGTTTGCGGTATCCTTTTTTGCGGGTGTGACCCGCTTCAAGTTCCGCCTTTAATGCTGTTGCAATACAGCAAAAGATGGCAAAACGGCGGAGTTACACGAAGCGGTGATTTATAAACGGTGGGTGGCGGGCGGCGGCGGGTCGCCGCTGACAATTCGCCGTTCTGACGGTTGGCAAATGGCGAGGGTTACGTTACCGGCGGGTGACCGCTTGAATTTTTAGTATATCGGTGGTATAATAAAGATAAAGAATCTTGCATAAGGATTGATCTAATGATAAGTATAGATGAACTCCGACAACTGAACACGGCTAATCATTATATGATAACCGAACACGCAAGAATAAGGTTATTTGAGCGTAATATAACAATTGATGATGTTATTTGCTGTGTAGAAAACGGCAAAATTATTGAACAATATGAAAATGATAAACCGTTTCCAAGCTGCCTGATTTTAGGAGTAGAGCTTAAAGGCAAATATATTCATGTGGTTGTAAGTTGCAATGAAGATTATATATATCTCATTACTGCTTATTATCCTGATGAACAGCATTGGCAAGATAATTTCAAAACAAGGAGGAACTGATTATGTTATGTGCAAATTGTGGCTCAAGAGCCGAAAAAGGTTTTACAACCAGTGTTACCGATTTAGGCAATTGCCTTATAATTATAAGAAATGTTCCGTGTTATAAATGTACTCAGTGTAATGAAGTGACCTATACAGGTGATGTGGTAAAAAAGATTGAAGAAATCATAGAACATTGTAGAAAGATGATGCAGGAAGTTTCGATTATTGATTACTCAAAGGTTGCGTAAGGAATTATAAGCAAAAAATTAAAACGAAATTTTCTCTTGACAAAACAACAAGGATATGCTACAATCGGTTTAAAGCGATATATTAAAGGCTTTGAAGGGAAAAAGTAGCGTGAAACGTGCTTTCAGAGAGTCGTTGGTCGGTGTGAAACGGCAGACGTTTTAATGTGAAGATACACCCCTGAGCTGTCCTTCGGGAACGGTAGCTACGTTATAGCTTTTGAGGTTCGTGTGAAATGGTCTAAACGCACGGATAAACTGAGGTGGTACCGCGATAATTCGCCCTCTGTGCATTTTTGCACGGAGGGCTTTTTTATTTTCCACCCATAAGATTAAGACCAAAATTTATTTTTTGGAGGTCGAAAGACAATGAGCATGGATCTACTGGTACGTCTGCCCGATCCTGAGGAGATCAAGAAAAAGTATCCTGCAAGCGAAAAGGTAAAGGAAATAAAGGCGCAGAGGGATAAGGAAATAGCCGATGTATTCACGGGAAAGAGCAATAAGTTTCTGCTGATAATAGGACCTTGCTCCGCCGACAAGGAAGAGCCGGTCATTGATTATATTTCAAGGCTTGTACCCGTTCAGGAGCAGGTAAAGGACAAGATACTGATTATACCGAGAATTTATACGAACAAGCCCCGTACCACAGGTGAGGGATATAAGGGTATGATACATCAGCCCGACCCTACAAAGCACGAGGATATGCTCGAGGGACTTATCAAGGTAAGACAGCTTCATCTTCACGCCATAGAGCAGACGGGCTTTACCTGTGCTGACGAAATGCTGTACCCCGAAAATGACCGCTATCTGTCCGATCTGCTGTCTTATGTTGCGGTCGGTGCACGTTCTGTAGAGGATCAGCAGCACAGGCTTACCGCAAGCGGACTTGATATTCCTGTAGGAATGAAGAATCCCACGAGCGGAACTATGTCGGTAATGCTCAATTCTATCCGTGCGGCGCAGGCAAGCCATACTTTCATATACAGAGGCTGGGAAACGCACACAAGCGGAAATCCGCTTGCTCACGCTATACTGAGAGGTGCTGTAAACAAGCACGGTGAAACCATACCGAATTATCACTATGAGGATCTGTCACTGCTCTATGAGCTTTACTGCAAGCAGGAGCTTCTTAACCAGGCGGTCATAGTTGACACCAATCACTCAAACTCCGGCAAGAAGTATCTTGAGCAGGTAAGAATAGCAAACGAGATTCTCCACAGCCGCCGTCACAGCAAGGATCTTGAGGGCTTTGTAAAGGGACTTATGATTGAAAGCTATATCGAGGACGGAAGCCAGAGCACAGACGATGCGGTTTACGGCAAGTCGATAACCGACCCGTGTCTTGGCTGGGAAAAGACAGAAAAGCTCATCTACAGCTTAGCCGACCAACTCTAAGCGCCCGTGGGGCGCAGCAAATTCCGACCTTTAATAACGTTACGGATTTTCGCAGGATAGCGGAACGGTCGGGGTTTGATGATAGTGCGTGATTGATTTGAGGTTTGTTGAAAATTCGAGCGAAGAACTATCACATTTAGCTCACCTTTGGCAAGGGACGGGCAAGGATGCCCGATATTGAACGCCCAGAGTTTTGCAGGACGCAAAACAAACAGAGCGTTCATAAGCCGAGAATTAATGCAAATGGATAAACAATGCTCCTATCAGATGACAGCATGATATTGCAAACGGACACACAGACGTTTGTCTTGAAAATAATAAAATAAACCGAAAGGAAGAAGAAAATGACACTTTACGAAGAACTTATTGAAAGAGGGCTTATCGCTCAGGTTACAAATGAGGAAGAGATAAGCAAGATGATAAATGAGGGCAAGGCTACGTTCTACATAGGCTTTGACCCGACAGCCGACTCTCTGCACGTTGGTCACTTTATGGCACTGTGCCTTATGAAGCGTCTGCAAATGGCAGGCAACAAGCCTATTGCGCTTCTCGGCGGCGGTACGGGTATGATAGGCGACCCCTCCGGCAAGACGGATATGAGAAAGATGCTCACAAAGGAAGATATTGAGCATAATATTGCCTGCTTCAAAAAGCAGATGAGCCGTTTTATAGATTTCTCGGACGGCAAGGCACTGCTTGTAAATAATGCGGACTGGCTGCTGAACCTTAACTATGTAGACGTACTGCGTGAGGTGGGCGCTTGCTTCTCGGTAAACAAGATGCTGAGCGCTGAGTGCTACAAGCAGAGAATGGAAAGAGGTCTTTCGTTCCTCGAATTCAACTATATGATAATGCAGAGCTATGACTTCTACAAGCTGTTTAAGGATTACGGCTGTAATATGCAGTTCGGCGGTGACGACCAGTGGAGCAATATGCTCGGCGGTACGGAGCTTATCAGAAAGAAGCTTGGCAAGGACGCACACGCAATGACCATTACCCTGCTCTTAAATTCAGAGGGCAAGAAGATGGGCAAGACCGAAAAGGGTGCTGTATGGCTCGACCCTGAAAAGACAAGCCCGTTTGAATTCTTCCAGTACTGGAGAAACGTTGCTGACGCAGATGTTATGAAGTGCATAAAGATGCTTACATTCCTGCCGCTTGAACAGATAAGAGAGATGGAAAGCTGGGAGGGCGCACAGCTCAACAAGGCTAAGGAAATACTCGCTTACGAGCTTACTAAGCTTGTACACGGAGAGGAAGAGGCTGAAAAGGCTTTAGCCGCCGCAAAGGAGCTGTTCGGCGGTAAGGGTGTCAGCGGCGATATGCCTACTGCGGTTATGCCTGCCGAGCTTGTAAACGACGGTAAGATCGGTATTCTTGACGCTCTTGTTGCATCAAAGCTATGCCCGTCAAAGAGAGAGGCAAGAACAAACGTAACAGGCGGCGGTATCAGCGTAAACGATGAAAAGGTGACCGACCCTGCGGCTATGATAGAGATAGGCGAATTTGCCGTAATCAAGAAGGGTAAAAAGAGCTACTGCAAGATAGTAAAGGCATAAGATGATAAGAGTAAGAAAAGCGCAGGACAAGGATATTAAGCGTGTTACGGAATTGCTCGCTCAGGTACTGGAGCTTCACGCCGATTTAAGACCCGACTTATTTATACACGGTACGACAAAGTACACGGAAAATCAGCTGTCGGATATATTCGCTGATGAAAAGACACCTGTATTTGTGGCTGTCGATGATAGCGGTACGGTGCAGGGATATGCGTTCTGTATACTCAAAGAGCCTGCTTTTGCAACAAATATGACAGATATTAAAACGCTGTATATAGATGACTTATGTGTTGACAGCAACGCAAGAGGTCGGCATATAGGCACAACGCTTTTTGACTATGTAATGGATTTTGCAAAGCAGACAGGTTGTTACACAGTTACTCTGAACGTCTGGGAGGGTAACGACAGCGCACGTCATTTTTATGAAAAGATGGGAATGTTCGTCCGTGAAACCCAAATGGAGCGGCGGGTCGCCGCTGACAATTCGCCGTTCTGATTGTTGGTGATTTGCGGAAGTAGCGTTACCGGCGGGCGCTTACAGCGCACCCTATTGACGTTGTTTTATATTCAGGCATAATTAAAAGGATACTGCAAACTGTTGAGGTTTGCGGTATCCTTTTTTGCGGCTGTGAGCCGCTTCAAATTTGCCGTGCGGCTGTGAGCCGCCTCAAACTCGCCGTTCTGACGGTTGGTGATTTGATTAACCTCCGTTATCGACGGTGACAATTTGTTACTGCGTATTCAGATATAATTAAAAGGATACTGCAAACGGTTAAGTTTTGCGGTATCCTTTTTTTGCGGCTGTGAGTCGCTTCAAATTCGCCGTTCTGATTGTTAGTGATATGCATCTTACGTTACCGGTGGGCGGCGGCTGTGAGCCGCTTCAAACTCGCCGTTCTGACGGTTGGCGATTTGATTAACCTCCGTTATCGGCGGTGATAATTTGTTACTGCGTATTCAGATATAATAAGAGAATACTGCAAGCAAACTGTTTGCGGTATCCTTTGTGCATATAAGAAAAACCACTGTACATAGGCAGTGGTTTTTATATTGTTTCTGTATTACTGTTATATATTTTCCGACGCCATATCGAACAGATTTATAACCTCTATCCCTTTGGCGTTTGCCATTCTTACCGTCTGACCCGTACCGCTTCTTGCTATGCTGTCATCATAATAGCATACACAGCAGTCGGCAAGCTCCACCATTTGCGCATTACGCTTTTTCATACACTCTTTGGTGTACTCAGAGCCGATATACTCAATATCGTCAGCCGCCATAAGTATAGCATAGAACTCCTGCTTATCGTTATAGCTCCAGTTCTTTGTCTGCTCCTCGTTGGAACAAGGGAGCACAAGATGAAGCTTTATATCGAGTGCCTTGCGCTTTTTGAGATACAGTACCATATGTGCGCACATTGTGTCAAAGCCGAGCGCACCGCCGCAATAAAAGTCGGTTACGCCGCGTTTTACAAGTCCGCATATAGTGCTGTCGAGAAGCGTTTTGAGTCCGTACATATCGGAACATTCTATCCTACGGTGTCCGGTAAAGCAGACAGATGTCACTGCAAAGCCCCCTTTTTAATCAACGATAAAAAGAAAAATAAGCCGTATCTGCGTTTAACAAATACGGCTGATGTGCTAAAGCAAGATGTAAATCAGTCTTCAACCTTTTCTTCGATGAACTTAACGATGTCGCCGACAGTCTTGATTTTCTCAACCTGATCATCGGGGATCTCGATGTCGAACTCTTCCTCAAAGCTCATAACGAGGTCAACAACGTCAAGTGAATCAGCGCCGAGGTCATCTGTGATGCTGGCTGCTTCTGTAACCTTGTCTTCTTCAACGTCGAGCTGGTCAACGATTATCTTCTTTACCTTATCAAATACCATTTGAAATCTCCTCCGTGTTTTGTAAAAGAAATCTTCTTTCGTTAATATTATACGGCATTGTGCCGAAATAATCAAGTCGTATTTACAACAAATACATTAAAAAAATGTCTAAATTTGCAGGGCGTATTTCTACACTTTGCACAACTTTCAAAGGGTTGCCGAAAGCTGTTGATTTACCGTCCGAAATAACGAATATGCTGTAGCATATTATGACCGCCGTTAACGTTAGTTACGCAAATTGCAAGCAGTCAGAACGGCGAATTTGAAGCGGCTCACAGCCGCACGGCGAATCTGAGGCGGGTCGCACCCGCTTACTCTGAGAAAACGCCGATTTTGCGGAACTTCTTGTAACGGTTGTCGAGAAGCGTCGGAATATCGAGCTTTGACAGCCTTTCGACTGCACTTATAAGATATTCCGATATATTGTCCGCTGTCTGTGCAGGGTCGGTATGAGCGCCGCCTACAGGCTCGGCGATTATCTTATCGCACACGCCGAAATTGTACAGATCGTCTGCGGTGATCTTCATAAGATCTGCCGCTTCCTTTTCTCTTGAGGGGTCCTTCCATAGAATAGAAGCAAAACCTCTGGGAGAAATTACGGAATATAAAGCGTGCTCAAGCATAGCAAGCTCATCGCATACGGCAAGCGCAAGTGCGCCGCCGCTTCCGCCTTCGCCGAGAACTACCGATATAACGGGGGTTTTCAGCGTCATAAACTCGGCAATGTTCTTTGCTATAGCCTCGCCCTGACCTCTCTTCTCCGCTTCTACACCGCAGAATGCGCCGGGTGTATCGACAAAGCAGATAACGGGTCTGTGGAACTTCTCAGCCTGATATGCAAGTCTTAATGCCTTTCTGTAGCCCTCGGGGTGCGGCATTGAGAAATTCGACTTCTTGTTTTCTTCTAAGTTTCTGCCTTTTACCTGTGCTATAACCGTAACAGGCGTGCTGTTAAGCGTTGCTATACCTGACATTATAGCCGCATCGTCACCGAAGTGGCGGTCGCCGTGGAACTCGGTGAAATGGTTGAATATAGCGGGTATATAGTCATTCACCGTCGGACGGTTCTTTTCTCTTATTATCTCAAGATGCTGTGTAGCAGTCATATTTGACATTATCATTACCGTCCTTTCAACCGTGCTGCCAGTCGGCGCCGATTTTTTTATAATTATGCAGTCTTAATATATTCGACAGCGTTTTACGCATTGAACGTCTGTCGGCTATCGCATCTACAAAGCCGCTTTCAAGCAGGAATTCTGCCGTCTGGAAATCGTCGGGGAGCTTCTGCTTTATAGTATCCTGTATAACACGTCTGCCTGCAAATCCTACAAGCACCTTAGGCTCTGCAAGGATTATATCTCCAAGACTTGCAAAAGACGCTGTAACACCGCCTGTTGTGGGGTCGGTAAGCACCGTGATATAAAGTCCGCCTGCATCGCTGTGACGTTTTACCGCACCGCTTGTCTTTGCCATCTGCATAAGGGAGATTATACCCTCCTGCATTCTCGCACCGCCGGACGCTGTGAACAGTATAACGGGCAGCTTATGCTCTGTGGCATATTCAAACGCTCTTGTTATCTTTTCACCTACAACACTGCCCATGCTCGCCATCATAAAATTGGAATCCATAATGCCGATGACCGCACGGTAGCCTCGTATAGTGCATTCGCCCGTCACTACTGCATCCTTCAGTCCCGTGCTTTCCTGCATACCCTTTATTTTCTTCTCGTAATCCGGGAAGCCGATAGGATTCAGTGACACCATATTTTCGTCAAACGGCTTGAAACTGTCCTTATCAACCGTTATATCAAGACGTTCCTTAGCGGAAAGCCTTGCGTGATAATTGCAGACAGGGCAGGTTTTTTTACGCTTTTCAAACTCGTCCATATAGAACACGTTCTGACAGCGGGGACATTTGAACAGCAGGTCCTTGGGTATTTCGGGGGCGGAGGAATCCGCCTCGTCCTTCTGTTCCTCATTAAAACGGTCCTTGACCATTTTAAACAGATCTTCTAACAATTAAAGCACCGCCTTTTCGTTTGCTTGTGGCATTATCAATAATTCGTCAGATCCTTGCGGTTAAGGAAGCCTATATCGAAATTACCGCTTTCGACATCCTCGTCACGCAGGAGATTGAGCTGGAAATCAATGTTGGTGTTGATACCCTCTATGAGAAATTCGGAGAGGGCGACCTTCATCTTCTGGATAGCCTCTTTCCTGTCCTCGCCCTTTACAAGCACCTTTGCTATCATACTGTCATAGTAAGGGGGTATCTCGTAGCCCTGATATACCGCCGTATCAATACGCACGCCGAAACCGCCGGGCATATGAATCGACTTTATCTTACCTGGGCAGGGACGGAAGTTGTTTTTAGGCTCTTCCGCATTTATACGGCACTCGATAACGTGACCGCTGAGCTTTATATCCTCCTGCTTATACTGCAGGGGAAGTCCTGCGGCGATGTTTATCTGCGCCTTTACAAGATCCACGCCGGTCACCATTTCGGTTACGGGGTGTTCGACCTGTATTCTTGCGTTCATCTCCATAAAGTAGAAGTTTAAATCCTTGTCTACAAGGAATTCTACCGTTCCTGCGTTTGCATAGCCGCAAGCCTTTGCCGCTCTTACTGCCGCTTCTCCCATTCTCCGACGGAGATCCTCCGTCATAATGGGGCTGGGGCTTTCTTCAAGCACCTTCTGATTACGGCGCTGTAACGAGCAGTCACGCTCGCCGAGATAAATTACATTTCCGTGCTCGTCCGCAAGGAGCTGTATCTCAACGTGTCGGGGATTTACAATGAACTTCTCGATATATATATCATCGTTTGCAAAGAACTGTTTAGCCTCCTGCTTTGCGGCGGTCATTGCCGCTTCAAGCTCTTCGGGCTTTTCGACAAGTCTTATGCCTCGTCCGCCGCCGCCTGCGCTCGCCTTTACCATTATCGGATAGCCGATCTTTGCGGCTATCTCCTGAGCCTCCTCAAGCGTCCCAACAACACCGTCGGAGCCGGGAACTACGGGAACGTCGTTTTCTATCATCGTCTTCTTTGCGTTTGCCTTATCGCCCATAGCGTCCATAGCGTCAGCGCCCGGACCTATGAACTTTATTCCGCACTTGTCGCAAAGACGTACAAAGTGGCTGTTTTCGGAAAGAAAACCGAAGCCGGGGTGAATTGCCTGTGCGCCCGTTATCTCGCAGGCGGCAAGCAGTGCCTTTGAATTAAGATAGCTGTCCTTTGACGGAGCAGGTCCTATACATACCGCTTCGTCCGCTATCTGTGCGTGAAGTGCAGTCTTGTCGGCTGTCGAATATACTGCGACAGTCTTTACTCCAAGCTCTCTGCACGCACGGATTATTCTTATAGCGATCTCGCCTCTGTTGGCGATCAGAATCTTATTGAACATACAGCGTTTGCCTTCCGTTTACTTGATAGCAAAGGTGATCTCTGCGGATACCGCCTTTTCACCGTTTACTGTGGCAAGAGCCTTGCCGACACCGATAGGACCTTTGACCTTTATTATCTCAACTTCGAGCTTTAAAAGATCGCCGGGTACTACCTGTCTTCTGAACTTAGCGTCCTTGACGCCGCCGAACAGACCTATCTTGCCCTTGTTTTCGGGGAGTGCAAGCATTGCCACTGCGCCTGCCTGCGCAAGCATCTCAAGCATAAGTACGCCGGGTACTACGGGGTATCCGGGGAAGTGTCCCTTGAACCAGAACTCGTCCTCTTTCATATACTTTGTGGCGACCACACGCTGACCGGGTTCCATTTCTTCGATAGTATCAATAAGCAGGAACGGATCTCTGTGAGGGATTATCTCCATTATCTGCTCTTTATTCATAAGCGACATATGTACAGTCCTCCGTTATTCTATTATGATGAGCGGCTGACCGAATTCAACAGCCTCTCCGTCCTTTACGGCAATCGACTTTACAGTGCCGGAAATATCCGCCTGTATCTCGTTCATTACCTTCATACTCTCAACGATGCATACTGTGTCGCCCTCGCTTACCTTATCGCCGACCTTTACAAAGGGAGGCTTTGTGGGGGAGGGGGCAGAGTAGAATGTGCCGACAATGGGGCTTTTTATGCTCTTGCCTGTATCGGCAGGTGCCGCAGCAGGAGCCTGTGCCTGCGGTGCTGACGTCGGTGCTGCGGGAGCAGCCGCCATAGCCATAGGAGGCATTGCGGGCATCATAGGAGGTGCGGGAGGGGGATTCTTCTGACCAAGCTCAAGCTCGAACTTGTCGTTCTTTACATACATATAGGACAGACCGCTGTCCTTCATAATACCGATAAATTCCTTTACGGCATCGGTAAGCGAATTAGTTTCAAACTGCATATTGTGTCAACCTTTCTCTTAGTCCTCTACGGGAGCAAATGCTATACAAGCGTTATGACCGCCGAAGCCGAGCGAATTGCTGAGTGCGCCTGTAATCTTCATATCTCTCGTGCCGTCAGCCGCATAGTCAAGATCGCATTCGGGATCTGCCACCTTAAGACCTAATGTGCGGTGCACCTTGCTGTTCTTTATCTGAAGGGCGCAGGCTACCGCTTCTACACCGCCTGCCGCACCTAAGAGGTGACCTGTCATTGACTTTGTGGAGTTGATGACCATATTTTTTGCGTGTTCGCCGAATACCAGCTTTACAGCGGCTGTTTCGGTCTTATCGTTCATGGGAGTTGATGTGCCGTGTGCGTTTACATAGTTGAAGGTTTCGGGCGCTCTGCCTGATTCCTTTACAGCAAACTCCATAGCCTTTGCGCCGCCCTTGCCCTCGGGGTCGGGGCTTGTTTCGTGGTAAGCGTCGCAGGTAGCACCGTAGCCGATGATCTCAGCATAGATGTTTGCGCCTCTTGCCTTTGCGTGTTCGTATTCTTCAAGAATTACGATACCGCTTCCGTCGCCGAGAACGAAACCGCTTCTCTCTGCGTCAAAGGGGATGCTTGCTCTGTCAACATCGGTCGACTTTGTTATAGCGTGCATATTGTTGAAGCCTGCATAGGCAAAGCCTATCGAGCATTTCTCTGTGCCGCCTGCTATGGCAACGTCCATATAGCCGTTCTTTATAGCGTGGAATGCCTCGCCTATAGCGTGTGTACCGCTGGCGCAGGCGGATACTGTGCAGTAGTTTACGCCCTTGAAGCCTGTACGGATAGCAACCGTACCTGCCGCCATATTGCCTATCATCTTGGGGATAGTGAATACTGAAACTCTCTTGTTGCCCTTGTTGTGATATGCGAGAAGCTCTTCCTGCGTTGTTTCCATGCCGCCTATACCTGAGCCGATTATTACGCCGCATCTGTAAGGATCGAGATCCTTGAAGTCGCTTCCTGCGTCCTTTATAGCCTTGTCAGCCGCATATACGGCATACTGTGTGATTATATCTGTACGGCGAAGCTCTTTCTTGTCAAAAAGGCCGTCTGCACTGAAATCCTTTACGGAAGCCTTTACGTTAAGCTCTTCGCTCTGACCGGGGAACCACTGCTCTAATGTAAAGCCGTGCTTGCCCTCCATAAGACTGTTCCAGAATTCTTCCTTGGTGTTTCCTATAGGGCTTACTACGCCCACACCGGTAATTACAACTCTGCTCATTTTTTTGTATTTCCTTTCGTGGCTTGTCTTTACATTGATAAGCCGCCGCTTATCTCTATTACCTGACCTGTTACATAGCTTGCGTCCTTTGAAGCGAGGAATGATACAACGCCTGCTATCTCTTCAACTTCGCCGCATCTGCCCATAGCTATCTGCTTTACCATTGCCGCTCTCAGCTCTTCCGAAAGAGCGTCTGTCATTGCTGTGTGGATAAATCCGGGTGCTACTGCGTTACAGGTGATGTTTCTCGGACCAAGCTCCTTTGCTGTGGTCTTTGTCATACCGATTATAGCCGCCTTTGTAGCGGAGTAGTTCATCTGACCGGGGTTGCCGTAAAGACCTGCTACGCTTGCAAGGTTGATAATCCTGCCGCTGCGCTGTTTCATCATAACAGAGCCTGCGAACTTTGTCATATTGAATACGCTTTTCTGGTTTACCGCAACAACGAGGTCGTAGTTTTCTTCACTCATTCTTACAAGCAGACCGTCACGGGTTATACCTGCGTTGTTAACGAGTACGTCAATACTGCCGAAATCGGCTTTTACGCTCTTTACGAAAGCTTCACACTGATCGTACTTTGATACGTCGGCGATGTACTTTTCGCACTTTACGCCTTCTGCTTTTATCTTGTCGATTATATCGTTGTTTTCAAAGCAGCTCTCAGCGATGTCGTTTAATGCGATGTCATATCCGTCCTTTGCAAGACGGAGAGCTATTGCCGCACCTATTCCTCTTGCAGAGCCTGTGATGATTGCAGTTGCCATTGATTTTCTCCTTTTGTTTTAACGTTTTATCTTACTTGTTCAGCAGTTTTTCAGCCTCTGCGAACATTTCTTCCACTATTTCCTTTGCAGGCTGTACCTTCTTTACCATACCTGCGATAGCACCGCATAAGAACGAGCCTTCCTCAAGGTTGCCGTCCTGTACTGCCTTACGCAGTGAGCCGAGCGTTATCTGCTCGAATTCATCGGGTGTTATCGTTCCGTTCATCTCGCCGCTTGCGAGCTTCTTCGAGAACTTTGTTTTTACGTTACGGCAGGGGTGACCTGTAGTTCTGCCTGTTACTATGCTGTCTGTATCCTTTGCGTCAACAACCAGCTGTTTATATGTAGGATGGATCTGGCACTCCTCGGCGGCAAGGAATCTTGTTCCTACCTGTACGCCCTCTGCGCCGAGCATAAAGCTGGCGGCTATTCCTCTGCCGTCTGCGATACCGCCTGCGGCGATAACGGGGATGGATACAGCGTCAACTACCTGCGGAACAAGGCACATAGTGGTGTTTTCGCCTATGTGACCGCCTGATTCTGTTCCCTCTGCGATTACTGCGGACGCACCGCTTCTTTCCATTCTCTTTGCAAGCGCAACACTGGGTACTACGGGGATAACCTTTATACCTGCGTTGTTCCACGCCTCCATAAACTTGCCGGGGTTGCCCGCACCGGTCGTTATCATCGGAACCTTTTCATCTATAACAAGCTGCGCAAGATCCTCTGCGTTGGGGCTCATAAGCATTATATTAACACCGAAGGGCTTGTCTGTCAGCGATTTTGCTCTTCTTATCTGATCTCTCAGATAGTCAATAGGAGCAGAACCGCCTGCGATTATACCTACTCCGCCTGCGTTTGAAACAGCCGCCGCAAGTGTGCTTTCGGCTATCCATGCCATACCGCCCTGGAATATGGGGTACTTTATACCGAGTAATTTTGTGATCCTTGTTTCCATTGTTTTTATCCTTTCAGCTGTGGATTAATATTCAAAAATAGTTGCGCCGTAGGTAAGTCCTGCACCGAAGCCGACAAGGCATATCTTCATGCCGCGCTTAAGCCTGCCCTGACGGTCAAGCTCCGCAAGGCACATAGGGATACACGAGCTTGAGGTATTGCCGTGTGTTTCGAGGTTTGTATAGACCTTGTCAAGATCAACGTTCATCTTCTTGAGTGCGGACTGGATTATTCTTATATTCGCCTGATGGGGAATAACAAGATCTATATCATCAAGAGATACACCGGAATGTTCGCATACATATTCTACCGCATTTGCCATAGCGTCAACGGCGAACTTGTATACCGCCTTTCCGTCCATCTGTAAATAACGCTCCTTGTTCGGAGTGTCTATTATATCCTTAAGGCAGTCGTCACCCTTGAAATAGGGGTTGTTTCTGTCGTAGAAATTCTTGCAGTAAAGGCTCTGGAGCATATCGCCCTCTGCGCCGGAGTGGCTGTAGTATTCCTTGCCCTCTCCCTTTTCGATAACTACCGCACCTGCGCCGTCACCGAAAAGTATACAGCTTGCTCTGTCGGTGTAGTCTATCTGACTTGTCAGACGCTCGCTGGCAACAACGAGTATAGTCTTGTAGGTGTCGTTTGCAAGGAAGTTTCTTGCAATGTCAACCGCCGTTATAAAGCCTGTGCAGGCGGTATTTACGTCCATACAGGCACAGGGCTGCGCGCCGATCAGATTCTGTACAAGGCAGGCTGTGTTCGGATAATAGAAATCGGGCGAGCAGGTCGAAACGATGATGCAGTCTATATCCTTCGCTGTCTTTCCCGCACTTGCAAGTGCCGCCTTTGCCGCCTCAGCCGCCATCATGAAATTGGGCTTGTCGGGGCTCATACGTCTTTCACGGATACCAGTCCTTGTGGTTATCCATTCGTCTGTAGTATCAATGAACTTTGTGAACATTTCATTGGTGACTACGGTTTCGGGAGTGTATTCTCCCGTACCCAGTATCGTTATACCGTTCATATCCTTTTCCTTCCGTGCGGCGTTCCTGACTGCCGTATTATATATTAATTGTTGATTTTATTCTCTTTTTGTTGTATAATAAATCAGTAACTGCGGAATATACCGTCCGCAGGGCATAGTTACCCCGTAAAGGTAAACGTGCTTATATTTCATTTTACTCTATTTCGGTACTGTTTGTCAACATTTATTTGAGTATTTGTATCATAACAGTGACAATGTGGGGTAAAAAGGGACAGTATATTTCAGAAATTCTGCAATATATAACAAATTATGTCACTTATGTGACATGAAAACATCTTTCAGGGTATAAAGAAGTTTTATTTATCAAAAATATCGTGAGTCGTTCCAGCCATTTGTAGAAAAGCCTGTTTTCATAAAAAATAGAGCAAATTCTCAATCCCTATCCCCAAACCCCTTCCCCTCGGTGAAAGGCTGTGTATGCTTGGTTGGCTTTGCGTCTTGCAAAGCCCTTGGGCATACACGCCCGGCATCCGTGCCGGGGCTGAATGTGGGGCTGCCGCCCTCACCCTGCTTGGGGCTACGCCCCAAACCCCATTTTTGATAAATCAAATTTTCACAATATTCTGAACGATTTAAATCACAAACTGCAAGGAGAAACAGAAAATGGCTGATAAGACAAAAACAATATTCCTTTTTTCGGGACAGGGTTCACAGTATAAGGGCATGGGTAAGGATTTTTACGACACCATACCCGAATGCAAGAAAGTGATCGAACTCGGCAGTGATATACTCGGCTTTGACCTTGCCGCCAAGATATTTGACGGCGACGAAAAGGAGCTTTCACGCACGATTATCTCACAGCCTGCGATACTCGCAATGTCGCTTATGGCGCTTGAAGCCGCAAAGTCAAAGGGTATTGAGGCTACAGCCGTTGCAGGTCATTCGCTCGGCGAATATGCGGCAATGGCGGCAAGCGGTATGCTGACATATGAAAACGCATTCAGAGCGATAAAGTACCGCAGCGAAGCTATGGACAAGGCGGCACAGGCTAACCCCGGAGGAATGGCGGCTGTTCTCGGTCTTAAGGCCGATATTATTGAGCAGGTGTGCAAGGAGATTGAGGACGGCGGAGAATATGTTACTCCCGTAAACTACAATTCGCCCGTACAGACTGTTATCGCAGGTACTGCGGCAGGTATCGAAAAGGCTAAGGAAGTGCTTTCGGCAAAGGGCGCAAAGCGTATAGTTCCGCTTGCCGTTTCCGCCGCTTTCCACTCAAGGCTTATGGCAGGCGCATCGGAGGAATTTGCAGAAAAGGCAAAGGATATCACGTTCAATGCGCCCTCGATGAAGTTCTATTGCAACGTGTACGGCAATGAGCTTACCGACTTCTCGGATATGCCGGCTTATCTTGCAAAGCATATCTGCTCACCCGTAAGATTTACCTCCGAGCTTGACGTTATCTCGAAGGACGGTTATGATACCTATATCGAGCTTGGTCCCGGAAAGGTGCTTACAGGACTTGTAAAGAAAACGCTTGACGGCGTTACCGCTGTAAACGTTGAAAACCCCGACACGCTTGAAAAGGCGGCAGCACTCTGATGCTGTTTGAAAGTATAACGGCGCTTGACCTGTCAATACTGGATTTTATCCATAACACGCTGTCAAATCCTGTTATGGATCTTATAATGACCTGCATTACCTACAGCATAGAGTACGGTGCAATGGCTATCCTCGTGTTCATCGTTATGATGTGCATAAAGAAGATGCGTAAAACGGGCTTTGCGGTTATCGGAGCAACGCTTTCGGTACTGCTGTTCGGCGAGCTTATATTAAAGCATATAGTCTGCCGCCCCCGACCGTTTGTTATAAACGGCGCAATAGAGCTTATAATCAAAGCGCCGTCCGGATTTTCGTTCCCGTCAAGCCATACCGCAACGTGCTTTGCAATGGCAACGGCAATATATCTGTTTCATAAGCGGCTCGGTATTATTGCATATATCTATGCGGCGCTGGTCGCATTTTCGAGGATGTACCTTTATGTACACTATCCGTCGGACGTTATCGGCGGAATTGCGCTCGGTATAGGCTGTGGCATAGGCACTGTGGCACTGGTAAAGCTGATCTGTAAAAAGGTCGATAAGCGTAAAGAGCTTAAAGCGGAATTATCGGAACTATCTGAACAACCGGAACAAAAGGAGCAACTGCAATGACTGAAAATAAAGTAAATACGTTCGGTATACTGGGACACCCTCTCGGTCACACCCTCTCGCCTCAGATACACACAAGGCTTTTTGAAATATCGGGCGAACAGGCTGAGTATAAAATTCTTGACACTCCCCCAGAAAAGCTGACAGACAGTTTTGAATATTTCAAAAGTCTGACAGGCTTCAACATTACGATCCCCTATAAGATAGATATAATAAAGATGTGTGATACGCTTGACAATACAGCCAAGCGTTACAACAGCGTAAACTGTATAGCAAACGTAAACGGCGTTTCTACGGGATACAACACCGACTGCACAGGCTTTACAAAGGCTGTCGGCGCAATGGGTATGACCCTTACAAACAAAGTATTACTGCTCGGCTGCGGCGGCGTGGGCAGAATGATGGCTATCGAAGCTGTCCGTGAGGGCGGCGAGCTGACTATAGCGGTAAGAGATGCCGACATTCCCGTTGCAAAGGCTCTATGCGAAGAAATAAAGCAGAATTATAACAGTGCAAAGGTCGGATTTTGCCTGCTGAGCGAAGTAAAGGGCGATTTTGATCTTATGGTAAACGCTACTCCAGTAGGTATGTATCCGAATACAGACGCAAGCCCTCTTACCGAAGAAACGCTTGGCAGAATAACGCTGATCGGCTTCTTTGACGCTATATACAATCCCCGTGAAACAAAGCTGATGAAGATGGTTTCCGACAAGGGTGTAAAGAAGGTCAGCGGCGGTATGCAGATGCTTGTATGGCAGGCGGCTGTGGCTCATACTATATGGAGCGGCGCAGAATACACAGCAGAGCAGGTGCAGGCTATCTCGGACGAAATGATGAGGCTTGTGTAATGCGCCCCGTGTATCTATGCGGCTTTATGGGCTGCGGTAAAAGCCATATAGGAAGAATGCTCGCAAGAGAATGTACGGCTGTGTTCATCGACCTCGACAGATACATAGTCGATAATCAGAAAATGACTATCCCCGAAATATTCGCTCAGAAGGGCGAACCGTATTTCAGGGATCTTGAGGCGCAGTATATAAGAAACTTCAGAGGAAGAACGATTGTCGCCACGGGCGGCGGAGCAATACTTCGTGACGAAACGGCAGAGTTTGCAAGAGAACAGGGCGTTGTGATTTTTCTAAACGCAGGCTTTGACACCTGCTATAAACGTATAAAGAACGATACAAATCGTCCTCTTGTAGTGAACAATACGAAAGAACAGCTGAAAGCTATCTATGATACAAGACTTCCGATATACAGGAAGAACAGCACATACGAAGTGAACGCAAATACGTCCGACAAGATAATCACAAGCGAAATTGTGAAGCTCATAGAGCTTGATAATAAGGCACACAACAAGCTGAAAGGATAAATATGTACATTTATAATGCGACTGTCATAACTATGGCGGAGAAAAACCACGAAAACGGATTTATCCTTATAGAGAACGGTAAAATAAAGGCTGTCGGCGATATGTCGCAGTTAAAGGACTTTTCACCGTCCGACAGCGATATAGACGCAAAGGGCAAAACGGTATATCCCGGCTTTATAGACGCTCACACGCATATCGGTGCGTGGGAGGACGGGCTTGCGTTCGAGGGCGACGACGGAAACGAGGATACAGACCCCTCAACCCCGAACCTTCGTGCGATAGATATGATAAATCCGCTCGACCACTGCTTTGAAGAGGCGGCGCAGGCAGGCGTTACCTCGGTGGTATGCGGAATGGGAAGCGCAAATCCCATCGGCGGAACTTTTCTTGCTATGAAAACGGCAGGTTCAAAGAGGATAGACAAGAGGATAATAAAAAATCCCGTTGCGGTAAAATTTGCACTCGGAGAAAATCCCAAGAACGTATATAAGGATAAGGATACCGCTCCGGTCACCCGTATGGCTACCGCCGCCATAATCCGTGAACAGCTCTACAAGGCAAGACGTTATCTTGACGATATGATAGACTATGAAAGCTCGGCCGGTACGGACGATGAGGGCGACCGCCCCGAATATGACGCAAAGTGCGAGGCGCTTATGCCGCTTTTAAAGCACGAGATACCCGCACATTTCCACGCCCACAGGGCAGACGATATATTCACGGCGATAAGGCTTGCCAAGGAGTTTGACATAGATTATGTCATCATCCACGCAACAGAGGGTCACCTTATAGCAGACGAGCTTCTTGAGGATAATGCACGGACGATAGTAGGACCTGTTATCAGCGAGCGCTGTAAGCCCGAGCTTCGTAATCATACGATAGAAACCGCAGGCGTACTGAACAAAGCAGGCGTGCCTATGTGTATATGCACCGATCACCCCGTTGTCCCCGAGCAGTATCTGCCGCTATCGGCAGGACTTGCGGTAAGAGGCGGTCTTAACAGAGATGAAGCGCTGAAAGCTATAACGATATACCCCGCACAGATAACGGGAATTGCCGACAGAGTCGGCAGTATTGAACCGGGCAAGGACGCAGATATAGTTATCTTTTCAGGCGATCCGTTATCCGTATGCGATACTCCGGATATGGTCATCGTAAACGGCACGGTAATATAATCTTAATACAGACAGTAATATCAAAAGCAATATAAACGGAGGGAATATTCATGCGTGAGATAAGCGTTGAGCTTGTTAAAAAGACAGTTGAAGAGCTTTGCGTAAAGGCAAATCTTTATCTGCCCGACGGAATGAAAGAGAAGATAAATTCATGTATCGGCTGTGAAAAAAGTCCGCTGTCAAAGCAGGTGCTGGGCGATATTGTAAGGAATATCGACTGTGCGAAGGAGCTTGAAGTGCCGATATGTCAGGATACGGGAATGGCTGTAATATTCCTTGAGGTAGGTCAGGACGTGCATTTCACGGGAGGAAATCTCACAGATGCAATAAACGAGGGCGTTGCAAGCGGATATGTGAACGGCAAGCTGCGTTTATCGGTAGTTGAAGATCCACTTGAGCGTAAGAACACAAACGACAATACCCCCGCCATAGTACATACGAGCATTGTACCGGGCGACAAGGTGCATATAATGGTAGCGCCGAAAGGCTTCGGCAGTGAGAATATGAGTGCGCTTAAAATGTTCACCCCCTCTGCGACAAGAGAGGATATAGTGAACTTTGTCGTTGAAACGGTATCAAAGGCAGGAAGCAATCCGTGTCCTCCTATAACTGTAGGCGTCGGTATCGGCGGCGACTTTGAACTGTCTGCCTTACTTGCGAAAAAGGCGCTTTGCAGGGATCTTAAAATAAGAAACCCCAAGCCGCTTTATGCGGATATGGAGAGCGAAATGCTCGAAAAGATAAACAAGCTCGGTATAGGTCCGCAGGGCTTCGGCGGTACTGTGACGGCGCTGTATGTAAACATCGAACAGCACCCGACGCATATTGCAGGACTTCCTGTTGCAGTGAATATAGGCTGTCACGTTACACGTCACGCAGAGGCTGAGCTGTAATGGGCAAGGGTAAGGTTATCGGTGCGGTAGCGGCGGCGGTTGCAGTTCCTGCGGCGGTGATTGTCGGGGCGATATACATTCTGCCGGCACTGGGCATATCGTCAAGCAACACGCTGTATTACTTCGGCAATGATTCTTCTGTCGCCGCAGACGGCACAATATCGCTCGGTAAGGAGGAAGTGCTTGGCTACAGCTCGAAATACTCCGATACCATGTCGGGATATTTCAAGGCACAGCTTGACGAGAACGAAACATATATCTACAATGCGTTTATGTACGCAAGCGAAAACGGCTACAGCGATATATTCCTGCCCGAAGATGTATTTGATAACGGCAGTTACGACAGGCTGCAGGAGCTTGAATATGTTATAACCTTTTTAAGCTGTGACAGCCCGTTTGTTGCACATAATTACACGACAAACAGCAAGCTGACCGGAAACGTTGAACAATTCGCAGGAAAAAGCTATCATCATATACAGCTTGAAACGCTCGGAGCGGAATATACTTCCCGCCGTGAAGCGGCTTACGAAAAGGCAAAATCGGTAGTAGCGTCAATTCCGTCCGACTGCGACACAGATAAGCAGAAGGCACAGTATCTGTATGATTACGTTGCAGAGAACTCGGTATATGTTACTGACGGCTACAGCACAAGAAATGTTCCGATAGCCGATCTGCTTATTGACGGTAAGGCGATATGTGACGGATATGCGGACACGGTCACTATGCTCTTCAATATGGCAGGTATAGAAACAGCTTCGGCAAACGGCGTGAACATCGAAAAAAATCAGGGGCACACCGTAAATTTTGCAAAGCTGGACGGCGAATACTACTATTTTGACGCAAGCGCAGACAGTATCGCAAACGAAAAGGGGTTCAAGCCTGCTTTCTGTTTCGGTATGTCGTGGGAAGAGGTTTGCGACAGCTTTACATTTGCCGATGAATTTGCAAACAGATGTCCGAAAGCAGAAAAAAGCCTGCTGTCTGACAGCATAGACATAGTTATAAGCGACAATTCCGAAGAAACTGTCAAAAAGGCGGCAGAGCTTCTGAAGTCGGGCGGAGAAACGGGCATAATCGTAAGGTTTGACGAAAGTATAACCGATGAAGAACGTAAAAGTATAACAAACGATACAGCGGAAAAAGTCGGAGAACCGCTTGCGTCCTTAGCAGCGGCAAACGGGCTGTACGGCATAAAAATCTATAAGGAATGATTTTTTCGATGGAACTGAATATTGTACTTGTCGAACCGCAGATACCGCAGAACACGGGTAATATAGCCCGTACCTGTGCGGTTACGGGGGCAAGACTGCATATAGTAAAGCCTATGGGCTTTCAGATAGACGATAAAAAGCTGAAGCACGCAGGGCTTGACTACTGGCATTATCTTGATATAACCTATTATGACGGGCTTGACGATTTCTTTGAGAGAAATAAGGACGGTGAATTCTTCTACTTCACCACAAAAGGCAGAAATACTTACTGCGACGCAGAGTATAAAGATAAAACTTATATAGTGTTCGGCAGAGAGGACAAGGGGCTTCCCGAGGAGCTGTTATTTCACAATAAACAGCACTGCGTAAGGATACCTATGGGCAGTAATATGCGAAGTCTTAATCTTTCCAACAGTGTGGCGATAGGTGCATATGAAGTCCTGCGGCAATGGGGCTTTCCCGAGCTTCAGAACTATGGTTCGCTTACAAAATTCGACTGGAGCAATGCCGAATAAACACGATATTAAAAGAATGACCGAAAGGAAACGAAACGATGAAAGTAAAACTTATCACCGACAGCGCAAGCGACATTACCCCCGAGGACGAAAAGAAGTATGACATTGATGTTATGCCGTTTGAGATAACACTCGGCAATGAAAGTCTGAGAGAGCGTGTTGACTTTACAGCACCCGAATTTCTTGAGATGATAGACAAGTCGGAATTTCTCCCCAAGACCGCACAGATAACCTCAATGCGCTTTGAAGAGAAGTTCGAGCATTATTTCAACGAGGGCTATGACGCTCTTATTGTGGTGCTTATAAACTCGACAGGCTCAAAGACATACGAGAACGCACTTCTTGCAAAGAAAAATCTGCTTGAAGAACACCCCGAAATGGCAAAGATGCGTATAGAAATACTCGACAGCCACTGCTACTCTCTCGGCTACGGCTACCCTGTTGTAGAGTCTGCAAAGAAGCTTATTGCGGGACAGAGCGTTGACAATGTAGTAGCATATCTTACCGATATGTTCAACAATTGTGAAATTTACATAATCGGCTTCAATCTGCGCCATATGAAGAAGTCGGGAAGAATAAACGCCGCAGCCGCTTTCTTAGGCGAGCTTATGGGGCTTAAACCGCTCATTTCGCTTATAGACGGCGAAAGCGAGGTAGTAAAAAAGAGCCGCGGCGAAAAGAATGCAATAACAGACGCAGTTCAGTATATTTCAGGCAGAGCTATCCCCGAAACTCCGTGGGAGATACTGCGTACAAGCGTTACAGGTCTTGAAGACGATTTCATAAAGCAGTACAGCGCAAAGGTCGGCAGACCTCCTGAAATGCAGAGTATAGCCGGTGCGGCTGTTGCCAGCAACACAGGTCCCTATATAATAGGCGTTATTATAAGAGGTAACGCAAGAAGATAACAGATATTTAGCATCTCAGACCGGAGCGGGTATTATAAATGCCTGCTCCGGTTTTGTTTTTGCAATTACGGAAGAGCAAAACGGTATTAAGTTATACCCGGCGGGAGCAAGACTGCTTGTTTTTCGCTTGGTTGTGCGGGTTTGCGAGCAAAAGAAAAATATTTAAAAATTTTTAAAAAAACCTATTGACAAAACCTATAAGTTTAGTGTATAATACAAACATACCAAACAGATAGGTTTTGAGAACAAATAAAAACCTTCGACTGTGAACAAAAGAAAGGAGGCACATTTGATGAGTATCATCGTAAGAGCCTTAAGGAACAACTTCAGAAACGGACGAATGTGCCGCTGTATAGCATAACGTAAACCGTGCTTAAAGCACACCCTTAAGAACAAAACAAAAATAAGAATTTGACAGGCTATAAGCCGATGAAAAGAAAGAGGTATTACAATGAGCTATACATACGATAACAACTACAGATTTGAGACAATCCAGCTTCACGCAGGTCAGGAAACTCCCGACCCCGCATCAGACGCAAGAGCAGTTCCGATATATCAGACAACATCATACGTTTTCAAGAACAGCGCACACGCTGCCGCACGTTTCGGTCTTGCTGACGCAGGCAATATCTACGGCAGACTTACAAACTCAACACAGGGCGCTTTTGAAACAAGAATTGCCGCTCTTGAGGGCGGTGTTGCCGCACTCGCTACAGCGTCGGGCGCAGCCGCTATAACATACGCTATTCAGGCACTCGCTTACGCAGGCGAGCATATCGTAGCGCAAAAGACGATCTACGGCGGCAGCTACAACCTGCTTGCACATACGCTTCCCCAGTATGGCATCAGCACTACATTCGTAGACGCACATAACCTTGAAGAAGTCGAAAACGCTATTCAGGATAATACAAAGGCAATCTACCTTGAAACGCTCGGCAACCCCAACAGCGATATCCCCGACATTGACGCTATCGCAGAGATAGCTCACAAGCACGGACTTCCGCTTGTAATAGACAATACATTCGGTACTCCTTACCTTATCCGTCCTATTGAGCACGGCGCAGACGTTGTTGTACACTCGGCTACAAAGTTCATCGGCGGTCACGGCACAACGCTCGGCGGCATCATTGTTGATTCCGGCAAGTTCGACTGGAAGAAGAGCGGCAAGTACGCTCCCATCGCAGAACCCAACCCCAGCTATCACGGCGTATCATTTGTAGATGCTGTAGGTCCTGCCGCATTCGTTACATATATAAGAGCAATTCTTCTGCGTGATACAGGCGCTACAATTTCACCGTTCAACGCATTCCTGCTCTTACAGGGCACAGAAACACTCTCATTAAGACTTGACCGTCATGTTGAGAATACAAAGAAGGTAGTAGAATTCCTTGCTAATCACCCCAAGGTTGAAAAGGTAAACCATCCTTCTCTGCCCGACCATCCCGATCACGCACTGTATACAAAATACTTCCCCAACGGCGGTGCGTCTATCTTCACATTCAACATCAAGGGCGGACAGGAAGAAGCTCACAAGTTCATTGACAGCTTACAGATATTCTCTCTGCTTGCAAACGTTGCAGATGTAAAGAGCCTTGTAATTCACCCCGCTACAACAACTCACTCACAGCTGACAGATGAGGAGCTTGCAGACCAGGGTATAGGCAGAAATACTATCCGTCTTTCAATCGGTACAGAGCATATCGACGACATCATCGCAGATCTCTCGCAGGCATTTGACAAAGTCTAAGGCGGCGTGCCGCCGCTCCCAATTCCGCCTTTGATACAGTTTCTGCTATGCTAAGCATGGCGAAACGGCGGGATTAAAGAAACCATGATTTATCAAGATTAATTATGATTTGAAAGAATCGTTCCTCCCTAAAGTAAACTTTCAATTCAGTTAAAGCGGCATATTGCCACCGCCGGTAACGCAACTTACGCAATCTGCCAACCGTCAGAACGGCGAATTTGAAGCGGGTCACACCCGCAACAGCGGAATTTAAAACGATTAATTATGATTTGAAAGAATCGTTCCTCCCTAAATTAAACTTTCAATTCAGTTAAAGTGGCATATTGCCACCGCCGGTAACGCAACTTACGCAATCTGCCAACCGTCAGAACGGCGAATTTGAAGCGGGTCACACCCGCAAGCGACACATTGTCGCATATTCCGAATAACGAGCCGACAGTTAAAATGCTGTCGGCTTTCGTTGATATTCAGAAAGGATTAAAATGAACAATAAGGCAGTAATCGCAATGAGCGGCGGCGTTGATTCAAGCGTGGCGGCTTACCTTATGAAACAGCGTGGATTTGATTGTATCGGCGTTACGATGAAATTATTCGCAAACGAGGATATAGGCATTTCAAGAGAGCATAGCTGTTGTTCGCTTGACGATGTAGAGGACGCAAGGAGCGTTGCTTACTCGCTTGATATGCCGTATTACGTTTTCAATTTCTCCGACAGATTCGAAACCGATGTGATTGACCGCTTCGTACACGCATACGAGAACGGCATAACTCCGAATCCCTGCATATACTGCAACAGGTATCTCAAGTTTGACAAGCTGTATATGAGAGCAAAAGAGCTTGACCGTGACTATGTGGTAACAGGTCATTATGCAAGGGTAGAAAAGGACGAAAACGGCAGATTTCTGCTGAAAAAAGCGCTCGATGATACCAAAGACCAGAGCTATGTTCTCTACTGTCTTACACAGGAGCAATTAAGCCACACGATATTTCCGCTCGGTGAGATGAGAAAATCGCAGGCGAGAGAGATTGCCGAATCGCAGGGATTTATAAATGCCCGTAAAGCCGACAGCCAGGATATATGCTTTGTACAAAACGGCAGCTACGCCGACTTTATAGAGCAGTACACAGGCAAGAATTACCCGGACGGCGATTTTCTTGACAAAGACGGAAACATTATCGGCAGGCACAAGGGCGTTATCCGCTATACCGTAGGTCAGCGCAAGGGCCTTGGCATTTCCGCTCCCGGGCCGCTTTATGTAAAGGCAGTAAACCCTGTAAGCAACACCGTGACACTGTCATATAACGACGGGCTGTACAGCAGTATTGTAAAGGCAGGAGATATAAACCTTATATCTGTTCCCGAAATAAAGGGCGAGATGCGTGTAAAGGCTAAAGTCCGCTACCGCCACACAGAGCAGTGGGCGACCGTAACGCAAAACGGCGATACAATAACGGCGGTTTTTGATGAGCCGCAAAGGGCGGTCACCTGCGGTCAGGCACTGGTGCTGTATGACGGGGATATAGTGGTCGGCGGGGGAACTATAATTGAGGTGGAATAAGTATTTCTATTAAAAATTCAGCTTCAATTAAATAACGCAATGAAAAGATGTACGGCACGCTGAGAAAACTGATGCTGAGATGGAAATAAACGAATATTAACGAAAACGGTCTGAGAATTACATATTCTCAGATCGTTTATTTTATAAATCGTAATAATAGCTAAAATTGTGTGAAGAAATTCGGCAAAATGTATATTGCATAATGCTAATAAATATCATATAATAATAGTAAGGAAAATGTATTCCTGTATTAAAAGGAGGTATTTTATTATGAAAAAAAGGACAAAGATTATAACAGCATCCGTATCAGTCGCAGTAATTTGTTGTGTATCAGTATTTTCAGCGGCAATGTTCACATCAGCAAACAGTGTTTCTGAAGAAGAAAGAGACAGAATTGAACTGCAGGAACTCCAGAAAAAGACTAATGCCCCCGATGAACTCAAGCACGGAAAATATTATTACGGCGGTGATAAATCCTCGGATTTCTGGATAGAGGTAAGCGACAACTATACAATCGAGTATAAATCGTCAGATATGATGAAAGCGACAGAAATGATATGCGCACAATCTTATGAGGTAGGCTCGGAAACATATAAAAGTGCAATTGAAGGCGGATATGAATTTTTCACGGAGGGAAAAAGACCATATGCGATAAACAGTGTAGATATGGGATCATTTATAAACGTATTTGTCTTTATAGGAGGAGTAGAACCGGGTTCAAATTATGAGAAGCACACCGGTCCCGGCGTGGATTATATTGATGAAAATACTCTTGACGGCGGTTATGATGAAAACTTTATCTATGTCGAAGAATGAAGAAAAATAAAATAACAATCTTTCAGGAGGTATAAAAATATGCGAGAGCAGCATTTTCGCCGGATTATTGCACTGTTATGTGCTGTAGCACTATCTTTATCTTCAATGATTATATCTGTTTCAGCCAAAATAGTATAGCAAAAACGGTCTGAGAATTCGTGCTTCTCAGACCGTTTAATGTTTCCTAAAAATAAATCTGCATTAACGTCAATAGGGTGCGCTGTAAGCGCTCGCCGGTAACGTAACTGTGCCAACCGCCAACCGTCAGAACGGCGAATTTGAAGCGGGTCACACCCGCAACGGCGAAAAGTCAGCGGCGACCCACCGCCTTAGTAGTTGCTGTTGAAAGTTCTGCCTTTGCCGCCGAGCTTTACACTGCTGTAGTAGTCGATCTTCTTCTTGTCGACCTTAAGTGATTCAAGCTCTGCCTTTACGTCCTCATAGTTCTGACGGACTACCGCCGTAACCTTTTTATCTTTTGCTTCGATCTCATTCTTTATGTCGTGGAGATGACGCATCTTGGATTGTAACTGCCTTAATTCATATGAAAGACTGTCTGTAACGGGCTTGTTGTTCAGTATATTGCGGATAAGCTCACGCTCGGCAGGAACCTGTGCGTTTGCCGTATCCATTATAGATTGCTTTACCTGACGCATTTTATCCATAAGCTCATTACGGGATAAAAGCACCTGCTGAATGACCTCGAGATCGCTTGTAACCATGCGGTCGGTGCGTCTGTCATACTCGGTCATAAGCTCCGTCAGCTCATCCATGAGCGTAAGCAGTGTTTGTGCATCTGCCTTTTTCATTATATCGGATTCCTTTCCGGTGGGGGTTAAGCACCGTGTAGATTAAGCCTGCGCCTGCATTGCGGATTGCGCCGCTTTTTCCTGCGCTTCCATCTGTTCTCTGCTCATACTGTTGATCTCGGCAAATGCTTCACGCAGCTCGGATATCATAGGAAGGAGCGCATCTACCTTGGCTTTATCCTTTTTAATGTTTGCCTCAACTATCTCACGGTTGAAATATTCATACAGCGAGTCGAGATTTTTGGAAACGGGTATTTTCATATCAAGGCAGGAACGCAGAGCGTTTATTACGTCCTGCGCCTTTATAAGAGCCTTGTTTGTTTCCTCGTAATTCTTGAGCGGAATATAGTAAGACGCTCTGTTGAGCTGACGTTCCGCCTCCATGTACAGCTTTACCACAACATCGCCGGGGGTGAGAGTGGTAACTGACTGTTTTTTATATGCAGAAAATGCGTTATTCATAGTTTATTCCTTACGCCTGATATCGGTGAGCAGTGTTTTATCAGAACTGCATCAGCTGCTGAATGTAGCTGGTCTGGCTGTTGAGCGAGCCCATCATTGTTTCAAGATTAGAGAACTGCTTCCAGTATCTGTCCTGCTGCTTCTCATATCTTGTTTCAAGTGACGAGATAAGCGTTGAAATGCTCTTCAACTGGTCATATATAGAGTTGTCGGTAGCTGATGTACCTGTCTTTGTACCTGCAAGCTGTACAAGAGTACCCTTGTCTTTTCTTGCGCCGGTCGTCTTTACTGCGCCTGTAAGCACATCGTCAAGCTTATGCATTATGCCTGTCTTTACGGTGTTGCCGTTTTCATCGACCGTTGTACCTGCGAACAGGTCTGCTATCTGGTCGGCATACTGATCAAATGCTGCCTCAAGCTTTGTTTCATCCAGTTCGAGCTTGCCGTGGTCGCCCCAGTCGTCGCTTGTCGTAATGCCCATGCTGAACAGGCTGAATGTCTGTCCGTCCGCTGTCTTTACCGTTGAATAAAGAACGGAACGCATCTTCTGCATTACTGTCGATACTGTGCTGTCGTTGTAAAGCAGACCTTCCTTAGCCTTTTCTTCCCACTTCTCCTGCTGTTTTTCGGATAAGTCCATATCCTCGATATCATCATCTGTAAGAGCATAGTAGTCGGAGTTCGGCTTCTGGTCAAGCTGACCGTAAACTTCTTCGATAATCTTGTTGTAATCTTCAACGAATGACTTTATAGCGTCTATCGCACTGCTGTTGTCCTTCTTTACCTCGTAAGAGAACTCTGCACCCTGTGCGGCGGATGTGAAGGTCATTGTTGTGCCGTCCGCTGTGAAGCTGTTTGACGAGGTTTCTATTGTTTCGCCGTTTACTTCAAGCTGCAGGTTGCGTCCCTGCGTCAGCGTACCCGATGTAAGACCGAGTGTGCTGAGAAGCTCTGCACCCGAACTTCCGTTTTCTGCGGAGAATTCAATAGATGCGGCTGTGCCGTAGCCCGATGAGCTGAGGGCAAAGCTGTTTGTAAGCGTGCTGAACGTCATGGTTGCGCCGGCGTTCTTGCTGGCGTTAATTTCGCTCATCATCTTTGCTACCGTGTAGTCGGATGTGAATGTGAACTTCGTACCGTTTATAGTGAAGGTCGCACTGTCCTCAACACCTAAATCCTTAAGCGTTGTGGCAGTTGTTACCTGTGCCGTAGTCGTTCTGGCTGTAGACGCACCGAATGTGTTCTGCGTTGCGGGGTCTGCGGCTACCGAGAGCTTCTTGCCGTTTGCGGCTGTTACGGTGCCGTTTTCGTCTATGTTAAGACCGGTTCCGTCCGACAGCTTTACCTTGCCTATGGCCTTGTTCAGCTCGTGCTTGTTTGCATAAGCGGCAAGATCCTCGTTGGACAGCTTGAAATCATCGGCATTAAGCGTATCCTTATATGCGGAAAGCTCGTCATAATCCTTGTCAAACTGCGCTCTGAATGCGGTTTCGTCAAAGTCCTTTGCGTACTGCTCGTCAAACGCTGTCTTGAAAGCGTTCTCGTCAAATTCAGCCTGCGTTTTTTTCCAGTCCTCAAAGCTTGTGCCTTCTGCTATAGAGCCGTCTGCTATACCGCTATCATAGTTGGTCTTAAGCTCTTTATCATACTCGGCTATGGCTTTTGTCTTTTCGCTTTCAAACTTTTTGTCGTAAGCCGCCTGCTTTGCCTTATCGTAAGCCTGCGCCTTCAATGCGTCAAAATCTACAGAGCCGTCTGCCTTTGCCGCATTATACAGTTTTTCAGCCTGCTCGTCAAAATAAAGGCTCTGGAATTCTTCCCTTTTCTGAGCGCCGAGCGTTGTGCTGTCTGTCTGATTGAAATAATCGGCTGTATAGCTGTCAAATGAAACGCTTACTGTTTCGTCACCGACGGTTATATTGAATTTGTTTGTGCCTGCGCTAACGTTTGTGTTTAAATCAAACGTGAAGTTGCCGTACATATTCGCAACACCGGTAAGCGACATTGACTGTCTGTCGGAGGATATAATCTTACCGCTGTCGTTTACATAAACAAGACCCTGACCGCTTGTATTTGAAGAACCGTATGCGTCTTTGAGCTGGCTGTTTATCTGCGAGCGTACACTGTCGGCGCTGCCGCCGTTGAAGTTTATAACAGTTGACTTTGTGCCTACCGTTATATTGAACGAATAGTTCTGTGAAGCGTCACTGTACTGTGATAAGTTAAGCGAGCTTGCGTCCATTGCACTGCCCTGATATTTTGCCTGTGTGGCGGTCTGGAGTACCTTTACATTATATGTACCCGGAACTGCGTTTGTATTGGAACGGACCGATACGCCTGCGGGTGTGCCTTCTTTTAATACACCGTCTGAGTTTATTGTCGAAACCGTAGCGGAGTATTTTGTAAAAGCTGTCTTGCTTTTGAGGTTTACCTTGGAATTGAGCATATCAAGATATTTGTTCTGGAAGTCTGTGAGCTTTGTTGTTATGCCCTGATACGCTTCCTGTTTCCATTTGAGCGTTATCGCCTTACGGTTCTGTTTTGTGATTTTCAGCTTTGTAGCCGCTGTCATAGCGTTTACGATAGATTCGGTATCAAGACCTGAGTTCATACCGCTGAATCTTAAGACGCTGCTGCTGTTTGTTGTTGCCATATCTTATCTCTTCCTTTCAGTCTTTTTTCATACCGAGCAGGGCTTCCATAGCCGCCTTGGGCAGTGCCTGCGATGATTCTTTATTCATATCCTGCGCATCTCTCAGCTCATTGCGGATTATCTTCACATCCTTCGGTGCGGAGATTCCTATCTTGACTCTGTCCTTGCCTATTTCAAGGACGGTTATCTCAATGTTGTCGGATATTGTAAGACTTTCGTCTGTTTTTCGTGTTACTACAAGCATTACTTTGCCCCCTTATCCACATATATCGGCAGACGTATCTCATATTTTTCGGGGAGTATGACCTGTGCAGCGAGATTCTCGTCTGAGTTTATAACTATGGGGCATTTCATATTCACCGTAGTCTTTTTGTAGTCCTCCGGTACGACTGCTATGGATAAGCATCTGACGTTTGAGCTGTCGTTTATCTTCAGCAGTTTCTTTTCGGAGCTGTTAAGCGTTATCTTATATGCTCCGTCTATTATAGCCGGGTCGAAAACGATAAAACACGGCGTAACATCTTCGGTAGACTGTAGCCACATAGGGTACACGCCATCTCCGAGTGGGCTGAGCAGGGCAAACTGCCTGCATTCTTCAAATGCAAAAAGCCCGGACGGGAAGTTGAATATCTTGCTGTCGTCTACATTTACTTTGCCGAAATCTCTGGTCATTATCTCCATTGATCTTTACCGTTTCCTTTCAGATTTCTGATTTATCAGCCCTTGGTGTTGAGCTTTTTGGGCGCAACGTAAGCCGGATTTGCACTCGGCGGAACGTATATAGGCTCGCCCACATATTCTATTTCAACTCTGGGATGTTCTTTTACTATAAATTCTATATTGCCGGGAACAAACTCGACAACGGAGGAATTTATGTTCTCCCAGTCGATATTTATATCGGTAGGAGTGTAGTTTATGCTGAGCGTACCCTTATCAAAGGATACGTCCGCTCCGCCCTTAGGCAGAAAATCTATTGCCGTTTCTATAGTTGCGCCTGCACGCATCTGCTGTGCGGCAATCTCCGACGGCGAAACACCTCTTGCAAGCTGGTCGCCCTCGTTTACTATTCTTGCTACTCCCTGATAGGCTATCTTGAAACCTCTGTCGGCTTCCCTCTGATTGAAGTCGGAGGCATTGTATTCGCCGTAGCCCATGCTTGAACGTGCCGCATAAGTATCAATGTTTATCTTTGCAGGTCTGCTCTCCATCTTATATCCGCCTGGTGTGCGGTTTATGTCGATCTTGAGCGGCTCCTTGTCCTCCGGTGCCTTGAGCGTGCCGTTTGTGACATTTACCTCGATGCTTATCGGTATGCTCGTAATCTTAAGCAAATTCGGATTCATTGTATCTTCCTCCCCATTTTAATTTTTCGCTCCTCCCATAAAGAGCGACAGCTTATGAAATAAACTGGAATATGCTCATCGGGATTACCGATGAAGCCAACTGGAGTGAAACGTTGTAAATTGCTTCAAGCGTTTTCCAGTTGGTTGTTTCCGCACCCATATCAGTGCCTTCAAGGTTGTTCTGCTGTTCAAGCAGAGTTTCCATATTGTTTGTGAGACGGTTTGTGTTATATTCGATATATTCCTGCTTGTTACCTATGTCGGCGTGAGCAACGCTGACGCTTGTCTGAGCTGCTCTCAGCTTGTCGATATAGTCCATAGCCTTTATTTTATCGCCTTCTCTTACTGCCTGTGCGGCATCAAGGGTTATCTGGATTATATTCTTGGAGTCGCCTTCATCATCCTTGCCGCAGCCTGTTATCTTTGCGCCGTTGAAGGTTACGGGAAGTGCCGACTGAGGATCTACCCTGCCTGTTGCGGGGTCTATCACCATTCCTGTACCGATGTCGGTAAAGCTCGACTCAGAGTAGGGAAATTTATCGGGATCGTCAATGGAGTTTATATCAACTCCGTTGTAGGTGATAGTCTTTTTGCCGCCGACGTTTTCAATCTTGAATATGGTGGTGTCATTGTTTACACCGCCAAAAATTCTTCTTTCGGCTATATCGGTGTTGAAAAGTCTTACTATCTCGTCTGCGAAAGTTTCAACAGTCTGGGCGAGTATTTCCTCGTCCTCATCGTGCTGAGTACCGTTTGCGGCGTATGTAACCTTTTCGATTATATTGTCGAGAATGTCGTTTACGTTCATCAGAACGCTGTCTGCGCCGTTATATATCTGCTCGGCGGTTTCAAGGTTGCCCAGATAATCGTTTGTATTTGAAATAGCCTTCCTTGTTCTCAGCGCTTTTGCGGCGCTTATCGGATCCTCGCTCGCTCTGTTGTATCTCTTTTTCGAATTTATCTTTCGCTCGGAGGCGTTCTTTCTTTCGAGAGCGGCATTAAGCTGTGACATATAGCGTCTGTTGGTCATGCTCTGTGTTATTCTCATGTTAATCTATCCTTTCCGCTTATCTGCCGACAAGTCCCATTTTTTCTATTATAGTATCAAGCGCCTCGTCGAGCGTTGTGAGCATTCTTGAAGAAGCGTTGAACCACTTGGAATAGTTCAGCATATTAACGCCCTCCTCCGTTTCGGAAACGCCCATTATCGCATCTCTGCTGTCAAGTAATGAGGTTGCCGTATCGGTATACATATCGCACTGCTTTTCGGCAAATTCGATATTCTGTGCAAGGCGGTTGTTGAGGAAGAGAATGAAGTCATAGCTTGAGCCTTCATAGTCGCCCTTGCCTATCTGAACGCTGTCATCCATACCGAGAAGCAGCTTGTTTACCGCATTGCCGTCAAGGTTTACGGGATAATCGTAAGTACCTGTCTTTTCGTTGTATATCTTCGCTATCATCGTAGCGTCCTTAAGCCACGCATCCGATATTCTTATGTTTCCTGCGTTTATCGGTGAGCCGTCCGCACTTGTGAACATAAGTCTGTCGTCGGACTCGTTGCCGCCGTTGAGCTTGTTCATAAGCCCTGCGAACTGCTTTGCGAATTCGTCCACTGCCGACTGATAATATTTTATACCGTAGTCGGTGGTCTGCTTGCCCGATGCGTATGCGCCGTTACCGTTTATCATATCGGTGTATGCCTTTATCGAGCCGCTTTCAAGCACCATATCGTTGCCGTCGGTCAGCTTCAGCACAACTGCGCCGTTTTCCTCGTACTTTGCGTTGTATGCGTCAAAATCCTTGCCGGTAACAAAAAGGTTGCTCTTTTTGCCGTCTATAATCGTAAGACCGCCCATTGTAATCTTTACCGAGCCGTCAAAGTTATCGTCAACGTGAATATCGCCGAACTCGCTGAGCTGGTCGATAAGATTGTTCCTTGCGTCAAGCATTTCGTTGGGACCGTATCCGCCTGTAACGGATAAGCCGTTGTATATAAGGTCTGCGCCTGTTATCGCATATTCGTTTACTATCTGCTTGTTATATTCGACTATCTCCTCAATTATACGGTTTGCGTCCTCAAGCGTTGAGTGCAGATCATATAAGGTCTGATTTTCAAGGTTCTTAAGATCCATACTCTGCTGAGTGAACAGCTTGCATATATTGTATGCCTGGTTTCTTACAACGCTTGCAAGCTCCTCTCTGTCGGCACTGTCCTCCGCATATTTGCGCAGAGCGGATTTGAACTGGTCGAACTGATATGCCATACCGACATTCTCGTATGTATCGGAGAAGTTCGTCAGCGCCGTTTCGATCTCGCTCATTATAGATGCCTGCTGATTGTATTCCGCAACATAACAGCTGTTGTCCCTGTAACGCTTGTCAAGATAATCATCTCTGGTCTGACTTACGCCGCTTGCAAATACGCCCTGGCTCGAAAGTCCCAGACGGGCGAGCTTTGTGGTGTATACCCCGCTCATGTTCATATAGCTGGAATATACGTCAAGGCGCTGTCTTGTATAGCCTACTGTGTCACGGTTCGACAGGTTGTTGCCGGTCACATCGAGCGCCTTTTGCGCCATCTGTACCGATCTTTTCTGGATCTCTAATCCTAAAAATGAAGCTCTCATTTATCCTCCGAAATTATATGTTACCGATAAAACCCTTCGGCGCTGAGGTGTGCTTTATCTTAGCACCGTAGCCGTTATAGGTTTCTGTGAGTGTCATCCCTGTCTTCCGCATCAGTTCCTCCTGAACTGACAGTTTCTTTTCTACCGTTTCAACGATAATGTTGTTTAACTGCTTTATCCTTGCCACATATCCGGTAAGCTCGTCGTAAAGCAGAGTAAGCTTTGATTTTCTTTCGTCGGGGGCGGCTTCTATAAGCTGTTTTGCTTTTATTTCGCCCAGTTCCAACTCCTCAAAAAGAGCCGACCTTGCGTTTTCTTCCGACTGTATCTTCATAACCAGTGCCTGTTCGTCCTCAACAGAATCGAGCAGCCAGAGCAGATCGTCCGCCATGACCTTCGCCTGCTTTTCGGTAAGGAATGCTACCATATCACGATATGCACTGTTGTATTTTTCAAGAAATCCGATAATTCTATCGGCTGTTTCTATAGTCATCGGTACCGTTCCTTTCTGCTGTGTTCATCAGAACATCAGTATCGAGTCTGCGATCATCTCGGGGCTTACATCATAGCTGCCGCTTGCAACGCTGTCTGTAAGTGCCTCGATACGCTCTGCCGACGCATTTTCGTTTACCGCTGCGGCAAGGTCAGCCTTTGCAGCCTCTACACTGCGTGCAAAATTGAACTCTATCTTGTCTGTCTTCTTCTCTGCGGGAGCGACCTTTGTTTTACCGCTGTTCAGTTTCATCTTGCTGTAGACATTTACAATACCGCTGATATTCTTTATTTCCATTTATTTTCAGCTCCCTTCGGGCAAACTTTGCCTATAAAATTCTTCTACATATATTCTATCGGCAGATTTGTGTTAAAGTTTATTTTTATGGGGGATTTTATATGAAAAATTGCAGATTTTTTATGTGCGGATAAAAAGGCAGACAAAACAGTTATATAAAATGAAAACCCCGTTATCCGAAGATAACGGGGTCATAAATTCGAACATTGTCCTTCTTAACCACCGAGTGTGGTTAGTATCGAATCTATCAGGTAATTAAATTACTTGTTCTTCTTCTTTAAAACGATACCGCTTACTGTGAGAGCGCCTGCAGCGAGAGCTACGGGAACTACTGTAAGTACAACACCTGTATTTGTGTTGCCTGATGAAGCACCGGGAGTAACTGTCTCTGACTTACCGATGTCACCTGCTGCGAAAGCTGCTGTTGAGCAAGCTGCTACCATTGCGATAGATGCTACTGTTGCTAAAATCTTTTTCATTTCTTTGTCCTCCATGTATTCTGTGCTTTGAAAGCACGTTTTAGTTTTCAATTATGCAGTCACGAGGTTTTCTCGAAAAGTTTCAAGTTTTTTTAAAAATTCAAAAGTTTTTTTGAATATCTCTTTATCAACTGCTTACATTTCGGTAGTCGGCGGCAGGGGTGAAAAAGTTTCAGAAATTTTAAAAAAATTTTAAAAAGTTTTTGAAAAGTGAGGTAAATCGAGTGTTTATGCGGGTTTACATAGCATAAAAAATACGGCTGTCTTATGAAACAGCCGTATTTCAGTTTGTAGAAAAAGTCTGTATTTATAAAAATAGAGCAAATTCTCTATCCCTATCCCCAAACCCCTTCCCCTCTGGAAGGGGCTGAGTGTGGGGCTGCCGCCCTCACCCCGCTTGGGGCTACGCCCCAAACCCCATTTTAAAAAATTATATAGGTTTATCGACAGTCTGAAATACGGCTGTCTTGTGAAACAGCCGTATTTTATAAAGATTCTTATCGAAAAATCAGTGCTTTTTTGCAACCCTTTTAGCCTTAGAAATGCAATTTACGGGGCAGACGGTAGCACAGAGATGACAGCCTACGCACTTTGAGCCGAGGAAAACAGGCTTTCTTGTTTTGCTGTCAAAGTCAAGCGCCTGATGCCCTGCGTCATAGCAGGCAATGTAGCATCTGCCGCAGCCTATGCACTTGTTTTTGTCGAATATAGGATATGTAACGGTGTCACGGTCAAGACTGCCGGCATCGGTCATATTCTTATTTGCAAGACCGACTACCTCCGACACACTGCTGTAGCCTGCGGCAGTGAGCCGGCGTGATAATCCGTCAAGCATATCGTCTATTATTCTGTAGCCGTACTGCATCACCGAGGTCGTTACTTGTAGATTCGTACAGCCCATAAGGATAAACTCCAGACCGTCACGCCACGTTTCTATGCCGCCCATACCGCTGATCTCGACATTTTCAAGCGTTTCGTTTCTTTTCATATCCGAGATGAAACGCAGAGCGATAGGCTTTACCGCCTTGCCCGAATATCCGCCGACAGCGGATTTGCCGTTAATATTGGGGGTCGGAACGAAGCTGTCAAGATCGACGTTTGTGATACTCTTGACGGTGTTTATTGCCGCAATACCGTCCGCACCTGCGTTGACAGCCGCAATAGCCGGTATTTCCATATTGGTTATATTGGGCGTCATTTTTGCAAGCACTGGGAGTTTTGTGCCACGTCTTACTGCGGCGGTATACTTTGCGATAAGCTCAGGATTTGTACCCACGTCACTGCCCATACTGTGACTTGTCATCTGCGGGCAGGAGAAGTTGCACTCTATCATATCGACGCCGGCTTCCTCAGACAGTCTTGCAAGCGCTGTCCACTCGTCCTCGCTTTCGCCCATTATGGAGGATACGATTATCTTTGTGGGATAGTTTTCCTTCAGCTTTTTGAGTATAGCAAGGTTTTCTTCAAGAGGGTGGTCGGAGATCTGTTCAAGGTTCTTGAAGCCTATATAGGGTGTCGTTTCCTTGTTCAGAATATCGAAACGGGGAGATACCTCGTTCATCTTTGCAAAGCCTATCGTCTTGTATACGATACCTGCCCAGCCCATATCGAGCGCCTTTGCACACATATCATAGCCGCTTGCTACTACGGATGAGGATAAGAAGAATGGGTTTTCGCACTTAAGACCGCAGAAGGTCATTGATAAATCTGCTTTCGGCTCAACGTCCTTTGCGGCAGAAGCAATATACTTTGCTGTCTGTCTTATTTCAACGGGTCTGTCTATTTTCGCTCTTGTGCAGGCGGTCATACAGGGAGCGGAGCATTCGGCACAGTTTTTCACAAAGGCTTTTGCACCGTTTAAATTATCAAAACGCAGTGAGCGGATAAATCTGTCGGGCTGTGCGCCGCAAGGACAGGCTTTTGTACAGGGAGCGTCGAGGCATAAAAGGCAGCGGGCGCTTTCTTCTATAGCTGTATTTTTTACGAATGGCATAAGTATCTCTCCTTTTCCTTGTTATATAAAATACAGGGGAGTTTTTTCTCCATTGCCTGTGAAAAAGATGGATTTCGGCTGTAATCAAGCCCACCCCTGCCCCTCCCGTGGGAGGGGTAACAGTGGGGCTGCCGCCCACAACCCGCTTGGGGCTACGCCCCAAACCCCTTTCAGCATTTAATGGAGATATTGCTCTCCCCTGTCATGTATCGGCTTTTATTTATTATAAGTTACCGCTTGAGCTTCTCTTTATGAATTTGCCCCAGCCACGCTCGCCCAAGAACTCGCCGTCCTTGAATACGAGCTTGCCTCTTGAGTAGGTAGCCTCGGGATAGCCCTTGACCTTGATGCCTTCCCAAATCGTGTGGTCGCAGTCGCTGTGCATCTTGTCATTTGTAATAGTGAAGTCCTTCGTGGGATCGTAGATAACAATATCTGCGTCCTTGCCGACTTCGATAGCGCCCTTTGCGTCACAGCCGAAAATCTTGGCGGGGTTATATGAGCAAAGCTCAACTGCCTTGTTGAATGTTATCTTGCCCTCGTTAGCGGCTGACAGCATATAGGGGTACATATTCTCGATACCTGCACAGCCGTTGGGAATCTTTGTGAAATCGTCCTTGCCCCAGTCCTTTTCGTATGACTGGAACGGGCAGTGGTCGGTAGCTATTGTTGTGATAAGACCTTTCTTTATAGCCTCCCACAGAGCAAGTCTGCTTTCCTCACCCTTCATCGGAGGTGAGCATACAAAGTTTCTGCCGTCTGCTCTCTTGTATACCTCGGAGGTAAATTCAAGGTACTGCGGACAGGTTTCGGCGTATATCTGATAGCCCTCGTTTCTTGCTCTTTCAACCGCCTGCACACCTTCCTTATTTGCAAGGTGTACGATGTACAGCTTGGAATCAAGGCTCTTTGCAAGCTGGATTGCTCTTATATCAGCCTCGCCCTCGACAAATTCCGGACGGCTCATATAGTGATACCAAGCGCTTGTCTTGCCCTCTGACAGATAACGCTCTGTCAGAACGTCTATTAACTGCTTGTTCTCGGCGTGTACCGAGATCATAGCGCCGCAGGATTTTGCCTTTTCAAGTACCTTGTAGAATACGCCGTCTGTTACACCGAAGTCGTAGACCATAAATACCTTGAACGAAGATACACCGTAGTTTACAGCATCCTCTATAGTGTCGATAAGTCCGTTTGAAACGTCCTTTACGGCAACGTGGAATGCGTAATCGACAGCCGCATCGGGAGCACACAATGCGTCACGGCGCTTGATAGCGTCGACCATTGTTTCACCGAAATCCTGTAAAATGAAGTCGAATACCGTTGTCGTACCGCCGCAGGCAGCTGCTCTTGTGCCTGCGTAGTAGTCATCGGATGAAATTGTGCCGCCGAAGGGCATTGCAAGGTGGGTGTGTGCGTCAATGGCACCGGGGAGCACCATCTTGCCGCTTGCGTCTACCACCTTGTCGGCATTTGTGCCGGCATCTGTCGTTATCGCAACTATCTTGCCGTTATCCGCGCACACATCGGCTTTGAATGTAGCCGTTGGTGAAACTATCGTACCGTTTTTGATTATGAGATCCATAACTTACCGTCCTTTCCCGTAATAACTGTTGCTTATCAGACCATCTTGTCTACTTCTGTCAGAACTTCGTCCAGTATTGCCATATTCTCCGTAAGCTCTTCCTCTGTGATAATGAGAGGCGGGCAGACGAATATGCAAGCCTCGTGTGAATATGTGTTGAAGCCCTTTGCCTTTAACATTCCGACTATCTTGCCCATAATGCCCTCAGGATCCTTGCCGAAAGGAACGAGAGGCTCGTGTGTTGCCTTATCCTTTGTAAGCTCTACGCAGGAGAACAGTCCGATATAACGTACATCGCCGACGCTCTTGTGCTTTGCCTTTATATCCTCAAGGAGTGCGCCTAACTGCTTGCCACGCTCCTTTACCTTATCCATAATGTGCTCTTTTTCATAGAAGTTAAGGCACGCAACACCTGCGGCACAGCCCAGAGGATGTGCTGAATATGTAAGACCGCAGTCGAGCTTGTGCGTATCGAAGAACTCTGCAATCTTCTTGCTTACGATTACACCGCCGAGAGGAGCGTATCCGCAGGTAACGCCCTTTGCGAAGGTTATCATATCAGGCTCGATGCCCCAGTTTTCACAAGCGAAGTATTCGCCTGTTCTGCCCCAGCCTGCCATTACCTCATCGCAGACCATCATAATGCCGAACTCGTCGCATATCTTGCGTACACCCTGTAAGTAGCCTTTGGGCGGGATGATGATACCGTTAGAGCCTGTTACCGATTCCATTACGATAGCGGCAACCGCATCGGGATTTTCGTATATGATCTGGTCACGGAGCTGTCCGAGATAATACTCTGTAGCCTGTTCTTCGCTCTCAAAGGGGAACGGAGCGTGATACAGATAAGGATCTGTAAACTTTACGAAGCCGGGGATACCGGGTTCAAGAGTATATCTTCTGGGTTCGCCTGTCAGATTACCTGCGCCGAATGAGCTTCCGTGATATGCACGGTATCTTGAGAATATCTTGTATCTGCCTGTAACCAGCTTTGCAATCTTTATTGCATTCTCGTTAGCGTCTGCGCCGCCTAAGGTGAAGAATACCTTGCCCATATTCTTCGGAGCTACCTTTACGACCATCTCTGCGAGCTTTGAACGGCAGTCGATAGCGTAAGCCGGGCTGATGTATGCGAGCTTTTCAGCCTGCTCCTTGATAGCGTCGATAATATCCTTGTTGCCGTAGCCGACATTCAGGTTTACAAGCTGGCTTGACATATCAGCCATCTTCTTGCCGTCTGCGGTGTAGTAATAAATACCCTCTGCCTTTTCTACTACTGCGGGGTTCAGCTTGCCCTGAACGCTCCACGAATGAAGGTTGTACTTAAGTGAGGTTTCCTTTACCTCTTCTGCGTTTTTGAATCCGTATCTCATACTGTTTCTTCCTTTCTTTTATCAGAAAATACTTTTATATATCGTTTCGATTTCTTCTACTGTGGGAACTCTGGGGTTGTTCGCCGTACTTCCTGCGGCGAATGCGTCCTTTGCAAGAGTCGGTATCTTGTCCTCTGTAACTCCCTGTGAAGAAAGCAGCTTCGGAAGTCCCGTTTCGTCCGCTATTGCGGCGATAGCTTCAACTGCCGCTATACTTGCCTCTCTTACCGATAAGCCCTCGACATTCTCGCCCATCGCTATTGCGATGTCACGGAATTTTTCGGGACAGGACGGGCGGTTATATTCCATAACCGAGCTTAACAGCATTGCGTTTGCCAGTCCGTGCGGAATATGGAACCACGCTCCGAGCGGTCTTGACATTGAGTGTACAAGCGCTGTCGGCGCACTGCATATTGCAATTCCCGCATATAAAGCGGCAAGCAGCATATCCTCTCTTGCCTGCTCGTTCCTGCCGTCAAGGACAGCCGGGATTAAGCTCTTTGAAATCAGCCTTATCGCTTCAAGCGAATACATCTTTGTCATAGGTGATGCGTTGACGTTTATGTAGCTCTCTATTGCGTGGGTCAGAGCGTCCATTCCGGTCGCCGCTGTCATAAATGACGGCAATGATTTTGTTATCGCAAAGTCAAGAATCGCTACCTTCGGAATGATTCTGTCTGTCGATAACAGCATCTTTATGTTTCTGTCGGTATCTGTTATAACCGAGTATCTTGTCGCTTCACTGCCTGTGCCGGCTGTGGTCGGTATTGCGATAATGGGGAGCGACTCCTTTTCGGGAGCGGTCTTTTCATAATCGGTCACCTTGCCGCCGTTTGTGAGCAGCATTCCGATTCCCTTTGCCGCATCAAGAGGACTTCCTCCGCCTGCCGCTACTATCACATCGCAACCGTTTTCCTTTGCAAAAGCCGCACCCTCGTCAACGTCCGATGTTGTCGGGTCTGAGCCTACACGGTCATATACCGCACAGGAAACGCCTGCTTTTTCGAGGCTCGATACTATAATATCAAGCACGCCGCTTTTTCTCAGCGAGCCTTTTCCGCAGACAAGCATCGTCTTTTTTCCGAAGCGAGCCGCCTGCTCTCCGACTGAGGTAACTGTACCCCTGCCGTAAATAATCGTTGGTGGTGATCTGAATACCACTGTTATACCCTCTTTCCTTCTGCTCTTGATAAAGTTTGTATTTTTATCGGGAAAAACGTCGGAGCGAAACGACCGCTATGCCGTGAAACGTCCGCCCTGACGTCTTTCCCGATCGCACGAACGGTATTTAACTGCTCGTGCGATACTGAACTTACTGTATAAGTTGCTGTAGTGTTTACTTTGCGAGTGCCTTTATGACTTCTTCGATCATATTCTCGCTGAATACCTTGTAGCCTGCGTTTCTGAGATATTCTACCGCAAGCCCCTGTCCCTCGATAATCGTATCCGTGAAGGTACCGTCATATATGTGGGTGCTTCCGCAGGAGGGGCTGTCTTCTTTCATTATGCAAAGGGCAACATCGTTTTCCTTTGCAAGTCTTAACGCCTCGTTTGCGCCTTTTGTGTACTGCTCGGTGCAGTCGCCGCCTACGCAGCTCATCACCTTATCGCCTGTACGCTGACAATCGGGACGTGGGGTCGGAAGATCGCCGAACACTTCGGGACATACCGGTATCAGTCTGCCCTCCTCCTTCCACTTAAGGAACTGTGGGTGCAGACACGGCGTATCGCCGTCATCATAGCGGCAATGCCAGCCGAAAAGGCAACCGCTTACAAGTATTTTCTTTTCGCTCATATATACCGCCTTTCAGCTTCCGGAGTGATCCGAAACCGTGAATTACTTAGTAAACTGGCTCTTCTTGTAGCAAAGTACAAGACCCGATCTCTGATATACCTGGGCTACTTCGAGAAGCTCCATACCGCCTGCGTTGGCGTTGATAAGGTTAGAAACCCACGTTACACCGAAGTCAACCGTGCCGTTGCTTACTGCAACTGTTTCAGAAACGTCACCGCCGCCGCTTACGATCTCTACGTTAAGGCCGTTATCCTTGTAGTAGCCCTTGTCAAGTGCTACATAATAGCCCATGAACTGAGCCTGCGGTAACCATTTAAGCTGAACCTTGAGGTCAGACTTCTCAACTGCTCCGCCGTCATATGTCAGATAGTCGGAAGAACGGATGTCGTCAAGTGTAAGCTTAGCGAGCTTGTCTGCCGCTGTAGCGTCATCAAGCTTGATGTACTGCTTAGCAAGGTCAAGTGTCTGCTGCATAGCGTCTTCGTCCATCTTACCTACATCCGAAGCGGAAACCGCATTGCCCTTTGTATCTGTCGTTACAAGCTTTGCAACCTCTGAAGCCATATACTTCTGGTGGTCAGCCGATACCGATGAGCCGTACTTGAATACGATTTCTGCGGCTTCATCGGGATGCTCACACGCATATGTCCAGCCCTTCATTGATGCGGCAACAAATGCCTTTACTGTGTTGGGGTTGTTCTTTGCGAATTCCTTTGTGCAGAACAGGTTATCCTCGAGCATTGCAACACCCTCGTCGTTCATATCGATGACACCGATCTCATCGCCGTAGTTATAACCGCCGTCATAGTTGTTCTTGATAAGACCAAGCTCGTTGAATGTCATTGCCGATGCCAGCGTAATAGTATCCTTATCTATCTGATCCATTGTGAAGTCCATTGTGATATAATCTGTGGGCAGACCGTACTTTGAAAGCAGAGCCTGAATTTCGTACTCGTTGCCGAGACCCCAGTTGCCGACCTTGTTTTCGCTCGAAGCCTTCTTGATGATCTCTTCATCGCTCATAAGACCTGTGCTTTTCGAAGAACCCTCTGCGGCGCTTGAAGAAGCGTCTGCCGATGCGGCTGAGCTTTCTGCTGTGCTGCTCGATGAGGTGTCACCGGAACAAGCGGTGAACGATGTTGCAAGACAGCTTGCTGCGAGTAATGCTGCTAACGCTCTTTTGTTTTTCATAATGTTTCATCCTTTCTCGTCTTTTAAAATAGGTTTTAGTTTATCTGAAACCGCTCTTTTGCTTATCTTGCACGGCGGTTTTTCAGCACGATTGCCTCAACTGTGAGGAGTATGATGTACATCAGTATGCCCATTACGCAGGCTATCGTTATATATGCCCACGCTGTCGGGAACTGACCCTTGACTATGTTCTCTCTTATCTGCCTGCCGACGCCGATTACCTGCTCTGCAAAGTATTCGCTTACTACCGCACCGATTATACAGGACGGGACGCTTACTCTTAAAGCCGTGAATACATAGGGCAGTGAGTTCGGGAGCCTCAGCTTGAAGAACATTTTCAGCTTGCTTGAACCGTATGATGCGAACAGATCCTCCGAGAACGGTTTTACCTCCGTCAGACCTCTGTATGCGTTTACGCTCATTGAAGCTGTGCAGAATATCGTAACGGTGATTATCTTAGCCACCGTACTTCTTATATCTACCACGCTCGACAGATCCCTTGTCCAGTTGTTGATAACCGGAGCGAGCGCTACAAGCGGGATTGCGTTGAATGCGGATACTATGGTCAGACCGCCCATGCCCCACTTCTTGAATACCGCACCGGCAACGCCGATGAAGTAGCCGAGTATCGAGCCGAGTACAAGTCCTCCGAGCGCCACTATAAGAGTTGACGCTATCTGCGGTAGCATATTTGTGAAGTTATCGCCTATGATTGAGCCTATTCTTGTCGGGAGCGGAAGGATTATCTCATCCGTTTTGAACAGTGCGTGCAGAACCTTTGTCTGCCACAGTGTGAATATCAATGCTCCGAACAGTACGGGCAGACCGACTGTTGTTATTATGTTTTTGATTGCCTTGCCTTTCAAGTGCGATCAGTCCTTTCCTTACTGTGCTTTTTTCTTTGCCTTTCTTTTCGCCGGTGTTATCGCTCTTTCGATAACACCCATAAGATAGAAGCTGAGCACGCCTATAACGGCGCTGAATATTACTATATCCCAGAATACGAATCTTGTCATCGAGCCTTTCAGCGACTGGGAGAGCATACAGCCAAGACCGTTGCCGCCCTGAAGCGTATCTACAAGGATAGATGCTGTTATCGCCATAGGCGCCGAGATCTTAAGACCCGTGAAGAAGTAGGACATTGCCGACGGAATAAGCATCTTTGTGTAAAGCTGGAACTTGCTTGCGCCGTAGGATCTCATCAGCTCGTGTCTTTCACGTCCGACCGACTTGAAGCCTGCCAGCGTATTTGTCGAAACGGGGTAGAATGTGAGAATTGCGGCGATTATGATTCGTGCGCTTGATATATCGCCCGTTATCGAAAGTACGATAGGCGCCATACCAAGAATAGGTATCATCTGGATTATCATAAGATACGGGAACGCTATCTTTTCGACTATGTGCGACAGGTGCATCAGCAAAGCCAGTAGGTAGCCCAGCACCATACCGATTATAAAACCGATAAGCGCTCTTGAAAGCGTTTCTGCGGCACTGGAGAAAACCAGTGTTGCTATCGTATCGCCCGAACCGGTTATCGACTTTGTATCAAAGAATGAGCCGATTATCTGGTACAGATGCGGAAGAACGTTTACGGGTGTACGCTGTGTCGCTCCTACTATGAATGCGCATATCTCCCATATCACTACAAGACCCAGCGCCCATACGGCAGTTACTATGCCTTTGGAGGAAGTTATCCTTTTTATCATTTCTTAACGCTCCTTTCGGCTTTATATACCCTCGAAGCTGTTTCTTACCTTCTCAACAAGAGCGGCAAATTCGGGAGTACCTCTCATATCCGGAACTCTCGGTCTGGGAAGATTTACATCAACTATTGCCGAAAGTCTGCCGGGATGCGGTGATAAAACGCAGATCCTGTCGGACATATATACCGACTCGGATATGTTGTGAGTTACGAAAAGCACTGTCTTGTTTGTCTTTCTCCATATTGAAAGTACATCATCGTTGAGCTTTTCTCTTGTGAACTCGTCAAGCGCCGAGAACGGTTCGTCCATCAGCAGTATATCGGGCTGTATCGCAAGTGCTCTTGCTATGCCTACTCTCTGCTGCATACCGCCCGAAAGCTGTCCGGGGTAGCTGTTTCCGAATTCCTTGAGTCCGACAAGCTCCAGTACCTGTTCGATACGGCTCGCCTGTTCCTCTTTCGGAACCTTCATCATCTCAAGCGGAAGTCTTATGTTCTTTCTTACTGTTCTCCAGTCGAGAAGCACGGGGTTCTGGAACACGATACCGAACTTCTGCTCAAGTCTTGTTTCTCTCGGCGTCTTGCCGCAGACCGTAACCTCGCCTGAGGTGGGGGTCAGCAGATCCGATACTATACGAAGAAGTGTGGATTTACCGCAGCCGGAAGGACCGAGGAGCGATATGAATTCACCTTTCTGAATATCAATACTTACGTTCTTAAGTGCCTGTACCGGGTTGCCTTTGCTGTCGGAGAACACCATGCTGACGTTCTTTACCGAGATCTCCGGTGCGTTTACCTTTTCACTCATTTCTAAGCACTCCTTTCTTTCCTGTTTTGCAAGTCTTATCTTTTTATTCCTGCAAAACAAAACGGCGCAGAAATCATTTTCTGCGCCGTTGCAAGTTTCTTTTTGTTTTATTTCACTGTTTCCTTTCGGTTTAACTGCATTATATCACGCTTAAAAGCGCATTGCAATAGCATTTGTGCTGAATTGTGCAGAGCGCCTAAAGAAAGACGATTTGTTTGTGCTGTAGTTGAATTTTGCAATATTTGCTTGACAATTATGCAAAACCGTGTTATACTCTATATCAATAAACGAGATGAACACCGCCAAGGCTGTCGGGCAACAAGGGAGCTTTGGCGGTTTTTGCTATCTTAAAAGAAAAAGGGGTGAGAATGTGTCAATTACAGTATCAAAGCTATGTGCAAATGCACAGGCAAATTACGTTATGAAGCTTGTTGCGGGAAAAGAGGGACTGGGGAACTACGTCCGCTGGGTGCATCTGGTTGAAAACGCTGATGTGTCACCTTTTCTTCACGGAAACGAAATAGTCTTTATGACAGGGGTCGGAATAAGCGATGAAAGTTACCTGCTCAGCTTTGTTGAAGAGCTTGTCGAAAAACGTTGCAGTGCGCTTGTTATCAACACCGGTAAATATATAAAGAGTATACCGCAGAGCGTAAAGGACTGCTGTGACCTCAATTCACTTCCGCTGTTTAGTGTACCGTGGGAGGTAAAGCTTATAGATATCACCTATGACTTCTGTCACAGGATAGTAACTGGCGAAGAAATAGAAACAGCGCTCGCCACCGCTTTACGTAATCTGATATTTTCCCCCGAAAATGAGGCGGGATATAAATCCACGCTTGAACGGCGCAGTTATTTTCCGACGTCGGAATACTGCGTCGGCGTATGCGGCTTTCCCAAAACCGAGCTTGGTGACGATGAACTGAAAAAGGTCGCCACAAGCGCCATGCAGAAGGTGCTGAATACAAGCGGAAAACAGTTCAGCTTTTTCTTCCAGGATAAAAATCTTGTTGTTATCTGTCCAGACTGTAAGGAAGAAGATGTGCGGAAGATTTTTTCGACATTTGATACCATTTTCAATTCAGGCGGGGAGGGAGCGACGCTCACCTGCGGCATAAGTCCGTCAAAGCAGGGGTACACCGCAATATCCGACGGTTACCGCAAGGCAGTAATGGCGCTCAAGGTGGCTACCCTGCACGGCGAAAACTGCGTAGGCTACAGCGATATGGGCATATACAAGCTGCTTGTACATATAAAAGATACATCGGTACTGCACGAGATATATGACGAAACGCTGGGTACGCTTGAAGAATTCGACAGCGCCAACGGCACGGATTATATGGAAACGCTCAAGTGCTATCTTGAAAACGACAGCAGTGTACAGGAGGTCGCAAGGATTACATTTGTTCACCGCAACACGGTAAACTATAAGCTCAGACGTATAAAGGAAATTCTCGGTTGTGAGCTGAATTATGAGGACAAGCTGAGGCTTATGCTTTCATTCTTTATAAAGGAATTCCTTTAAGCCGGTTTGCTGTGCTATGGTTTAAGTATATTGTGCGTCCGCTCGTTGAACTGACAAAACGGCGCATATTATATAATAAAGACATCGATAGTTTTATATGAAGACGAAAGGAAGGATATATTATGACAGCACCCTATGAAAATGCAGAATTCATCGAGCTCGGCACGATAATGCCGCCCGAAAAGTTCAGGACTGTGCTCCCTGAGGACAGGGACGCACCCGGAGGGCTTACTGAGCAGAAGGTAGTTATCGAGTTTCGCCGTGATTCGCCGATCTACTCACAGCTTCTGCCGTGCTTTCGAGGAGCTATGTTCGTTTACGGCTTTTTACGCAGAGGAAAAGGGTTGAGAGCTTTGTTCGGTGACAAGTACGACGGAATAAAGGAAAAGCTCAAAGTGTCGCTTCATGAATGGGAGGATAAATTCCTGCTTGATTTCTATGTTGATGATACTTATTCACAGTCGTATTTTGTAAAGAGTGAAGAAGTGCTCTATCTTCTTCAGCATTGCAGAAATCCGCAGATAACGAAGTTTGATTGATATAAGCGGTTATGCAAAACGGGTATCGGAAGTCCGATACCCGTTAGCTTTATCTGCTTGTTTTTGCTGTAAGCTCTTTACTCCATGAGCCGTACTGTTTTGTGTTTCCGTAAGTCCTGTATGCTCTGATCCTGAATTTATAGCTTGTGTTAGCCTTCAGGCGCTTGACCGTATAGCTTGTTTTGGTAGCCTTTGACGGAGTGAATATATTCGTCCACTTGCCGTTTTTATACTGCTGTAGCTGATAACCGCTTGCGGTAGTACCCTTGTTCCACTGTAAAGTAACGCTTGTGCTTGATTTTGATTTTACCTTGAAGCCGCCCACGCCGTAGGGGTTTGTATTGACCTTAAGCTCACTGCTCCACGAGCCGTACTGCTTTGAACTGCCATAGGTCTTGTATGCTCTTATGCGGAATCTGTAACCTGCCGTGCCTGCCTTTAAGCCCTTTACGGTATAGCTTGTATCGGTAGCCTTTGACGGAGTGAATATATTCGTCCACTTGCCGTTTTTATACTGCTGTAGCTGATAACCGCTTGCGGTAGTACCCTTGTTCCACTGTAAAGTAACGCTTGTGCTTGATTTTGATTTTACCTTGAAGCCGCCCACGCCGTAGGGGTTTGTATTGACCTTAAGCTCACTGCTCCACGAGCCGTACTGCTTTGAACTGCCATAGGTCTTGTATGCTCTTATGCGGAATCTGTAACCTGCCGTGCCTGCCTTTAAGCCCTTTACGGTATAGCTTGTATCGGTAGCCTTTGACGGAGTGAATATATTCGTCCACTTGCCGTTTTTATACTGCTGAACTTCATAACCGTCTGCATTAACGGTGAAATGCCATCCGAGAGTAACCGACGTGCTTGTTGTTGCGGTTGCTTTTAAACCGGTTACAGCCGCAGGGGCGGCAACTATAATTTCAAATTTTATATCATTTTCGCTTGCATAGAGCTGTGCGATTGAGTTTTTGTATCCTCGGATTCTGAACCCGTCGATCTTCTGATCCGCAGTTACATTGATCTTGTGGTAAAACCCGAAGGCTCTTTTTCCTATGTATGTTACAAACTGCGGAACGGTGATTGTCTTTATACCCGTGCAGCCGTAAAATGCACACTCGTCTATAGAGGAAAGCTTGGAAGGAAGTGTGACGCTTGTCAGATTTTCCGCCTTATAGAAAGCATAAGGCTTGATATCATAGGTCTTGTCCGAAACCTTAAAAGATGTCCCCGCTCTCTTTGCGGGATAAAGGATCAGCTTACTCAGGTCCTTTGTGTATAATGCGCCGTTTTCGTTGCAGAAAGACTTACTGCCTGCCTCAACAGTTGCGGATGCGAGCTTTCCACATCGGCTGAAAGCGTTGTTTCCGATCAATTTAACGCTTGAGGGGATGTTGATTTTACTGAGCGATGCACAGTCTGCAAAAGCGTTGCTGCCGATAAATTTTACTTTCGACGGTATGGTTATATTATCAAGAACATCGCAGAAGCAGAAAGCGTTATCTGAGATTTCTTCAAGATTTTCCGGTAGGTTTACACTGTTGAGCGAAAGACACATTTCAAATGCGCCCTGATCGATAGTTGTTACAGTAGATGGCAAAGTGACCTTCTGAAGAAGCATACAGCTTGCAAAGGTTTGTATATCGATCGTTTTGACGCCTGTCGGTATGCTTATGCTTTTGAGCGACTTGCAGGCATAGAAGGCTTGCTTTCCGATATAGTCAAGCTTCGTCGGCATATTTACCGTACTCAGTGCATCACACCAGTAGAACGCCTTTTCGCCTATACCTGTTATTCCGGTGGGAATTGTAATTGATGTAAGCTTAGGGCAGTATGCAAATGCACCGTTCGGCACAGTTTTCAGTGTCGACGGAAGCTTTACCGATGTCAGAGAACTGCACGAACTGAATATATTATCTGCCAGTTCAGGTATGCCGTCTGCAATTGTGACGGATATGATTTTTTCGTTGCCGTTGAAAATGTTTTCTACCCTGCCTACATTTCTGCCTCCGATTTTTGCAGGGACATCGGCTCTGATATCATTACCGACATATCTTACGATAGTTGCGGTTCCGTCATCTTCGAGCTTATACTCATAGTAGCCGTCCGATGCGATGATGCCGTCTGACGCTGCGGCGCATACTGCGCATATAACGCTGAGCGCAAGTACAGTTAATGCTACAGTGAGGCATTTTACAAATTTCATCTGTAATTCCTTCTTTTCCGTTTAGTTTTATGGTTTATATACAAAAAGGCATAGTTCTCCGCAGAACTATGCCAATGTGACAAAAATATACAATTTTAAGCTTAATGCGAAAATATCTGTCGTTTTCATACTGTTTCCCTGACAAAAGCTTTCGTTATTAAACTTTTCTTTCCGCAGACAGTATAGCATATATGCAGATATTTGTCAATATGGCTGAAATCCTACTGGTCAAGCCTGAAATGTACGGGTATGCCGTTGAGATAATCTATCTTCGGCTCGCCCTGTATAAGAGGCAGGAAGTAATTCAGTGCGTCTATCGTAACGTTGTTTCCCTCGGGGGTTATCCACTCTTTCGGGAAGTATTTCGCTTTGTTTGCACATTCTCTTACGTCAAGCGGAGCAATCCCTACACGGTAAGGATTGTTGCTGATTCGTTTAAAACCCATCATTACGCCGCTGCCGCCGTATTTGAGCGCCTCGTTTACTGCCGCCGCACCTATTCTCCACGCTTCGTCAAGGTCGGTTAGAGAGGCTATATGCGAGCCGCACCTTTGCATTACGTTAAGCTCTATCGAGCGTACCTTGCAGCCTAAGTGGTCGCGGGTAAGCTCTTCAAGATATTTTCCGACACCCGACAGATATTTATGACCGAATGCGTCGGTGGCTTCCGAACGGCTTGCAAGACAGTCTATGCCCTCCGAAACGGCTACGATAACAGCCTTGTATCTTTCTGATATTCTTTTCACATCCTCAAGGTAATGTTCTTCCGAAAAGTCGCTTTCGGGAAGGTAGATAAGGTGTGGTGCGGGTTCGCCGTTTGCGCGCAGTACGCAGGACGATGCAGTGAGCCATCCTGCGTCACGACCCATTATTTCTACTATCGTAACGGACGGAATGGAGTATACACGGCTGTCACGGATTATTTCCTGTAATGTTGTCGCAACATATTTTGCCGCAGAGCCGAAACCGGGCGTGTGGTCGGTAAGAGGTAAGTCGTTGTCTATTGTTTTCGGTACGCCGACTATCTTAATATCAATGTGATTTTCCTTGAAATAAGCGTCAAGCTTCATTACTGTATCCATAGAATCGTTACCGCCGATATAGAAGAACGCCTTTATATCATACTTTGCAAAGGTCTGCGTGATACGCTTGTAGTCACTGTCATCGTCACTGCTGTTTTTCAGCTTGAAACGGCATGAGCCAAGCACCGTCGAGGGTGTACGCTTCAGTAACTGTTTGTCGTTTTCTGTGATAAGCACTTCCTTGAGGTCGATAAGTTTATCGTTCAGTATACCCTCTATGCCGTTCAGCGAACCGTATATTCTGTCAATCTCGTTATACTTCTCCGCCTCGTCAAATACTCCGCAGAGTGAAGAGTTTATCGCCGCTGTAGGTCCGCCCGACTGCGCAATAGCTATATTCATGGTTTTTCTCCGTTCCGTCAATTTTTGCTTTACTGCGTGATTATTGTACCATTATAAAGATGATTTTACAACCTAAAATTCATAAACGGATTTATTTTTGTAGCTTTAGCTAAAGCGGCTGTCAATGATAACCTTTACATAGTCCGAAATATGAGATGCTGTGTAACTGCGTTACATAATGTTAAGGTAATATTCATTAATTGTTTCCCGAAAGCCCGAAGCTGACCGACAGTGCATTATCGACCTTGTTCATTGCTCCCTCGTCAAGCTCGCCCATCCGCTCCTTGAGCCGCTGTTTATCGAGCGTTCTTACCTGCTCAAGCAGTACGATAGAATCTTTTGCAAGACCGCAACGGTCGGCATTTATCGAAATGTGGGTAGGAAGCCGTGATTTGTCTTTCTGACTTGTTATGGCGGCGGCAATGACAGTCGGGCTGTGACGGTTGCCCACGTCGTTCTGGACGATAAGTACGGGGCGCATACCGCCTTGTTCGCTTCCGACCACGGGGCTCAGATCTGCGTAATATATCTCTCCTCTTTTTACAAACATGGTTTTCTTCCTTTCTGTTCGTATGCGATGCTTTGAACGTATCTGATGTACACGGTTATTTTTAACCGTCTGCACGGAATTATACAGCAACTGACCGTTTGTAAGGCGGTCGGTTTATATAGTATATTATTACAGTCGGATTTTGGTGAAATTGCTCGTTTTCGGGTAAATAACGGTTGATTATCGGTCGGCGTTAATGTATAATAGTATAGACATATTTTTTCTGACGGAGGTAAATATGAATAAAAAAATCAAGATAACACTGTGTGCGGTGCTGTGTGCGTCAATGCTTGCAGGCTGTGCGGATAACAGCGCAAGCGGCGGTTCTGCCGTATCATCGGACAGCTCGTCCGATACACAGACAACATCATCTGTATCGGAATCGACCGACAGCAGTTCGGATACATCATCTGAAACAAGCAGTATAGATGAAAGCAAGCTCACCGAGGAGCAGATATATGACAATATGGTCGAAAGGTCGCTTATGGATCTCGGCAACCTTGAAAGAATGTCAAAGTTTATCGAAAAGCTTGAGAATAAGCAGGAGGTAACTATAGCATTCATCGGCGGAAGCATCACCGAGGGCCTTACGGCAGGACCCGAAAAGTGCTGGGCAAAGCTGACGTATGACCGCCTTTGCGAAAAGTATCCCGATACAAAGATAAACTATGTCAATGCCGGACTCAGCGGCACGCCGAGCGTACTCGGAAATATCCGCCTTCAGCGTGATGTGCTGGATTATGCTCCCGATATGGTATTTGTTGAGTTTGCGGTAAATGACGGAAACGATCAGATATACAAGGACAGCTATGACGCTATGGTGAGAAAGATTCTCTCACAGGAAAAACAGCCCGCCGTTGCGTTGTACTTCACCGTTATAAAGAGCGGCCACACCTGCGAGGAATATATGTCGCAGGTCGGAAAGGCTTACGGTCTGCCTATGATATCGCTGAACAACGTTCTTTCCCACGAGTTTGAAACGGGCAGAATGAAGTGGGAGGATTATTCCGACGACGAATCCCACCCGAACGAGTGGGGTCACAAGATGACCGCCGACCTTATCATGAATATGTTTGACAAGGCGACCGAGAAGATAAAGACAATGGGCGACGTAACTATCACTCCTCTGCCCGATACATGGGTATATTCCGACAGATTTGCGGATATGACATTCATCGACAGAACTCATTCGTCCGACAAGCTGAAAATATCTTCGACAGGTACGTTTGACACGGAAAAGGAAACTCTCATAAGCTTCCCCGATGGCTGGAGCTACAAGGGCAAGCCTTCCGGCTGTGAGCCTATGGAGTTTGAATTTACGGGTAAGAATCTTATGCTTGTCTATAAATGCAACAACAGCGCCGTGTTCGGTTCGCTGCAGTTTACAGTTGACGGAGAGGTTTATACAACGGTCGCAACAAGCGCAACTGACGGCTGGAGCAATCCCGTTGCAACTCTTGCATATTCCGGTGCGGAGGGTACGCACAAGGTCAGCGTAAAGCCTGTTACGCAGAGCGGTGACGACAAGACAACATATGTAGAAATTCTCGGCTTCGGTGTTGCATAAGAGTACGGCAAGGTGGATTGGTTTAATCTCACGGGACTTATATTTGTCGTTGTCCTGCTGATACCGAATATAATTTATGCTGTAACAAATAAGGACGGCTTTGCGGATAACTATCACAACAAGTTTATCGAAACAGGTGAGCAGATAGGTCGCTTCGGCTGTTTTATACTTATGTTCATTCAGTTTCCCTTTGTAACGTTCGGTTATATATATGACGGTGCGCAGACACTGTACCTTATACTCGGCATAGTTCTGCTTGCGCTCTACTGCGGCGGCTGGATAGTATTCCGCAAGGGAAACAGCGTGGCAAAGGCGCTGACGCTGTCTGTTCTGCCATCAGTGCTTTTCTTTGAAAGCGGTATACTGACGTTGAACATTCCGCATATTGTACTTTCGGTTGTGTTCGCAATATGTCATATAACTATAAGTTACAAGAATACAGCCGTTAATAAACAATAATACTTAAACGGTCATCTTCGGGTGACCGTTTCGGTTTGAAATAAGACGATTTATTACAAAAAATGGTGTATTTTAGCTTTTTATGGGGAAATTTGCAGGTGCAGTGAAAACATTTTTGAGAAAAGACGGTATATTTCCTGAGAAAAAAGGTAGCAAAGTGATCTTTTTTATGTTATAATAACCTCAGACATAAGATCCACCGATAGCGGATCTTACCGTGCAAAAGCACGGTCGGCGGCGTACCGCAGACTTGATATTATTATATATTATGAAAGGATGCTTTTTACAGTGAAAAGATCAATGAGGATTGGAACGAAAATAACGGTTATTTCGTGTATTGCCGCCGTTATGGCAGCAATATCAATGGCGCTTGTCACGATAATCGTGTTTATGTCATTTGTCAGAACCATACAGGAGGACGAAACTGCGACAGGCGTTAATGTACTTGCCGCTGAGGTCGAGGGTGACATAGACGAAATGGGCGATGTGGCTGAGCTGTTCGTTGCAAGCTCTGACAGTAAGACAAGCAATACGGACTATGACAGCTTCTGGGCTGCCAACAAGCCTAATGCCAACAGCTATGCGGCTTATATAAAAGGCGGAGCTGCGGCGTGGAGCAGTGAGGGCTTTCCGCTCGGCGAAAGCGCTGTAGAGCGCATTACGAACGGTGAAATAAAGGGCATTATGGCTGACGGCGACAAGCTGTATACGGTATACGGGCTTAAGGTAGAGAACGGTGCACTGGTTGTCTGCATAGATCTGAACGGCTCGGAATATGTCGATTCCGTCAAGGCAAAGACCGGTGCAGAGCTTACGCTGTTCTGCGGCGACACACGTTACAATACAACGCTGATGAACTCTTCGGGCGAACGCGACATCGGAACTCAGATGGACGGCGGTATCTGGCAGCAGGTACAGGGCAATAATATATATATCGGAAAAACGGTTATCGGCGGCACGAACTATTATGTCAACTATACGCCGATGGTCGATTACAGCGGCGAGGTGGTAGGTGCTTATTTTGCAGGCTATACCACAGCTGAGGCGGACGGAGAGCTGATAAAGTCTATACTGGTTTCGCTGGGAGTGCTTATTATTGTATGCGGCGGTATAGCGGCGCTGTTGTTCGGAGTAATGAAGAAGCTGGTGCGTAAGCCTGTAGCGGAAGTCGTAAATATCTGCGGACAGCTCCGCTCAGGCAAGCTTAACGCTCCGGATTCCGCTTTCAGATTCAGCGGCGATGAAATGGGTGATATTGCCGAAAATCTTACTGAAGCAAAGCATACGCTGAGCAGCTATGTTGACGATATTTCACGAGTGCTGTCACAGATGGGTACAGGCGACTTTTCTGCACAGCCTTCAATGGAATATGTCGGCAGCTTTGAGGAGATAAACCGCTCGTTCCGCAGTATAAAGGAAACGCTGAGCAACGTTATTCTCAGTATGAATTCTTCTGCAAGCAATGTTACGGCAGGCTCGCAACAGATGGCTGACGGTTCGCAGGTTCTCGCAGACGGAACTACACGTCAGGCAACAGCGGTCGACCAGCTTTCTTCCACTATATCGGATATATCCGACAATATCAGCAAGACTGCGGAAAACTCAGGCAAGGCGAGCGGGCTTTCCGACAACTGTGCACAGCAGATGATACGCCAAAGCGATGAGATGGAGCATCTTCTCGAAGCGATGGATAAGATACAGCAACAGTCCGAAGCGATCTCGCAGGTTATCAAGTCCATCGAGGATATTGCATTCCAGACCAACATACTCGCACTCAATGCGGCTATTGAGGCAGCCAGAGCAGGAGAAGCGGGCAAGGGCTTTGCGGTAGTTGCGGACGAGGTACGAAATCTTGCGTCTAAGTCGGCAGAATTTGCAAATAACACCCGCGATCTTATAGCGTCCACTATCGAGGCGGTGCATAACGGCTCTGAGATAGCAAACCAGACTGCCGACACGCTTCGCCGGGTAACGACACTTTCTCAGGAAAGCGCAAAACTTGTAGCAGATATTTCCGCCGCCGCAGAGGAGCAGGCAGATGCAGTCCGTCAGGTAACAGTAGGAGTGGATCAGATATCCCGTGTTATTGCGACCAACTCTGCAACCGCCGAAGAATCTGCCGCTTCCTGTGAGGAGCTTTCCGCACAGGCAAGACTGCTTAATGAGCAGATCGAGAAGCTGCACGTCTGAGTCTTATGAGCGGATTTTTTCTACAAGCTGAATAAGAATATCGCTTACTTAACGGTCATCTTCGGGTGACCGTTTCAGTTTGTAGAAAAAGTCTGTATTTATAAAAATAGAGCAAATTCTCTATCCCTATAAGAACGCTTTGTGGGCTTTGCGTCCTGCAAAGCCTTTGGGCGTTCTATCTCGGCATCCTTGCCGAAACCCCAAACCCCTTCCCCGTGGTGAAGGACTGTGTATGCTTAGTTGGCTCTGCATCGTGCAGAGCATTTGGGCATACACGCCCGGCGTCCGTGCCGGGCTGAGTGTGGGGCTGCCGCCCTCACCCCGCTTGGGGCTACGCCCAAAGCAAGGACGCTTTGGTTGCTTGCCAAAAGTTTTGCACGATGCAAAACCAACATAGCAAGCAACGCTAAACACCCATTTTCAAAAATTATATAGGTTTATCGACAGTCTGTAACGGTCATCTTCGGGTGACCGTTTTTTCTGTCCTATAAACAGTACAGCTTGCTTTTAAAGCATTGACCTAAGGCGGAAAATCTACTATAATATCATTAGATTACTTTAAAAGGAGCAAGGAATATGGAAATACTTATTATAATAACGCTTGTTGCGTGCGTAGTGTCGGTGATAATATCGGTAATAACGCTTCTGACGCAGAAAAGGCTTACCGAAAATATCGGCGTGAGCAAGATAACGGACGAGCAGACCGCAAAACAGCTTGAAATGCTTGCCGAGCGTACAGCACAGCTTTCGGCAAAATTCGATACGGCGCAGGCAAACCGTGTAAGCGGCGAATCGGTGCTAAGAACCGAGCTTGTAAGCCTTGTGACAAATCTCGGAAACACGCTTACCGACACACAAAAGCAGAACTCCGACGGAACAGCAAGGCTGCTGTCGCAGTTTGAACAGCGGCTTCAGAGCATTGAGCAGAGGAACGCCGCCGATATGCAGAATATGCGTAACGAAATGGCGGTACAGCTTGGAAACATAAATGCGAATACAAAAAATCAGCTTGAAGAAATGCGTGGAATGGTAGGAGAAAAGCTACAGACCACGCTGGATGATAAGATAAGCCGTTCATTTGCGACCGTCAGCGAACAGCTTAACAAGGTATACAGCGGACTGGGCGAAATGCAGAGCCTTGCCGCAGGTGTAGGCGACCTTAAAAAAGTCCTGTCCAACGTAAAGAACAGAGGTATACTCGGAGAGATGCAGCTTGGAGCGATTCTTGCGGATATTCTCGCTCCCGAACAGTATGATACCGAGGTCGCTGTAGTTCCCGACAGCCGTAATCACGTTGAGTTTGCGGTAAAGCTGCCGGGCAAGAATGATGACACGGTGTACCTGCCGATCGACTCGAAATTCCCAGGCGACACCTACACAGCCCTTTGCAATGCTTATGACAGCGGAGATAAGGTAATGATCGAAGAAGCGTCAAAGGCGCTTGTTGTGGCGATAAAGAAATGTGCGAAGGATATTCATGATAAATATATCTGTCCTCCGTACACGACCAACTTTGCGGTAATGTTCCTGCCGTTTGAGGGATTGTATGCCGAGGTCGTAAAGCTCGGGCTGGTGGAGGAGCTACAGCGTAACTACGGGGTGAGCATAGCAGGCCCTACCACAATGTCCGCATTGCTGAATTCACTGTATATGGGCTTCCGCACTCTTGCCGTGCAGAAGCGAAGCAGTGAGGTATGGAAGATACTCAGCAGCGTAAAGAAAGAATTTGAAACTTTTGAAGATGTGCTGACCAAGACTAAGAAACATTTACAGCAGGTTGACACCGACCTTGAAACGCTTGTCGGAGTAAGAACCAGAGCGATAAACAAACAGCTTATGAGTGTGGGTGAGGATAATGCGGCGCAGATAGGCACGGAAGAATAAGAAAGACAGCCGCGGGAGCATTATATTATGTGTAGTATAATGTTTTGTGATATATGAACAAAAAATGATAAGAAATGTTGTTAGATCATACAAATAAGTAAAATCGCTATTGAAAATAACATTAATATTTGATAATATATAGTCAAAGCTATTGCAATAACTTTAATAAAATCACTGCTAAAAGGAGAATTATCATGAAGAAAATCAAAAAAACACTAAGCATTGCATTGACATCAATAGTAGCAGTTGCAGGTATCTTATCTGTTCCGGCATCTGCCGCTGACGGTGTATATCCCACAAGGCTCGCATGGAAAGCTGCCGGTTATTGCACCCCGGGCGGCTCGCCGAGCAACACCTATACTCCCGCTAAGCCTAAAATACAGTACTCAACATATGGTCATTATATATATGTAAACGGGATTGTTAATTCATTAGACGGCGCAAAATATGAAATTAAGATTTCGTGTGATAGCGGAAAAATGAAGGAGATATCCACAAATAGCAACGGCAGATATTTTTGCAAACCTACTATGAGCGGTGCTTTCGAAAGTGTGACCTTCAGGATCAAAGCGCTTTCATATACGAACGGCAATACGGTTACAGCTAGCGGCAGTGCGGTCACAATACAGTAAAACTATAATATAAAAAGGAGATACAGTATATGAAACGCTTTTTAACAATAATACTTGCAACATTCATGCTTTGCGCCTGCACAGGCTGCAGTGGCGGCGGTATCGACAGCAATATCGAAAGTGCAAGCAACAGCTCTGACAATACTGACGATGATATTCCGGAAGCTTTAAAACGTCAGAATGAAATAAACTATTATACCGACGACGAAGTAAAGAAGATGATCCGGGAGAATACAAAGTTCGATATATCCGAGGATTTTGTGAGTCTTGTGCCAAAGAGCGTTTCATACATCTGTTCTTTTGACAAGGCGGCAGTAAACAGACAGGCTCCGGCAGAATATTATGATGACTTCAAAGAGATGTTCGCATATCTTTTTCCGAATGAAAAATTCAATGACGACTACTTTTTCTTCTACTATATTCCCGATGATGAAGAAGAGAGCAATATGAAGGAAGAGGAATATCCGATAAAGAATTTCAAGAAGTATTATGATGATGCGGTTTCCGAAAAAAACATAATATCATATTATTTTTATTCTCCGTATTCCGGTTTTGTTGAAAAGGTTGGCTCGGATTATGCTATTTGGGATAATAGGGATAGCTCGGAGGTTACCGATCGCAATATTTTCCTTGAGTTCGGTCCGCCTATCGGAAACTATCTGTCCAATGTCTGCAAGGGTGTTCTGGTTGAGCAATACTGCAAAGATAGCGGCGAAAAGAACAATCATTTCCTTGAAAATTGGGACGCTGAGATCAAAGGGCATTATAAAGTGATCGGGAGGTACGACCGTGACAGCACCGAGAAGTTCAGATTGCTGGACGGTAAAGAGATAAGCGTTGCCGATGCGGTAACTTTTTTTGAAAACTATCTTAAAAATGCTCCATGCCCGAAGTCACCCGTATATGATATGAGGGTTATGTCTGTTATTGTACAGCAGTACGATAAGGATAAATATTTCTATTCTTTTACAACAACTCCGACATACGGAGGAATACCTTTTGACTGGGATCGTTTCTATCTCAGCAGCGACAGTATGTATGAAACCACTCTGTGCAACGGCAGTATGGTTACGACCGATGATATTGACAGCTTTTACGGCTACAGAAGGACCGGTTCAATCACCGATGAAAAGGTTACGGAAGAGTTATTTCCGATTGATAAAGCGATAAGCAAAATAGAACAGTCACTGACAGAGCAGGTATCGTTTGAGGTGCTCAGTGCCGACCTTGTATACACACCGCTCAAATATTACGGATCTTATGATATTCCGCTTGAGGAGCAGAAGAGTACAACGACCCCCGCATGGAAGGTCGTCATTCAGAACAAGAACAATGATCTCGTGTACACCTGCTATATAGATGCCGATACCGGAGAGAATTTCCGTTATAACAAGGCGGCATTCTATACAGCAGATGAAGAGGCAGAGAAAGAGGCAGAGGGCTGATATGTTCAGAGCAACACTTTCTTACCTTAAACGCATACTAGGAGATAAGTCGTTTTATATATGCCTGCTGCTGATATTTGCAATATGCTTTACGGCTTCTGCCGACTATGACTTTGACAAAAATCAGTCCTTGTCGGTCTGGGATCTGATTATCGACACACAGCGGATATATACGGGCGATATCAGCTTCAGCGCCTGTGTAGTGTCCGGGCTTAAAGGCGGCAGCTGGCTGAATATGTTTCTTCCGTTGCTTCTGCCCTTGTGCTTTGTAAATGCGCTGTGCGATGACAAAAGCTCGGGCTTTACCCGCTATGAAGTTATACGCACAGGCTATCGCAGACTTAAAAGCGCAAAGTATGTTTCGGCTGTGCTCGCAAGCGGCATATGCAGTCTTATCGGGTATTGCCTTTATGTGCTTGTCGTGCTGATAAGGTTCCCGCATATAGGATCCTATGATGCCGAAAGCCTTTCTTACGTATTGACCGGTATTCAGATGAGCCTTTTTGACAGCGTGGGGATAGCAGGAGTATATCTTGTCAATATGCTCGATATGTTTATCTATGGGATAGTAATGTCACTATTCTCGTTGATAGTGACGGCGTACACCGAAAACAAGTATCTTATATGCTGTATCCCGTTTATGGTCGCTTATTGCCTGACACAGCTCGGCTCATGGCTTATAGGACTTGCCGTGCAGGATCCCGGTAACACAGACGAAGTGCTCTTAACAATAGGCAATACTGCTTCTCCGCTTGCGGCGAACGGTATAGTTTCGGGCGCAAGCGGCGTTACACTTGTCTGCTATTACGGAGTGCTTATACTGATTTCGTTTGCGGTATATGTATTTTTCGGAAAGGGCGGTGCGGATAAAGGTGCATAAACAGATCAGCCTTTCAAAGATGTGGTCGGTCGCAAGGTGCGAATACATAAAGTGGATAACCAATCCCAGAAATATAGTTGTAATAGTACTGCTTATATTTATAAAGACGCTTTTCATCGATACGCTTGCACAGCGCGCAGACAGGTACGGCAGTCCGATGAATATGCTTGAGCCGTTTATAGCGGTCGGCAACTCGTGGGTAGCGGTGCTTTTACTGCCGTCGGTGTTCCTTGTTCTTATGAGCGATTTCCCGAAGTTTGACGGCAACTCGCTTTTCGTTATCTGCAGGAGCGGAAAGCTGAACTGGCTGTACGGTCAGATGTTATTTGCTCTTATGGCGGTAATAAGCTATATAGCTGTTGTATTTCTTGCAGTTGTGGGAATGTCTGCCGGGAACACGGTGCTCGGTTCATCGTGGAGTGAAGCTGCAAGATTTTATGCGGCAAAGTTTCCCGATGAAATGAATACTTTCGCTACTCTGCTGTTGCCTGAAAATCTGTATAATCAGCTTGACCCCATATGTACTATTGTACACACGTTGGTACTCATCATATTATACCTTTTTCTTTTGTCGCTTGTGCTCCTTATTTGCAGGATATCATCAGGTAAAATGACAGGTATGTTCATATGTACCGCGGTCATAGCCCTCGGAGTGGCTACCTGCGCACTGCGCAGTGATCTGATGTGGCTGTTTCCTATGGGCAATTCCATAATATGGATGCACTACACGGAGATAATCCGTGAACCGATAAAGCCGATATGGTATTCCTACGTTTATTTCGCCGTTATGGCTCTGTTGCTTATATTTATGAGCACATTGAGAGCAAGGCGATTGAGCGTATCACTTCTTCCGGAGGAAAGCTGATGATCAATACAGAAAATCTTTCACTGACGATAAACAAAACGGAGATACTCCGTGATATAACAATATCTTTTGATAAAGGGAAAATACACGGGCTTATAGGGCGCAACGGAAGCGGCAAGACTATGCTGATGAAATGTATATGCGGATTTGTCCGTGCAACCTCAGGCAAGGTAACGGTAGCGGGCAAGGAGATAGGCAAGGATTGCGATTTTCCCGAAAGTACGGGAGTTATAATAGAAACGCCCGGCTTTATCCCGTATTATTCAGGGTATAAGAATCTGAAGATTCTTGCCGACCTCGGCGCAAAAGCAGATAAAGAGGATATATGCAATTCTATGCGCACGGTGGGTCTTTCCCCCGAGCTTAAACGCCATGTGAAAAAATATTCGCTCGGTATGCGTCAGAGGCTCGGTCTTGCACAGGCTATAATGGAAGATCCAGACCTGCTCATCCTTGACGAGCCGATGAATGGGCTTGACAAGGACGGCGTTGCGGATATGCGCCGCTATCTGCTTGATCTCAAGGCAAGGGGCAAGACTATAATCATTGCCTCGCACAGTGCGGAAGATATTGAGGTGCTGTGCGACACCGTATGTGAAATGGATAAGGGCAGGTTGAGCGTGATAAGATAATAACCGTCCGAACAGGATAACCGCCGCAGGTTTTTAAAATCTGTGGCGGTTTTTTGCGTTGTATTGAAAATTTAGGGCAAAAGTTGCAAAAAATTAGGTAGGAGATGTAAAATCGCCCTTGCTTTTACTTATATCGTAAATTGAATAAAAGACACCGCCGTGGAGCAGTAACTCTGCGGCGGTATCTTTATTTGATCATATCTATAACAGAACTGAGTGTATCTTTTACAGCCTGCTTTTCATTATCGGAAAGCTGTGTTATTTTGTCCGAAAGTATTCCGATAGGCGAAAGGGAGCTGTCAGATGTCAGAGGGTGGCGGCTTGAGGAAATTCCTGCGATGTAATCAAGGCTGACATTATAATATTTAGCAAGCAGGACTGCACGCTCAAGCGGTATTTCCGCTTTACCCGATTCGTATTTTCCGTAGTGTTGCGCAGATGTGCCGAGATAGTCGGCTATCTCCTGCTGTGTCTTGTCTGCATCTTCACGCAGATCCCGTAATCTCTGATAATGTGCCATACTCACCCCTCCTGTACAGATTTTATCATATCAGATTGAAAATTGTTGACAAAAGTGCCTGATATGACTATAATTGAAGTATAATTAGTCATATTAGGCACTTTTTAATGCAAAGAAGTCTAAAAAGATTAGTTGACAAAATGAAAGACGATGAGGTGTGATTTATGGGACAGATAGCACAGATAATCAAATACGAAGGGGATAATTCCACATTTGTGTGGAAGCACCCTTACGAAGATTTCAACAGCCTTACTCAGCTTATAGTCCACGAAAGCCAGGAAGCCGTTTTCTTTATGAACGGTCAGGCGCTCGATCTGTTCGGACCGGGCAGATATACACTTGAAACGCAGAACATACCAAAACTCGGCAAACTGCTGAACAGGGCAACAGGCGATCAGACGCCGTTCCACTGTGAAGTATATTTTATCAATAAAACGGTTCAGATGTCGCTTAAATGGGGAACGGATACAAAGGTTCGTTATATCGACCCCGATTCGGGAATACCTGTTGAACTCGGTGCGTGCGGCAATATGAATCTTATGGTAAGCGACAGCAGAAAGCTGTTGATAAAGCTTGTCGGCACAATGAACGGAATAGCGTGGGACGATAACAACATCGCCTTTTCAAAATCGTTGCAGGATTGTTTCCGTCCGCTTATTTCCACAGCGGTAAAATCAAACCTTTCTACTGCTATCAAGTCGAAGAATATCTATCTTCTTGAAATAGACGAGCATCTTGCGGAGCTGTCAGAGGTGTTGAAATCGGTAATAATGCCCGGATTTGAGGAGTACGGTCTGACAATTCCTCAGTTTTATCTGACTACTGTAGTTCTGCCCGATAACGACCCGAATTTCAAGAGAATACGGGAATTACATACTATAGCTTTGCAAAAGAGAATGTTTGAAGCGGAGGCTGATATCCGCACCGCAAAGGCTGAGGCGGAAGCCAGATACGGCACTGCGCAGGCTAAAGCCGAAGCGGAGATAACAGCGGCAAAGCGTCAGACCGAGCTTGAAAAGCAGACGACACAGACCGAGATAGCAAAGCGTGAAGCCGAACGAGCCGTTATAGCGGCGCAGGCAGAAGCAACAGCAATGAAAGCCACAGGCTTTGCGGAAGCCGAGATTATGCAGGCGAAGGGCTATAATCAGAAAGACGTATTGCAGGCTGAAGTTCAGAAGGCTTATGCCGAGGGCATAGGAAATATGGGTTCTAACGGCGGCTCGGCAGGCGGCGGAGTAGCCTCGGATATGGTCAGCATGGTGGCAGGAATGAAAATGGCGGGCGCTATGATGGGACAGCTTGACAATATGACCGGCAACATCGGTCAGACGGTTCAGCAGTCATCACCTGCACCCGAGAAAAAAGAAACGGTAATCAAATGCGAAAAATGCGGCGCAGATTTACCGCAAAACGCTAAGTTCTGCCTTGAATGCGGAGAAAAGGTAAACCCTGCTGTTCCCGACGGAATGGTAGTGTGTCCCGAGTGTAACAAGACAGTGGTAAAAGGCAGATTCTGTCCCGAATGCGGTCACAAATTTGTAACGGTATGCCCGAAGTGCGGAAACGAGCTTCCCGAGGGAGCAAAGTTCTGTCTTGAGTGCGGCGAAAAAATCTAAGGGGGATATTTAAATGAAAAAGAAATTCGGTATATATGCGGTAATCTGGGCGGTCGCACTCGTTGTATTCAATGTGGTTTCATTTACAGTTGCGCTCAATACTGGAAAAGAGCTGAACGCATCATTCTTTATAGGATACGGTGCAGTCACGGCGGCTTTCATAGGTCAGCTTTTATGCGCTTATTTTGCGTTCAGGGCTGATTCGCTTAAAAAATTCTTCTATAATGTATCTCTGATTTCGCTCAGCTACGGCGGACTTGTTGCTATGCTTGTACTCGGCTCGCTTACAATGCTTATCCCCGACACGTTCTCTTTTGTCGGAATAATAGCCTGCGCAGTCGTTCTCGGAGCGTATATTATCACTGTTGCAAAGGCGAAGCTTGCAATCGAAGCAGTTGAGCAGACAGACGCAAAAATCAAGACGCAGACGCAGTTTATCCGCCTGCTGACAGCGGACGCTGAGAGCCTGAAAGGTTATGCGGCGGACGATAACGCAAGACAAGCCTGTGAAAAGGTGTATGAGGCTGTACGCTATTCCGACCCTGTGAGCAACCCGTTACTGAGCGGTATTGAAAGCGAAATTTCGGTAAAATTCAGTGCGTTTTCCGACAGTGTAAAAAACAGTGCGGATAATTCTCGGCAGCTGGCGGAGGAGCTTTGCAGGCTGATTTCGGAGAGAAACGCTAAGGTAAAGATGCTGAAGTAAAATACACCGTATAGCTACGGCGAATAGAATCGAGGGACACACAACAATGCACGATAGCCACAGGGCGTATGAGGTTGGAGTGTAGGTGAGTGATAGGTAAGGGTGAAAATATGTCAGTATACAAATGTAAAATGTGCGGTGGAGACCTTTCTGTTGAAGAAGGCAAGACCGTAGCGGAGTGCGAGTATTGCGGCACTCATCAGACTGTTTCCGGTGCAGATGATGAAAAGCGCGTGAATCTTTATAATAGCGCAAACAGACTCAGATTAAACAATGAGTTTGATAAGGCGGAAGTAATATATGAAAATATAGTAGCCGAGTTTCCGGAAGAGGCGGAAGCGTATTGGGGCATCTGTTTGTGCAGATATGGCATAGAATATGTTGACGACCCGACAACCGTAAAGAAAATTCCGACTTGTCACAGAACCTCTTTTGGAAGTATTTTCGATGATGAAGATTATAAACATGCAATAGAAAATGCAGATTTTTACGCTCAACTTATATATCGTGACGAAGCTACTGCTATCGACAGTTTACAAAAAGATATATTATCGACGGTCAGAAAAGAAAAACCTTATGATGTATTTATCAGTTACAAGGATAAAGAATATGGACAGAGGACTGTTGACAGCGTTCTTGCACAGGACATATATGATAATCTTACCGAAAAGGGACTAAGAGTATTTTTTTCAAGGATTTCGCTTGAAGATAAGCTCGGAACAGCGTATGAGCCCTATATATTTGCGGCGCTGAACAGTGCAAAAGTAATGCTTGTTGTCGGCACCAAGCGCGAACATTTCAATGCGGTCTGGGTGAAGAACGAGTGGTCACGTTATCTTAAGCTTATGAAAGCCGACCGCTCAAAACTGCTTATCCCCTGCTACAAGGATATGGACGCTTATGAACTGCCGGAAGAATTTGCACATTTACAGGCGCAGGATATGGGCAAGATAGGCTTTATCAACGATATAGTGCGTGGCATAAAGAAAGTTATAAATAAGGACGAGCCGAAGTCTGCCGTAAAGGAAACCGCTGCGGCAGTTCAGACGGTAAATTCGGGTGTTGCTCCGTTACTCAAGCGTATTTCACTTTTCTTAGAGGACGGAAACTGGCAGGAAGCTGACGAATACTGCGAGCGCGTGCTTGACAGCGACCCCGAGAACGCACAGGCTTATCTGTATAAGCTTATGGCGAAGTTGAAAGTACGCAAAACGGAAGACCTCAGAAATCAGGCACAGCTGTTTGACAGCGAGGATATGTACCGTAAGACCGTCCGCTTTGCAGATGAAGAACTCAAAAATACGCTGGGAGAATATAATGCGTATATAAAGGACAGGAATGAGAAAAAGCGTATTGAGAGTATATATAAAAAGGCTGTCTATGATATGGGATATGCCCGTGATGAGATATCTTACAAAATCATTATAGAAGATTTAGCCGAAATACCCGGCTACAAGGACGCTGACGAAAAAAAGAAAGAGTGTGAGGAAAAGGCGGAGGAATGCAGACTTGAAAGTCTTTATAATTCCGCTTTGAAAATTCAGACTGTACAAAGCGAGGATAATCAACTCAGAGCCGCTAAGCAGTTTGAAGAGCTCGGTACTTACAAGGATTCAGCCGAGAGAGTACAGCAGTGCAGGGATAAGGCTGAGGAGATAAAGAAAGAGGAAGAAAGAATAAAAGCCGAGAGGGAAAAGGCTGAAAAAGAGAGAAAGGCAAAAGCGAAGAAAAAGAAAATTGTATTGATAATAATATCTTCTGTAGTGGCTGTATGTGCAGTGCTTGCTTTGATTTATGGAATTGTAATAGTACCTTCAATCAAATACAATGAAGCCTTAGCATTGGTTGAAAGTAAGAACTATGACGAGGCGATAGCAATTTTTGAGGAACTTGGGGATTATAGTGACAGTGCTGATAAGATACCTGAAACTAAGTACAAAAAAGCAGAGAATTTAGTATCAAATAAGGAGTTTGACACGGCTATAGAGATATTTAATGAACTCGGTGAATATCAGAACTGCAAAAAAAGAATAGAAGAAATTAAATTCGATAATCCGTATTTATATGAGATGGGAGAAAAAATGCAGATAGGAAACTATATGCAAAATAATAGTACATATAAAAGCCCTATAACTTGGGCTGTTCTTGCCAAAGAAGATAATAAAATTCTTTTAATAACCGATAAAGTCATTGAATGTAAACAATATAGCGAAAGCGAAAATAAAAGTACATGGGATGAAAGCTCTATTCGTACATGGTTGAATGATAAATTTTTGAATGAAGCCTTCACTCCTGAGGAGCAAGATAAAATTCTGATTACTTATGTTTCAGCGGATGAAAATCCACGATTCGATGTATATCAAGGTGCGAGCACACAAGATAAAATATTCATTCTTAGCATAAACGAGGCAGAGAAATATTTCAATAGTCCAAAAGAAAGACTGTGTGAACCTACTGACTACGTACTGGCAAAAAGACCTTATATCAGTAATGTAGATGGTGTGAACTCCTGCCATTGGTGGTTACGCACTCATGGTAAGTTTGATGGTAGCTCAACCTATGTTACTAGTACCGGCTATACTTATGAATTAGGTGATGGTGTTACTGCTGATCAATATTGTATTCGCCCTGCAATGTGGATAAGTTGCACTTGACAAAATACAAAATATGTGGTAAATATTAAATATATAATGGCAGATAAGGAGCTTATATGGCAAATAATAATGGTTACGAAATGGCACCTCTTGTCCCCGAGTGGGTAAAAAAACGAGTGCCGGATAATTATGCGGATGATGTTTTGAAAGATTTGATAATGTTTTATGTTATCAATACACCTTGTGATGGCTTAAGTAGTAGCGGTATTAAATTAACTGAGTACGGTTGGGGAGAAGATATTTGGAAAAACGATAGACTAAAAAATTATCTGTTTAGCATAGCCGGCTTAGAACGCAATTCTTCGTTTGCGGTTGCAAGTAAAACAGATGAAATGAAAGCTATTTGTGAGAAGACATCACTAAAAAAAGATTTTCATAAAAACCGAAGCAAAGAACGAATTGCTATCTATAAGGGGCACTATAATGAATTTTTGAGTATTTGTTATCATATCAGAAATGCGTTCGCACATGGCAGACTTGCGATGTATGACTACAAAAATGGTAGTGATATTGTTTTTGCTTTGGAAGACGGCGTAATGAAAAAAGGAAAATTTGAAGTTCGTTCTCGTATGATTCTAAAAAAATCGACGTTGCAGAAATGGATGGAAATTCTAAAATCTGGGCGATACCCAGATATGAAGGATACGAAAAAATAACTAATTCAGTTTTTGAAAGATAATATATAGTCGATAGCACCGTTTGTTATATGTGGCTTATCAAGCGCCTCCTACAATTGCCCTGAAAGACTAAAATACCGACCGAATAAGAAACACCGCCGGAACATCACGTCCCGGCGGTGTTTTCCTATCATCTCCACTCCGCCGGAATGCAGTCGCCTATATCGTGACATACTGATATAGAAGTCAGCCTTTATCGCAAAAACAAAAACTCTCGTAATGGAAACTCAAAATCTCACGGGTTGAAAACTTAAAATCTCTCGTAATGATATTGCAAAATCTCTCGTAATGTGTTATATTATTTATACAGCTTACGAAAGGAGCGGAATATGCGTAACGATAAATACAGACCCAGACTGATAGATAAGAAAATAGACGAATACCTTAAGGCGTTCGGAGCGGTGTGCGTTGAGGGTGCTAAGTGGTGCGGCAAGACGTGGACATCGGCGTTTCACGCTGAAAGTCAGATATTGATAGGCAACCCCGAAAATAACTTTCAGAACAGAAAGCTTGCCGAAATGTCGCCCGAACTCATACTCGGCGGTGAAACTCCCCGACTTATAGACGAATGGCAGGAAGTGCCGCCGATATGGGACGCTGTGCGTTATGAGGTTGACAAACGTGCCGAAAAGGGACAGTTTATATTAACAGGCTCGGCAACGCCTGATCATAAGGGTATTATGCACAGCGGTGCGGGCAGGATAGCAAAAATAAGAATGCGCCCGATGTCGCTGTATGAATCGGGCGATTCGTCGGGTAAAATATCTCTTAAAAGTATAGCGGACGGCACAATGCAGGCTGAAATGACCGGAGAAGTGGAGCTTATGGAGCTTTTCCGCCTTATAGTCAGAGGCGGCTGGCCGGGTAATATAAGCATTCCGCTGAAACAGGCAATGCTAATTCCCGATGAATATCTGAATGCGGTTATAGATGATGATGCGTTCCGCATAGACGGCGTGAAGCGGAATACTCAGAAAATGCGACTTTTGCTTAAATCGCTTGCGAGAAATGAAAGCACGACCGCAACGAATAAAAAGCTGAAAAACGATATATCTCAGACGGATAATGAGGATATCAGCGTTGACACGGTAGCCGAATATCTTGATATATTCGAGCGGCTTTTCATTACCGATAATCAGTTGCCGTTTTCGTCAAATATACGCTCATCGGTTCGGGTAAAACAGGCGGTAAAGCGGCATTTTGTCGATCCGTCGCTTGCGTGTGCATTGCTTGGCGCTACTCCCGAAAGATTGCTTGGCGATCTTGAATGCGCCGGCTTTATGTTTGAGGCGCTGTGTGAGCGTGACCTGAGGATATATGCCGATGTAAACGATGGTGTGCTGTATCACTATCAGGACTATTCGGGCAAGGAAATTGATGCCGTTATAGAATATCCGGACGGAGAGTGGCTCGCAATAGAAATCAAACTCGGCGCAAATCAGATAGATGCCGCCGCCGAAAATCTTATATCAATAAGCAATGCCATAAAAAGCGAAAACGGCAGAGCACCGAAAGCGTTATGCGTCGTATGCGGCTTGTCAAACGCCGCCTACAAGCGCCCCGACGGCGTATACGTCGTTCCAATCACCGCCCTGAAAGACTAAAATACAGACCAAATAAGAAACACCGCCGGAACATCACATCCCGGCGGTAATTTCATATATCAAGTTTTATGAAGGACAATAGTATTATATGCTCAGTCAACCTTAGGCATACGATCTATGCTGACTTTAAGTTCCTCGTCTGTGGGAATGTAGTCGCTCATTTCGTGATCGTTGAACTTCTGGTATGCGACCATATCAAAGTAGCCTGTGCCTGTAAGGCCGAAGAGGATAGTCTTTTCTTCGCCTGTTTCCTTGCACTTCATAGCCTCGTCTATCGCAACTCTGATTGCGTGGCTGCTCTCGGGAGCGGGGAGGATACCCTCTGTTCTTGCGAACTGTTCGGCGGCGGCGAATACGCTTGTCTGCTCAACTGAGCGTGCTGTGATATATCCGTCGTGGTAGAGCTGTGAAAGAACACTGCTCATGCCGTGGTAGCGCAGACCGCCTGCGTGGTTTGCGGAGGGAATGAACGTACTGCCGAGCGTGTACATCTTAGCGAGCGGGCAAACAGCACCTGTGTCGCAGAAGTCGTAAGCATAAACACCTCTTGTGAGCGAGGGGCAGGACGCAGGCTCAACGGCGATTAATTCATAGTCTGCTTCGCCACGGAGCTTTTCGCCCATAAAGGGAGAGATAAGACCGCCGAGGTTAGATCCGCCGCCTGCACAGCCGATGATCATATCGGGCTTTATGCCGTACTTTTCGCAGGCTGTCTTTGTTTCAAGGCCGATGACCGTCTGGTGCAGAAGTACCTGCGACAGCACCGAGCCGAGAACATATCTGTAGCCCTCATGCGTTGTTGCACATTCAACTGCTTCGGAAATTGCACAGCCGAGCGAGCCTGTCGTGCCGGGGAATTCTGCGTTTATCTTCTTGCCTACCTCTGTTTCCATTGAGGGAGAGGGGGTAACGTTTGCGCCGTAGGTTCTCATAACCTCACGTCTGAAAGGCTTCTGCTCGTATGAGCATTTAACCATAAATACCTTGCAGTCAAGTCCGAGATATGCACAAGCCATTGAAAGCGCTGTGCCCCACTGACCTGCACCTGTTTCTGTTGTAACACCCTTCAGGCCCTGCTTCTTGGCGTAATAAGCCTGAGCTATCGCACTGTTCAGCTTGTGCGAACCGCTTGTGTTGTTGCCCTCGAATTTGTAGTATATCTTGGCAGGTGTACCGAGTGCCTTTTCAAGACAATATGCTCTTACTAAGGGAGCAGGTCTGTACATCTTGTAGAAGTCGATTATCTCCCGGGGAATGTCGATGTAGGGAGTTGTATCGTCAAGCTCCTGCTTTGCAAGCTCTGTACAGAATACGTGGCTCAGCTCCTCGAGCGTACAGGGCTGATGTGTTGCAGGATTTAACAGCGGAGCAGGCTTGTTCTTCATATCCGCTCTTACGTTGTACCACTGACGGGGAAGCTCGTTTTCTTCAAGATAAATTTTGTACGGGATTTCTCTGTTTGCCATAATAATTTTCCTTTCTGCGCGGCGGCTGTGAGCCGCTTCATATTCCGCCTTTGATTCACTTTCTGCCATGGAAATTGCTTGTGGAACGGCGGGGATAAAACATAGTGTGTTTTGAACGTTATATTTTACCGTGTCGTTTAGCCTTACTGAAAGCTGTTTTGGCGGAGTGCTTAAGTTCTTCGTGGAACATTCCACTGTCCGACAGTCTGTATCTTATTCAGCAACGCATTATGTCGGCTATGCCTTGCTGTCATGCCATATGCCATGATGATAGCTTCAACGTAGAGATTGAATGTCCGGGAAAACAAAAAACTCCCGTCCCAATTGGGACAGGAGTATAGTTTACCTGCGGTACCACCCAAATTACCGTATAATAAAACACGGTCACTCGCTACACATACTATCATATGTGCGACCTGTAACGGAGGTATCCGTCTCCCCTAAAATATCATAAACTGATACTCTCGGTTTGCCCTCGTGAGTCCATTCACAAGCGTATGTATCATTGCCTTTACACCGACCGGCAACTCTCTGTCATACAGTGACGGGTGCTACTACTCTCACTCATAGGTTTAACATATTCTATGTTCATTATATCCGCTGTAAAACCGTTTGTCAAGTGCTTTTTTTGAAATTTCCGTAAATTTTTTCAAATCCTCCGATATTACTATGTTGAATAGCCGGTTATGAAATAAAGCAATACAGCGTTGCATAATAGACTAAACCGCCTTGATAACTTAAAGGCAATACCGCATAATTAACGGCTATCACCTTTGCCACACGCTAAGCTTGCATATTTTCCGCCATCTTGCACAAATTTCGCTTGACAGGCGCCGGCCTGCCTGCACTCAATTTATACAATCTGACGAAAAATCTGACTGCGCAATCGCATGACAATAATTATGCGGTATTGCCTTAAATACATTGTGCATTTTACCGATTGAAACAGGATGGGCAATATAGTATAATTGCTTAGCAATAAATTAATAAGAAGTCACATTCAGAGATGCGGCGGTATCGCATAAAATTATAGCTATAACATACAAGGCACACTATCTTTTATTCCCGCCGTTACACAAACGATTCACACAGCAGAAAGTTGATTAAAGGCGGAATATGGAGCGGCACATTGCCGCCCGCCGTTACGCAAACGATTCCCTTAAAACAAAGTCGGTAAAAGGAGGAAAATGTTTATATGTCAGCAGTAAAAGATCTTACAAAAGGCTCACCTATGAAGCTCATACTCGGATTTATGCTTCCTATGCTGTTAGGACTTCTCTTTCAGCAGTTTTACAATATGGTCGATACGATAGTCGTCGGACAGTTCCTCGGTGTAAACGCGCTAGCAGGAGTAGGCTCGACAGGCTCGGTGAACTTCCTTGTTCTCGGCTTCTGCATGGGTGTATGCGCAGGCTTTGCAATACCCGTTGCGCAGAAATTCGGAGAGAAGGATTTTGACGGTCTGCGTAAGTTTGTCGGCAATACGATATGGCTTGGCATAGGCTTCGCCGCAGTAATGACAACAGCGACCTGCCTGCTTTGCGGAAATATCCTCCACTGGATGAATACGCCCGACACGGTTTTTAAAGAGGCGTATGACTATATCTTCGTGATTTTCTTAGGCATCCCCGTAACGTTCCTCTACAATATCCTTTCGGGATTTATCCGCTCGCTCGGCGATTCAAAATCCCCCGTTGTCATTCTGATTATTTCAAGCATACTCAATGTCGGTCTTGATCTGCTGTTCATTCTGGTGTTTGATATGGGCGTAGCCGGTGCAGGCTGGGCTACCGTCCTTGCACAGCTTATATCCGGTATCGCCTGCCTTGTATATATGATAAAGCGCTTTGATATCCTGCACTTATCAAGGAAAGATTTAAAACCCGACGCTTATTCAATGAGCAGGCTTTGCGCTATGGGAGTGCCTATGGGACTTCAGTATTCCATTACCGCTATCGGAAGTATTCTTTTACAGTCGGCGGTAAATTCGCTCGGTGAAACCTATATGGCGGCTGTCACCGCAGGAAGCAAGGTAACACAGTTCCTGTGCTGTCCGTTTGACGCAATGGGTTCTACAATGGCCACCTACTGCGGTCAGAACGTAGGCGCAGGCAGGGTCGACCGTATCGAAAGCGGAGTTAAGAAATGCTCGATGCTCGGCATAGCCTATGCGATAATCGCCCTTATCGTGATAATACCGTTCGGCGGCGAATTTTCAAAGCTGTTTATAGACGGTGCACAGACCGAGATACTCGACCTTGCAAAGCAGTTTCTGTTGATAAACGTGGCATTCTACATTCCGCTTGCATTTGTAAACATTATCCGCTTTTCGATACAGGGACTTGGTAACAGCCAGCTTGCCGTTTTTGCCGGAGTATTCGAGATGATAGCAAGAGGCGGTGTGGCACTGGGACTTGTTCCCGCTTTCGGATATGTCGCCGTATGTCTTGCCAGCCCTGCGGCATGGGTGCTTGCCGATCTGTTCCTCTTCCCTGCGTTCTTCCACTCTGTGAAGATACTGAAAAGAAGATTTCCGGTAAGCCGCAATACGCAAACAGAGGAATAACCGGAGAATTAATGTCATGACTGGCTTGCATAATTCACGTTTTATGGTATACTTTACAGTGTAGCGAGAAAAAACGGCTTACGGGCAATCGACATAAAGGAGTACCGGATGAGTGAAACACCTTCATATGATATAGCAATAATCGGCACAGGACCTGCCGGAATTTCTGCGGCGATAAATGCAAAGATACGAAATAAGAAGTTTATCCTTTTCGGCAGTGATAAGCTCAGCGCAAAGGTTGAGTGTTCACACCTTATTTCAAATTACCCTGCCCTGCCTGAAATCAGCGGCAAGGAGCTTAACGAAAAACTTGCTTCTCATCTGAAACAGATGGATATAGCGATAACAAACGAGCGCATAACAGGAGCATACAATCTCGGAAGCTATTTTATGCTGCTTGCCAATCAGAAGGAATATAAGGCGGACGCTGTGATTTTAGCAACGGGCGCACAGACCGTAAAAGAGATAAACGGAGAACGTGAGCTTCTCGGTAAAGGCGTAAGCTATTGTGCAACCTGTGACGGCAACTTCTACATGGGTAAAACAATAGCGGTTATCAGCGATAACAAGGAAAGCGAAGAGGAAGTAGATTTTCTTGCGGATATTGCAGATAAGGTGTACTTCTACCCGTCCTACAAGACCGATTATTCAAAGGAAAACGTTGAGCGGCTGACCTCTCCCGTAAAAAGCGTTGACGGAGAACGCCACGCAGGCGGTATAACTCTTGCAGACGGCACACAGTTTGCCGTTGACGGCGTATTTTTCTTAAAACAGTCGGTTTCTGCCGATGTATTGCTAGGCGGTCTTGAAATGAACGACGGCAGTATTGCGGTAAATCACGATATGTCGACCAATATCAAAGGTTGCTTTGCCTGCGGCGATTGCACAGGAAAGCCGTATCAGATAGCAAAGGCTGTAGGCGAGGGTAACACTGCCCTGCACAGCGCAATAACCTATCTTTCTGTGCTTAAAAACAAAACCAAATAAAAATCAAGCCCTACAGATTGAATTTTCTGTAGGGCTTGTATTATACCTATCATAAAACCTCGCCAACTCAGCTCGGCCTTTCACGTCATACCATCACAATTTAAATCCGTTGCCACAGTCAAAGCACGGACGCTTGCAGCGGCTTTGTGCGACCGCAAGACGCAACAATTCTTCATTTTCCATTATACCGTTTCCGGCTCTTTTTCTGCTTTATGTATGGCAATATCCGATTGATCGTAAGCCTTTACCGAATATTCCGTAACATTCTTTATCGTTTCGCCATCGATCTGCAATGCTGTCGGTGCGTCAAAATGTACGGTAATATCCCTACCCGTTAAAACCTCCACCATTTCGGTATGACTTATGTGTTCGCCTTTGAAAATCGACGGGAATACCATAAGGGTTTTAAGCTTTCCGCTTCCGTACATTATAACTACCGATAAAGTGCCGTCGGGATTGTTTCTTACCTGATTCGGTGCATTCATCATACCGCCGCCGTAAAATCTGCCGTGCATTGTCGGCGCAAGCCATACTTTCTTATAGCTGTATTCCTTGCCGTCAACGGTGATCACCGCATTCGCCGGTCTGAAGCGGAACAGCAGACCTTTAATTGCTATAGAGGTATAATTTATCGGTTTGTCGGATTTAGTGCGAAGCTCGTCCCCGACCTCGCAACAATAGCCGTCAATACCGTATCCGACAGCATTGATAAACCGTGAACTTTTGCCGTTTACCGTAACGATCGGCAGTTCTCTGACATATTCGTTTATCCTTATCGGTTTACAACCCGGCTCTTTGCCGAGGTCGCGCATAAAGTCATTTCCACTGCCTGTGGCATAAAAATACAACGGATTTTCATACGGATAACCATCACTGTCGTTTATAAAACGGTTGAGCGTGCCGTCACCGCCGCAGATTATAATATCGCTTTTGGGAGATATGCTGTCAAAGAATTTGCCGTAGCTTGTTATATGCGTCATATTGCAGTATTTCAATTCATCATCTTTATATATATCAGTAAGCTTTTTTGAAAGCTCTTCGCCTTTTCCGTTGCCGGACAGCGGATTGTACAGTATGTATTTTATGCTCATATACGTCCTCCTCTTAAAAGCGACAACCCGATCCTTTATGATTATTATCGTTCCTTCGGCTCTTTTGGTATAGTATAACAAATTTAAACGGATTTTGCAATATATTGTTGCAATTTGTCAACACGTTGGATAAAAATTGTATAAGTTGTTGCTTGTAAGCGTCCGTGCCTCGTCAGCCGTTTGGGTTGCCACATCGTGTGGCAACTAAGTGCGGCTGACTTTAAGCATCCTTGCTTAAAACTTTGGGCGTTCATTTTATAAGGCATCCGTGCCTTACCCGCAAGTTGCGTGTTCTCTCACCCGCACCAAAAAAAAGCAGGGCTATGCCTGTTTGTGGTAGTGGAAATGTGGCGGGGTTGTCGAATCGTGCTTGCTCTGTTGGTTTCGCATCGTGCGAAACTCTGGGCAAGCACTATCACGCATCCTTGCGTTTGCGGTCGTTGGGGTCGGCGCGTCCTTGCGCCGACTTTGTGCGACCGCCATCGTGCATCCTTGCACGACCCGCACAGCGCGAGTTCGCCCCCCGGCACCAAAAAAGCAGGGCTATGCCTGTTTAGGCATAGCCCTGCTTTTTTGGTGCCGATGGCGGGGGTCGAACCCGCACGGTATTGCTACCAACGGATTTTGAGTCCGTCACGTCTGCCAATTCCATCACATCGGCTTATATTGTCTTTGTTAAAGCGCACTATATCACAATAATAACGATTTCACAGTTCGATTATTATATCATAGCAGAAAAATATTGTCAATAGATTTTCACCATTTTTCAAAATAGTTTAGTGTTTTTTTATAAAAAGCACTTGACAATTTGTTGAAAATGCCTTAAAATTATTATTGAGTAAATATCTATTATAACTCAGGAAATCTGTCTGTCAACAGTAAATCTTAAAGGAAAGACAGTCGGAAATCCGCTTATTTTACATATATACAATTAAATGTTGAAATGTAAAATCAGCCGTGCAGGCGCTTATGCAATTTTGCGGCGGCATGACGCGGCAATTCAGAAAAGGAGGAACGCTAACCCATGGATGTGTGGCTTGCAGTTACACTCTGTGCGGCGGCATTCGTAGTCGGAGCAGCGATATTCGGTTTTGTAATGTACAAAATGGGTATCGAGCATAGAAAAAAGACGGCAGAAGCGCAGATAGAATCTGCCGAAAAAGAAGCAAGCAGGATAGTATCCGAAGCTAACGAAAAAGCTCAGGCGACAAAGAAAACCGCACTGGTTGAGGCTAAAGACGAGATCTTTAAACTCAAAGAGAACAACGAAAAAGAAATCCAGAGACTGAAAAATGAAACCGACAGGGAACTCAAGGAACGCAGAGCGGAGGTAACACGCTCTGAAAGAAGACTTCAGCAGAAAGAGGAGAATCTCGACAAGAAGAACGATAAGATCGAACGACTTGAAGAACAGCTCCAGAACAAGAACAAAAAGGCTGAAGAAAAGCTGGCAGAAGCCGAGGCTATAAAGAAGAGCCAGATGGATATACTTGAAAAGATATCCGGCTTTACTATAGACCAGGCTAAGGAACATCTGTTGAGTATGCTTGACAGTGAGCTTACTCACGAAAAGGCTGTAAAAATTACAGCTTATGAACAGCGTCTTAAGGACGAATGTGACGAAAAAGCAAGACAGTATATTTCGCTTGCAATTTCAAGACTTGCCGCAGATACGGTATCTGAAGTTGCGGTATCTGTAGTACCTCTGCCGAACGATGAAATGAAGGGCAGGATCATCGGACGTGAAGGTCGTAATATCCGTGCACTTGAACAGCTCACGGGAGTTGACCTTATCATTGACGATACCCCCGAGGCTATCACGCTCTCATGCCATGACCATGTAAGACGTGAGATAGCAAGAATAGCGCTTGAAAAGCTTATTCAGGACGGACGTATCCATCCTACAAGAATTGAAGAAACGGTTGAAAAGGCAAGACGTGAGGTTGAGCTCAAGATCAAGCAGGAGGGCGAGCGCGCCGTTATGGAAACCAATGTCAACGGCCTGCACCATGAGCTTGTAAGACTTATCGGTCGTCTTTACTACCGTACTTCTTACCGTCAGAATGTACTTAACCATTCGATCGAGGTTGCACACCTCGCAGGTATTATGGCAAGCGAGCTTGGCGTTGACGCAACACTTGCAAGAAGAGCAGGTCTTCTGCACGACATCGGTAAGGCTCTTAACCATGAGATCGAAGGCTCACACGTTCAGATAGGTGTTGATGTCTGCCGTAAGTATAAGGAAAGTCCCGAAGTTATCCACGCTATTGAGGCTCACCACGGCGATGTTGAGATACACTCTGTTATTGCCGCTCTTGTACAGGCAGCCGACGCCATAAGCGCCGCTCGTCCCGCTGCAAGAAGCGAGAACTATGAGAACTACATCAAGCGCTTACAGAAGCTTGAAGAGATATGCAGTTCTTATAACGGCGTTGAAAAGTCATTTGCTATCCAGGCAGGTCGTGAGGTAAGAATCATGATCAAGCCCGAACAGGTAAATGATGATAAGATGGTAGTTCTGGCAAGAGAGATTTCTCAGCGTATCGAAAACGAGATGGAATATCCCGGTCAGATAAAGGTACATCTTATAAGAGAAAGCAGAGCTATAGATTACGCAAAATAAGTCATAAACCTACAGGAGCTGTTGCATAGATTTATGTGACAGCTCCTTTTGTACAAAGAGGTATTCTTATGAAAAAGAGATTAACGGCAATACTTACGGCAGTGGCGCTTATGCTGACAGGCTGTGCGGGAAATGTCACGTCGGGAACGGAAAGTCAGCCGGCGTCGGACGTTCAGAGCGGTATTTCGGATAACGAAAGCAGTGACACTGCGTCTGTACCCGAAAACGACGCTTCACGCTATGAGATAATCACAGCAACAGAAATGGCTGAAAAAATGGGGCTAGGCATAAGCCTCGGCAACACTATGGAAGCGTATGAGTCTACCGATTGCGAGAAGATGTCTTACGAATGGATTCCCGTTGTCGGCGGGAACGAACCGCAGGACTATGAAACCTGCTGGGGAGCGGATGTAACAACGCAGGAAATAATAGACGGTATGAAGGCGGAAGGCTTCAACACGGTTCGTATTCCTGTGTTCTGGGGCAATATGATGGAAAATGACGGTACATATACGATAAACAAGGAATACCTTAAAAGAGTTAAGGAGATTGTTGATTACTGCGAAAAGGCAGGCGTATATTCCGTTATCAATATCCACCACTTTGACGAGTTCATCATAAGAAGAAACGACCTAGACAAGTGCAAGGAGATATTCACTCATCTGTGGACGCAGATAGCAGAATACTTTGCGGATTATCCTTATACGCTTGTTTTTGAGGGATATAACGAATATCTCGGCGGCGATCAGTTTGATTCAAACGGTAATCTCAAGGCACAGTCCGAAACCAACGCATACAAAATGACAAACACGCTCAATCAGGCTTTTGTAGACGCAGTAAGAAGCACAGGCGGATATAACGCTCAGCGTGTGCTTATAGTTTCGGGTTACTGGACAAATATCGACAAGACGACCTCGGCAAGATTTACTATGCCGGAGGACCTTGTAAACGACCGCCTTATGGTATCCGTTCACTATGTTGATAATTCAATGTACTGGGCGAACAAGATAGGCGGTGAGGAATGGCTGAAATATATCGACAGCCAGTGCGCAGAGCTCAAGGACGCTTTCCTCGATAATGATATCCCCGTTTTTATGGGCGAAACAACATCGACTTATTCCGAAAGCAACTTTGCAAAGGACGCAGAATACACTGATTCTTCCGAGTGTCTTTCAATCGTGCTGGGAAAACTCACAGACCTCGGAATCGTTCCCGTTATATGGGACACCAACAGTCACTTCTATTCGAGGACTACATATAAGATAGTAAACAGTTCAGACAGAAAAGTTATACGGGAATACGCTGATAAACTGAAAGCAGAACAATAAGAACGAGCCGCGGAATCACCGCGGCTTTTCCTTTATCTTCATTGGTTTCCTCTCACTGTAATTACAACACCTGTAAATTGCATTTCGGGAAAATACACAAATCGAGAGTTAGATTTACCTAACAAATTGAGTTAGAATAAACAAACTTTTTGCAAACTGCGTCAGCATATTCGATTTTGCTTGACAAACCGCCTGCTGTTGAGTAAAATATTTTTTGTTAGCAAGTGCTAACCTTTTATTTAATAGTTAGGTTAGCATCTTCTAATTCGATTAGCGGTTGCTAATATGGTTAGTGCAGGCTATGGAGAACAAAAGAGAGGATGACGTTTTATGATGCCGCTCGTACTCGCATCTGAAGGCGAAGAAAACATTATAAAGAAAATCGGCGGAAGCGCTGAGGTAAAGAAACATCTTGAAAACTTAGGCTTTGTTGTCGGCGGTAACGTAAAGGTTGTTACGACCGTAAACGGAAACCTTATCGTAAACGTAAAAGAAGCAAGGGTTGCGATAAGCAAGGAAATGGCACAAAGAATCATGATATGATTCTTACGCTTGTAGAAAAAGTTTATTTTTTAAAAATATTGCAAATTCTCTATCCCTATCCCCAAACCCCTTCCCTGTGGTGAAGGGATGTGTATGCTTGGTTGGCTTTGCGTCCTTGCAAAGCCCTTGGGCATACACGCCCGGCATCCGTGCCGGGGCTGAGTGTGGGGCTGCCGCCCTCACCCCGCTTGGGGCTACGCCCCAAACCCCTTTTTGATAGCGATAGAGGTTTTTAGACAGACTTAAAGAATCATGATATGATTCTTATGATAGAGGAGGATAACCGATGAAGACATTAAAACAGGCGACTGTCGGCGAAACCGTCAAGGTGGTCAAGCTGCACGGTGAGGGCGCAATCAAGCGCAGAATTATGGATATGGGACTTACAAAGGGCGTAGAAGTATATGTCCGTAAGGTAGCCCCCTTAGGCGACCCCGTTGAAGTAACTGTAAGAGGCTATGAGCTTTCGCTCAGAAAAGCTGACGCCGAAATGGTAGAGGTTGAATAATCTCTGCGTTTCAACAATTTGATCAGGTAATAAACTTAAAAGGTTAGTGAAAGCTAAGACTTTTATGGTTTTATGAAAGAGAGGAATTATTCCGATGAGTTTAAAGATTGCGCTCGCAGGTAACCCTAACTGCGGCAAAACCACATTGTTCAACGCTCTGACGGGCTCAAACCAGTTTGTCGGTAACTGGCCCGGCGTTACCGTTGAAAAGAAAGAGGGTAAGCTCAAGAAGAGCGATGGCGTAGTAATTACCGACTTACCCGGTATCTATTCACTGTCGCCCTACACACTTGAAGAAGTAGTTGCAAGAAACTATCTTATCGAGGAGCGTCCCGACGCTATACTCAATATCATTGACGGTACGAACCTTGAAAGAAACCTTTACCTTACAACACAGCTCACAGAGCTTGGCATTCCTGTTGTAATCGCCATCAATATGATGGATATAGTAAAGAAGAACGGCGACAAGATAAACATTGAAGAGCTTTCAAGAGAACTCGGATGTAAAGTAGTTGAGATATCTGCTCTTAAGGGTACGGGAATAAAGGAAGCCGCAGACGCTGCGGTTGAAGCGGCAAAGAACGGCAAGACAGTTCCTATGCACACATTCTCAGGTCCTGTTGAGCATACAATAGCTCACATAGAAGAAGCCGCAGTACACAATATGCCCGAAGAACAGCAGAGATGGTATGCAATAAAGCTGTTCGAGCGTGACGACAAGGTTATCGAAAAGCTGAATCTTGACAGCACTGTAATGGCTCACATCGATGAGGACATCAAGAACGTTGAAAAAGAGCTTGACGATGACGCAGAAAGCATTATAACAAACGAAAGATACGTTTACATAGCAGAGATCATCAAGGGTTGCTATAAGAAGAAATCGGCTGGTCAGCTGACAACCTCGGATAAGATTGACAAGGTCGTTACAAACCGTTTTGCCGCTCTTCCGATATTTGCTGTAATAATGTTCCTCGTTTACTATATCTCAATGGTAACGGTAGGTACAGCCGCAACAGACTGGGCTAATGACGGACTGTTCGGTGACGGCTGGCATTTGTTCGGAATAGGCTCGGCAGATTATGAGGACGCATCGGGCGCTTACTCTGACGCTTTGGAGGCTGTTAACGGTTTTGTTACAATAGAGCCTGACAGTGAGGATTTTGAGCCAGGGACTGCTCTTGAAACGCTCAAGTCATATAAGCCCGAAGGCGAAAATCCTTCAGTGCAGATAGATGTAGAGGACGAGGAAACACTTGAAGTAAGCCAGCTCACAGTTTACTACAAGGAAATCCCTGCAAACGCAGATGAAGACACGACACTCGGCATCACATATCTTGACGCTGTAAAGTACTTTGAAGAAGGCGGCGAAAGCGCATTTGAAGAACCCGATCCCGCAAGCTACGGCGTATGGGTACCCGGTATCCCCGTACTTATCGAGCAGGGTCTTGACGCTGTTAACTGCGTAGACTGGTTAAAGGGTCTTATCCTTGACGGTATTGTTGCCGGTGTAGGCGCTGTACTCGGCTTCGTTCCCCAGATGCTTGTACTGTTCATTCTGCTTGCTATTCTTGAGGCTTGCGGTTATATGGCACGTATCGCATTCGTGCTTGACCGTATCTTCAGAAAGTTCGGTCTTTCCGGTAAATCATTCATACCGATACTTGTCGGCACAGGCTGCGGTATCCCCGGTATCATGGCATCAAGAACAATTGAAAACGAGCGTGACCGCCGTATGACGATCATGACAACAACATTTATCCCCTGCGGCGCTAAGCAGCCGTTCATAGCAATGATAGCAGGTGCTATCTTCGGTGGTTCTCCGTGGATTGCAACGGGCGCATACTTCCTTGGTATGGCGGCTATCATCGTTTCGGGTATCATTCTTAAGAAAACAAAGATGTTCGCAGGAGATCCCGCTCCGTTCGTAATGGAGCTTCCCGCATACCACATTCCTACGGTCGGCAACGTACTTCGTTCAATGTGGGAGCGTGGCTGGTCATTCATCAAGAAGGCGGGTACTATCATCCTCCTTTCAACTATCGTAGTCTGGTTCACATCATTCTTCGGCTGGGTAGACGGTGCATTCACAATGCTCGATGAATCACAGATGGATTGCAGTATCTTAGCTAATATCGGTAAGGCTATCTGCTGGATATTCGCTCCTCTCGGCTGGGGCGACTGGCAGGCAACTGTTGCGGCTGTTACCGGTCTTGTTGCAAAGGAAAATATCGTTGCGACAATGGGTATCCTCTACGGAAGCGGCGACGCTACTGTATGGCAGACGCTTGCAAGCAGCTTCACAGCTGTAACGGGTATGTCGTTCCTCGTATTCAACCTTCTCTGCGCTCCTTGCTTCGCTGCTATGGGTGCTATCAAACGTGAAATGAACAACGCTAAGTGGTTCTGGTTTGCGATCGGTTATGAATGCGGTTTCGCTTATGTAATCTCTCTTATGATAAACTACTTCGGTAAGCTGTTCACAGGCGCACTTGCAGGCGCAGGCGACATAATCGGTCTTATCGTTGCAGTTCTTCTCCTTGCCGCTCTTATCTACCTTCTCGTTCGTCCTTACAAGGAGAGCAAGAAGCTCGGCGTTAAGGTCAAGGTTACAAAGTAAGGTCTTATTTCAGAAATAAAAAGGAGTGATCTTTATGGATCCTGTTGTAGGTTCAATAATCGTAGCGGTAATTTTACTTGCGGTGATCATACTGATCATTCACAAGCTGGTAAGCGACAAGAAAAAGGGTAAGTTCACCTGCGGCGGCTGTGTAGGCGGTTGCAGCGGACACTGTGCCCAGTGCCACGGATGCAGTCCGGCATCTAAGGCGGCGTCGCATAAGACAAAGAAATAATGATAAAACGGAGCGCTTTGACGCTCCGTTTTTTATCTCTGTATTCCGCTTATAACACAAAATATCAGAATGTGCCTTTATCCATCTGTTATAGTCACGGCTGAAAGGACAGAGTGCAATTTTATCGGAAAGCGTTTTATATGCCCTGTGACCGCTATTCCGGCAACAGCTCCGAATTATAAGGGATATAACCAGAACTGTTATATAGCCCGGAAAACGTTATGCACAGTGATATATAAATTTACCCCTCAACGCATTTTTGTGCGTTGAGGGGTGTATTATCTGTGGTTTATGTCGGTCTTTCGGATTTATCGTCAATATTCCGACAGCTCGTAATTATTGGGGGTCCTGTGCCACAGACCGTCTGTCTGCTCGTATATTTCCTTGAACGTGAATTTGCGGAAGTTTATCTTGCATCTTCCGCCGTAATTGGCTTCATATACCCAGATACCGTCCGTATCTACTGAGTATATCGTCACATAATGCGGATATCCGTACATTATGTTGTCGTACGCAAGATAATCACCGGGACGGAATGTGTTCGTCATCCATTTTTTCAGCGCTGCCTCTGTCCAGTTTCCGTCCGAACGGTTCTTTATAGTAAGCGTATTTTCCTTGTAGCCGTTTGTCTTGCCGAACAGATATTCAAATACTTCTATCGTAAATCCTGCACACTGTATACCCGAATTGCCGAGTACGTTGCTTCTTCCGATAAGGCAGGTACAGCCTGCTTCGTTTCCCGTTTCACAGAAAGAGTGACAGGTACACGGAGAGGTAAGCATAGTATTGTAATACTTGCCGAGCTGGTAACTGTGCCAATAGTCGTTTATCTTTCTGTCCCATTTACCTTCCATCATTTCATCAAGGCGTTTTTGAATCAGCTTTTCCATGCTGTTCGACTTGACGATTCTGAAAGTACCCTTTGCCGTGCCGGTAAAGTTTCCTTTGCCGGTTACGGTGAATGTGGCAGTTCCGACATTCACTATGTTGTTATAACTTGATACTATGTAATCCGTACCGGCTGTAAGGGTTTTGCCGCGGAAAGTAAGGGTAGGCTTTGCCGCAATTCCCTGTCCCGTGTAAGTCTGGTCGGCACAGGTGATTTTTGCCGATGAAACAGGCGCCGGTTTGATTTTGAACTGAGCTTTCTTTTCCGCACCTGCGTACTTGCCCTTGCCTGTTATGACAGCGGTTGCAGTTCCGGCATTTGTGTTGTTGTATACGCTCAGGATATAATCCGTTCCGTTTTTAAGTCTAACAGAGCCTATCTTTACTGTTACCGAGGGAAGCTGAGCACTGCCGGTATAGGTCAGATCGGCTATCGTTACGGTCGCATTTTCAAATGCTTCAAGCTGATTGCTGATACCGTTCAGAGTTACTGTGCCGCTGTAGTTGCCTGTACCTGTAATTACTGCGCTGACGCTTGTGCTTGTTTCGGTTACAGTTACATTATAATCTTTGTTCTGCGTTAACAGCACATTGTCATAAGTAACCGTTACGGTATATCCCTTGCCGTCGGTTGACAGCGATAAGGAAGATCTGGCATTTTTTATGTCAGCCTTTTCCACATCACATTTTACCGTAGCCTTACCGCTGAAGTTTCCGTTGCCGTTTACGGTAAGGTTATAAGTTCCTGCCGCTGCGGACGCAGGCGATGAAATGCTGAAGTCGCTGTCGGTCAGCGTATAATTGCCGAACTTTGCACTTATGTTTACTTTTACTCCGTTTGGTGAATAGATGCCGTTTGCTGTAATCGCAGCCTTTGAAATATCTGCCTCGGTTATTGTAAAATTCTTTGTTACAGAACCTTCAAGACTGCCCTTTGCTGTAACGATGACCTGTGCCGTTCCGGCATTAATATTGTTTTTAAAATCTAAAGTATAATCTGTGTTTTCTTTAAGGGTAACACCTCCGAGCTTTACGGTAACGGCAGGCTTGACTGCGCTTCCTGTAAATGTTACATCTTTTACGTTCACAGCGGTACTTGAAATATCGGCTTTCGATATAGGGAACGTTACAGTCTGACTTCCGCTGAGGTGATTCTTGCCTGTGACTGTTACGCTTGCAGTTCCGGCGTTTGTGTTATCCTTATACGACAACGTATAGTCGGAGTTGCCCGAAAACTGATGATTTCTGTAGCTTACGGTAACAGCCGGCGTTATTTGCGCACCTGTGAAAACAGCGTCTTTAACAATGATCGTTACATCGGAGATAGCCCTTACGCTTATAGTGAAAGTCTTTGATACATTGTCCGAATAATTGCCTTTGCCGCTTACTGTCAGCGTCGCTGTACCAAGTTCTGTATTATTCTTGTATGAAACTGTGAAATCGGTTCCGCTTTTAAGCGTCTTGCCGCCGACTTTTACAGTGGGTACCGGCTTTATGGCATTACCCGTGTATGTCTGTGCTTTTACCTCGGACACGGCAGACGCCGGTAAGCTGTGCTTATTTATAGTGAAAGTCTTTTTAACGCTTCCGCCGTATCTACCTTTTCCTGTTACCGTAATTGTTCCCGTACCTGCGTTTACGTTGTTCGAGTAAGTGACGGTATAATCGGTATTCTTTTTAAGCTTTGCACTTCCGTATTTTACTGTGACTGCGGGGCTGAGTGCCGAGCCGTTATATGTAAGCGAGCTGTTGTATGAAATAACAGCGTTCTTTATCGGTTTTGCGTTTATCTTGAAAGTAACGCTTCTTGTGCCGGTAAGCTTTCCTTTGCCCTTAACCGTAACGGTAGCTGTACCGATTTTCGTGTTATTTTTATAACTTAAAGTATAATCAGTGCCGTTTTTAAACGTATAGTTATTATATTTAACTGTAACCTTTGGTTTCTGTGCTTTGCCGTTATAAGTTACGGACGGCACTGTAATTTTCAGTGATTGAACAGGTCTTGCCGCTATAGTGAAAGACTGCGAACAGCTTCCCGTATAGTTTCCCTTACCCTTGATATACACCTTGGCGGTGCCTTTGTTAGTATTATTCCGATATGTAAGCGTAAAATCAGTTCCGTTTTTCAGTGCGGTCGAACCGTTTCTGATAGTCGGAACAGGCTTTATCTGTGAGCCGTTATAGTACTGTGTTGCAATCTTGTAGAACGTGCACTTTTTATAGATAAGCGCAGGCTGTATTTTAAAGGATTTTTTAACCGTTCCGCTGTAACTGCCCTTGCCCTTGATGACTACATAAGCCGTGCCTGCGTTTATGTTGTTCTGATAACTTATCGTGTAATCTGTGCCGTTTTTGAGCGTTTTACTTCCGTACTTTACCGTTATCGACTGCGTTTGCGCTTTACCGGTGTAGGTTTTTGTCGTCAGTCCCGATACAGTACAGCCCTTTACCGCTGCCGCTTCCGCCCTGCTTCCCGTAAAACAGCAAACGGCAGCCGCACAAAGCAGAGCGCATACTAAAGCCGTAAGCCACTTTACAGCCGTTATATATCTGCTTTTTACCGTTGCCGTCATGATATTTGCCTTTCTCTGTGCCTGTTATCCGGAAAATTGAATTTTATTTGAATTCGATATCGTTCGGACCGCAGACTATGTTGCATTTGCCATACTCCGTCGATGTTGTCGTTGCAAAGCTGTTGAGATTTATCTTTACATTGGGATAAATGCACTTTGTAACTCTTACCGACAGGGTTTCCTTGGCGTTTATTATCCGTTGTATTTCTTCTATTCTTGCTCTGAGCGGCTTTTTATCCATACTTTTTTGTACTTTCAGCCTTATCGCCGAAGAGATGTACGCCTCTTTTTCTGCGTCAAGATGTTCGCCGTTTCTCTTTTTCTCCTGCAGGAATTCTATAGATGTGTTTATCTTCTCTATGTATTCATCAATCGCCGTACACTGCTTTTCAAGCGAATCCATTTCGAGCAGAAGATTTGTGGTACTTCCTACCGAAATCACAGTAGGCGTATAGCTCTTGTGTCCGAGCTGCGCTACCGCAAACTTGCCCATTACACTGCAATCGCCGCCGACAAGAGCGCCGGGGCTCTTTGTACAGTCAAGGTCGCCCTCTATCTTTATACGACAGCCTACAAGTGATGTGCTTGTCAGATTGCCTCTTGTCGTGATAGTATCGTTTTCGCCGAAAGCTATGTTTATATTACCATACTGCGACTGTACCGTACTTGCAAAAACTCCGTTCTTGACGGTTATATCACCCTGAGCTGTCAGCGTAGCGCCTGTTACCATACCGGATATGGTTATGGATTTGCCCGCTGTTACGGAAAAGCCCTCCTGTACACTGCCCTTGATGACAACATCACCAAGGAAGTTTATATTACCCGTCTTTACATCTATATCTGATGAAATCTGGAATGTGGTTTCAACGTTGAATCTTCCGCCCTTGTATATGAGGTTACCGCTGTCAGCGGCAAACAGTTTCGTGCCGTCTGCGGAAAGTACCGTGTTTGCGCCCTGCGGTATGAGCGGAGGTCTGCCGGGACGTGGTGCTATAACCTGTCCGTATACGTTTATCCCCTCTTCACCCTGTGTTTCGGGGATTATATTGCATATCAGGTCGTTTGCCTTGACATTTACTATTAATCCTAAGTCACGGTAATCGACACTGCCGTCCTCCAGCTTTCTCGGAACAAGCTTCTTATCCGTGTCAAACAGGTTGTCTACTCGTCCGTTTTCGCCGTCTATAGCCGCATAGCCGCTTGCAACCGTAAATATCTTGTCATACAGCCTGTTCTCGGCTATCTCCCGGAGCAGTTCTTCGTCTATTCCGTATACGACATGCTCGTCCTTGAGCGCCTGACGCATAGCTTCTACAGTAATATCCTTACCCGAAAACTGAGGTGAAAAAACGCACATATTGGCTTCAAGCTTATTGTCGCTTACAACGACCTTTGCGGACGCATCCACATTAAGCAGCGGATTTGTTTCCTGCGGACGTTGCATTGTACCTCTGTTGTTCAGCTCTATGCCATCTAGCGATGTGTTGGATGTTTTTTCAAGTTCAATGAGCTCTGACATTGAAGCGTCAGCCATCTTCTGTCTTTCGGATTTTTCCATCAGCGCACCTCCCTGTGTGATGATTTATATACATTCCTATGAAAATTTCTGTTTTATATTGTCTTGTTTCCTTTAAGACTTGACATTATCTCAAGCGAGCCGTCTGTCGCATTGAATGATACTGTCCTTCCGTAGTTAAGTCCCGTGTCCGATGCGATTATCGGCACGCCGAGCTTTGCAAGCGTTTTTTTCGTTGCCTCAACATTACGGTCGCCTATCGACATTGCAGGTGACGTGGTAGCAAACATATTTGCTCCGCCTGCTATTTTTGCGGTTATTCTCGATGCCGCCGCACCGCTCTTTATCATACTGTCATACAGCAGTTTTATGCCCGTGTCGGCAAATTTTAACTTGTTATGGTCATTCGGTATAGCACTGCTGTCCGGGAGCATTATATGCGCAAGTCCCGCTATACCAAGTGTTTTATCTATCATACATATCCCGACGCAGCTGCCAAGCGCATATGTCACCAGTACGTCGGGTGACTTGCACAGCTTCTGGTCGGATATCCCCACAATTATCTTGTTCACTGGTCTGCTACCCCCAGTTTTCCGAGCAACGTCCTCAGCGACTCAACAGTGGGTATAAGAAGCATATCGGACTGTATCTCAACTGAATCTATCAGAAATTGTTCGCTTATCATTAGTACCCTTTCATACGCCTCGGAAAGCTCCGTTGCGGGAACTGTCATTATAGCTCCGAGCATATCGGTCGTCAGCGCAGGCACAGACATATCGATTGTCATACCGCTTAAATCCGCTATGGCGTTGACATAACTTCCGCCCATTATGTTTCCTATTTCGCTCAGCACCGATATATCATCGGCATTCAGCTCATACAGTGAAAATGAGCGTTCGCCCGTAAGACCCGTTACGATAGTTTTCGCAAATGCCTCTTCCAGCAGGAACATTATCATTCCGTCTGCGTCCCCTTTAAGTCGTATCAGTATTCCTACCACCAGCTTGTCCGGCGAACCGAGCGACTCTATTGCGTCAGCCACGTCCATAAGCCTTACCTGCGGCACCTGCATATCAATACTCCTGTTAAGGAGCTGTGACAACGCTGTTGCGGCATTTCCCGAGCCGATATTTCCTATTTCCTTAAGCACATCAAGCTGTACCGGGCTTAAATCGTCGTAACTGTTTATCATAATAGACCTCTGAAATTATTAATCTTATAGCTGTATATAACCGCACAGCCTGCCGGTATATCTACCGACAGACCCACGGTTAAAACTCAGAAATGCACCATTGTGCTTTACTGCCTCAGGTTGTTGGTTATACGCTCCAGCTCATCTGCTGTCTGTACGACCCTTGCGCTCATCTGATAAGAGCGCTGTGTTTCGATAATGCGTACCATATCGCCCGCAATGTCCGTATTGCTGCGTTCGAGTGCCATTCTTATCTTGTCGATACTCCTGTCGGCAACCGCCTCTCCCGACCTCTCGGTAGCAGTCATCTTGTTACTGCCCAGAAGTTCGAGTCCAAAGTTGTTGTCGAATGTGTACACACCTATCATTTTTGTAAGTGCCTCATAGTCCGGTTTGCTCGTACCATCTATAAAGGGAACTGTAATGTGATTTCCCTCATAATCAAGCACAAATTCTCCGTTTGCGCTTACAAGCTCCCAGTGGTCGCCTATCTGTGACATCTGGAAATCGCCCGCTCTTGTGTAGTTTACATCGCCGTACTTATCCATTACAGCAAAGAAGCCTTCTTCTGTCGGTATGGCAAAGTCAAGGTCGTTATCGGTATATGTAAACACGCCCTCACTGTACATAAGCTGAGTGCTATGCACATATTCACCGTGACCCGTCTGCCAGTCAGGCTCTGTATTTCTCTGTACCGTATAGATACAGTCCGCAAAGCTCGGACGGGAAGCCTTGAAGCCCACCGTATTCACGTTTGCAATGTTGTTAGAGTAAACGTTAAGTCCTTCCTGCTGTGCAATCAGACCCGTCTTACCCGTGTAGAACGCTATGTTCATAACATATCCTCACATTCAGTCATTTTACAGCTTGATTATCTCGCTTGCCGCTCTGCCGTTGATAGTATCCATATACTTCAGCACGGCACTGCTTGCCTCGAATAATCTCTGTGTTTCCATAAGAGAAGTGATCTCCTTGTTAGCGTCAACGTTTGACTTTTCAAAACAGCCCTGGATAATATCATACTTCTCACCTGCGGGAATTGTCATATCCCCGTCATATGAGAACAGATCGTTACCGACCTTTGTGACATCGGCGTTTTCGGGTATGTAGCTGAGCCTCAGCTTTTCTATGACCTCTCCGTTTTCGTTCAAGATATTGCCCTCGTTGTCAACAATGAAATCATCGTTTCCGATAAATATTTCACCATTCTGACCGAGTACTCGTCCGCTGTCGTTAAGGCACAGATAACCCTCTCCGTCAAGCTCAAACTGACCGTTCCTTGTCTGATATACGTTGCCCTTTGCGTCCTGTATATTGAAATACACATTACCCTGTATGCCTATATCAAACGGGCTTTCGGTAAATTCAAAGCTGCTCTGCTCAAGGTTGCTCTTGCTTGTATCAACATACGTTTGTACAAATTTACCGCTTGTCTTTCTGCGGTTGCTGACAAGTATAAGCTCCTCCTGAAAGGTGTTCATTCTTATCTCGTCCTTCTTGTAGCCTGCCGTGTTGATATTAGTAAGATTATTTGAGATAGCGTCCAGCGACCTCTGATGGTTTATCATGGATTGCGCCAGATTGTAAAATGCTCTCTGCAAGTTTTTTCACCTCCTTTCTTAAAGCGTGATTTTCCGTATTATAAGCGAGCCGGTAAACTCCGACCCTTGATTATATCATATCAGTTTTCACATAAATATGCAAGTCTTTCAGCTGTTTATATAGCTTTCCAGCTTGTTTTTGAGCGTCAGCATAGCCTTTGAGTGTATCTGACACACTCTTGACTGCGTAATGCTCATAACCTTGGCGATTTCCGAATATTTCAGTTTTTCGTAGTAGTACATGGTGACTACCTGTTTTTCCTTTTCCGGAAGAGCGGCAACAGCTTCTGCTATTACCTGTTTTTTCTCCCGCTCATATATTTTTGCGTCGGCGGTTTCGCTTGATGCCGAAATACTTTCGTCAAGATTATCCTCGTATAAAAGCTCCTCAAATGACAGTGTTATCATTCCTGCCGTGTTTGCCATAAGCTTTGACAGCTGGGTGGTAGTCATATTCATACTCTCCGCAAGCTCCTCGTCTGTCGGAGTACGGCACAGCTCGGAATTAAGCCTTGCAAAGTTGTCGTCCAGTTGCTTTGACAGCTTGCGGAGCGTTCTCGGCACTCTGTCTAGCTTTCTCATATAGTCGATGACAGCGCCCTTTATCCGGATACCTGCGTAGGTTTCAAATTTAACGTTCTTATCGGGATCGAAGCCGTCTATGGCCGCCATAAGCGCAATAACGCCCTCGTTTATGATATCGTCGCTTTCCGCATATCCCGTATAGATATTCCGCATTGATACGGCTATCACTTTAACAAGGTCCATGTACATCAGCACGATTTCGTTCCTGACATTCACATCGCCTGTCAGCCTGTATTTTTCGATAAGTTCGGGAAGCCGCTCTTTGCTTTGTACCGATACCGCCATAAAACGCTCCTTTCCCTGATATTTCCGATCTGCGGATTACATCGCTATATTGCCTATAGCCTGTATCTGTGCCGTGTTGTCAATTTCGCTGTAGGACAGCACCGTTATGTTCGGTATAAACTGGTCAATCAGTTTCTTGAAGTATATTCTTACTATCGGAGAGGTCAGTATGATAACGTTAGGTATAACATCTTTCACCTTATCTATCTCTCCGCTTGTAATATTTACGATCTTCTGTATCAGGTCGGGATCCATCGCAAGATAGCTTCCTGCGTCGGATTTCTTTACGCTTGCAACAATAGTATCCTCTACCTTCGGATCAACGGTAATTACTCTCAGCGAGTTTGCCTCTGCAAAGCGTCTTGTTATGGTACGCTTGAGCGCCTGTCTTACATATTCTGTTACAATGTCAATATCCTTAAGCGCACCTGCGTGGTCGCCAAGCGTTTCGAGTATGGTTTCCATATCCCTTATAGGTACGCCCTCACGCAGAAGCAGGCAAAGCACCTTTTCGAGATAACCGAGAGAGATAGTGCCGGGTATAAGGTCGTCGATAAGCGTGGGGTTGGTCTGCTTTATGTTGTCCACCATCGTCTTTACGTCCTGACGTGACAAAAGCTCACTGCAGTGCTGCTTGATGACTTCTGACAGATGAGTTATCATTACGGAAACGGGGTCGATAAGCGTATATCCCGCAACGTCAGCCATTACCTTCTTGTCTGCGCTTATCCACTTTGCAGGGATGCCGAACGCAGGCTCAACGGTGTCTATGCCGTCAACAGGGTTTACCACATCTCCGTTGTCAAGCGCTAAATAGTGGTCGGAAAGAATTTCTCCTCTTGCGACCTCCTCGCCCTTTATCTTTATAACATACTGGTTCGGATTTATTTCGGGGTTGTCCGTCATTCTTACCGACGGTATTACCATACCCATATCCATCGCAAACTGCTTACGGAACATTACCACACGGTCGATAAAATGACCGCCGCTCTTTTCGTCTACAAGATGCAGAAGGCTGTAGCCGAACTCCATCTCTATCTGTTCAACATTCAACAGCTTGAATACATTGTCAATATCCCTGTAGTAGTCATTGTCTGAGGTCGGCTGATCCTGCATCTTTGCAAGCGTTTCACGTTCAGCCTGAGCGGCAAGAGCCGCCTCTTTCTTCGCCTTCGATTTTGATAATCTCCAGCCGAATATAAACAGTGCCGCACCGACGCCGAGAAGTATCAGCTTCGGGAAGCCTGGGATAACCATAAGAGCGGCAATAACAATGCCGGCTATCATCATTACGTTAGGCTGAGAGGTGAACTGCCTTTTGATATCGGCATTGAAGCTGTCCGTGCTTGCCGCACGGGTAACTACCATACCTGTAGCAACAGAGATCATAAGTGCAGGAATCTGCGAGCAAAGACCGTCACCGACCGTTGCCAGCGAGTAGGTGGAAAGCACAGAGTTTATATCCTGTCCGTGCATAATACCCAGTACTGCACCGCCGATAAGGTTTATGAGCGCCGTGATAATAGAAATGATAGCGTCACCTTTTACGAACTTCGTAGCACCGTCCATTGCGCCGAAGAAGTCGCTTTCACGCTGTACTTCCGCACGGCGTATCTTTGCCTCCTCGTCGGTTATTGCGCCTGTGTTAAGGTCTGCGTCAATAGCCATCTGCTTACCGGGCATAGCGTCAAGGGTAAATCTTGCCGCTACTTCAGATACACGCTCAGAACCCTTGGTGATAACAAGGAAGTTTACTATTACTATGATTACGAATATGATAAATCCGACAATAGCGTCACCGCCCATTACGAATTCACCGAATGTCTTTACGACCTCGCCGGCATAGCCGTTTGAAAGTATTCCTCGTGTAGTCGATACGTTCAGCGACAGTCGGAAAACCGTTGTCAGAAGAAGTATAGTCGGGAATATCGAAAATTCAAGCGCTTTTTTTATGTACATCGTCATAAGGAGTATGACGAGAGAAAGTCCTATATTTATTATCAGAAGAAAGTCCAGTATCGGAGTCGGCAGAGGAATGATAATCGCAAGCACGATAAAAATAACAAATACCGCAAAAACATTCGTCATCATCTTTTTAACCATTCGCACCGCTCCTTTCTTTTTCTTTCTCTGTCCGGACTTCGCTTGTCCGTATTTATATCAATTGTGCAATTTTTGCACTGACATATTTTCCTTTTCGTAGGGGCGGCGCTTGCTCCGCCCGTTGCATCAAGCCTTGCCATCCGTTATATCATTGAAAATATCGTACTATCCTTTGCCAAGCACTATCACCCTTGCCTTTTAATGAACGCTCTGTTGGTTTCGCATCCTAGCGAAACTTTGGGCGTTCAACTTCGGGCATCCATGCCCGCCCTCGAAAAAGGGTGAGGTTCTGTTGCTCGGTCAAGCCGAGCCAACTATGGTGGGGATTGTCGCCCCATAGCACTATCGTTACGCTTTGCAATGTAACTTTAGTCAGGCACAAACATCATTACATTTTAAATAACCGCCGCAGGCGCTCCACAATTATTCATTATTCATCATTCATTATTCATTAAAACAGCTCCGCTGTTTTCCTATCGTTCTCTCGGCGGCAACGTCCGATGCTGCTCCTCATATACCATCGCCAGCACTTCTGCCACCGCAGTGTAAAACTCTCTCGGTATCTCCTGACCTATGTCTACCGCCTCGTAAAGTCCTCTTGCGAGCGGACGGTTTTCAGTGATATATACATTATGCTCCTGCGCCACTGCAACTATCCTCAGCGCCAGTGCATCCGTACCCTTTGCCACGACAACAGGCGCTCTGTAGGCTGTCTTGCGGTCATATTTAAGAGCAACCGCATAGTGAGTAGGGTTACGGACAACCACATCTGCGGACGGCACTTCCTGCATCATACGCTGTTGTGCCATTTCCTGCTGTTTACGCTTTATCTTGCCCTTTATCTGTGGGTCACCTTCGAGCTGTTTGTACTCGTCCTTGACCTCCTGCTTTGACATCTTGAGCTTTTTCTCAAACGACCACCACTGAAATACATAGTCAGCCGCCGCCACGAATACAAGCATAACGAATATCGTTACAATAAGGCTCATCGCCGTTTCGCTTATATACGCAACTATCTTTATTACATCTGTATCTATTAGTTTTTTGAACTCGTTTATCCTGTCCATTACCTGAAAGTACAGGATAGCGACTACTACGATTATCTCGATAAGTCCCTTTACAAGTCCCACAAGCGCCTGCATCGAAAACAACCGCTTGATACCGGTAAACGGATTCAATCTGCTGAATTTCGGCTTCATCGCCTCCATACTGAAAAGTCCTTTTGTCTGAACGATTACGGGCAGTACGCTCAGTACGACCCCCACCGCCAGTATCGGACCTACGGTACAAACGCAGATTATAGCCACCTTCCAGAATACGCTCATCGCAAACTCTACGGTATTGCCCGTCTTGTCAATAGATGACATCGACTGCTCCATAAAGTTTAAAAGCATCTGGAACATATAGTTTCCGAATATCGCAAGAAATGCGAATATTCCCACCACGAAAACCGCAACTGCAACTTCCTTGCTTTGCAGTACTTCACCTTTTTTTCTAGTATCCTTACGCTTTTTCGGGGTGGCTTTTTCGGTTTTTTCTTCGCCTGCCATTTACCCTCCTTAAGCGCCCATCATACCTAGCAGACCGTAAAGGTTCTGCCACATAATGCCCATCAGCTTTTCGATGAAATCCGACATAGGCTGTGCCATTATCAGCACCGCCGCAAGACCGATAAGCACCTTGAGCTGAATGTTAAGCGCAAATATGTGTATAGTCGGTACGGCTTTCATCAGTACGCCGAGACATATTTCGGTGATAAACTCGATAGCGATGATCGGTGCGGCAAGCTTTACCGCAAGCGTCAGTACCGTTGAAAAGTACGTTACAAGCGCCCACGGCACGTCCGCCGTAAATCCCGAAAATCCTATCGGCAGTGTTTCATACGATATATGAAACAGCTTTATATATGACAAGTGTCCATTCGTCAGAAAGAAATACAGAATGAACATATAGTAATAAACATTCGCAAAAAGCGGCATTGACACTCCCGTTGCAGGATCCATCGCCCTCGCCATTGAAAGACCTGTCTGATAGTCGATAAGCTCACCTGCGGAGATCGTTACTGTCAGTACGAGGTTTACCATAAAGCCGAGTATAAGTCCCAGCCCTATCTCTTTCATCATATCGAACAGCATCATGAAAATGCCGGTCGGCTCATATTTTATATCCCCCATAGATGCGGCAAAAAGCACGGCGAGCGCTAACGTCGTGCCTGCTCTCAGTCTTACGGGAAAATTTGAACGGCTGAATATAGGGTTAAAGCTGAATATTCCCGATACCCTGCACATTATCAGCAGAAAACCGAGAAAATTATTCAGGATCATATCCCACACATCGCTTAGCGTCATGTTGCACCAACCGTTGCCATAAGACCGAATATGTAGTTGAAGAACTCTATACAGCTGTTCATCATCCACGGACCGAACAACAGCAGTACGATTGCCACCACTATGGCTTTGGGAGCAAACGACAGCGTCTGCTCGTGTACCTGCGTTGCCGCCTGTAATATCGCTATAATAAGACCTATCACAACTGCGGCTATTAAAACAGGGAGGCCTAATTTAAGCGCAAGAACAAGTGCGGCGGTAAAGACCTCCATTGCTATATCCTGTGTCAAATCAAGCCCTCCCTTCAGGATCTGTTATGCTACAAATTATACGAGTTGACAATCGTTCCGACCATCAGCTGCCAGCCGTCTACAATCACGAAAAGTATTATCTTGAACGGCAGTGAGATCATTGCCGGCGGTAGCATCATCATACCCATTGCCATAAGTGTCGACGATACTACAAGGTCGATAACAAGGAACGGTATGAATATCAGAAAGCCCATCTGGAACGCACGTTTCAGCTCGCTTACTATAAAAGCGGGAATCACTGTTTCAAAGCCCAGCTTCTCGCTGTAGTTTTCAAGTGTTATATTGTCTGTCGCTCCGCCTGTGACATCGCTCATGCTCTGACCCTTTAAATCCAGGAAAAACTTCATATCGTCATTAGTGGTCTGCTTGAGCATAAAAGTCTTGAGCGGCTTTCCTGCGGCGTCAATAGCCTGTTCCATTGTCATCTCGCCTGCCGCATACGGCTGATATGCCGTTTCGTTTATCTCCGAGAAAACAGGCCACATTATGAATATCGTAAGGAAAAGCGACAACCCCGTAAGCACCATATTAGGCGGCGTGGACTGCGTCTGCATTGCCGTTCTCAGAAAGCTGAAGCAGATAATGATTCTCGCAAACGAGGTCATCATCACAAGCAGTGACGGCGCAAGCGAAAGCACGGTCACAAGCAGTATTACCTCAAGCGACTGAGAACCGTCAACACCGATAAGGTCTTTCATTACCGATGATCTTGCAGATTCCGTACCGCCTGATGTATTGCCAGATGTTGTATCGGTAATTGCGGATGTTGTACCTGCGTTGCCTGACGCATTGTTATCCGCCGCAAATGCGGTAACACTGCACAGCACTCCGATAAGCGCAACACATACCGTTAAAGACACGATAAAGCGGATAAAAATCCGCTTGTTGTCGATAAACATTTTTCTAATCGCAAGACCAAAAGCTTTTGTCATTTCGACTCAGTGTTCCTCTCGTCAGAATTTTTGCTGTTACCTGTTTTATGAACATCGGGAAGACTTGATTGGTCATCGTTATGACCGTCTTTCTTTCTTCCCATATTCTTCACGTTTTTTGCAAGTGCGTCACTGAAAGCGGCAAAGAAGCTATCCTGCTTTTCCTGTCCATCAGGGTAAAGCTCGGATAAATACTCCTCCTCCGTAAGAGAAAGATCGTCGATCTTATCTATCCTGCCCGCCGTAACTCCAAGCACCATACACTTTCCTGCAACGCTTACGACCACAACCGATTTTTCACCGCCAAGCGATGCACGGTCAAGAACTTTGAGCCGCTTACCACCTGTTGTCAGTATCCCTTTGTTTACCTTTCTCAGTACCCAGAAGAACAGAAAAATCAGCGCAATTACGCCGACAAGCGCACATACAAGCTGTACTACCGGAGGCATCAGTCAAGTATCTTCTTAACAGTCTGGAGTATTCTCTCAGCCTTGAAAGGCTTTACGATGAAGTCCAGAGCGCCGAGCTTGATAGCCTCGACAACCATAGCTTCCTGACCCATAGCACTGCACATTACGACCTTAGCGCCGGGATCCATTTCCTTGATTTCCTTGAGCGCCTCAATACCGGTCTTGTTCGGCATTGTTATATCCATGATAACAAGGTCGGGCTTTTCGGCTGAGTATGTAGATACTGCGATCTCGCCGTCAGCCGCCTCAAGAATGTTTGTATAGCCGTTTGTTGTCAGTGTGTTGCGGATAAGCATACGCATGAATGCCGCATCGTCTACCAGTAATATCTTCTTATCCATAAGTGTAAGGTTTCCTTTCGTATACCTGTTTATATTTTAATGTTATTCGCCTTTACCAAGGCTATCCATAAATTTCGATTTTACAATTTCAGTTATTCTTACTGCAAAGTTATCATCGATAACCACAACGTCGCCTCTTGCAATAAGGTTTCCGTTTACCATAACATCAACAGGTGCACCTGCCTGTCTTTCGAGCTCGATTATAGTACCCTGTGAGAACTCAAGTATATCCTTGATTTTCTTCTTAGTCGAGCCTATCTCAACCGAGATCTGAAGCGGTACATCCATAAGGAGCTGTAAGTTTTCTTTCTGCTCTGTGCCGAGCGGAGCTTCAAAGCTCTCAAACTGTGCAAGCTGGGCATTACGGTAGTTTACTGCCGGCTGAGGCTGCATAACAGGCTGTACCGGCTGACCGTACATTCCCTGTGCAGGATTAGGATAACCGTAATATCCCTGCTGTGCATACATATCGGGTATCGGTTGAGGCGCAGGTTGTGCCGCCTGCGGGATTGCCTGTTGTACAGGTGCCGTTGGCTGAACAGGAGCTGTCTGCATTGCGGGTTGAGGCGCAGGAACCGGTGCAGGAGCAGGTGCAGGTGCAGGAGCAGGTGCAGGAGCAGGTGCAGGAGCAGGTGCAGGAGCAGGTGCAGGAGCAGGTGCAGGAGCAGGAGCAGGTTCGACTGCAACAGGCTCAGGAGCCGCCGCACCGCCCAGAACTTTGTCTGCAAGCATAGCCGCAAGGTTGATATCAAGAACCGATATGAATTCGGATTTTATAACGCCGTCAATGGTAAGGTCGAAATTGATAGCGGCAACCATATCGGTCTGCTCATAGTTCTGAAGGTCTGCTATGTTTATCTCGCTCAGTATAAACGGTGTAGGCGTTGAAATATCTATGCTCATTCCGAGAAAGTCAGACAGAGCCGTTGATGATGCGCCCATCATCTGGTTCATTACTTCGCTTACTGCACTGATATTCAGCTCATCAAACTCAAAATCAGGCGATATAACAGGCGGTTTGCCCATAAGCTGATTGAGTATCAACTGTACATCGTCTTGTTTTAATATCATCAGATTAGAGCCTGAAAGACCCTTGATATATTCGATTTTTACACATATAGCCGGCTCTAAACGGTCGTAGTTCAGCTGTGATGCCTCCACAACGCTTACTTTCGGCGTAGTGATCCACACTTTTGCGTTGAGCAGCTCGGAAACTGCGGTAGCCGCGCTTCCCATACTGATATTCATTATCTCGCCGATAGCGTCAAGCTGCATCTCCGACAGAGTGGTCAGTTTTCCCATTTGCCTTACCTCAATTCTTTAGTATATTGTCAATCCTGAACGCTTTTTTACCATTCAGTGTACCGAGTTTTCCGTCAAACCAGCAGGTACTTCCCACTTTCAGCTGTACGTTTTCGGTTATCGGCTTGTTCAGCGGTATTATATCATTTACCTGTAAGTTCAAGACATCACGGAGCGTCAGCATTGTATCGTCAAGCACCGCCGTGACGGTAAGTTCCGACTGGGAAAGAGTAGACATAAGGTTTTCCTTGCGCTCAGTTTCCTTTGTCGGACTGCCCGCTCTTTTTCCTGAGCTGAACTTAGCCGAGAATTTCTTCATTATCTGATCCATAGTAATAGCGGACATACAGAACGATACTACGGATTTAGAATCGTTTATGGTAACTTCCATTGCGACGATTATCATTGTTTCGTCGGCGTCTGCGGCAGAGATAACACGCGAGTTTGTTTCTATTGATTCCAGCTTCGGTTTTGTTTCGACATAACCGTCCCACGCCTCTGTCATAAGCGAGGTGAAACGTTCAACTATACTGCGCATTACATTTATCTCTATCTCTGTAAAGTCGCGGTCGGCGTCTTCATACGTGCCCTTACCGCCGAGCATACGGTCTATCATCGTAAAGGTGAGAGAGTTTGAAAGCTGTAACACTGCATTGCTTTCCTCAATATCGTCATCTTCGATACCCAGGTCAACTATGCCCATTATCGTATAATCCGGAAGAGCGTTGCTGAACTCGAAATATTTCTGCTCCTCTATGCTTGCAAGCGAAACTTTACAGTATAATCTCAGCAGTCCCGTTATGTAGGAAGAAAGGTGTCTTGAATAATTCTCGAATATTCTTTCGAGAATCTTTATCTGTTCCTTTGTGAACTTCTTCGGCGTACGGAAGTCGTACTCCTTTATTTCTTCCTTTTCTTCGTGCGTATCAAGCGGAGCGGAGTCACCCGCAAGCACGCTTGACAGCATGGCGTCTATCTGTTCTTGTGTGAGGGTATCAGCCAAAAAATCGCCCTCCTTTCTCGGTTATTCTTCTGATGTTTCCGCAGGTGCAGATGTAAGTATATCTGTAGGAATACCTGTATATGCAGGTTCATACTTGGGTCCTGCAACATTTGTGCTTGTGCTGCCGTCACCGGAGTTGCCGTCGTATCTGCTTTCCATATTGTCGATTATTTCGTTTACAACGTCACTGTTGACGTCAGAGCTGTTGCTGTCGTTGCGTTCATAAGGATCGGTGTTCGCACCGTTCAGCCTGTATTCATATTTCAGAATATCATCAATTACAGCCTGCGAAGTTGTGTCGAGCTGTGCTCTTACTATCATAATCTCAACACGTCTGTTCGCTGCTCTGCCTTCAGCCGTTGAGTTGTCGGCAATAGGCGTATAGCACGCTTTTCCTTCTACGGTAAACTTTTCACTGTCGACACAGCGGTTGTAATCCATATACTTTACAACGCTTGACGCTCTTGCGGCTGAAAGATCCCAGTCGTTCACATCGGATACTGCCTTTGCAGTATGACCGGATACTTCGCAGGATTTTATGTACTTGTTCACTGCCTTTATACCGGGCATGAACTTGTTGAGTACCTGTTTGCCTTCTTCTTTCAGTACGGCGCTGTTGCCGTCAAACATTATCGTGTTGTTGAATCGGATAAAGATTCTTGTCGGTGTCTGTTCAATATAGACATACTGACCAAGATCGTTCTTTTCCGTTGTTGTCTTTAAAAAGCTGTAAAGCTGGTTGAAATCGGAGGGAAGACCCTCTGTCTGTTCGCTTGTAGTGCCGCCGTTCTGAGTGTTCGGAGGCGATTCGGCGTTGCCGTTTGTATCTGCGGCATTATTTTTAGGCTGTTCGTCCATTACAAACGGGTTTACATAAGTACCGCTTGAAGTAAACGACTGATATATGTACTGCCACTTTGTTTCATCTACCGATGATGCAGAATACAGCAATACGAAAAAGCACAGCAGAAGCGTAACCATATCGGCATAGGTGTCAAGCCAGTTGCCCTTTTCTTCTCCTCCGCCTCCGGATCTTCTTTTTGCCATTTCTCCACCGCCTTTCTGCAATTAGCGTAACCAATATATTTTAACATATTTACGGTTATTTTTCAACAGTTAATTTACTTGCTTTCCTTCTTTTTTATATCTGTCTGGGCAAGCATGAATTCGAGCTTTTCCTGAATAAGTCTTGGGTTGGAGCCTGCCGCAATCGACAGTACGCCTTCTTCTATTATCTGCATACATAAAAGCTCCTGCTCATGGCTGTTTTTCAGCGATGATGCAATCGGCGCAAACAGTACGTTTGAGAATAGTGAGCCGTAGAACGTTGTGATAAGCGCAACCGCCATACCGCTTGACAGGTTGCTTGAGTCTTCACCCATACCTTTAAGCATATTTACAAGTCCGACAAGAGTACCGAGCATTCCGAATGCGGGGAATACCGACATACCTTTTTCAAAGAAAAGTCTGCCTCTTTCGTGACGCTCGCACATAAAGTCTATTGCGTCGTCAAGCATACTTCTTACTTTATCAAGGTCGTTTGCGTCAACTATCAGCATAAGACTTTCCTTGAGGAAAGGATCGTCGCACTTGTTTGCACTGTCTTCAAGGGAGATAAGACCCTTTGTTCTGGCGATCTTTGCAAATTCAACAATCTGATCTATGTAGCTATGCGGATTGAATTTCTTCGGGAACAACGCCAGCTTCAGATATTTCGGCAGATTTTTAAGGTATGAGAGCGGGAATGAACCGATAAGACAGCCGATAGTACCGCCGACTGTGATAGCAAGCGAAGGTACATCTATGAACCAGTCAAGCTGACCGCCGTTAAATATACCGAATATAACCAGACCGAATGATGCTATCCAGCCTATGATGATCGTAATATTCAAAACAATTTCCTCCTGTAAAGGTTTATATAACACAGCCGGTGGCTGTAATATTCACAATTTATATCCCTCTCTCGAGACGCTGACGTCTTACAGACAGCCTGTATTCCTTGATGAGAGAAAGTATTTCGTTCATCGACTGCTCAACTATGTATGAATGACCCGTACTCGTGGTAATTACCGTGTCGGGGTTTTCCGTTACTATTTCGATAAGATCGGGATTAAGCATAAACTTTTCCCCGTTGAGCTTTGTAAGTATTATCATATATTTCCTTCCTTTGCGGTATCGTCCGCATTGTAATTGATTCCGCCTGTCGAATGTCCGGAAACAGCCGTTTATCATAACCGTTCAGGCATAATATAACGGGCATTCCGGCGGAGCTGACGCTCCGCCTGCCCTTATAAACTTGAATTTATATCACAGAAACCTGCAATTTCCGCCAAACTCTTGGCTTTTGATGAACGCTCTGTTAGCTTTGCAATGAAGCCAAAGTCGTAATTTACATCAACAACGGAACCCCGCCGTTTCGCTATCCGTCGCCAAACCGCAACATTTTCAAAGGCGGAATTTGCTGCGGCTCACAGCCGCAAAGGCGGAATTGCCTGCGGCGGCACGCCGCCGTTAGCGCTTGAGGTTTACTATTTCTTCGAGCATCGTGTCCGAAGTGGTGATGATTCTTGAGTTTGCCTGGAAGCCTCTCTGCGTGATGATCATATCGGAGAATTCCTGCGACAAGTCAACGTTTGACATTTCGAGCGCACCCGATACTACAGAAGCAGAACCGTTCTCGCCTGCAATGTTTACCTGAGGCTGACCCGATGAAAGAGTTTCTCTCCAGTAGGAGCTTCCCACCTGCTCAAGACCGTTGGGGTTATCGAATGTAACAATATCAATTCTGCCGAGCATTATGATACCGTGTACGCTGTGTACACCGTAGATAGTGCCGTCCTCGTTGATATATACACTGTCAAGATCCTTGACCGTCTGCGTAGCCGCAACACGTCCGTCTGTCATCTTGATATTGCCCAGAAGCTCGACCATATCAGAGAAGAAGTTGTTCGAGCCGCCTGCAAGACCAACCTTGCCGTCTGTTGCAAGAAGCGTTTCAAGTGCGCCGTTTGCAGCGTCCCAGTCAGCGCTTGTAACCTTCATCTGATATTTTTCGTTACCGCCTGCCGCCTTGTCTACAGCCGCCTGTATGTCAGCAACCGTTGCTCCGGGATGAACGCTTATCGTAAGACCGTTGTCAGACCACTTTGCGGTAGTTTCTGCGGCATTCTTGGAATATCTTAAGTTAATCGTGTAGTTGTTTGCGTATTCCCCTGCGTTTACTGTCGTAAATGTAAGAGAAGCCTTTGTTGTTCCGTCGTCCAGCTTCATTGTGTTTGTAGCTGTCGTTGCAGGAATGTCTGCCGCAGGAGGTATAGTATCAAGCTCAAAGTGGAGCGGAAGTACGCCCTCGATGCTTACACCGCCGTTTTCGCACGCACGGGTCACAGCGTCCTCAAGATCGTTGAGGTTTGTATAATCATTCTTTTCGTTAAGCTGTACAACCAGCTTGTTTCCGCTCATATAAGCGTAATCGCTGTTGCCTACCGTAAAGCCTACCGATATGTTGCCGTCCGGAGTCGCTGTATCTGCCGATACTGTAAGCGGATATGTACCGCCCTTGTATGTAATTGTCTTTGAGTAGCTGGCTTCGTTGTCAAGCACTTCGGGAACTACAAATGTAATTCTGTTTGAAGATGCGTCAACGCCTGTTGCGTCACCGCTTACGCCGAGTACCATATTACCGTTTGAGTCAACAAGGTTACCTGCGTTATCAACGTTGAATACGCCTGCTCTTGAGTAGAAGATGTTGCCGGCTTCGTCCATTACCTGGAAAAATCCGTCGCCCGATAAAGCACAGTCATAAACGCTGTCGGAATAAGTGAAGCCTGACTGTCCCATTACCTGTCCGATAGCGCCAAGCTTAGTGCCATAACCTACCTGAGAGGGGTTTACACCACCCTGGAGGTTAGAACCTGCCGAGCCGTTCTTCTTAGTCTGGTAATATACCTCCTGGAAGGTAGTTACGCTTGTCTTGAAGCCTGTAGTGTTGACGTTTGCAATATTGTTGCCTATAACGTCCATCTTCTGCTGATGTGTCTTTAATCCTGACACGCCCGAGAATAAAGATCTAACCATGATCTGTTCCTTTCTCCATCGTGCCGACCGTTCTTACCCGTCTGTCATTCGGGGTAAGGAATACTTCCTTTCGGTCCGGTATTACATAATTACGGTCGAGTCGATGTTCGTAAAAATATTTCCTTTTAAATCTTCCTGTGACATAGTTGTGATTACCGTGCGGTTTTTCACACTCACCACAAAAGCAGTCTTGTCTACGAGTACCAGTGTTTCGTTACTGCCCTTTTCTGCGGCTATCTCAATGCCGTCATTAAGTCTTTGCAGCATATCCGAGTCAAGTATCTCGATATTTCTGCTTTCTATACGCTTCATTGCGTGTTTTGAAAAGCCTACCGCCGAGTTTCTTGCATCAAGCTCGCTTTGTAAAGCCTGCGCAAATGTTCCTCCCGACTGTTGTGCGGCCTTTTCAGCATTCCCTGCTTTTGCGGTGTTAACGTTGCCTGTCGAAATCTGCAAATTCCGCAGCTTGAGTTCATTTATCAACATAACACTGCCGCCTTTATATTTACTTGTTGCCCTCGGCGTTTCCTGCCGGAGCTTCCGTGTTTTTGTCAGCCGTACTTCCCGTACCCTCGCTGACGTGTACTATCTCGTCAATAGAGTAGAGATAATTGTCTATCACGATCTTAGCGTCGCCGTCCTGCATTTCTGCCGACTCGACCTTGCCTTTTGCATAGTAGAATTTGCCGTCGTCGCCGAGTACCTTTACCGTTACTTCCTTGCCCACATATCCCAGTGCCTCGGTCATCGTGTGTAACGTACTCTTGCTTACCGTATCGCTTATCGCCTTTACCGCCGATAAATCGTACTGCTTACCGTCAACTACTACCTTAACATCGCTTCCGCTGATGTTCACTCCGGTGCATACGCCCGATAAAAGCGTTCCGTCGTCGCTCTGCGCATTCATTGTAAGCGTCTTTCCTACAAGACCTGCCGCATAGTTTGACATACTGTACTTCAGATTGTCCTGCTGTGCCTGTAATGCCGTGAACTGTGCCATCTGCGACACGAACTCGGTATTTGAAGTAGGCTCAAGCGGATCCTGGTTGCTCATTTCCGCCATAAGCAGACTGAAGAACGTATCTGTGCTTATCGTATCGTTCTTGCCCGAATTCTTGAAAAGGTCCTTGTACTTTTCGTGATTTGACTGTACACTCTGAAGACTTGATAAATCTGCCATCTGTTATCCTTTCGTGTAAGTCCTGCCGATATTTCTATCAGCCCATCGCCTGAATCTCCCCCAACAGATCCTCAAAATCATCCGTGTCATTCTTCTGCTGACCGTGCGACTGCTGTCTGTAAGGGTTCTTACTGCTGCCGTCAAAATCTCTCTGGAATAATTCCGCATGCGAGGTTTCCACCTTGTACGAGGTAAGCTCCACATCGTCATTCTTCAGCGCATATGCAAGCTGCTCGGACTTTGCCTGTAAAAGCTCCTTCGCCGCCTGAGTTTCCGTCAGTATCTCAACTGTTAGTTTTCCGCTTTCGTTTGCCATACGAACAGTTATTTTGCCAAGTGTTTCGGGTGTAAGCACAACTGTAAGCGTACTTCTGCCGTTTGCCTTAGGTGCGTGTTCGCTCACAAACTCAGCCATATCGCTTATCGGTACTCTGACCGTGCGGATTTCCTGCCTGTTTTCGTCATAACGGCTTTCTGTTCTTGCAAATACATCACTGCCCTTTGCAAGCATATCGCTTACCGCATTCTTGTCGGTAACCTTCTGATCTGCTTCAAGGTCGCTGTCAGACTTTGTGACCTCGTTTCCCTTGGTTATCGCTCTAAGCTCATCGCTCTTGCTTTCGATGCTTCGCTTGGTAAATGCAATTCTCGGAGCATTGTCATCCTGTGTCTGCATATCCTGCTTTACGCTGTTGTCACCGTATTTTTCGTATGACGTTACCGTAAATTCAGCCTTTACAGCCTCAGGACTGTCCGCTTTTATACCGGATGTTTCCTGCCTGCTTGTTTTCCCGGTAATATCTGTTTTCCCGATAAAGTCCATCTTCTCGACAAAATCGGTCTTTTCGGTAAAAGTCGTATCCGCCTTTGAACGTATATTATCCGCATCTGAAGACTTTCCGGCATTTCCGACAGCCACGCTTGCAAAAGCGTCTGAATTGTCAGCTGTTACAGTCACAGCATTTTTGCTGTCAATGCTGTCTGAAGCGATTTTAGCATCGACGTTCGTCCGGTTTACAGTATCCGCAGATTCGTCGTTATTCATCTGAATTTCGCTCGCAAAATCATTTACGGCGGAAATCTCTCCGTTTTGTAAACCGAGAGCCGTATGAACATCATTTCCGGCTGAAATTCCGCTGAAAGTGCCTTCTTCCGATAATACATCGCCTATCGGATCGCTAACCTCAAGACCGGGCATAATCTGCATAAGCTCGCTGTTGTCCGTCTGAATTGCATCAGCATAAAACTGCATCGTACCGCCTTGCAGATATCCTGCAAGCTCGGCTGTTTTCAGAAGTTCTTTTAGCTCCTCGGCACTCTGTTCAAGTTCGGCAAGTTCGCCCAGTAAATCGCCGGTCATGATTGCTGTATTCTCGGCGCTCATACGGGTCGCCGAGTTCATATTGATTTGCTGACCGCTTGTTACCATAGCACCGAGCGTATCGGAGAAACCTCCGGCAGTACCATTTGCTGAGCCGTTTTGTACATTACCTGTTGAGATCGTGGCGGCATTGCCTGCAAGCGCCATAACGACGTTTGCAGGCAATACTGCTGTTCCATTCATCATATCTCACCCCCTTTCAGTGCTATTCATTGTCAAAAACAATATATGCTTTTTAACAACTTTTATATATTTAACAGGTTTAAACCGTTAAATTTTATGAAAATTGCACAGCTTTCCACCTTGTATTGTAACACATTTCAAGAGATATGTCAACAATTTACTGAGTTGTACCGCCGTTTGAAGAGCCGTTTGTAACGAACTCCTCGATGATCTGCTCCTGCTCTTTCTGAGCGGCATATCTGTACTCTTCAAGCTGTTTTTCTTCCAGCTTTTCGAGCTTTGAAACCTCTTTTGTAGCGTCAATCACTTTCTGCAACTGATTCTCAATTTCTTTTCGTTTTTGCGCCATATGCGCTTTTATACGATATATATCCTGTTGCAGAGAGGAAACATATTTCTTATGCAGCGACAATCTCATAGCGGTAGTACCGCCCCGCACAAGCTCGTTCAGCTTGTCAATGCTTTGTTCGTACTCAGCCGTCTTTGCATCAAGCTCGCTTTGCATTTCCGCAAGCTCCGCCCTTAGTCTGCCGAGTATTGATTTCTCGCTGTCAAGCACCTGATCATTGTACTTTTTCAGCGACTGCAATGTAAAATTAAACTTCTTCATATCGCATTAATATCAGGAAACTGCCGCCTTTAACAGCTTTATGGTATCCTCCATTGAGAACGATTCATACATTCCTTGCATCAGAAAATCGTTTATCTTGTCTATCTTCTTTATTGCCTCGTCAAGAGCCGGGTTTGTACCTTTTTTGTATGCTCCTATCGAGATAAGGTCTGCGTTGTTGTTGTAAAGCGCAAGCAGATTTCTCAGCTTTCCTGCCGCCTTTTTATGCTCCGGATCAGCTATCGCCGACATAAGACGTGAGATGCTCGGCAGTATGTCAATTGCAGGATAATGGTTCTGCGCCGCTATCTTACGGCTCAGAACTATATGTCCGTCAATTATACCTCTTACGGTATCCGATATAGGCTCGTTTGTATCGTCGCCCTCAACAAGAACCGCATAAATTCCTGTTATACTGCCCTTTTCAAAGTTGCCTGCCCTTTCGAGCAGTTTCGGCATTGCGGCGTATATTGACGGGGTATAGCCTCTTGCAACGGGAGGCTCGCCTGTTGAAAGACCTATCTCACGCTGTGCCATCGCAAAACGTGTAAGATTATCCATCATCAGCAGTACGTCCTTTCCCTGCGAGCAGAAATATTCCGCTATGGCTGTAGCCGTCATAGGACATTTATTTCTCATCATCGCAGGCTGATCAGATGTTGCGACAACAACGACCGACCTTGCCATGCCCTCTTCTCCGAGATCGTTTTCGATAAACTCTCTTACCTCTCTGCCACGCTCGCCTACAAGCGCTATGACATTGAGGTCAGCCTTAACTTTTCGGGCAATCATACCCATAAGAGTTGACTTGCCTACGCCGGAGCCTGCAAAGATACCCATTCTTTGCCCCTTACCCATTGTAAGAAGTCCGTCGATCGCCTTTACGCCAAGCTCTATCGGCTCGTGTATTTTCGGGCGTGTCAGCGGATTTACCGGTACGCCCGCTATCGGCATCGAATCTGTATATTCCACCGGGTCGCCGCCGTCAAGCGGATTTCCCAGTGCGTCTATTATTCTTCCAACAAGCTTGTCGCTGACCCTTACATTCAGCTTGTCGCCGGTGTTGTCAACTATACTGCCGGGTCCTATGCCCTCAAGGTCGGTATACGGCATAAGCAGTACCTTATGCTCGTTGAATCCCACCACTTCGGCAGGGATATGCGACTTCATATCCTTTGTGTAGATACGGCACACATCGCCTATACTGCACAGCGGACCGCTTGCCTCGATCGTCATTCCGACTATCTTTTCAATTTTACCCAGATACTTATATGTATCGGTAGCTCTGAGTTCTGTCAGAAATCCGCCGAGATCCATGTTAAAGTCCTTTCAAATAAGGGAGTTATTCGCTTTGTTCTTCGCCGCCGTTATCGTCGGGTTCTGCCTGCGCCGCAGGTTCCTCCTGCTTCTCAGCCTTTTTCCTTGACGGCGCTCTGCGGTATTTTCCTCTGCCAAGCTCCTCGATCATTTTGAGTTGCGTCTGTATGCCTGCATCGGTAATTTCACTGCCGTTATCTATAATAACTGTACCGCTCGGTGCGTCTTTAAGCACCTCTACTTCTACATTCTTCACATTGTTGAACAGCTTTTTGAAATAGTCGGTATCTGCCGCCATTTCTTCGCTGACATCGGTCTTTGATAAGGTCAGCTTTACATATTCACTGCCACGGAAACTCTTTCCCGCTTCTTTTATGGTCTTTTTGATAACCGCCTTGTCCTTCTGACCGAGTGAGTTCAGCGTTATGCGGTTTACTATTTCCATTACCGTGTCGAATATCTCGACCTCGTAGCTGTCAAAAAGTTCTGCCTTGTCGCTTACCATCTGTTCGCTGAGCCTTTTGAGCTCTGCAAGCATATCTCGGCATTTGTCAAGCCCTGCGGCATAACCGTCCTCGTGACCTTTTGCAAAACCGTCAGCCTTACTCTGTTCAAATATAGCCTCCGCCTGCGCCTTTGCCTTAGCCGCATAGTCCTGCGCCTGCTTTTCGGTATCGCTTAGTATTTTCTGTGCCTTTTCACGGGCTTCGGCAAGCGCCCTTTCACCCTCGGCACGATAAAAACCTGTTATCTTTTCTTTTTCCTGCTCCAGTTCCTGCCGGTGCCTCTCCGAGATCTGATCGATGATTTCTGTGTTGTCCGCATCGGCATCAGGCTCTGCGGCGCCCTGCGGGATCTGCGAGATCTGCGAGATCTGCGGTGCGACAGGCTTAACCTTTATTGAGTTGTCAATTACGACAGTATCGGTTGTTGGCTGAACAGGGTAATAATAACCCCTTCCTGCTTTGAATACGCCTGCCAAAATATATTCCTCGCTTTCGTATTATGCGATAATTTCGTCTTCCTTGCCGCCCTTGGAGATGATGAGCGTGCCCTCGTCCTCAAGTCTGCGTATGATAGACACGATTCTCTGTTGAGCATCTTCAACATCACGCATACGGACATTGTGAAGATATTCAACGTCTGTCTGTACGCTTTCACGCATACGGGTAGACATATTTGCATAGATGCACTCCGCAACTTCGGGTGTCGAACCCTTGATTGCAACGGCAAGATCCTTTGAATCGACCTCAGGAATGAACGCCTGTATTGCCATATTGTCGAGGGTAACTATATCCTCGAATACGAACATCTTTGAACGTATATCGTCTGCAAGCTTCGGATCTCTGAGCGTCAGCTCGTCGAATATGTACTTCTCCGTTGCACGGTCTACGTTGTTCATGACCTCCGCAACATAATCTATACCGCCGACCTCTGTGCTGTCGGCTGTAACAAGGTTATCAAACTTCTTTTCAAGCGTGCGCTCTATAGACTTTACGACATCGGGCGATGCCCTGTCCATCTTAGCCATACGCTCGACTACATCTATCCTTGTTTTTTTGGGCAGCTCGCTTAAAATTGCCGATGCCTGATCACTCCTTGCATAAGAAAGTATCAGTGCTATAGTCTGCGGATGCTCGTTCTGCACCATTGCCAGCAGATTCTTATAGTCTGCCTTGCGGACAAATGCGAACGCTTTTGTCTGGAACTGCTTTGTTATCTTTTCAAACAGCGCCTGTGCCGTCTGCGGACCGAATGCCTTTTCAAGTATGTCACGGGCATATTCCACACCGCCCTCGGATATTACCTTCTGAGTAAGGCAAAGCTCATAGAACTCATTGAGAACGCTGTCTACTACTTCCATGGGGTAGTAGTTCATTCTTGCTATTTCAAGCGTTATCTGTTCTACTTCCTCGTCGGAAAAGTGCTTGAATACCTCGGACGCATTTTCCGTACCGATAGAGCTTATAATTATCGCCGCCTTTTGTGCGCTGGTAAGTGCCTCCATATATATCCTTCCTTTATGCTGTCGATATCATTCGCCGCTTTTCATCATAGAGCGTATGAGCTGGGCAACGACATCGGGATTTGTGCGTGAGAAATCTTTGATTTCCTTCTTGAGAACTGCACTCTTTGACTCGTCGTCATAGTCGTCAAGGTGCTGAATATTGAATTCTTCGTCCGGCTGTGGCTGAGGCTCGAAGCTGAGCGCCGCCGATTCCTGAGCCGCCTGTGCCGCCGCTGCCTGTGCCGCAGCCGCTTTTGCCTTAGCTCTTGCACGCTTTTTCTTCTTTGCGTTGCTTGTAAGTATAGCGACAATGAGAAGCGCAACAACCAGAAGTCCGAGCAGAATGATAATGTAAACTGTCCAGTCAACGCTTCCGCCTTTGTTTATCGTATTGCCGTTGCCGTTTGTGCCGTTGTTTCCGTTTATAACGAACGGGTAGTTTGCAACCGTGACATTTGCAACGTCTGCGCCGATTGCGAATGCGATTACTTCACGGAGCTGTTCCTTGTCCGCTTCAAGCATATTGATCTGATCTACAGTTACAGCCGCCGTTATTTTATCTACCGAATAGCCGTTCTTTTCAAGCTGTCTTATCTCGGTGTTTACAAGACGCTTTACGGTAATGCTGTTCTGATAGTAATATTGGTTATCGTCGTCGCCCGTGATAGTCGGATAGTTCGGTGAGATGTCGCTGTTGCTTGTTGTGCCTACAACTCCGGACAGCGAGCCGATACCGCCCCAGCCCTCGTTCTTTGTGGAGCTTTCTATCATACCGCCCGATGTACCGTCCTTTGCTATTGACGGGGTGTAGATTGTGTATTCCGACTTTGAGTTATCGTAATTGAGCGTTACGTTTACGTTTATCGTATAGTCCTTGTACAGCTTTTTGAGCGTGTCGTTGAGCTGACTTTTCAGCAGGTTCTGCATCTGCTCCTGGAAGTTCAGCCGTGACTGGTACAGCACGTCTTCCTCAACGGTCGTGTTTTCGCCTGTCAGAAGCTTGCCGTCTGTATCAAGTATCGAAATATTGTCACGTTCAAGTCCGGGCAGTGAATTGAGAACCAGTGCATAGATACCCTCAACCTGGTCGCTTGTAAGCTGTGTGTCCTTCTTCAGATCGAGTTTGACGCTTACTCTGGGTTCTTCGCTGTTTGTCGAAATGACGTAATTGTTGTTTTCGGGCATCGTTATAATTACATACGAATCCTTGACTGCACTTATCGTATTGATAGCCTTCATTATGTGCGTCTGTAACTGCTGTATCTGGAGTACCTTCTTTTCGGTGTCGGTCGACCATATACCTATGCCGCTGTTCCATACGTCAAAGTTGAATGTGGATTTCGGGTAACCCTGAATGCTCAGCTGCATTCTGACATTATCCGCCTGGTCGCTCGGTACAGAGATACTGCCGTCCGTACCCATTTTTACGTCCGTTATTCCAAGTTCGTTTATTGCCGAAACGACCTGCGAGCTTTCTTCGCTGTCAAGTCCCGTATAAATTGCTGTGTAACCTTTTTGATTGAGTACTATTGCAAGTACTATTGCGGCAACTATGACTACCGATATTGCCGTTATTATGAATATCCGCAGATTTTTCGCCAGCGAGCTCCATTTATCCTTGAACCCGTTCCAGAATGCGGAGAGCTTATCCTTCATCTATATATGTATCCTTCCCTGATAATCGGATTAAACAGTCATACGCATTATCTCGTTGTATGCGTCGACAGCCTTGTTCTTGACAGTAACAAGCAGATCCACAGCGGTAGCCGCCTTTTCGAGATTGACCTGTATCTGAGCAAGGTCGTCGACATCGCCGAGCATAAGGTCGATCGAATCCTGCTGAACCTGTGCGTCGGTTTCCTTGACGTTATTTACAAGCGACTCGAAGATATCAAAGAATGTAGCGTCGCCTTCGGTTTTATCTTCAGTCTGCTTTTTCTGACTTATCGTTTCCATAGGGGCGATATTGCTTGTAAGCGGTACTATAAACATCTATATCAGTTCCTTTCGGCTGTCTTAGTTATTTCCTATGCTGAGTGCTGTCTGCGCCATTGATTTGACGGCGTTCAGCACAGCGAGGTTGGCTTCATACGAGCGGGTAGCCGCCATAGCGTCCATCTGCTCCTCCGCTACGTCAACGTTCGGCAGATAGTAATATCCGTTTTCGTCTGCGTCGGGGTGGGTCGGGTCGTACACGGGTGTAAGCGGTGTTTCGTCCTCGACTATCTCAGTTACAAGCACACCCTTGTTTTTAGTCGCAGAAACAGTATTCGCAGGCACTCCCCCTGCTATTTTTTCTTTCCTCTTTGCTATTGTTTCCTCAAGCACAGAGTTGAAACCCTTGTTTTCGCTGAACAGTACGACCTGCCTTCTGTACGGCGTACCGTCCTCCGTTCTGGTGGTTTTTGCGTTCGCAACATTCTGCGAAATTACATCAAGACGCAGTCTTTCCGCTGCCATTCCCGATGCGGCTATATTAAGCGAGCTTAAAAACGCCATGCAAAAAACTCCTTTCTGTATGTCAAAAAAGCGTTGAAATCCGTTTCACTGTATATAATCCATTATTTTAAAGTGTCTGCTTTAAGGCGATAGCCGTTAATTGTGCGGTATTGCCTAAAATTACGTTTTCATTGCCGAGCGCAGTCTGGTGAACTCACCGTTCATCTGGTTTTTGAGCGCCTGATACTGTAACTGTACCTTTGCAAGTTCGTTTGACTGTGAGTCAACATCTACGTTATTACCGTCCGGCTGAGTGTTTGTGTCGTCGTCCTCGTACACTCTCGTTGCAAGCTCTACCTGCTTTGAGCCATCCTTAGCCTTACCGCCGATAACGCTGGTGTTTTCCATTCTGTCTTTGAGAACAGCATAAAAGTCAAGATACTTACAGTTATAACCGGGGGTATCCTGATTGGCTATGTTCTGTGCAATTATCTGCTGCTTCTGCCACATTACCGAAAGTCCCTGCTCGGTTATGCGGAAAGCGTTTGTGTTGAAAAGTGCCATATATCCTCCTTTTCAGGCTGAGGTCTTTCCTGACTGTTAATGACTTTAACAGGTTCTGTATTTTGTGCGTTTCAGTAGCACCGTTACAATATATAGAAAAGTAATTTTAACTATGTAAAAATTACACGAGTTTTGGCACTATTTTAACATTTTTTAGCTTTAATGCCACCAACTCAATTGTATATTATACAACATTTTAAGATTTTTTGCAAGGCTAAAAGGAAAATTCTGTTGATTTTTTGTACTTATTTAATAAAAGCGTGGGTGTTTGATATGTAACAGCTGTATTTTTTCGTCAGACTGCACAATGGCACCCTTTTTACCACTTCCTGTCGAATGTCGGAAGCTCGCCGTATGAACTTCTTTTCCTTTGCCTGTAAATCATTTTAGGACGTGGTACGGGACGGCTTTGCATCTGCTTTTTCCTGTCACGGCACTTAATATATCTCTGCGCCGCTATGCGACAGTGCCTGAATATTGTTTTCTGTGCGGTAAAGCACGACGGTAGCGTAACTGACTTTACCTCGGTAAACCCGTTATCGTTGAACCACCAGTTGTCAAATTCCGGCGCTCCGCGTCTTATATGATATGTGAGCCTGTCACTGCTGCCCTCATAATATCTTATCTTCCCCGTAAAAGTAAGTCTTCCGTTTTTTACGAAAAGTTTCAATCCGTCATAGGGTATGACCCAGAGCTTGCGTTCAACGCCGCCGGTGTCGGCAAATATACGGCCTGCGTACCTGCTGTATACAGCTGCGCTTTTCTGAATTTCAAAGTAGGTGCTGCGGGTTATATGACGTGCTCTAGTTTCGCATACGAGAAATATTATAAGGCTCAGAAAAAGCCATACTGTAACGCATACCGCAGGTATCAGAAGTCTTACAGCGACAAAATTTTCTGTGCGCCAGTTTCTTGTCTGAAGAATCAGCGACATAAGGCTGAGAAGTGCCGGCAGGGCGAGTACCGCTCCTATTGCCGTGCTGGCTTTTCTGCACGCTTCGCGGTATCCTTTTGTATCGGCGTGAAAAAAATTCTGCGTACCCGCACCCCCCTTAAGACAAACTTCTGCTTATACTAATTATATTATAGCCGCCTTACAAAAGTCAACGAACTTTTCTTAATTAAAATGTATAAAAACGATCCGCATTTTTTAAACAATTCGCAGAATTTTTAAAAGTCGACGAAAAAACCGATGATTTAACTTGATTTATTGGCTATTTTATTGTATACTTAATGTTAAATGATATTATAGGCGTGTTGGGTACGGCAGTTTATGCCAATTTCCCCGTGTGTCTTTGAAAGGGGGAGCTGTGTTTTTGAGCTACAAGAAAGAAGAGTTCACTTCTTTTGAGATAACTTCGCTTGACGGCGAAAGACTGTTCTATACGGAAAACAACTTTGACTTTCCCATAATGTACGATATGAACGATAATATTATCGACAATATGCTTATGATAAAAGGACGTCGGCTCCCGGAAATAGATACATCGGAGTATGTCTATGTCATTGCCCGTATGCGGGACGGCGACAGATACAGATATAAGACCAACATCTCTGTGTCGACAGACAGACAGATGAACATTGTATTAAGACCGGATAAGGCAGAACTGCTTGAAGAACGCAGACGTTATTTCAAGATAAAGACAAACGAGAGAGCATTCATCACACTGAGAACTCAGGAGGGCGATGATAAGCCTACTCCGCTTGAGCCGCCTGCCGAGATTTATATCAAGGATATCAATGTCGGAGGAGTGTTCTTCATCTGCACCGATATACGCAGACGTTTTGCAAAGGGCGATAAACTGCTGTTGCTGGTCAATCTGTCCGGCACACGCCTTGAGCTTAACGCAGAGGTGCTGAGAGAACAGGCGATAGGATCTCAGGAAGCGGATACGGGTTACGGTTGCCGGTTTATCGGCGTTTCCCATTCGCAGGAAGAAATCATTTCCAGATATATTTACAAATTGCAGTTTGAAATGCTGCAGAAATCGCGTGAAAAACGCGATATGTTTTAAATAAGGGCTTCGGAGGTTACACAATATGCAGTCATTTAAAATCAAAACGACTTTACGCATACTTACTACCGCATTTGCGGTTATACCGATGCTGATAGTCGGCATTGTCGGATATTTCAGCATGACGGGCTTTGCCGCAAATTCGGTTAGCCAGTTTGCAAGAGCGGCAGGCGCAGCGCAAAAGGAGATAATAAACCAGTATCTCAACGAATGTATATCCGATGTTGTTTACCTTTCGTTCAGCAATTCGGCGGGCACTCTTGCACAGAGCGGCCAGGGAGACGACGCAAAGTCAAATCTGTCGTTGCTTTCGGAGAATATCGAAACCAGAAACAGCGGTTTCAAGAACGTAGTCATCACAGATACTTCCGGTAATATAGTGTATGAATATGACGACGTACAGGGCATGAAGGAAAGCTTCTTCGGTTTTGAAGAGATTGAGGATCTTCCGGAGGGAAATGTAAAAATATCCAATATCTATATGAACAACGAAGATTACGGTACAGACGTGTTTTTTGTTGCAAAAAGTATAGACAAGGACGGTCTTAATATCAAAGACGGTTATGCGATTGAAGTCATTGACTTGAGCCACCTGACTGAAATACTTTCACATTCCACATACGGCGAAGGAAAGGGATATCTTACAGTATCCGACAGTAACGGCTGTGTACTTAATTACAACGGAACCACAGTACAGAAAATCGACGATATTTCAGACAGCGGTATGTGTGATATCTACAGATCAATGATCAAGCCCGTAAAGAAGGACGAAAACATTGATTACAATGCAGGTTCGTCGCTTGGCTGCTATAACTATTTCTCAGGTCCGACAACCGCCGGCTGGAAGTGGGTCAGTGTATATCCCGGTAATGTGTCAATGTCTCAGATAATGGTACCGGTTGCGATATCTGTAGGTTCGATGGCGTTACTTGCCATTATATGCGCTTTGCTCGGTATACTCATTACCAAGTCTATAGTAAACCCGATGAACAAGATGGTTGCCGTTGCGCATGAGATTCAGGAAGGCGACCGTGAAAAGCGTCTTGAAATTAAGGCTCACAACGAGTTCAAGGATATTTCCGAGCTGTTCAATAATATGCTTGATGACGTAAGCATGTCGGAAGAATTACACAGAACAATATCAGACATTTCGGACAATATGCTGTTTGAGTGGGATTTCCACAAGGAGTCGATGTATATCTCAGATAACTTCAGAGAGAAGTTCGATATCGACCCGAAGGAAGCACAACTTGCAAACGGTAAGTTCCTTGATAAGCTTATGAGCGAGGAGTACGCAGAGATTTACAAGCGTGATATCAGCGTCCTGCTCAAGAACAGAACAGGTCACAGCGGTGAATACCAGATTACCACCAAGAACGGCAGTCTGCTTTGGTTCTCGGTGCGTGCGCTCTGCGTTACCGATCGTCTTGGCGAACCGCTCCGTGTTATCGGTGTCGTAACTGATATAGACAGCGAAAAGAAGCTTGAACTTCAGCTTTCCGAGCGTGCAAGTTATGATTTCTTGTCACAGCTTTACAACAGAAGTACATTTGAGCGTGAGCTCAAGAGTGAGATTGAGCGTAGCGCACACGCAAAGGTTGCGGTACTCTTTATAGATGTAGACGACTTCAAGTTTATCAACGACCGTTTCGGACACTCGGTAGGCGACGAAGTTATCAAGTATGTTGCCGGCTGTATCAAACAGCGTGTAAAGGGTAGCGGATTTGCCGGACGTTTCGGCGGCGATGAGTTTGTACTCTGTATTACCGATCCCAAGCAGATAGAAGAAATCGAAAGCCTGTCGCTTGACCTTATTGATGAGCTTTATGAAGGCTATCATTCAGAGCTTGCCAATGTTTCGATAAATGTCAAGGCAAGTATCGGTATTGCATTCTTCCCCGAACATGGCGATGACAGCGACAAGATTGTTGCGGCTGCCGATGAAGCTATGTACTTCGTAAAGAAGAACGGTAAGGCAAACTACCACATTTATCAGCCCGAAGATTCACAGATTGCGGATCTTCAGCACACTCTGTAATTAAATCAAATATTCATACCCGCTTTTTTGGCGGGTATGACTGTTTTTATATGTAAATAATTTGAAATACAAAAATTTAACCGGATAAATCAAAGAGAGGATATACCGTATGGCAGTCGTTATAGCTATAACAAATCAGAAAGGCGGAGTTGGCAAGACTACGACCTGTTCCGCATTCTGCGGAGGTCTTACCGAAAGCGGGAAAAACGTTCTTGCAATAGACCTTGACCCGCAGGGAAACCTGAGCTTCAGCTTAGGCGCCGACTCAGAGGAAAGTTATACCATGTATGATGTTTTCAAGGGCAACTGTACCGTTAAGGAAGCAATACAGAGTACTGACAACTGCGATGTTATACCTGCGAATATTCTGCTGTCGGGCTGTGAACTGGAACTTACCGGTGTAGGGCGTGAATACATTCTCAGAGAGGCTCTGACAGATGTAATGGATGACTATGATTACATAATGATAGACACCCCTCCTGCGCTGTCTATCCTTACTATAAACGCATATACGGCGGCTGACAAGCTTATTATTCCGATGATAGCGGAAATTCTGAGCCTGCAGGGTATAGCTCAGCTTAAAGAAACGATTTTTGCGGTAAAGAAGTATTACAACAAAGACCTTGAGATTACCGGAATATTGCTTAATAAATACAATCCCCGCCTTGTTCTGACAAAGGAAGTCGAAGAGCTTGCAGGAATGATAGCCGAACAGCTCGGCACGAAGATACTCAGCTCAAGGATAAGCACAAACGTTTCCCTTGCAGAAGCTCCTGCACACGGAATATCAATAATGGAGTATGCTCCCCGTTCCAAAGCTACAGCCGAGTACAGAAAACTCATTAACGAAGCGACCGGTGTACCAATGAAAAATACGCATAAAAAAGACGCTAAACGACTCGCAAGACGTCCCGTTAAAAAATAACGAAAGGAGCATCGCCTGATGGCAGAAGAATATAAGTCAAGCAAGACAAAACAGGTAATGAATCTGATAAACGCAAAACCGTCCGGCGTCAATCCGTTCTTACCGCCTGCTGAGCAGGAAAAAGAGAAGAAAGCAAGGACAGAAACCACGGTAGAGGATAAGCTCTTTAAATATACGCAGTCAAAGCGAGGCGCTTCCGCGCCGAAACAGCCGCACACGACCAGGCATAACCCTATGTTGCACATTCCGGAAGAATGGGAAGAGTTATCGCAGACGCAGGATAAAACGTCCGTAAAGGCTGTAGCGCATCGCACAGGGCAGATTACCATTGACATCAACCGAATCATAATAGATGAAATTCTCGATGATGCGCTTATGCGTTTCAATACCTGCCATTGTGAGAAATGTAAGAAGATAATTACCGAAAAGGTACTTGAGCAGGTTCCCGTAAAAATAGTAACGGTAACGCAGGACGAAGAACAGTCCGTTGTCGACAGCTATTGCAGTTATGCCAGAAAGGATATTTATTCTGCAATAGTAAAAGTAGTGCTTGCAAATAAACGTAAACCGTTCCACAACTGATAGTTTAACAGCCACAGCAAATTGCTGTGGCTGTTATTTTATATTCAGTGCGTTATAATGCAAAAACCCCTCCGCTGTGGCGGAGGGGTCGATATGCTCTTTAATTCAAAGCATTAATCAGTCAGATTACTTGCTTCTCTTCTTAAGAACAACGCCTGCTGTAGCAACTGCTGCTGCTGCGAGAGCTGCAGGAACAACTGCAACTGCAACACCTGTGTCAGGGCTTACAGGCTTGTCAGGATCTTTAGGTGTTTCGCCTGAAGACTCACCGGGTTTAACGGGCTCGGGAACGTCGCCTGAAGATTCACCGGGGTTAACGGGCTCGTCGGGCTCTTCGGGAGTGCTGTTATCTACAACGATCTTAACGCTGTCGATAGCGATTGTAGGAATGTCTGTTGCATCTTCTTCAGCTGCGAGGTCTGTGCAAACTGCGATGAATTCAGCTGCATCGATCTTGTTAGCAAAAGTAAGTTCAACTTCGTATGTGCCGTTGCCTGTTACGTCAACAACTGTACCTTCTGCGTTAGCGTTACCTGTGTTGCCTTCGCCCCAGTACTGTACGCCCCAGCTCTTATCTGCAAATGAGATCCAAGCCTTGAAAGGAGTTGTGAAGTTAGATACTGTGAACTGTACCTTAACCTTTGTTGCACCTGCGAAATCAGCCTTTTCAGCGATTACGTCAGCGTCGTCGCCTGTCCAAGCATTGATGATGTTTGTACGAACAAGACCGTTGTCAACTACTGTACGACCTGCGTTCTTGATAGCAACGTCAACTGTTTCTTCTACATCTTCAGATGTACCGGGTGTTACATCATCAGAAGCAACGGGAAGCTTTTCGCCATCCTTGTTAAGGAAGTCGACGCTTGAGTAAGCGATATCGCCGCCCCACCACTGTGAAAGGGCGATCTGACCGTATGTGCCTTCAGCACCTGAGATATCCTCAGCTGTGAAGAAAGGCTTTTCTTCCATTCTTGTGATAGAGTTTGTTTTAGTATCCAACAGAATGTCGTGCGCCTCAGGCTTCTCGGATGTGTCACAGCCGTTGCACCACTGGAGCTGGTTCCAGTTGTTAGATGCTGTGCTGAAGATGAATCCTCCGCCTGCACCCTGTGATAATACATCAGCTGATGCGTCTGTAAAGTTGATTCTTACACCGTATACATCGTTGATGTCTACGCCTTCGGGAAGGATGTCGGCTACGTTAAGTATGACGTTACCGTCTTTGTTGGCACCGTCCCAAGCTGCGAATGCGCTTACTGCAAGTGAAGAAACTGCAACTGCAGCTGCAGCAACACTTGCTAAAGTTCTTGTAAACTTCATTGGTTTTGTCCTCCATAAAAATATTTTAGCTGTTTAGCTAGTATTTATCATACTATATCCCTGCAAGCTTTTCAATTGGCAAATTGCACAAAAATTGCAAGCCGTTTTGTAGATTTTATCCACCATAACGATAAAACTGTTAAATTAATTACAATTTGCTAATAATGTTATCAAAGCGGAATAGCAGTATCCGACCGGTTTTTTGCATATATCCGGCATTGTTTTGCTTGACTAACTGCGTGGGATAAGGTACAATATAATTGAATAAATATGCTGACAGCTATACGCACATCTATATGTAAGCACCGTTTTGCGTACATATCCGATATGTTGTGATACTGCACAAAAACCGTATGAAAGATTTTACTTATCCGATACACAGAATTTTCATCAGGAGTGAAACTTTTTCGGAAAATCCGCCTACTACAAAGTAGGTGACGTAAGCGAGGTGAGCCAATGGGCAACAGCGGTCACGAAGAATATTTCAACCGTATATATGACGAAACCTGCAAGTCGGTTTCAAGGTTCGTAGTCAGCAAATGCGGAAATATGGACGATGCGGAAGATATTATTCAGAATGTATACACCCGCTTCTTCAAGCGTATAAGCGAGAAGGGTCACGAAGATATTGAAAGCCCGGAGGCTTTCCTTATAAATATTGCAAAGTTTGAATGCCGCACATACTTCTCCGGCAGAAAGAAAAATGATAAGGTTTCATCTTTTTCCGATTATACCGAAGAAGAGATGGTGGCAATAGAGAGCGAAATGTCAAAGCCTCAGCCAAGGCTTGAGGACGTTATAAGCAACAAGATAGTTGCAAAACAGATATTTGATGACATAATGAAGACCGATGAACTGACAGGTCAGATATTCTATCTTCATTTTGCGTGCGATATGAAGCTTGAAGATGTTGCTAAGGCACTTAATGTAAAGCTTTCAACAGTCAAGAACAAGCTTTACCGCACAATAGAAAAACAAAAGAAAAAATTTAAACTGTGACTTACGGAAGGGGGCTTTCAAATGAATACAAACGAGTTCTATAAAGAGCTTATGAGCGAGTATTCTTTTGACCATGATAAAATAAAAAAAGCCGCTATGGGTAAGTCGGTAAGCAGAAAAACAAGCAGACTTAAGGCGGCATGGATTTCGGCGGCAGGTGCCGCTGCGGCAATTGCCATTACATTCGGCAGTGTTGCGCTTCTCAATACAGGTAGTCCTGTGAGCGTTGCTCCCACGACCTCGATCAGTGCGGAAGATCGCTTTAAAATGGCAATGGAAGCTTATAACAAGGCTGATGAAAATACCGAGGATGTTTTCCTCTATGTTACATTCAAGGAAAACGAAACGCCTGAGGATATGCAGAAGATACTTGCAAAGGCTGATAACAAGGGTAATATCCGTGTTACGAAAGTTTACCTTTCTGACGGCTCGTCAGTGAGCGGAAGTGAAAACATTGCTTCTCTTTTTGACGCCAATGAGAAAAGCATAACAGCCGTAAAGGTTTACTGCCCCGGAAACTTTCTGAAACGTCTTACCGCACTTGACGGTGTTTACCTTGTGGAAACAGAAGACACATTCAAGGAAAATGATTTCTCTGCTATCGATACAAGTAGCGATTACGACAACTATCCCGATTACAGCACAGGCGACAACACAGTAACGCCTGCGCCCGGAGATTCAACAAACCCTCAGGAATAATCTCTTTATATATTTAAATAGTATACCGCCTTCAGGAGCGACAGTTCCGGAAGGCGGTTTTTAATATGCCGCTCTATCTTTGAAATAGCTGTGTAATCGTTTTAACAAAATTTCGTGACAGTCCCGAAATGCTATTGACTTTTCTTGTGAAAACCATTACAATATGATTAAAACAACAAAACGACTTTTTGTTTCCCGAAAAACGAAAAGCTGAGGAAAGAAAGGTATCTATGAAGAAGAGAATACTTGCCGCTCTTATCAGCGGCATAATGGTTGTTACCGGTATTTCTGCGTGCTCAGGCGGGGCAAACTCGTCTGTTGACAGCAGTACTGCAACTACAACGACCTCCGTGCCAGCCACAACCAAGGCAGAAACCACCACCGCAAAACCGGCAACAACCACAACAAAGAAGACCGAACCCGCACCTGACGAAACAAAAGGCGACTCTGTCAAGTTCTCACAGAACTTAATGCCCGGCTGGAACCTCGGCAACCAGCTGGAAGCAAATTCAGGCGGCACTCCGAGCGAAACCGCATGGGGCAACCCGACTATAACCGAAAAGCTTATAAAAAAAGTAAAGGCACAGGGCTTCAAGTCTATCCGTATCCCCGTATCATATCTTTCTAAGATAGGTGCAGGTCCCAACTACACGATCGACTCAAAGTGGCTCGACCGGGTACAGGAAGTAGTAGATATGTGCGTTGACAACGGACTTTACGCTATAATCAACATTCACGGCGACGGCTACTACACCGTAAAAGGCAGCTGGCTTCTCTGCGGCGAATCCGCTTCTGAGCAGAAGACTATAAAAGCAAAGTATGAAAAGGTATGGGAACAGATTGCAAAGCGTTTCAAGAACTATGACGAACATCTCGTGTTCGAGTCAATGAACGAGGAATTTGACAATACATACGGCAATCCCAATCCCGAATACTACAACAACATCAATGCATACAATCAGATTTTCGTTGATGCGGTAAGAAAAGCAGGCGGCAAGAACAACAGCCGTTATCTGCTTATCCCGGGCTGGAACACCGATATAAACTTTACAACCGGCGACTGCGATTCATATACAATGGAAGCAAAGTTCGTTATCCCGAATGACAGCAGGATAATGATTTCCGTTCACTACTACAGCCCGTGGGAATTCTGCGGAGAAGAAGGCTATGATACCTTCTATAAATGGGGCGACTCGGTCAAGAAATTCGTAAAGCCCAGACAGAGTGAATCGCTTGTAAACAGACAGTTCGATAAGCTCTACAACGCATTTATCAAGAACGGTTACGGCGTTGTAATAGGCGAGTACGGCTCAATTGACAGGACCTCAAAGGATAAGAGCAATACAATATATCGTGCTTATTTCGCGGAGTATGTGAATTATGCCGCTCATCAGAGAAATATAGTTACTGTTTACTGGGATAACGGCTATAACGGTAAACACGGCTTCGGATTATTCGACCGCACAAAGTGCACAGTAACACAGCCCGAGATAATCAAGGGTATTATAAACGGCGCAAAGGCTACCAAAGCCCCGAAAGCGCCTACGGAATAAAACCGCATTCGGTGCAATAACTTTGTATATTTTTCCACTTGCTTTTTCGGTGGAAATGTAGTATATTAATCCTTACAGAAAGGAATGATATTTTATGATGAAAAAAATTACTTCTGCGCTGACAGCCGCAGCAATGTCGATATTACTCGGTATAACCTGCTTTGCCGAAACTACAGTAGGCGCAAGCAGCGGTAACACAAACACAGGCGTTACATTCGATATGACTGCCATCATCATCTGCATAGTAGCTCTTGCAGTTGTAGTTGCAGTCGGCGTTATCACAGCTGTTGTAAGCAAGAAGAAAAAGAACGGCGATAACAAGTAATTATCACTGAAGCCCCGCCCACGCGGGGCTTCTTTTTCATTTTCACATTATCACCACAATCTTTCAGCAAAGATACACTATATTTTACTGTTCAACAGCATAAAATGGTAAAAATTCACTTGACTTTTCGGACCTGATGGGATATACTATTAATGTACAGGAAAATATCAGATTGTACATCTCAGACGACAGTAAGAGGCATATAACGACTGTCGCACGGAGGGAAAAATGAAAAAAAGCTTAGTCACATTGCTTATTGCGGCGTTGGCTGTTACTACGGCCGCCTTGATGAGCGGATGCGGCTCAGATACAACATCTTCGGACAACACGACCCCTGACACGCCACCAACGACTCAAGAGAGCAAAGATTCAGATCCTTCGTCGCAGCAGACAACGGTATCGGATATTATATCCGTTCCTGACAGCTCAAGCGATACTGGTAGCAGTGATAACAGCGATAATACGGCGACAGACCTGCGCAGGCAGATAGTTGCTACCGCTGAAGCGCTCGTAGGCATCGATTATGTCAGCGGTATGGCTTCTCCAGAACAGGGCTTTGACAATTCAGGACTTATCTATTATGTTCTCCGCGAAAACGGATTTATAAATTGTCCGAGAGGTACAGCCGCACAAAAAGAAATGGGTACATCGATTGATTTTGATGATATCAGGGAGGGTGACCTGCTCTTCTTTACCGACACCGACAGCGAAACAGGCGAAAAGATTGATTTCGGCGGTATTTACATCGGCAACGGAAAACTGATATACAGTCCCTATCCCGGTGAAAAAGTAAAGTTCGCCGATATCAACAGTGCTTATTGGCAAAACAGTTTCAGTGTTGCGATAAGTGTTGCTTAAATTCCGATTATGACATTGTCCTTCATATAAAACTACAAGAATACCGTCTGCGTTATGCAGGCGGTGTTTTTGTATTTGCAACACTTGTTACCGAATTGTAACCGTTGTTACCGTTTTGTAACCATTTGTAACCGAATTGTTACCGTATTGTAACCGAATTTTAATTGCATTTTGCTTATTTTGTGATATACTTAAGGCAAGGACAGGGAAATGTCAGATAAAAGGTTGGTGATAATATGAAAAAGAAATTATCATTGATATCAGTGATATTGACCGTTGTTGCCCTAGCATCGCTTACGGCTTGCTCCGGTAATTCTCAAACCGCACAAAGCGATGGATCATCTCAGAGCTCATCTGAAAGCTCAACTGCCGGCAGTTCTGACAACTCAGAAACATCTTATGAGGATAATTCATCACAGGACAGCTCAACCGATGATACATCGTCAGACGACAGTTCGACCGATGATACGTCGTCAGACGACAGTTCGACTGATGATACATCGTCAGACAATAGTTCGACCGATGATACATCGTCAGACGACAGTTCGACCGATGATACATCGTCAGACGACAGTTCAACCGATGATACATCGTCAGATAACAGCTCGAATGACAACGCTTCAAACGATACAGAACCTGTCGCACCTTCCCAAAAAGGCGATGTTATCGCCAAGGCGGCATATGATATGCTTGGCAAGCCGTTTACGGACGGCGGATACAAGCCCGAAACGGGTTTTGACAATTCAGGCCTTATATATTATGCGCTGACAAATGCCGGTCTTGAGTGTCCGAGAGGACTTACCGCGCAGAAAGATATGGGCAAAGAGGTTCAGCTTTCTGACCTTCAGAAAGGTGACATTGTATTCATAAAAGACGGCGACTCTTTCTTCGGAGGTATATATACAGGCGATGACACAATGGTGTTCAGCCCGTATCCGGGACAGACGGTACGCACCGCAAATCTCAAGTCGATATACTATATCGACAACTTTCTTAAGGCTGTAAGAGTGGGTTAACGCTTTTATTGCACAATCATCACAAAGTTTTTTCAGTGCCTTGTAACACCTCGCAATAACTTCATAATGTTTTACAACATTGCAACAGCTTTTCAGACTACATCGCAGTAACATTCAGACAGCATTTTTATAACACCTGCAAATATTTACACAGCATTTTCGCATCGTTTCAACATAATTCTTAATTTCCGCTGCATTGCAGCAATTCTCCTCTCTTATATATTTGCCCCTCCGCTTTTGCGGAGGGGCAAAATCTTTTTTTGATAGTCGGATTTATCTTGATTTTCATCATTCAAACTGTTACAATATAATTGTACATATTCAGCTATAAAGCCGAAAGGAAAAAATAAAATGGAAAAACGTACAGTTTTATTTAATGACAACTGGAAATTTGCACTTACCGAGCCCGACAGCGATGAAACGGCTCTTCAGAATATACATTGGTATAATGTTGAAATTCCGCACGACTGGCTTATCGGAGATACCGCAAACCTTTACAAATCGGGTTGCGGCTGGTATGAAAAGCATTTCCGCATAGACAAGCTTGACGAGCGGGACTGCTATATTCTGATATTTGACGGTGTGTATATGGATACGACCGTTTATGTCAACGGAAAAACTGTCGGAGAGTGGAAATACGGTTATACCTCATTCAGCTTTGACATAACAGACAGCCTTGCCGAGGGTGACAACCGCATCCTGGTAAGAGTAAATCACAAGGCGCCAAATACCCGTTGGTACAGCGGTGCCGGCATATACCGCAACGTATGGCTGAGAAAGACCTCGCGTAATCATATCATACAGGACGGAATATATATAAGCGCAAGACCCAACGACAGCGACCGCAGAGAGCAGGGCAAGTGGAAAGTGACTGTACAGACAGAGCTGTCGGTGCAGACCTGCGGAACGCTTTCGTTTGATGTGATCGATCCTATAGGGCGTGAAACCTACAGCTGTGAGCGCAGAGTGTGCGGAAAAAGCGACAAACTGGTGTTCTATACAGACTGTCCGAAGCTGTGGGATACTATTACACCGAATCTTTATTCTCTGTCTGTAAAGCTCTGCGGCGAGGACGGAACACAGTATGACTATGTTCAGACAAAATTCGGCTTCAGAACTACAAGGTTCAGCCCGGACGAAGGTTTTCTGCTCAACGGCATACGTCTGAAACTCAACGGAGTTTGTATGCACCACGATCTCGGTGCGCTTGGTGCGGCTGTCAATTACGATGCTACATACCGCCAGCTTTCAAAGATGAAAGAAATGGGCGTCAACGCTATCCGCACAAGCCATAACCCGCCTTCAAGAGAGCTTATGGATATATGCGATGAAATGGGCCTTTTGGTCGACAGCGAAATATTTGATATGTGGGAGCTTGCAAAGAACGAGAACGACTATCACCGTTTCTTTCCCGAATGGTACAAGACAGATGTTGCCGCCTGGATACGCCGTGACCGCAACCGCCCATCGGTTATTATGTGGAGCATAGGCAATGAGATATACGATACGCATAAAAGTCCGAGAGGACTTGAGGTAGCACAGATGCTGAGCGCCGAGGTCGAAAAGAACGATCCTATGCACAACGCTCTGCCTACTATTGCGTCAAACTATATGCAGTGGGAAAATGCGCAGAATGTAGCGGACTTTCTTAAGCTTGCCGGCTACAACTATGCCGAAAAACTGTATGACGAACACCACGAAAAGCATCCCGACTGGGTCATATACGGCAGTGAAACAGCGTCTACTGTACGATCAAGAGGAATTTATCATTTTCCTTACGATACCTCGCTTCTTGTCTATGACGATCTGCAATGCTCGGATCTCGGCAACAGCGTTGTAAACTGGGGCGCTTCTCCGCTCAGATCCTACGCTATGGATACAGCCGCAGATTATTCTATGGGACAGTTTGTATGGACAGGCTTTGACTATATAGGCGAGCCGACCCCCTACAGCACCAAGAACTCATATTTCGGCATAGTGGATACCGCAGGATTTGAAAAGGATTCGTTCTGGTTCTATAAATCGGTATGGGATATTGCCTGCGAAAAGCCCTTTATCCACATATCGCCCTGCTACTGGGATTTCAATGAGGGACAGATGATAGATATCATAGCATATTCAAATCTGCCTGTTCTGAAACTCCGCTATTGCGGAAAAATATATGACAGCGAAACGCTTGATCATAAGAGCGAGGATAAGCTTTGCGCACATTTCCGTGTGCCTTATCATAAAAATTCGCCTGTAGCGGTAAGAGGATATTATAACGAAAACTGTACAATCAACGATTATGCGGTCGAAAAAGTACTCTTTACCTCTCTCGATCCGTATAAGATCCGTATGCACAGCGACAGGAGCGAGATAACCGCAGACGGCAGATCGCTTGCGTTCGTAACGGTTACGGTTGAGGACAGATCCGGTCAGGAAGTGCAGAATGCCGTCAACAGAATTAAATTCACCGTAAGCGGCGCCGGCAGACTGCTGGGTCTTGATAATGGCGACAGCACCGATTATGACAGCTACAAGGGCAGTCATCGCAAGCTGTTCTCGGGTAAGCTTCTTGCAATTATCGGCTCTACATTTGAAACGGGCAATATAACGATAACTGCCGAAAGCGAGGGCTTACAGCCGGAAACGATCATTCTCAATTCTGTTGTCCCGAAGACTGCGCCAGAAGGCGTAAGCATAGTGACGGAAAATGCATTCCCGGCAGTCACAACGCCGTATACAAACGAAATACCCGTCCGCAGGATCGGGCTTGAGGATAACAGCTCACATAAGCTTAGCAAGGACAGCGATACTACAGAAATAAGCGTTAAGATATATCCCGAAAATGCAACGTTCCGTGATATAGAGTTCAGATGCTGCGCCGATAACGGAGTTGAGATAAGCTTTGCCAAGGTAGTTTCGTTTGACGGAAAGACAGCAACTCTTAAAGCTTTCGGCGACGGAAATTTCCGCCTGCGTGCATATTCAAAGAACGGTACCGATATCCCGAAGATAATTTCAGAGCTTGAATATACAGTTGAAGGGCTCGGTAAGGCGGAAAAGGATCCGTATATCTTTACTGCAGCCTGCCTTTGCGATTTCTCAAATGTACCCGTTACAACGATAGACAGGGGTTCGCTCGGTGGATTCAACGGCAGAACCGTTGTCGGATTCAGTTCTATGGATTTCGGCGGCGGCACTAAACGTATGACGTTAAGCGTCGGAAACTGCGGCGGCGGTGAGGACTACCCGGTAGAACTCTACCTTGGTGATGCTGATAACGGCGGAGAATACATCGGCACATTCAATATAAAGAATAACGGCGGCTGGGACAGGGCGTATCCTCAGGAATTTGACCTGCCGCACAGAATAAGCGGAATACACGACATCAGCTTTGTCATCAATAATTCCTGCATATTCGGCGGCTTTGAGTTTGCGAAATACGACCGCACCTATGCGGAAAACTCTGCGGCAGACAACGATAATCTGTACGGCGATGATTACAAGGTAAACGGCTCGTGCGTTGAGGAAATAGGCAACAACGTTGTTATCGAATTCAACGGCCTTGATTTCGCAGGCGGTACGGATAAGATAACCGTTACAGGCAGAACACCGCTCGATAACTGCACGATTCAGCTCAGAGTAAATGATGAGAACGGCAGCCAGACCACCCGCCTGCTCGAATTCCCCCACGCAGACGAGTACACGCCGGTAACGTTTGACATCGAGCATATCGCAGGCAAGAACAACATAGCGTTCGTATTCCTTCCCGGCACACAGTTCGATATGAAATCGTTCAGATTCACAAAAACCGAAGATTAAGCTAAAGCCACGGCAACTGCCGTGGCTTCAGACTGTTGATAAACCTCTTAATTATATAAAAATGGGGTGTCGCTTATTGCTTGCTCTGTTGGTTTTGCATCGTGCAAAACTTTTGGCAAGCAACCAAAGCATCCTTGCTTTGGGGCGTAGCCCCCGTACAGGTCGTCAGCCATTTGTGCCACCGCATCGTGCAGTGGCTTTGTGTGGCTGACTGCAAGCATCCTTGCTTGGTCTAGGGGCGGTAGCCCCAGTAATATAGCCCCTTTCCCGGGGAAAGGGGTTTGGGGATAGGGATTGAGAACAAGCACTTCTTTTGAAAAAACATACTTTTTCTACAAGCTGAAGCCACGGCAACTGCCGTGGCTTTTTCACACACCCACCAACTAAAAACCACCTCTTTTTTCCAATCCCACAATCATTTACACTCCTCCGCTATAGACTTTTAGTGAAAAATGTGCTATAATATAAACAATTATAAATAACTGCGCCATATAAACGAAGGGCAGACACAAGGAGGTGTCCGTAGCAGATGACTTATGAAAAGTCCTGCGGAGGAATAGTTTACAGAAAATTTCACGGCAATACCGAAATATTGCTGATAAAGCACGTTAAATCAGGTTACTGGTCATTCCCGAAAGGACACGTTGAAAACGGCGAAACCGAAGAAGAAACCGCAAAACGTGAAATCAAAGAGGAAACCGGCATAGACGTTTATATTGACTCAGGCTTCAGAGAAACAGTTACATATTCGCCACGCAAGGACGCAAAAAAGGAAGTTGTATATTTTGTCGCTCGTGCAAGAAATTATGATTACACCCCTCAGCTTGAAGAAATTTCGGATATCCGCTGGGTAGGTATAGGACAGGCGCATAACCTGCTTGTCTATGATAATGATAAATTGATAGTCAATAAGGCAAAGAGCTTTATTGCGCTTATGAAGTGATTGTGTTTTGAGTAAAAGAAGAAAATGCGAAAGGAAACCCACATGACATACGAACAGGCATTTGAATACGTCGGTTCTTTCACAAAATCCGGTACGCCTGTAAAGGACCTTATAAGATTTGTTATTCTTATGAGGCTTCTCGGCAATCCGCAAAACGAACTTAAAATAGTTCACGTTGCAGGCACAAACGGAAAAGGTAGCGTATGCGAATATATAAGCAACGCTGTAAAAGCCGACAACAAGAGCGTAGGAAAATTCACATCGCCCTATATTGATTGCATCGAGGAACGCATACAGGTGAACGGCAAATATATTTCCCGTCCGGCATTTGCACTGTTGTGCGAGCAGGTGAAAAAGGCAGTCGAACAGACAGGCTTTGACGGCTTTTCACAGTTTGAGATACTGTGCGCTATCGCTCTGCTTTATTTCTACAAAGAGCAGGTAAACGTTGCCGTTATAGAAACAGGTATAGGCGGACTTCTCGACTGCACAAATATCGTAAATCCCGTTGTAAGTGTGATCACAACAGTAGATTACGACCATACCGATATTCTCGGTGAAACGCTTACTGATATCGCTCGTCACAAGGCAGGTATAATAAAACCGTCAATTCCGTGTGTTGTAGCTCCCGGACAGGAAAACGAGGTAATGCGTGTCATTGACGACAAATGCCGTGAGTATAACTGTGAAGAAATTATCCCCGATATGTCAAGAGTACAGACGCTCCATATGGATATCACCGATGTGTTCTTTTCGTACAAGGGTATGAATTATCACCTCGTTATGTCCGGCGAACATCAGATAAAGAACGCTCTGTGCGCCATAGAGGCCTGCCGTATACTGAATATAGAGTACAGCAGTGTGTTCACAGGGCTTGAAAGATCCGCCCTCAGAGCAAGAATGGAGGAGGTAAGCGAGAACGGCGCTACCTGCATTATAGACGGTTCGCACAACCCTTCCGCAATGAGAGCCGCCGAAAAGCTGCTAAGCTGCGACAAAAGAAAGATACACGCCGTAGTCGGAATGATGGCAAACAAGGACTGGCAGACCGCCCTTAAAATAATTCTTCCCCGCTTTGAAGACGCCATATTTGTTGACGGCTTTATGCCGGGCTGTGTTCCCGCTTCTCAGCTTACACGCTTTGCAATTGAGCAGGGAGTACGCTGTACATCGTGCGCCGACCTTGACAGCGCAATATCGCAGGCAACGCTCAAGGCGGGAACAAAGGATATAGCGATGATAACAGGCTCGTTATACCTTGCCTCCGCCGCCGAAAAGATAATCAGCAAGTAAATACGATTAAAGCCGCCCGATAGCCGAGCGGCTTTATAAAAACAAAAAACCTCTTGTTTATTGAAAAATGGGGTCGCAGGGGCGAAGCCCCCGACAGGGTATAGGGGCGGTAGCCCCAGCAAAATAGCCCCTTCCCGAGGGGAAGGGGTTTGGGGTTAGGGATGGAGAATTTGCTCTATTTTATAAAAAACAGACTTTTTCTACAAGCAAAAAGGACGGGTAAAAACCCGTCCTTTGAAAAAGCGTATATAGCGCAGAACTTACTTGAGTTCGATCTTAGCGCCAGCCTCTTCGAGCTTAGCCTTGATTTCCTCAGCTTCAGCCTTAGAAGCGCCTTCCTTGATAGCCTTAGGAGCAGCTTCAACGAGCTCCTTAGCTTCCTTAAGACCAAGACCGCAAACGTCCTTAACTGCCTTGATAACAGCCATCTTAGCATCACCGAATGATGCGAGAACTACGTCAAATTCTGTCTTTTCTTCAGCTGCTGCTGCGCCGCCTGCTGCGGGGCCTGCTACTGAAACTGCTGCTGCAGATACACCGAATTCTTCTTCGAGAGCCTTAACGAGCTCGTTGAGCTCTAATACTGATAAGCCCTTTACTTCTTCAATCATAGCTAAAATTTTCTCTGAAGCCATTTTAATTATCCTCCGTTAATATGTTTTCATTGTTTGTGTTACGGCAGTGCTTATGCAACAGCCGCTTTTGTCCGAACAGAAATTATTCTGCTGATTCGGACTGCTTCTTCTCGATCTCGCTTACAGCGATAGCAAGCTTCTGGATAGGGGACTGAAGCATAAATACCAGCTGTGCAAGCAGTGTTTCCTTTGTAGGAAGCTTTGCGTATGCAACAACTTCGTCCTTGCTGATGCCCTTGCCGTCAACGAAGCCCTTCTTTATTGAGAATGAGCCGTCGCTTGCTTCTTCCTGCTTGAACAGGATCTTAGGAGCAGTTACGATGTCTTCCTCTGCGAGTGCGAGAGCTGTTGTTCCTTCGAGAACATCATCAATACCCTCAACGCCTGCCATCTCAGCTGCACGCTTTAAAAGAGTGTTCTTGACTACGAAGTAGTCGATACCTGCCTCACGAAGTTCCTTTCTCAGAACTGTGTCATCGGCAACTGTGATACCGCTGTAATCAACGATCACACCGCAAGCGGACTTCTTGAGCTTTTCAGCGAGTTCAGCAACGTAATTCTGCTTTACCTGTAAAACTTTCTCACTAGGCATATTGTTTTCTCCTTTCGTGATTTACTGTTCGTAAAAAGGAAAAACATTTAATAAAAATGCCCTCCTCTGTAAGACAGAAAAGGGCAGAAAATTCAGTATTCTTCCCATTCCTCGGCAGGCGAGCGTGGACTCGTTAGCGGTAAACCGACCTGCTGTCTTTAGAACAGCGTGATTATTATATCATATTAAAATGGGGTTGTCAAGTGGTTTCGTGAAGATTTTTAATCTGTGTGATGCAGTGTAGTTAAAATTTAATAAAGATATACATTTTATCCCCACCCCCTGCCCCCTCCCCGTGGGAGGGGGAGAATACGGGGGCTACCGCCCCTGCGACCCTATTTACGCTTTTTTGATCTGCCGGCACGTTTGTATAAACTTTTCCGTGCTGAGGTGTAACGCCGCATCGGGATGGAAAATACGGGGCTATTTATGCTTTTTAATCCGGCAGCACATTTGTATAGATTTTTCCGTGCTGAGGTGTAACGCCGCACTTTGCGAAAAGATCGCTTACAGTCACAAATGTATAGCCCTGCTTTTTAAGCTCCGGGATTATCGTGTCAAGCGCCTGTACCGTGCGGAAATTGCCCTCCATATCGTGCAGAAGTATTATCATACCGTTACACGCCTGTTCGATTATACGCTTACTGCGTTCTTTCGCCGATATTTCGTCAAGCCAGTCCTCCGCACCGTTTCCGCAGATAAATGTCAGCGGTATATCGTCATACATACTGTCGCAAAGTGCGATATACGGCGGACGGAAAAATTTCGGGGCGATACCGCCTGTTATCTGCTTTATCTTGTCGTTCGTGTATTCAATTTCTGCTTTTATTTCTTCACTTGTCTGCTGAGGCATTGCACTGTGCGTCCTGCTGTGGTTGCATAGCTCACAGCCATAGTCAAAGCATTCACGGGCTACCTTTGCACTCTCCTCGTTTATGTTGTTGCCGACAAGGAAAAAGCTGCCCGTAACGTTATGCTTTTTCAGCATTTCAAGCACCTGCGGGGTTGTGACGGTGTTCGGACCGTCGTCAAAAGTAAGAGCTATGTATTTAGTATCCATCTGTTTTACTCCTTTTATTGTTTTTGGGGATAGATCACATTTACAAGGCGGAACAATGACAGCGAGAAAACAATATTTGTTACGCTGTTACAGAAGTAATATCCCATGAAATTAGTACCCTCGACCGAACCGTAAAATACGAAAACGCTTGAGAAGTATATAAGACCCGTAATAAGATATATCGCAGGACATATCATAGCGGCTTTTCTGCTCATTGTACCTCGTACAAGCTGTATCATAACTATCGAGTCCAGAAGAAGAAATATATCCATAACAAGATACAGCGTTACATTATATTCTCCGCCGGAAACAAAGCCGTTTTCCGATATGAACGATAAGTCATACACAAGGCTCGGCGTTATTCCGATAATACACATCAGCGGAATAATGCGGAACATTTTTTGCGAATCTTTGTAATAGTATACTGCCGCCGACACCGAAAACCATATGTACATTATAAGAGTTGCCGGGATCGAAGCTGTGTATGCGGCGCAGGTGACGCAGCCTGCCGAAATTATATGCGGCATATAGTCGATTACTTCAAATATGCCCTGCACTGCCACAAGAAGCGACAGTACCAGGAGCACCGCAGCGTGGGCAAGCAGGAGAGCATCGTTCTTTTCAGAGTATGTTTTATTGCTTAGCATATGCGTCCTCCGATGCTGTGTTTTCATTTATATCAACAAGGCACTTTTTCCGCCATTTGCCGCCCTTATATCTGATAAGACACATTACAGCTGTCAGCACCCATGTAAGACAGGTCGTTGTCCATACAGCCCACATTCCCACTCCGGGTATATTAACAAGTATTGCCGCAAAGCCTATTCTGCCTATTACCTCGGCAAGTCCGTTCAGGAATGCAAATCCTACATCGCCCGCACCGTTTAAAAGTCCTCTTGTCGTGTGGATAAAGCCCAGCGGAACATAGAAGCAGGCAGACAGCAAAAGTGCTTTTGCGCCTATATCTATAACCTGTTCTTCGGTAACGAAGAAGCCGACTATGTATCTGCTTGTAAAAGCAAACACACCGAGCATCAGCAAGCCGAAAGCTGCCGATATAAGCATTGAACGGTGATAGCCTTTCACCACCCTGTCGGGTTTTGCCGCTCCGACATTCTGACCCGCAAAAGTCGAAAGCGCCGTGCCGAGCGAATTGAAGGGCTGTTGTATAAGCTGTTCTACACGCATTGTCGCAGTGTATGCGGCAACTACTATATCTCCAAATGAGTTTGCGGTCTTCTGAAGTGAAATCATCGACACGGAAACAAGCGCATTCTGCAAAGCTATGGGAGTACCCGTTTTCATACAACGCACAAACTGCTCCCTGCGAAGCCTGAGATGCTCTTTTTTCAGCCGGAAATATTCGTTTTTCTTTACCGCAAACAAAATACTTCCGACAGCGGAAACTCCCTGTGCGATAACTGTAGCGAGCGCCGCACCGACAACGCCCATACCGAATACCATTACAAAAAGCAGGTCAAGTCCAACATTCAGTATACTTGCGACAATAAGAAAATACAGCGGAGTTTTTGAATCCCCGAGCGCACGAAGCACCGAGTTTATCCAGTTGTAGCCTGCTACCGCAATCGTTCCGGCACAGGCAGTACGCATATAGTCCGCAGCGTTTGAGAGTATGTTCTGCGGAGTGTCGAGCATCTGCAAAAGAAGATGCGCAAAGGCTACCGAAATAATCGTCAGCCCCAGCCCTACAAAGCCGAGCGCATAAGCCGAGTTTGCGATAAAACGCTTTACATCGTCGTGCCGCCCCGCACCGAAGCTCTGTGCTATCAGTATTCCCGCACCTGCCGAAAGGCCGTTGCACAGCGTGTAAAACAGGAACGTTATCGAGCCTGTCGCACCGACCGCCGCCAGTGCCTCGTGACCGAGATAACGTCCGACTATTACCGAATCGACTATATTATAAAACTGCTGGAACAGATTTCCCGCAAGCAAGGGCAGAGTGAACATAAGTATGTGCTTAAGCTCACTTCCCTGCGTCATATTTCTTACATATTTGTTCATATATTCTACCGTACAACATTGTTTCGTTTTGTTCGGGCAAAGCCCATAGATATAGAGATTATAACCCTTTTTTACGGTACTGTCAATAATGCATCGTGCTTAATATATTGTAACTGTGTACAAATAAGGACGGGGAATACTGTCGGAATGACGAAAAATGTAACGTCGGGAATTGTCGCACCGCCGTGAATATTGACAAACGGTGCGGAATATGACATAATTATCTTGGATAAGTATCAGGTAAACAAAACAGCTGAGATAATCCGAAAGGAAAAGCAAATGAAATTAACAAAACGGATAATCGCCGGTTTTCTGTCGGCACTGTTCATATTATGTTCCGTGTCGCTTCCGGTTGCGGCGGCGGCTGACCCGTACACCTGGGACGGCACCTCCGTGCTTGCGGCGGACAGAACCTATTACATAAAAAGCAATATAACACTCGGCAAAAGCCTTACTGTACCGGCAGGTACTGTGATGGTACTGCTCAGCGGAACATCCGTTACCGTACCATACGGTATTACCCTTGATATAAAGGGCAGACTTGTTGCGGATAACGGCGCATCGCTTATAATAAACGGCACGCTCAATACCTACGGCGGTTCTGCTCTGGATATTGACGGTACGATGTCTGCGAGCGGAAGATCTGCGGTTTCGCTGTCGGGCGTTACGCTGCTTTCCGATACGGCACAGACGGCATTCGCAGGAACTCTTGATGTGAATTCGGACTTTACCTCTTACGGCGAGATAGGTGTGACAGGCACTGCTCGCTTCAATGCAAAAAGCTATATCGGCGGAAAGCTGGAGATAAGAAACAATGCGCAGGTCATAAACACTGGCACTATGACGCTCGGAAACGATTGTTCATATACGCTGAAGGGTATGTTCACGAGCAGCAAAAACGGCAGTGTCACCGACAACCGCAGAGCTTATGACAACTCGGCAATGTCTGTCGAAACTATATCGCTGTATACAACAGACGCACTGACGGGAATTGACGTTTCGTGGGCACAGGGCGACACGATAGACTGGGCAAATGTGAAAAGATCGGGCATCGACTTTGCAATGATACGTTCAAGCCGTGGCAGGATAAGCGATGATTACCCTATGACAAGCGATACATATTTCCACGAAAACATGAAAGGCGCTATGCAAAACGGCATTCCTGCCGGAGTGTATCACTACTGCTATGCCGAAACGGTCGAAGAAGCGAGAGATGAGGCTAAATTCGTACTCAGCCTTATTTCCGGCTATGAGATAAGCTACCCCGTAGTATTTGATATAGAGGATCCGTGGTATGTAAAGAACGGCTATTCAAAGCAGACGCTCACCGCAATGACGGAAGCGTTCTGCGAGGAGATAGCAAACGCAGGCTATCTGCCTGTCGTATATTCCTACGCTTCGTTTTTCAACAGCTACCTTGATATGACGGCGCTTTCAAAGTATCCCGTGTGGGTGGCTCACGTTAACACCGACAAGCCTGCATACAGCGGAACATATTTTATGTGGCAGTATTCGTGGAAGGGCAGTATCAGCGGAATCGACGGCAATGTTGATATGGATCACTGCTATGTTGACTTTGATGCGTATACAAGGAAGTTCGGGCTGAATGGGAGGAAGTAAGTTCGGATAACGGATATAAAAGTATCGGCGGCTCGGTAATGTTACCGAGCCGCCGCTCTATATTGCTTTATATAACCGCTTATTCTGCGTTTTCGTTTGTCATTACCGATTCGGATCCAACCGGCAAAGGAACATTCTTCTGCCAATATCCGTACTTCTTCCTCTTTATGATAAGGAACATCAGCGACAGCAGGAAAGCGAAAAATTCCGCTACAACATTTGCCATCCATATACCGTCAACACCGAAAATAAGGGGCAGTATAAGGATGCTTGAAACCTGGAATATAAGCGTTCTCATAAATGACACAGCCGCAGAGATAGCACCGTTTCCGAGTGCGGTGAAGAACGATGAGGTGAATATATTGAAGCCTGCAAGTAAAAAGCACAGCGAGAATATTCTGAAAGCGTGACGTGTCTGCTCGTAAAGCTCTGCGTCATAGCCGACAAATATCTTTGCAAGAGGGCTTGCAAGCACCGCCGACAACGCAACAAGGGTAACTCCCGCTATTGCCGCAAAGCAAAGGCTCTTTTTGAGCATATTGTTCAGTTCATAACGGTTCTGCGCTCCGTAGTTGAAGCCTATCACGGGTGCGCATCCGATAGAATAGCCGACAAATATCGCTATGAAAATAAACTGCACATACATCATTACGCCAAAGGTCGAAACGCCGTTTTCGCCTATGTATTTCATAAGCTGGAAGTTGTAGATTATACTTACGACCGATGAGGAAATGCTCGACATAAGTTCCGACGAACCGTTCGCACAGGCACGCAGGAGCGGTCTTATCTCAAGCCTTGTCTTAGTAAGACGCAGTATGCTTGAGTTCGGACGGAGAAAGTAGATAAGAGGGAATATTCCGCCGACACATTCGCTGATGCCCGTAGCAAATGCCGCGCCTGCAACGCCAAAGCCCATAAGACCTACAAATACAGCGTCAAGTATGATATTCGTACAGCCTGCCATAATAGTTGAAATAAGTCCGAGCTTCGGCTTCTCGGCGGCGATGAAAAAGCTCTGAAATACGTTCTGGAGCATAAAAGCCGTTGTAAAGGAGATTACTATTCTGCCGTAAAGCACACAGTCGCCCAGCATTTCGGGAGTTGCGCCGAAGAACACCGCAACGTTTTCGGTAAAGATAAGACCGAATGTTGTGAGTACCGCACCGAGTATCACCGTCAGCATTATCATCATCGTGAAATAGCGTTTTGCCGTCTTTTCATCACCCTCACCGAGCTTCTGAGAAACAAGCGCCGTTCCGCCAGTGCCGACCATAAAGCCCACACCGCCGAGTATCATTACAAACGGCATTATAAGATTGATAGATGCGAAAGAGGTCTTGCCGGCAAAATTAGATATGAAAAAGCCGTCAACCACGCCGTATATGGATATGAACACCATCATAGCCACCGACGGAAGTACAAACCTGAAAAGCCGTCCGGCAGTAAAGTGATCCGATAGTTTTATCTTGCTCATTTTCCCTTTGTTCTCCTTTTGTATCTTTATATTTTTGCCGTCTGACTTTTAAGAAGTACGCTGTACAGCTTCATAAGCGCAGTCATATTCTCGCTTTCTTCATCTGTCATATTGCCGAGTGCGGCACATTCCGCCTCTATCACTTTATCTACCGTCTGTTCGCACAGCTTTGTTCCGCTTTTTGTAAGGCTGATATTCTTTGTGTGCGCACCTGCCGGAGTAAGCGTTATATACCCCTCGCTTTCGAGCTTTTTCAGTGCGGAGTTTACCGTCTGCTTAGGCTGATACAGCACGGTGCAGACATCGCTCTGCGTTATGTTGCCCGGTTCCATACGCAGTGTGTACAGCGTCCAGAAAGCCGCTTCCGAAAACCCGTAGCGCTTTGCTATATTCCGGTAGCAATCATCTATTGATTTCAGTACATTATTATATTCATACAGTTTTTTTCTGTTGCTTTTGTTATCCAAGCTGATTCTCCTTGTCGGCAAATGTTTAAGTCCGAAATCGGACTGTGAGATATTATAATCCGATTTCGGACTGATGTCAAGTGTTTTTGTGTAAAAATTGCTTTTGTCAGTCTTCGGATATAATTTCCGTATAATTATTGCAGATAATAGAATAGGGATATACGCATGGAACAACTGTTCGTTGTATCGGTAAAGTATGTTTATTCTTTCGCAAACTGTATTATATTCTCTGCTTTACCGGAAGCGGCATAAAAATAATTCACAAAAGTTCATTTTTGTATCGGTTTGATATTGACTTTAGGCTCGAATTGTGTCAAAATAATTATATTGGTGTAATTCGGCGTTTTTCTGCAAAGGAGCGGTAAAACGCCTTATTGTTGCAAAGCGGAAAGGCGAGAAAAGTAATTGAAATACGATGTAGTAATTGTAGGAGCGGGACCTGCGGGAATCTTCACCGCAATTGAAATGGTCAGAAACGGCTCAGACAAAAAAATTCTGATAATCGAAAAGGGTGCTTCGGTAGAAAAAAGGAGCTGTCCTAAGGCAAAAACAAAGCACTGTATGAACTGTAAGCCCTACTGCCATATCACAACGGGTTTTTCGGGCGCAGGTGCATTCTCGGACGGCAAGCTGTCGCTGTCGTGCGAGGTCGGCGGAACGCTCCCCGAGCTTATCGGTGAGGAGCTTGCACAGGAAACCATCGACTACACAGACAAGATATATCTTGAATTCGGTGCGGATAAGCACGTTGAGGGCGTAAGCGACCCCGACAAGATAAGAGATATAAGAAAGAAAGCCATAAACGCAAACCTGAAACTGGTTGACTGTCCTATCCGTCACTTAGGAACGGAAATGGCGCACGAGCTTTATTTCAAGATAGAAAAATATCTTATCGAAAGCGGAGTTGAGGTGCTGTTCGGTAAGAACTGCGAGGATATTATAATAGAAGACGGCGTATGTAAGGGCGTTATCATTTCAAATGCCCGTGACGGCGGCGAACAGGAAACCATATACGGCGACGAGATAGTAGTCGCAACAGGCCGTAAGGGCGCAGACTGGCTCGAAAAGACCTGCGAGGCTCATAATGTTGAGCATACACCGGGTACTGTTGACATCGGCGTAAGAGTGGAAGTCAGAAACGAGGTAATGGAGGAGATAAACGCCGTCCTTTACGAGTCAAAGCTCATCGGCTATCCACTGCCGTTTAAGAACAAGGTTCGTACATTCTGCCAGAACCCCGGCGGATTTGTGAGTCAGGAGAACTACGACAACGATTTAGCTGTTGTAAACGGTCACTCATATAAAGAGCTTAAGAGCAACAACACAAACCTTGCTATACTTTGCTCGCACAATTTCAGTGTACCGTTCAACCAGCCTATCGAATATGCGAAGAAGGTCGGCGAACTTACCAATATGCTCGGTAACGGTCACATTCTTGTACAGCGTTACGGAGATATCCTCGACGGTAAGCGTACATGGCCCAAGGAGCTTAATTTCTCCAACGTAAGACCTACCCTGCCCGATGCGGTCGCAGGCGACATCACGGCGGCTATGCCTTACCGTACAATGACGAACATTATCAATTTCATAAAGGCTGTGGATATGGTCGTTCCCGGTTTTGCAAGCCGTGAAACGCTTTTATATTCACCCGAGCTTAAATTCTACAGCAACCGTATAAAGATGGACGAGCATTTCAACACGAACGTAAAGGGACTGCATTGCTTAGGCGACTCAAGCGGCTGGACAAGAGGACTTATGATGGCGTCTGTAATGGGCGTGCTTATGGGACGTGAATTACTGAAATAAACGGAGGAAATGTAAAATGCAGTTACTGGAAGAACGCATAAACAAGGACGGTATAGTAAAAGAGGGAAACGTACTCAAGGTCGACAGCTTTCTCAATCATCAGATGGATATTGAGCTTTACAATGAGATCGGCAAGGAGTTCCGCAGACTGTTCCCCGACAAGAGCATAAACAAGATACTGACTATAGAAGCGTCGGGCATCGGCATTGCGTGCGTTACGGCGCAGTATTTCGGATGTCCTGTCGTATTTGCGAAGAAGGCGCAGAGCGTAAACATAGACGGCGAGGTTTATTCGACCTCTATCGAGAGCTTTACGCACAAGCGTACATATAACGTAATAGTCAGCAAGAAGTTCCTGTCGCCCGATGACAACGTGCTTATAATCGACGACTTCCTTGCAAACGGCTGTGCTTTACTCGGTCTTATCGACATAGTAAAGGGTGCAGGCGCAAGTATAGCAGGCGCAGGTATCGTTATAGAAAAGGGCTTCCAGAAGGGCGGAGAGCTTGTCCGCTCGAAAGGCATCAGGGTAGAATCGCTCGCAATAGTTGACTCGATGAGCGTTGACGGCGGCTGTATTTTCAGACACTGAGCCGTAAATAACCGTATTTAGCGGCAAAATGCCGTTAATATATCTTTTACTGTTTTAATAGGGAGGAAAAACATGAAAAAGAAACTTATCGCCATTTTACTGGCGGCAACCTGCGCACTTACAGCAGGACTCACAGGCTGCTCCGGCAATGCCGCAACAAGCGGTACGGATGAAAGCAAGACTTCCGATGCACAGAGCACAGGCGACAGCTCTAAGGAAAGCACAGGCGACAGCTCTAAGGAAAGCACAGGCGACAACACATCGAAGAATGATGTTGTAGCAGGCTTTGTTTACATCGGCAAGATCAACGACGGCGGTTACACACAGGCTCACGATGCAGGCAGACTTGCAGTTGAGGCTATGGGCGTAAAGACCTACTACGTTGAGGACGTACCCGAAACCGTTGCCGACACAAAGGAAGCTATCCAGACACTTATCGATGAAGGCTGCAACCTCATCTACTCTAACTCTTTCGGCTTTATGGAAGGTACAGACCAGATGGCTAAGGAGCATCCCGAGATCAAGTTTGCTCACTGCTCAGGCTATATGAGAGAAGACAATATGTCAACCTACTTCGGTAAGGTATATCAGGCTCGTTATCTTGCAGGTATCGTTGCAGGTATGAAGACACAGAAGAACTACATCGGTTATGTTGCCGCTAAGGGTATCCCCGAGGTTATCCGCGGTATCAACGCATTCACACTCGGTGTACAGTCTGTAAACCCCGATGCTAAGGTAGAAGTAGTATTCACAGATACATGGTATGACCCCACTGTTGAAAAGCAGGCAGCACTTGAGCTTCTCAACAAGGGTGTTGACATAATCGCTCAGCACCAGGATACAACAGCTCCTCAGGTTGCCGCTGAAGAAAAGGGCGCATACTGCATCGGCTACAACTTCCCCACATCAGACGCTGCTCCCAAGGCATACCTCACAGCCGCTTGCTTCGACTGGAAGACATTCTATACAGACGATGTACAGAAGGCTATTGACGGTACATGGACAAGCCGTGCATACTGGGAAGGTCTTGCCGCTAACATGACATACCTTGACAAGCTGACAGACCTCTGCGCAGAAGGCACACAGGAAAAGGTAGATGCGGCTAAGAAGGCTATCATTGACGGCACACTTGAACCCTTCACAGGTCCTCTTTACGACCAGGACGGCAACAAGAAGGTTGAAGACGGCGTTAAGATGACAGACGACGAGATCTGGAACATGAACTGGTTTGTTAAGGGCGTAACAGGTACTATCCCCGCATAATCTACAGGTCACAGAATCTTAAGACTATTAAAGACAATACGAGCAGTCCTCAGCGGCTGCCCGATTTGTCTTTTTAAAGCACCGGAATATCTGCGATGTTTTAAAAAGACAAATCGCTATTTTCAAGGAGGTTATATGGCAGACCCTTATATAAAACTTGAACACATAACCAAATCGTTTGACTCGGTATACGCAAACAAGGATATTTCCGTTGACGTATACAAGGGCGAGATACTTGCCCTGCTCGGCGAAAACGGTTCGGGCAAGAGTACCCTTGTAAATATGCTCAGTGGCATATATACACCCGACAGCGGTACTATCTCGATTGACGGTAAAAAGATGCACTTCGGTTCTCCCGGTGACGCTATAAAGGCAGGCATCGGTATGGTACACCAGCACTTCAAGTTAGTTGATGTAATGACCGCCGCAGAAAACGTGGTAATGGGTCACATAAAGCATTTTGTCACATCGAAAAAGCGTATGGCTCACCATGTGAACAAGCTGAACGAGAAATACGGCCTTAACGTTACCCCCGACAAGAAGATATACAATATGTCTGTCAGCGAAAAACAGGCTGTAGAGATAATGAAGGTGTTCTACCAAGGTGCAAACGTTCTTATCCTTGACGAGCCTACAGCGGTGCTTACCCCGCAGGAGATAACCGCACTCTTTGCTATTCTCAGAAAGATGAAGGAGCAGGGCTGTACGATAATCATTATCACTCATAAGATGGCGGAGGTTATGGATATTTCCGACCGTGTTACCGTTTTGCGTAAGGGCGAATGTATCGGTACGGTAAAGACGAGTGAAACGACCCCTCAGCAGCTTACCGAGATGATGGTCGGCAAGGCGGTAACTCTTGAAATAGAGCGTCCGCAGTGCTGTGACTATAACGCAAAGCCGATGCTCTCCGTGAAAAATCTCACGAAGAAAAACACAGACGGCGTAAACGTGCTTGATAACGTGAACTTTGACGTATACGGCGGTGAGATACTCGGTGTTGCAGGCATAGCAGGAAGCGGTCAGAAGGAGCTTTGCGAGATAATCGCAGGTCTTGACAAAATGACTGACGGCGATATTGAGTTTGACGGCGACAGTATAAAGGGACTCGATCCCAGAGCGATAATCCGCAAGGGCATCAGTATGAGCTTTGTTCCCGAGGACAGACTCGGTATGGGTCTTGTGGCAGGAATGAGCATAACGAACAACGTTATCTTAAAGTCCTATAATCATAATCCCGGTCCGTTCATAGACAGCAAGTTTGCAAAGAAGCTCGCAGAGCAGATCGTACATGATTTTGATATTTACACCCCGTCGGTAAACTACACGGTAAAGAAGCTGTCCGGCGGTAATATACAGAAGGTGCTTCTCGGCAGAGAAATATGGCTCTCGCCCAAGGTGCTTATAACCGCCTATCCCGTAAGAGGTCTTGATATAGGTGCGTCATACAATATATATCATATGTTAAACGAGCAGAAGAAAAAAGGCGTTGCCGTGCTGTTCATAGGCGAGGATCTTGACGTGCTGAAAAGCATTTCCGACAGACTTATGGTAATACACGACGGTGAGATAATCGACATAGTAGACCCCACGACCGTCACTAAGGAAGACATAGGTCTTATGATGGTGGGCGATCATATCAACAAGGGAGAGGAGAAAGCCGTATGAGCATGATACAGATTTCAAAGCGGCAGAAAGGCACATCAAAGCTCGTTGACGTTCTTATAAGAATAGGCGCCATCGTGCTGTCGCTGATATTTATCGGCATTGTTCTTGCCATAATGGGTTATGATCCTTTCAAGGTTTTCGGCAAAATAATACAGACCCCGTTCAAGCGTTTCAAGGACGTTATGAACAAAACGATAATGCTTACCACGCTTTCGCTCGGAATAGCGATAGCGTTCAGAATGAAGTTCTGGAATATCGGCGCTGAGGGTCAGTTCTATATGGGCGCATTCGGTGCGGCATCAATGGCTTTTATGTGTCCCGATCTGCCGCCGATACTCCTTTTACCGCTTATGTGCGTTGCAGGCTTTGTCTGCGGCGGCATATGGGCGCTTATCCCTGCAGTCATCAAAGCTAAGTTCGGTGCGAGCGAAACGCTTGTAACGCTGATGATGAACTATATTGCGATAGCCTTTATAAGCTATCTGCAATACGGTCCGTGGAAAGACCCTGCGGCACTCGGTGCGGCAAAGGTGCCTAACTTCTCGGAAAATGCGGTACTGCCCGATGTATTCGGCATTCACGCAGGCTGGATAATAATGCTGGTACTCGTAATTATTATGACGATACTGCTCCGCTACACAAAGCTCGGCTATCAGATAGACGTTATCGGCGAAAGCGAAACCACCGCAAAATATGCCGGTATGAATACGGTTAAAATACTGGTGATTGCAGTTCTTATCTCCGGCGGTCTTTGCGGAATGGCAGGCTTTATGCAGTCGAGCGCCGTTGAGAAGTCGATAACCGATTCAATGTCGGCAGGTCTTGGCTTTACTGCGGTAATCACCGCCTGGCTTGCAAAGCTGAAGCCGCCCGTTATCGTGGTTGCGTCGTTTATGTTCTCGATACTTCTCCAGAGCGGAAGCTCACTTCAGGTAATGAAGATACCCTCGTCCATTACGGAAATAATGCAGGGTGTCATCATATTCTTCGTTCTTGCGTGTGAGTTCTTTATAAACTATAAAATATCGCTTCGCAAGCATACCGCAGTAAAGGAGGCTGAATAATGGAGATTCTTCATCAGATAGGTCTGTTTTTACAGACTGCCATTCAGACAGGTACTCCGATACTGTTTGCCATTGTCGGCGGTATACTTTGTGAAAAGGTAGGCCATATGAACCTCGGTGTCGAGGGTATGATGCTTATGGGTGCGTCGCTCGGCTTCACAGTTGCGTGCACTACGGGAAATCCTCTGCTCGCTATGCTGGCGGCAGGTGCTGCGGGTGCGGCAGGCGCGCTTATATATGCCTTTATAACCGTCACGCTCAGAGGAAACCAGGTCGTTACCGGTCTTGTGCTGACCATATTCGGCACAGGCGTTTCCGGTCTTATAGGCGGCTGGGTATCAAGCGAACAGATACCCCAGTCGGTAAGCTCGGCATTCCGACCTGTTGAAATACCTGTTCTCAGCAATATCCCGATACTCGGAGAGGCTGTTTTCTCGCAGGATATATATGTATGGCTCGGACTTGTCATAGCTGTGCTTGCGTATTTCTACCTCAACAAGACAAAACTCGGACTTTATATAAGGGCGATTGGCGAAAATCCCGGTGCGGCTGACGCTTCAGGCATAAATGTTACGCTCCATAAGTATATAAATATTTTGCTCGGCGGTTTCCTTTGCGGACTCGGCGGTGCTTATCTGTCAACCGCATTCCTGACAACCTGGCAGGATAACGTTACGGCAGGCGCAGGCTGGATAGCCGTTGCTCTTATCATATTCAGCACATGGAATCCGCTCAAGGCGATATTCGCCGCCTACCTTTTCGGTATGCTGAGAGGTTTAAACTACAAGATGCAGGGCTGGGAGATACAGATACCCTCGCAGTTTTTAACAATGCTCCCTTACATCGCCACTATTATAGTGCTGATTTTCATAGCAATGAGAAAGAAGAAAGAGAATCAGCCTCCTAAGGCGCTCGGTGAAGCGTACTTCAGGGAAGAAAGATAAATAAAAAGCCGGCTTTATCCGAACAGGGTAAGGTCGGCTTTTAATGAAAGGAAATATGAAACGATTTTACGAAGCTGCTGAAAAGCGCATAAAGCTGGTCAATCTGCGTATGCTCACTATTGTCATACTGATATTCATTATTGCATTTCTCGGAATATTCGGCTCATATACCGCTGTACTGAACAATGCAAATTCTCTCGGCAAAAATCTGGTAGAAAGCTATGCCTCGGAAGAAGAGAAAAACATATCTGTGTATACGACAATCATTGAACTCGGAATGATACAGATAAACGACATGGTAAACGCAAACGTATCCGAGGATCGTATGCTGAATGCTATAAAAACGTTTTTCAAACAGGCTAAATCCTCCACAAAAGACGAAGATTTGTTATGTTATGTTATTCTGAACGGCAGACTTATAGCATCCGATGATGTAGAGGACATTGAAAATTACAACTATCAAAAGCAGGAATGGTACAAAAGAGCTCTCAATGCAAACGGCGAGGTTGTTTTCACAAACTCATATCTTACCGAAAAAGACAGGTCTAATGTCGTTACTATTTCTGCGGCAAATCAGAAAACCGGAAATGCGGTAATAATCGACCTCACCGATGAAAACCTTGATACCGATCACGCAGATATAGATTTACCGGAGCGAAGCGCTTTCTATGTCTTTAACCGGTACGGCGAAACAGTATACACAAAGACCCCTTTCAACGCCGATAAGGACACGATCAACAAATACTCCGAGAGCCTTTATCTCAGAATGAAGGACGGCGATCATAAGAACAACGACAATATGATTGACTTTGAGGGCGAAAAACGTGCATTTTACTATACAAGACTTGAAAACGGCTGGTCTGTTGCCGTGACTGTTCCTTATGCAGTTCTTACCGCAGAAATAAACTGGATGATACTAATGTACATAGTGCTATTTGCGGCGTTACTTATAATTGCAATTATTATGTGGCTGAGAGAAAACAGATTCACAAGGCAGACGCTCCGTGCAACCGATACTATCCGTGCGCTGTGCAACTCATTCTTTGCCATCTATCGTATAGATATGCAAAACGGCACTTATGCAATGATAAAAGGCACAGACGATATTAAGAAAATACTGCCCGCTACCGGTAGTTATGATAATCTTATGAAAGCAATCTGTTCTTTTATGGATAAGGATACGGCACAGGAAATGGATTGTGCATTTTCACTTGAAAAAGTCAGGGACAGCATTGAAAAGCGTACAGAAAATTACGGCGGCAGTTTTGTAAGAGAGATCAACGGCGTAAAGAAATGGATAAGCGTAAACCTGTTTCTTGACGATGACGTGAACAGCAAAAAGGCTGTAATCGCATTCCATGTTATTGATGAGGAAAAGAAGCGTCAGCTGCAACATATCAAACTGCTTGAGGGCGCACTGAGGGAAGCCGAGAGCAGCAAGAGTTCACAGGAGCGGTTCTTTGCGTCAATGAGCCACGAGCTCAGAACTCCGATCAATATAATTCTCGGAATGAACGAGCTTGCCGCCGATCCTGCCTGCCCTGAGGAAAAACGTCTTGATTATTATAAAAAGACGGAAACCACGGGCAGAAGAATGCTGGAGCTTGTAAACAAGATACTTGATGTTTCACGTCTTGAATCAGGACAGTCACCGCTTGAAATTAAGCATTTCGACCTTGAAAAGGAAATCACCTCGATGATGCAGCCTATGGCGGAACGTGCCGGAAACGAGGAGAAGCATTTCGTACTTGATATTGATATTGAAAACAGCAAGGTTATAGGCGACCCGCTTAAATTATCACAGATACTGATAAACCTTGTCGGAAATGCGCTCAAATACACAAACCGCAACGATACGATAAGCGTAAGTGTAAAGCAGGCAGGTGAAAACAATTACAACTATGTTTTCACTGTCAGAGATACAGGTATAGGAATATCCGAAAAGTTCCTGCCGAAGCTGTTTGATCCATATAGTCAGGGCGCTCAGTTCGGCACGGGAAGATATAACGGCACCGGGCTTGGCATGGCGATAGTCAAAAACCTTGTCAGCCAGAAGAACGGCACTATCGATGTCGAAAGCAAAGTCGGAGAGGGTACGGTGTTCACCGTAACGCTTCCGCTGAAGCCTGACAAGGAAGAAAATGCGGCGACAGATATCAAAAAGTCTGTCGACAGGGATATACTAAAAGGTATGAATATCATGCTGGTTGACGACAACGAGCTTAATCGTGAAATAATGTACGATATGCTCAGTGCCTGCGGTGCAACGGTGATTCAGGCTTGCGACGGCAAGGAAGCCGTGGATAAGTTTACACAGTCCAGGGAAGGTGATATCGACCTTATTCTTATGGATATGAATATGCCGGTCATGAACGGTTGCGAGGCGGCAAAGGCAATAAGAAGCCTTGACCGCAAAGACGCAAAAAGTGTATTTATTATTGCTCTTACCGCAAACGCTTTTGCGGAAGATGTCAGCAAAACCGTAAAGGCAGGTATGAATGCACACCTTGCAAAACCCGCAAACATTGATTTGCTCTGCAAAACACTTGCAAGGCTCGCAGAAGAGAAGAGATAAACAAGAAGGGATACAGCGTTACGCTGTATCCCTTCTTTTATAAAAAACAAACTGCGGTTTCAACTGCCGCAGTTATCATTTGAAATTATCGGGATAAGTCAGAAAAAACGACCTTGCACGGTTTCTCTTATATGCCTTAAGACATAGCTCGTAGCTCAGTTGCCTTACCTCAAAGTTCGAGAATCTTCCGTTTTTTATGAGTGTAGTACCTACAGTCATAGCGCTTCTTTTATCTTCATATCTTGAAGCATATTCGGGACAGTACACGGCGGCTGTACCTGCTGAAACGTACTTAATTTCGCCGTTGCCATCAGTTATTTCAAGTACATATGACATATACGCCCACCTCTCATTATAATGCTTCTTATAAAATTATAATTTAAAGTCGGGCGCATTTCAATAACGATTTAAAAATAAAATCGGAAAATGTAATATTATGTTAATATTTTTGTCGAATTTATTGAAACAGGCCGAATTTTATCCTCAGCCGACAGCATTTCTTAAGAAGCGCCTCGCCGATTATCAAGATAAATATAACAGTCGAAACTGCGTGGATAAGGTCGAACGGTATTCCGGAGATGATGTATGCGGTAATCGTCTGCAAGTTTATATCTGTCGTGTAGGTAAGAACGCTTGATATATTCATTATTCCGCCGTAAATAACGAGGACTGACAGTAAGGAGTAGATACAAAGGGCGAGCGTGCTGCGCTTTTTTGAGAAGATGATACCTGCAAAAAAGCCAAGCAGACCCATTGCAAACATCTGCCACGGCGTCCACATACCCTGCCCGAACAGCATATTCGATACCAGCATGGAAACCGCACCGACAAGAAAGCCTGCCTGCGCACCGAGCGCCGTTCCGCTTATGATAACGATTGCGGCAACGGGCTTGAACTGCGGAAACATAAAGAAAAGCTCCCTTCCTGCGACAGCCGCCGCAGAAAGCACGGCAAGCACCGCTATATCCTTTGCGGACGGCTTCTTTTTTTCAAAGCTGATAAAGAAAGCGGCAAGGCACTCGACAAGCACGGCAAGAATTATCAGCAGATGCTTTCTTGTGCCGTTAGGGATAAAAAGTGTGCCGAGTATCACTGTGAAAGGAATAAAAACGGCGGTTATAACCCATGCGACAATATCGGACGGCGTTACTTTTTTTGCGGTTACGGGCGGCTTAGCCATTGTGTTTTTCGGGGCGACGCCGATTATAAGCATGATCATCGGGACACACAGCAACGCATATTGCAGCCAGAACGGCTCTGACGGTATCTCAAAAGGGAATATGCCGGTACCGGCTAAAAGCATAAAAGCAAATCCGACACTGCCAAGCGAAAGCATTACCTTTCGGAAAATCGGCAGCTTTTTGCGTTTTTTGCGTTGCGGTACTGCTGTGTCGGGCTTATCGCCTTTTATGCCGTGAAAACGTCCGGAGAGATCGCCGTAGTTTTCAGCCCTTCCTCCGAGAGAAGCTATAAGCCCTGCGACAGTGTAAACATTATCGCATACGTTTTTGGCGATTTTCGCACTGTCTGTAGTGAAAAACGAGGAATCGGCGAAGAACTGTGACGGCGGCAGAGATACGCTTATTTCACCGTCAAAAAGCAGGGCGCATATATCCGCCGTTTCAGCGCAGAAATCCATATCGTGACTGACAATCACAATCGTTTTCCCGTCTGCTTTAAGCTGTTTCAATAATGCCGAGAACATCTGCTTATATACTGCGTCCGCCGCCTTAGTCGGCTCATCGAGAAGAAGTATATCCGCACCGTAGGAAACGAGCTTTGCGAGCGCCGCCTTCTGCCTTTCACCGCCGGATAAGTCAAACGGGTGACGTGATAGCAGGTGCGTAAGATTAAATGCGGCGGCTATTTCATCGGCATTTCCGGCAAATTCTTCTCTGAGCGTTTCCTTATTGAAAAGCAGGGTAGGGTCTTGCGGAAGAAAACCTATCTTTCCGCCGTTTATCGTTATTTTTCCGCTGTTTTGCTTGAGCGTACCGCAGATAAGGCTGAGCAGGGTCGATTTTCCTGCGCCGTTGCCGCCCACTATTGCGGTTATGCTCCCTTGCTTTATGTCAAGCGAAAGGTTTCTTATAATATCTCTTTTGCTGTTTTTATAGCCAAAAGACAGATTTTTAACGGATATACAACTTTCCTCCGACAGCGTATCGTCTGCGGCGGCAGGTGATACGAGTCTGTGATTTTCACCGTAGGATGTATACCAGTCCTTAGCGGAGGGAACGTCAAGCAGTGGAAGAACATTGCTGACAGATGCGCTTGCTCTTACACCTGCCGGCATTTCAAAAAGCATAGGGTGATTATTTTCTGACAGATGCTCTGTAAGAGAGCTTGCGTCGCCGTCGTGACACACCTTGCCGTTGTCGAGCATAACCACACGCTTTGCAACGGACAAAAGACCGCCGAGCTGATGCTCGGCAACAATCACGGTCGTACCAAGCTCCTTGTTTATTCTCACAAGCAGTGAAATAAATTGCGTGGATGCGATAGGGTCAAGCTGTGAGAGCGGCTCGTCAAGGAGCAGTACATCGGGATTCATAGCCATTACAGACGCTAAGTTGATCATCTGCTTCTGACCGCCCGAGAGCTTGTCGCAGTCGCAGTACAGCAAGTCCTCTATGCCGAAGAACAAAGCGGTCTGGGAAACCTGCGAGCGTATTTCGTTTTGTGAAAGTCCTATGCTTTCCGCACCGAAGGCAAGCTCGTGCCAAACCTTGTCGCAGACGATCTGCTCGTCCGTAAACTGCGTGACAAAGCCGGCAAAATGACCGCCGAAAGAAATTTTCCCTTTTTGCGTTCCTGCGTCGGCAGGCGCTTTCATAAGATTTAAAAGGGTGGATTTTCCGCTACCGGAGCTTCCGCATAGTATTACGAATTCTCCTTTGTTTATTTTAAGCGAAATATCGGAGAGTGCGTTCATATCCGAGCCGGGATAGGAATATGACAGATTTGAAATATTATAAAGTTCCATTTCTTTCCCTCCGTTTAAATCGTGAATAAAGCTCGGCTACAACAGGCATCGCACAGAGTATGAGCCAGAAAATATCCGCAGAAATATCGAAAGCAGTCAGCGGCAGGACAAATTCGGGGTAGTAGAGGTAATAGGCTTTACCGCTTGCAAAAAGAATAATAATTGCGGCTGTGCATATCACGGTCACAGACAATATAATAAAGTCGGACGGCGCAAAACGGAATATGCTGTAGGCTGTACGTTTTGCCGTACCGTAACCTCTGTATTTCATAGATCGGGCGGTATATGCACTGTGCTCAAGGGTATCCGTTACCGCAACGGAGAGAACGTGAACACCGCTTCTGATACGGCTTCTAAAGTTGCCCTCGTATATATCGTTTCCCACAAAGCGCTGTGCCGCCGCCGCTTGCTTTGCCCGTCTTGCAAACATAGGCACAGAACGCAGCGTCATTGATAACAGCAAAGCGAGTGACGGCAGTGCTTTTCCGAGAAGATATACCGTTTTATCGCTTGTCATACACTTGTTAAGTCCGATAAACCACATAACGAGTGATATTGTCATAGCGCCTGTAAACAGCGAAAAAATAAGCGTTTCAAGCGTGATACTGTTGCCGCTCGGCAACTTTGCAAGCACGGTTATGCCTCTGTTTGAAAACAGAAGATTTATAACTGCCGCAAGCAGTGCCATAGGCAGCATTACAAAAAGCGTTCTTGCGGCGGTTTTACCGTTCAGTAAAAAAGCAAAAACGGCAGAGCAGACAAGAGCCTCCGCCATAAAGACGGGGCTTTGCACTATTGCGGTTATCAGTATCACCGACAGAAAATACATTGCCGCAGTGACAGGGTGTGTTCTCTCCATTTTTCCTCCGATTATTTAAGGTCGTTGCCAAGCTCACAGGTGTAGCGGAACGCTATTTCATCGTTGCTTGCGGGCTTGTACGATGAACAGCCGTAGTTCGGGAAAATGCCGTTTACACTGTACATCCAGCCTGAGCCTTGTCCGCAGTCAAATTCATAAAGGTTGTTGATGCCCTCGATATAGTATGAGCTGAACGCAGGGGTGTAGCTTGCTTCCATCTGAATACTGTTTTCGTCACAGATACGGCGGAGTATATCGTATACGCTTTCACCGTTGTCAAATCCGACTGTTCCGCTGAATATCACGGCATCATCGGGAATGTACTTTTCAAGTCCTTTTTTCAGTTTATCCTTGTTATTGAGTATGGTTTTGCATTCTATAACGAATGTGCAGGTGTTGTCATATTTCTTTATCGGCTTGTCGGCGGGCTTCGGAGTTGTCGCCTTAGCGGTGGCTTTGGTCGTGGATTTAACGGTAGTTGTGGCTTTTGCGGTAGCCTTTGCAGTGCTTGTTACCGTGATTGGTTTTTCGGTTGCTTTGGAAGTTTCGGTGGTAGTTGCAGGCACGGTTGCTGCATAAGCGGTTGTTGCGGTCGTTTCTGCTTTTTGATTGCTTGCGGTCGTCTGAGATGTGGTTTGTAAAGCGGTAGTTTGTGAAGATGTGTCCGTAACGGTTGTTACAGGCGGAGACTGAGAATTAACAGTTGTTTTTGGAGTTGTTGCGATTAGGCTTTGGGCGGTTGTAAACGATGATGCTTCGGGCAATAAGTATGACGTGCCGCTGTTTTCGGCAGTATCTTTTCCTGCCACAGCAGAAACTATCGCTATGATTATCACGGCGATCAGAGCCAGCCCAAGACCGAGTATATATTTATATTTATCAAAAATAGCTTTCATTTTTTCTCCGTGAAATATCAGTTATGTAAAAATTGTTCCGCACCTATTTTATCACAAAAACAGGTACGGAACAAGCATTTACATAATAGTTTTACTTATTTGCGCTTTTTCTTTGAAACAAGCATAACTGCGCCTGAGATGAGAACTGCCATACCGCCTGTTACAAGTACGCCTGTACCGGGATTTATGGGATCGTTTTTATCTTCGGGCTTGCCTGAGCAGTCGCCGGGGAGTATCGGCTCATCGGGAGTACCTGAGCTGTTGCCGGGTGTTACAGGCTCATCGGGATTTGCCGGTTCATCGGGAGTTGCGGGCTCATTCTTTACCGACATATCGTAAAGTGAAGAGTCGTCCTTTGAAAGCTCATAAGCTGTAAGAGCGAGCGCCGCCTGCTCGGTAGCCATATAGTTTTCCTCGCCGCCGAGTGTGTGGCTGTAGCCGTTTTCTGTAGCGTAGCTTTCAAGTGCGTCGATAAGCGTAATGCCGTCAACGATGAATCTTGAATCTGTAAGCGGGTCGATGCCGAGAGCGGCAAGAGCGATAAGTACCTGCGAGGTGCTTTCACTGCCGTTTGCATATCTTGCGTTCTCGTCAAGAGATTCTGCAAGGAACTCAAGACCGCTGTCTATAGCCGCATTTACCTTCTCGTCAGCCGCATAGGGAGCGAGTGCCTGTATAGCCATAGCCGTAAGGTCAACATCTGCGGTATCGCCTGCGAGCGCCCAGCCCTTGCCCGTCATATTGTCAACGATATAAGTTATAAGCTCATCGTGCGTCTTTGCACTGTAATCTGTAGTATCGAATGCTATAAGCGAGAATATAACCGCATTGATACCCTGCGATGTGATATAGTCCATATCGTCAAGACCACTCAGCAGGTTATGACCTGCGATGTCTGCGGAATTTTTTCCGATTGAGGACAGAGCGATTATAACTCTTGCGTTCTCTGTAGGCTTTCTGTCTGAAAGTCTGTCTGAACCGTTAGCCTTTACTGCTTCACAAAGCTCGCTGTAGTATTTTGCCGCCTTGTCGGCAGAGAGCTTTCCTGCTCTTGCGAGTGCGATAACCGACCATTCACCGCCGATAGACTGAACGGGGTAGATATCGTTATCCGCAAGAGTACCGAGAACAGTGCTGAAGTGTTCTTCGCTCTTTGTGCCTGCCTGCTTTATCGTGTCGATAACGGCAAATCTTTCTGTTGCCTTGTCAAGAGTATCCGAATTTGTGACCTTATCTCTTAAACGCTCGGGAACTGCCGAGTAAGCGTCCTTTGCCTTTTCGATCTTATCCTTGCTGTCAGCGGTTACCTTGCCGATTGCGTCTATTGCCTTTATCGCATTGCTTACAACGTCAGCCTCAGCCTTAGCGAGAGCTTCTTCTGCGGCTGTTAAGGTTTCGTAGTTTCCTACAAGTGTCTTTGCGTTGTCGCTGAGCTTGTCATAAGCCGCTCTTGCTGCTGTGATGTCGTCATAACTGTCGAGCGTTACATCGCCTATAGCGTCAATAAGCTCTTCGACCTGCTCAGCCGCTACTATATCATCGGGAACGAGCTTAAGGTAAGCGTATACGGGCTGTTTTTCACCGTTCTGAACGATTATTCTGACAACCTTTATTTCAGACTGATTAAGTGCGATCTTTGCCTCTGTGCCGGATGCTACACGCTGATTGTTGATATAAATGTTATCATCGTCAGCGCCGGATACGGAAACGTTCAAGCTTTCCTCGATACCTGTGCTTATCTCGTAAACACCGTTATCATCGGGAGTGATTTCCTTTATTGTCTTGCCGTTTGCGTCTGTTAAGACTATTTTTCCGGGAAGCGCTGTCGTGCCGACCTCTTGCTCGTTTGCAGTTGTTCTTACAACATAAGAAACCTCTGTCGATTTCTCGTTGAATATGCCTGCCCAGATGTTGCTTGCTGTCTGTATCTTTATATAGTGAACGCCGTTTTTGAATGTAACGGGGTTGCCGTTTTCATCTACCGCCCACTTTAAGTCGAAACCGTTTGATTCGGCATTTTCGCTGTATGCGTTTACATTAGCGCCTATCGTGCCGTTCTTGAAGTAGTCAACATAGCCGAACCTTGTCGTGCCTACAAAGGAAGCTGTAGAGCTGTCGCCCTGTATGCTGCCCTGAACGCCGGGGATAACAACGCCTCTGAGTGTGACAGTATCGCCCTTTGCAAGATCGTTCATATAGTAAACGCTGGGTGAAACCCATCTGCCTGTCTGCTTTGAGCCGTCGTTTGAGTTGCCCTGATTGTCTGTCCAGCTTGTCTTGCCGTCGGCTGTCTTTTTGTATGTTACTTCGTAATCGGTGATCGTTGTATCTTCAAAGTGCTCACTGCCTGCGAGTGCATACCATGTCTTGCCGTCCTCAGAAACATACACCTGTCCGCTCTCAGCCGCACTTCCGCCGCTTACAAAACTGTTGCCGTATGCGTAGAAGTCAAGGCCGTAGGGGTTAGAGGGATCATCGGTAATGGGGTTGTCATAGTAATATGTGATATAACCGCCGAAGTTACCGAGTGATTTTATAGTGCCTGCGAGCGTCTGCTCAGCGCCTACACCGTAGGAAACGTTGGTGTACTGGCTGTTGATGCAAAGATAATCAACGACCTTGTCGGGTACGTCATACTTGCTTCTCTTTGTAGCCTTGATAGTATAGCTTTCTGAAAGAGTGCCGTCTGTTACCGTTACAGTAGTGTTGGCGCTCTTGGTAACAAGGCTGTAAACGCCGTTCTCGTCTGCTGTTGCGGCATCTTTACCTACCGTAACTGTGCAACCGTCGGCAACCTTGAAATATACTGTGGGGAATTCTGCGTCATTTGCTATAACTATATTATAGCTGAGAAGTGACGGGTCGAATGCGGGATACATATCGCCGTGTTCGCTTTTAAGCTCTGTAAAGTGTACGTTCTTTACGGAAACGTCAGCCTTTACAAGCTTTATTTTGTAGCTTGTTATCTTGTCTGCGTCATCAAACTTGTCTGTAAGATAATCGCCGTCCGAAACAGCGTCTATTGATACTGTAACAGTGCCGTCCTTGCTAAAGGAATATGCGGGAGTTGTTTCACCGCTTTTAAGCTCTGTGTATTCGCCGTCAGCCTTCGCTCTGAAATGAACGTTTGCGGTTTTGCCCTTAAGAGTAAGCGCAACGCTGTCGGTGTCGCCTAAAACATAGGCTGTGTAGCTGTGGCATTCTGCGTTTGTGCCGGTCGTATCGGTCACATTGCCGTTTTCGTCATTTCTGAAAACCGTTCCCTCTGCAAAGCCGTTATACTTTGTCGCATACAACTCTCTGCCGGCAGGAACAAGCGTGATACCGCTTGTGCTTGCGATTTCAGCCGTATAGTCATAGGGACGTGTTATATTGAACACATACTGCGTCTTTATGCTTTCATCGTCAATGTAGCAAAGCTCTAAGATCAGCTTTGTAAGACCGAAGGGAATGTTTGAAATGCTGCTGAAGCTGCCGGACTTGATCTCGTTTCTCTGTGCAACTCCGTTTATATCGGTATATACCGCATAGCACTTCAGAAGATTGCTGTTGAACTTAGTGCCGCTGTTGATATAGAAAGATGATGTGCTGTAAGACTTTATCTTTACATCGTATTCGAGTTTTTCGGGGTCGAAAGCGTCATTGTCCCAGCCGTCAAGTGAGAAAGCCGAAAGTGCAAAGCTGTCAAAACGTGCGGCGGGTCTTGCGCCCTCCTTTATTGTTACCTTATAAGTGCTTGCTGTTGCACCCTCGCCTACCGTAACGGTGATAACATCGCCGTCCTTTATTTCAGTAGGTTTTGTAAGGCTCAGCGTCTTGTCGCCGATCTTGCTTACTGCCTTGAAATTCTTGTTCAGTGCGGTAGGACGGAAATTGATGCTCTTTGTGCCGAAAGGAACAGTAAGAGTATAATTATAGGTCTTTGCGCTGAATTCGGGGGAAAGCGTGCCGTAATCGCTGTTTATCGCTTTAAGCGATGTATCTGTACCGCTCCAGTCACTGCCAAGGTCTGCGCCCCAGTCCATAGTGTACTGCATACGGATCTCATCGCCGCTTGCAAGCTTGCCGTTAGCAACGGTATAGGCTGTGAATCCCTCGTTTGTAAACCAGTCGTTGAGCGTACCCATCCAGCCGCTCATTGAGCCGCCGTCAAACGCCGCAAGGCCTGCGATCTCGCTTATGTAGCCATCGTCTGCGCCCTTCTGAGTAAAGCCGGAACTTTCGATAGCGTCCTTTATGCAGGTCATTGCGCTTGAGGTCTTGTCAAGCGATACCCACTTGTCGACCTTTGTACCTGTCCACGCAGGAGCGTCACCGCCGCTGACCGCTTCTGTAAACGTTGTGTTTTCTACAATAACACGGACGCTTCCGAGGTCATCATCGGCAAATACAGTAAAGCTCACCTGCGGTACTGACAGCAGTGCCAGTGAAAGCGCCAGCAGTAAAGCTGTCACTTTTGCTGTAAATTTCTTTACATTTGTCATAGTTTTACCTTCCTTTATTCTTTTTTGCCGTAAGGCTTAACCGTCTAATCTGCGTTTTGCCGCTTTTCTTCTTTGTCTGGAGCGTTCACGCTTTTCACGGCTTTTCTCCTTTGCTGAAACCGCCGGAGGCTCTTTCAGCCCTGCGGCTTCAAGCGCCCTTGTCCACGGACCCAGCTTCTGCTTTATAAAGCAGACCTCATCGGGAGAAAAGTCGGAGCGTTTGGGCAGAGTGCCAAGCTGTTCATACTTTTCGCAAAGCATAGCGACAGCCTTGCTCAATTTTTCGTCCGCCATAACGTCACCTCCGTAAACAAATACGAAAAACGGCAATAAAAAATGCCTTCACCAAAAAAAGTGAAAGCACAACTGATCTTTAAGCACAGCAAACATAAGCCATACAGATATGCCAAAAAAAGCATAAAGGTACAGCCTTAGCTGAAGATCGGCTGTACTTCTTCCTCGTCCAAGAGACAATGCCGAAAAATACGGGGGTATTCTGACTTGTGAGCATAGGCTCAGATACAGTAATGACGGTTGCTCCGGATTCTCACCGGATTCCCTATTACCTACCGGGCAAAAAGCCTTTCGTACCGTATTTTCGATATTCGGTTAAGGTTAAGTATAGCATAAAGGTGGGAGAAATGCAAGAGGGGAATGATATTATATTATTTTGTATAAAAACGGCTCGTTATGCGGTCGTTTGCTTGCATTTGCAATACTATTATGATATAATAAAAATTACCATAATTGTGATGCAATTGAAAATTGCATACCGAGGGCAGAAGCACAAATATCTTAGCGGACAAGGAGGGAAACTATGTTCAAAAAAGTCATAACACTATTATTCGGCACGGCGTTTATGGCAGTGCTGATGCTTGCGGCAGGCGGCGTCTATCTCCTGCCCGAAAATTTCATGGGCGCATACACAAATATGTATACCGATGTATGGACTGCCGTGGGAGGGCTGTTCAGTCTGATGCTGGTTCCCGGCTTCGTTGTAGGCTATGCCGCCTGTCAGAGCCGGATTCTCGGCGCAGTCTGGTTTGTCGGCTTTGTCGTATTGGGATTTATCAGCGGAATCAGTATCTGGTGGATCGTCACGGCTGTACTGCTTATCCTCTCCTACATATTCTGTATCAGCGAGAATGTAGGCGATTATGACGATCTTGACACCTATGACAAGCTCTGCGTGCTGATTCCCGCCTTTGGGGCACTGCGATTTATTGACCGCTTCGGGCTGGAAGGCTTTTTCGGCGTGATAGGAAAAATTCTTTCTATTCTCGCTATAATACTGAATTTTGCGCTGATGATCGCTCTGTGGATAGTGCCAAAGGATGAAAGCTCCGTGTTTGGCGCAGTTGTCATGCAGATCAAGGACTTTGGCAGTACGCTGTTCGGCGTTGTAGCTATTTTTGTTTTTTTGCCGCTGTTTTCCGTTTACAGTGCAAAGTATTCATTCATAAAGCCGGGTCTTGCCAAGGTTCTTGCAATCATTTTCGGCGGCTACGACATTATACGCGGAGCATTTGTAACAATGCCCATTTTACTCAATGCCGCTACCGGAAGCGGTGGTACATCAACGGAGGGTGAAAGTCCGATTTTTAACAATATGTTCGGCATTGAGGCGTGCTTCCTTATGGCAATGCTTCTCGGCGGAATACTGTGCGTGAAAGCGGCGTTTGGGAAGAAGTTGGGGCTAACCGCACGGTTCTGCCTGACAAAGGACGGCACGGCATCACTGCGCTGTCTGATGATGGCGGCGCTTTTAACCGTACTTGTATTCAGCATAGCGCCCGCCGCAATCTTTATTGTGTGGCTTGCCGCTGTTGCCGTTATAGTCCTTGTTACCGGAATATTTGGCGCTATGACTCCCGGCTACAGCTATGAAGAGCTTATATCTATGGGCTATTCCGACTACGAGGCAAGAAAGCTGATTCAAATAGCAGGCGGCAAGATAAACGGAATTTAAATCAACATATCACAACATTAACCGAAAAAGAGTATTTTAAATGAGTTGTGCATAAGGGGTGCAAGATAATGACAGACGAAAAACGCAGTCGAATCAAAGAGCTGGAAGAAATGCTTTCCTATCTTGTAAACGACTCAATGACGTTAGAGGAGAAGCTGAAAAGCCTCTCGGGCGCATATTGGGAGGCGAGTAATTCCGGCTACGGCGACGCTATGGCGAACAAGCTGATGGGCGGCGAAGAGGACGAGCAGACCCGAATATGGGAGAAGAATTGCGGGAATAAATATAAAATTGACGAGCTGCTCGAACTGCTCAAAGAAACGGAGGAATGATTTATGGGAACATGTCCAAAATGCGGAAGAAGCAACGGGAATGCAGCAGGAGGCAATGCCCTTTGCTGGGAATGTTATTCCGGAAGAACAGACGCTTATAAAAACGGTCCGAAAATGGTAGGAGCTGTACCGCAGCAAAAACCGCAGCAGCACACCGAATCTCAGACGATCCGGTATTCCTTTACAGGATATTTCAAAAAACATTGGTACAAGAACGGTAATCTGTATAGCGGTTATATGCAGAACGGCTACCGCCAAGGCAAGGGTAAATACACCCGTGCGGAGGATAAGTACACCTACGACGGCGATTGGTATATGAGCAAGCGCCACGGACACGGCAAAGAGGAAATGCCGGGCAAATGGTGTTTCGAGGGCGAATTCTATGAAGGTAAGCGAAACGGCTTCGGCAGGCTCGTCTGCGCCGACGGCGAAATTTACGAGGGCGGATGGAAGGACGACAAAAAGCACGGATATGGCAAGAAAACCTTTGCGAATGGAAACCGATACGAGGGAGATTGGCAGGAAGGTAAGGAACACGGATACGGAAAAGAAACCTTTGCAAACGGGAATCGGTATGAGGGGGAGTTTTTCGCAGGAAAATACAGCGGAAAAGGAACATATTATAACGCCGAAAAAAACGAGACCTATGAGGGTGATTTCCTGGACGGTAAGCTAAACGGCTATGCTGTTGTACGCTACGCCGACGGCAGAGTTTACGAAGGAACTTTTGTTGATAATTCAAAAACCGGAAACGGCAAAGAGACTGCTCCTGACGGCACGGTGACACTCGGACATTGGGAGGGAGACCGCTATGTGGTCGATTCTGTTTTACGGGGTGGAGATACCGCAAATGCAGTTGCAGAGCGACCTGAACCTCCCATGCCTGCGCCGCTTACAGATAAGCCTTTGTCCGAGCCTGAAGAAAAAGAGTTCGACATATCACCGGAAAGTCTGGCGGACTTTATGAAAAACAGCATTACAGCTGAAAACGTGCCAAAGGAAGAAGCTTTGCCTGCTGTAGAACTGATGCACGATTTCGGAAAGCGGTTTTGCCATTTCGATCAGGCACTGTACGGAATTGACAAAAACGGTGTTCTTCATATTTCAAGCAGAATGAAGAAAAACAACGAGATTATCGAAGCCTATAACGGCAGTGACGCAAGCTGTCTTTCCTGCTATGAAGCTGCGAATATTATCATTCTCGGAGGGAACGGCAGCGTACTGTTTGCCGACAGCACATGGAAAAAGGGGCTGCTTGCGGACAAAGAAATAAAAGCTTCGCTCCCCGAAGTGCAGAATTGGAGTGGGCTTTCTTCCGTTGCCTGCGGCGGCTGGCATTTTGTCGGACTGCGTTATGACGGAACGGTTGTTGGTGCGGGTAAAAAGCTGTGTCACCTTGAAGAAGTCGGCGCATGGAAAAGCGTGAAAGCAATCGCATGTTGCTGTTACGGCACGGTCGGGCTTTGTGAAGACGGAACGGTCGTTTCCTGCGGTTTCCCGAAAGCTGTGGCAGACGAACTTGCATTATGGAAAGATATTGCCGCCGTTGCCTGCGGAAAAGAACATATTGTGGGGCTGCTTCAAAACGGTACGGTTGTCGCCTGCGGCAAAAACGACAAGGGACAGTGCAATGTGGGCAAGTATAGCAATGTCGGGATGATCTCGGCAAGTGGAGAATGCACGGCGCTTGTTTTTAACGACGGTACAATAAAGGCTGTTGGAAAATTTGCAGACACCTCGATCGTTGTTGAAAAGGGCATTGTTGCCGCTGTGTGTGCAAATTTCGGAAACATTCTGCGTCTTACTGCAGAAGGCAGCATTTGCGGAGATACCGGCGGTGTGGATTTGGCAGAGTTCAGAAAAGATTTTGAATGGTGATCCAAAAGGTGATGAACAGTGCCAGCTCTTCAAAACGGCAGTGACATGAAAACGGTAAGGAACAGGAGAATATCTGTTTCAAAAGCGGAAAATCCGATACGGAGGAAGAGCACGGTGAAACTTAGAATAAAGGAAACCGCATGGGCAATCAACCGAATGGCGGGAGGTTACCGTGAAAGAATAACCGCTGATGTATGCTTTCCCTGTGAAGTCGGGGAGCTTCCCGATTTTGGAAAAGGCAAGCGGCATTTTACCATTGATGAGGTTACGGAAAACAGTATCAGTTTTTCGGTACACTGCACCGACTCGAAATACAACAAATCGTGGAAAATAGAAAAGGGCAAAGAAATACACTATCGACCACGCTCCTTTGACGGCGGGTATTTCTATGATATTAAACTGATTTAGGATTATACTGCTATGAATGCGATCGGAATAAAAATTAAAAAGGCAGACGGAAAGCACGACCTTAGTGCAAGTAAATTTTTCGGTGCACCGGTAATTCCTGCAAAGTGGCTGGAATCGTTCTCCGATGATGTTATCTTTTTTGCACAAATACGGCTTTCGGATATTGCAGAGCTTGACACGGAAAACAAACTGCCGCATACGGGCTATCTTTATCTTTTTCTTGATATTGAAATGTATCCTTATCAGGCGATGGCGTATTATTATGACGGCGAGCCGAATGTCGTTATTGATGATTTCAATGAAGCAGAACCTCGGTTCGCTCATCTGAACGAGGATTGGCTTATGAGCTTTGAGCCTGTCGATGAAGATTTTGACGGTATTCGTCTGTTTGGTATTCCTTCATCAGGCTACGAAACAGATGATGAACTGCTGCTACAATTCGATCCGCTGGCTGAAAGCACAGGCTTTCTTGACGATATAGACGGCTATGCTTATTTCTTTTTTGGTGAGGGTAAATACCACATTGACGATATCCGATTTTTTATTGATCGCTCGTAGTCATCTTACAGATAAGATGACAGTATGTGCAAAATCGGAATTATCCTGATGTATTTTGTCTTTTGCTATAGAGCTATAGGCGTAATGAAAAACACCGGGAACGGTCTTTTACAGACTGTTCCCGGTGTTTTTAACTGAAACGTTCGTGTTTATAAGTCGTTATATTAAATATACACGATGCCGTTGCTTTGTTTTATAGTCCTGTTACTTATCTTATCAGAACGCAATTCTGTCCTCGATGTACTTCTTTACATCTGCGATAGGCATTCTTTCCTGCTTCATAGAGTCACGTTCACGGACTGTTACGCAGCCGTCCTCAACACTGTCGAAGTCGTATGTGATGCAGAAGGGAGTACCGATCTCGTCCTGTCTTCTGTATCTCTTGCCGATAGCGCCTGCATCGTCATAGTCAACGCAGAAGTACTTTGAAAGCTCGTCTGCGATCTCGCCTGCCTTGTCGGCAAGCTTCTTTGACAGGGGCAGAACTGCCGCCTTGACGGGAGCTAAGTAGGGGTGGAAGTGCATAACGTTTCTTGTTGTGCCGTCCTCAAGATGTTCTTCGTCATAAGCTTCTGTGATAACTGCAAGGAACAGACGCTCAACACCGAGCGAGGGTTCGATAACATAAGGAACGTACTTCTCGTTTGTTTCGGGATCGAAATATTCCATCTTCTGACCGCTTGTCTTGATGTGCTGTGTAAGATCGTAGTCGGTTCTGTCCGCAACGCCCCAAAGCTCGCCCCAGCCGAACGGGAACAGATATTCAAAGTCGGTTGTAGCCTTTGAGTAGAAGCAAAGCTCTTCCTGATCGTGATCACGCAGTCTTAAGTTTTCTTCGTTTATGCCGAGGGACAGGAGCCACTTCTTGCAGTAGTCCTTCCAGAAATAGAACCAGTCAAGGTCTGTGCCGGGCTTGCAGAAGAATTCAAGTTCCATCTGCTCGAACTCTCTTACACGGAAGATGAAGTTGCCGGGAGTGATCTCGTTTCTGAACGACTTACCTACCTGTGCAACACCGAAGGGTACTTTTTTACGGGTAGTACGCTGGATATTCATAAAGTTTACAAAGATACCCTGCGCTGTTTCGGGACGGAGGTAAAGCTCGCTCTTAGAGTCCTCTGTAACGCCCTGGAATGTCTTGAACATAAGGTTGAACTGTCTTATGTCTGTGAAATCAGCCTTGCCGCAGTTGGGGCAGGTGATGCCTTTTTCACGGATATAATCCATCATCTGCTCGTTTGACCAGCCTGCACAGTTTGTGCCGTCAAAGTCCTCGATAAGATTATCCGCTCTGTGACGTGTCTTACAAGCCTTGCAATCCATAAGGGGATCGGAAAATCCGCCGATATGACCCGATGCTACCCATGTCTGAGGGTTCATGAGGATAGCGCTGTCAAGACCTACGTTGTACTTGCACTCCTGTATGAATTTTTTACGCCATGCGGACTTGATGTTGTTCTTCAGCTCAACGCCGAGAGGTCCGAAATCCCATGTATTTGCAAGTCCTCCGTATATCTCACTGCCGGGATATATAAAGCCTCTGCCCTTACAGAGAGCGACCAGCTTATCCATGGTTTTTTCTGTGTTTTTCATGTGCGAAATTTCCTTTCATGTTTTGCGTTTAAAAGCAGTGCACGGCAACGTATCTGCGCTGTCGTGCTTGTCTGCCATATAATTGAATACGGTTAAAATACCGTTTTAATACGATGAACTTTCAATCCGACCGTTTTGCTGTACAGAAAGGTCGGAACTTACAGTGCCTTACAGCTTTTCAATCCAGCCCATTTCATCGGGAAGCTTGCCGTACTGCATACCTGTCATTGTGTCGTAAAGACGCTGAGAGATAGGTCCTATCTTGTTGTCGTTGATAAGCATAACCTTATCGCCCCACTTTAAGTGACCTACAGGTGAGATAACAGCGGCTGTACCTGTACCGAATACTTCATTCAGCTTGCCTGCATCGTAAGCGTCTGCGATTTCCTGTATTGTGATTCTCTTTTCGCTTACCTTAAGGCCCCACTTCTTGCACAGCTCTATAGATGACTTTCTTGTGATACCCGAAAGGATAGAGCCCTGAAGTGCGGGAGTAACAACCTCGCCGTCGATTACGAAGAAGATGTTCATTGCGCCTACTTCTTCAATGTACTTACGCTCAACACCGTCAAGCCACAGTACCTGTGAGTAGTTCTGCTTGTGAGCCTCGTCCTGACCGATGAGCGATGCAGCATAGTTACCGCCTGTCTTTGTGAAGCCCATACCGCCTCTTACCGCACGGACATAGTTTGTTTCAACATAGATATTAACGGGATCAAGACCCGAAGCGTAATATGCGCCGGAGGGTGACATGATTATCATAAAGTAATACTTGTCGCCGGGACGAACGCCGAGGAACGGATCTGCGGCAAATATGAACGGACGTATGTAAAGCGAAGCACCGTCTGTATGAGGTACCCAGTCCGCATCTATCTTTACAAGCTCATGGAGAGCCTGTAAGCAGTCGTCAACGTTTAACTGAGGGATAACAAGACGCTCAGCGGAGATGTTCATTCTCTTGAAGTTTTCTTCCGGACGGAAGAACTGAATGCTGCCGTCGGGAGTTCTGTATGCCTTCATACCCTCGAAGATTTCCTGTCCGTAGTGAAGAACCATAGCGGCAGGTGAAATAGAAATATCCCCGTAAGGAACTATTCTTGCGTCATGCCAGCCCTTGCCCGTGTCATATTCCATAACGAACATATGATCGGTAAAGATGTGACCGAAACCGAGCTTTGTTTCGTCAACGGGCTTTGCCTTAGGTGTTTTAGTTTTCTCAATTTTGATTTCCATTGTAAAAACATTCCTTCCTGAAAGCGAGTTTATCGCTGTGATTTCCGCCATAGCGGCAGCTCGTCTGCCTTATGCAAGCGAAATACCGTTTCCTTTCAGCATCTGTATGATGAGAATACAGGAAAATTATGTATGCTTGCAGTACCGACTGATTGTACAAAGAAAATTATAGCACTATTCGCCGAAAAGTTCAATATGTTTTTTGCACATTTTGCATTTTTTAAGCGGATTTCTTTCATCGACAGGCGGTGCTTTCATTATGCCGAAAATAAATCGGTCCGATACCGTTTTGATGGCTTCGGACCGATTGTGATATTTCAGGTTACTGCTGGTTTGACATTTCGTAAGATTCGATCATCTTTTTTACCATCTGACCGCCGATTGAACCTGCCTGCTTTGAAGTAAGGTCGCCGTTGTAACCGTTATCCTTAAGGGGTACGCCTACTTCGTTTGCGGCCTGCATCTTGATGCTGCTTAATGCTGCCTTGTTCTTTTTATTGGTACTAGCCATTGTTGTTTTCCTCCGTAATTTTTTGCAGGTCCTTTTTGACCTTGCAACATTATTATGTTCGGAGAAATTTTAAATATAAGATGAAATTTATGGTGATTAGATTACGTTTTTCCTGTCGCTTATTATAACTCCGTCCGATATCTCGATTATTCTTTTACAGCGTGACGCGATATCCTTGTCATGAGTTACTATAATGACGGTTTTGCCCTCGCGGCTGAGCGTTTCAAAAATACGCATTATCTCATCGGCTGTATCGCTGTCAAGAGCGCCTGTGGGTTCGTCCGCAAGTATGATCTCAGGCTCGTTTACTATAGCTCTTGCAATAGCGGTTCTTTGCTTCTGACCGCCCGAAAGCTTGAATACGGGGGTCGATATCTTATCGGACAGCCCTACCTTCTGCAAAACAAGCCTTACCGCTTTTTCTTTGTCGATCTGTTTTTTTGAATATATCAGAGGTATGCGCACGTTTTGCTTTACCGTGTATTTTTCGACCAGCGCAAAGTCCTGTATTACAAAGCCGATAACGGCATTGCGAAGCCCGGCTTGCTGTTTTTCTCCGACAGAAGATACATTTTTGCCGTTTATAGCGTATTCGCCGTCTGTTGGCTTATCAAGCAGTCCGAGAATATTGAGCAGGGTGGATTTTCCGCTTCCGCTTTTTCCGATTATTGCGACAAGCTCTCCGCTGTTTATATCAAAGCTTACGCCTTTCAGCGCTTTGACCTCAGCCTCGCCCGACGAGAAATTTCTTGTGAGATTTTTTACGCTTATCATAGCTTTTCCTCCTTCACGGCGATTATAAGTGACTTCTTTTTCAGTGTTGTTACAACAGGTATAAGAGAAATAATTACGGAGATTATTCCGGTAATAATTATCGCAATAGTTGCTGTCAACGTATGCAGGATTACAGCCATTATCATGCCGCTTAAAAATACCACGAAAAATGCACCTGCCCCGACCCTTAAAATAATATCGTTTATTGTAGCGCCGCATATGACGTGTATAAGAAGCTCGGATATATTTTTTCTGACATATGTGAGCATTGTTTCAATAAGGCTCAGAAGGCAAAGCACAAGTATTATCGCCCCGATTATGATCATAATCATGCTGTTTTGTAAAAATGTATCGGAGCGCTGTTTTATCATATCGTTTATTGAAATGAAATTATAGCCGTAAATGCCGAGCTCTGCGGCTTTTTCGTTGATCGCCGAAAGAGCGTTTTTATTTTCCGCGAAAATAAGCTGTGTGGGGTAATCGATACCGTTTTCTTTAAGAAATTCCGTGCTCATTATCGGCATATATACTGCCGTGTCAACAGATGTTACCTCCATATCGCTGTACATCCAATATGTATATTGTCCGGGCTTCAGAATGCCGACTATTTCGTATTTGTCGAGATATTTATCTCCTACCGAATATCCGTCTGCGGCTGTGCTTCCGATTACAACGGGAATGTTTTTGCCGTCACCGCCATATTCATCATCAGAGAACAGCCTGCCCTGTTCGACCGTTATATTGTAATAATCGAAAAAAGCGGAAGTTACTCCGTACACATCATAAATATCTCCCGATATGTTATCGCCGTATACAAGACTATCAAGATATGCAAAGTCTACGGTTTTGTAGTTTTCGCCTATGTAATATGAAAGCTCGTTTGTTTCGCCCGAAATTGCCATTGTGATCTCATCATCCGTTTTTGATTTAACATAATAATTATCGTTGCGGCAGTCATACGAAATATCCTGAGCGGCAGTGCCGTTTCCTGCCTCGGATAAAAAATCACAGCCAGAGCTAACAACATAGAATACAAGCAGAAGCTGACAGAATATCAACAGATAGAGGGGAAGGGAAGAGCGTATATCATTTATAATAAGTTGGATTTTTTCGTTACGCATATTATTCCCTCCTCAGGCTGTTTATCATTTTTCCGCTGTATTTTACGCTTTGTCTGTAAGCGGTTACTATATTTACAGCCGTAAGTATAACTGCGATAAGCAAGCCGTATGAAAGACGAATGCTACCGAGGTAGAAGGTGACCTGCGGAATGAGCGATATAATAAAGGTCAGCAGAAAACCGACTGACATTCCTGCCACATCGGCAATAACGGCGTATAAGAATATCAGCTTTCGTATGTTGTCACTGTCAGCACCGCATATCCTGCGTGCGACCATTTCTGACTGCTTTGAGTCGAGCCACGCCGACATAAATACCCCGGAGCTTAGTATAAGGCAGATACCTGTAAGAGCTACTATTACAACGGTCACAGCAGACAAGCCCTTAGTGCCGCCTGCCGCAGTTTTAACGTCCGACTGAACATTTACAGAGCAGATTATCGTATCGCGGTCAGTTTCTATGTCGTTTCTTATATTATTTGCAATGTATGCCGTACCTTCGCCGCAGTCGGCGATAAGAGTTATATTCTGAAATATTACCGTGCTTTTTGCGACCCCGGCGAAATTTGTCGTATAGGCGTTTAATGAGTTTGCACCGGAATAAATATCCGTTCCGATAACCTCGTGATCGGAAGAAAACAGATTTATCGTCTGCTTACCGCCGATATCCATAGTCTGCGTCAGCTTCTGAGTCGAAACAACGACCTTTGGAGTATCGCTCCTGATATCATCGCTATTCATAAGCGCATACGACAGGTCGCTGTCCGAATAATTGAACAGCGCATAGCCTTTGCCGGACGCGTTGATAAGCATAGCTCCTCTTGCTTTGTTTTTCGCTAGGATATCCGCAATATCACTGTAGGAAAGAGCGTTATCGCTGTAGTTATCCTGAGTGATCTCAAGCAATACGGCATCGTCCGAAAAACGGTCGGTGATATCCGAAGAGCCGTTATTGAAAAATAATGATAAGAGAATAGTACAGAGAGTCAGAACGGCGGAGTAGAATACTATTATCATTCCGCTTTTGTTGAACAGTTGCCGCATTTATTGTCCTTTCGCAGTGGGATTGATATTGATTACATAATATCACACATAGAAAGATATGTCAAGAAATCCATATTTGTATTGAAAACAAAGCCTACATATGCTAAAATATAGTTATCATATTACAGGAGGAACATTTATGCCTACAGAACTTGACACAATGAAGCATGCCAAGGAATACATAGACAAGCTTGCAAACGGGATTGATCCGTTTACCGACAAGCCTGTACCCGATGACGACATTGTAAATAATGTGAAGCTGTCGCGCTGCTTTTTCTACATTTCGGGGATACTTGAAAAGGTTATCGAAAATGGTGGGGAAGTAACGGCGGAAAAGACCGTTGAAGTCATAAAGCCGCAGAAACGCGGTGCGGTGGTAATAACCGATGAAGCAAGAACAAGGTTCAAGTGCTTTATAAATGAAGTATCGTTGTCTACGTTCACCGATATGATAAACAAGCACCTTGACAGTGACGTTTCGGTCAGGCTTAAAGGCTCTGCGATCGCCGACTGGCTGACTGTAATCGGTATGTTGGCAGAAGAAACACTGCCTAACGGCAGACTTAAAAGAGTGCCGACCGACAGCGGAATGTCCGAGGGCATACGTCTTAACGAATATTTCACTCCGGGCGGTTTCCCGAGATATGCAATTATGATCTCACCGTCCGCACAGCAGTTTATTCTTGACAACATAGACGCTATAGCGGAAATGAACGGCTTGCCGAGAGAAAAACGTAACAGACTGCCGTTTGTTGTGACAGATGAAATGCGTGGAAAACTCACCGCAACAGAAAAACCGTTATCGGTAACTGATATCACGCAGAATATCAATTCTTTTGTTGACGAAGAAAAGTCGGGCACGCTCAAAGCAGGCTCGGTTTCAAAATGGCTCGAGGAACAGGGCATACTTGAAAATACCGAGCTTCCAAGCGGCAGAAGAACGCGACTTCCTACCGAAGAAGGACTAAAGCTCGGAATAGAAACAAGGCAACGCACATCACAGCGTGGCGAAGAGTATACGGCGGTTGTCTATTCAAAGCAGGCACAGGAATATATCTACAGCCATATTGATGAGATCGCAGAATATAACAACGGGCAAATCGCCTGAAAATTGCAGATGAGAAAAAAGGCACTGTGTCTTTGCAAAAAGAAGCACAGCGCCTTTATTTACGCTTGCGCCGTAAGCACAATCCGACTTTGCAAATACTTTTAAGTTGCGAGTAAATTGCGTGAAAATTCATCTTCCTGAAAAGAATACAAAAATTGTTTGATATTTTTCGCTCTATGGGCGGAATAATAACAATATCGGATATGATCCGATGCTTTGAAAGGAGAAGTTGATGGAAATAAAATGCGATGAATCGTTACAGAAGCGTCCCGGTACGGGTTACGCCGACACCGCAAGGATAATGAGAAGAGCGCTCAGTGTAATGGCTCTGAGAAGCTCTGACTTTGACCCGAACGGAAGCTACACGGGCGTATGCGACAATATTTATGAAAAGCCCGTGCAGGACGCCGACGATTTATAATTAAAACTTGAAATAAACCTTCCGTTGTGGTATGATTAAACTATCCATTATCATAACGGAAGGTGATTTTTTGTCACTGTCGGAACAGAACAGAAAACAGATAAAAATAATAACACTGAGCGAACTAAACCGCCGTGCGGAAGATACGGATAAATTCATCGAAACGTCGGAAAATCAATACGCAGATAAGATATCTGCCGCCGCAGAAAGCATAGCGCAGTGTCATAAGCAAAAGCCGCTTGTGCTGCTGTCAGGACCTTCGGGCTCAGGTAAGACCACGACTGCCTATCGCATAGCCGATTGCCTTATTGCCAAGGGTATAAAGGCTGTCGTTATATCTATGGATGATTATTTCGTTCCGGGTGCGATACAGCCTGATGAAAACGGCAGGGTAGATCTTGAAGCGCCGGCGAGAGTAGACGGCGAGCTTCTGAAAAAGGACCTGCGTACATTGGCTTCGGGCGGAGAGGTACAGCTTCCCAAGTTCAATTTTACCGACAATTCAAGGCGACAGGGAAACAAGATACGCTGTGACGGAAATACAGTCGTAATAATCGAGGGTATACACGCTCTGAACCCCGGTGTTACCGGAAAAATGCACGACAGTGCAACATTTATCTATGTCAGCGTCCGCACCAGAATAGCAGACGAAAAAGGAGAACTTCTTCACCCGTCGAAAATACGTCTTATCCGCAGACTGTCCCGCGACAAGCTTTTCAGAGGCAGGGATTATCACAGGACAATAGAGCAGTTCCCGAGCGTTCAGCGCGGCGAGAGCCTTTATATAATGCCGTATAAGCACCTTGCCGATTTCGATATAGATACATTCTTCCCGTATGAGCTTTCGGTATACCGAAGCGTACTTGCGAAGCTCTGCGACAATGATTTTGACGAATGTATCCGACAGGTCAACCGCTACAGCGAGTTGCCTAGATTCCTGTCGCTGATAAAAGAGGTTCCGCCGGAGGCAGTCCCCGAAAATTCGCTTATAAAGGAATTTATAGGCTGATATAAGGCTTTGCGCAGAGCCGTCCGAACGTATCGGATGGCAGGCAATGAAATTTTTTCTTTATCATCACGTTTCGCAGGTGTATCCAACCTGCGAAACATTGCCTCGGCTATTGCTTCGCCTTGTGCAAAATCACAAATCCAACCTCAAAACTTGGTTGTTTTTGACTAAAAGTGCAACTTATCTATTTACTTTTTTGTGGATATGGTGTATAATAAATATCAGGTCAAAATTAGAATGGCAACGGAAGGTGTGTATTATGGCAGCTTACAATGCAAATGATACCGGCATACTGCTTGAAAGCGGTACTAACGAGCTGGAACTTTTGGAATTCAATATATGCGGAAATTCCTATGGCATAAATATTGCCAAGGTGCGTGAAATAATGATGGAGCAGGAGCTTGTTCCGATGCCCCAGGCACCGGCTGAGATCGAGGGCGTGTTTATGCCCCGTGACAAGCTTATCACTGTTATAGATCTGCATAAAGTTCTCGGTACCGAGAAACCCGCAAACGCAAGAGGTCTTTTTATAATCTGCGAGTTCAACGGCATGGATATAGGTTTTCATGTTACCGCAGTACAGGGTATTCAGCGTATAGGCTGGACAGCTATAGATAAGCCTCCGCAGGTTTCGGGCGATTCAACATCGGGCATTGCAACGGGTATTGCCAAGGTAAACGGCAAGATACTTGTTATATTGGACTTTGAGAAGATAGTAAGCGATATAAACAAGGCGGCAGGACTCGATCTCAATGGTGCCGAAAATGCAAAGGCTACGGCAGTGACAGCTGAAAAGCATATCGTAATAGTCGAGGATTCGCAGTTCCTCAACAAGATGATAGTAAACAGCCTCTCGGATATAGGCTTTAAGGAGATCCGCTCTTTCCCGAACGGTAAAGAGGCATGGGACTACATTTCGCAGTTTTCAAATTACAACGGCGATGTTACCGAATGTGTAGCCGCTGTAATTACAGATATTGAGATGCCGCAGATGGACGGACATCATCTCACAAAGCTCATAAAATCCGACCCTACACTGAAGAAGATTCCTGTATTCCTGTTCTCTTCGCTTATAAATGAGCAGATGTATCAGAAGGGACTTTCCGTAGGTGCGGATGAACAGTTCTCGAAGCCTCAGATCGGTATGCTTATCGAGCGGCTGCTTCAGATACTGAGCTGATAATTTTTTGCTTATTCGCTGTTTGCCTATTGCTACCGGCGACAGTTGAATATCTGATTTTCATTTTTATTCCTTACTTAAGTTTGTTTCGTTTTATTTGAATTTCACCGGCAGAATGAAAGTTCTGCCGTCATTTTTTGTTCTTTGGCTTTATAAGCTTGAAGTTTAAACGAATATGTGATAATATATTAAGGCAACACCACACAGAATTTTACGGTATTGCCTTAAAATATACGGAAAGGAATGTCGTTTTTGAGAATAGTATCTCTGTCAGACGATGAAACAGCCGGTTCAAAGCTGTTCAACGAACACGGGATCTGCCTGTACATCGAACACGGTGACAACAGAATACTTTTCGGCACAGGCGCATCAGCGCTGTTTTTAAGCAATGCCGAACGGCTCGGCGTACCCGCCGACAAGTCGGATACTGTTATATTACCGCTGAACAGCGATGATATCACGGGTGGCGTCGAAACGGCAGTCCGTAAAAATAAAGACCTGCGCATTTTCATAAGAGAAGATGCGGCGACAGATTGCGCTAAAAAGGAAAAACTTCTGCGTGTAAGGAACGGACTTCCGCAGTCGTTCTACAAAAGCGATAAATATAATATTTTCCGATTTGAGCGTTTCACGGAAATCTGTAAGGATTTTTATCTTGTCGCTGTAGATAAGAAAGAAAAGTCCGCCGAAACCGACAGGCATTATTATATAAAGAAAAAAGGTTTCTATGTTGCCGACGATTTTTCGGAAGAATGCTTTGCGGTATGCTTCCCGAAAAGAAGACGTGACGGTTTTGTTATCCTGACAGGCGGAGCATATACAGGCATTGCCGGTATCGTAAATACGGCAAAACGGCTCTGGAACGCACCGGTTTTGTCGGTTGTCGGCTGTTTCGGTTATACAAATCAGTCAGGTAAACTGATCTCATCACAAGGCAATATAACACGTGCGGCAGAGGAACTTTTAAAACTGCGTACAGGAAGCATTTACACCTGCCACAACACCGGCAGAAAAGGTTATGATATAATGAAAGATATACTCGGCGACAGGCTGCAGTACCTGCGTGCCGGAGAGGAGTTGAATTTTTAATGAACGTACTGGTAGTTGGTTGCGGAAAGGTAGGCTCGCGTCTTGCAAATACGCTCTGCGAAGAGGGTATTGACGTTTCGATAATCGCAAGGACATCGGCAGAGGCGGATAAAATGCTCGACCCTGATTTCAAAGGCAGTCTGTTATGCGGCGTGCCGATAGATCAGGATAATCTGAAAAAGGCAGGAATTGAAAGCTGCGACGTTGTCTGCGCCGTAACCGACGATGATAATACCAATATAATGGTGTCTCAGCTTGCAAAAGAGGTTTACGGTGTAAAGAAAGTTATCAGCCGTATCCTTGACCCTGAAAGAGGAGATATTTTTGCTCATTTCGGACTTGAAACCGTCTGCCCTACAAAGCTTACGGTTGAAGCCATTTGTTCTGCAATCAAGCCTATGCTTGAAGAAAAGTATGTAAGTTTCGGCTCACACATGGTGCGTTTCACAACAATGGAAATACCTAAGGAGTTTATCGGTATGACTCCCGTTGACATAGAATACGAGGAGAACGAAACTCTGTATGCGATAATCAGGGCGGACAGCACTATGGAGATAGTGGATAATTATAACATCATTATGCGAGAGGGCGACAAGCTGATATTCTCAAAGGCTATATGACAGATGAAAGTAAAAGAAAGGATTTAAAAAATGCACTCGCTTATAATAGGCGGCGGAAAGATAGGCTACTATCTTACCAAGGTTCTTATTGAAAAGGGATACGATGTATCTGTTGTTGAAAAGGAAAAGGACGCTTGTCAGAAGTTTGCAAACGACCTTAACATAACAGTCATAAGAGGTGACGGTACGAGCGTTTCTGTGCTTGAACAAGCAGGCGTTGCTGACGCTGACAGCGTAATTGCCGTAACGGGACGTGACGAGGACAACCTTGTTGCCTGTCAACTTGCAAAAAGGCTCTATCAGGTGAAAAAGACGATAGCCAAGGTCAACAACCCCAAAAACGTTGACGCGCTGAAAAAACTCGGCGTTGATATCGTTGTAAGCTCGACCGATAACATCACAGGTCAGCTTGAGCGAGAGATAGACAGCGGTAAGATAAAGGAGCTTCTTCCGCTCGGCGCAGGTAAGGCGGGCGTGTTTGAGATAGTACTTGATGATACGTTCGCACTTCAGAATGTTCCGCTTATGGAAATGGATATACCGCTGACGCTCAATATTATTTCTATTATCCGCAATGAAACCGAACTGATAATCCCAAGAGGTCACACCACTCTTGAGATAGGCGACAAGCTGATGATATTGTCAAAAATTAAGGATAAAAACGACATTTTAAAGGCGTTTAAGATAAAGGCGTGACGTGTATGTAACACGCATTTTGTCAATTATCAGTAAATAAATCCTTAACAGGAAAAATTTTATTGTGAAATTGCATAAAATCGGCAATTGATTTTAGTGCAATTTCACTTTATTATTTACAAAATATTTTATTCAGCCTTGAATAAGGATAATGTATGTTGTATAATTAGACTGTAAGAAAATCGGACCGGAAGAAAGGGAAAAATTTATATGACTTCACCGTTTACAGAAAATGAAATAACCCGTAAGCTGACGGAGGTACTGGAATACGACTTCAGAGTATCACCCGCAGAAGCAACGCACACTCAGATCTACAAGGCTTTATCAAAGATAGTTGTAAACTACCTTAAGGAAAAGCGCTCAATGTTCATGACCGACTGCAACTCAAAGGGCAGAAAGCAGGTCTACTATCTTTCAATGGAATTCCTTATGGGACGTTCATTAAAGACAAACCTCTACAACCTCGGTATGCAGGACGAAGTAGCAAAGGCACTCAAGAAGCTCGATGTAAAGATTGAGCATATATACGAAGAAGAGCCCGATGCAGGACTCGGTAATGGCGGTCTGGGAAGACTTGCAGCCTGCTATCTTGACGGACTGGCAACCTGTGCATTTCCCGCAACAGGCTATTCTATCCTTTACGAATACGGTATTTTCAAGCAGAGGATCATCGACGGTTGGCAGACGGAGCTTCCCGATGAATGGTTACCCGGCGGCAGAGCATGGCTCGTACCCGTACCCGACCAGGCTATCGAAGTTCACTTTGACGGTGAGATCCACGAGAAGTGGGAGCAGAACTACCACAGCGTAAACCACGTTAACTATAAGACGGTAAACGCTGTTCCTTATGATATGTATGTGTCGGGTTACGACAGCAAGGGCGTATCAAAGCTCCGTCTTTGGAGTGCAGAGAGTATGTCGTTCGATATGAATATGTTCAATCAGGGCGATTACGCAAAGGCTATCGGTGCAAATAATATCGCACATTCACTTACAAAGGTACTTTACCCCAATGATAACCACCTTGAAGGTAAGGCGCTCCGTCTGCGTCAGCAGTACTTCATGAGCGCTGCATCTATAGGCGATATCGTAATGCGTCATATGAACGTTTACGGTACTCTTGAAAATCTGCACGAAAAGGTAGCTATCCATATAAACGATACACACCCCACACTTGCAATCCCCGAGCTTATGAGAATACTGCTCGATGACTGCGGTTATGAATGGGATAAAGCGTGGAACATCATCACAAATACATTTGCTTATACAAACCACACTGTTATGGCAGAAGCGCTTGAAACATGGGATGTTGACCTTATGCAGAGAATACTCCCCAGAATCTACGCTATTATAGTTGAGATAAACAACCGTTATTGCGCTCATCTTATGGAAGTAACAAACGGCGACAGCGAAAAGGTTACAAGAATGTCTATAATTCTTGACAACTGTGTAAAGATGGCTAACCTCTGCTGTGCTGCAAGCAGCTCGGTAAACGGCGTTTCTAAGCTCCACTCCGAAATCATCAAGGACAGCGTATTCCATGATCAGTACACTGTTACTCCCGATGCCTTCAAGAACGTTACAAACGGTATCGCATACCGCCGTTGGTTACTTGCAAGCAATCAGGGACTTACGAACCTCCTTACCGAGTGCATAGGCGACGGCTTCAAGAAGGATGCGTCAAAGCTTGCAGACTTCAAGAAGTTTGCGGATGACAAGGCGGTTCTTGATAAATTAGCCGCTGTAAAGCTGGCTAACAAGCAGGCTTTCGCAAAGTATGTATACAATACAACAGGCACTAAGCTCAATTGCAACGGTATTTTCGATGTACAGGTAAAGCGTCTGCACGAATACAAGCGTCAGCAGTTAAATGCAATGAACATTATCGCAGATTACCTTTATCTGCTCAATAACCCTGATGCCGACTTTGTTCCCAAGACATATATATTTGCGTCAAAGGCAGCGCCCGGCTACTATATGGCTAAGCAGATAATCAAGATGATCTGGTGCATAGGCGAAGAGCTCAAGAAGAACCCCAAGCTTAATGAAAAGCTCGCTGTTGTATTCCTTGAAGATTACAAGGTAACACTTTCGGAGATACTTATGCCGGCAAGCGAAATTTCAGAGCAGATCTCTCTCGCAGGCACAGAGGCTTCCGGTACAGGTAATATGAAGCTTATGCTCAACGGTGCTCTTACAATGGGTACTTATGACGGTGCAAACGTTGAGATCCACGGTGCCGTAGGCGATGATAACATCTTTATCTTCGGTATGTCGACACCTGAAGTAAATCAGCTCAAGGCTGAGGGCTATAACCCCGAAAAGATATACAACTCACACGCTGTTATCAAGAGCGTGCTCGAAAAGATGTACAAGGGCATCAACGGCGCTACATTTGAAGAAGTTGCAAACTCACTGCGTCACGCAGACAGATATATGTGCTTTGCTGATTTTGACAGCTACAGAGGAATGCAGGCCAAGGCAAGCGAAACTTATAAGGATAAGTATCAGTGGAACAAGATGTCCCTTACAAATATCGCTTCCTCAGGTATCTTCTCTGCTGACCGTGCCGTTACAGATTATGCGCGTGACATCTGGAAGTTATTTTGATCAATAAACCGACATACAGCAAAAAGTCCGTTGTAATCAACGGACTTTTTCGGGTATTTAAAACCCGATTAAAACCCCTCCGATTTTAATCCGAAAGGAATGTTTTTAATGGATACTCCGATATTCGACTGCTTTGATCTGAACTACAAGAGCCCGTTCGGAGCGATAAGACAGTTTCAGCCCAGCACGTTTTCTCTGCGTTTTTCTAAGGAATGGCACGTTACAGACCCTACTCTCGTAATGTTCCGTCCGGGTGAAAAAGAACGTTTTGTACCGCTCGAGATAACCGACAGCACAACAGACTGCAACGTGTTCACCTGTAACTTCAACCCTCAGCACATCGGACTGCATCATTACTATTTTTCGCTGATGATAGACGGCAACCGAAGATATGTGAAGCGCAGCGGAGCGAGAACAGGCGTTCTTGATAACGGCGAGCTGTTCCAGCTTACCGTCTTTGATAAGGATATGGCGGCTCCAGATTGGATAAAGGGCGGCATTATGTATCAGATATTCCCCGACAGATTCTGCCGCAGCGGCGAAAAGCACGAAAATGTGCCCTCGGACAGAATAGTGCATGAAAACTGGGAGGATACGCCTTTCTTCCGCCCCGATGATAAGGGCATAATCCGCAACAACGACTACTTTGCAGGCGACCTTAAGGGTATAGAAAGTAAGCTTCCTTATCTTGAAAGCTTAGGCGTTACCTGTTTATATCTGAACCCTATTTTTGAATCCCACGAAAATCACCGTTATTCAACCGCCTGTTATGAGCATATCGACCCTATGCTCGGTACAGACGAGGATTTTGAGCATTTGTGCAAGGAAGCCAAAACGCACGGCATAGATATTATCCTTGACGGTGTATTCTCGCATACAGGCGCAGACAGTATCTATTTCAACAAGTTCGGCAGATACGGAGATCACGAGGGCGCATACAGAGATCCCGACAGCAAATATAAAAACTGGTACTGCTTCTCACGCTATCCTTTCGATTATGAATCGTGGTGGGGCATTACAACTCTGCCTAATGTAAATGAGAACAACCCTGACTACACCGCATACATCTGCGGCGATAACGGTATATTACAGCGTTGGATAGACAAGGGTGCAAGAGGCTGGCGACTTGACGTTGCCGATGAGCTTCCCGATGAATTCCTTGACAATCTCAATAAGGCTGTAAAAGCCAAGGGCGACGATAAGGTCATCTACGGCGAGGTATGGGAGGATGCGTCAAACAAGGAGAGTTACGGTGTCCGCAGACGTTATCTTATAGGCGGTCAGCTTGACAGCGTTATGAACTATCCTTTCAAGGAAGCTATCATAAACTACTGTAAGTACGGCGATGCAAGAGGCTTTGAGGACGGAGTTATGACTATACTTGAACATTATCCCAAGCCCAGTGCTGATATGCTGATGAACTTCCTGTCAACTCACGACACTGAACGTATTCTGACAAGACTTGCAGGAGAAGATGTAGGCTGGCACGACAGAGAGTGGCAGGCTGAACGCTATCTTTCTCCGGAACAGTACGTTTACGGCCTTTCATTGCTTAAATGCGCTATGGTACTTCAATTCTTCCTGCCGGGTGTGCCGTGCATATATTACGGCGATGAAGCAGGACTTGAGGGCTATAAGGATCCGTTCAACAGACGCTGCTATCCGTGGGGCAAGGAAAATCTTGATATGATAGACTTCACAAAACAGCTTGCCGTGATAAGAAAGTCAAGCAAGGCGTTCGCTCAGGGTGAAATGAAGTTTTTAAGCTGTACGCCTGAAGAATGTGTATTTGCAAGGATTGACAAGCTCAACCGCGAGGCAGCCGTTATATTCCTGAACAAGTCGAAATATCCTAAGACGTTTAAGCTTGACGACTATATGAAAGGCGAATACACCGACCCGAAATTCCTCAGAAAGCCCCACGAGAGCGGAGAAAAGACGATAAAGCTGTCGCCGTTTGATTACGGTGTGCTTGTATGCAGTATATAAATATTTGCTTGTTTTTTTACACACGATAGTGTATAATCTATTTGTAACCACTATGTGACGTCTGCCCTCAGGCAGAGCGGAAAGGAAAGAAAAATGGGAAAAGCATTGATAATCGGTGCCGGCGGTGTTGCCGGAGTAGTAGTCCATAAGTGCTGTCAGAACAGCGAGGTTTTCACTGAGATCTGCATTGCCAGCCGTACAAAGTCAAAGTGCGACGCACTTAAAAAGCAGGTTGAAGAAAAAGGCACAAAGACTAAGGTAACGACTGCACAGGTAGACGCAGACAGCGTTCCTCAGCTCGTTGAGCTTATAAATAAGGAAAAGCCCGACATAGTAATAAACGTTGCGCTTCCTTATCAGGATCTTACAATAATGGACGCCTGCCTTGAAACAAAGACAGACTATGTTGATACGGCAAACTATGAGCATCCCGACACGGCAAAGTTTGAGTATAAGTATCAGTGGGCATACAGAGAGAAGTTTGAAAAGGCAGGAATAACCGCACTTCTCGGAAGCGGATTCGATCCCGGTGTAACCGGTGTATTCTGCGCCTATGCCCAGAAGCATTACTTTGACGAGATCAATTATATTGATATTCTCGACTGCAACGGCGGCGACCACGGTTACCCGTTTGCGACAAACTTCAACCCCGAGATAAATATCCGTGAGGTATCCGCAAAGGGCAGCTACATCGAGGACGGCAAGTGGGTAGAAACCGAGCCTATGGAGATAAAGAGAGAGTACGACTTTGAGCAGGTCGGCAAGAAGGATATGTACCTTCTGCACCACGAGGAGCTTGAATCGCTCGCACTCAATATCAAGGGTATCAAGCGTATCCGTTTCTTTATGACATTCGGACAGAGCTACCTCACACATCTGAAGTGCCTCGAAAATGTCGGTATGACATCTATCAAGCCCATTATGTACGAGGGCAGAGAGATAGTACCGCTCCAGTTCCTTAAGGCAGTTTTACCCGACCCTGCATCGCTCGGTCCGAGAACAGTCGGCAAGACCAATATCGGCTGCATCTGCATAGGCAAGAAGGATGGCAAGGAAGTACACTACAAGGTTTACAACTGCTGTGACCATCAGGAATGCTACAAGGAGGTCGGCTCGCAGGCTATCAGCTATACGACCGGCGTTCCCGCTATGATAGGAGCAATGATGGTAATGACAGGCAAGTGGAAGAAGCCCGGCGTCTACAACATCGAGGAATTCGATCCCGATCCGTTTATGGACGCACTGAACAAGTGGGGACTTCCGTGGCACGAAACATTTGATCCCGAGCTTGTAGATTGAGTTAATTTCAGAATATAGTAAAACAGTCCACTGTGTAAAATCAGTGGGCTGTTTTTGTCAGTTCAGCACGGCAATTTTTGTTTTGTTAAGCCTGATCATAAAGATAACGGAAACAAGAGCGGAGATAGCTTCTGCTATCGGGAACACCCACCACATAAGCATATCCGGCGCACCGCCGAGAACAAGGAGCGAAAATCCCCACGCTACCGGCAGTACAAGCACAAGCTGACGCAACAGCGATACTATGAGCGATTGCAAACCGCCGTCGATCGCTTGAAATATGCCCTGAAATGCAATATTCATTCCTGCAAATACAAAGCTTATTGTAATAATGTGCATTGCGTCTGTGCATAGCCGGAGTGAGTTGCCCGAAAGCGAGAACATCTCGCCGAGAGGTACGGCGAAAATTTCAATAAGTATTGTGCCGAGCGCCATTATTATAAGCGTGTAGAGCATTCCGTACTTTACGCCGTCTTTGATACGGACCTTGTCTGCCATTCCGTGAGCGTAGGATATAACAGGAGTTATTGCGTCACGCATACCGAAAGCGGCAAACAGGAAGAACTGCTGTACCTTGTAGTAAAGTCCGTAGGCGGTGACAGCGTCCACGCTTACCGAGCCTAAGATTACGTTCATACCGTAGGTCATTATCGACATAAGCGCCTGTGCGATTATAGCCGGAAGTCCTATAGAGTATATGCCCTTGATAATTTTCATATTGGGCTTTTTGTAACTCAGTTTTTTTACTATTTCCGTGTTGAATTTGATATGAAAGATAAGAGCGGTGACAAGAGAAACTATCTGACCGATAACCGTTGCGAGAGCCGCACCTTTTACTTTCATTTCCGGAAAACCGAGAAGACCGTATATCATTATCGGGTCGAGTATTATGTTGGTGACAGCGCCTGCTATCTGGGCTATCGTCGAAAAAAGCGACCTGCCCGTTGCCTGCAACAGCTTTTCATATATCGAAAAGAATGTGATGCCGAATGACATTGTACAGCATATCGTAAGGTAATCGACCGCCATTCCCGCTATTTCCCCGTCCTGCGTCTGCGTGCGGATGTAAGGCTCAACACCGAACAGCCCGACAAGCAGAAAAACAACATATATTATAAGCGCAAGAAATTCCGCATTGCCGGAGGTTAGGCTCGCTTTTTCCTTATCGCTTTGTCCGAGAGATTTTGAAAGAAGAGCATTTGCTCCAACACCTGTGCCTATACCTACTGCCACCATAAGCATCTGCATAGGAAAGGCAAGTGTCAGCGCGTTGAATGCCGCCTCGCCGCCTGTCTGCATATTCGTTACAAATGCGCTGTCAACTATGTTGTAGACCGCCTGCAATACCATTGAGAGTATCACGGGAAGCCCCGTTTTGAGCAACAGCTTTCTTACAGGTTCTGTCCCGAGCCTGTTTACTTTTTTCTGTTCCATATTTATATTCCTTTCTTTTGGCAAAAAAATAAAGCGTAAATCCGTGTCCGGATTTACGCTTTCGCTACTCGACTGTATTTATTTTAACATTTTGATTTCGTTTTTGTCAAGCCGACAGAAAAATTTCGGCGTTTTTATAATTCTGCGGCGGTAAAAACGAGGCTGATTTGTCAGATATTTTACCGCCTTATATAAATATGATAAGCGGCAAAATGACGGTTATTTCCCTGCGCCCCAGTATTTCCTGTCAAGACTTCTGAAATTTACCGCCGAGGATATATCCTGCCGCCTTATTATCTCGCTTCCTGCAAGGTCAGCACAGGTGCGTGCGACTTTAAGTATCCTGTCATATGCCCTTGCCGACAGCCCCATTTTATCAAAGCAGTCGGAGAGCATCTTCTTTGCGTTTTCGTCCATAGGACACATTTCGTGAAGATATGCAGGAGGTATCTTGGAGTTCGAGCGTATTTCCGTACCCGCAAAACGCTTTTGCTGTATTTCTCTTGCTTTCATTATACGTTCAAGCACGGCACTGCTCGGTTCGCCCTTTTTCGCACTGCTTATTTCCTCATAAGATAACTGCGGCATTTCCACTTGTATATCTATTCTGTCAAGAACAGGACGGCTTATTTTGCCGAGATAATTCTGTATCATATTCTGAGAGCAGGTGCATTTTCCCTTCGGGTTGCCGAAGTTTCCGCAAGGGCAGGGGTTCATTGCGGCAACAAGCATAATATCGCACGGGTAGGACACCGACCCTTGCGCTCTTGATATGGTTATAACTCCGTCCTCAAGCGGTTGCCTGAGCGTTTCGAGCGTCCTGCGGTCAAACTCCGGCAGCTCGTCAAGAAATAACACTCCGTTATGTGCGAGTGATATTTCACCCGGGCGTGGGATACTTCCGCCGCCGATAAGACCGACTGCCGAGGCGGTATGTGATACGCTTCTGAACGGACGTACCGTGACTATCGGCTTTTCACGGTCGAGCATACCCGCTATTGAGTGTATTCCTGTTGTTTCAATGCTTTCGTCAAAGGTCATCGGAGGAAGGATAGACGGTATACGCTTTGCTATCATGCTTTTTCCCGTGCCGGGAGGACCTATGAGAAGTACGTTGTGGAAGCCTGCGGCGGCTACCTCCAGAGCGTGACGGGCGAGTGCCTGACCCTTTACATCGGATAAGTCCTCCGTTTCAAACATCTCTGCGGACGGAACGTAGGGAGGCTCGGGCGTTATACGTTTCTTTCCTGTGAAATGGTTTATAAGATCGGAAATATGGCTAATGCCGTATACGGACAGACCCTCGACAACGGACGCTTCCTTAGCGTTTTCGGCAGGGAGAAACAGCCGTTTTATACCGCATTTCTTGGCTTCTATCGCCATGCTGATAATTCCGCCCGTGAAAACAAGCGAGCCTCCGAGCGAAACCTCTCCGATAAAGGCGCAGTCCGATAAATCGTCGTTTATTATATTGTTTACCGCAAGAATGGCGGCGATTATTGTGAAGTCGTACAGCGAGCCGCATTTGCGTACATCTGCCGGAGCTAAGTTGACCGTCAGTTTCTGACCGCTTATCGCTATGCCGATACCTGAAAGAGCGCCTTTTATACGCATTTTGCTTTCCTGTACCGCAAGGTCGCCCAGACCTACTATATCGAAGGACGGCTGACCTCTTGAGGATATTATTTCTGCGGTGACTTTAAAGGCATTCATACCGAAAAGTCCCATACCGTTTACCTGAGAATACATATTTACACCCGTTTCATATCATTTTAAGTGATTGCTATGTAATGATTATACAATGTTTTAGGTATATTTTCAACAAAAACGGGAATTTTTGATTCCAAAAAATTTTATAATATTTTTACGATTTTATTTGCATTTACGGCGGAAAAATGTTATACTGTTGGTGAATGGAATTTTAGGTTAGCCACAGCTATATTTACCTAATTTTTAAATACAGCAAACTGTGCTACCGTTTTATACAGAAAGGACAGATTATTATGGCAAACACTACAGAGCTTTATAACGAATGGCTTGAAAAAGCGGTCAAGGATCCCGATTTAAAGACAGAGCTTGAGAGCGTAAAGGGCAAGGACGAAGAAATAAACGACCGTTTCTACCGTGATCTTGAATTCGGTACGGGCGGTCTGAGAGGCGTTATCGGCGCAGGTACAAACAGAATGAACGTTTATACCGTAGGTAAGGCTACTCAGGGTCTTGCAAACTACCTCAAGAACACAGGCAAGAGCGATCTTAAGGTTGCTGTTGCATACGACAGCAGAATAAAGTCTGACGTATTCGCAAAGCACGCTGCTTCTATCTTTGCCGCAAACGGCATTACAGCAAACATCTACACAGAGCTTATGCCCACACCTATGCTTTCTTGGGCTGTAAGAGCGCTCGGCTGTGACGCAGGTATCATTGTTACCGCAAGCCACAACCCCGCAAAGTACAACGGTTACAAGGTTTACGGAAGCGACGGCTGTCAGGTTACTCTTGAAGCCGCTGAAAAGATTCTCGGCGAGATTGAGAAGCTTAATATCTTCGCAGACGTAAAGAGCGGCGACTTTGAGCAGTTCGTAAACGAAGGAAAAATAAAGTACATCGGTCAGGATGTTATTGACGAATATATTGCAAACGTTAAAAAGCAGTCTATCCACCCCGAGCTTTGCGCAAAGAGCGGACTTAAGGTCGTTTATACTCCTCTTAACGGTGCAGGCAACAAGCCCGTCCGCCGTATCTTAAAGGAAATCGGTATAAACAACGTTGTAGTTGTTAAGGAACAGGAAATGCCCGACGGCAACTTTACTACCTGCCCCTATCCCAACCCCGAGATAAAGGAAGCTCTGCACTTAGGTCTTGATCTTTGCAAGACGGAAAAGCCCGACTTACTGCTTGCTACCGACCCCGACAGCGACCGTGTAGGTATCGCAGTTCCCGACGGCGACAACTACGTTCTGTTCACAGGTAACGAGGTAGGCGCAATGCTGCTCGAATATATCTGCAAGGAGCGTACAGCCGCAGGTACAATGCCCGCAAACCCCGTTGCAGTAAAGACTATAGTTACTACCGATCTTGTAAAGGCTATCGCCGCTAAGTACGGCGTAGAGCTCAGAGAAGTCCTTACAGGCTTCAAGTTCATCGGTGAGCAGATCGGCTTCTTAGAGGCAAAGGGCGAGGAAAACAGATATATCTTCGGTTTTGAAGAGAGCTACGGCTATCTTGCAGGCTCTTATGTAAGAGATAAGGACGCTGTTGTAGCGTCTATGCTTATCTGCGAGATGGCGGCATTCTATCGTTCACAGGGTATTTCTCTTGTACAGGCAAGAGCAAAGATGTACAGCGACTACGGCTTCTACTGCAACAAGCTTGATACCTTCACATTCGAGGGCGAAACAGGTATGAAGAAGATGAACGCTATTATGGATACTCTCAGAAACGAAAAGCTTGACGCTGTTGCAGGTCTTAAGGTTATCGGCAAGGCTGACTACAAGCTCAGCGTAAAGACAGATTACGAAAGCGGCAAGACAGAAGAGCTGACGCTCCCCAAGTCAAACGTTATCACATTCTACCTTGAGGATAACGCAAGCGTAGTAATAAGACCCTCCGGTACTGAGCCTAAAATCAAGCTCTACTACACAACAGTAGGCACAAGCATTGAAGATGCGGCTGAAAAGCAGGTTAAGCTCTCGGCAGATTTCACAAAGATAGTAGGCTGAAACTGTCTGTGATATAATTTTTTTGGGAAATTTGAAAAAACTATTGCAAAACAGTTTTGTATATGTTATAATAGTAACCTAAGCGTGAAAGCGCAGTATTCTGAAATCATGGCGAAAGCTGTAATTTAGATCAATTCTAAAGGTCAGGAGGTGACAGCATGAAAGAAGGTATCCACCCTAACTACCAGCCCACCACTATCAAGTGTGCTTGCGGCGAGGTTATCGAAACAAGATCAACCAAGCAGGATATAAAGGTTGAAATCTGCTCGAAGTGCCACCCTTTCTTTACAGGAAAGCAGAAGTTGGTTGACACAGGCGGACGTGTTGACAAGTTCAAGAAGAAGTACAATCTTGACAAGTAATGAAAAAAGAGGACTGTGCATTTGCACAGTCCTTTTTACTTTATCGTGAAAACTGAAGCGCAGTCAAAAAGACTGCGCTTCAGTTTTATACAGCTTATTGTTTTTTCTCTTTTCTGAACACAAACACCTTGCTGAAAACATAATTCAGCACCAGTACAACAATGTTCGAGAACACCTTAGCACAGAACTCATAAAGCCCGTTCTCGATGCCCGGAAGATTTACAAGCAGGAACATTATTATAAGGTCGACAAACAGCGTGAACAGCCTTGCCGCATAGAATGACAGCGCCTGCACTATATTCTTGCCAAAGCCCTTTACCTTGCTTTGAAATACCCATATCCTGTTCGTGATATACGCAAATGTCACAGACACTATCCACGATATGATGTTGGGCAATACCGTTGAAGAATCCCCTCCGCTGAAATTGAGCCTGTACGTCCATTTTAAAAACAGAGGTACGCTTTCTTCACTCGGGAATATACACCGGATTACAAAGTACGTTACTATCGACACAAGCGTTGTAAGCGCCCCGAAGATAACATACATTATTATCTCACGGTATCTTGTAAAAAGCTCCTTCCACTGTGACGGGTGCAGAGCCATTTTAAATATTTCCTTGATCTTGTCCAATTACATATCCGCCATTTCGTCAAAATCTTCGCTGTGCAGATTGTCCTCGCCCATATCGCCGTGACCGTGCAGGTTTGCACCGACCATATCTCTGCCTCTTACCATGTACTTGTCACGCTCCAGCTTTACCGCCTCGTCAAGTATCTTCTTTACCTCTCTCGGATTTTTGACGGATTTAAGCTCCTTGTTCGGAGTATCGCAATCCCTTGACGTTACCACGATAGTACCGCATCCGACCATTCTCTGACCCAGCGAAAGCTTCATAGTCTTGTCAACTATCTTGTAAAGCTCAATCTCGTCCTCCTTGATATTGAGAAATCCCACCTTCGTATATAATACGCTTGACGTAAGTATATATCTTGTAAATGAGATAGGCATACCCATTATGCACTTTTTGCCGGTCCACAAAATTTCGCCGTAATCACGCTCGAGCTTTTTCATATTAGCCATAATATTTTTTCCTTTCACTTACCAGAGCTTGTTTTCGTGCGGACATCGGCTGACAGCATAAGCCGCCCTCATCTCCACAAAACAACCGCACTTACTGCACATACCATTTATAAGGCAGTCGCACTCCGTACATATTTCAAGACGTTTTTTGTACAGCGCTTCATCAGCTTTTTTCTCATCGGGAATAAGTTCTATATTCTCTTTGATATTCTGAAACGCCTCGGCACTCATACGGCTCAGCAGACATCTTTTGCAGACGTTCATGAAAGAATTATCTCAGCAACGCTGCAAGGCGGAAGCGTGAATGTTATTCCGCTGTCGCTCTTTGTTACCTTGTCAAATTCCGTGATCGTAACGTTTTCCGGCTCGTCAAAGGTGTTGTGAGCATTGCTCTCTGCACTCAGTATCCTTGCTCTTACAGAGTCAAAACTGAATCCGCATATATCCGCTTCTATCGTCCTGCATTCCGTAAGCGAGCAGTTTGAAACCGTTAAAGTCATTTCGTTGTCGCTGTTTACCGATACGCTCTGCGAAATAACGGGAAGATTATATCCCTCCTGCTTTTCGTCCGCTATACTGCTGTAGCACAGCTCTGCGTTCTGATGATTCTTATACAGATCAAACACATGATATGTAGGCGTCAGTATCATTCTCTCGCCTTCCGTAAGGATAAGCGCCTGAAGAACGTTCACCGCCTGCGCAAGATTAGCCATAGAGATCCTGTCACAGTGGCTGTTGAAAATGTTCAGATTGATTGATGCCACCATAGCGTCACGCATCGTATTCTGCTGGAATAAAAATCCCGGATTAGTGCCTTCCTCTACATTATACCACGTTCCCCACTCATCTACAACCAGTTTTATGTTATTTTCGGGATTATTTACATTAAGAATATCGCAGTGACGCTTTACAAGCGTTTCCATATACCACGTTTTTTCAAGCGTTATGTAATATTCCTCGTCGGTAAATCCGGTAGCGTTGCCCTTATCTTCCCATTTTCCCGTAGGCACAGTATAGTAGTGCAGGCTCACCGCATTAGTGTGACACGGCTTGATATTTTCTGTTATAACCTTCGTCCAGTTATAATCATCCGCACTCGGTCCGCACGCCACTTTATAAAGATGATTGTCGCCGTAGTTTCTGCAATACGTCTGATACTGCCTGTAAAGTGCGGAATACTGCTCCGGTGACATATTTCCTCCACAGCCCCAGCTCTCGTTTCCGACTCCGAGATATTTCAGCTTCCACGGCTTTTCCCTGCCGTTCTTCTTTCTTAACTGCGTCATAGGCGAATCGTTGTCCGAGGTGATATATTCTATCCACTCCGACATTTCCTGCACAGTACCCGAGCCGAGATTGCCCGACAGATACGGCTCACAGCCTACCATCTCGCAGAAATCGAAGAATTCGTGCGTGCCGAAGCTGTTGTCCTCCGTCACTCCGCCCCAGTGGGTATTTATCATCTTCTTGCGCTGTGACTTTTCTCCGATTCCGTCCTTCCAGTGATACTCGTCCGCAAAGCATCCGCCCGGCCAGCGCAGGACAGGCATCTTAATATTCTTAAAAGCCTCGACTATATCGTTTCTGATGCCTCTCGTGTTCGGAATACTGCTGTCCTCACCGACATATATACCGTTGTATATACATCTGCCCAGATGCTCCGAAAAATGACCGTAGATCTCCGGGTTTATATGCCCCTTTCTGTCACTGCCGTTTATGTACATTTTTGTGCTCATAGCTTTTTCCTTTCTTGATGTTTTATGCAAAGCCTGTTTACGACACATCTTGCCGTATGTACCGATTTTAGCATAATAACGGCATTTAATCAATAACTTTTTGTGCAAATTCCCGCAATTTAATATATCATCTCGGTTGACAGAACAACCGTTAAGCTATATAATATTATAGAAAACAGCATAGAAAAAGAGGTATTTTATGAGTTATAAAGCACTTATTTTCGACCTTGACGGTACGCTTTTGAATACGATTGACGATCTGGGCGACAGCGCAAATAACATTTTGTGCAAATTAGGATTTCCTACCCACACGATAGACGAATACAAATATTTTGTCGGAAACGGCATACCTAAGCTGATAGAGCGGTGCCTGCCGCCCGACAGGCAGGAGTATAAGGAGCAGGCGCTCGCTATGTTTATGGAGTATTATTCCGCTCACAGCGAGGATAAGACCGCCCCCTATGACGGCATACCCGAGCTTTTACGTTCCGCCCGTGAAAAAGGTATGAAACTCGGCGTCATAACCAACAAGGCGCACGATATAGCACAGCAGGTCGTTCCGCATTTTTTAGGCGGCGGTGTGTTCGATTATATAAGAGGACTTGACGACAGGATAAAGGCGAAGCCCTGCCCCGACGGTGCGCTTGATGTAGCTGAAAAGCTGGGCGTACAGCCCTGCGAGGTGCTGTACATAGGCGACAGCGGAGTAGATATGCAAACCGCCGTAAATGCAGGTTTCACCTCCTGCGGAGTTTTGTGGGGCTTTCGCACCGAAAAGGAGCTTCGTGACAACGGCGCAAAGTATATCGCCCGTAAGCCCGCAGACATTCTTGAAATAATGAGCAAGTGAGGACAGTATGAGAAAACAGTTTCTTGAGATAGGTAAGATAGTAGCGACACAAGGGCTTGGCGGCGAAGTCAGAGTACAGTATTACTGCGACAGTGCCGATGTAATATGCAGCTTTGACAGGCTGTTTTTGGGAAAGGACAAGCAGGAGCTTGAGGTCGAAAAGGCACGTCCCCATAAAACTCTCGCCGTGCTTAAACTCGGCGGTATAGATAATGTTGACGAGGCTAAGACGATAGTCGGCAAAATGCTGTATATGGATCGTGACGATGTGGAACTGCCCGAGGGCGTAAACTTCATTCAGGACCTTATCGGCTTAGAAGTCCGTGACGCAGATACGGGCAAGGTTTATGGCAAGGTCACCGACATATACCAGCACGGTGCGGCGGACGTATACGAGCTTAAGACCCCCGACGGCAAGGAACTGATGTTCCCTGCAATTCCTGAGGTTCTGCTCGAAAAGAATATAGATGACGGCTATCTTGTTATAAGACCGCTTGACGGCTTGTTTGACGAAGAATAAACGGAGAACCTATGATAAGGATTGATATAGCTACCCTTTTTCCCGATATGTGCGAATCGTACCTGTCGGAAAGCATAGTCGGCAGAGGAAGAAAAGCAGGTCATATAGATATACATTGTCACAATATCCGTGACTATGCCGGAAACAAGCACAACCGTGTCGATGACAAGGCTTACGGCGGCGGCACGGGTATGGTCATGCAGGCACAGCCTATATATGACTGCATAACCGCAATAAAGCAGGAGTCGGATACTTCTCCCCGTGTGATATATATGTCGCCGCAGGGCAGAGTGCTGACGCAGGATATTGTGAAAGAGCTTGCCGCAGAGGACAGCCTTATAATACTTTGCGGACATTATGAAGGTGTTGACCAGAGAGTGCTTGACGAGCTGAATGCGGAGGAGATCTCGGTAGGAGATTACGTTCTGACCGGCGGCGAGCTTCCTGCGCTTATACTGACCGATGCGATAGCTAGACTTCAGGACGGAGTGCTTCCCAACAGCGATGCCTACAGCATAGAGAGCCATTATAACGGTCTGCTTGAGCATCCGCAGTACACCCGTCCGGAGATATGGCACGACAGAGCCGTTCCCGCTGTTCTGCTGACAGGTGCGCACGATGCCGTTGCAAAATGGCAGGAAGAAACCGCCCTTGAGGTTACCCGCAGAAAACGTCCGGATATGCTGTATGACCACCGTGTGAACGGCGAACCTTACGCAAGATATATCCGTGTGTTTGTGCCGCATAAAGAACGTGAATACGATATAGTCGCCTTTATGAAGATGATATTTCACAGGCGCATTCTCACAAACCGTGAGCAGAAGATATTAAAGCGTATGATGCCCGTGCTTGATTCACTGCCGACGCCGCCCGAATGCGAAGAAAACAGCCGTATATGGCTGAATGCAAAAAACGCAGGACGTATTCTCGATATGTACGCTCCGCTTTTTGATATGCTGAGAGAGCACGGCATAGATTACCGCATAGAGTACAGTGACACCCCCGACGGAAAGCCCGTTGCCGAAAACGATAATTTCACCGTGTTCGCTTAAAACCGCATATAACAAATGCCGATGAAAACTCATCGGCATTATTTTTAATCCTTGCAAAGCACACCACAATGAAACTTGTCAAGAATTTCGGACAGATAAAAGAGTGAAAAATTGATTTGGAATCAAATAATTTATTCCTGAATGCAGTCTATCTGAATTGTTTTCCACATACTATGCAAAGCACCGCTATCCATCGCTCTGCACTATCTCAATTTAAAATTCCCACCGCAGGTGGCTCCGCAATTATTCATTATTAATCATTCATTATTCATTATTCATTAACTCTACAACTTCCCCTATCTCTTTCCAATTATGCACACGTCTGATATTCTTGTGCTCCAACCCCCGGTTGTAAGGTGCGTCAAACAGCAATACCTGTATGCCGTTATCGGCTAAGAACGTTGACACTTTCGGGTTATCGTCGATCATTATATCAATTTTGTATTCTCTGCACCCTCTCAGCTTGTCCCCGTTTGAATCCTTTTCGGTGCAGAAATAAGTACCGTCAAAATTGTAATTGTTTTTCCGTATCCAGTCGGTGTACAGCTTCTTGCTGTAAAGTCCGAGCGGATTTTTGTATGCCGCAAAATGTCTTGCGGTGATCTGATATACCCCGTGACCGTTTTTCTTGAAGTTTTCTATAACACTCAGCGAATTTTCCTGTGGATGCGCATTTTTACAGTATGATAAGAAATAACGGACGCCGAACATAGCCTCGCTCAGCTTTGAACAACCGAAAACCTCGGTAGCTCTGTATCCTGACGGATTGTCCGGTTCACGCCTGAACCACTTCTTGCCGTATTCGATTATAAATTCGGACAGGTCGGTGAGTACGCCGTCGCAGTCAACACCTATGTTCATTCCGTTCTCCTTAAAGCTTGATATATTTCCATTATACTATCAAACAGACTGTTTGTCAAACAGGTTGTCAGAATAAAAACATATGTGTTCAGTCGTTGATGTAATTCAGGTACGCAGGAATTTTCACAGTGTTGACCTTACCCATATATACGGCACAGTATTTATTTTTACCTATCGGTGTAAGTATTCCGAGAGGAGTTACCTTACAATCTCCGCCGTTCATTACGTACCAGTCCCTGTACCCCATCTTGTAGCGTTTGAGATAATAATATGCTGTTCTCAGTTCTGCCGATTCGGTGGCGATATCGTTCAGTATCCCGTCCTTTTCTTTCATTGCCTCAAAAGTTGCCGCAAGCTGTAGTGCGTCGCCGACAATGGGCAGTGCGGCGGCAGAAGAATTTGCCTCTATCGGTATCATTATGTTACAGCCCTTTGTGAATTTCATCTTGTAGCAACAGCCCGTTTCATCACGCATTATCTTGGTAAACCGTTTCATTGTATCAAACTGCGCTTTTTTGACTATGTAGGCGAATATAGTTATAATTCCGCCGAAAATTATCAGATAGACAAGTCCCTCGTTACCTGTAACACCGGCTGCAACCGCAGCCCCGATAAAGCCAAGCGAAATTGCGGAAGCAATTACCGTTATGTGCGTTTTCTTCGGAACATCGTCGTTCATTCCATAAAGCCTGCACTTTGATATTAACGCTTCCTCTCCGCCGGGATAATTCGCTGTATATTCCTCGTAGGTCATAGTTGCTCCTTGATTTGTGATTTTTTAGCTATAATAGCACCGAACAAACAAAACAGCTACCGTGAATATATAAAAACAGAGTAAAATTATACTAAAGTCAAACGGGAATTTATCGATCAACACAAAAAATCACCGTCTTATGACAGCGGTTTTCCTGCTAATTGAATAAAATACATCTTTGTGTAACCACGCCGTATCGCTACCGATTGCAATTGCAAACGCTATAAAAGGCGGAATTTACTGTGGCTTTCAGTCGTTGGCAAATGACTGAGGTTACGCTGATTGCCGGCTGTATGAATGGCACATTGCCGCAATAAAAAAAGCGGTCACGGCAATCCACCATGACCGTTCATATTCAATTTATTGCTCTGTGTAATTCCGCTGTTTTACTACCGTCCGCCAATTGCAAACATTTCCGAAGGCGGAATTTGGAGCGGCACATTGCCGTCCGCCGTATCGTTACCGATTGCCAATTGCAAACGCTATAAAAGGCGGAATTGTCAGCGGCGACACGCCGCTACTTAGTCCTCAAGTCCCTTGAGCGCCTGGAATTCTTCCTTCTTGATCCTTATCTTGCCGTCCTTGAGAAGTTTTACATCTTCTCTCTTGAATGCCGTAGCGGCGGCATCTGGATTCTTGTCAAGCTTTACCTTGAGCACGCCTGTCAGTAGATTAGCGTCCTCGACAATACCTCTGCCCTCGGCGGTTTCAACAAGCGCGCCGACCTTGGGAGTTATCGCAAGAAGTTCCTCATAGCAGTTCTGCTCATACTTAAGACAGCACATAAGCCGTCCGCAAGTGCCTGAGATCTTTGTCGGATTAAGCGACAGCGACTGCTCCTTTGCCATCTTTATCGATACAGGCTGGAACTCTCCGAGAAAAGTCTTACAGCAGAACGGTCTTCCGCAAATGCCCAGTCCGCCGAGCATCTTTGCCTCGTCACGAACACCTATCTGACGTAACTCTATTCTTGTGCGGTAAACCGATGCCAGATCTTTTACAAGCTCTCTGAAGTCAACTCTGTTTTCGGCGGTAAAGTAGAACAGTATCTTGCTTACGTCGAATGTGCAGTCTATATCGATCGGTTTCATATCAAGCTTGTGATCGGCTATCTTCTGAGTGAAGACCTTCATGATCTCCTGCTCTTTTTCACGGTTTTTCTTCTGCGTTTCCAGATCCTTTTCCGTTGCAATGCGGATTATGCTTTTGAGAGGCTGTACGACCTTGCTGTCCTCAACCTTGCGGTTTGCGATAACGACCTCGCCGCACTCCACACCTCTTGCTGTTTCCACTATAACGTGACTTCCACACTCAATTTTATTGCCGGCGGGAGAGAAGTAATATATCTTTCCGACATCTTTGAATCTGACGCCTATAATTTCAGTCATTTATATTCCTTTCATAACAGGTGGACTATTCAAGTACACCAAACAGCTTTGCCGGCATATATGCCTGCATCAGCTTTACATTTATATTCGTTCCGTCAAGAAGCGCAAGTTCTGAAAGCACTTCATAAAGACGGTAAAGCCTTGCTTTCGTAAGCGTTCTGAGCGGTGCGGCCTGCGATGAATTTTCACCTGTTTCAAGCTCGCACAGAGTTTGCGTAACACGCTCATACAGTATGGCAGTGACAGAGGAAAGCTCCTCTCTTGCCGTACAGCCCGATAAGACTGCGGCAGCTGAATATTCGTCCCTGCGCTCCAGCGCATCGATCAGCTTTTCCGCTGTGTCATAAAGCTTTATACGTTTTTCGTCGGACAGTATGCCGAGTATCTTGCCGGGATTTGTCCCGTACAGCTCAGCCGACTGTTTAGCCTTGTCACCGTCGCATCCGTTATATTCAAGGCAGGCGATACACTCGTCCTGCGTCATTTCCGAAACGGGAATCGTCACAAGTCTTGACATTATCGTTTCCAGAATTGCCGAGGTGTTCGAGCAGGTGAAGATATAGCGGTTGTGCCTTGACGGCTCTTCAATAGCTTTCAGCAGTACGTTCTGCTGTTCTTCCGTCATTTCCTCGCAGTCCTCATAGATAAAGACCCTGGTATCGCAGTCGTTCGGAAGAGTAGAGGCAAAGCGTACATTGTCACGCACGCTGTCCTTTGTGTACTTTTCTCCCTTTGCGTATATAACATCTGCGTGCTCGCCCGAAATGATGTTACGGCAATTCCGGCATTTACCGCACGGCATATTGTTTTCCGGTGCGGAACACAGGTACAGCATAGCGCACCACTTTGCGAGAGTACGCTTGCCAAGTCCCTTTTCACCGGTAAGCATTATTCCGTGAGGAAGTCGGTCGTTCTCCGACATTTCAGACAGCAGAGCTATTTCACGCTGTTTTCCGAACAGTTTTATGCTGTCAATATCGCCCGGCATCAGACTTTCTCAAATCTCTCAATGTTGGTTACGAAGATAGTTGCGCCGCCGACAAATACTTCAACAGGGAAGCTTGTGTAACTGCCGACACCGTAAGACGCCGCAGATGGAACAAACTGTTTTCTCTTGTGTGAGTGATCCTTGATTATAGAGATTATCTCATCTATCTTATCGTCCTCTGAGCATATAAGAAACGTGGTGTTGCCCGACATTAAAAAACCGCCGGTGGATGCAAGCTTAGTTGCCTGAAAGCCTGCCTGAGTAAGCGATGAAGAAACCGAATGAGCATCATCATTATTTACAATCGCATATATAAGTTTCATAAAGATTACCGTCCTTTCTGTACCGGGTTATCCTTGTAAGTTTGATTTTCAGAATAATTATATCACATTTTCGCCTTAAAGTAAAGGTAATACCGCAAATCAGGGACAAATTACGAATTTATATGATCTGTGGCGTTTATGCTATATTTTTGCGGCACATTATACTACAATAGAAATATCACTTACGCCTTTGTCACGGAGTGTCCTTGCCGCATCTATCGTTATCGTTTCGCCCGGCATTATCAGTGGTATTCCCGGAGGGCAAGGAGCCGCCGCCGTGGCGCAGATCTTGCCCACCGACATCATAACGGGAAGTTTCACCTTTCCGGAAAAGAATGCTTTTGACGGCGAGCAGGCGGTATGGGTCCTGATATGTATCGGAGGGGACGGCAGGTTTCTTACAAATATCGATTTTGGAGTGTTCGCTGTAAGAACCGTCTTTATCGTTTCGATATCCACGTCCGTGGTTGCGCTTCCGAACAGCATTACACAGCGGTATTCGTCCGCATATTCGCACTCTATGTCAAAATCTCTCAGCATATCAGCCATGGCAAAGCCGGTCGAATGTACCGCTGCACAGTCGAATGTTATCCTCATATAATCGCTCGGTGACAGTATATATCCAATATCCGCACAGTGCTGTTTCAGTGCAGTTATCTTGTTGCAGATTTCCGCTATGTGAAACGGTTTGTCGGCAATTGTCCTGTTGCATCTGTCCAGGCTGTCAAGGATAAGATAGCTCGGACTTGAGGTTGCTGTAAGCGCCATTGCTTCTTTTGCAATAGCACAGTATTTTTCGTTTGCTATATGCAGATATGCGCCGCCCGTCAGCACGGGTAATGTCTTGTGGGCGCTGTCCGCACACATATCAGCACCGAGCGTCATCGGGTGCAGATCTACCGGTGCAAATTTAAGATATGCGCCGTGTGCGTTGTCAACCAGTAAAGGTATACAGTGAGAATGGCATACCTCCGCTATTGCTGAAATATCGCTCATTCCGCCGTAATAATCTATTGAATTTATGAACACTGCAAGCGTTCTTGAATTGATTTTAGCCTCAATGCTTTCGGGGGTAACTGCGGCACTGAGATATTCTTCGGGGTATACCCATGACGGAGTAAGTCCAAGCAGAACGCAGGAGTTTATAAAGCTGCGGTGCGAATATCTTCCTGCTATAATATGATCTTTGCCGTTTCCTCTCAGCTTTGCAAGAGTAAGCATCGTCTGTATTGCAAGCGTACTTCCTGAGCAGGAGTACAGCGTCCTTTTACTTCCGAACAGCCTTGACGCATTTTTTTCGCTTTGTGCTATTATCCCTTTTCCGCCGTTCGTATCTGTGTCATAAAGACTGTCTGCACCGTCGATTTCGGTAATATCAAGCGGATCCTCTGTTCCCTTATGCCCCGGCATATAACAGCGTATCGTATGACTTTCACTGTTCTTTACAAGAAAATCGTGTATCGGCGTTGTCATTTCTTCAATTAAATTTGAAATATCCATCAGGTATCATTCCTTATCATTTCGTTTATCGCTTTATTCCTGTAAACAAGATCGTGCCTTTCGGTAAAGCCGAGCTTTTCCCAAAATTCGTTACCGCTCTCGTTGTGTCTGAAAACCACGAGTGCAACCTTATTTATCCCGATATTTTTCATAGCGTCCATAACCGCATCGACAAGGGCGGTCGCTATCCCTCTTTTGCGGTACTGCGGATTTACCGCAGTGTGATAAATATAGCCTCTGCGCCCGTCCGAGCCTGCCATGATCACTCCTACAACCTTGTTGTCCTCAAATGCCGCAAAGCAGGTATCGGGATTTCTCTCAAGAAATCGGTTTATACCCTGTTCGCTGTCGTCAAGATTATTGAGTCCTATTCCCTTGCATGACAGCCACAGTTCATAGACATCGGAATAATGTTCTTTTGTCATTTTTATAATTTCCATATTTCATTCCCCCTTTGATTTTTATTGTATCATAAATAACGTTGATTTTCAATTTTTTTGTAATAAAAAAAGCAAAAAAGGTTGAATTATTCTCCGCTTTTCATTATAATTATAATCAGCAGTAGTACGAAATACGAAAAATAAAATCAAAGAATACTCTGTAAGCCTTTACGGGTTTACGGAATTTCAAGAAAGGGAGTAAATAAAATGCCGGCACCTAAAAGAAGAGGCAGACCGAGAAAAGAAGAATCTGCCGCAAAAAATACAAGCGAAAATAAAAAGACCGCAGCTAAATCAGCCACAGGCTCTACAACAAAGAAAACGGCTGCAAAAAAGCCATCTGCACCCGCTAAAAAGACGCTGAAACCGCAGGGTAATACCGTTTTTGCACTTGATATAGGAACAAGGACGGTTGTCGGGGTGCTGGGATATATGGACGGCGAGGTATTCCGTGTCACCGATACAGAGAGCGTTCCGCACCTGAAGCGCGCTATGATAGACGGACAGGTCGAGGATATAGAGCAGGTTGCAAAGGTTGCAAGGACTGTAAAGGAAATGCTTGAAAAGCGCAACGGCATCAGGCTTACAGAGGTGTCGGTTGCCGCCGCAGGACGTGCGCTCAAAACCTACCGTGTGTCGATGGATTTTGACGTTTCGGATAAGAACACTATCACAGCGGATATGGTACGTACCATGGAATGCGAAACGATACAGAAGGCGCAAAGCGGGATCGACGAGAAGTTCCGTGATGAAGAAGCGGTTTTCTATTGCGTCGGTCATTCGGTAGTCCATTATTATCTTGACGATTATGCAATGGCAAACCTTGAAGGGCACAAAGGCGACAAGGTGACGATAGACCTTATCGGTGCATTCCTGCCCGAGGTTGTTGTAGAGGGCTTATATGCCGTAACCGACAGGACCGGGCTTAAGGTAAAGAGTATGACGCTTGAGCCTATAGCTGCTATGAACGTGATAATCCCGCCCGAAATAAGACTTATCAACATTGCGCTTGTTGATATCGGCGCAGGTACATCGGATATTGCGGTTGCCCGTGACGGAGCGATAGTTGCCTATGCAATGGCGACAGTTGCAGGCGATGAGATAAGCGAGGATATAGTAAGGAAATTCTTTGTTGACTTCAATATGGCTGAGAGCATGAAGATACAGGCGAGCGGCGATACGGACAGCATTACATATCGTGATATATTCGGCAGGGAGCAGACTATATCAAAGGCGGATTTCTTCGAGAAATGCAGTCCGTCTGTAGACAGCCTTGCGGATGTGATAAGTCAGACGGTGTGCGACGCAAACGGCCAGAGCCCTGCTGCAATGTTCCTTATAGGCGGCGGAAGTATGGCTAACGGACTTACCGACGCACTCGCTGAGAAGCTTGGGATTGACCCGGGCAGAGTAGCGGTCGGCGGTCAGGAATTTATGAAAAACGTTGATGTAGGCGGCAGAAAGCTGGGTCCGGAATATGTAACCCCTGTCGGCATTGCAGTGACAGCCTGCACGAATATGGCGTACGACTTTTCAACTGTGACGCTCAACGGCGAACAGGTAAGAGTATTCGATACAAAGTCGCTGAGCGTGTTTGAACTGCTCGGCTCGGCAGGTTTCAGAACTTCTCAGATAATGGGACACAGCGGAGCAGGGCTTAAGTTCACTCTTAACGGCGAAACGAAGATAATCAAAGGCACTGCATTCACACCTGCGATAATCACGGTCAACGGCAAACCTGCCGCACTTACAACAAAGATAAAACAGGGTGATGATATCACTCTTGTTCCTGCGGTAAACGGCGAAAATGCGCACGCTTTTATCCGCGATTATACAGATGATCTGACTAAAGTCGGGGTCATATTCTGCGGTGAAAATGCGGTTGCGGGAAAGCGTGCATATGTAAGCGGCAAGGAAGTCGGCGGGGACTATGAGATACAGCCGCTCGACAATATAGAAATACATGATGCAAGAACGCTCGGAGCGTTTCTTATGCAGTACGGCGGAGATACCGATACGGCGCAGGTGTATGTAAACGGACAGGTCCGGCCTGAGAACTATATACTGAAAAACGGCGATATACTCGGGTTTGAAAAAGGTACGGCAGCATCGGCTGTCCCGGTGACAGAAGCCGACGAAAACACATATACGGCAGTTCAGGATGAGCCGGCAGAAGAACAGGGCAACTTTGTATCGATAATATTCAACGGCGTTCCGACCGATCTTCCCGAAAAGGAAAGTAAGACGCCTTATATGCTTATCGACCTGTTTGAAAGAGCGGATATCGATATTGAAAATCCCACACGCAGACTTGTACTCAGCGTAAACGGCGGCAGTGCGAAGTTCACGGACAAGATACAGTCGGGCGACATAGTGGTTATCAAGCAGGAGGACTGACTTGCACATTAAGAAAACAACGGCGGTGCGCACGCTTGCGACGATGCTTGCGGCAGTGGCGCTTGCAGGCTGTACGGAGATAGATTACACGGACATTTCTTCTGTACAGGGCGAGGAAACTACAGCGGTGCAGGAAAGCTCTGTACCCGAGGCGAATATTGTCACGGAGGGCACCACAAAGGAATATAAGCTGAATAAATCGGCGTTCAGTTATACGCTTGAAGCCGAGAAAATACCCGATACCAAACTTATATCCGACAGCAAGAAATACAGCGGTGACGGATATATAACTGTCGGTGCGTATACGCAGGCGTCGTTTGAGCTTGATGTTTCTTCAACTCAGTTCTATGATATTTCGATAAGCGCGCTGTCGAAAGAGGGCGGAAGCATAACGCTGACGATCGACGGCGAAAAGCAGATCAACAGTGAGAACGGAGTTTATAAGCGTATAAACGGCGAGCTGTACGGCGCATACAATGTGGTGCAGAGCGATACATTTGAAAAAATTTCGCTGTGTCCGGTGTATCTTACGCAGGGAAAGCATAAGGTGACGCTGCAGACGGTCAAAAATACCGTTTCTATTGACAAGATAACGGTAAAGAATACCGAAAGGGCAAGCGATAAGCGGTACAGCGATGCAGGAACGTGGATATCCGGGAAAGACGTGAATACCGAGCGTATAGCTCTTATGGATTATTTCAAGAGAATATACGGCAAGAAAACGCTTACCGCACAGAATGTCACACCGAACACTAACACCGAGATAGACGCTATAGTCAGAAACACAGGACGTTTTCCTGCAATAAGGGTCAGCGACCTGAGATATTATACGGCCAGCGGTTCAAAGCTTGTGAAGAGCAATATCGATATACAGCTTGCACAGGAGTGGGCGAAGAACGGCGGCATAGTATCCTATACCTGGTACTGGTATACTCCGGTAGGCAAGACAACATTCTACCTTGACGAGAGCAGTTTTGATGTTGGCTCGGTGATTAGTGACTATGAGGATCTCGCAGTAATGAATGAAGAGTCGCTGGCACTTCTTCTTAAAGATGAAACAATATCCGAGGAATGCTATGCTGTGCTGTCGGATATGGACGCTGTGGCAAAACAGCTTTCTGTGCTCAAGGACAGCGGCGTTACTGTGCTGTTTACGCCTCTGCCGACCGACAATGCCGGCTGGTACTGGTGGGAGAAGAACAGCAAGACGTATAAATGGCTGTGGCAGACAATGCACAGGCGGTTTGACGAGCTTTACGGATTGTCAAATCTGTTGTGGGTATATACTGCGGATGTTGATCCGCAGATGTTCCCCGGTGACGATTATGTCGATATAATCGGCTGTGATGTGTATGATAATACCGATACGGCACATCTTGCGGCTATGTACGCTACTGACGCACTTTCGCTAAACAAGCGTATGCTTGCACTCACGGAATGTGCAAAAGCTCCCGACCCCGATATAATGGCAAGGGACAATGCGGTTTGGCTGTGGGCGGCACCGTGGAACGGCAAGTATCTTATCAACGAGAAAGGCGAGCTTACAGGCAACTATATGTCGGTAGACGAGCTTAAGAAGTTTTATAATCACGAGGCGACTGTTACCAGAGATGAGATAAATACTGAAACGGAATAATAAAAATAAACCGACCCGGTATCAAAGCCGGGTCGGTTTTATATCTCTGTCTATTAGCCTCTTGTGTTGTAGTCCTGAGCAATAAGTACAGACGCTTTTGCAAGCTTATGTATATAAACCAGCGGACCTATAAGAATAAGCGATCCAAGAACATTCCACAGCCAGTAATCAACTGCGCCGAACGAATAAGGAATGCCTCTTCTTGTCAGCTCGTTGCCCATACGGGACGAAAGGTTGTGGAACCATACTATATCCGCTATGCCGAATGTTATCGGTCCTACCAGGAAGAACAAAAGGCAGAAGTGCATTGTCTTCTTGCCGTCAAAACGGCTTGCTACCAGATTTATATCCTCTGAAATTCCTGAAAAGAAAACCAACGGATAAATTCCGAATGTAATGATACCGAGCAATATGAATTTCAGCAGTCCTCTGTGCGTGTTGAGCTGTCTTGCGGGACCGTACTGATACGGCTGACTGTATTGCTGATCGTATACCTGCTGATATTGTTGTTGATTGTACGTCTGCTGATACTGTTGTTGATTGTATGTCTGCTGATACTGCTGCTGGTCGTACTGATTATATGCCTGTTGATCCTGCTGTGGCTGATCATACTGCTGAGGATAGTTGCTTTGTGTGTCCATAATAATTTCCTCCTGAACCTTTTTGTTGCTTTTATTATAGTAACATATCAGGCGCCATATGTCAACATAAAATGTTAAGTTTTTAAACGATTTAACGCCTGTTATTGTTACTCTGTAAAAAACATTTGTTTGTTTTTTCAACATCTTGAAGAGATAATATAAAACGGTTGACAGTATGCAAAAGCGGTGATATAATATGAATAATGCGCAATTAGCGTTACAGAAAAATCCATATCACGAGGTGATATTATGCCACCCAGGGCAAAATATACAAGAGAAGAGATAACCGAAATAGCGCTCGGAATAGTTGCCGAGAGCGGTGTTGAATCACTGAATGCAAGAAGTCTTGCAGAGGCTATGGGAACATCGACACGCCCTATCTTTACAGCGTTCAGAAATATGGAGGAGCTTGAACAGTGCGTCCGTGAATCGGCTATGGAAGTGTTCGGACAGTATGCGGAAAAGGAAACTCCGGATATGCCGGCATTCAAGCAGGTCGGCATTCAGATGATTACTTTTGCAAAGGAAAAGCCGAAGCTGTTCAGACTTCTTTTTATGAAGGAACAGAATCATACTTTCAATTTCGAGGAAATGTTTTCCTCTATGCTAGGCGTTACGGCTGACAAGTGCATTGAGTATATAATGAACGATTACTCGCTTTCAAAAGAGGACGCTATGACGCTGTTCAGGCACGTCTGGATATTTACCTACGGTATAGGTGTATTGCTTTCATCCAACATCTGTCTGTTCAGCGAAAATGAGATTTCGGATATGCTGAGCGTTCAGTTCAGAAGTATGCTGATTATGATAAAGTCCTCACATGCGGCAAAGTAAGATCCAATATACATCCCGATCTGTTTTATGGCAGGTCGGGAATTTTTTTATCCCTTTTTCCAAACAGTTTTCAATCCATACATAAATAATGTGGCAAACGGTGGTTTAATATACTTGAAAAACGAACATTGCAATGTGTTTTCAAGCGGTTTTCAAAGCTCTTTTCCAAGTCTTTTTGCGTGGAAAAAGGCAGAAGAAAAGATACGCTGTGCAGTAGTATAATTAAAAATAATACATTCAATTACGGTTTCTGCGGGAGTTGCTATGGATAAAAAGGATCAAAAATCGGAATCGCTTAACGGCGTATACGGGACGATATGTGAGATTATCGGCTTTGAAAATACCGTTAAGCTGTACACTCAGATGAAAGGCAGTCAGATAAATTTCCCCACACGGCTTTATTCTAAGGAATATGTCGCACTGGAGGCTGAAAAAACCTATGACGGCACATCTGATTCGCTTAATAAGATAGCCACTGAGTACAACTATTCGGAGAGGACTATAAGAAAACTTCTGAAAAAGAAAAACAAGGAGGAATAAGTATGGAACAGAAAAAAATGAACAAGAGCAACATAATCGTACTGGGTGTCGTTATTGCAGTAATAGCCGCCGCACTGGTTGCCTATTTTGTAATAAGCGGTCAGAAAGGGGACGGCAGTCCGACTGTCAGTGCAACAATGGAGCTGAACACCGTAAACATTTACGGTGCCTGGTACAAGAAAGCGGGCGACAGCACATACGAGCTGAGATTCAAGGACAACAAGGAGCTGTCATATAAGCAGACGGCGGCAGACGGCACGGTCACGGCACAATCCGACGAGGGTACATACGATATTGCGGACGGAAAGCTGATACTTACAATAGTTGCAGGCGGTCAGACCTACAGCGACACCTGCATAGCAAACGTAAACGAAAAGCAGATGTCGCTCGTGACTGAGGCAAACGGCAGCGGGCTTTTCGGCGGTATCTACGACAAGGACGGAGCGGATTATTCCGTACCCGATGTTTCCGATGAAGAACCTTCTGAAGTGCCGGAAGCTACAACGACCGCTCCGCAGACAACAGCGGTGACAACAGCACAGACAACACCCGAAACTACAGTGCAGACAACACCCGAAACTACAGTGCAGACAACACCTGCACCGGAAACAACACCTGCCGAAACACAACCAGAAGTTCCTGCAACTGTTACTGACGGAACAATAGCACTTCCGGACAATATACAGTATTATTTTGACAACGATTTTGCCGACGTATGGGGAATTACAGCCAGCATTTATACCGGATATTATGCCTGCTACGAAAAGGATGGTCTTGATATCTACTATTGCAGGAAAGACTATATTGACGGACACCCGGTTATAGGACGAGGCAAGGCAATTATGGTCGAGTGTCCTATAATATCTTTCTTTACAGATTTTGACGGTTATGTGACATATGGAGCTTTCAGCAATTATCTGTATGAAAACTACGGCGATTATATAACACTCAGAGATGACGGTACATTTGGTTTATATGATGACGGAAAATATGTTATATACTTCAATTTTGATTCAGATGCTGAAATATCTTCTTCAACGCTTATCGGCAGTGGAAACATAGTAATATGCGAGGAAGAGGAATATTACAGAGAAGGACTTTAATTCGGGAGGAACGTTATTATGAAAATGAACAAGGAATTTATACTTAAAAATCTTATGGGAATTATATGTGCTGTGATAATTCTTGCACTGTTTCTTCCCTTTATGTCGGTCAAGGCGGAAGTATCTGTCGGCGGATTCGGCGGCGGAAGCGCCGATCAGTCGATGAACGGCTTTTCGCTTGTGACGGACGGCGGATTTTTCGGCTTTGCGTTTATACTTTGCCTTGCGGCAGTGGCGGCAAGCTGTTATATCCCACAGTTAAAGCCGTTCAGAAAGATTATATCCGCTATAGGCTCGGTGGCAGGTATCGTCTGCCTGTTCATAGCGCCCGGTTCTGCGGCATCGGCAGTGAATGCGGCGGCAGGCGGAGCGACCGCAGGCACGGGAGTATCCGCAAAGGTAGAGCTTAACTATCTGATAGGCTTCTGGATAATACTTATTCTTATGCTCGCCCTTATAGCGATGTCGGTAATACAGTTCTTAGGACTTAAGGGCAACAAGGTGTTTGACGCAGTAAACTCAGCCGAAGATGAAAACGGCACTGCGGGCGTATCTCTGCCGTCAATAAACGCTGACGGAATAAAGTCGGCGATAGGTTCAGTGAATGCCGACAGCATAAAGAATATGGCACATAATGCCGCAGGAAGCATCGCAGGTGCGGCAGAAAATCTCAAGGACAAAGCGTCGCAGGCGGCGGCAAATATGCAGAATCATTCAAGCACAGCGTCTGCAAAGAAGGAAGATCCGCAGGCTGTAATGGATCAGATAAAACAGCTTCACGAAATGAAAGAAAACGGTATACTTACGGAAGAAGAATTTGCAGAAAAGAAGAAGGAGTTCCTTGAACGGCTGTAAGCGATTGAATTCCTGACATGAATAGTGTATAATTATATATATACTATGATATACACAAACGGAGGAACGGCAATGGGAAAAACGTCAAACTGCCTTAAAATGCTGCAGATCTTAAGCTCGGGCAGAGTGTATAAAGGTCAGGAGCTTGCGGAAATCCTTGAAACAAACGTCCGCAATATAGCCGAGTACCGCACAGAGCTTGAAATGGCAGGTTATTATATAGAGGGTATCCCCGGCAAATACGGCGGATATCGTCTGATAACGCAGAGCGTGATCCCTACGGTAAGGCTCAATGAAGCTGAACAGCGCGCGTTATCCTCCGGAGCAGAATATCTTAAGAGCCGCAACGATTTTCCTTACTCAAGCGATTATGAAAAAGCGATGGGAAAGGTCTTTGCGGCGGTAAAGCACGAACAGCCGCAGGAAATATCCGTTGCCAATCGTTTTCCGCTTGCCGTTGACGAGCAGGAGCTTAGCAGACGGTATGATACGGTGGCACAGTGCATCGCTCACAGAAAAGAGCTTGAGATGGATTATCTGTCGCTGTCAAACAAGGTGTCGCACCGCCGCTTCGATCCGTATAAGCTGTTTATGTATAACAATGCGTGGTTTATGCTGGGGTATGATAAAAAGTCGTACGAAATCCGCTATTTCAAGCTGAGCCGTATTCAGTCGATGGTTGTCACGGAAAACCGCTTCACAGTTCTTGCGACATACAAGGAAAGCGACTATCTTGACGATTTCGGTATGAAAAAGAACGGCGAATGGTATGAGATAGTTATGCTGCTGCACGGCAGATATGCGATGCTCGCCCGTGAACGTATCTACGGCAGAGATCAGACAGTTACGCTGATAGACGAAGATACAACAGAGCTTCGTTGCACAATGCAGAACGAGGAGAATATCATGTGCTTTGTGATGGGGTTCGGAAGTCACTGTGAGGTCGTTTCACCGCAGTGGTTGAAAGACAGGGTGAAAGACGAGGCGGAGAATATATTAAAGCAAAGTACACAGTAATCCATATTATGCAAAAAATCACCCGATGCTAAAATGCATCGGGTGATTCAGTCTGTCGATAAACCCACGCACCGCCAAAAATACAGATAAATAATCTGACGCAAAATTAAAATAGGATAAGTAATAGAATTTCGCACAGCCGTAAAAAACGGCTGTGCGAAAGCATTTTTGCTTATAGCGTCAATCGCCCCTCAACGTACCTTTGTACGCTTATCGGGGCGATTTCCTTGTATGCGTGTGTTTTTCGACGTCTGCATCGTGCCGAAAAATACTTTTTCGACACGATGAGCACCCTTTGAAAACAAAAGGTGCTGTTGCTTTATTTGTTATGCTTTTTCAATCGGTATCCATATCTCCGAGTAGGTATCCTCAGGCTTGTCTGCGGGCGGAGTATACATTTCAAGGTTGTAATATCCGCTCAGCTTATAGCCCTTAAGATTAGGAAGCCATTCGCTCCATATCTTTGTGTTAAGGCTTTGCAAAGCGTTTGGTAATGCGCCTTTGCAGGGAAATACAGCCCACGTTCCGGCAGGAAAGGTATACGTTTCGCAACCGTCGGGAATGTCCTTCCACGGAAGATAAGCGTCCGCTATCATATAAGTGAATGTTTTCTCGTCGCAATATATACACGCTCCGAAATCTCCTCGGATTTTTTCACCGCCGCCGTTTTTATAATGCTCGTCCCAGAGCGTTGGGATAACATTATAGGATATTGAAGTGTCGTTTTCAATAGGTGTTGTCACGCCTACAACGGTAAATGCAGGCTTTTCGGTAATTCTGTAATCAATCATAGTTCCGCCCTCCAGTGTAAGTTTAAGCTTTATAGGTGCAAAGGAGCGCAGTACAGTGCCGTGTTCCTTTGCGGCGGAAGGGGTAATTCCGTGAAACTTAGTGAACGCACGGGCAAAGCTGTCGGGCGAGTCGTATCCGTATTTTAACGCAACGTCAATAACCTTTGCGTTTCCTTGCGACAGCTCCTCGCCGGCAAGAGAAAGCCGCCTGTATCGGATATATTCGCCTATTGTGAAGCCGCACAGCACACAGAATATCTTCTGAAAGTAAAACGTTGAAACAAACGCTTTTTCAGCCGCCTTTTCAATGTTAATTTCGCCGTCCAGATTATTTTCAATGTAGCTTACTGCCTCGCCTATTCCTGCGGTCCAGTCGTTCATGCTTATCGCCCCTTTCCATGATTGAATTATATCACGGTATTCCTGATATTACCCGACATTTATTGCAATTATCGGCAGGATGTTAAAAAACAGCCCCGCTATGAAACAGGGCTGTTTTTTTAAATCGGTTCTTTTACCTCGTCAGTTTTACCCAGCAAAGTATTTTTCAGATATTTCTCTGCCTCCTGCACCGGCATAGGCTTTGCATAAAGATAACCCTGAGCCGTGTCACAGCCGCAGTTTTCCAAAAACTGCGCCTGATCGTCTGTTTCAACACCCTCCGCAATAAGCCCCAGACCAACGTCCTTAGACATTGAGATGGTGTGCATTATTATCTTCTTTCCGCGTTCATTTGACATATGCGTTGAGAAGAATTCACGGTCGAGCTTCAGCACGTCGAATCTTGTATCCTGAAGCGTGTTCAGCGAGGAGTAGCCCGAGCCGAAGTCGTCCATAAGGAGGGTAAATCCGTGCTCTTTTATTTTCTCTGTCATACGCAGGGTTGCATCATTTTCTATGCTTTCGGTTATTTCAAGCTCAAGCAAGTGCTTTGGCAGTCTGTATTTGTCAATCAGCCCGTCAAGGACATCGAGAAATGATTCATCGTCAAGGTTTGCGCGGGAAACATTGACAGAGATCGGAAGCGGAGTGAAATGTCTGTCTATCCAGTCACGCAGTACCATGCAGGCGCATTCCCATACATAAGCGTCCAGCTTTGTGATAAATCCGTTTTCTTCAAACAGCGGTATGAAACTGTCGGGATATATCATTCCGCACTCGGGACTCTGCCACCTTACAAGCGCTTCATAGCCGATAGCTTCGCCGCTTGATATGCTGAACTTAGGCTGCAGATAGATGATAAATTCGTTGTTTTCTAAAGCCTTTTTCATATGCGATTCGACAAACTTACGTTCCTTTATCGCCTTCTGCATATTCTTGTTATAGAATGCAACGCTTTCAAGAGCGTTTTTTTTGATAGATTGTCTTGCCATAGCGGCACAGTCGCACATCGTTCTGACAGATATACTGCGGTCGTCTATCTGATATATGCCGAATACAAATTCATAGCTGTATTCGCGGAAGCCCTTGAGATTGAGTTGCAGTTCCGATACGGTCTTTAAAATGTCGTCTTTATCCGTGTATGGTGTAAGCAACATAAATACATCGCCGCTCATCCTTGCGCTCAGTCTGGGATTGCTACAATAGTTGTTCAGCTGACGTGTCAGGAAATGGAGCATTTCTGTTCCTGCGTCTTCACCGTAATTTTCGTTTATCAGCTTGAAACGCTTCACGTCAAACTGTATAAGCGCAAATTTTGTATCCGGGTATGCGTTAAGGCGCTGTGATATCATATCGTGGAACATTATCGGATTATCGGTCGTTGTGTAATAATCCTGTATTTCGAGGTTCATTATTTCATCGGTTTCAAGCGTTCTGATGTAGCCTGCAACTTCTTCCATTTTTCCGTTTTTGCCGGCAAGATAAACATCGATACGGTACCAGACAGGCGTTGCACCTTCAATTTCACACAGCCGTATATTCACGCTAAGCGATTTCTTTGTTATACCGTCGTTGAAAGATTTTTTTATCTTATGGCAGAAGCTGTCAAACAGTAGCTTGTCATCGGGATATATTGCGCCGCTGAGCCAAATTGCACGTAGCGGTCTGACAGAAGACGAAAGCAGGCATTTCGGCGTACATTTGTTCTCCATCACATACCACTTGAAATCTATATAGCTAATATAGAAGTAGGTGCACTTGTCAAAATCGGCAAAAATCTCGTGCATTCGCTGAACATAGTCCTGCACGGCAGATTTTACTTCATGCCGGATCTGCTGTGCTTCCGTTGCAGGGACAAGTCTTGCCTTTTTAAGGCGTTTCTGCTCATACATAAGGTGGTCTGTATTGCGCATAAGCTCATTGATATCATCAATGCCGGTCACAGTGCCGTATGATCCGCCCACGCTTATCGACACCTCATACGGCTTTCCTGCACTGCGGTTGAATTTGTCGATTTCCGTCTGGATCTCAGCGATCAGCTGTGACAGCTCACGCTGTTTATCGGTGTTGTACGGTACGGTAAGTATAAATTCATCACCGCCGAAACGCGCGCAGATACCGTTTTTTCCACAACCTGCTTTTATGGCGTTTGCAACGGCGCTTATAGCAATGTCACCCTCCGAGTGACCGTATGTATCATTGATTTCTTTAAGTCGATCCATATCGCACGATACAAGAATAACGTTACATTCTTTGTTTCCGTGCATAATAAGCTCGCTTACACGTTCAAAATATCCTCTGCGGTTGTATATACCGGTAAGCGGGTCTATGGAATGCGTCAGTGACAGCTCGTTGTTTGCTCTTCTCAGAAGATATTCTATACGGAAATTTTCCAATGCCTGATTTATCGAGCCGACAAGTCGCTGTACATAGTAGAAACCGCCGGGATATACAAGCAGATCATCGGCTACAGCCGCATAATATCCTATGACCTGTTCCTGGAAGTGAAGCGGCATAAATATAATTGTACGGTATCTTTTCAGCATTTCACCCAGGTTTGGCGTTATGTTCTTGGTAAGATACGGAATGTTATATTGATACTGCTCCCACGTTCTTATTACATAGGCAGTCATTTTTTCGGTAAATACGCTGTGATACGCTTTTGGTATCACGGGGGAGTTATCCGTCAGAAAGTCATCGTTAAGGCAGAGTGCGGAACGGTAATTGAAATATTTGCCCATTGCCTTTGTAAGCTCACCTATTTCGTTGCAGTTGACCGTATGGGTGTACAACGAAGCCATTTTACTCTCGGCGTCTGACAGCGCAAGGTCGTATTCGTTCATACGTCTAAGCTTTTCGTTTGTGTATGAATTGTCAAACTCGCGGCATCCGCAACTCTGACCGTGAATAAACGCAAAATGTATATGCTTTTCTGTCGGCTCTTCGTTACCTTTAAGGTAACCGTAAGCGGTATCTGCAACGGTTTTTGCAAGTTCATCCGCATCCATGATTGATGTTGTAAGACGCGTAGTCGAGTAAAGGCGCTCCTGATAGATTGAGTCAAAACCGGTAACTATTATATCATCGGGCACTTTTATGCCGTGAGCCTCGAACGTCTTCATCGCCGCTATCGCCATACTGTCATTGGCGCATATAACAGCCTGCGGCAATTTTCTTCCTGAGGCGATCATAGTATTTATCACATTTTCGGTCGGAGTTTCCCAGAAGTCTCCGTAACCCAGCATAGTCTTTTCGTCAAAGGCCATATTGTGACGGCTGAGCACGGTTTTAAACGATTCTATTCTTTCGTCTGAAAAAGAATTGCCTTTGATCCCTGCCATAAAGAACAGGTCATCGCAGTTATGTACTGTTATGACGTGTTCGATGACTTTTTCAAGTGAGTCGCCGTAATCGTAAGTAATATTCGTGCAGTTGTTGTACTTGCCGTCAAGAATAATTACAGGAACTTCAGCTGCCTGCGCATATCTGATTATAGTATCGCATACCCAGTTGCTCTTTATGGTTTCCGGCATAAGGATAAGAACGTCAAGCATATTTAAATTCAGAAGGTGATATACGCTTGCCTCACCCTTTGAATAAGGCGTGTCATTGTACATATTCGTGAACGCATTGAATATCATTACCTTGAAGCCTCTTTTGCCCAGAGCATCGGATACGACCTTGGTAATATGTGCTGTATGGTCTTCCTGAATTCCTGCAAGGCAGATGCCGGCTACAGCGTATTTATGAAATTTTCCGGTGAACAAGCTACTCACCTTCCTTTTTGTCAAACTGTATAACATAGCAAGTGATAATATAGTTTAATTGTACCATAAAATAGAATTAAAGTCAAGATAATAGTAGAAGTTGCACAAAAATGCATAAAAACGATGCACCGTAAATACGATGCATCGTTTTGTATTATCAATATTTTCTTACGTTCTGCACCGCCATCATAACAAGCGCCGCCACAGTGTTGTAAAGTGTTATTACGCTTGGAGTAAGCAGTGACATCTGTCTTAACAGTACCATTATCAGTACCAGCAGAAGTCCGAGCGCCGATGTACCCAGCATAACCGCCTTTGATACCGAGAAGTCACGGACAAGGCTCTTTGCCGCCATAACACCTCTTGCAAATGATGTGAAAGTGCCGCAACATGAGAGTCCGCCGTTTCCGCGTGAGGTGTACTTTGTGCTTTCGCTGTATTCTTCATGGGCTTCATGAGGGAGCACTTTTATAAGCGAAGCGTCAAGCTCAAACAGGTCTGCAAGATTTTCTACTGTTACCAGCGAGTCGGTAGTATGCACAAGCACGGTTATTCCTCTGGACTGAAGCTCGCTGAGAGTGGCACGGATCTCGGGGTTTGCGGTCATGCCGACTACAAACATCGCAACTATCTCTCCGCTTACCGCAAGGTAGACCGGTTCAAGCCCCTCAGGGCAGTACTTGCGTTCGTTCTTTTTGTTGGGAAGGTCTATGCTGTGGGTTTCCATAAGTGCTCTGCCGCCAAGCATTACACGCTTTGTGCCTATCCAACCGGTAACGCCGCAATTATCTTCGTAAATACAGTTGTCGACCTTTTTCAAAAGATCCTTGTTACCGAGCGTCATATCATAGAACGGATATGAAAGTATTCCGTCGGTATGTATTGCAAGGCTTGCCGCCATAAGTATCGCTTCGTCAACACTTGTCTTTACAACAGAGTTTTTCTTCTGCCAGCGCTTGAGCTTCTTTACCTGCACGCTTCCTGCAGGGAAGAGCGCCTTTGCGTCAACCATAACGGTATTTACGTCTGAAAACTCTACAGCCGCATCATATCCCAGAAGAGCGGCGTTGCATTCGCTCAGCTTCTTTGAAGCGCGTGCGAGCGGTCTGTTTACAACGAGCAGAAGTGAGAACGGCACCACGACCGATATGGTTGCCACTGCCGCTGAAATTGCCCAGTATAAAGGATTTTCTGCACCGCTTGTTGAAAATTCGCTTCCGAACGGATTTAAAAACGCGAGTACGCCGGCTACAAGACCTGCCGCTACAGACGCAACTATAAGCTTGACCGACATTCTGTCGGCTTCATCGTCACAGTAGCTTGATTTGAGAAAATCTGTCAGGAATTCGGTCTTTCGCATTGCCGCAATTACGGGAAGGCGGTCGCCGACCGCTCTTGTGAGAGCTGAAACACGTTCTTCTCCGTCTATTACCTCAGCGTAATATTTCTGACTGTCGCCCGATACAAATTTGAAGTTGCGCTTTGCACGGGATATCATATATATCTTGCCGATAGTGTTGAACATAAGTCCTACAAGCGCCGTTGACAGATATATGAACGAATGACCTAGCTTGAATGTCTGTACATCGACAAGCGCAATAACACCGCCGATAAGAGCAAACGCCGAAGTCAGCGCACATACGGAGTCGCAGTCCGCTTTACCGGTGAAAAGCTTTATTGCGCCGTTGCTGATAGCGGTCGAGCATATCGCAAATCCGAGTACACCGAGTACCAGATAAATGTATATCAATGAGTTGACATCGCCGGTAGTTCCGTTTATGAAGTTGAAACTTGCGCCGAGTCCGAGCTTTGCAAACAGATTAAAGTCGTTGAGCGCACTTATTATAACGCTTATGGCTGTAATTACGGTCAGCAGTCCGAGCCTTATTCTAAGTCCCTTGTGGCTTGCGCAAAGGTCAGCCCATATCTGTCCGGTGCTGTCATAATCCTCAAATTCTTCTTCCTGTGCAGGCTCTTCTTCCTGTTCGGGTGTGTCGTCTTCAAGAACAAAATCCTTGAGCTTGTGCTTTTTTGCTGCCGCAAGTTCAGCCTGCTTTTCTTCTTCTACAACAGGGTTTTCGGTAGGAATAGCGCCGGTCGCTTCTATGATCTGTTTCTGATAATCTATATTCAGCGGGTGCTGAAGCGTCTGCTTGCCGCCGTTTATCGTATTCAGTGTTATTGTACGGTGAGCTCTGACGTTTTCCTTTCTCTGCTGAGCAAGGTTCTTGTTGAGCTTTTCGATAAGGTTATCGGTGGTTTTCTTGCCACGATATTCCTTTACCGTTTCTTCGTCGTTTTCTTCATCGTCCGATGCGCTTTCGTTTGCAATTTTCATATCGGCGGTTTCGCTTATCTTTTCGGCAAGAGCTGTCTTCTGCGGAGCTATCGCCTTTAAGTCATCGCCTGCGATACCCTGCGTGTTTCCCGCATACATATTGCTGAGTTCCGCTACGGAAACAAGCTCTTTCTCCTTTACCTGCTCGTTGACTTTTTCTTTTACTTCAAGCGGATTCACAAGTGCCAGCATATCGTCCGGATTCGTGTTTTCACGTTCCTTTTCCAGCATCATTCTGCGCTTTTCTTCATCGCTTACGATATCTTTTTTTATTTCGTGTACAGGCTCCGGCGGTTCGGACGGCTTTACCGGGGTTGGCTTTTCGGCTTCTGCCGCCGCCTTTGCGTTTGCCGTGTGCTCGTCAATGTCTATTTCGCTGCTTTCATCGGATACCATAAAGTGATCCGTTTCACTCAGTACCTTGTCAACATCGCTTTTTTCGCCTGTTATTTCGTCAATGTCGGCATTGGTATCTGAAGCGTCGGTAATTGCCGACCCGTTTATGTATTCGGCGTCAACTTTTTCAGTGTTTCCGTCTTCTTCACGAATGTATACCCCGTCGTCGGTGCCGTCAAGACCCTCTATAATTGCCGTAGCGGTTATATCGCTGTGTCTTGGCGGTATATCGCCGTTGTCCTTATCGGCTGTAATGTTATCGGCGGATGAAGAACCGCTCTTTTTTGCGTCAAGCTCCGCTAAAATATCGTCAATTGAATAATCAGCCATATCAAGCGTCCTTTCTCATATTTATATTATCGGGATTATCTGTATTTTACGACCTCGTACATCAGTATGCCTGCGCATACGGAAGCATTGAGCGAATTTACCTTTCCGAACATCGGCAGGGATAATACAACGTCGCAGTTTTCCCTTACAAGCTTTCCGAGCCCGAAGCCCTCACTTCCTATTACAAGAGCTACCGGACCGGAAAGGTCAGCCTTGTCTATCGGAGTGCCGTCTGCCTCTGCACCGTATATCCATACTCCGTGCTTTTTCAGCGTCTTTATGGTGTCGACAAGGTTTGATACTCTTGCTATGTTTACCCAGGCGGCGGCACCGGCAGAGGTCTTGAAAACTGTCGGATTAACCGTTGCACTGCGTCTTTTCGGAATGATAACGCCGTCGGCACCCGACGCTTCTGCGGTACGGATTATAGCGCCCAGATTATGCGGATCCTGTATCTCGTCACATATTATAATGAACGGCGGTTTACCCTTGCTTTCGGCACTTGCGAGTATATCTTCAACAGTACAGTATGTCACAGCGGAAAGGCAAGCCGCAACGCCGCCGTGCTTGTCACCGCACATAGCCTTAAGCTTGTCCTCGCCGACATCTTTGATTACTATACCTTGCTTTTTCGCAAGAGCTATTATTTTGTTCATGCCCTGTGAGTTTTTCAGCAGATATACCGTGTCTACCGACCTTTCGGCTTTGAGCGCTTCGGTCACAGCGTTTTTACCGTATATTATTTCCTCGTTTGAAGTTGATTCCATTGTTTTACCTCTCGTATCTGCATACAGATATGCAGATTAAGTATATCATAAACCGCCTGTTATTGCAAGCGAAATAAGGCTCAGAGGGCATCTTTCACAATTTTTTCACGTTATGGGCATATCAGAGCGGAGCCGTTTGGCAAGACGAGGTCGGATAAGGCTTGCTGTAACAGAGGTCTGTACAGATGATTCTGTTAAACAGTCTGTACACGAAACAGCCGGGAAAATATTTTTTCTGCCACTTGACAAATATAAAAACAGTGCTATAATATATTTTAGCACTCAGACACATAGAGTGCTAAAATAGGCATCGGAAACCGATTGTTATGTATAACAGTACCTTGCAGACAGAAAAGTTACGATTATTCCCGCCGTATAACCGGCGGAATCATAGAAAGGATATGATTTTTATGGCAAAAAAGGCATTCAAGGCAGAATCAAAGCGTTTGCTTGACATGATGATCAATTCAATTTATACTCACAAGGAGATATTCCTGCGTGAGCTTATTTCAAATGCAAGCGATGCGCTTGACAAGCTGTATTTCAAGTCATTGACGGAGAATCTCGGCATAGAGAGAAAAGACCTCGGCATAGACCTTGCGGTTGACAAGGACAACCGTCTTATAACAATTACCGATAACGGTATCGGTATGACAAAGGACGAGCTTGAAAATAATCTCGGTGTTATTGCAAACAGCGGTTCTTTCAAGTTCAAGAACGACAATACAGACACAGACAAGGACGATATAAACGTTATCGGTCAGTTCGGTGTAGGCTTCTACTCTGCGTTTATGGTAGCGTCTGAGGTTACTGTCGAATCCAAGGCTTACGGCAGTGAGCAGGCTTACAAGTGGTATTCACAGGGCGTAGACGGTTATACGATCACCGAGTGCGACAAAGAAGATGTCGGCACAAAGATAACCCTTAAGATAAAGGAAAACACAGAAGAAGAGGAGTATGACGAGTATCTTCAGGACTACAAGCTCCGTATGATAGTAAAGAAGTATTCCGATTATATCCGTTATCCTATCAGAATGGAAGTAAGCCATCAGCACCTCAAGGAAGGCACTGAGAACGAGTATGAAACGCACACCGAGATAGAAACTCTCAACAGTATGGTGCCTATCTGGAACAAGAGCAAGTCGGAGCTTAAAGACGAGGACTATAATCAGTTCTACAAGGAAAAGTTCTTCGACTATGACGATCCTATCGCACATATCCACACAAAGGCAGAGGGTACAGCAACATATAACGCACTGATGTACATTCCGTCAAAAGCTCCCTTCGACTACTATTCAAAGGACTATGAAAAGGGCTTACAGCTTTATTCAAACGGCGTTCTTATAATGGATAAATGCCCAGATCTGCTCCCCGATTATTTCAGCTTTGTAAAGGGTCTTGTTGACTCTGCGGATCTGTCGCTTAATATCTCCCGTGAGATGCTGCAGCACGACAGACAGCTTAAGATAATCGAAAAGAGCCTTGAGCGTTCTATCAAGAACGAGCTTACAAAGATGCTCCGTAACGACCGTGAGAGATACGAAAAGTTCTGGAAGGTATTCGGACTTCAGATTAAGTTCGGTGTATACAACGGCTTCGGCGCAGGCAAGGAATTACTCAAGGATCTGTTGCTGTTCTATTCTTCATACGAAAAGAAGCTGGTAACTCTTGAAGAATATGTTTCAAGAATGAAGGAAGATCAGAAGTACATCTACTTCGCAAGCGGCGAAACGGTCGATAAGATAGACAAGCTCCCTCAGACCGAGCTTGTAAAGGATAAGGGCTATGAGATACTTTATCTTATCGACAGCGTTGACGAGTTTGCTTTACAGATGATGGTCGACTATAACGAAAAGCAGTTCAAGTCAGTATCAGCAGGCGACCTTGACCTTGAAACTCCCGAAGAAAAGGAAGAAATGAAGGCTAAGGCTGAGGAAAGCAAGGATATGTTTGCTTTCATGAAGGATTCTCTCGGCGGTAAGGTAAAGGATGTAAGACTGTCAAAGATACTGAAGTCCCATGCAGTATGCCTGACCAGTGACGGCCTGCTTTCAATAGAGATGGAGAAGGTGCTCAGCCAGATGCCCGCAGAGCATGACGCAAAGGCTGAAAAGGTGCTGGAGATCAATGCAGAGCATCCTATCTATGAAACGCTGAAAAAGCTGTATGAAACGGATAAGGACAAGCTGAAAACATACAGCGAGATTCTGTACGATCAGGCGCTTCTTATTGAGGGTATGCCTATAGAAGACCCCGTTGAGTACAGCAACAAGATATGCTCGCTTATGGTATGATAATTATATCAAAAATATCGTAAGCTAAAAACGGTAGCAAAAACGCTCCGACAGGTGTTCGCCTGTCGGAGCGTTTTCAGCTTATGTCAATAGATTTTCGGAAGCGATCCGAGAGTTAATGAATATTTGCTTGCGTACATTTTCTTTATGACCGACTTTTCGGTGTATTTTTCACTGTAATTACTGCCGTTAACGGTAAACTCGTTTCCCCATGTCATGAACCAGCACCACAGTGCGTTTATGCTCACGGCGGAATCTATATCAAAGATACAGCCGTTTTCTGTGAGAGCCGTTATCTTTGTTTTACTGCCGTAGTTTATCGCCTGTTTGAAACGGCTTACCTGAGGATCGTAAACGTGATTTCCGGGATAGATGTCCTCGCCTACAATATCAACATATTCGTCACCCGGATACCAGTCGGCACTCTGACCGTTATAGACCCAGATAAGATTGTTACAGCCGTATGTATTTGTCAGCTCTTTATAAAGGTATTTCCACAGCTTTTTGTAAGCGTCGGGACCTTGTGCGCCCCACCAGAACCAACCGCCGGAAGCTTCGTGCAGGGGTCGCCATATAACCGGTACGCCTGCTTTTTCAAGACGCTTTAACTGCTTGGCTATTTCCTTGATATCACGGTCAAGCAGTTTCTTTCCTTTTGCGTCCTGACCGTTCATTACTTTTGCTATATCGAATTTGCTGTTCTGTGTATAGAATCCGCCCCACCAGCCGTCAGAACTGTTGGCGGTGCTGTAAAGGTATTCGGTCGGAGCGTTCCAGTGCCAGCAGAATGTGACGATTCCGCCTTTTTTATGGAACTCAATAGCTTTGTCAACGGCTGATGAAGATGTGCCGAGTGCCGTTCTTGACGGAGTGTAGTCCATCATATCAAGTCCGAGCAGGGCGGGGTAGTCGCCGATAAGATTTTTTATCGCTTTGAATTCGTTGCCGTTTATTCCGCCGTCACACTGCTGACCTGTGATTACATACTTTCCGTAGCTGTCCTTAAGGAAACTGTACAGCTTCTTCGTGTTTGCGGTGGAGTTCTTGTTGACAAGAGATGATGTGACATTATAGGTGCTGTTGCTTATTTTTGCACCCGTCTTTACTGTTATTTTATCAAGCTCTATCCAACCCCATGACTTTTTGACGGTAAGAGTGTGACTTCCTTTTTTGAGAGTTACGGCGCATACTGTATAGTCGGAGAAATTATCCGGTTTGCTTACGAAAGTGCCTACTTTTTTACCGTCTGCGTAAAGGTCATTCTCTTTGTATGGACCGATAGCCTTTGAGCGTATCACTATATCATAAACCGCATCAGCAGGAACGGTTATACTGATCTGACAGTATGAGCTGTCATTTTCAAATTTACCTACCGACTTTCCGCCGGATGCGTTGCTGTCGGATATGACGGACATATCGTTTGACAGCTTTCCGTTTTCTGCTTCATAGGTTACCGAAAAGCTCAGCGGCTTGTCACTTGTCTGATTTACGGTTGTTGTAGTAGTTGTGGTAGGCTTTTTCGTTGCAGTCGTTGCGGCGGGCTTTTTGTTGGTATCGGCGGCGGTTGCAGACGCAGGCTTGTTTGTTGCTGAACCTGCGCTGTTTGCAGGCTTGCTTGTTGCAGCGCCTGTGCTGTTTGCAGGCTTGCTTGATGTAGCGGCAGAAGAACTGCTTTCCTGCTTGTTTGTCGAAGGCTTTGACGTTTCAGAAGAAGCATCGGACGAGTTGTTTTGTTTGTCTGAACTGTCAGCCGATGAACTGTTTTGCTTGTCTGAACTGTTAGCCGATGAACTGTTTTGTTTGTCTGAGCTGTTCGATGACGAACTGTTCTGCTTGTCGGAGCTCGTTTTATCAGAAGCGTCTGACGAGGTATCCGAAGACGAACCGCTGCCTGAGGAGGCAGTATCCTGCGATACGGTTTCTGCGGAAGACACTGCCGAAGCTGTCGATGAACTGTCGGCTGACAATGTGCCGTTATCGGCGCTGCAACCGCAGGCGGATATGATAAGTGCCGCACACAGTATAAGGGAGATGATACGTTTTTTCATTTTTCTTTTCCTTTTCCATTTCCGTTTGCCTGCCGTAAATGTGATAAGACAGGACTTGTATTCGATTACGCTAAGATTATACTATACAAATATGCAAAAGTCACGCCCAAATTTTTCTTATTTTGCATTCCGTGATTATGAACAATTGAAACGGTCGCAATTTATCACATATTCACAAAATAGCAGAACAAGTCTTGCAAAATTAACTTAAATGGTGCATAATACTTGTGTAAAGGTTTACATGAAAATTAAGCAAGCATGCTTTAATAAGAAAGGAACAAGGAATGAAGTACAGAAAAATAACAGCGGTCATACTTGCAGTCGCAACGGCGATATGTGCCGCAGGCTGTAACGGAAACGATAATTCGGGAACATCGTCAAGCGGTGACGTGACCTCATCGGGCAGTGGTGACAGCAGTATAACAAGCGATAATACAACATCGGGCGGCAATTCGGGAACACCGCAGGCGCAGTTTACATTCAGCCAGGTCGCTATGGGCGGCGGCGGATTTGTAAGCGGCGTATTTGCAACAAGCGAGGAGGGCTTGTATTATGCCCGTACAGATGTAGGCGGCTCATATCGCTACAACAAGGATACGCAGAAGTGGGAAGCAATGTCGTATGATATCAGCGAGGAAGACAGAGGTCTGCTCGGTATAGACGGTCTGGCATTCGGAGAAAAAGATCCTAACAGGGTTTATATGCTTGCGGGAACGGAATATTTCAGCAACGGACTTACCTGTCTGTTATACTCAGATGATTACGGAAAGACATGGAACCGTACCGACCTTACAGAAATGATAAAGGCTCACGGCAACGGCATGGGCAGAGGTAACGGCGAGCGTATCGCAGTTGACCCCAAGAACAGTGACATTGTTTATGTCGGCGGCAGGACAGGCGGTATGATAAAGTCCACTGACGGCGGTAAGACGTTCACAGCGCTTGATATGGGCACAAATACATCTACATCAAACGGCAACGGCATATGCAGTATCATAATCGATCCGAAGTCGGGCGATGACAGCGCCTGCACTACGATATATGCGGCTATATCCAGAACTCAGGAGGATAACCTTTACAAGTCTACCGACGGCGGCGCTACATGGAATCCTGTAGCAGACGCGCCAAAGGGTTTTTTTACGCAGAGAATGAAGTATAACGGCGATGGCAAGATAGCTATTACCTATGCGAGTGCGGAAGGTCCGTGGAACAACAACAGAACGAGCGGCGGCATAAGACTGCTCGATATGTCGAATGATACATTTACGGATATCACACCTGTAAAGAAGTCATACGGTGATATAGTTATCGATCCTGCAAATCCCGACAGAATGGTTGCCTGCACGGAGAACATATACGTTCCGCAGCCTAACGGTCAGTTCGGCGATGAATTCTATGTTACTACGGACGGCGGCAAGAACTGGACGCTTCTCAACGAAAAAATGAAGATGAGTGATGGCGGAGTAGAATGGATTTCGACTGCGTCAATGCACTGGTGCAGCTCTATGGCTATCGACCCCAATAACACAAACAAGGTAATGGTGGTATCGGGTAACGGTATATTCACCTGCGATAATATATGGGATGAAAACCCCGAATTCTACTTCTTCTCAAAGGGCATAGAAGAAACTGTTCCGTATGATATAATCAGCATTCCCGGCGGTAAGCTGGTAAGCGTTATAGGCGACTATGACGGTTTTGCTCAGGATAATGCAGAGGAGTACGGAGTGGTGCACAGCAGTGTGGCAGGCTCTATGACGGGTCTTGCGGTAGCGGCAAAAGCTACAGACACATGGGTAAAGTGCGGCGGAGACGAGGAAAAGCCCGGCTTCTGGTATACCCTTGACGCAGGCAAGACATGGAACAATGTGAAGTACTCGCCTCTTGAAAGCAAGAAGGTCGCATACGGCGGTTATGTAGGTGTTTCGGCTGACGGAAAGAGATTCTTCTGGGCACCCGGCAATGACAGCAGTATCTATTACTCCGATGATCTCGGCAAGACATGGACAAAGAGTGAGGGTGGAGTAGGCGCAAAGAAGATAATCTGTGACCCCGTAAACCCCGACTATGTATATGCCGCAAGCGGCGGTGCGTTCTTCTACAGCGAGGACGGCGGAAAGACGTTCACACAGAATATGACGCTTTCCATATTCACTGCGGCAAGACCTGTGGTTGCACCCGGCAAGGAAGGCGTTGTGTACTATCCTGCGATGGGACTTCAGGTATCAACCGACTATGGTAAGACATTCACAAGAATGGATACTTTAGCCGCTTGTATGGCGGTTGGTCTTGGCAAGGGCAAGACGGACAGCGATCCTTACACCATATTCGTATGGGGCAAGCCTACAAATGACGATCCGATGGGTCTTTACTGGTCTGAGGACGAGGGCAAGACATGGAGCAGAGCTAATGACGATGAGCACCAGTTCGGCGGTCCGGGTAACGGATATTTCGTTGCGGGCGATATGAACACATACGGCAGAGTTTATATGAGTACTGTCGGTCTGGGCGTTGTTTACGGAGATCTTGTACAGTAAGCAGGATAAAAAGATAAAATATAAGCGGAGTAGGTGTTGATCCTGCTCCGCTTTTGTTATCGGTTATTTACTTTGCAGTCTTGCACGGATTCTTGCAAAGAGTGATTTTTGAGGCTCTTTATAAAGCTTCTGAGCCTGTTCGGCTTCATCGTAGGCACGGTCGTAGAACAGCTTATGCACCTCGATGCGTTCATCGCCGGGCATAGGTTTTTTATGACGGTATATTCCGTCGCTGCCCTGAACACGAGCCTTGACATTATCCTTAAGCATTGTGTCGAATATATCAACAACCTTATCGGAAATAACCTTGTCCCTTAGCGGTACGGCAACCTCTACACGGCGCTCGGTATTTCTTGTCATAAAGTCGGCAGATGAAATATATACCTTTCTGCGCTCGCCCTTGCCGAATATATAGATACGGCTGTGTTCAAGGAAACGTCCTACTATCGAAATTACCGATATATTTTCGGTATATCCCGGAACGCCTGCGATAAGACAGCAGATACCTCTGATAACAAGCTCGATCTTTACGCCGTGACAGCTTGCTTCTATCAGCTTGTCTATAATATCCTTGTCGGTGAGTGAGTTCATCTTAAGACCGATGTAACCGTTATTTCCGTAGGTTATCTCGTTGTCTATCATCTCTACTATGCGTGATTTAAGGCACTTTGGGGCAACCAGAAGTGTAGTACTGCTTTCAACTGTTGCGCCGAGTGACAGTGCATTGAACACAGTGCTTGCGTCCGCACCTATGTCCTTATCCGATGTCATCAGCGTAAGGTCGGTGTAAAGACGTGAGGTTTTCTCGTTATAGTTACCCGTGCCTATCTGGGTATAATATCTGATGTTGCTTCCCTGCTTGCGTGTTATCAGCAGGAGCTTTGAGTGTACCTTGAGAGCGTCAAGACCGTAAATAATCTTTACGCCTGCTTCTTCCATCTTTTTGCTCCAGCCGATGTTGTTCTCCTCATCAAACCTTGCACGCAGTTCTACAAGTGCCATTACCTGCTTACCGTTCTCTGCGGCTCTTATGAGTGCGCTTACTATTTCGCTGTTTCTTGCAACACGGTAAAGCGTTATCTTGATGGAAGAAACATAAGGATCGTCTGCCGCTTCATCAAGCAGTCGCAGGAAGTTCTTGAACTTGTTGTAGGGGTACGACAGAAGTATATCGTGCTGGGAAAGCTGTGTGAACATACTTTCGTAGGGGTTTACCATTATGGAGTTCTGAGGTGAAACGTGGCAGTAGAACAACTCTTTTTTGCTTTCGAGCTTTTCTTCGAGAGCTGACATAAATCCGAAATCAAGCGGACAGCTCTGCATATACGAAAAGCTGTCGGACAACTCAAGATATTCGAGCATACGTTTTACAAGCTCCGGGGAAGCGTCGTATGAGAATTCGGCTCTTACGGGCATGAGCTTTTTTCTCTTGCGGCAAAGCTCTTCCATTACGTTTCTGAAATCCATATCGTGGTCGTAAAGCGCCTCGTTTGCGTCAATGTCGGCATTTCTTGTAACACGCATTATACAGCGGTTTTCAACGTAAAAATTCGGGAACAGCATATCTATATAGTGCAGGATAACATCTTCCGCAAGCACATAGCGGAGCTTTTCGCCCGGCAGGAAAATGACACGGGGAAAGTCCTTGTCACAATCTGCGCTCATTATGCCGACAAGCTGTTTTTTCTTTTCCTCGTTTTTGCTTCTGAGCAGAGTGCCGATATAGATCGCTCTGTTCTTCAAAAACGGGAACGGGTGATTCTTGTCTATAATGCTCGGAGAAAGCAAGGGGAGAATTTCTCTTTCGAAATACAGCCTTAAGAACAGCTTATCGTCACCCTTAAGGTCGGCAGGCTTTTTAAGCTCGGCGTACTCGCTGAGCTTTGCTGTGACTTCAGAAAAGGCACAGTCCTTGACATACAGCAGATCTCTGACTCTGCGTGCGATTTCTTTAAGCTGTATTGCGGCAGTCATACCTGTCTTGTTCTCGCACTTTTTAGGCTCGACCAGATTCTGGTCGTAAAGCGAGCCGACACGCACCATGAAAAATTCGTCAAGGTTGCTTGTGAATATGGATATGAATCTCATTCGCTCAAAGAGCGGAACATTTACGTCCTGCGCTTCTTCAAGTACACGCTGATTAAACTTCAGCCAGGATAATTCTCGGTTGTCGTATACGTTGGTGTCTGTCATAATTACCTCTTTGTTTTAGGATGTAAAGGGAGTGTAAAATATCCCGTAATATGAATATAACCGCCCGCTTTCACGGGCAGTTATTTTACGTTTCTTTATTTGTTTGCCTGCTCAAGCGACGCTCTTATAAAGTCCTTGAATAAGGGGTGTGCTCTGTTTGGACGTGACTTGAACTCGGGGTGGAACTGAACTGCCACGAACCAGGGGTGAACATCTCTTGAAAGCTCAACTATTTCAACGAGCTTTCCGTCGGGCGACTGACCTGCGATAACAAGACCGCTTTCGGTAAGCTGTTTACGGAATACGTTGTTGAACTCATAGCGGTGGCGGTGTCTTTCGTAAATAAGCTCATCGCCGTAAACCTCGCGTGAGATCGTGCCGGCTTCAAGCTTGCAGGGATATAGACCAAGACGCATTGTACCGCCCATATCAACATCCTTCTGGTCGGGCATAAGGTCGATGACGTTCTGGTCGCCGTCCTTGAATTCGCTTGAATTTGCTTCTGTAAGACCTGCAACGTGACGTGCAAATTCGATTGTAGCCATGTGCATACCGAGACAAAGTCCGAGATATGGCTTCTTGTGTTCTCTGGCGTAACGTACAGCTTCAATCTTGCCCTCGATACCTCTGTCGCCGAAACCTCCGGGAACCAATATACCGTCGCAGTCGTGCAGAAGCTCGTCTGCCGTTTCGGGAGTTACTTCTTCGGAGTTGATGAGTTTTATTTCAACGTGAGATTCGTTTTCAAAACCGGCATGACGCAGAGATTCCATAACGGAAAGGTATGCGTCGGGAAGGGCAACATACTTTCCGACAAGACCGATAACGGTGTTCTTTGTGGCATTGTACTGACGCTGAACCATATCTTCCCATTCCTTTAAATCGGGAACACGGGGATCAAGTCCGAGATGCTCGCATACAACCTTTGCAAGACCTTCCTTTTCAAGCATAAGCGGTACTTCGTAAAGAGAAGGAGCTGTGAGGTTCTGTATAACGTCCTGCTTACGGACATTACAGAAGCTTGCTATCTTCTCGGTCATATCCTGAGGAATTTCCATTTCACTTCTGCAAACGAGAATATCGGGCTGGATACCGAGGGAAAGGAGTTCCTTTACACTGTGCTGTGTGGGCTTTGTCTTCATCTCGTTACTGCCGGTGATGAAAGGCAGGAGTGTAACGTGGATATATACAACGTTTTCTCTTCCAACATCTGAAACTACCTGACGGATAGCCTCAAGGAAGGGTGTGCTCTCGATATCGCCTACCGTACCGCCGATCTCGGTGATGACAACATCGGCTGTTGTTTCGGCAGAGTTTGCAACTCTGTATATTCTTGACTTGATCTCGTTTGTGATATGGGGGATAACCTGAACCGTGCCGCCGAGGTAATCGCCGCGACGTTCCTTATTAAGAACCGTCCAGTATATCTTACCTGTTGTAACATTGCTGTACTTTGAAAGGTTCTCGTCGATGAAACGCTCATAGTGTCCGAGGTCGAGGTCGGTTTCCGCACCGTCGTCCGTAACGAAAACTTCACCGTGCTGATAAGGGCTCATTGTGCCCGGGTCGACATTAATATATGGGTCAAACTTCTGGATTGTAACCTTGTAGCCCCTCATTTTGAGCAGTCTTCCGAGCGAAGCCGCTGTAATACCTTTTCCGAGTCCCGACACAACGCCGCCGGTGACGAATACATACTTTGTAGCCATTATTTTGTTCCTTCCCTGAGCTTTCAACGCCCGTCGTATTGATTTTATATGTCAATTTGAAAAATAAACACTACTCACTATTATACTAAATCCGTTTTGCTTTTTCAAGTGCTTTTATCGGATTTGAAGTTGCTTTGCTGTGTACAAAATAAACAAATAACCTTTCAGGTATTTGTGCATATCGTTTAATTTTGAAAAAGTGTAGAAAATTTATGTGAAAAATGCTAAAATTAAAATAAGCATCCCTATAGTGTTTTTTAAATTTTGACCATAAAAGGACAATAAAATCCTTGATTTTCTATATCAAGAAAAAGATGCACAAATCCCTTTGTTTAAAGGAAAGGAAAGTAAAAAATGAAAAAGACCTTTATGCGTGTTGCGGCAGTTGCTGTGATATGTGCGATCACCGGCTCGGCATCGGGCTGTTACTTCTTCCCTGAGGAAGAAAAGCTTCTCGATCCACCCGTGCTGAAAGTGGAAGATGTTACTTATTCGACCTATAAGGCGGTCAAGAAAACTATTGTAAATAAGGCGAGCGCTACAGGCTACTGTGTGTCGGAAGTACAGCAGGATTGTTCGTTTACGGAGCGTGACGGAACTCTGAAGACGATATATGTCAAAGCAGGCGACACGGTAAAGAAAGGCGACCTTATTGCCGAGTACAATACGGGCGATCTTGAATATGAGATACGTTCGCAGGAGCTGAAAGTTCAGCAGGCGCAGAATACATACGGCTCAAGCGGTGCAGAGAACGACCGCTTACAGCTTGAAATAGAAAAGAATACACTGGCACAGCTGCAGAACGAATATGACACTTCAAAGCTGTATGCGCCTTGCGACGGACTTGTAAGCTTCACGGAACGTATGAACGCAGGTACAAAGGTGCAGTCATACAAGGTAATTGCAACTATAATCGATCCCGATAAGATATATGTCAAGGCTGCTGTAAATGACGACAAGAAGTTTACAAAGGATCAGGAAGTAACAATAACGATAGAAGAAGAGGAATACAAGGGCAAAGTCGTAAAGACCCCGACCGAGGCAAAGGAACAGGGCGACGAGGACACCGGTTCGATATATGTTGAGTTCAGCGGCAACGTTCCCAGCTTTACCAAGGTAGGTACTGTAGCAGATGTAAGTTATATAAAAGAACAGGCGGAAGACGCAATCGTCATACCGAAATACCTTGTAAAGACCCTTTCGGGCAAGAACTATGTGCAGGTGTACAAGGACGGCGTCAAGACTGAGGTTGACGTTGAAACCGGAATAAGCAACGCTACGGAGATCCAGATAACATCGGGACTTTCCGAGGGTGACGAGGTCGTTGTAAAGTAAAACGGCGTATTCACCGGCATTTACCTTAGGAAGGAATAAAACAGATGTTTACTCTACTGTGGCGCAAGATGCGCAATACAAAATGGATGGTACTCTGCCTGTTTATCGGCTTTTTGCTTGCGGCAGGTATGATGAGCACTATACCTATATACATGGACGCGTCCTTACAGCGTATGCTGATAAAGGATATGGAACAGTACCAGATTGACAACAACAAGTATCCCGGTCTTTATTCCGTAACAAAGACGCTCCAGCTGACTACCGATACGAATACCCAGCAGGCGACGATCGATGATATCGTGTCAAAGTCGGATTCGAGGATAAACGCTATAGGAATAGCGTCGGAAAACACAAAGACAACGCTTATAGACGACTGCCTTTATATCGTAAACGGCGAACGTAACGGTGCAGAGCTTTCGACCAGACTTAAACTTATAGGTATGACTGACAGTCTTGACCATATGAAGCTTATAAGAGGCGAACTGCCCTCAAAGACTGCCGTTGACGGAGTTTATGAAGGACTTGCATCGGAAGACGCACTGAAAACGCTCGGAATAAATGTCGGCAATACATATAAAGTCGTATCGCTTGCGGCAGGCGTTGAGCCTTATTATGTGAAGATCACGGGCGTATATGAGCAGAAAACCGACAACGACAGCTACTGGGCAGAAACGCTCGACAGCTATCTCAACGCGATATTCGTTGACTATGATATGGTCAGAAACGACCTTATGCCCGCGGGAAGATTTAACGCGGTAAATATCGCGCGCAGATATTCGCTCGACTACCATACTCTTGATATGAACAGGATAGCGGCTGTTACGGCGGAGCTTGAAAAGGATACAACATTCTATCAGGAAGCGGGTTATGCGCATGAATTCAATGTTGCGGATATAATCGGCAACTATACCGAGCGTGCCGAGAAGCTTACCCGTATACTGTGGATACTTCAGATACCGGCTATGGTAATGCTGGCGTTCTATCTGTTTATGGTATCTCAGCTCAATGTTGACAGAGAGCGTAATGAGATCGCAGTGTTCAAGAGCCGTGGCGCAAGCTCGTGGCAGATATTCGGAATGTATGCCGCAGAGTCGGGAATACTCGGTATTGTAACGCTTGTGGTTGCACCCTTTATAGGACTTATTCTGTGTCAGTTCCTTGGTGTATCAAACGGATTTTTAGAGTTCGTAAACCGCACGGGAATTGCCGCAAAGATAACAGGTATCAGCGTGCTGTACGCACTGCTTGCGGTAGTTGTATTCTTCCTTACTACGATGATACCGATCATTCCTGCGTCAAAGCTTACTATCGTACAGTACAAGCAGAGCAGGACAAAGGTCGTAAAGATGTCGCTGTGGGAAAAGTGCGGTGTTGATATCGTACTTCTTGCAGTATCATTCGGATTTCTTTACTTCTACACAACCAACATTACAAATTCTATAGCTGAGGGAACATTTGAGGCAACAGGCGAGCTTGATCCGCTGCTGTTCATATTCTCAACGCTTATGATACTGGGCTTCGGTCTGCTGTTTATCCGTATCTACCCCTATCTTTTAAGACTTGTATATTATGTACTGCGTCCTTTCTGGACACCCTCACAGTATATGGCTATAACCACCGTGTGCCGTTCGCAGGGCGGCAAGGAACGTTTTCTTATGCTGTTCCTTGTAATGACATTCTCGTTCGGTCTGTTCTCGGCAAACACGGCAAGAGCTATAAACAACAACATAAGCGACAGGATCTATTATGAAAACGGAGCTGATGTGGTTCTGACCGAATATGCGCTTTCAACATCAGATGAAGGCGGATCGAGCACTTATGTTGAAACCGACTTTTCACGTTACGAGGCGCTTGACGGCGTGGATGTCGCTACAAGAGTGCTGGTAAATGACAACGTAAAGCTGAGAATTGCAAACAAGAATGTTGCAGATCTTACGCTTATGGCTATTGAGCCTGATAAATTTGCACAGACGGCGTGGTTCAGAAACGATCTTCTGCCTATTCACTGGTGGAACTATTGTAACGCTCTTGTAGAGAGCCGTTCGGGCGTGATCATTTCAAGTGGACTTGCCGAAAAGGCTAATGTCTCGCAGGGTGATGTAATATCGCTCAAGTGGGGCGGAAACGACAGCCTTGATACCACAGTAATGGCAATAGTTGACTACTGGCCGGGACTTAACCCCAATGAGTGCGACTTTGCGGTAATGAACTATAACTATGTAAGAGCGAGAACCGAGCTTGAACCGTATCAGATATGGCTCAAGATGAAGGACGGAGCAACAAGCGAAGCCCTTTACAAGAGCATTGAGGACGGAATGCTCCCGCTTGAGAACATAAAGGACAGCTCGCAGATGCTGATAAGCGAAAAGACCGACCCGTCACTCCAGGGTATGAACGGTGCGCTGACGCTCGGTTTTATAATCATAATGGTAATGACTATAATCGGCTTCCTTATCTACTGGATACTGTCCATAAAGGGCAGGACGCTGCAGTTCGGTATTTTAAGGGCTATGGGCGTTTCATTCGGTGAAATAATAGGAATACTGGGATATGAACAGCTTCTGGTATCGGGTGTTTCGATAATCTGTGCATTTATCATAGGCGGAGTTACAAGCGACCTGTTTGTACCGTTGTTCCAGTATATGTATAACGTAAAAGAGCAGATACCGCCGTACAGAGTAGCGGCAATGCAGGCAGACTACATTAAGATGTATATACTTATTGCGATAATGCTACTCGGTGGATTTGCGATACTCGGTGCTATTATCAGAAAGATAAATATCAATAAGGCACTGAAGCTCGGCGAGGATTAATGCCTGTATAAAGGAGGAGTGTTTTTGGAGCTTGCTCTGGGAATATTCAAGAAAACACGTTTTTTGTTTGCACTGATCGCCGTAGGAGCGGGAGGTGTAGCAATTGCTGCAAATAATAATACGGCTTATGTTATCTGCATAATCTTCATTGCGCTGACCATCGCTTCGGACGCAACCGTAATGGTGCTGAGCAGAAAGCTGAATATCCCGATAAAGTACCGTGAGAATTATTTCAGATTCGGCAAGAACAAAAAGGATAAGAAATAATGCAGAAGATACTGGGATATATAAGAAAAGCGGTACAGGAATTTGACCTGATAGAAAAGGGCGATAAGATAGCGGTAGGCATATCAGGTGGCAAGGACAGCCTTGTTCTGCTCGCCGGACTTGCGCAAATGAGAAGGTTTGCGGAGTTCGATTATGACATAACAGCTGTCACTATTGACCCCGGTTTCAACGGCGTGCCGAATAACTATGATGCGGTGGCAAGGCTTTGCGAAAAGCTGGACGTGCCTTTCAGCCTTGTTCATACGCAGATAGGCGAGATAGTATTCGACATAAGAAAAGAGCCTAATCCGTGTTCGCTTTGTGCGAATATGAGAAGAGGTGCGCTCCATGATGCGGCAAAGGCGGCAGGCTGTAATAAGCTTGCCCTCGGGCATCACAATGACGATGTTATTGAAACATTTATAATGAATCTTTTCAATGAGGGCAGAATAGGGTGTTTTTCGCCTAAGACCCACCTTGACCGTAAGGATATAACCGTTATACGTCCGCTTGTACTTGCTCCCGAATCACAGATAATATCTGCCTGCAACCGTAATAATCTTGAGGTCGTAAAGTCGGTATGTCCTGCGGACAAGACAACGACAAGGCAGAAAACGAAAGAGTTTTTAAGGGATATGGAGCATAAGGACAAAGGCTTCAAGCTCAGGATGTTCACGGCACTCAGAAAGAGCGGTGTGGACGGCTGGGGATACCCCGATAAATAAACAACAAGAGGTGACCGTACTTGGCTGTTAAAAGACAGACGCTGAATATACCCGAACAGGCATTGCAGGTGCTTAAACTGCTTGAGCGTGCGGGAAATAAAGCGTATTTTGTCGGACAGTGTGTAGCTGAACTGCTGAGAGGCGGCTCGCCTATGGATTATGATATTATCACTACGGCGGACTTTAGCGAAATGTTGTATGTGTTCCGTGATATGCGTATCGTATCACAGAACGAGGATATGAGCAGTGTTATGGTTTCATCGCTGGGACTTGTCATACAGGTGTCAAGCTATTGCGGCAAAATAAAGGACGGAAAAGCAGTCTATACCGACAATTACATTTTCGACCTTGTTCACCGTGATTTTTCTGCATTTGCAATCGCATACCATCCAAGAAAAGGATTCAGAGATCCGTTTGACGGTATGCCGTGCATAAAGGACGGAGTGATAACTCTGAAAGCAATAGGCGAATATCCTGTTGTGATGTGGCACGAAAATGATCTTGACGAAAACGAGCTGACGCTTAAACTCGAACCCAAGTCGAGCCTTGTTACAAACCCGTTCAATATGCTGACAGCGCTTGAACTGCTCGGCGGAGAGAATTATGAGATCGACAGCGTTACGGCAGACGCAATAAAGGCAAATGCACATCTGCTGTGTGAAGCGGACAGGCGTGAACTGTTCAGACGTTTTACAAAGGTGCTTATGACGCGGAATATTTCTGCGGTTATGACACGCTTTCCGGAGGTGTTTGCGGCAATCGAGCCGGAGCTTCTCAAAACGCAAAGATATAAGGAAAGATATTACAACTGTACACTCTGGGAACATATTTCAAAGAGCGTTGAGTTTGCACCGCCGCAGGCGGATTTAAGGTATGCAATGTTGTTTCATAATGTCGGTATTCCCGACTGCAAATGCCGTGATTCTCACGGTAATACCTTTTTTTACGGGCACGGCGAATATGGCAGGATAACGGCGGAAAATTTCTTCGAGAAGTATAAAGCTGACATTAAGCTGAGAAGTGACACCGATATGCTGATCGAATCACACGATGTTGCTTTTACAGAGGACAGGGTAGCGCTTAAACGCCTGCTCTGCGAATATTCACATGACGAGCTGAAAAAACTGCTCAAACTGCGGATAGCCGATGATACGGCAAAGCCGACGGTGCACGAGGGTGTTATAGCAATGTACCGCAGGACGGTGACAATGCTTGACGACATTATAGCGTCGGGCGAATGCTATAGCGTGTCACAGCTTGCCGTAAAGGAAAACGATCTTATCATGCACCGTCTTGTCGCAAATAAAGCACAGGCGAGGGTTGTTATAAATTCGCTGTATGAGGCGGTACTGGCTGAACCTTCTCTGAACTTTGCTCCGATACTGCTTGATATGGTGAGAAAAAGTGTACGCCGCTGAAAAAGGTACGCTTACGAAAGGATTGATGTTATGCAGAACTGTTGCCTCTGGATAGGCGGAGTAAAGGTATCCGACCTTGACGGTATCAGGGACAATTTCAATATAACCGATGTTAAAGGCTATTATCTCGGCGGCAGACTTGCCGACTGGCTAAGGCTCGGAGGCTATGATAACGAAGCGGCAAGAATTGATAACATCGACAGAAACGGCGACGTGGACAAGGCACTTGAGGATATATTCACAGGAACAAATGAAGAAGCCGAATGCGAAAATAACAGCGGTGAGTACGGCGGTTATCATTTCAAAACGGTGACACCTCCGTTTTTAAAGCGTGAAGCAGGAACAGTTGTTTTATCGGCAGACGGTTCGTTCAGATTTCCGGTTATGACGGGAAGCGGTTCGTTTGTCGGTTCTTTTACGTCATCTTCTTTTGTAGGTTCGTTCGGTTCTTATAAGCATCAATATGAATACGAATATGAGTACGGCTCGGGTAAAACGAGTTTTGGCTCGTTCAATATCGGCAGTTTTGATATAACAAGTTTTCTTTCGGGCAGTTTTTCCTATGATGAGCTGTGCGATGGCGGAAGCTTCACACCGAAAGCGCTTATGCTTTTCTTCTCATCCGAACCGCTTAACCGCTACGGATACGGGATACATCTTATATGAACGGATTTCATTCATTTTCATCGGCGGCATTTTTTGCCAAGAATCCGGGTAAGAAGCTCACTATGAGCCTTCCCGACATATACTGCACAGTGATTTCGGCTTTGCAATGGCGCAAGAATGGTAACAGTATAACTATGCTTACCGACAGCGCAGGAGCAGAGCTTTTTTCCGCTCTCGGCATAAACGATATATGGAATGATATAAAGGTTGTTATACCCGATGATCTTGACGGGATAGACCCTGTTATGTTCTGGGCAGGGGGAAAGCTGATCGCTTTACAACAGTTTCCTGCTCCATGCGCTATGATAGATACGGATTTCATAGTATGGGAAGATCCGCCGTTTGAGGATAAGATAATAGCGGCGCATGAAGAGGATCTTATACCGTCCGTCTACCCCGATGTTTCATCGTTCAGGCTGAAAGGCAAGGTGCTTGACGAGGGACTTGATTATACAACGTTACCGCTCAATACGGCGTTTTTGTATATTCCCGATGAGGATTTCAAGCAGTATTACACATCACGCTCCATAGCGTTTATGAAGTCGGCGGTGTACGGCGGAGATTATCTTACATATATGGTTTTCGCGGAACAGAGATTGCTCCCTATGCTTGCGAAAAGATGCGGTATTGAATATACAACGCTTCTTGACAAGGACAGGCTTTTTTTGCCGCAGAATAAGTTTACTCACCTTTGGGGCGCAAAGCAGAAAATGCGTGACGACAAGACACAGCTTGACAAGTTCTGTGAACGTTGCAGGCAGAGAATAAGAAAATCGTACCCGGAGTATGGGTATATAGTTGATAATATTGAGAATAGCCGCAGGTAAGGAAAAAGCTTATCTGCGGCTATTGAGTCTTGACAAAATATCTGATATTTTCGTGTAAAAAAGCCGTGCATTGCCGAAGTTCTGTAATGCACGGCTGCCTTGTTTATTGGCTGTTATTTTCAAAGGTCGGCGTACCCTTTGCGTAGCTTCCGTCACGCTGTCTTACAAGTGATTCGTTCTCGTCACAATCGATTATTGCGACCCTGCCGAGAATTTCTCCGCTTTCGTTGCTGAGTATCAGCGTTTCGCCTGTTTTAAGGCTGAAATTCGTCTGCATTTTCATCAGCGTATTTTCAGACTTGTTGTTCTTGCATACTATCGTGAGCGTTGAATGAGGCTTTACGTTGACAGTGGGTATCTTGTAGCGGTTAAGCATATCTTCCTTATCCGTAAGATAAAGGCCTCTTGTAGATACGTCGTTGTCGTTGGGGTTGTAAAGCTCTATCCAGTCGGCGTCTCCGCCTGTGTAGACCTCGCTTATATACAGCAGATCGCCTGTAGACGATGTTTTTTCACTGCGTGCGTTTATAGTAATCTTGCCCTTTTTAGCCATTGAGCTGTCAATAGTTATCTCACGGTCGGTATAGGTCTTGCCGTTTATCTCCCAGCTTGTGAAGGTGTAGCCGGACATATCCTCGGCTGTCAGCTTTACCTTGTAGGGCGTGAAATATTCGGCTGTTGCCGTATTTGCGTCCTTGACGGTCTGAATATTCATAGTGACCTTAAGACCCTTTGCACCGTTCAGCTTTACCTTGTATGTATCGTCCTTGTCTATTCCGAAATTACGGCAGATATCGCTGAGAATGATATTTGCACGCTTGTCGGCAAACTCTCTTATTTCATTTCTGCTGTTTTCAAACGTACCCTCGTTTGCCCACGTTGACGTGATACCCTTGTTCAGGGCGTACAGCTGCTCCTTGTCGCTGTCTGCAAGCTTCTGCTCAAGCGTTGCAAGAATATTTTCGGTGCTGAATGCACCGCCTATAAGGTCGCAGAGGTTGTTCGCCAGCTTTTCACGCATATCCGCACGCTCCATAAGTGCGGTTATAAGCACTGAGCCGCCTGCGGGGTGAGTGCCGTTTAAAATCTTGGTCAACGTCTTGTTTGCGTATCCGTCCGAATAAAGTCCCCAGGCAAATTCTGCATCGTAGAAGAAATATCTCCACTTGCCGTCCTGATACTTGCTTGTTACCTCTTCACCCTCGGACGCAACATAGCGCCACACTTTATAGTTGTTTCCGGGCCAGTCACGGTTGTCGATAAATAACTGCATTGCAAGGTAGTGCATATAGTTGTCTATGTCCACCATAGAGCAGAACTGGTCGAATTTCTTGTCGTCGGTAAGTCCGCTCTTTGCAAGCTCAAGGACCTTGTTATAATCGTCTGCCGCACCTTCTGCGTTTTCATCGACTATCTCGCCCTCGGCTTTTCCTACCACCTGGTAGTTATCCTTTGTGCCGCCGTAGCGTTCTTCAAGATATGCACGGCTGAAATTCTGATGGAGCCATGCAAAACCGTAATACTTTCCGTTGAGGAATACTGCCGCAGGGGCGGTCGACTGCGCATCAAGGTAGCCTGACTGCTTCGCAAGCGACATCGAAAGCTCATCACGCACACCTGCAAATTCACGGTCGTTTGCGCCGTTACGCAATACTATGCGGTCTATCTTTGTGAGTATTGCACCGCTTTCATCGGTAGCGTCGCTGAAGAACGGGTAGCCGAATTTACCCTTGTCCGGGGTATACATAGTTCTTGCTATAAGCTTCCACGATTTCTGGTCAACTGCGGCAGAATATGCGCCTGCAACTCTTGCGCCTGCCTGCTGTGAAACAAGAAGCTCTCCGCTGCTTGAAAAAGCCTCGACATACATAGGTCTTTCGCCATCCATACCTTCCTGATTCCAGTTTGCAGGGTCGTTTGGCGTGATTTCGCTTTTTCCGTCATACTCGTTTGCTATCCAGTCGTCACGGATCTTTCCCGCTACAGCGATGCCTTTTTCATAATCGTACAGATTCACATCGTCTGTAGACAGCACGAATACATAAGTTCCGTCCTCAAAACGTTCAGCCACATCATCGCCTGTAACATAGCTTTTGGTGAACACTTCGGAAGTGCCGTCCTCGCTTACCGCAATAGCTTTTATGGTTTTGGCTGTGACGTCTTTACCGCTCCGCACCTTTATCGGTGAAGAGTATGCCGATGATTTTTCGGTGGGTGTACTGCCGTCCGTTGTGTAATAGATCCTGGCATTCTTGTCCTTTGCCGTAAGCTCAACGGTTATATCCTCGCTGAAAAAGCTTTCTTCGGGGGAAAAGGCAATATCCGTTTTCTGCTTTACCTCGCCGTCATCGTCCTTTGCTATGGGCTGAAGTGGGGTGAGCACCTCAGGAAGCCCGCTGTCTGATGACAGAAATGTATTATAGGTTATTGCGGCGGCTGTGCCGACAGCAACTACTGCGGCGAGCAGACCCACGCGTTTTAATGTTCCGCTTTGAATAAACATGGTTTCTCCGTTCAGATTAAGGTTTAGCGGCGCACTGCGCCTGTATAGATTCTATTGTATCAGAAAAACTTGTTAAAATCAACGATAATTATTGGAATTTAATCAGAAAATCTGTAGAAATTGAATTGCAGAATCGCATTAACATATTCCGGATGTATCTTTCATAAACTGGTAAAAAGAAAACAAAACGAGGAAGGATCGGTATTTCAAATGACGGAATTTTTACCTGAGGGAAGAAGGCTTGCGGACAGAGAGAACACGATAGCGCTGCAATCGGCAAAAACGCTTATGCAGTCGGCGGTGTCGGGGGCGATACTTGAAGCGCCGTGTACCGTATGCGACGCCGAGCATAATATGCACGTCGACCTTGGCTGTATGAAGGGAATAATCCCCCGCAGTGAGGGTGCAATAGGCATAGAAAGCGGTGCAACACGGGATATAGCGCTTATATCAAGAGTGGGAAAGCCTGTCTGCTTCAAGATAACGAAGATAGACGAAACCGGCAGTGAGCCTGTGGCGATCCTGTCAAGAAAAGCGGCGCAGGAGGAGGCGGACAAGGAATATGTATCAAAGCTTACTCCCGGTGATATTATAGGAGCGAGGGTAACGCATCTTGAACAGTTTGGCTGCTTTGTGGATATAGGCTGCGGCATTGCGTCAATGATACCGATTGACGCTATTTCAGTGTCGAGGATAGTTCATCCTGCGGACAGATTTTCGGTAGGCTACGATATTTTTGCGGTGGTCAAGGGCAGAGATGAGGGACATATCTGCCTTACTCACAAGGAGCTTCTCGGAACGTGGCAACAGAATGCCGAGCGCTTTGCGGTAGGTGAAACCGTTCCGGGCATTGTAAGGTCGATAGAGGACTACGGGATTTTTATAGAGCTTGCGCCGAATCTCGCAGGGCTGGCGGAGCTTAAAAGCGGAATAAAGGTGGGAGATTGCGCTTGCGTGTATATCAAGGCAATTATACCCGAAAAAATGAAAATCAAGCTGATAATAGTAAACTGCTGCGATGACGGCTGTGTTCCGCTTGAAGCGCCGTATTTCATTACGGAGGGGCATATTGACCGGTGGGTGTATTCCACTCCCGGTGCGCCGAAGTACATAGTTACGGATTTCAGCGAATAGCGGTGCGGCAATGTGCCGCCTCAGATTTGCCGTTCTGACGGATTAATCTTGGCTCAACCTCCGCTACCGGCGGTAAAATATGTTGGACTTTTGCAAAAAAAGAAGACGTTGAGAAACACACGCAGACAAGGAAACAGCCCCGACAGGCGTACAAAGGTACGTTGAGGGGCGGTTGACGCAGTAAGCAAAAATGCTTTCGCACAGCCGTTTTTTATGGCTGTGCGAAATTCTTTTACTTATCCTATTTTAATTTTGTGTCAAATGATTTATCTGCATTTTTGCGGTGCGTGGGTTTATCGACAGTCTGGAGCCGTTGCGGTATTTCGTAACGGCTTTTGGCTCATTCTCTTTTCATCTTTAAAAGCGGCACAAATTCGTATTCTGTGATTTTTTCGCCGGTAAGGCTGAATCCGTTGCGGCGATAAAAATCTATTCCACGCTTGTTGTATTCAAGCACCCACAGCTCATTGACGGCAAAATTGTTGATAGCGTAACCGAGAAGCACTGCGCCTATGCCCTGATTCTGAAAAAGCGGCTCTACATACAGCTTTTCGACCTCATTGCCCGAAATGCGTATAATGCCTTTTATTACACCGTCGTCATAGACAAATGTGTTTTTAAGTGCGGCTGAGCCTGCGGAATATTCCTTGGCAGTGTCAAGGACGTTCAGTTCACCGAAGTAAAAGGCGTCATTTCTGAAAAACGGGTAGAAATTTACCCTGTAATTTGTGACGATTATTTCTGCGATGCGTGAAGCATCGGACTCGGTAGCGGGGCGTATATGTGTCATTTCTGTTCTCCGTTGGATTCAAATAATTGTTTTATTGATTTTGAATTTTCGTTTGGCTTGTTTAATTGTTTTATTACTTGTTTATAAAAGAACTTAACATCCAGATCGTTTAAAATGTATCGTACTTGATTGTTTTCTAAAGCAATTTGCAACAGTGTGTTTATTTCATCCTGTTCCCAAAGATCAACTTTGATTTCCGATAGTTCTTTGATAATTGTATGTGTAGTGGAAAAAGAACAGCTTCCATTTAACGAAACGATTAAATCAAGCTTTTTACGTTTGTTTTCTTGATCAATCTTATCATTATCGCATGAGTTTTGTTCTTCTTTACATTTATAGTGGATTTCTTCCAGCAATTCATTGGCAACAGTTTTATTGATGATTGCTTTTATCAAATGATCCAGTTGCGAATTTTCTGTGTAATCAGCAGGAGCATAATATTTGATACGTTTATCATGCAGCATTTTATGCACTTTAGTTTTGTCAAAAGTATCATTATTGAATACGCCGATTGAATGACCGCCATAAGAATTCACTAATTTCATGCAAGGTATATCGGTATCGCTGTCGCCTATATATACAATATTTCTAAAAGGAACTCTGATATCTTCAGGCGCAAAGAAGTCATTTACACCTGAATCGTTGACATCTAATATACCTTTTTCAATTCGAAAAAGAAACTGCGTTTTGTTAGTATAATTAATAACTTGGGCAGGCCATATCGGAACATTTCTGTCATCAAACATAAACGAGCTGGCGTATATTTTTTCAAAAGAGCCTTCTTTTGCTACTTCTGTTCCTTCAATCATTTCTTTTAAGCCGGACGAAATGATGTAATGTTCAACTATCACTCCGTTTTTTTCGCCGTAATCTTTTATACGTTTAAACCATGTATCAACACCGGGAAATAATTTTACTTCTGAGCCGTATTTTTGCAGGCTTTCCTTTGTTAGCACAATTTTTCCTCTGGCTTCACGAACCATCATGAACATATATGCTAAATTCGTGTCCATTTCATTATCTTCGGCAAGTTTATTAGATTCTTGCCAAAACGATGCAACATCTTCTTTGTAAACTGATTGAATATAGCCTTGTGCTTGCATATCATCAGGTGAAAGTGTTTTATCAAAATCGTAACAAATTGCTAAAACAGGCTTGTTTTCTTTTGCTTTTCTTTTTCTTGATGGTTCCATATTTTTATCCTCCTGTGAAAATATAATAAGTATATGTGCGCTTATAATAACTAAAATATAATGCAATTATATATTATATACTCCTGTTGTGAAATTGTCAATAGGTATAACTAAAGCCGTTGCGGTGTTCCGTAACGGCTTTATTGTTATATGCTGATTACTTTATATCAAGCGCTGATTTAAGCTCGTCAACCTTGTTTGTCTTTTCCCATGCAACGTCAAGGTCTGTACGTCCCATGTGACCGTAAGCGGCAAGAGGTCTGTACTTTGTATTTCTTAAATTCAGTGAGCTGATTATCGCACTGGGGCGAAGGTCGAACACCTTGCTTACTGCGGCTGAAATTTCGCTGTCGGGCTTTATGCCTGTGCCGAATGTATCAACAAAGACAGATACGGGCTGTGCAACGCCGATAGCATACGCAAGCTCGACCTCGCAACGCTTTGCTATGCCTGCGGCTACAATGTTCTTAGCAACGTGTCTTGCGGCATAAGCGGCTGAACGGTCAACCTTTGTGGGATCTTTTCCCGAGAATGCGCCGCCGCCGTGTCTGCCGACACCGCCGTATGTATCTACTATTATCTTTCTGCCCGTAAGACCGCTGTCGCCCTGAGGACCGCCTACTACAAAGCGTCCAGTGGGATTTATCAGCATCTTTGTGTTCTCGTCAAGCAGAGAAGCGGGAACGGTAGTCTTTATGACCTTTTCGATAATATCGGCTCTGAGCTGTTCCTGCGTAACGTCAGCCTTGTGCTGTGATGAAACAACGACAGTGTCAATTCTTGAGGGAGTGCCGTTCTCATTATATTCGACCGTTACCTGTGTCTTTCCGTCGGGGAGAAGATAGGGTATCTCGCCTGACTTTCTTACCGCCGTGAGCTTCTTTGAAAGTGCGTGAGCAAGGGAAATCGTAAGGGGCATAAGCTCCTCGGTTTCATCACACGCATAGCCGAACATCATACCCTGATCGCCTGCGCCTGTGTCAAATTCGTTCTTATCTCTGCCCTCAAGAGCGTTGTCAACGCCCATAGCTATATCGGGGCTCTGCTTGTCAAGGGTCGTGAGTATAGCGCAGGTCTTGTAGTCAAAGCCGTAGTCGCTGTTATCGTAGCCTGTTTCCTTTATGACATCTCTTGCTATTGCAGGAATGTCAACGTTTGCCGTTGTTGTAATCTCGCCCATAATCAGAACCATACCTGTTGTGGCACAGGTCTCGCAGGCTACACGGGCGTTCTTATCCTGCGCTAATATCGCATCAAGCACACCGTCTGAGATCCTGTCGCAGATCTTGTCGGGGTGACCCTCTGTTACGCTTTCGGAAGTGAATAAGTATTTTGCCATTGATTTTTCCTTTCATATAGCGGTTTTAAACCGTATCCAATACGCATATACCTGCGTAAAACTGCATTAAAAAAAGCCCCTTTCGGAGCTTGCTGACTGCCTGCTCCTCATCTTTCGGTCACAGCCCTTGCCGTGCCGTAGGAATTAGCACCATTTTTCGCAAAGAAAGCTAAAGCGAAACGGTTGCTGGGTTTACGGAGCCTGACTCCCGATCTGCATTTTAATGCAGAAAATGTAAACCGCTCTTGATAAGGGATTTTTCCGATTGATATTGTAGCACACGTTAAGACGTTTGTCAAGTAAATTGATAATTATTTTTACATTTCGATATTTTTCTTTGTTCGCGCGGCAGGCGGAAAAATTAAAATCCTGTTAAAAATGTTGAATTACACTATAATAAATGCTATAATAAAAATGATTAAAAAAATTTCGGAACAGAAGAAAATGCTGTATGGACAGAAAGGAACTACAATGAGTTTTGTTACGCTGAGCGATATCACAAAGCAGTACCGTATGGGCGATATAATAATCAACGCAAACGATAAGGTAAGCTTTGACATTGAAAAGGGCGAATTTGCAATAATCGTAGGACCGAGCGGTTCGGGAAAGACTACGGTGCTTAATATACTGGGCGGTATGGATACCGCTACATCGGGCAGTTTTTATGTAGACGGAAGTAAGATAAGCGGTTACAGCAGAAAAGAACTTATCGACTATAGAAGATACGATATAGGCTTTATATTCCAGTTCTATAATCTCATCCCGAACCTTACGGCAAAGGAGAATATAGAGCTGTCTACTCAGACGGTAAAGGACTATATCCCTGCTGTAGAGATACTTGAAAAGGTCGGACTTACCGACAGAATAAACAACTTCCCGGCTCAGCTTTCGGGCGGTGAACAGCAGAGAGTGGCTATAGCGAGAGCGCTTGCGAAAAAGCCCAAGCTGTTGCTGTGCGACGAGCCTACGGGTGCGCTTGATTACAACACCGGCAAGATGATACTGAAATTACTTCAGGACACCTGCCGCAGTGAAAATATGACTGTCATACTTGTAACGCATAACACGGCGATATGCCCTATGGCTGACAGAGTTATACACATGAAAAGCAGTAAGGTGAGCGAAATAGTTGTAAACGAGCATCCGACACCCGTTGAAGAAATAGAGTGGTAAGGGGGGAAAGGGAACGGATATGAAAAATGCAATGCTGAAAAATGCGTTTGCCGAGATGAAGAAAACCAAAAGCCGTTTTCTGTCTATATTCGGTATAATCGCTATCGGCACGGGATTTTTTGCGGGGCTTCTGCAGAGCGCTCCTGCTATGAAGATTTCGTCGGATCATTATTACGACAGAACATCACTGTCGGATATCAGGCTGGTATCTACATACGGATTTGACGATAACGATATAGACGCTTTGAAAAAAGGGCTTCCGGATATTGATATTTATCCCGGATATTTCACGGACGCATACGTCAACACGGATTCGGGCGAAAAGAAAGTCGCAAGGGTATATTCTCTTGACAAAACCGGCGAAAACAATCCGTACAGCTCTTTACAGATAGTTGACGGCAGACTTCCCAAAGAAGAAAACGAGTGCGTTATCGACAGCGGTAAATTGCTTGCTCATTATAAAGTCGGGGACAAGCTGGCACTGTGCGGCGATGAAGATACGGATATAGACGGAACTTTGTCGGTCAAGGAATTTACTATAGTGGGAAAATTTGCATCGCCTATGTATATATCCGACGTCGAGCGTGGAAACACGACCATAGGAAGCGGTTCAGTCTATATGATCTGTTATATACCGGAAAGCTGTTTTAAGACAGAGGTATATACTCAGGTCATGATAAACTCGGATGAACTAAAGCAATACAACTGCTACAGTGATAAATATGAGGACGCCCGTGACGCTCTTGAAAAGAAGATACAGAAAATAGCGGACGTAAGAGAAGAGGAACGTTTTGACGAAATAGCAGGTGACGCAAAGAAAGAGCTTGACGACGGGCAGAAAGAGCTTGATAAAAAGAAGAGCGAAGCATACGCAGAAATAGAGAAAAACGAAAAGAAGCTGTCTGACGCAAAAAAACAGCTTGATGAAGCAAAGCCTCAGCTTGAAAGCGGCAAGAAAACGCTTGATGAATCGAAAAAACAGCTTGACGAGGCTAAAAAAGAGCTTGATACAAACGGAGCTACTCTGACGGCAACCAAGACGGCGCTTGACGATACCAAGAAAAAGCTGGACGAAACAAAGGCTCAGCTTGAAAGCGGCAAGAAAACGCTTGACGACAGCTATATACAGCTTGTTACGGCTAAAATACAGCTTGAGAATGCGGACTCACAGCTAAAGTCGAGCAAGGCTCAGCTTGACGATGCAAATTCAAAGATATTAAGTCAGCAGACATTGATCAATACAAGCCGTGATACACTTGAGAGTTCATACAAGAACGGAAACATCACCAAAGAGGCTTATGATTCCGGAGTTAAGCTGCTCGACAGCTCGCAGGCGGAGCTTGACAAGCAGAAGAAACAGTATGAAAGCGGACTTGAGCAGTATAATGATGGGCTTAAGCAATATAATGACGGAAAACTGCAATATGAGATAGGATATGCAAAGTATGAGGACGGCAAGAAACAGTATGATGACGGCTATTCTCAGTATACAAGCGGACTGGCACAGTACGAAAGTGCAAAGGCGCAGTATGACGCAGGTAAGGCACAGTATGACGCAGGATATGCACAGTATGTTTCAGGCAAGGCAAAGTATGACAGCGGTAAAGCTGAATACGACAAGAACTATGCCGATTACGAAAAGGGTCTGAAGGAGTATAACGAGGGCAAGACGGCTCTTGAAACGGCGAAAACCGATGCGGACAAGCAGTTTGCCGATGCTCAGAAGAAGATAGACGACGGCAGGGAAAAGCTCGAAAAGACGAGCAGACCGGAGTGGTATCTGTTTACCCGTGATGATAATCCGGGATACAGCGAGTACGGACAGAACTCCGAAAGAATAGGCAATATCGCTATGGTGTTCCCGCTGTTCTTTGTAATGGTGGCGGCGCTTGTATGTCTTACCACAATGACACGAATGGTAGAGGAAGAGCGTACTCAGATAGGAACGCTCAAGGCGCTTGGCTATAAAAACGGCGCTATTATATTCAAATATCTGCTTTATGCACTGACAGCGGCAACGGCGGGCGCTGTATCGGGTATGCTTGTGGGAATGAAGATATTTCCGGCAATCATTATCACCGCATACGGAATGATGTACGTTATCCCCGATATTCTTCTGCCGTATGATTATATACTTATGATGTGTACCACAGGGGTGGCTGTACTGCTTACTGCGGTCACGGTCTATTTCTCGTGCGGCGGCATACTTCACGATTGCCCTGCGGCGCTTATGCGGCCGAAAACGCCCAAGAGCGGTAAGAAGATACTGCTTGAACGTATAGGCTTTATATGGAACAGGCTTTCGTTCAGCTATAAGGTAACGATGCGTAATATATTCCGTTACAAGAGAAGAATGCTTATGACGATAGTGGGCATTGCAGGCTGTACAGCGCTTGTACTGACGGGATTCGGTGTGTATGACAGCGTAAACGATATTCTGCAAAAGCAGTTCGGCGAGATAAGCAATTATACCGGTATTACCGCTTATGACAATACAGTGACCGACGAACAAACGGCAAAGATAGAAAAGATGCTTGAGCGTTATGACTGTGAGGGCAACAGAATATATCAGAAGCAGATAACGGTTTATAACGGTAAGAAAAATACCGAGGCATACATTTTCGGCGGAGCGGACAACGAAACCATCGCACAGTTTGTAACGGTAAAGGACAGACGGACGGGCGAGCAGTACAAGGTGACCGACGACGGAGTTATAATAAATGAGAAGCTTGCGACACTTCTCGGCGGTGTGCAAAAGGGCGATACAATAACACTTGCACTTGCCGACACGAAAAGAGTTACGGCAACGGTAACGGAGATATGCGAGAACTATGCGCATCACTATGTGTATATCACGGAAAAGCTGTACAAGGAGCTTAGCGGAGAGGAAGGACTGCCGTATAACTGCTTCTTCTTCAACTCTGAGGACGGCGACGATATGACCGAAGGCGACAGGGACGAGCTTGCGCAGGAGCTTATGAAGATAGACGGAGTTATGGGAGTGAGCTTCAAGACAAGCGTTGCGGGAACATTCAGTTCTATGCTCAATTCACTGCTTTTTGTAATAGTGGTTCTTATAGTGAGTGCAGGTGCGCTTGCGTTTATAGTGCTTTATAATCTTACGAACATCAATATAAACGAGCGTATAAGAGAGATCGCATCGCTAAAGGTGCTTGGCTTCTATGATAAGGAAGTGTCAATGTATGTGTTCAGGGAAACGGTGATACTTACCCTTATAGGAACATTGACGGGTATGGTATTCGGAAGATTCCTTGTTGACTTTGTTGTAAAGACGGCTGAAATTGATATGGTTATGTTCGGCAGAACGGTGCATCCGATGAGCTTTGTATTTTCGGGTCTTATAACGATATGCTTTGCCGTGATAGTAATGCTGTTTATGCACAGACGGCTTATGAAGGTCAATATGGTTGAGGCACTCAAGAGTGTTGAATAATAATTTCGGCAATAGCCGGGAGGTTGGTAATATATGAAACTTGGAAAAGCGATTGCGGCGGCAATAGGCACAGCGGCGGCAGTAGGTGCGGCAGTCTATGCCAAAAGAAGGCTTGACGAAACACAGACTCCGCTTAAAAAGCAGAAGAGTGTTACTGCATGGAAAAGCGGCGGCAAGGTACAGTACAAAGAGGTAATAAGAAAACCTGTAAGCGAGGGTGAGCAGACGAATATACTGAAAAGCAGGATCGACAAGGCTACACGGCAGTATGAACAGCTTGCGGACAGGAATAACGACACAGAAAGCGAACCTGCTGATAACACTGAAAATGAACAGGAAATTGCTCCTGTGAATTTCACATTTGTTCAGTCGGAAGAGGACGGCAATACAGGGGTCAGCTTTGACCGTGTGTTTGACCATTTCAACCGATTGGAAAAGCCGTTTGATGAAGAAAGCAAAACTGTTGATAATGCCGATAATAATATAGTTGATACTATAACGGCAAATCAGACAGCTGCTGCAGAATCTGTCGCTCCGACAGAAGCTGTCGATGAAACAAAAACGGATGTTGCAACCGATGATGAATATGAAGCTGCTGCTATATCCGCTGTTATGACTATGCAGGAAGAGCAGGAAAGCAAAGCTGAGCAGATGAAGCTTGAAAAGGGAATAATGACGCCTGACCCGATTGCAAATGCAGTCCGTGAGCTTGCCGATATACAACCTGTTACAGATGATGTGAGCAATGTAAGCGTTGAAAGAATGTCGGTTGACGAGAGCATTTTTGATCTTTCGGCAAGCGAGCCGGTTGAAGAAGCGGCAAAAGAGCTTGAAGAGATAACGGAACAGACAGAAGAACAGCCTGAAATAGCCGGAGAAACGGCAGAATCGGCAAGCACGCTTGAAGAAGAATTTGCACAGGCAATGGCTGAGAATGTTCCGGTAAGCGAGCCTGTTGAAGAAGCAGTCAAGGCATTTGAAGAAATGTCCGAACAGGGGGAAGAACAGCCTGAAATAGCCGAAGAAACGGAAGAATCGGCAAGCACGCTTGAAGAAGAATTGGCACAGGCAATGGCTGAGAATATTCCTGAAAGCGAGCCTGTTGAAGAAGCAGTCAAGGCATTTGAAGAAATGTCCGAACAGGCGGAAGAACAGCCTGAAACAGCCGAAGAAACAGCAGAATCGGCAAGCACGCTTGAAGAAGAATTTGCACAGGCAAAGGCTGAGAATGTTCCGGTAAGCGAGCCTGTTGAAGAAGCGGCAAAAGAGCTTGAAGAGATAACGGAACAGACAGAAGAACAGCCTGAAATAGCCGGAGAAACGGCAGAATCGGCAAGCACGCTTGAAGAAGAATTTGCACAGGCAATGGCTGAGAATGTTCCTGAAAGCGAGCCTGTTGAAGAAGCAGTCAAGGCATTTGAAGAAATGTCCGAACAGGCGGAAGAACAGCCTGAAATAGCCGGAGAAACGGCAGAATCGGCAAGCACGCTTGAAGAAGAATTTGCACAGGCAATGGCTGAGAATGTTCCTGAAAGCGAGCCTGTTGAAGAAGCAGTCAAGGCATTTGAAGAAATGTCCGAACAGGCGGAAGAACAGCCTGAAATAGCCGGAGAAACGGCAGAATCGGCAAGCACGCTTGAAGAAGAATTTGCACAGGCAATGGCTGAGAATGTTCCGGTAAGCGAGCCTGTTGAAGAAGCAGTCAAGGCATTTGAAGAAATGTCCGAACAGGGGGAAGAACAGCCTGAAATAGCCGAAGAAACGGAAGAATCGGCAAGCACGCTTGAAGAAGAATTTGCACAGGCAATGGCTGAGAATATTCCTGAAAGCGAGCCTGTTGAAGAAGCAGTTAAGGCATTTGAGGAGATTGCAGAACCTGTAGCTGTCGAAATTGCCGAAAGCCAAGCGGAAGATATGCTTTTTGAAAATATCGATGACGATTTAAGCGATGATATGGCATCTGTCCGTACAGCCGAATCGGTTGACGATGCCGTAAAAGAATTCAGCGACCTTATAGGTGAGCCGGAAGCCGCAAGGAGTATGATCAATGCTGATGCGGAATATGATGACGACCTTGAGCAGACGGGAGATATTCCGGCGGAAGAGAACAGCACAGCCGAAGAACAGCCTGTAATTCAGACAGTACCTGAGGCGCAGACGGAAAAGACGAGAACTATGGATTTTTTTGACCTTCCCGATGAGGCATATGCGCCTGTACAGACTGCCGAAGAAAAGCACGATGACAATGTCGCCGAGGTTGAGGATCTGTTCGGCGATCTGCTTGCAGATGATGAGCCTGTTGAAAAGAAAACATTCACCGATCCGTCGGAAGTGTTCTCGATGTTTGATACGGCAGACGCAGGTCAGGACGATTTTGACAAGTATAACGACGAAAAGATAGAAGAGGAAAACGAAAAGAAAAAAACTTCAGACGCAAAGAAGTACATAGCTCAGGACATTGCGGATAATATCGCGTCGTTTGCACAGCTGCTTGAACCGCTGAACGCCATAAAGGAAAATAAGATACGCAGTAAAAGCGGCATACTGTTCGACTGGGAAATGAGGATACAGTCGCTGATAGGCGATCTGCCTATAAAGACTTACTGGAGAAATAATTTCCGCAATTATGAGATATGGACCGATGAAAAGTGCATGGAAAAGGCAGGAGAGCTTCTGGCAATGCTTGAGCTTGTCGGCATAGTCCGTGACAAGGCAAAGGAAGTGGTTATCGATAAGGATACGCTCGATTTCTATTCGGCACAGAGCGAGCATCTGAACAATGACTTCCATATAGGCGAAACGGTAGTAGTTACACGTCCGTGCTGGAGAATAAACGGCAAGCCGGCAAGAAAGGGTGAAATTGCAAAGAAAGCGCCGTTTGCGGAGTTCAGCCGTAAGAAGGTTTCGCCGCTTGAAACGATGCTGAGAGAAAACAGCTGTTCTGACGGAGATGTTAATATTCCGGTTACCGATGACAATTTCTGTACATACGACCGTGAGATACCTTATGTAAAGCAGGCAATTTCCGAAGGCTTCTGCAAGTGTGCGGTAAGACGTATGGAGGACGGCGGTGCGCTGGCTTTCTTCTACGAAGTTATCGCCGAGGGAGAAAACGAACATTATTCGCCCTGCACACTGAGATTTGAAGTCAATATTGACAAGAACGCAAAGGTTGTGGGCAGATTCAGAAGTGAGAAGGTGTAAAATATAAAAGTGTCGGAACTGCTTTAAAGGCAACCGACGGATATTTTGCGCAAGGGATCGTTACGGCAAATGTATCTATAAGCATTTTTTGCAAACGAAACGTACTTTGGAAATGAGAAAGGGTACACCTTGTTTATACCTTTTCAAAAGCAATTAATGAGCATACGGATTATTATAACAATGACGTTGATGCCTCCTGCTGAAAGCAGGGGGCATTTATGTGTTTCGCCGCAGTTAAATACGTTCGGATTTTCGGGCATATACTAAAAAACTAGTATTTTTTTCTTTAGATATTGAGAAAAATGTCAAAAATTGTATATTTTTTTAAAAACCTATTGACATTTCGCAATTAATATAATATACTATTTAGTGAAATATTGTTTAGGCGTTAAAGATGTATATAAGTAACAGATTTAAATGCTTTTTTGAATAACAGCTATTTTACCATTGTAAAATGACTACAATCTCATTATAATTTTGTTTTGTTATTTGAATTATCATTTGTTAAACGGTAGATGAAGTCAACAAACCACAGTATAAACGGTTTGCGGATTTTTATTATCTGTAAAAAGTTATTTATGCAAGAAAGAAAGGGAAAAACTATGAAAAAGTTTTTGAGTAAATTATTAATAGACTTGATTATTTGTTCCATTTTTGCAACTTCATTTGTTGTTTCTGCATGTGCGCAATCTGTTAACGATAATGTCTTTTTCACTTTTTCTAATGAAAACTTCTATGAATTTATTCCAGATGAAGCAAACAAGTTTGCTATACAAATTTATAATGAAATGACATTATATGCGAAAGATTATAGAACTTCATTCAATTTGTCAACTGATGATTTTTATAATATAAAACTTGGAGAACCATTTTGCATTTTCGATGTTGATCAAATTTCTCAACAAGCAGTATTTTATTATCCTATTCTTAATGGAGTTAACCAGTATATCTTATTGTTGACTGTGATTGATACTAACCATTCGTTACAGGCCAGCTTAGATAATGAACTGGTTAATGCCCTAAATAAAATCGACTATCTCTATACAGATTATGTTTTCTATAAGACGAATAATGAACTCATTGCTCAAAGTCAGACAGATGTTATTTTTTTGAATGCACAAACTTGTGACAATCCGTATAGTGCTACGAATTATGAAAGTATTCACGAGAATCTGATTTTGTCATTAAAAAATTTCAAGGAGTATAATGTTGAGGAAAATCTGTTAAATTCCGACACATTACAACTAGAAACATATTCTGCTGCCTTTTCTAGTGTTGTTAATGATAGTGATTATAAAGAAAAAATGTTAAAATTGCATAATGCAAAAGGTCAAGGAAATTATAGTAGATGTTGGGCGGCATCTGTTGCAACAATAATTAACTATCTCAGAGGAACTAATGTATCTGCTGCAAAAATATGTGATGTTATGAATATTGACTATGATGCTGGCGGATCTATATATGATAAACAGAATGCTCTTATAAAATACGGGATATTTTATAGTAAATTAAGAAATCGTACTTTAAGTTGGACTGAAATAAAAAAGAATATTGATAATAAAAATCCTGTTGCAATGTCTGCAGTTGCAACTAATGCATGGCATGCTGTTACTTTGGTCGGATACAGAAGTTTTAAGGTTAATCAATATGTTGCTATTTGGGACTCTGCATCTAATGGGAATAATGGAGCGACAAAGGTTATATATTACTCAGGCGCGAATACCACATTTCAATCTAGCGCATCAGGACCTATTTTTACATGGATATATTCATTGTCACAGTATTAAGGATGGGGTTATATATGAAATTATTAAAAAAACGCACAATAATACTTGCCTTGACGCTTGCAGCAGTTTTTATGCTTATCGGTTGCTCCAACACCGCACAACCACAGATCAGTGGAAAATTACTTTTTGAAATTGATAACTGTGATAGTATTGAGCTGCAAATAGGCTCGTCGGAATACAAAGCAAAAAAACAAAAAGAAATTGATAATATATCAGCTCTTATGACATCGCTGACGTTAAAAAAAGTCAACATTGATGACCTTGAGGGAGGAATATCGGTTATTGTGAACACTCCTGATAAAAAAGCGGTAATCAATGTTTGCGGTAAAAATATCCTTTATAACAATCAGTGGTACGAAGCGACCGAGGATATTAGCGATCGGCTTCGACAATTCTTTGATTGACAACATTCAGATTATTGAAAAGTCAATGCAGGGCGTATAACAACGCTGCGCATTGACTTTTTTAGTTTGCCGCAGACGACGAATACCTGTAAAGTCCAGACAGTTTGACAGATAATTGCGAGGGATTTTTAATGCGAGTGCTTATGCCGTAATGATTCGATAAAATCTCTTAGTTTTATATCCCGCCGAAAATAAAAAGCGGGTGCTTTTATCGCCTAAAGCTCACGTCTTATGAAAAGAATGATTTTTAACAGTAAAGCTTAAGCCTTTGCTTCGGAAAGTGTGCGCAGTGCGGAAAATGAACGGTTTTCTCCCGAAGAACGCATAAAATCAAGGGGCTTTTTCTATATAATATATAAATATAAAGAGCCAAAGAGCCGAAAAAGGAAACGTCATTTCCCTTGACATATTTGCAGGCGAAGAATGAAAGCTTCACAGCGGGTTATTGCAGTGCCTTTTCTGATGAAATTTACTCTGTTTTTAGTTTATTAGCCTAAAAATTAAGTAAAAAATTTTAACAAAAACTATTGCAATTAAAAAAAGATTATGATATACTTAATACAAAGAGCGATTAACGCTTCTTAACGGAAATATGACATTATCAAGGAGAATCAAGTATGAACGTAAAAGTTATCAACGGTACATCATTACCGAACATCCCTTGGCAGGATCGTCCCGCAGGCTGTAAGGATGTTATCTGGCGTGCAGACAACAACCCCATAATCCCCCGTGACCTTCTTCCTACCAGCAACTCTATCTTCAACAGCGCAGTTGTTCCTTTCGAGAGCGAAAAGGGCAAGTTCGCAGGTGTTTTCCGTGTTGACGACAAGGAAAGAAATATGGCTATCCACGCAGGCTTCTCTGAGGACGGCGTACACTGGAACATCAACGAAGAAAAGGTTGAATGGATAAACGACGATCCCGAAACTGCAGAAGCTAACCCCTGGCAGTACGGCTACGACCCCAGATGCGTATGGATCGAGGACAGATTCTGGATTACATGGTGCAACGCATACGGCTGGAAGCCTACAATCGGTGTGGGCTGGACAAAGGACTTCAAGGAGTTCCACCAGTGCGAGAACGCATTCCTTCCCTTTAACAGAAACGGTGTTCTGTTCCCCCGTAAGATAAACGGCAAGTACGTTATGTTCAGCCGTCCTTCAGACAGCGGTCACACACCTTTCGGCGATATGTACCTTTCACAGTCGCCCGATATGAAGTACTGGGGCGAGCACAGACACGTTATGGCTCCTCTGAAGGGCTGGGAATCACTCAAGATCGGTGCAGGTCCTATCCCGATAGAGACAAGCGAAGGCTGGCTGGTATTCTACCACGGCGTTCTCCAGAGTTGCAACGGTTATGTATACAGCTTCTCAGCTGCTATTCTCGACATCGACAAGCCCTGGAAGGTTAAGTATCGTTGCGCTGAGTACCTTCTCAACCCCAAAGAGTATTATGAGTGCGTAGGCGACGTTCAGAACGTTACATTCCCCTGCGCAGCACTCTGCGACGCTGATACAGGCAGAATCGCTATCTACTACGGTTGCGCTGATACCTGCGTAAGCATGGCATTCACAACTGTTGACGAGGTTGTAGACTACGTTAAGAAGCACAGCAGTGTCTGATTGACCGACAAAGCATAAAACTATCCCCTCCGCAAAAGCGGAGGGGATTTTTGCGTTTATATGCGGCTTGAGTCCTGCGGATTATATACCGAGCATTGCTTTTTCTTCGGCGGTGAGCTTTGAAGCGTATACGGAATACCCTTCTTCGCCGTAGCTGTTCAGAACTATATCCATAACCTCACGGAAAATGTACCGCCTTGCTTTTTCGGAATTTAAAAACAGCTTTTTGTCAAGCGTTTCGCCGCCAACCGTGTGACAGCATACATAAAATATAAATTCACGTTTCGCCGTTATCGTGAAATGTTCGCAGCAGCAATTACCCGTGAACGAATAAACCGGCGGAATATCAAGCTCCCGGAAACGTTTTTCGAGAGCCTTTAATTTTTTCGGCACACTTTTATTCTTGGCGGGCTTATCTGTACCGTAAATTTCACGACACATACTTCTTTCTGAAATATGATTTTTGTAAATCTGAATGATGACACAGACAAGCGCCATAACCGCTACGACCGAGCCGATTATAAGCAGTACAGCGCCTATCGGTGAATCGGTTATCCTTGAGCCGTTCATATTATACCTCAATGATTGTTAATGCGTGTTTGTGCCTGTGGTACTTGTGCCGTTATGCACAGGAACAGTGTAATCCTGTGGCTGAATAGGTGCGCCGCAGTGAGGGCAGGCGTTGCAGCTGCCTACGGTATAAACGCCTCCGCAGTATTCGCAGGATGCCTGCTTCATTACGACAGATTGCGGCTGCGGTGCAGTCTGCTGAGGAGGAGCATAGTAGCCGTCAAGAGGCACTTCCTTTGCTCCCTTGTATTTATTTGCGTTAGGTCGGAAGAATACCATAAAGAATGCGTGTATGCAGACGAACAGGAGCATAAACAGTCCTATTCCGAAGGTTTCGCCCTCAAATCTGAACTTCATTACGGTAGGAGTAAGTGCGTTGAAGCTGTCAGTGATAGCGTCATTTACCTTTGTTCCCTCGACAAGCAACCTCTTGTGCAGATCGTTTGTAAAATCGTATGCTACGGATGAAGTAATGATACTGTCGGTATCATCACCCTGCATACCCTCCCAGTACCAGTTGTTGAATTCATCATCGGGATCTTTCGGCTGAGAATACACTATCAGCCAGTGCTTTTCGTCATAGAACCGGTTTACATAAAGCTCATAAGCGTACTTCTCAAGGTCGGTATAGTTATCCTCCCAGTCGGAGTTGTACACAGTCATTACCGCAGGAGAAATACCCGTTGTGTTGAAGAAATCCTCAAGTGCGTAACTGAGCTTTGTTGTATCTCCGAGTACGTTAGCGTCGTCCTGTATAACTATCTGCGAGTTATAATCAACCTTCAGCTTTTCGGGTATGCCGAAAGACGTAGATATCATCAAGAACGCCGCCAGAACAAACGGTACATAGAATATGAGCATTAAAAATCTCAGCTTGCTCGGACCTTTTGATAAATCGGTATCCGAGTAGACGTAGTTCGGAACGCCGTTTCTGTAGTAGACGAATCTTCTTGCACCGGGGAAGTATGTACGGCTGGTTCTTATTCTGCTTGAGCCGCCTCCCGATGATGAACGGTGTGACGAGCTGTGCGATGAGGAGTGGTGGCTTCCGCCCCCGTGAGAGCCTCCGCCCGATGAGTGTGGCATATTATACCTTCTTTCGTGTAACTTTTGATATTATTCTACCATAAATTAACCGTCAAATCAAGATATAAAGCTATTCAGAGTGACGGCTGAAAACTGTAAAGCGTTAAAAATCAAATGTAAAGTCGCTGTATAGTTTGGCTTTGCTATGCGGAATATGCGACTTTACAAAAACTTTACCGACTTTATACCATTCCTTGCTTTAATGTAAAGCCCGTTGCGACTATAATATGAAATGTAGTCGGGAGGGAAACCGAACGGCAGATAAAAAATGTACATAAACATTATGGAGTATCAGGAAAACTCCGAGGGGTATGACCCTTAAGAAAGGAAACAACATGAACAAGAAGTTAATATCACTTATCGCAGGCGTAGCAATAGTTGCTGCAGCAACAGGCTGTTCCCAAACTGCAACAAGCAGCGTAGCAGGCACAGATTCATCTGCGGCAGGCACATCTGCAAGCGAAGCATCAGCTACAGAAGAGCTCAGCGGCACACTGTCAATGAACGGCTCTACATCAATGGAAAAGGTAATCAAGGCTGTTAACGGCGCATTTATGGAAAAGAACAAGGGCGTAACAGTTAACTTAAACCTCACAGGTTCGGGTACAGGTATCCAGGAAGCCTCAGAGGGCAAGTGCGACATCGGTAACTCGTCAAGAAAGCTCAAGGATGAAGAAGCTGAAAAGCTTGACGCTACAGTAGTAGGACTTGACGGTATCGCTCTCGTAGTAAACCCCGTAAACAAGCTCGAAGACATCTCACTTGAGGATCTCGCAAAGGTATATTCCGGCGAGATTACAAACTGGAAGGAGCTTGGCGGAGATGACAAGGCTATCGTAGTTATCGGCCGTGAGGACGGTTCAGGTACAAGAGACGGTTTCGAATCTATCGTAATGGGCGACAAGGAACCGAAGTACGCACAGGAGCTTGAATCTACAGGTTCAGTTATCAACGCAGTTGCAACAACAGACGGTGCTATCGGTTACGCTTCACTTGCAAACGTTGACGAAACAGTAAAAGCGCTTAAGGTCGGCGGCATTGAAGCTACAGAAGAAAACGTAAAGAGCGGCGCTTACGAGGTACAAAGACCTTTCATCTGCGCAACACTCAAGGGTTCCGATAACAAGCTTGTTAAGGCTTACCTTGACTTCATTCTCTCAGAAGAAGGTCAGGCACTCGTACTTGCACAGGGTGCAGTTCCCGTAAAGTAAAAAACAAGTCGATAATTCCTATACAGTAAGCACTTTTCCGGTAGCAATCCGTTACCGGAATTTGCTGTATAAGTATGTATAGCCCTGAAAGGATGGTTTACTTGGAAAAGACAAGCGGCGCAGCAGTTGCGGTAAGCTCGGTCGGAAAGCAGAGATCTGCTATAAGAAGTAAAAAATCGGGATTCACAAACGTTACAGAGCGTGTAATGAAGTACATATTTACCGTGTGTGGGATCACAGCGGTAGCATGCGTCCTGATGATAACAATTTATATGATAATATCGGGTGCTCCCGCCATAGGAAAAATCGGAATCACTGATTTTCTGTTCGGCGACACATGGTACGCAAAAAAAGAACAGTTCGGTATCCTCCCGCTGATTCTCACGTCGGTATTCGGTACTCTCGGTGCAATAGTGATCGGTGTTCCGATAGGACTTCTCACAGCGGTGTTCATGTCCGAGCTTGCACCTAAGGCTATGAAGAACGTAGTAAAGCCTGCGGTCGAGCTTCTTGCGGGTATCCCGTCGGTTATATACGGTTTGCTCGGCGCAAATCTTGTAAAGCCGCTTATGTACGCACTGGAGGAGGTCATTTATGCAAATGATCCCGAACATCAGTTCACAGGCGGCGCAAACCTTGCAAGTGCAATAATCGTACTTGCCATAATGATACTCCCCACTATCATAAACATTTCGGAGAACGCAATATCCGCCGTTCCTTCCGAATACAGAGAGGCAAGCTACGGACTGGGAGCTACCAAGATACAGACTATCTTCAAGGTAGTTATCCCCGCCGCAAAGTCGGGTATTGCGTCCGGTGTCGTTCTCGGTGTCGGCAGAGCGATAGGTGAGGCTATGGCTATCATCCTTGTTGCAGGCAACAGCGCAAATATGCCGGAGCTGTTCTCATCGGTGAAATTCCTCACAACAGGTATAGTTGCCGAATTCCCGTATTCGAGCGGACTTCACAGAGAGGCGCTCTTTGCGATAGGACTTGTACTGTTCGTGTTCATTATGATAATAAATCTGATACTCAACGGTATTCTCAAAAAGGGCGGCAAAAAGGAAAAAGCGGCAAAGGCTGCAGGAAAGGCGTGATAGATTATGGCAAAAGCAGTTGCAAATTCTCTTACTAAAAAGCGCAGAAGAGTAAGCGACATAGTGCTGAAGGCTCTGATTTTTCTTTCGTCCGGCATAGTCGTTGCGCTGACGCTCGGTATGATTATATACATAGCCGTAAAAGGCACAGATGGAATGAGCCTGAACTTCCTTACAACTCCGGCGTTCTCATATCCTTATGAAAACTACGGCGTACTCGGCAATATAATCAATACGCTTTATCTTGTAGTGATTACGCTTATCATCGCAACGCCTGTCGGCGTAGGTGCGGCAATATATCTTACCGAATACGCAAAGCAAGGCAGACTTACAAGAATAATCGAATTCACTACCGAAACGCTTGCAGGTATCCCCTCGATCATATACGGACTTTTCGGCAGCGTGTTCTTCTACAATATCTTCAAGGTAAACTACTCACTGCTTACAGGTGCGCTGACATTGTCAATAATGGTACTGCCCACCATAATCCGCACCACGCAGGAGGCGATAAAGACCGTTCCTATGGGCTACAGAGAGGGTGCTGTCGGACTTGGCGCACCTAAGTGGCATACTATAAGGACCGTTGTTCTTCCCAGCTGTATAGACGGTATACTGACCTCAGTAATCCTGTCCATAGGCAGAATAGTAGGCGAGTCTGCGGCACTTATCTTCACAGCAGGTATTGCGGCAGAGGTAGGTATAAATTCGCTCGGCGATATTTTCGGCAAAGTAATGAATCAGGGCGGCTCGCTCACGGTTCAGCTTTACCAGTACGCACAGCGTGGCGGTGCCGAAATGAAGTACGCATTCTCTACAGCGCTTGTACTGCTTGTAACAGTGCTTATAATCAATATATGCGCAAAGCTAGTCGCTTACAGAATAAGAAAGAAACGTTCGGTATAAATCCGTAAATCAAGAAAAGAGGATAAACAATGTCAGATATAATCGTACCTCAGAGCGATGTGAAGCTCTGTACAAGAAATGTGAATCTATATTACGGTGAAAACCATGCGCTGAAGGACATAAACCTTGATATAAAGACAAATAAGATAACCGCCTTCATCGGTCCTTCGGGCTGCGGCAAATCTACATATCTGAAAAGCCTTAACCGTATGAACGATCTGGTACCGGATTGTAAGATAACAGGTCAGTTCCTGCTTGACGGCGAGGACATCTACGCTGACGGCGTTGACACAAACGTACTGCGCCGCAGGATAGGAATGGTGTTCCAGAAGCCCAACCCCTTCCCGATGAGCATTTACGATAACATAGCATACGGACCGAGAGTACACGGTATAAAGAGCAAGGCAAAGCTTGACAGGATAGTCGAGGAGAGCCTTATCGGTGCGGCTGTTTTTGACGAGGTAAAGGACAGACTTCATAAATCCGCACTCAGTCTTTCGGGCGGTCAGCAGCAGAGAATCTGTATCGCAAGAGCTATCGCCGTTCAGCCTGAGGTCATTCTTATGGACGAACCTACATCGGCGCTCGACCCTGTATCAACGCTTAAAATCGAGGAGCTTATGAACACGCTCAAGGAAAAGTACACGGTAGCTATTGTAACTCACAATATGCAGCAGGCAACGAGAATTTCGGATTACACAGCCTTCTTCCTTGTAGGAGAAATGGTCGAGTACGCACCGACAGAAGAACTGTTCTCACGTCCTAAGGATAAGCGAACAGAAGATTATATCACAGGACGTTTCGGTTGATTTTATACGTTATGTGTGATATTATATTAGAAAGGGCAAACAGAAATGAGAGAAACATTTGAACATAAGCTCGGAAAGCTGAATAACGACCTTATCCGTATGGGCGGAATGATAGAGGAGGCGATAGCTTCAGCTATCACAGCACTGCGTGACAGCGATGCTGTTCTTGCAAAAAAGGTAGTAGACGGCGACAGAGCGGTAGATGAGGAAGAAAAGAACATCGAGAGCCAGTGCCTGTCCATAATACTTCGTGAACAGCCTGTCGCAAGAGATCTCCGTAAGGTTTCTGCGGCGCTCAAAATGGTGACTGATATGGAGCGTATAGCCGACAATGCCGCAGATATTGCGGAGATCAGCCTTACCGCAGACGTATCCGCTATTATGCATATAGTAAAAGAGATACAGACTATGAGCGAAAAGGTAATAATAATGGTTTCACACTCTATAGATTCATTCGTAACAACCGATATGGAGCTTGCGAATGAAACGATAAAGGCTGACGATGAGGTAGACGAGCTGTTCGTTTCTATAAGAAACCGTATAGTAGAGCTTATAAAGAGCGAGCATTGCAGCGGTGATGTTGCGGTTGACGCCCTTATGATAGTAAAATATCTTGAAAGAATAGCCGACCATGCGGTAAATATCTGCGAGTGGGTGGAATTCTTCAAGACGGGAGAATACAAGAATACCCGTATTATATAAACTTTGGAGGCTGATACAATGGCTGAACGTATCTATATAACTGAGGACGATGACAGTATAAGAGAGCTTGTGACGGTCGCTCTTTCGGCTTATTCATACGAGGTGGAGAGCTTTGTCAGTGCGGAAGATTGCCTTGCCGCAACCGAAAAGCAGGTGCCGGATATATTCCTGTTCGATATAATGCTGCCGGGTATGGACGGCGTGCAGGCGGTGAAGATTCTTCGTGAAAACGAGCAGACAAAGAATACGCCGATACTTATGCTGACAGCAAAATCAGCCGAGATAGACAAGGTGTTCGGGCTTGAAAACGGCGCAGACGATTATCTCACAAAGCCGTTCGGCATTATGGAACTTGCCGCAAGAATAAAGGCACTGTTAAGACGTGCAGGCAGAGGTTCATCAGATAGTGCTTCCGATAAGATTGCGGCAGGCGGCATAACGGTAAACACATCTCTCAGAGAGGTGAGCCGTGACGGCAGACCGATAGAGCTTACGCTGAAGGAATACGAGCTTCTTTTGTATCTTATTAAGAACAGGGCGAGAGTAGTCAGCCGTGAGGAGCTTCTCACGAAAGTGTGGGGCATAGATTTTGTCGGTGAAACAAGAACGCTCGATATGCACATAGGAACGCTCAGAAAAAAACTCAGCGATGATGCCGAGAACGCTCATCTTATCAAAACGGTAAGAGGAGTAGGCTACAGATTTATAGGAGAATAACAGGAGGACGTACAGATGAAAAAAGCGCTTATAGTACGTTTTCTTATAGTAATTGCGATAGTTATGTCGGTGTGCGTTGTATCTGCTACCGCACTTCTTTCAAGCACGGAGCAGAACGTCAGAAAAAGCGATATGCTGACTTCTCTCGGACTTATCCGTGTGATATATGAGGACGAAGCCGACCACGACTATGACCTTGCGAACAGATTAAGTTCACTTGTCGGCAACGCCAGAGTGAGCTTTATCAATAAGGACGGAACTGTATTTGTAGATACCTATATCGACGGTGAGCCGGACGATAACCACAGCACCCGTGAGGAGATAAAGCAGGCAGAGCTTACAGGAAGCGGAGTAGCCGTAAGATATTCAAAGACGCTCGGCAAAAATCAGATCTATGCCGCTATGAAGGTTAAGGACGACGATATAATCAGAATAAGCTACAATATAAACAGCTATATGGATTTTGCGTCAATGTTCATAGCGCCTATGCTGATAGCCGCCGCAATAGGCATAATAGCGGGGCTTATAGCGGTCAGCAGCGTTGCCCGCCAGATAATGAAGCCGATAAACAGCATATCAAAGGCTATGAGCGGCATGAAATATGTCGGTGACGAAAAAATCTCTGCGGAGCTTGAGGAGATACCGTCACACAAGTACCCAGAGCTTGACGAATTTGTCACCATGTTCAATTTTATGCGTAAAAGCATACAGGATAATATGAAGACGCTTGAAAACGAGCGTGAAAAGGAACGTTTCATACTTGAAAGCTTGCAGGACGGTGTAATTCTTTACGATAACGATCTGTCCGTCATATCAATCAACCGTGCCGGTCTTAAACTGCTCGGTGCTTCAGAGGAAAGCGGTGCTTCAACCGTACCCGAGCTTGCAAGAAAGCCCAAGATAATCAGCGGAGCGGAAAAAGCGGCAAACGAAGACAGGACGGTAACTGTAGAAAGCACCGTTGACGGCAGGATCTTGCTCGTGCAGGTATTCCCCGTATCCAAAAGCGGAATAGACGCAATGCACGGCGGACTTATGGTTATCCGTGACGTTACCGACAAGCGTATGTCCGAACAGCTAAAAGCCGACTTCTTCGCAAATGCCGGTCACGAGCTGAAAACGCCTCTCACGGCAATTTCGGGCTTTGCCGAGCTTCTTGAAAACGGACTTGTGCCTAAGGATAAGAAGGATTATTATATCGGAAAAATTCTTACCGAGGCAAAGAGAATGTCAACCATAATCAGCGATATCCTTGAAATATCCTCGCTTGAAAACAAGACGACAGCCGAGGAAGTGACCGACTGTAAGCTGTCCGAGATATGCTCAGCGGTAAAGGAATGTCTGGAGCCTGCGGCTTCTGCCAGAAATGTCACGATAGAACTGTCAGGCGACAGCTTTACAGTCCGTGCCGCATACAAGCACATATACGAGCTTGTCGAAAACATAGTCAGCAACGCCATAAAGTATAACAAGGACGGCGGCAGGGTGGAGATAACGCTTCACGATGTGGGTGAGATAGGCTGTATCTATGTTAGGGATAACGGCATAGGCATCCCTAAGGAATCGCTTAACCGTGTATTTGAGCGTTTCTACAGAGTGGATAAGGGCAGAAGCACCAAAGAAGGCAGTACTGGACTCGGTCTTTCCATAGTAAAGCATATCGTCAACTGCTACGGCGGTACGGTGACGCTTGACAGCGAGCTTGGCAAGGGAACGCTTGTCTGCGTAAGACTGCCGATCGTGAAGAATATAATGGAGTAATCTCTTAGTTTATAGAAAAATTGCTATCTTTGCTAAAAAAAGGTTGAGGGGCGTAGCCCCCAACAGGGACTAGGGGCGGTAGCCCCAGCAAAATAGCCCCTTCCCGAGGGGAAGGGGTTTGGGGTTAGGGTTTGAGAATAAGCTGTTTTCTTAAAAGCAGACTTTTTCTATAAATAGGTAAGCTTCTTAATTCATATTTTTTCGCTTGACACAGCGTTGCATTTATGATACACTAAGCATATAGTAAAACATAAGTGCAAAGACCGTGTATGGCAAGAGTACCCGGAAAATGAAGTCTTACAGAGAGCTGTGTCAGGTGAAAGACGGCAGACGGATTTACGGCGAAGTGCGGCTGTACGGATTTTTTTATCCGGGTCGGCAGAGGGAAAGTTTCAAGTATCTCTGTTCGTCTTGTCTGCGTTAAAGACATAAAGGGAGTGTAAGCTCCGAAGCGAAGTGGAACCGTGGTATAAACCGCCTTCGTCTGTTATGCAGACGAGGGCTTTTTTATTTTCGGAGAAGGGTAGGAAACATATGTTCGATAAAATAAAAGCGGATATAAAATCGGTCAGAGAACGAGATCCTGCCGTAAAGAGCGATCTTGAGGTGTTTTTCCTGTATCCCAGCTTCAAGGCTGTAAGGGCATACCGCAGAGCGCATAAATGGTACCTTAAAAAGCATTATTTCATTGCAAGGTGGATATCACAGCGTGCTTTGCGAAAAACGGGTATAGAGATACACCCCGGCGCAACGATAGGAAAGGGCTTGTTCATCGACCACGGAAGCGGCGTTGTAATAGGCGAAACTACCGAGATAGGCGACTACTGCACGCTTTATCAGAACGTAACGCTCGGCGGTACGGGTAAAGATACCGGTAAACGTCACCCCACGCTCGGCAACAATGTAATGGTTGGCTCAGGAGCAAGGGTTCTCGGTCCTTTCAAGGTGGGCGATAACGCAAAGATAGCCGCAAATGCCGTTGTGCTGTCGGAGGTACCGCCTAACTCAACTGCGGTCGGCGTTCCTGCAAGGATAGTCCGCCGTGACGGTCAGAGGGTAAATGCCTGCGACCTTGACCAGATACACATTCCCGACCCTGTGGCACAGCAGATATGTGCCTTGCAGAGCAGGCTTGAAACAATGCAGAGCGAGATAGATCTGCTAAGAGAAGAACTTAAAGAAAACAATATTAAATAAAAGCGAGGATAAGAAAATGCAGTTATATAATTCACTGTCACACAAAAAGGAAGAATTCGTGCCGAATGTCGAGGGCAAGGTAAATATGTACACCTGCGGACCTACCGTGTACCACTTTGCACACATAGGAAATCTGCGTAGCTACATTATGGAGGATGTGCTTGAAAAGTACCTGCGTTATGTCGGCTATGATGTAAAGCGTGTAATGAACATTACCGATGTAGGACATCTGACAAGCGACGGCGACACGGGCGATGACAAGATGCTGAAGGGTGCAAAGCGTGAGCATAAGACAGTTATGGAGATAGCGAAGTATTACACAGACGCTTTCTTCGAGGACTGCACGAAGCTGAACATCAAGCGTCCCGACGTTGTAGAGCCTGCAACGCACTGCATCGCAGATTTCATCAAGGTAATTTCTTCCCTTATCGAAAAGGGCTACGCTTACGAAGCAGGCGGAAATATCTATTTTGATACCTCCAAACTCGAAAAGTATTATGTTTTCAACGATTTCAAGGAGGAAGACCTTGCGGTTGGTGTCCGTGAAGGCGTTGAGGAGGACGGCAACAAGAGAAATAAGGCAGACTTCGTTCTGTGGTTCACAAAGTCAAAGTTTGACGATCAGGAACTCAAGTGGGACAGCCCGTGGGGAGTAGGCTACCCCGGCTGGCATATCGAGTGCAGCTGCATAAGTATGAAGCATCTCGGTGAATATCTTGACATTCACTGCGGCGGCATTGACAACGCATTCCCCCACCACACAAACGAGATAGCACAGAGCGAGGCTTACCTCGGTCATAAGTGGTGCAACTACTGGTTCCACGTTCACCACCTTAATACAAACAGCGGCAAGATGAGCAAGTCAAAGGGTGAATTCCTTACGGTATCCCTGCTTGAGAGCAAGGGATACGACCCCGTGATATACCGTTTCTTCTGCCTGCTGTCACACTACAGAAAGTCGCTCGTATTCACTTACGAGAATCTTGATAATGCAAAGGGCGCATACGAAAAGCTGGTCGCTAAGATAGCACAGCTTTTAAAGGCAGAGCAGGGCGAGGTCGACAAGGCGGCTTACGATAAGCTCCGTGAGGGCTTCACCGCCGCTATGGACAACGATATAAACACATCGCTTGCAATCACTGCGCTGTATGACGTATTAAAGGCTGACACAACACCCGCAACAAAGCTGGCGCTTATCGCCGACTTTGACAAGGTGCTTTCACTATCGCTTATCGAAAAGGCAAAGGCGGTAAACGAGAAGCCTGCCGATACAGCCGAGGAGCTTCCTGCCGAAATTCTTGAGCTTGCCGAGCAGAGAAAGCAGGCACGAAAGGATAAGAACTTCGCACTTGCCGATGAGCTTAGAGATAAGATAACCGCAATGGGCTACACCGTCGAGGAAACAAGACAGGGAACGGTTATAAAGAAGAAGTAAGATAATTAAAACGGGAGGTTGTGCCTCCTGTTTCAGCTTGTAGCTTTAGTGAAAGTTACAAAACAAAGGCACCGGTCGCCCGGTGCCTTTTGCTGTTGTTCGTTTATAAAACTGTTATTAACTCAGTTCTGCTGCATTAAAGCTCTGTAAGGTTCAAGGTATGATTCTACAGTTCCGAAGTAAGAATCACGGAGACTTGTGTAGGATTCACCCAACTTGAAAGGTCCGCCGAGGACGCAGCCTGCGCCTTCGCTGTCACCCTGCTGGAGCATTGTTGTAAGGTCTGTCGAGAAACCGAAGCAGTCGTCAAAGAGGAATGTGAACTTGTCGGTTGTTGTGTCCTTAAGATCTGAATAGATCTGATACAGATCTTCAGACATTGCCGAGTGCGTCTTGTTTACTCTTCGTGCAGCACCACAGCTGGGGCATTTTTCTATAGTCTTGTCTGCCGTTGAAACGCCGCATTCGGGGCATTTGGGATAATAGAGCTTTTCAGCGGTAGCTTCTGCCTTGGCTGTAGCTATTTTCTCGGGATCAATTTCATTAAGACGGCAGATTTCCATATACTTGAGAGCTGCCTTTATGTTCTTTGCGCCTGCGGGTACGAGGTAGCCGAATGTATCTGTATTCATGTAATATGCGTCTGCCTGATCATCTCTGGGGATCGGAACGAATCTGATATCCTGATCCTTAGCTGCAGCCTGAGCTGATGTCCAGCCCCAGTCAAGACCGAACTCTGCGAACAGTGTCTTTGTATCTGAAAGGCAGGTGCTGGGATCTGCATATTCCGCATTTACCATGCCCTGTTTAGCAAGGTCTGCGAGGAAGTCCTGACATCTCTGAACGTTAGCGTCCTTCATGTTGTTGATGATCTGCTTGTTAGGACCGTCAACATCGATAAGCGTTGTACCTGTCGAAACTATGAAAGGCATTGCAACGAAGCCTGTGGGCATTACACCGTAATACTTATCACCGATGTTGCACCATTCGGTCATTATATCCTTCCATGCTGTCCATGTCCACTTGCCTTCCTTGTAAAGCTCCAGCGGGTCTGTCTTGATACCTTCGTCGTCAAGAGCAGTCTGGTTGTATATAAGTACAACGCCGGGATTTACACGGTAAGGCAGATAGTAGTGCTTGCCGCCGTAGTTGAAGTTTTCAATCATATCCTTCATACCTGACCATGTATCGCTGTCAAAGTCAACATAATCATCAAGTGATGTATAAAGGTTGTTTGCTACACCGTGGGGGTATGACTGCCACTCGTAACGTACCATATCGGGAGAGTCTGATGAAGCAACGAGCTGAGCGAGCTTTGTGAAGTATTCGTTCGAGCTTGTTGAAATATATTCTACAGTATAGCCCTCATCTGCAAACTTATCTACGATTTCCTTGTCATCTGTGTTAAGATCATAGTAGCCGAGCCACTTTAGTGTAGTACCGTTTGAAGGTGCTTCTACAACACTGCCGCCGTTGTTGCTTGCAGAAGAATTGTCCGTTGAATTATTGTCCGTACCTGAAGTACTGCTGTTTGCCGTTGAGCTTGTATTGCCTGAAGCATTACCGCTGTCAGCCGAACCGCTTGTTGTGCTTGAACCGTTGCAGGCAGAAAGCATAGATGTTGCCATAGCCGCTGTAACCGCACAAGCGAGTATTCTCTTTGAGAGTTTCATTTTAGTCCTCCTTTAAGTTGTTCTTGGTGTATTCGTTTACATCAAGATATTTATATTATAACCGAAATCAAATTAAATTTCAATTCACTATTTCTACAGTTTATTATGCTTTGTTTTAGCAAAATTGCACAAACGAAATGGGGAATATATGTGAATAATTAATCAAAAAGATGTAAAATTAAGTAGATTCATTAAGTTTATTTAAGCTATCAACTTAAATAAAAGCGGAAATGTAAGCTCAAATTTATGCCTGCAAATGGGGGAAATGTGCATTTCAACGGCTTTAATATGCACAATTTGTTATCTGGCGAATTATTTGCGGTACTGTGACGCAAAAAAGAGTTATAAGTTAATATCGTATGATTTAAACAGTCGTTGTACTTGATATAAATAAAGGCTGACGCATAATCACGTCAGCCTTTTCTGCATTTAATTTTATGTCGCTCAGTTCTTGCTAAGATATTCGTCAATGCTCTGAGCCGCCTGCTTACCTGCACCCATAGCGAGTATTACCGTAGCCGCACCTGTAACTGCGTCACCGCCGGCATAAACACCCTCACGGGTCGTCTGCATTGTGTCTTCGTTAACAACAAGACAACCTCTCTTGTTGGTGTCAAGACCGGGAGTTGTGCTTCTGATAAGGGGGTTGGGAGATGTACCGATTGACATGATGACCGTGTCAACGGGAAGTTCAAAGTTGCTTCCTTCCTTAGCGATAGGCTTACGTCTGCCGCTTGCGTCAGGCTCGCCAAGCTCCATCTCAATGCACTCCATAGCTCTTACTCTGCCGTTCTCATCACCGAGGATCTTGACAGGGTTATTGAGGTTCTTGAAGATGATTCCCTCTTCCATAGCGTGATGTACTTCTTCCTTACGGGCAGGCATTTCTTCCATGCCTCTGCGGTATACTATGTATACATTTTCAGCACCAAGACGCTTTGCGCATCTTGCAGCGTCCATTGCAACGTTACCGCCGCCGACAACTGCTACCGACTTGCTCTTGATGATAGGCGTATCATAATCCTCAAGATAAGCCTTCATAAGATTTGTTCTTGTGAGGTACTCATTAGCTGAGTAAACACCAATGAGATCCTCGCCCTCGATACCCATGAATGAGGGAAGACCTGCACCCGAGCCGATGAAGATAGCCTTGTAGCCCATCTCGAACAGCTCGTCAACAGACAGAACACGACCGATGACCATGTTTGTCTTTACTTCAACGCCGAGATCCTGAAGATTTTCTACTTCCTTCTTAACTATAGCCTTGGGAAGTCTGAATTCGGGGATACCGTAAACCAGAACACCGCCTGCTGTATGGAATGCTTCAAATACTGTTACTTCGTAACCCTTCTTTGCAAGGTCGCCTGCACAGGTAAGACCTGAAGGGCCTGCACCTACAACTGCAACCTTCTTGCCGTTCGACTGGGGCTTAACAGCCTTTGCATCGCTGTGCTTCATGTGATAGTCTGCACAGAAACGCTCAAGACGACCGATCGAAACGCTCTCGCCCTTGATACCTCTTACGCACTTGCCCTCGCACTGATTTTCCTGAGGACAAACACGGCCGCTGATTGCGGGGAGGCTGTTTGTGCTTGTGATTATCTCATACGCTTCTTCAAACTTGCCCTCTGCAACCTTCGCTACAAATTCGGGTATTCTTACGTTAACGGGGCAACCGCTTACGCAGGGCTTGTTCTTACAGTTAAGGCAACGTGATGCTTCTTCCATTGCCATTTCTTCTGTATATCCCATTGCAACTTCGAGGAAGTTCTTGTTTCTTACGTTAGGGTCCTGTTCGGGCATAGGAACCTTAGTTAATGACATATTAGGCATTTTCTTATCGTCCTTTCCTTACTGCTCAGCCTTGTAAAGTCTGCAGTGTTCTCTGTCGTGAGCTTCTTTTTCCTTGTATGTCGAGTTACGCTTCATCAGCTCGTCAAAGTTTACTAAATGACCGTCAAAGTCAGGACCGTCAACACACGCAAACTTGATTTTTCCGCCGACATTTACACGGCAGCCGCCGCACATACCTGTACCGTCGATCATAATAGGATTGAGTGATACAAGCGTCTTAATGCCGTAAGGACGGGTAACCTCACAGACAAACTTCATCATAGGCACAGGACCTATAGCAACAACGAGATCGTACTTGTTGCCTGCGTCAATAAGGCTCTGGAGCTTGTTTGTAACAAAGCCCTTTTCGCCGTATGAGCCGTCATCTGTCGTGATATAGAAGTTTGTGCTTGCCTTCTTGAATTCGTCCTCAAGGATAACTATATCCTTGTTTCTGAAGCCGGCGATAACATCGACCTCAACACCCTCGTTGAATAACTGCTTTGCAGAAGGATAAGCGATAGCGTTACCTACGCCGCCGCCGATAACACATACCTTCTTTGCGCCCTCAAAGTCTGTCGCCTTGCCGAGAGGACCTACAAAGTCGAGCAGTGCATCGCCCTCCTTGAGCTGTGATAAAAGCATAGTAGTCTGACCTACTATCTGGAATATGATGGTAATAGTACCCTTTTCTCTGTCATAGTCTGAAATGGTAAGAGGTATTCTCTCGCCCTTTTCGTCAACACGCAGAATGATGAACTGACCTGCCAACGCCTTCTTCGCAATGAAGGGAGCGTCTACCTCCATCAGTACAACGTTTTCGTTGAGCTGACGTCTTTTGAGTATTTTATACATTGAAAAAACCTTTCCTTTCGTTATATATGGGAGCATCTGTAAAAATACAGACGCTTCAGATCGTCACACATAAGTATAGCAGATTGGCAGAAAAAATTCAAGCGTTTTCGATATTTATATATTGAATAGCGTCATTACTTAAAGTAATGATAAAAATCGACCCGTTACGGCAAAAACTCTTTAAATACCCGATTTTCTGCGGTTTGAGCGGCCTTGCGGCTTATACGGCATATATCGACCTTTTTCTCGTTGACAAAAACTGCATTATGAGATATAATTATAATGTTATTGTAAAATTGGGTTATATGTGTAAAGACTGAAAAATGTCTTTATTCAAATCCGGGAGGCTTAATGAAAAAGAAAAAATCGAATAAGCTGAATCTTATTATTTGCGCAATTGCATTCGTATTCATGATCTTCTATGTGTATTTTGTGGACGGATTTGATAATCTTGTCAATTCAATTCAGAAGATAAATGTCGGATTCCTGTTAATAGCGATGGGTCTTATGATAGTATACTGGCTGCTGGAGGCGCTCGGCGTTCATGCGGCGCTGAGGGCTACATACCCTAAGGCAAAGTTCAGCAGAACATTTATGACGACACTGCTCGGTCAGTATTTCAACTGTATCACTCCGTCGTCAACGGGCGGTCAGCCTATGCAGGTGTATTACTTCACGAAGTTCGGCGTTCCTATGTCACACGCAATGACATCTCTGCTGAGCAAATTCATAATGTATCAGTTTGTGCTGACAGGCTATTCCGCCGTGGTGCTTATAGCCCGTTTCAATAATTTTTCTACCGACTACGCACCGCTTATGGCGCTTGTAATTCTTGGATTTATCATAAATACTATCGTAATAATACTGCTTTTTATGCTGGCGTTTTTCAAGAAGCCCGTAAAGAAGATGGCTGTATGGGCTGTAAAACTGCTTGCAAAGATACACATTTTCAAGTTCCGTTTTATAAAGAGCGAGGAAGACAAGATAAAGAAAATCAGATCCGTAGAAGAAATTGTAGACGAATATCATGATAATTTCGTGTTCATTAAGAAAAAACCGTGGCTTATCATAAGACTTATCATTTATAATGTAATTCAGCTCACGGCTTACTTCTCAATCTCGTATGTCATTTATCTCGGCTTCGGACTTTCGGGTACGGATTATCTGACGATTATTTCCTGTCAGGCATTCGTTCTGATGATTTCCGGCTTTATGCCCCTGCCGGGTGCGCTCGGTGCGGCGGAGGGAAGCTATACGCTGTTCTTCAGTAATATATTCATCGGCTCGGACGGCACGAAATATGTCGGTATCTCAACATTTATATGGAGATTCTTAACGTTCTATCTTCCGATAATCGCAGGACTTATATTATCCACGTTTGTGGGAAAATTCATGAATGTAGAAGCTCCGGACAAGTCAACAATCAAGCTTACCGAAGAAGAGCTTAAAGGCGACCCGATAGACTGATTGCTTAAAATTTACAAAATAATCTTACGGCAGAGGGTGTATGCTTTCTGCCGTTTGCTGTATCTTGAGCGCAAAGTGAAACAAGCCAAAAACGGCTCTACGAAGCCAATGCAACCGCAAATTTACATGAAAATATTCAAAAGCAACATGAAGTTTATAGACCTTATACGCTGATTATGCTAATATGACGACAGACAGAAAAGCTGTCGGAAAGGATATGTATATATGAGCTTAGGAACAAATATTCAGTTTTACAGAAAGCAAAAAAATATGACGCAGGAGGATCTGGCAGAGTTTATGAACGTGTCACGTCAGACTGTGTCAAAGTGGGAATCTGACACTGCGTTTCCCGAAACTGATAAGCTTATCACGCTGAGCGATTACTTTGGCTGCACGCTTGACGAACTGATCAAGGGCAGTGCTGAAGAAAACTTTACGGAAGATGCCGCAGGATATGATAAGGAAATGAACAGCTTTACAAGGGCTATCTGTCTTGGTACCGCAACTGTGCTTGCAGGTGTTACAACACTGCTTTTTACGGTAGTTCTGGGACTTGATGAAACCATAGCTGCGGCGATATTCATGCTGTTTGTGACAGTTGGCACGGCGATATTTATAGTAAGCGGCATACGACACGACAACTATGTCAAGGAAAATCCCAATATCAAGCCGTTTTACAGCGTAGAGCAGATAAAGGCATTCAGAAATAAATTGCCCGCTTTTATCGCCGGCGGTACGGTGCTTGTACTGTTCGGCGTAATTGCATTGATGGTAATGCAGAGCTTTGTCGACAAGGTTGTACCTGATGTTATGACCGAGGAAAGCTTTGATGCGCTGTGCGCGGCGGTTCTGCTTTTATGTGTTACCGTTGCCGCGCCTATGTTTATATACGGCGGTATGCAGTATGCAAAGTATGATATTGAAGAGTACAACAAGGAAAATAACCCCGACAAGCCGTTCGCGGACAGACTTATGTCGGCTATATCCGGCGGTATAATGCTTGCGGCGACTATTGTGCTTTTTATAATGGGATTTTGTTTTAATAACTGGGAATTGTGCTGGATAGGTTATCCGATAGGCGGTGTTCTTATAGGGATTGTAAACTGTATATTCGGCGCTGTAAAAAAATAAGCAGATACTTGCATAATTTTTGTGAATATGGTACAATTAAAGAGCGATAACTGTTACAGTTCTTACAGCAACAGCTATCGTAATAAATAATTTGAGGAATTTTCACTGTGAACCCTTTATTGATTGTACTGTATGTTTTACTCGGATTGCTTGCGGTATATGCCGTACTGTTTCTTATTGCGGTACTCCGTGCCGTATTTATGAAGAAAGAATTTGCGGACGATAAGCCGTTCGATCCGTATAAGGACGGTATCGACTGCGACACCCACGCAGAACATCTGTCAAAAATAATACAAGTACCTACCGTAAGTATCCGTGGCAGAAACGACAACACCGAGATTTATAAATTCCACGACCTGCTCGAACAGCAGTACCCGAATATCCACAGGGTATGCGAGCGTGTCGATATTGACGGAGCGTTGCTGTTTATATGGAGAGGCAAGGATAAGAACCGCAACCCGATATGCCTTATGTCGCATCAGGACGTTGTTCCCGCCGACAGCGAAAAGTGGAAGTACGACGCTTTTTCTGGTAAGATAGCCGAGGGCAAGATATGGGGCAGAGGTACGGTCGATACTAAGGGCGCATTATGCGCCATACTCGAAAGCATAGAGGAGCTTATAAAAGAGGGCTTCACCCCCGTGTGCGATGTCTATGTCGGAAGCTCCAACAATGAGGAAATAACCGGTGACGGCGCAGTAAAGACGGTCGAATATCTTTATGAAAAGGGCATACATTTCGATTTGGTTATGGACGAGGGCGGCTCTATAATGTCATACGAGGACAGCGTCAAGGGCAGAATGGTAGCCCACAACGCTATGATAGGCATACTCGAAAAGGGCAGAGCCAACATAAAGTTCACCGCAAGGAGCAGGGGCGGTCACGCAAGCGTTCCGTTCAACAATAATCCGTTTGCAAAGCTGTCAAAGCTGATGTATATAATCGAACACAGAAACCCGTTCAAGAAAAGGATAACCCACCCCGCAAGAGTGCAGTATCACGCTATGGCGCCGTATATGCACCACTTCAGACACCGCCTGCTGTACGGAAATCTGTGGCTTTTCGCCCCGATAGCACCATACATAATGCACAGGATAGGCGGCCCTGCGGGAGCGGTCGTAAAGACCACCTGCATATTCACTATGGCAGAGGGAAGCAAGGGCGCAAACGTGATTCCCGAAAAAGCAAGCGTTACCGCAAACTGTCGCTTTATGGTGCACGAGCCTTTACCTCAGTCGTATAAAAAGCTCGGAAAGCTGTGCCACAAGCTCGGCATTTCTATGGAAATGCTGGCAGGCTTTGATGTTCCGCCCGTTGCGGATATGAACTGCTATGCGTATAAGTATGTCAACAAGAGGATAAAGGAAACCTTCGGCGATATCCCGAGAATACCTTATATAATGCTTGCAGGCACCGACTCACGTCACTATACGAAGATATGCGACTGCGTACTGAGATTCGTTCCGCTTATGATGACGGGCGCACAGCTTAACAGCGCACACGCAATTAACGAAAACCTCAGCGTAGAATCGCTTGAACGAGGAATAGTTTTCTATCACGATTTCATAAAAAATTACGGCTCAGAGCTGTAATGCGGACATAACCGTGTCCGAAATCTCTGAAAGATAATATGGCGGCGGATAGTTCCGCCGCTTCAGTCTGTCGAAAAACCTCTATCGTTATCCAAAAATGGGGTTTGGGGCGTAGCCCCAAGGCAGGTCGCAGGGACGCCAGTCCCCGTATTCACCCCCTTTCCCGGGGAAAGGGGGCAGGGGGATAGGGATAATTAATCAGAAGTTTATTTCAAAAACAGACTTTTCCTACAACCTATTGCGGCGGATCGCTCCGCCGCTTTTCCTTACTCACTCGGCATTTTTGACGAAAAAACACCGCCCGAATTGCAAAAGTCATTGACAATACCCAAATTAGATAGTATAATAATATAGTACGCAGGCGAAATTCGCCATAGCGGAATTCGGAAACACGGTAATTCACCGTAATATAACATGGAGGCTTTTGGTAATGAGAGTTTACAACTTTAGCGCAGGTCCTGCGGTACTTCCCGAAGAGGTACTTAAAGAAGCAGCAGATGAAATGCTTGACTACAAAGGAACGGGTATGTCCGTTATGGAGATGTCCCACCGCTCAAAGGCATTTGATGCAATTATAAAGGAAGCAGAAAAGGATATCCGTGACCTTATGAATATCCCCGACAACTACAAGGTACTGTTCTTACAGGGCGGTGCGTCACAGCAGTTCGCCGCAGTTCCCATGAACCTTATGAAGAACGGCAAAGCTGCTTACATAATCACAGGTCAGTGGGCTAAGAAGGCATATCAGGAGGCACAGAAGTACGGCGAGGCTGTAGCTGTTGCATCATCGGCAGATAAGACATTCTCTTATATCCCCGATTGCTCGGATCTTGATATTCCCGAAGACGCAGACTACGTTTACATCTGCGAAAACAATACTATCTACGGCACAAAGTTCTGGCAGTTACCCAACACAAAGGGTAAGGATCTTGTAGCCGATGTATCTTCCTGCTTCTTATCAGAGCCTGTAGACGTAACAAAGTACGGCGTTATCTACGGCGGTGTTCAGAAGAACGTTGGCCCTGCCGGTGTTGTTATCGCTATAATCCGTGAAGACCTCATCAGAGATGACGTTAACCCCGCAACTCCCACAATGCTCAAGTGGAAGACGCAGGCTGATGCCGATTCTCTTTACAATACACCTCCCTGCTACGGTATCTATATCTGCGGCAAGGTATTCAAGTGGATAAAGAAGATGGGCGGCCTTGAGGCTATGAAGGCTCACAATGAGAAGAAGGCAAAGATCCTTTACGATTTCCTCGATCAGTCCAAGCTGTTCAAGGGTACGGTAGAGAAGAAGGATCGTTCGCTGATGAACGTACCTTTCATAACAGGCAACGAGGACCTTGACGCAAAGTTCGTAAAGGAAGCTACAGCAGCAGGCTTTGTAAACCTCAAGGGTCACAGAACCGTAGGCGGTATGAGAGCTTCTATCTACAACGCTATGCCTATCGAGGGTGTTGAAAAGCTCGTTGAGTTCATGAAGAAGTTTGAAGCCGAAAACGCTTGATTATAACCGTATAGGTACAGGAGGATATACCAATGTACAACGTAAAGACATTAAATAAGATTGCCGCTTGCGGTACAGACCTTCTTGACAGAAGCAAGTACACTGTAGGCGACGATATAGACAATCCGCAGGCAATACTCGTTCGTTCCGCTTCTATGCACGAAATGGAGCTTGGCGATGATTTACTCGCTATCGCAAGAGCCGGTGCAGGCGTAAACAATATTCCCGTTGACAAGTGCAGTGAAAAGGGTATCGTAGTATTCAATACTCCCGGTGCCAACGCAAACGCAGTAAAGGAGCTTGTAATACTCGGTCTGCTCATCAGCAGCCGTAAGGTAACAGCTGCTATCGACTGGGCAAAGACCTTAAAGGGCAAGGGCGACGAAGTAGGCAAGCTTGTTGAAAAAGGCAAGAGCCAGTTCGTAGGTCCTGAGATAAAGGGCAAGAAGCTCGGTGTCATAGGTCTTGGCGCAATCGGCGCATTAGTTGCTAACGCAGCCGCTGAGTTGGGTATGGAAGTTATAGGTGCAGACCCGTTCCTTTCTGTACAGGGCGCTCTCAATCTTTCAAATAAGGTTAAGTATGTAAAGAGCAACAAGGAGATATTTGAAACCTGCGACTACATCACAGTACACGTTCCGCTTACTCCCGAAACAAAGGATATGATAAACGCAGACGTTATCAAGACAATGAAGAAGAACGTCCGCATTATGAATTTCGCAAGAGGCGGTCTTGTTAACGAGGACGCAGTTGTTGAAGCTCTCGCAAACGGCGGTATGGCGGCCTATGTTACCGACTTCCCCGGCGACAAGATACTCGGTGTTGACGGTGTTGTCGCACTTCCTCACCTCGGAGCTTCCACTCCCGAAAGTGAAGATAACTGCGCTGTTATGGCTGCAAACGAAATCAAGGATTATCTTGAGAACGGCAACATTGTAAACAGCGTAAACCTCCCCAACGTTTCAATGTCAATGACAGGTGACGCTAAGATTTGCGTTATCCACAAGAATGTTGAAGGCCTTATCGCAAAGATTACAACCTGCATCACTGAGGCAGGTATGAACATTGAGAACATGGAGAGCAAGTCAAAGAAGGACTATGCTTATACGGTTCTTGACGTTAAGGGCAATGCAGACAGCGTAGCCGACAAGATAAGAGCAGGAGAAGCTGTGATTTCTGTAAGAGTTATCAAGTAATCAGAAACAATCAAATAAACTATGAACCGCCGTGTTTCGCACGGCGGTTCAGTCTGTCAAAAAACCTATTGTTATTATAGCTGCACTGTGAAATGCATCGCCAACCCTTCCAAAACCGCACTATCCTTTGCTTCGCACTAAACTTGCCTCCCTTGTCAAAGGGAGGGGATTGACGGCAAGACACAAACTGTTGCTTTATTGCGTTTTACTTGAGATACCCCCGCCTTTTTGATTTATCAAACTTTTCTGCCGTCAAGACGTAGGGATTGCCACACCAACCCCTCCAAAACCGCACTATCCCTCGAAAAGCACTATCACCCTTGCCTTTTAATGAACGCTTTGCCAGTTTCGCAAAATGTAGCAAATCGCCAACACCCTTGCCTTTTAATGAACGCTCTGTTTGTTTTGCGTCCTGCAAAACTTTGGGCGTTCAACTTCGGGCATCCATGCCCGCCCTCGAAAAAGGGGAGGTGGCACGGCTGGTAAAAGTTTAGGCTTTTATCAATACAAAGTTCAGAAAATCTGTCCTTAATATCTCTCAAATAAATCCGAGCCGTGACGGTGGGGATTGTATTCCCAAAGCACCATCATTACGCTGTTACCCTCTGACATTTAAAAGGGTGAGGTTCTGTTGCTTGGCTTGACCGAGCCAACTATGGTGGGGGATTGTAATTGCTTAGAAGTTTGTTTCAAAAACAGACTTTTTCTACAGTCTGGAACCGCCGTGTTTCGCACGGCGGTTTTATACTTATGTACAGAATACACAAAATCCCGCCGATAATTTCGGCTATAATTTAACGCTTGCTACCTTGCAACGCAAGGTACATTGTGTTATACTTAGTACAACGAAACAGAAAGGAGCGGTGTATGAATCCACAACTTAAAAGAGGAACGCTGGAACTGTGCGTACTGGCTCTGCTGTCAGACCGTGATTGCTACGGTTATGAGCTTGTAAATGCAATTTCGGAGAGCATCCATATCACAGAGGGAACAATTTATCCGCTTATGAAACGGCTTAAAGACGAGGGGTGCATCACCTCCTATCTTGTAGAATCAAGAGAGGGTCCTTCAAGAAAGTATTATTCGCTGACCGACACCGGCAGAAAGAAGCTGTCGGTACAGATAAGCGAATGGTCGGATTTCTATAAGTCCGTCAATAAGATACTCGGTATTGATTGAAGAAAGGAATCGAATTATGACTTACAACACTAAAGCAGAGTTTATGGCGGCTCTGAAATCACAGGCTGAGAAAAATTCATTATCGTTCGGAGAAATGGCAGAGGATTTTGAACGTCATTTCTCGGAGGGAGAGGAAAACGGCGAAACCGAAAGCGAGATATGCGCAAAGCTCGGAGATCCCATTGAGATAGTAAAGGAGTATGTCGGGGAGAATTCGGAAAATGTACAAAGCAGTAATAGCAACGTGAAGAATATCACTGCCGGGGTAAATCGTGTTGACAGCAATACAGGCAAGATCAGCGGCGGAATGATAACAGGCGTTATACTGCTTGATCTGTTTGTACTTGACTGGGCATTGCCTACGTTGGCATCACTTGTTATAGTTTATATTGCGGTAGCGTTTGCTTTTATTGTTTCCGGTGTGGTAAGTATCATTTCCGTTATGCTACCGTTTGTTTCTGACAGTGTTACGGCACTTCTGTTCGGCGGAATGTTCAATGTATTTGCAGGAATGGTTATCCTTGGACTCGGCGGAATTATGGCGGCGTTCACGCCAAACGTTATAAAAGGTTTTGCAGGTGCGATAAAAGCGGTAGCAAGACTTCATGTAAGAACGTTTGCAGGCAGAAAGGCAGGTTTCTGATGAAAAAGATAATACTGATAATATCAGCCGCTTTGCTGGCATTAGGAATTTTGGGCTGTGCAGTTACGGCATTGCCGACATTGCTTGAAGGAGAGAAGTATATGAATAACATAATCGACAAAAATTCAGAAAAGCAGGAGTTTACTTTTACAGATGCCTTTTCAGGACTTGATATAAGCGTACTCAGTGCAAATGCAAATATTTCATACAACAGCGGTAACGAGGTAAAGGTAAGCTATGTTACGGTGGATAAAAACAAGAAAATAGAATGTAATATCACTGACGGTACGCTTAACATTAAAGAAAAATCAGGATTTTCATTCTTCTCACTCTTTACACTTGCAAGCGTTCCGACAAAGATAGAAATATCTTTTCCCGAAAGCTACAGAGATAACGGTACGCTTGAAAATGCAGATGTAACGGTAGCTTCAGGCTCGCTGTCGGGAGATATGCCGCATACTGAAAAAAGTACAAAAATTCAGTTATACAGCGGTAAGATAAATTCAAGTGTTGCCGCAGAAAATTTTGATATTAATGTATCATCGGGATCGGCTGATATATCTTCAAGAACTCATAAACACAAAAATGTAAATGTATCGGTACTCAGCGGTAAGACTACACTTAACGGATTCATAAGCGAAAAGAGCAAATACAGTCTTACCTCCGGTAAAATCACTTCACTGAATGCAGGCGGCGGTGAACTGTACACAAATGTTACATCGGGTTCGCTTACGCTTGGCTGTGCAGAAAAGATTACAGGCATAGATGCAAAAGTAGCAAGCGGAAAAGCGCATATCTCCGCACCAAAGGACACAGGGGCACGGGTAGCATACAGCGTTGCTTCGGGTTCGATAAAAATCGGTCTTGACGGAAGAAATGAAAAACTTACAGGAAGCGGCAGTATTTCATACGGAAATGCCGAAGCAAATGTTAATGTCAACGTTGCAAGCGGAAGCTTTATTCTTGATACATACACACTTTCGGAATGATTCTAAAGGTTACAAACCGGTAACAAAACAGTTACAGTTTTGTCATAAATATTGACTTACCTTTTTTTGCATGATATATTGAAATCAGGAAAAAAGAACATATCTTACAGGTGCTATACTATCTGATTCAACCTCGACAGACAGGAGGATCAAATGAAGATTGCAAAAAACATAAGTTTAGGTATCGGGATGCAAGTATTGGTGTTGCTGATGCATATACTTATTCATTCTATTATGTACGTTATGGACGGCAGTTTTGATGACATCCAAATAGCTTGCTCATTCGTTGCGGTAATACTTATAACGTATCTGGCGGTTCTTTGTTTTGATTTGCCCGTATACGCAATATTCTGCGGTGCGGTTATTACATTTCTGTTTGTCTTGATATTTGAAAACGAGGGGGTGTATTTATTATACTATCTCCATAGTAGAAGTTCCCAATTTTTTAATCCCGATGTTTTTACAGATGCGGTAATTATAGTATTAGAAATGCTTGTTGTACAATTGCCGTCTTTCGCTCTGGCGAAATTAACAAGATTGGTCTGCAAAAAAACTAAACTGTAGTGTTTCGGTATCGGAGGCTTCATGAAGCATAATTTTACAAGCAGAAAGATTATCGGTTCTTTGTTTTTCCCGATATTAATATGTCTGATATTCGGAACTTCTTTTGTCATTTTTTCTATTGGTAAAGAATTAAACGCTTTAAGGCTCGGCTGTTTGTTCAGTACTTTACTTGGCGGATTTCTTCCGATAGTAATTACGCTGATCACCAAAACCGATACAAGCTTTTATCTTAAAGACAGGGCTATCGTGCCGGCGATTTCTTTAGTTTTTATCTTTATTGCTTGTCTTCTGAACGAACTGTTGGATTCTATCTATTATGCATGGTGTGCTATTTTCTTGTTCGTTATTTTATCAACATTTTATTTTCTGCGAAAGTGCAGAACGGGTTTAGAACGGTTAATTGTCATTATTTCAAATCCGATTTTGTATATAGCGGTGTGTCTGATATGCTTCGGTTATGATTTAACTGTATTGCTTGATTAATAATGTATATACGGGTTATACAATTATATCTGTTATGCGGCTGATGCCTTTTAGGGCTGTCAGTCGCTTTTCTGTATAATGAAAGCCCTCATTCGTCGCAGGTAAATGTTCGGCAGTTGATGCGCTTGCCGAAAGCCGGAAAAGGTTACAAACCGGTAACAAAATAGTTACAGTTTTGTCATAAATATTGACTTGCAGTTTTTATGTGATATACTAAAATCAGGAAAGAAAATACACCTTACACTACATCAATGAAACGTAAAACTATGAAAGGACTGAAAATTATGACAAAACTATTAAAAACAATCACGACAATAGCTGCACTTGCAACTACATTAATCACGGTAAGCATTTATGCGTCCGCTCAATCTCCCGTTGACAACGGCAGTGATGCAAGAGCAGAAATGGCACAGAACGGACTTATTGCAGGGCAGACAGCGGAAAGCAACGCATTCCCCGGCTGGATAGTGTTAAGCACAGCAGGTGCGGCAGTCCTTGTAGGAGGAATTATTGCAGGCTCGGTCATCAGCAACAGAAAGTCGAAGGATGATAAGCAGTAAGGCGATAATTTAATATGATAATGTGGATAATGCGGACAGTCGGAAGGCTGTCCGTTTTTTGTACCTTTTCATCTTGAAACTTGACGCAAGATATGATAAAATCAACTTAACAGTACGGCAAACCGGATTTCAAGGAGTAATTTATGGAAAGATATAAGGATAAACAATTATCGGCTTACGAGAGAGCGGCGGCACTTGCCGATACGCTGAGTACGGAGGAACAGGCACAGCAGCTGAAATATGACGCACCTGCCATAGAAAAGGCAGGACTTCCGTCTTATAACTGGTGGAACGAGGGACTTCACGGCGTGGCAAGGGCAGGAACGGCTACGGTTTTTCCGCAGGCTATCGCACTTGCGGCGGCTTTCGACAAGGATATGATGTATCGTGTCGGTGAGGTGATTTCAACGGAAGCAAGGGCAATGTACAACAGCGCCGCAAAACACGGCGATACCGACATATATAAAGGCCTTACATTATGGGCGCCGAATATAAACATATTCCGTGACCCACGCTGGGGCAGAGGGCATGAAACCTACGGCGAGGATCCGTACCTGACTTCAAGGCTCGGTGTGAACTTCGTAAAGGGCATACAGGGAGAAGAAGAATACCTCAGAGCCGCCGCCTGCGCAAAGCATTTTGCGGTACACAGCGGTCCGGAGTCGCTCCGCCACGAGTTTGACGCAAGGGTAAGCGAGAAGGATATGGAAGAAACCTATCTGCCTGCATTCAAGGCGCTTGTAAAAGAGGGCGGAGTCGAAGGTGTTATGGGTGCATATAACAGGGTGAACGGCGAGCCTTCGTGCGCATCTGAAAAGCTGATGGGAAAACTGCATGAATGGGGCTTCGACGGTTATTTTGTGTCGGATTGCTGGGCTATAAGGGATTTTCATACTACACACAAAATCACCGATACAGCACCGCAGTCTGCGGCAATGGCACTGAAGGCAGGTTGTGACGTTAACTGCGGAAACACATATCTGCATATTCTGGCGGCGCTTGAAGAAGGGCTTATAACAAAGCAGGATATACGCACTGCCTGCATTCACGCATTACGGACAAGAATAAGGCTCGGACAGCTTGACGATAACGAGTTTGATGACCTGCCGTTTGATATTATCGCCTGTGACGGCAATAAAGCGTTATCGCTTGAAGCGGCGGAGAAATCAATGGTGCTTTTGCATAATGACGGCATACTTCCGCTTGACAAAAGCAGGATAAGCTCGATAGCCGTAATAGGACCTAATGCGGACAGCCGTGCGGCATTGCTCGGAAACTATAACGGTACGCCCGACAGAAGCGTTACGTTCCTTGAGGGAATACAGGACGCATTTGACGGCAGGGTATATTATGCGGAGGGCTGTCAGCTTTTCCGTGACAGAACGCAGGGTCTTGCACTGCCCGGCGACAGATATGCCGAGGCGGTTGCGGCGTGCGAGGCGGCAGATGTCACTGTTGTATGTGTGGGACTTGACGCTACTCTTGAGGGCGAGGAGGGCGACACAGGAAATGAGTTTGCATCGGGGGATAAGCCGGATCTCAGATTGCCTGAGGTTCAGCGTGTTCTTCTGCAGAAGCTGAAAGACACGGGAAAGCCGCTTATAATAGTTCTTGCGGCAGGAAGCAGTGTGAATACCGAATGCGAGGGCAACGCCCTTATAAATGCGTGGTATCCGGGTCAGTACGGCGGAAAGGCGCTTGCAGAGATACTTTTCGGGGAGGTTTCACCGTCCGGTAAGCTCCCGGTCACTTTCTACAAATCGGCGGATATGTTACCCGATTTCACCGACTATTCAATGAAGAACAGGACATATCGCTTCTGTGACGATGAAAGCAACGTGCTTTATCCTTTCGGCTACGGACTTACCTATTCGCACTTTGAATGCGGCGATATTTCGTACAAGGACAATACGCTTGCCGTTAATGTTACCAATACGGGAAGCAGAAGTGCGGAGGACGTTCTGCAGGTCTATATAAAGAGCGAAAACGGAGTGAAAAATCACAGCCTTTGCGCATTTGAACGTGTTTCTCTGTTTGACGGGGAAAGCAGGACGATAAGCGTCAATATTCCCGAAAGTGCATTTGAAACAGTTGACGATAACGGCATAAGAGCGGTAAGAAACGGCAGATATACGCTTTACGCAGGCTTCACACAGCCGACGCATCTAAGCGAGAAGCTGTACGGCGGAAGGTGCGTATCGGTCGAAGTAAGCATATAAAATAATGACGGCGGAAAAGCTTTTGCTTTTCCGCCGTATTTCAATATCTGAATCCTCCGATGAACGAAAGCGTTTGTGCGGCTGTCTGCGAGCCTTTACTCATAGCCGTTTCTATATTTTTGTCAGCAAGATAGCTTGCTATAAAGCCTGCCTGATAGCTGTCGCCGCAACCGGTGGTATCTGTTACTTCGGATACCTCAGCGGCGGCACAATGATAAGCCGTGCCTTTTGAAAAGGCGGTGCTTCCGTTTTCTCCGAGCGTTACGATAAAGACCGTGTCGGGATATTTTGAGGAAAGCTGTTTCGCTTTTTCAAGCGTAGGTTCATCTCCGCTTATAAACAAAAGCGATATGCAGTCAAGGTATTTTTCTATCGTGTCAAAATCCCTGCAAATATCAAAATCAACGCTCAGCGGAAAACGCTTTTCACGGCAGCAGTCTATTACATCGTTGAAATTCGGTCCGGAAAAGGTGGTATGTACCATATCCGACGAATGCAATAATTCCCTGTCAGACGCAGACAGGGTAAAGCTTGAGAACACTCCGCCGTTCCACGAATCGTCTTTATAATAACGGTCGCCGTCGGGGGTAAGGTAGGTGCGGTTCGAGGCGGTATCTCCGTTTTCTGTTCTGATATGGGTTTTGTCGATGTTGAAATCTTTTATGCTGTCAAGGACGGTTTTACCGTAGCTGTCATTTCCAACAGCGCCGATTATATAGACCTTCGCATCTGTAAGCCGTGATATTGTTGCGGCGAAATTAAGCGATTCGCCTCCGGGCATTATCGTATTGTCGAATATGTCGACGCACATACAGGTAAGAGTTGTTATTATCATAATGATCGCTCCTTGTCGGTTATGAGTATATATTACCGCTAAATCGGTTTGCAGTCAAGTATTTATAAGAAATTTTCAGATTTTACTTGACAAAGCGGCTCTCTTTGTGTATAATATATCAGGTGGCTGTAAACCAAAACAGCATTACACTGCTTGAAACGGCACAACAAAAAGGTTTGCGTGATTTACGGCTTGTAAGCCGGCAGTGAATCGCTTAAGTCTGTATGACTGTTACCGTGAATACGGACGAACAAAGGAGCATACGAAGGACGCAAGAAAATCGGAGCGTGGGTAAATCTGTATGACTGTTAACGGAAATACGGACGGACAAAGGAGCGGCAAAATGTCAAAGAATATCGAAAACGCAATACTGCTCGATACCTACGGCAGTATGCTTACCGAAAAGCAATATGATACGCTCAGCCTTTACTATGACGAGGATCTGTCACTTTCCGAGATTGCCGAGAATATGGGTATCACAAGACAGGGCGTTCACAAGTGCATACGCACAGCGGAAGAATATCTCACTCAGCTTGAGGAAACGCTCGGATTTGCGCAAAAGTACCGCAATGTCTGTGATTTATGCGACAAGCTGACAGCTCTTACGGATGAGAATGTCGGCAGTGCCGATGAAAAAGAGAAAATGAAATCTATTATAGAAGATATAAAGAATGCGATATAAAGAGGAGGTTGGCTGATGGCATTTGAAGGACTTTCGGACAAGCTCGGAAAAGTATTCAGCAAGCTGAAAAATCACGGTAAGCTGAATGAAAAAGATGTAAAGGAAGCTATGCGTGAGGTCAAGATGGCATTGCTTGAAGCGGATGTCAGCTTCCCTGTAGTAAAGGACTTCGTTGCAAAGGTAAGTGAACGTGCTGTAGGCAGTGAGGTAATGAACAGCCTTACTCCCGCACAGCAGGTAATAGATATAGTACATGATGAGCTGATACAGCTTATGGGTACGGATACGGCAAGGATTGATTTTCCATCGAAGCCTCCGTGCGTTATTATGATGTGCGGTCTGCAGGGTGCAGGTAAAACAACGCATACCGCAAAGCTCGCAAAGTATCTTAAAAAGCAGAATAGAAGACCGCTTTTAGTAGCCTGCGATATTTACCGTCCTGCCGCTATCGATCAGTTGAAGGTAGTCGGTGCCTCGGTTGATGCTCATGTATTTGAGATGGGACAGACAAATCCCGTGAAGATAGCGAGAGAGTCGATAAAATACGCAAAGGACAACGGTTTTGACGTTGTTATCCTTGATACCGCAGGCCGTCTGCATATAGATGAAGACCTGATGAACGAGCTTAAGGATATAAAGGCTGAGGTTCAGCCGAATGAGATATTGCTCGTTGTTGACTCTATGACAGGTCAGGATGCTGTAAACGTTGCAAAATCGTTCAACGATATGCTTGACATTACAGGCGTTATCCTTACAAAGCTGGACGGCGATACACGAGGCGGTGCGGCTCTGTCCGTTCTCTCGGTTACAGGCAAGCCGATAAAGTTTGCAGGTGTCGGTGAGAAGACAGACGACCTTGAGCAGTTCCATCCCAACCGTATGGCTGACAGAATACTCGGTATGGGTGATGTACTTTCACTCATCGAAAAGGCGAAGGTCACGGTAGACGAGAAGGAAACGCAAAAGCTTGCAAAGCGTCTGCAGGAAAACAAGTTCGATATGAACGATCTGTACGCACAGTTTGAACAGATTGAGAAGATGGGCAGCATCTCATCTCTTATAAAGATGATTCCCGGTGTTGCGGGAAAGGTCAAGGAAGAGGATATAGACGAGCGCAGAATGTACCGCACTAAGGCTATAATTTCTTCAATGACAAAAAAAGAGCGCGAAAAGCCCTCAATTATCGATGCCAAGCGTAAGCGCAGAATTGCGGCAGGCAGCGGTACAAAGGTCGAAGATGTAAATCAGCTTCTCAAACAGTTTGACGGTATGCAGAAGATGATGAAGCAGATGGGACTTAAGGGTGGTAAAAAGCGTAAATTCCCGAAGTTCCCCATGGGCGGCATGGGAGGAATGAACGGCATGGGCGGCTTCCCGATGTAAGTTTGCTATGTAAATACAGGTAATTCATGGTGTTTGACAATACACTTTGATTATAAAAACTAAAACTTTAAATTTTTTATGAGGTGAACAAAATGGTAAAGATCAGATTAAGACGTATGGGCGCTAAGAAGGCTCCTTTCTACAGAGTTGTAGTTGCAGATTCACGTTACCCCAGAGACGGACGTTTCATTGAGGAAATCGGTTACTACGATCCTACAAAGGAACCCTCTGTTGTATCTATCGACAAGGAAAAGGCTGACAAGTGGCTCGCTAACGGCGCTCAGCCCACAGATACAGTTAAGAAGCTCCTTAAGATTGCTGCTGAAAAGTAATCGCTGTTTCTGAAAGGAAAATAAAATGGAAAAATTGCTTATCGCTATGGTGGAAGACCTTGTAGATGACAAGTCCGCCATCCGGGTAACAGTTGACGAGCCTAAAGAGGACGGAACTGTTGTTTATCATCTGCACGTTGCTCCCGATGATATGGGACGTGTAATAGGCAAGCAGGGAAGAATAGCTAAGGCTATCCGTACCATTATGCGTGCAGGAGCAGTAAGATACAACCAGAAGGTTATGGTTGAGATCGACTGATGCACGTCTGAATTGAACGTAAAACCCCGACTTTTGAAAGGTCGGGGTTTCGTTTATTAACTGAATGTTAACTTTACTGATTTTTGCTACTGAGGATTATCCGTATTCGACATTTTTCACAAAAAATTTATTCACTTCGGCAAACGGCAACTTATTTAATTGACTTTAATTAACAGATATTATATAATAAAATCGGAGTATAGGATATTGTGGCGGAAAATGCAATATCCCAAGACAGAATTTTAAACAGAACAGCATCATAATATTGATCATAAATCGGAGAATAATATGGAACATTTCGGAATTGAATATTGGCTATTTACGTTCTGTATATATTGTATGGCAGGCTGGGTGCAGGAATCGACTATCGAGTCGCTGTATCATAGACGGCCGATAAACAGAGGCTTTCTCAGAGGTCCCTATATTCCTATATACGGTGTCGGCGGACTGCTTCTTCTGTTTATCTGTCATCCGTTCAGAGATAACGGATTTCAGGTTTTCTTTGTGGCTCTTATTGCCTGCACGGCGCTTGAATACTTCACGGGCTGGCTTATGGAAACCATGTTCGGTAAGCAGTTCTGGGATTACAGTATGTTCAGGATAACTTATAAAAACAGAATATCGTTGGTGTCCTCGCTTTTCTGGGGAGTAATGGGATTGTTCGTGACGTATGTTGTTTCGGACATTACATTGTATGTGCTTAACAATCTGCCGTATCGGTTTATATGTATTGCAGGTACGGTCATATCTCTGATTATGGCGATAGATTTTCTCGGCACGGCAAGAAAGCAGATTGATGTCGATAAGCTGAGAAGCACATTCAGCATAAGCAACATAAGCTCTCATATTATGCGCTTTGATGTGATTGCGTCACGCATTCCGGGCATAAAAGCAAGAACCGGTGAAAAAAAAGAAGAGGATTCTGCCGAGTATAACGGCGATGATGAGAATGATGACTGATAAGAATACGTTCGTACTTACAGACGATGACCGCAGATTTATAAAGACAGCAAGAAAGATTCTTGCAAACGAAAAGGTACAGCAGATGAAACAGTATGTTCAGCACGGCGATGTTTCCACCTATGAGCATTGCCTTATGGTCTGCCTGTATGCTTATATGTATGCAAAGAGGCTTAAGCTGAAGATAAATATCGAGGCGCTTGTAAAGGGCGCGCTTCTGCACGATTTTTTCCTATATGACTGGCACAAGGGTGCATTCACAAGGGACGGGCTGCACGGATTTTCACATCCCGTGACCGCTGAGCGCAACGCAAGGAACACATTTCCTCTGACGGTAAAAGAGCGTGGGATAATAATTAATCATATGTGGCCGCTGACATTGACCAGACTTCCTAGAAGCAAGGAAGCGTGGCTGGTATGCTGGGCGGATAAGTATTGTTCGCTTAAAGAAACCTTGCTTAAAAAGCCGTATTGAAATGAATGTTAAAGCCTGCACGAACAAAAATCGTTCCGTGCAGGCTTGTGTTTTATACAATTTATTTCACAGTAAAATATTTCTGCGTGTGGCTCCGTTTGGATTTCGGTTCTGCTAAGGCGAGTATACCGTCATCGACCAGAGGGTCTACATAACGTTTTATACAATATGACACAGATGCCATTCTGAGATATTCGGCAATTTCCTTTTTTGATCTTGGGGTAACGCAGAAATCAAAACGCCAAGGATACATCCACCAATAGCATTGTTAAGCGAGGCTCCAAGGAACAATCCTGCAACTCCACACAAAATAGATACAACCGTTCTAAACTTGTTCATATTCGCCCTACATTAAATATCCTGATTCTTCTGCTTGTTACGCTTCTTGTTACACAACGAACCTAAGAGCATACCGATTGCAGAAATTATTGCACCGGCTACAATCATTCCCCAATCCGGTGCATTCAGCTTGTCAAAAGCAATGTTGTTTGCCATTTTAAATGTTCCGTATTCAGCCAGCATATACATCACTCCGAAGAAAAGGGTGAATGCCCATTTTCCTTTTTTCCAAAAGTCATTTTTGCCGATAACAATGGACACAACGAATGTAGTTACAGGAAGAATAATCCAAAGGAACATCAAACTATAACCCATAGCATCACTTCCGCTTGTAAAGAACCAGAACACAATCATGGCAATCGCCCATACAAGCATATAAGATAGGATGGTAATAATTTTGTTTCTGTTAGCGTTGCTTTTTACAACATTTGTACTTTCTTCGAGATAATCATAATAGGTCTTCATTTTTTGCTCTCCCTTCAATAAATAGTCAAGAGAGACTTCGTAGCAATCGCTCATTTTAATGACACTTATGATATCCGGATAGGATTTTTCATTTTCCCAATTTGAGATGGTCTGACGACTCACTCCCAATATTTCGGCAACCTGTTCCTGTGTCAGCTTCTTTTCAAGTCTGGCTGCCTTGATTTTACTTCCAATATCATGCTCCATGCCATGACACCTCCCTTGCACTTTTATTATAGGATAACCACCGCTTGTAGTCTACCAAACGGCTTTGACATCGCAGAAAATACGTGTCAAAATGCTTTTACATTTGCTTTTTTATTACTTCTTCGCCTTTTCCTCTAATTCAAGCAGATACCTGTCATAGTCCGCCATGAACAATCTGTCTTGAATAACACGATACTTCTCAAATTCTGTTTCAGCTTTGGACTTGGCAATCTCCGCTGTGATTTTTCCGGCATCCTGCAAAACTTCTCTGTCATCCGCCATCAGGAATAAATCCGGGCGTTTGCTCCAATCTTCCATCGTCACTGGGATATGTCGTTCTGCACGGTCTTCTAAATTGTAACATAAAAAATTAAAAAGTCAACGTTAATTATCAAAATAATATAAAATTATATTTTAAAAATTAGTACCAAAAGTTAAAATCAAAGCCTGCACATTTCAATCTGTGCAGGCTTTTTTTCACATTTCGTCTATAACTTCCGCAATCTCCGGCTCGGTGATCTGCTTAGCGTAATCATTATCGCCAAAGCACATAACATCGCCGATTTCCTTTTGGAATACCATTCTGAGCTTGCCGTCACGAACCTTCTTATCCGTATACAGCTTTCTGACCAGTGCGGTTTTGTCGATGTAATCGGGAATCGCAATGGGGAGCTTTGCACGTTCACACAGCTTTATTACACGGCTGACATTTTCGTGAGAAATATAACCGTATTTCTCACCGAGCTTCGCCTGTGCGATAAGTCCTATTGATACCGCCTCGCCGTGCAGCAGCTTGTAGTCACTGACCGTTTCTATCGCTCTGCCGACAGTGTGACCGAGGTTAAGCACCTCACGCAGTCCCGATTCACGCTCGTCCTTCATTACAACTTTATACTTCACGGCGCAGTTATGCTCCGCTATATATTCGCAGGCGTCCTTATCATTCACAAGTATCTTTTCAATGTTCTTTTCAAGATAATCGAACATTTCGCCGTCTGCAAGGCAGGCGTGTTTTATTGTTTCGGCAAGTCCGCTTGAAAGCTGTCTTTCGGGGAGTGTTTTCCACGTTTCAATATCAAGATATACCTTTTTGGGCTGGTTGAACAGACCTATCAGGTTAGTAGCCAGAGGAGTATCGACCGCTGTCTTTCCTCCGACCGATGCGTCTGCGGCGGCAAGCAGAGTAGTGGCATAATTGATAAAAGGTACGCCTCTGCCGAATGTACCTGCAACAAAGCCTGCAAGGTCGCTTACGACACCGCCTCCGACCGCAATCACACAGCAGTCACGGCGATAGCCCTTTTCAAGCATAGCGTCCTCGACAAACTCTTTCATTGATCGGGTTTTCGACTTTTCTCCTTCGGGTATCACAAACATATCGGCACTGTATCCCGCCAAAATGAGTTTTTCGTATATCCCTTTCGCATAAAGCGGCTCGACAATGCTGTCGGTCACAACGGCAAACTTCATTATTCTGCCGCAAAGTCCGTTATTTATATCGCTTATCAGCGTGTCGGAAAGACCTCTGCCGATTTCTATATCGTATGAGTCGTCTACTATCTTTTTAAGCTCACAGAAAAATTTCATTGTTTGTTATTCCTCTTAGATATCCTTGTGGTCGCCTGATATTCTGTCACTTCTGAGCTGTCCGCAGGCGGCGGATAGCTCTGTGCCGAATTCTTTTCTTCGGGTAACGTTTATCCTGTTCTTTTTTAACTCGTCATAAAATGCCGTGATGTTTTCCTCACTGCTCCTTTTAAACTCGCTGTCGGGGGACGGATTGTACGGTATAAGATTTACAAACAGCCGTGCATTTCCGATAAGTGCCGCTAACTGACGTGCGTTCTCTCTGCTGTCGTTTATGCCGTCAAGCAGTATATATTCAAGCAGAACCTTGCGGTTTGTACGTTCGACATAGTATTTAGCCGATTCTATGACTTGTGAGATACTATACCTGCGGTTTACCGGCATAAGCCTGTTTCTTATCTCGTCATCTGGTGCGTGCAGGCTTACCGCAAGATTACACGGCTCTTTTCGCTCTGCAAATAATTTCATCTTGTCAGACAGTCCACAGGTCGATACGGTAATATGCTTTGTTCCTGTTTCGATACCACCCGGAACAGTTACTATATCGAGAAAATCGCAAAGTGCGTCATAGTTGTCAAACGGCTCGCCTATACCCATCACGGTTATATTACTGATCGTTATATTCTGATGTTTTTCGACAGCGAGTATCTGGCTTACCATTTCGCCGGCGGTAAGGTCACGCTGTTTTCTGAGCCTTCCGCTGCAACAGAATTTGCAGCCCATATTGCATCCGCTCTGCGTTGAGATACAGATACTGTTGCCGAACTTCTGTCGCATCAGCACCGTTTCGACCCTGCACCCGTCAGATAACTCAAAAAGATACTTAGAAGTATCTACAGATTGTAATATTTCGTCGATTTTCAACTTTCCGAAGAAATATTTGTCGGATAAGAATGCTTTTATATCGGCTGATGTAAGCGTCATTTCGTCGAAATCTGCCGCTCTGCGCTTATATATGTCACGGAAAATGTTGGCGCACTGAGTAGCTCTGAAGCCGTTTTCGGTCAGCAGTTTCTCCGCTTGTTCATAAGTAAGCGAATATATGTCCGTCATTGGCTGTCGCCTGTTTCGACTTCTTCCGCAAGCGATTCCTGCTCGATGTCCTCGATTATTTCACGGATTTCTTCTACGCCCTCGCCGTTCATAGCAGAAAATTCTATCATATGAATGTCCTCGGCACAGGGTATCTCATTCATAAGCGATTCTCTGCGTGCGGCACGTTCCTTCTTTGACAGCTTATCGGCTTTCGTCAGCACAACAACAAACGGTATCCCGTTGTCGATAAGGAAGTTTATCATCATTACATCGTCCGCTGTGGGAGAATGTCTGAAATCAACGAGCTGGAACACGAGCGTCAGGTTTCTGTCATCGGCAAGATAGCCCTCGACAAGCCCTGCCCAGCGCTGTTTTTCGGATTTTGATACCTTTGCATAGCCATAGCCGGGCAGATCCGCAAAATAGATATTGTCAACCGAATAGAAGTTGATAGTCACAGTCTTGCCCGGCATTGAGCTTACACGGGCAAGCGACTTTCTGTTCAGTATCTTGTTTATCAGGGAGGATTTTCCTACGTTGCTCCTGCCCGAAAAGGCAATCTCGGCTTTTTCCGATTTCGGAATCTGGCTGAAAAGCCCGTAGGACGTATAAAATTCTGCCTTGTTAAAATTCATATTATATTTCCTTTACGGCATTCTTGCCCGGCTTTCTTGAAGCACGGGGCTTTGCTGACGGGAGTTTTTCATTGCTTTTCTTTGCGGCGGTAACATTAGGCTTTACAAGTGCTGTGTTAAGCACCGTGTCAATGTTTTCCGCAAGTACAAAGCTCATATTGCTCAGTATAACGTCATCAAGCTCCTTCATATCGGCCTTGTTCTCATCGGGTATGACCACTGTCTTGATACCGGCGGAATATGCCGCCATAGTCTTTTCACGCAGACCGCCTATAGGAAGCACCTTGCCACGAAGCGTTATTTCGCCTGTCATCGCAACATCTCTGCGTACAGGGATACCCGACAGAGCGGATACCAGAGCGGTTGTCATAGTAACACCCGCAGAAGGTCCGTCCTTGGGAACAGCACCTTCGGGAGCGTGAATATGAATGTCCTTGTTCTTATAGAAATCGGGGTCGATCTCATACTTGCGGGAGAGCGAGCGTGTAAGGCTGACTGCAATCTTTGCGGATTCCTTCATTACATCGCCCAGTGAGCCTGTAAGCTCAATCTTGCCCGTACCCTCCATTACAAGCACCTCAAGCGGTAAAAGAGTACCGCCGACAGAAGTCCACGCAAGACCGTTCACAGCGCCGATTTCATCCTGCTTTGAAATAGTTTCGCCCGTATATTTTCTTGCACCGAGATAGCCTTCAATATCCTTAGCCTTGATATTGATTTTCTCAGCCTCGCCCGATGCGAGCTTTTTAAGCGTCATACGGCAGATTTTAGCTATGTTTCTTTCCAGCTTTCTTACGCCTGCCTCTTTGGTGTAAAAGTCGATTATCGAGTATATCGCATCATTTGCAAAACGAACCTGCGGCTTTATGCCGTGCTTTTTAAGCTGTTTCGGAACAAGATGCTCCTTTGCGATATGGAACTTTTCTTCTCTTGTATAGCTGCCAAGCTCGATAACGTCCATTCTGTCGAGCAGGGGAGCGGGGATAGTATCAAGCGTGTTTGCGGTTGTAATGAACAGTACCTCGCTTAAATCTATCGGTATTTCAAGATAGTGATCCCTGAACGCTACGTTCTGCTCACTGTCAAGAACCTCAAGCATAGCGCTTGCAGGGTCGCCCTTATAGTCATTACCCATCTTGTCTATCTCATCGAACAGGATAACGGGGTTCATTGACTTTGCCTGCTTTAACGCATTGACAATTCTACCGGGCATCGCACCTATGTATGTCTTTCTGTGACCTCTTATATCAGCCTCGTCACGCACACCGCCGAGCGAAACTCTTGCATATTTTCTGCCGAGAGCAGTCGCAATTGATTTAGCGACAGAAGTCTTACCTACTCCGGGAGGACCGACAAGGCAGATTATCTGACCTTTCTTGTCTGCGTCCTTCCACTGATTGAGTGCAACTATTTCAAGTATACGCTCTTTTACCTTCTTCATGCCGTAATGGTCACGGTCGAGCTGTTTTTCAGCCTTTGCAATGTCAGTCTTTCCGTGTGTGTACACGTTCCACGGCATATCAAGCACTGTGTCGAGATATGTTCTGACAACAGCCGCCTCCTGTGAGCCGGGAGAAAGGTGCATCAGCTTTTCGCACTCTTTTATCAGCTTTTCTTCGGTATCCTCGTCAAAACCGCACTCTTCAATCCTGTCCATATATTCAAACGCTTCAGATTGCGGATCGTCCAATTCGCCGAGCTGACGTGAGATAGCTCTCATCTGTTCACGCAGATAGAATTCACGCTGGTTCTTGTCAAGCGCTTCCTTGACTTCCTCGTTGATATCCTGTTCAAGACGTACAATGTCAACCTCTTTTGCAAGGAACTTTACAAGCAGTTCGGCACGCTTGCGCAATGACAGGCAGGATAGAAGAGCCTGCTTGTCTTCAACTCGTAAATATACGTTGAAAACGATAAGATCGATAAGTCTTGACAGATCCTTTTCTCCGATTATACCACGGTACAGTTCGATAGGCATTCTGGGAGACATTTCGCTGTACTGCTTGAATTCAGTGTTGATCGAACGCACAAATGCTGTCTTCTCGGCTGATGTAAGCGTATCGCTGAGTTTAGGCAAAGGAGTTATATCAGCAATGAGATATGGCTCTTCCTGCGTGATACCGCAGAGCTTTGCGGTATAAAGTCCCTGTACAAGCACACGTCTTGCGCCGTCGGGTGTATTCAGCGTCTGTCTTATCTCGGCAACTACACCTGTTTTGTAAAGATTATCCGCCGCAACCTCGTCAACGTCCTCATTGATCTGTGTTACAAGGAATATCTTTCTATCGTTGTTTTCTATTGCTTCCTCAACGGCGCTTATCGAGCGTTCTCTTGCTACGTCAAAGTGCAGTATCATTTCCGGGAATATTACAAGTCCACGGAGCGCAAGTGCCGGTATTGTTATATGTTGATTATTCATATTCGTCTGTCCTTTCCTTTTGTTCTATATAAATAAGTCTAAACATTTCTGTTGCTCACTACCCATATTATGCTGTTTTGTATTGCAAATGTCAATACATTATTATACTATATCCGTCGGAAATTTGCAAGTAGTAGCCGGCTGTAAATAAAAACCGCCGTACATCTCTGTACGGCGGTCAGACTGTTGATAAACCTATATAATTTTTGAAAATGGGGTTTGGGGCGTAGCCCCAATGCGTGTTGTCAGTCGTTGGTGTCGCTGCATCGTGCAGCGACTGTGTGCGACTGACTGCAAGCGTCCTTGCTTGGTGAGGGCGGCAGCCCCACACTCAGCCCCAGCACGGACGCCGGGCGTGTATGCCCAAAGGCTCTGCACGATGCAGAGCCAACCAAGCATACACTGCCTTTCACCGAGGGGAAGGGGTTTGGGGTTTCGGCAAGGATGCCGAGATAGAACGCCCAAAGGCTTTGCAGGACGCAAAGCCCACAAAGCGTTCTTATAGGGATAGAGAATTTGCTCTATTTTTGTAAATACAGACTTTTTCTACAAACTGAACCGCCGTACATCTCTGTACGGCGGTCGTGTTGTAATATCCTTTTTTGAAAAACAGTAGGATTACTTGCTGAACTTAGCGTCTGCAATTTCATCCATAGACTTGCCTGCATCATCATTCCATGCATACAGCTTACGGATTTCCTTACCAACCTGCTCAAGCTGCTGTTCGCTTTCGATACGTCTTACGGCATTGAAGTGTGAACGACCCATCTTGTTCTCCATGATCCAGTTGCGAGCGAATGTACCGTCCTGGATTTCGCCGAGAACCTTCTTCATTTCCTTCTTTGTTTCGTCTGTGATAAGTCTCTTACCAACCTCGTAGTCACCGAACTCAGCTGTATCTGAGATAGAATATCTCATCATCTGGAAACCGCCCTTGTAGATAAGGTCAACGATGAGCTTCATCTCGTGGATGCACTCAAAGTAAGCGTTCTGAGGATCGTAGCCTGCTTCAACAAGAGTTTCAAAGCCTGCCTTCATTAAGGCTGTAACACCGCCGCAGAGAACGCACTGCTCGCCGAAGAGGTCTGTTTCTGTTTCCATCTTGAATGTTGTCATAAGTACGCCGGCTCTTGAACCACCGATACCTGCGGCATAAGCAAGGCCTGTGTCAAGCGCTCTGCCTGTAGCGTCCTGGTGAACTGCAACTAAGCAGGGAACGCCTCTGCCGATTGTGTACTCTGAACGTACTGTGTGACCCGGTCCCTTAGGAGCAACCATGATAACGTCAACGTCTTTGGGAGGTACGATCTGACCAAAGTGGATGTTGAAGCCGTGAGCAAATGCAAGTGTCTTGCCTGCTGTAAGGTTAGGCTCGATGCTCTGCTTGTAAAGGTCAGCCTGTCTTTCATCGTTGATAAGAATCATGATGATGTCAGCCTTAGCTGCTGCCTCTGCCGCTGTGTATACTTCAAAACCTGCAGCCTCAGCCTTAGCCCATGACTTTGAGCCGTTGTAAAGACCGATGATTACCTTAACGCCGCTGTCCTTTAAGTTAAGAGCGTGAGCGTGTCCCTGGCTGCCGTAACCGATTATTGCAACTGTCTTGCCGTCAAGCAGAGAAAGGTTGCAGTCTTCCTGATGATAAAGTTTTGCCATTTTAAAGATCTCCTTTAAATTTGTTTTCGGAGTTTTGCCTCCGTATATTAAAGCGTGGCTTTTACAGCTTCATAGAAGCCCCGCCTTTTTGCATTGCTATAGAGCCTGTACGGACGGTTTCCTTTATTCCGTACGGACGTAAAAGCTCCTCGAACGTTTTTATACGGGGAACGCTGTCGGATAATTCAAGCGTCATCGTATTTACCGTTATATCGGAAATTTTTGCCTTTGCTATCTCGGCGAGCGAGATAAGCTCAGCCCTCTGTGACGGCTGGCAGGCTACCTTTATAAGTACAAGCTCTCTTGATAAAAGCTCCTCCGCAGGCAGATGACGTACTTTTATAACGTCAATCAGCTTGTTGAGCTGTTTTTCAATCTGCTCCAAGGTATATGCCGTTCCGTCTGCGATAATTGTGATACGGGAGATTTTCTCGTCCTCTGTAATACCTACCGCAAGGCTGTCTATATTGAAACCTCGTCTTGCGAAAAGTCCCGCAACTCTTGCGAGAACGCCTGCGTGGTTTTCTACAAGTATTGATATAGTATGCTTCATAGGCTCACCCTTTACAGTATAGTCTTTTCATTTTCGGCTACTCTGACTTCAAGCAGATAACAGCCCTCTGACGAGAGCATCTCGTCAATCGCCTTGTCCGCATCGGCTATATCGGTAATTCTTTTTGCAGGTATGCCGTAGCTGTCTGCGAGCTTTATGAAGTCGGGACTGCCGTCAAGGAAAACCGCTGTCAGTCTGTTGTCGTAACCGTTTGTCTGAAGCTCTCTTACCATACCCAGACGATTGTTTGTCATAACTATCACCTTTACCGCAATGTTATGCTGTATCATTGTCGCAAGCTCCATAAACTGCATCTGGAAGCTACCGTCGCCGCATATTGCGACAACCTCGCTGTCCGGGCGTGCCGCCTTTGCACCGAGAGCGGCAGGAACGGAATAGCCCATTGTTCCCATACCGCCCGATGTTATGAATCTTCCGTTTTTAAGACCGATATTGTTGATGGTCCATATCTGATTCTGCCCAACATCGGCGCTTACAACTGAATTGTCGGGGAGCTTCTGTCCGAGAAGCCGTATAAATGCCTTGGGATTTACACAACCCTCCGGTTCTTCTTCAATCGGCTTGTCCTGCGTTTTCCTGATCTCACTCAGTTCCTGTTTCCAGTCATAATGATCGTAATTCTTCACACATTCAAGCAGCTGCTCGAGTATAATCTTTACATCGCCTACAACGGGTATCGTTGCGGCAAGGTTCTTGCCTATTTCCGCAGGGTCAACATCAATGTGTATTACCGTTGCGCCCTCAAGTCTGCTTATTGCGGTGACCGCTCTGTCGCCTACTCTCGCACCGAGAAGTATCAGCAGGTCGCAGTTGTTGATAGCGTAGTTCGCACTCTTTACGCCGTGCATACCTATCATTCCGTAGAACAAAGGATTGTCCGCAGGAACACTGCTCATACCCATCATCGTATTGACAACTGGTATATCCGTCACCTGCATGAACTCTCTCAGCAGATTTACCGCACCTGCGGTAAAGATACCTCCGCCCGCACAGATAAGAGGCTTTTTACTCTTTTCTATGGCGGCAACGGCACGCTTTATCTGAAGCTTGTTTCCCTGAATACTGGGCTTGTACGAGCGGATATCCACCGTTTCCGGATATTCAAAATCTATTACTGCCTTCTGAACGTCAAAAGGCATATCTATAAGCACAGGTCCCGGTCTGCCGGAGCCTGCGATGTAAAATGCGTTTTTGAAGATGACCGGCATTTCCGCAGGGTCTTTGACAAGATAGCTGTGCTTTACGAAAGGCTCAGCCGCACCTGTTATATCTGCCTCCTGGAAAACGTCACGTCCTATCTGTTCACAGCTTACCTGTCCTGTGATAAGCACCATAGGTATGCTGTCCATATGGGCGGTAGCGATCGCCGTGATAAGGTTTGTCGCACCCGGTCCCGATGTTGCTATAGCAACGGCAGGCTTTCCGGTCATACGGGCATAACCGCTTGCGGCGTGTCCGCCGTTTACCTCGTGGCGTACAAGCACATGGCGTATATCCGAGCTTATAAGCTCGTCATAAAACGGACATATAGCCGCACCCGGATAACCGAATACAGTAGTTATACCCTCCGCTTCGAGAGCCTTTACCATAGCTCTTGCAACCGTCATTTTTTCTGACGCCATCTATCGACCTACCCCTTTTTTGCTGTTAGTAAAATGCCATATTTTCATATAGCAAAGCCGCACGTTAAATTTTCGTGCTTATCAATAATTATAACCGCTTTATAAATAAAAGTCAAGATTTCTTTGCATATAAATAGTTGCCTTGACGGCGGTTTTCAGTTTATTTTCACTAAATTTCCGTGCTTCGGAATGATTGTCGTATTATGTGTTCATAACAGACTGTAAAAAAATGCTGTAAAGCTTAAAATTAAGTATTTTTCTGCCGATAAATAAACAGAGTATTTGTGCCCTGAAAGCGTTTTGCTTTACACGGGCGGAAAAGAGGCTTAAAATGGCGTTTGAACATCTGTGCGGTCAGGTGATGACTGACAGTAACGGGACTACTTATATAATATCCGATACATTTTCTGTAATATATCCGGGCGATGCCCACCCTGATGTATATGAGTGGAGTGATGTTGCATCGGTCAGGATAGATAAGGGAAATATAACAATAACGGCAGGGAAGCAGACATATCATATACCAGACCGTGCATTTTCGGGACGTTCGCAGTTTACGGCGGCAAAAACAATAATACTTTCCGAAATATCCGGCAGTGATACCGAATGTGACACGCCTGTAGAGATACTCCCCGATAAACGGTTCTTCTCAAATTATGATATACCCGATTCGGCTGTATTTGCAAAGGGCGAGTACAACCCGAAAGAAATACGTTCGTCATTGCTGTCGCTTGTCATAGGCAAGGTAGGCAAATTCCTGTGGTGCATAGCGCTTGTGGCAGGTGTGCTTGCAGCGGTGCTGTTCCAGATGCTTATAGGATTTGCCGAGGATACCTGGTGGTATCTCGCAATGGGAACGTTCTTCTGTGCCGTGGGTGCAGTGGTTATAGCGTATCTTATAATGGTGACGGTGACTAAGCTGAAATATTCGGCAATGATAAAGAGCTGTACCGACAGCGACGAAACTGTCACGTTTGCAATATGTCCGGCAGGAATATCGGCGGCGGAAGACGGCGTATACAGTCCACATGAAATAATCCGCTTCGGAATGAATGACAACTATGTGGAAACATCTTCTATGTTCATCGTGACAAGAAGAAAAGTTCCGCTTGTATGGATACCGAAAGCACTTTTTGACGGCGATGCACTTGACAAGATAGAACAATACCTTGCGCTCGGAACGCAGGATAAGTAAGCGAAAGGGGCAAAGGTAACAATATGAGTGAAAAGATACCTCAGGTAGTGTGTGAGCATATCAATATTGATGACAGCGAGGTGCTTGTTTTTTCGGTAAAGGACGGTTTTGCCAAGATAGGTATATGCCGTATGAATTCCGAGTATGATAAGTACTGCCTGTATTCCCATGACGCTCCGGTTATAGTTATAAGCGGCGGTATGGACGATGATGACGCAGACAAAGTTATCAGCGAGTACGGAAGCGCATCGGGCGGCTCGATAATCTCCGAGAGCATTGAAGGTGCATACGCCAAGCTTGCGGCTGGCGGTTCACCGGAGTATGCGCTTGAGCAGTTTATGCGTCTGCTTCCTGACGGACTTTATGCCGTCACATACGTTGAAACCTATCCGACAGCAGGAGAGAGTATGTTCTTCTGGTCGGGTTACGGCGTGTCAAAGCAACTGAGAAACAGCGGCAGAAACATAAGGGTAATAGGCGATAAGGCGTACAGTGCACCGTTTCTTATACCGACTGAAAGACCATCGGCATATGACCCGTCGCTTATCAAAAAAGCTTCTGCCGAGGGACTGAGAAACGGCGATCTGTTCGGTATTTCACTGCATTTTTCCGGACTTTATTCGGTATTGCTGAAAGGACACTATGCGGCTTGTGCGGCGGCAATAGAGGGCAAACCGTTCTATACGGTACAGATACAGCCGCTGAGGGAAATCTGGAAGATAACCGATGAGAACGGTGAAAAGAAGTCGATAGGGTTTTCTTCCGCTTCTTTCCGTGTTCCGTTTGAATCGCTGACAAAAGAACAGCTGCGCATCGGGCTTACATCAAGAAAATACGTTACACCTGATACTTATGACGCTATCAAGCAGAAACTCGGTGTAGTGCCGAAATCGGGACAAAAGCGCCTGCCAAAACAGCTTGACGCTTTCTCCGAGCGCTATCCCGATTCGGATATGGTAGCGTGTGCACAGGGTGTTGACGAGCTCACAAAGTCGATGCTTGACGCATTGCTTACAGGTCAGACCGAACTTGACGGCAAGGTCATAATTTCGGAGAACTATTATAACAGCGTTACCGCTGCATGCAACTATCTGCGTTACCACAGCAAGGATGATTTTATCGACTTTGCACTCAACGTTATGAGAAATCCCGAGCTTTCCGCAACGTATACCTATGTTGCGTCCTGCCTTGCAAAGGTACACGATGAAAGGATAAATCAGTTCTTCACCGAGGTCAAGAATTCGGGCGATGCGGGATATTCAAAGATAATCGGCACAGCCCGCTCATATATCGATAATTATGATAAGTATGTTGAAGTGTCGTCGGAGGACTTCTTCAACTCTCTTCCCGAACCTAAAAAGGGCAGAGAGCGCAAGGAGATAATACATCTTACCGGCAATACAAAAAGTTCCGACCTGCTCAGCGGAGAAACAGCAAAATTGATGGCGGCACATCTTGCTTCTATGGTGGACGCGAAGAAAGAGTAATTGCCATTCCGATACAAAAACAAAGGGTACTGTGATTTTTTCACAGTACCCTCAGCTGTATATTCATAACGTTAATATCCGCCGATAGCATAACCTGAGATAATAGGAAACAGTCAGAATGGCGAATTTGGTGCGGCACATTGCCGCAAAGGCGGAACTTTTGACGGCTTACAGCCGCAAAATAAAAAGGGTACTGCTTTATTACAGCACCCCTTATTTGCATAATTATTATGTTCATATCCGCCGATACCGTAGCCTGAGTTAATCGGAAACAGTCAGAACGGCGAATTTGGTGCGGCACATTGCCGCAAAGGCGGAACTTGTGACGGCTTACAGCCGCAAAATAAAAAGGGTACTGCTTTATTACAGCACCCCTTATTTGCATAATTATTATGTTCATATCCGCCGATACTGTAACCTGAGATAATCGGAAACAGTCAGAACGGCGAATTTGGTGCGGCACATTGCCGCAAAGGCAGAACTTGCGACGGCTTACAGCCGCAAAATAAAAAGGGTACTGCTTTATTACAGCACCCTTTATTTGCATAATTATTATGTTCATATCCGCCGATACCGTAACCTGAGATAATCGGAAACAGTCAGAACGGCGAATTTGGTGCGGCACATTGCCGCCCGCTTACTTGAAGTAACGGTTTAAAAGACCTTCAAATGCCTTGCCGTGTCTTGCCTCGTCCTTAGCCATCTCGTGAACTGTGTCGTGGATAGCGTCAAGATTTAACTGCTTTGCTCTCTTTGCAAGGTCGAGCTTGCCCTGTGTAGCGCCATGCTCTGCGGCAACTCTCTTTTCGAGGTTTTCCTTAGTAGATGCACTTACAACATCGCCTAAAAGCTCTGCAAACTTTGCTGCGTGTTCAGCCTCTTCCCAAGCTGCCTTTTCGTAGTAAAGACCTACCTCGGGGTAACCTTCTCTGTGAGCGGCTCTTGCCATAGCAAGATACATACCTACCTCTGTGCATTCGCCCTCGAAGTTTGCCTTTAAACCTGCAAGAATTTCTTCATCCTCAACTGCCTTTGCAATGCCTACCTTGTGCTCGTCTGCAAATACAAGCTTTTCGCTTTCCTTAAGCTCTGTGAACTTGCTGCCGGGAACCTTGCACTGGGGGCAGAACTCGGGAGGTGTATCTCCCTCATGAACGTAACCGCATACCGGACATACCCACTTTTTCATAGTAAATTACCTATCCTTTCATAGTAATAAAATCTTAATTTTCTTATTGTTGTTAGCAAAATCAGTAACGCTTACTGATTTGTTGATTTTATTATAACCGATACTTCGGCGTTTGTCAATAGGTTTTGCAAAATTTTTTTGTAAAAATTAGGTTAGTTAGGACTTACTCGGGATGGCTTGGGAGGAGAATTACCGTTTTCAGCCGATTAAATACCGTTTGTGCCTTTTCGTTGCAATTGCCGAGAAAAACGATTATAATTAAATGTGAGAATATGGTTATAATTCCGGTCAAGAGAAAAGGAGAGCTTATGAGAAAAACAAGCGAAAAGATTTTACGGACACTGCTTGCGGTATCGGTACTTGCAACGGCTGTGCTTTCGAGCGGCTGCCTTGACGATGAGGAGGAGATTTCCGACAGCACGGCAAGCGACAACAGGCAGACGAGTGACGGCGGCAATGCGGAAAGCAGTGAAGGCAGTGATAATAAATATGAGGGAAGTGTTACGGGCAGTCGTGCGTCAAAGCTGACGTTCAGCGGTTCGGACGGGATAAGCATTACGAGAAAACAGCGTGAAGCCGAAAAGCCTATGGGCGAGGACGGCACACAGACGGTCTTTGTATATATGTGCGGAAGCGACCTTGAAAGCGAGAACGGGCTTGCGAGCGGCGATATTGAGGAAATGATCGCAGGGTCACAAAGCGAGAACGTGAAGTTCGTCATTCAGACGGGCGGTGCCGGAGCGTGGGCGGATACATACGGCATCTCTGCCGAAAAGACACAGCGTTATGTTGTAACGGGCGGAGAAATAAGCCTTATCGAAGAAAAAGAGTCTGTCAATATGGGCAAGGAGGATGTGCTTGTCGATTTTTTAAGCTGGGGTATAGAAAACTATGCGGCGGCTAAAATGGGGCTTATCTTCTGGAATCACGGCGGAGGAAGTATAAGCGGCGTGTGCTTTGACGAGCTTAACGAGAACGATTCGCTGTCGCTTGAGGAGATAGACACTGCGCTTACATCTGTATATGACAAGATGACGGATAAGTTTGCGTTCATCGGCTTTGACGCTTGCCTTATGGCAACGGTCGAAACGGCGAATATGCTTGTTCCGCACGCAGACTATATGTTTGCATCGGAAGAAACAGAACCCGGATACGGCTGGGATTATACCGAGATAGCAGGCTTTATGGAAAGTAATCCGACAGCGGATACAGCCGAACTCGGAAAGACGGTCGCTGACAGCTTTATGGCGTCGTGCGAGGCTATCGGTGCAGGCGGCGAGGCTACGCTTTCGATAACGGATCTCAGCCGAATAGACGAGCTTGTAAAGGCGGTGAATGACGCCGCCGAGGAAATGAACAATATTTCTTCCGACCCTGCACTGCTTGCAGATGCGGTAAGAAGCATCTATAACGTTAGAGCATACGGCAGTAACAACGATACAGAGGGATATACCAACATGGTTGATCTCGGCTCTATGATAGCGGCTACGGTATCGGGCGACAAGGCGGACAAGGTTATGTCGGCGCTTGAAAAGGCGGTAGTGTATAACATCTACGGCGAGGACAAGGACGGCTCAACGGGGCTTTCGACCTACTATCCGTTCGGCGTTTCAGGCTCTAACGAGCTTGCCACATTTGGCAAGGTGTGCGTAAGTCCGTACTATATGACGTTTGTTGACAGAATCGCATACGGCGCACAAAACGGCAGTACGGATGGGTACAGCGGTGAAAAAACATGGCTTGCGGACGGTGCGGTGTACTGGAGCGACGGGGATTATTCCGACTATGAGAGCAACTGGGAGCATTACAATAATCAGAACGCCAATATGGATTTCTGCGGCGATAAGAGCAGTGTGCAGATAGATGTCGGACCTGTGCTTGACGACGAGGGAACGTTCTATTTCACCGTAACGGACGATACAATAAATAATCTTGCAAGTGTCAATTGCTCGGTTTACCGTGTGGACGAGGAAACAGGCGAACTGCTTGAATTTGGTGTTGACCAGAGTACAAAGGTAGATTTCTCTTCGGGACTTGTTGAAGACACTTTCAGCGGTCAGTGGTACATGATCGAGGATAACCTCATTCCTATGTTCATAGTGGAGAAGAACGGAAACAGCTCGGTTTACACTTCACCTATAAAGCTCAACGGCAAGGAAACGAATCTGCGTATAGCTATGACGCAGGACGGCAATGCGTATGACATAACGGTACTCGGAACATGGGACGGCGTAAACGAAAACGGCGAGTCGGCAAGGAGCGTTGTTCCGCTTAAAGAGGGAGATGTCATAGTGCCGATATTCAACACCTACGACAGCGAGGGTAACTTTGCAGGCAAAGCCGAGGGTGATGAATGCACCTACAGCGGCGACAATATGATAGAGTTTGTCGATCTGCCTGCAGGCGACTACAGATACAGTTTTGTTATAAACGATATTTACGGAAACGTGTGCTATACCGGCTTCACGGTGTTTACGACCGACGATGACGGGAATGTGTTCTTTACGCCGGAAGAGTAGTAAAAGCAGCAAGCTGTATCGATCACGCATTTTTCCTTTACAAAAAAACTAAGAGGAGAACCCCTATGCCAAACCGGATCATCACAGATATTTCAGATTATATCTTTGTGTCAGGAGAACCTCAAAAGGTCGATGCGATTTTTCTGCCGGGCGGCTCACACCCCGAACAGCCCGAATATGCCGCAGAATTATACCGACAAGGTTTGACTGATTGGATAGTCCCGTCAGGAGGAATAAGCGTTAAAGAGGAAAAATGGCACGGCGTCCGCTCAAAAGCGGAAATTTATAGTGGCGATTACCGGTCAGACTGCGAGTTTTTTACAGATGTACTCGTAAAAAACGGCGTTCCGCAGACTGCGATCATTGAAGAAAGCAAGTCGGGGCATACCCGTGATAACGCATTTCTCTCTCGTAAAGCCGTTGATGAAAAGGGCATAATGATAAAAAGCGGTATAATTGTTTGTAAAGCCTTTCATGCTCGCCGATGCTTAATGCTGTATCAAATGGCTTTCCCGAATGTTGATATGACTGTCCGCCCCGTACATTGCTATAACATCACCAAAGAAAACTGGTATACGACCGAAAAAGGAACCGATCGAGTGCTCGGTGAGCTTGCACGGTGCGGAAATCAGTTTGTCGGCGATCTCAAGACTTATCTTGATCTGATATGAAAATACTGTGCTGCCTTCAGTAAAAACAGCAAGCCGTATCAAGTTTCGGCTTTCTCGTTTGTGATAAAATGAATACAGTCGAAAAGGCGGAAGAAGCTGTACGGGAGAAAAACAGATGAACGGGATAAACGAATGGTATATGAATATTCAGAATATTGTTGACGACATCGACAGATGCATCAAAAGCGGCGAGGACGAGCGGTTGACGCTCGGCAGGCTTTCGCAGACGCTTGGCTACTCGGAATACTATGTTTCAAGGAAATTCAGCGAAATATCGGGAATGAAGCTCAGGGATTATATGAGATACCGCAGACTTGCTTTTGCGCTGAGGGAACTGAGAGATACCGACAAGGGCATACTTGATATTGCGCTTGACTACGGCTTTACATCTCACGAGGCGTTCACAAGGGCATTCAAAGCGGCATACGGAATTACTCCGAGCACTTACCGCTTACACCCTGTGCCTGTAATTCTCCGCACGGCTATGAGACCTTTCGACTGCTATCTTTTAGGTATAGGAGGAACAGGTATGGCACAGACAAACAGTGATATTAAGGTGTATTTCGTAACGATACCGGCTCATAAATTCCTGCATATCAGAAACTATGAGAGTATCGGGTATTACGACTTCTGGGAAAAGCAGAGTCACATTCCCGGACAGGATTGTGCAACTATATGCGGACTGCTTGACAGTATCAAGGGCAAGCTCGACGATATGGGCGGCGATGAGGCAAACAGCGGAAGCGGTCAGGTCATGGCATTCATTAATGAGCCTGAGGGAAGAATATGCAGCTGGGGCATTCCGCTGGCTGAGGCTTACGGTGTAAGGCTTCCTGCCGACTACAGCGGAGAGATACCAAGGCAGATGCAGATTATGGACGTGCCTGAGGGCGAGTATATCGTATTTGAACACGGACCGTTCGACTTTCAGACCGAAAACAGTGCGGTTGAGGCAAAGATAGAACAGTCTATGAAGGACTTTGACTATGAAAAGTCGGGCTATGAGCTTGACAAAACGCAGGGCAGGGTGTTCTACTTCTATCACGACTGCAGGAGATACTGGAAGTATATAAGGCCTGTGAGGAAAACCTGATAAACGGAAAACCGCCTTTTAATCGGGGCGGTTCTTCGGATTATGCAGGGCGATGCACTTGACACCGGCTTGATTTTATGTTATATTATAGATACAAAAAGAGGGAAATGACAGACGGTCGCTCCCTAAGTTGGTAAAAAATAACCGCCTTCAGTTTGCGACATAGGGGCGGTTATTTCTTTTTATTAAAAGAAATGATTGTGAATATCATAACTGTGAAAGCAGTAAGAAATATTCCTATCTGTGTTAAATCACTTAGCATTATGTACACAGCTTCACCTCCTTTCAAAGTGCTTTGGCACTTACGGGAGATGAATTGACCGCCTATCGTCCAAGGTTTCCCTCGTGAATATTTTAGCATATTATCGGGGGAAATGCAACTTGTCCGGACTTGACACCGACTTGATTTTATGTTATATTATAGATACAAAAAGAGGGAAACGACAGACGGTCGCTCCCTGATTACGATGAATAACCGCACACAGTTTGGAGAGACATGGGCGGTTATTTCTTTTTGTTAAAAGAAATGATTGTGAATATCATAACTGTGAAAGCAGTGAGAAATATTCCTATCTGTGTTAAATCACTTAGCGTTATGTACACAGCTTCACCTCCTTTCAAAGCGCTTTCGCACTTCGGGAGATGAATTGACCGCCTATCGTCCAAGGTTTCCCTCGTGAATATTTTAGCATATTATCGGGGGAAATGCAACTTGTCCGGACTTGACACCGACTTGATTTTATGTTATATTATAGATACAAAAAGAGGGAAACGACAGACGGTCGCTCCCAAAATTAAGGCATGAAATAACCGTTAAGTTGGTAGCTTGGGCGGTTATTTCTTTTTATTTGTAAAATTTATAACAAAAGAAATGATACTGAATATCATAACGGTAAATCCCGTTAGGAAAATACCAATCTGAATTAAGTTGTCCAGAGTTATGTACACAGCTTCACCTCCTTTCAAAGTGCTTTGGCACTTCGGGAGATGAATCAACCGCCTTTTAATCGGGGCGGTTTTTCTTGTTTTCTCCTCATGGTGTAAAAATATCGGCAAGCAGTCGTATTTTTCGTCAAAGCACTTGATTTTTCGGGCGGTTTGGTTTAAAATAATAATGATATTGCGTTCAGCAAAAATAAATTCAGAAAGGTATCTTATTTAAATGAAAATTCTGGTAGTAAATGCCGGCAGTTCATCACTGAAGTATCAGCTTATAGATATGAAGGATGAGTCGGTAATAGCAAAGGGAAATTGCGAGCGTATCGGTATAGACGGAAAGATCACTCACAAGACGTTTGACGGCAGGGAATATGTAGAGGAATGTTCGTTCCCCACTCACACAGAGGCTTTTGAAAAGCTGGTTGAGGTAATGACAAAGGGCGATGCCGCCGTTATCAAGGATATGAGCGAGATAGGCGCTGTAGGTCACAGAATAGTGCAGGGCGCTGAGGTATTCACAAAGACAACAATCGTAACGGACGAGGTTATAGATCAGATAGACGGTCTTGCAGACCTTGCTCCCGTACATAACCACGCACACGCACTTGCGCTGAGAGCCTGCAAGAAGGTTATCCCCGAAACAACTCCTCAGGTAGTAGTATTCGATACGGCGTTCCACCAGACAATGCCTCCCAAGGCTTATATGTTCGGTATGCCTTATGAGTGCTATGAGCAGTTCCATGTAAGAAAGTACGGCTTCCACGGAACATCACACCGCTTTGTATCAATGAAGTACGGCGAGGTCACAGGCAAGAGCCTTGAAGGTCTTAACATCGTATCTTGCCACCTCGGCAACGGTTCATCCATAACAGCTATCAAGGACGGAAAGTCTGTAGATACATCAATGGGCTTTACTCCTCTTGACGGTATCATCATGGGTACACGCTCGGGTAGCGTTGACCCCTCGGCTGTTGAATTCGTACAGAATAAACTGGGCTTCACTCCCGCACAGATGAGCGACTATCTCAACAAGAAGTCGGGCTTCCTCGGACTCTCGGGTCAGTTCAGCGACAACAGAGATATCACAAGTGCCGCACAGCACGGCGACAAGCGTTCACAGCTTGTTACAGATATGCTGACATATGAGATAAAGAAGTACATCGGTTCTTACACAGCCGCTATGAACGGTCTTGACGTTGTTATCTTCACAGGCGGTATCGGTGAGAACGCTCCCGAAGTCAGAAAGGGCGTATGCGAGAATATGGAATATCTCGGCATCAAGCTCGACAACTCTGTAAACGATGGCTTAAAGGGCAAGCTCACAAAGATCTCTGCTCCCGACAGCAAGGTTGAGGTATGGGTAATTCCTACAAACGAGGAGCTTCTTATCGCCCGTGATACACTTGAAATCACAGGTCTTGACAAGAATGCGTAAGTGAAGCGATAGATATAGGCGATTTCCCCGCTCCCGATGTTTCGGGGGCGGGGTTTTTTATGCAAAAATGGGGATGGGTATTGCAAAAAGTGCGAAAAAGTGGTAATATTGAAGTATAAAAATTGCGATAACGGATAAAATAGCGAAAATAAAAATTGCGATAAAGCATAAAAACACTTTTATAAAAAATGCGATTATTCTTGAAATCGGCAAAATAAAAAATGCGAAAAAGGAGAAAGCCTATGTTCAAGCGGAAGATATACGACAAAATGTTACAGTGGAAAAATGAATCGGGCGGCAATACTGCTCTGCTTGTAGAGGGTGCAAGGCGTATCGGAAAATCTACAGTCGTTGAGGAGTTTGCGAAGAACGAATATGAAAGCTATATACTTGTTGATTTTGCTACAGCGTCGAAAGAGGTCAGAGAGCTTTTTGACGATGTTTCCGATCTGAATTATCTTTTTTTGCAGCTTCAGCTTCAGTACAGGAAGGATCTGCACGAACGAAGGTCGGTTATCATATTTGACGAAGTTCAGCTATGCCCTATGGCACGGCAGGCTATAAAAACACTTGTCAAAGATCACAGATATGACTATATAGAAACGGGTTCGCTGATTTCGATAAAGAAAAATGTCAGAGATATAGTGATCCCGAGCGAAGAAAGAAAAATCAGTATGTACCCTATGGACTATGAGGAATTTCTGTGGGCGCTCGGTGATGAAACGACATTTTCTTTACTAAGACAATGCTTTGAAAAAAATATTCCGCTCGGGGACGCAATACACCGTAAACAGCTAAGGCAGTTCAGACTATATATGCTTGTCGGTGGAATGCCTAAGGTGGTCAGCACTTATATTGAAAGCAATAATTTCAGAAAAGTTGATGAAATTAAGCGTGATATACTAAATCTTTATGAGGCGGATTTTGCAAAAATAGATCAGACGGGCAGGCTCTCGATGCTGTTTGATGCAATACCGGCACAGCTTAATAAGAATGTAGCCAGATTTCAGCCGGGCACAGTAATCGGTAAAGAGCAATCGGACAAAATTCTGGAGCTTATTGCCGAGCTTAAGGATTCAAAGACTGTCCTTGTTTCGTATAATGTAAATGACCCTAACACCGGAATGTCAAGCACTAAGGATTTATCCCGTTTTAAACTGTTCCTTAGTGACACGGGGCTGTTTGTAACGCTTATGTTCAAGGATAAGGATTTTACTGAAAATGATATATATAAGAAAGTCCTCAGTGATAAGCTGAGCGTCAATCTCGGATATTTATATGAAAATGCGGTCGCACAGTGTATTGCAAGTAACGGTGACGAATTATTCTATCATACAATTATGAATGAAGAAACAAGGCATAATTATGAGGTTGATTTCCTGCTTGCAAGGAAAAATAAGATAGTGCCGATAGAGGTAAAATCATCGGGTTATAAAACGCATAGATCGCTTGATGTATTTACCGAAAAATATTCCGGGCGGATACTGAACAGATACATTGTGTATACAAAGGATATGTGCAAGGAACAGGACATTTTATGTGTTCCGGTTTATATGGCAATGTTTATATAATCGAATATGCGAAAGGCTGTAATTATGGAAGTCAGAAAAGCGGAGATAAAAGACCTTGACATTGTGGTTCAAATGAAAATGGATATGTTCAAAGAGGTAGGTTCAGTAACGTTGCTTCAGGAGAACGCCGAGAGTAAAATATACGCAAAATACAAAGAACTGTACTCACAGGAAAAATGCTGTCACTATCTCGTATATGAAAACAGCAAGGCGGTTGCGTGCGGCGGTGCTGTGATAAAGGAAGATGTGCCGTTCTGCTTTTTCAAAACTCCGATGTATGGATATGTCATTGATGTATATTGCGTTCCCGAAAAGAGAAGAAACGGATATGCTTCTCTTATAATGAAAGAACTTATCGAATGGCTTAAAGGCAAGGGAGTTCACAATGTACGGCTGAAACCGTCGGCTGTCGGACGGCGGCTGTATGAAAAAATCGGATTCAGCGACAGCGGAGAAATGGAAATGTGGATTTAAAATATTACGGAGTGTAATATGCGGCACGAAGATAAAACGCTGTTTTTGATATAAATGGTCTGCTTTGGAAATTGCGGAATTTTTGGTTGACTGCCGGATTGAAATCGGTTATAATATAATTAGCGATAACTAACCTTAAAACAGGAGCGAAAAAACCATGCAGAAAGTAAGCAATATGACAAAGGAAGAGCTGGCGCATTACGGAACGCTTATCGGCGAAGCATTCGCCGCAGAGGGCGACGGTATTGCCACAACTGCGCCCCGTGAGGATATTATAAAGGCGTTTGAGATAATGACGGAGTATTTCTACAATTCGGGGGTTTTGTACACTACGTCCGACAATCACGAGGGGTTTCTTGCGTATTGGCGCAAAAGCACTAAAATAAAGCTGAAGCCTGCGTTACATGTGGTCGGGAGAATGCTCAGGGAGATGTCATTTCGCAGTGTGAGAATTGTGGCAGGTTCAAGTGAGGAGCTTTATGCCAAAGTCTACAAAAAGGAAAAGGATTATGTAGCGGTGTCGATGGTGGTAGTTCTGCGTGAATATCAGGGGAAAGGATATATGAAAAGGATACTGGAACACCCTTTTTCCGAAGCGGCAAGGGAGGGTATACCCTGCGTGCTTGATACCGACACTGAGCTTAAGGTAGCTAAATACACTAAGTGCGGAATGAAGAATACCGCTAAAAAGCAACTGAAATCCGGTCAGTATCTGTATACTATGGAGTACAGGGAAGTTTGACGGGTTCGGATAGCATATTGAATACAGATTTTTCCGTCCCGTATCATCGGGGCGGAATTTTTGGTTGCAAGTGCAGGAAATACGCTTTTTTACGGCGGTTTTAAACTGTAAACGCTTGACAACAGAGCCGAAATAATGTACCATTAAAGTATCTTAAAACGTAAATCCGCCCGTATGAATGGCTTACGGGCGAAAAGGAAGTAACAATGGAAAAGAAGAAAAAATCTTATCTGAGCAAAGCGGTGTTTGGATTGCTTATCGTGGCTTTTACGGTATGCTGTATTATTGCCGCACCGATAACCGAAGCCAAAGGTACGCTGTGGTCGCTGTTTCCGCCGGTCATAGCGATAGGGCTTGCGCTTATCACAAAGGAAGTGTATTCCTCGCTGTTTATCGGAATATTGTCGGGCGGAATAATCTATGCAGCGGCATCGGGAACGGGATTTGAGGGAACGTTCAAGGCAGTCGTGCAGGACGGACTTATAACAAATCTTTCAAACGCATACAATGTCGGAATACTGGTGTTCCTTGTTGTACTGGGAATAATCGTTGTACTGATGAACAAGGCGGGCGGCAGCCGTGCCTACGGTGAATGGGCGGCGGCTCATATCAAGGGCAGACGTGGAGTTGCACTGTCAACGTTTTTCCTCGGTGTGCTGATATTCGTAGACGATTATTTCAACTGTCTGACTGTAGGCTCGGTAATGAGGCCGATAACCGACAAGCACAACATATCACGTTCAAAGCTCGCATATCTTATAGATTCGACAGCCGCACCAATCTGCATTATCGCACCTATCTCATCGTGGGCGGCGGCGGTAAGCGGTACGGTCGAGGGCGTAAACGGAATATCACTGTTCATAAACACTATTCCGTATAATCTGTACGCATTTTTAACGATACTTATGGTAATATTCATATCGGTGAGCGATACGGATTACGGACCGATGAAAATACACGAGGATAACGCAAAGAACGGTGATATTTTCACGACAAAAAACAAGACTTACGAGCAGGACGCACAGCCTGTTACCGAGCGTGGCAGGGTTATAGACCTTATACTTCCGGTTGCTGTGCTTATCGTGTTCTGCGTTGTGGGTATGATTTATACCGGCGGATTTTTCTCCGGTACGGATTTTGTGACGGCATTTGCAAACTGTGATGCGGCTTACGGTCTGTCGCTCGGCTCTATCTCGGCGCTGATAGTTATAATCGCATATTATATGCTCCGCCGTGTGCTGAAGTTCAACGAATGTATGGATTCTATCGCCGCAGGATTCAAGCAGATGGTGCCTGCGATACTTATACTGACTTTTGCGTGGACACTTAAAACGATGACAAACCACCTTGAAGCAGGCGCTTTTGTTTCGGGAGTGGTACAGAGTGCAACGGCGCTGAGCGTGCTTCTGCCTGTAATACTGTTCGTGGTGGCTATCGGGCTTGCTTTTGCAACGGGTACATCGTGGGGAACGTTCGGCATACTTATCCCTATCGTTACGAGCGTGTTTGAGGCGGAGCTTGCGAATGTTTCGCAGACGGGAGAAATTCCGTCAATGGTCATCATCTGCATTTCAGCCTGCCTTGCGGGTGCGGTGTGCGGCGACCACTGCTCGCCTATCTCGGACACCACCATTATGGCATCGACAGGTGCGCAGTGCGACCACGTCAATCACGTTTCGACACAGCTTCCGTATGCGCTGACAGTTGCGGCGGTGTGCGTTGTCGGCTATCTGCTGTCGGGCTTTGTGCATAACGTATTCATAGTGCTTGGCTTCTCGGCGGCTCTTATGCTGGCGGTGCTGTTTGCAATAAGATTTTTTGTAAAGAGAAAAGAAAGCAGAGGCTGAGAAATGGCAACATCGCAGGAATATATAGAATTTGTCTGTGAACAGCTTGTCGGCATCGAAAACGTGCGGTATAAAAAGATGTTCGGCGAATATATGGTTTATGTTAACGATAAGCCTGTTCTGCTCGTCTGCGACAATACGGTATATGTTAAAAAACTCCCCGAAATCGAAGAGCTTATGTCGGACGCTGAGTGCGGCGTGCCGTATGACAGCGCAAAGGAGCATTATATACTTGATATAGAGGACAGGGAGCTTACGGCAAAGGCGGTCGAAATTCTCGAACAGATAACGCCTGTGCCGAAAAATAAAGCCAAGAAGAAATAATAGCTTATAGATAAACCTCCATCATTGATAAAAATGGGGTCGCAGGGGCGAAGCCCCCGTACAGGTCGTCAGCCATTTGTGCCACCGCATCGTGCAGTGGCTTTGTGTGGCTGACTGCAAGCATCCTTGCTTGGTCTAGGGGCGGTAGCCCCAGTAATATAGCCCCGGCACGGATGCCGGGCGTGTATGCCGCAAGGCTTTGCAGGACGCAAAGCCAACCAAGCATACACAGCCCTTTACCATGGGGAAGGGGTTTGGGGTTAGGGATTGAGGACAAGCACTTTTTTTGAAAAAACTGACTTTTCCTACAAGTTGAAATAATATTGAAATCCGCTTGTCACACGGCAGGCGGATTTGTTTATTTCCTATATTGACACAAATGAGTTAGTCGTGTATAATCAAATTCGGAATAAATAAAAAGGAGGAGAAAATATGCTGATACTTAAACTGGTTATAGAAATTCTTATCCTGTGGGTGTGGTTTGCGCTTTTTATGCTTGCGCTTGTCGGCAGAAAAGGGCCTGTAGGCGGAATTATATTCTATCCGAAGGTAATGCAGGACAGAGTTATAGAAATGGGGCTTACGACCGCAAAGAGAATAAAGCAACGTACTGTCATTTCAATGACCCTGCTTCTGATCGGGGATCTGATATTCCCTATAGTCATGATACTCTTCATCAACGGAGCGAGAGGGTATTTTGAATGTGCGTGGCAGTATTACGTCCTGTTCTACGGAATGGAGTTCTTCGACTGGTTCTTTGTTGATTATCTGTGGGTAGCAAAGTCGAAATGGTGGATAATCCCCGGCACAGAGGATCTGCTCGACACATGGCACGATCCTAAGTACAAGTCAACAAAAATGCTGAAACTGCTTATAATGACAGTACCCGTTGCGGCTTTGGCAGGACTTATCGCATGGGCAATAGGACTGGCATTGTAAAAGTGTCGGCATCTGCAACAGTGTATAACCGGGTTAGATTGAACTAACAACGTGCCGCGGGCATAGTTTTAATTTGCAGGATATGGCATATTACAAAAACCGCTGTGGTGGCACAGCGGTTTTTGTGTTTCAGATTAAAGTCCGAGTGAACTTACCCAGTCGGTCACATCGCTTTCAGCCGCCGATGAGGAAAATCTAATACCTTCCTGCCATGTACCGCCGTTTGCAGATTTTGCAAGCTCGGACGCACTGCTTCCGAGTCCTGATGACGCAGAGGTGCAGAAGGGTATAACGGTCTTGCCGTTAAAGTCGTTGGCTTTTACAAAGCTTGTCGTGACCCATGACGCTTCGCCCCACCAGATAGGATATCCCACGAATACCGTGTCATAATCCGACCAGTTTTCTGGTGTCGCATTGCTCAGCTCTACCGTTCTGTCGGCTGAGTCGTGCTCCTTGCATACGCGGCTGTCGCTGTTGTTGTAGTTTAAGTCCTCCGATGTGTAGGGCGTTGCGGGGGTTATCTCAAAAACATCTCCGCCTGTCGCTGTGGCAATGTGCTCAGCCACAGTTTTTGTACTGCCTGTGGCGGAGTAGTATGCCACAAGTACTTTTTTACCGTCAGTACTGTTGTCTGTATTGTCTGCTGTGCTGTCCGAAGAAACCTCTTTAGAGCTATCGGAAGATACGTCGATGTTGTCGGTGGAGCTTTCGGTGCTGTTATCGGCGGAGGAGCTTGCAGTATCCGATGAACCGCTTTGTGCGGTAGAGCCGCTGTCTGCCGAAGACGTATTTGTATCGGCGCAGGCGCAGAGTGAAAGCGCACCCGCGAGAATGAATGATGTAAGTATCAGTTTTTTCATCTTTTTCTCCTGTTATTTAATATTTTTTATCCAGCTTTCAAGCTTTGATTTATCGGTCATGAGCTTTGCACCATTGAAGTGCAGATCAAGACCGTTTTTTACATTTGCGCCATTGCATTCAGTGGCGATATCCTTTAATGTGCGACCGAGCCAGCCACCGTTTGTTGCGAACGGATAAATTGTCTTTCCCGAAAGGTCATTGCTTTCGATGAATGTTTTTACCGCAGGCGCGAATGTGTACCACCATACAGGTGTGCCGAGTATTATAGTGTCGTACTGCGACAGGTCAACGTTTATCGGCTTTATCGGGGGCTTGTAGCCGTTTCTTATCTCGTTCTGACCCTGATCGACAACGGCATTGTAATCGCCCTCGTAAGGCGTGACTGTATCAATGACAGCAGTCTCGGCATTTAACTCTTTTGCTATATGAGCGGCTATATTTTTGGTGTTTCCTGTATAGGAATAATATACGACAAGTGTTTTCATATTACTTTTCCTCGGAATAAATTTCCTTGGCGTAATTGAAAGCCGCCCACGCCTTGGGCCAGCCTGCATAGAACGCAATATGTGTTATGGCTTCTGCCATTTCTTCTGACGTAACGCCGTTTTCTTTTGCGTGCATGATGTGATATTTGAGCGAGCTGTCGAGGATACCGCTTCCCATAAGAGCGGCTACTGTTACAAGACTTCTGTCACGGGCTGAGAGTTTGTCCTCTCTTGACCAAACTTCACCGAATAATACATCATCGTTAAGCTCTGCAAATTTCGGTGCAAATTCGCCGAGTGCATCTCTTCCTGCTGTTTGCTTTTTCATAAATGAGATTCTCCTTTATTTAAATTACAGTGCATTGTATTCTTTGTCCGAAACCTGTTCGCACCATTCGCTTGAGCATTCCTCGCCTGGCATTTCAACCGCTATATGAGAAAACCAGCTGTCCTTCTTTGCGCCGTGCCAGTGCTTTACGCCCTCGGGGATAACGATGACCGTACCGGGTGCAAGGCTTACTGCGGCCTTGCCGTATTCTTGATACCAGCCCTCGCCTGCGGTGCAGATAAGTAGCTGACCGCCGCCTTTTTTAGCGTGGTGGATATGCCAGTTATTGCGGCAGCCCGGCTCAAAGGTTACATTTGCGAGGAATAATCCGTCCTCTGCCTTTGTCAGAGGATTCAAAAACGAATCCCCGATAAAATATTTTGCGTAAGCCGTGTTAGCCGCGCCTGTGCCGAACACGTTGAGCTTTTCAAATTCTTCTTTGGATGATATTTTCATCTTTAATTCCTCCTGTTTTTTACGGTTTTCTTTCGCTGTGGCTATATTGTACAACCTGGAGCTTACTCCATGTCAAGGGGACAGAAAAAACTTTCACGGAATTATCACAATCGACAAATCGGTGGGGGAACGAGCAAATTCGCAGATGATCCCGACAATATGCATTTTTTCTTGACTATAAGCATTAATTAGTGTAAAATAAAACTGTATATAACTATAAAACGGGAATGAATCCGGAGGGTATAATTTATGCTTTTACATCAGGTAAAGCTGCCGCACTTCAAACATTCCGCCGAGAGTGAAACAGTAACGCTCCCACTGCCCGACAAGGTAGTGATAAGTATGGCTCAGCATCTCGGCGCACCGTGTACCCCGACAGTAAAGGTCGGCGACAAGGTGAAAATAGGCGATGTGATAGGCAGCAGTGAGGCGGCTATGTCTGCACCCGTTCACAGCAGTATATCGGGAACGGTAACGGCAATAACCGATGTCCTGCATATATCGGGCAGAAATATGCAGTCGGTCGTTATTGAGAATGACGGCCTCGAAGAAGTCAGCGACAGCGTCTGTCCGCCTACTGTAGAAAACAGGGAGCAGTTTTTGCAGGCGGTAAGAAACAGCGGCTCCATAGGTCTTGGCGGCGCAGGCTTTCCTACCTCGCTGAAGCTCGGCTTTGACCCCAAAGAAAAACAGCCTGATTTCCTTATTATAAATGGTGCGGAGTGCGAGCCTTACATAACCTCCGACTACCGTTGCTTTATGGAGGAGGGCGAGGACGTTCTTGAGGGTGTTTTGCTTATGCTGAAATATCTCGGTATACCGAAGTGCATTATCGGCATTGAAAAGAATAAGCCGAAGGCAATCGAGAAAATGACAAGGCTTTGCGAAAAGCACGACAACATCACAGTAAAGGCACTTAAGTCAAGCTATCCGCAGGGTGCTGAGAAAACGCTTATTTTCAGCACGACAGGCAGAGTGGTAAAGGAAGGTACACTGCCTCTTGCAAGCGGCTGTATAGTGGTCAATTCTTCCACTGCGGCATTTATCGCACAGTATATAAGAACAGGTATGCCGCTCGTAAAAAGAAGAATAACCGTTGACGGAAATATTGTGAAGAAGCCGTCAAACTTCATTGTTCCCGTCGGAATGTCGATAGGCGAGATAGTGTATTACGCCGAGCTTTCCGACAAGCCCGACAGAATAATACTCGGCGGACCTATGATGGGTGCGTGTGCATTCGACCCCGACTATCCGCTTTCCAAAACAAACAACGCAGTGCTTATGTTTGCAGACAGCCCCGTGTATGAGCCGTCCGAGTGCATACGCTGCGGCAAGTGCGTAAAAGCCTGCAGTATGAATCTTCTGCCGACAGAGCTTGAACACGCATTTGATATGAGGGATGCTGGCAGACTTGAAAAGCTGAAGGTAAACCTCTGCGTCAACTGCGGCGCTTGCAGCTTTGTCTGTCCGGCAAAGCGTAACCTTGCGGAAAAGAATCAGCTTGCAAAGGCATTTCTGCGTGAGCAGTCAACAAGGAAAGGAAAGTAAGGGTATAATATATGTCTAAACTTATAATAGAGCCGTCACCGCACATAAAGTCGGGTGTTACGACTCAGAAGATAATGCTGAGCGTTATTATAGCACTGCTCCCCGCCCTGTTTGCGTCTGTGTGGATTTTTGGGCTGAGAGCGCTCATAATGACAGTAATATGCTGCACGTCCTGCGTGATTTTCGAGTGGGCTTGCAGAAAGATAATGAAACGAAACAACACGATAAGCGATCTGTCCGCTGTGGTAACAGGTATGCTCCTTGCGTTCAACCTGCCTGTCACGTTGCCTTTTTATATGGCAATAATCGGTTGCTTTGTAGCAATAGTAATAGTAAAGCAGTTCTTCGGCGGTATCGGTCAGAACTTTGCAAACCCTGCAATAACCGGCAGAATAGTGCTTATGCTGTCGTTCACGTCTTATATGACGACATGGGCAGAGCCGTTCTATTACAGAAATGCAGGAGAGATAGTAACTACATCGACACCTCTTGTAAGCGAAACTCCCGTTTCGCTTGCTGACCTGTTCTTCGGAACAACAGGCGGCTGTATCGGTGAAACCTGCGCTCTTGCACTGCTTATAGGCGGAATTTTCTTAGTGGCTGTCCGTGTAATATCGCCAGTAACTCCTCTGTGCTTCATCGGTACGGTGTTCGTGCTGTCGATATTCTCAAGCGGAAGCCTTGAGGGTGCGTTAGCGTCCGTTCTTTCGGGCGGACTTCTGCTCGGTGCAATATTCATGGCTACCGACTATGCAACTACCCCCATCACCACAAAAGGCAGGATAATCTTCGGCATCGGCTGCGGCCTTGTGACTATGCTCGTACGTTGCTTTGGCAGTATGCCTGAGGGCGTATCGTACTCGATACTGCTTATGAATATCCTTTCTCCGCTTATCGACCGCTTCACAGTGCCGAAGGCATTCGGTGCGGCAAGTGAGCAGAAAGGCGGTAAGAAATGAGTGTACTTAGTAAAATCAAGCCGGTTCTTGTACTGTCGGTCATCTGTACTCTTATCTGCGCACTGCTGATAGTTACATATAATCTGACTTATGTAGATACGTCCGGTGTACTGACGGATAATCTGAAAGCAGGCTGTATCGCCGCAGACGGCGAGGGCGAATATGCGCTTATCACCGATAAGGCGGCGTCAAAGCTGGACAGTGAAGAGTTTGATAATATCGTAAAGATAGTAAAGAACAAGACAAAAGGCACGTTCCTTTTTGAAACCGTTGTTGACGGCTATGCTGCAGACGGTATCGACGCAGTAATAGCGATAGACAAAAACGGCGCAGTAAGCGGTATAAGCATAATTGCACTCGGCGAAACTCCAGGTCTTGGCTCAAAAATAAACGACGATGCATTCCTGCAGAGGTTCTACGGTGTGAAGTCGGATATTTCAATAGTCAAGTCAGAGCCGAAAAACGAAAACGAGGTACAGGGAATTACAGGCTCGACGTTTTCTTCAAAAGGTATGGCGAAGGCTGTAAATCTTGCCGTAAAGGCATACTCGGTAATGGATAAGGAGGTACAGCCGAATGAGTAATCTGAAGGAATTTACCAAAGGACTTATAAAAGAAAATCCGAACATGGTAATGCTGCTCGGTATGTGTCCCACGCTCGCCATTACAACAATGGCAGCAAACGGTGTAGGAATGGGACTTTCCACAACGTTTGTACTTGTATGTTCAAATATAGTTATCTCTCTGCTTAAAAAAGTTATCCCCGATACGGTAAGACTTCCTGCATATATAGTTATAGTAGCAGGCTTTGTAACGTTTGTAAGCCTTATATTACAGGCATTCGCTCCCGATATTTATTCGAGCCTTGGTATGTACCTGAGCCTTATCACAGTTAATTGTATCATTCTCGGCAGAGCGGAAATGTTCGCATCTAAAAACAAGGTAATTCCGTCGATAATGGACGGTCTTGGAATGGGACTCGGCTTTACGCTGACGCTTGTGCTTGTAGGCTCCGTTCGTGAGATATTCGGTTCGGGTCAGTGGTTCGGAATTACCGTAATGCCTGAATTTATAGAGCCAATGACGCTGTTCATTCTCCCCGCAGGCGGATTTTTCGTGCTCGGTGCCGTTATAGCCGTTGTAAACCGCCTTATGAAGAAAAAGCCCCGTGAGATCGGCTGTCACAACTGCCCTAACGCAGAGGGCTGCCCCGGTGCCTGTGACAAGGCAAACAGTAACGGAGGTGAGCAGTAATGGAAATCGCAAAAAATCTGATGATAATACTGCTGACAGGCATTCTGACCGAGAACTTCGTATTATCAAAATTCCTCGGTATCTGCCCCTTCTTAGGCGTTTCAAAGAAGCTCGACAGCTCAATAGGCATGGGTGCGGCGGTTACATTCGTAATGGTCTGCGCAAGCCTTGTTACCTATCCTATCTACTACGGAATACTTGTTCCGCTCGGAATAGAGTATATGAATACGATAGCGTTTATCCTTGTAATCGCCGTATTCGTTCAGCTTGTTGAAATGGTGCTGAAAAAATATATGCCGCCGCTTTATAAGTCGCTCGGCGTGTATCTTCCCCTTATCACCACAAACTGTGCCGTACTCGGTGTTACACTGCTCAACCTTACAAAAGACTACGACCTTTTAGAGAGCGTTGTAAACTCGTTCGGTGCGGGTCTTGGCTTTATGATAGCTATGATAATATTCTCAGGTGTACGTTCAAGACTTGAACGCTGTGACATACCTAAGGCACTTCAGGGTGCGCCGATAACGCTTATGGCGGCTTCGATAGTATCGCTTGCTTTCATAGGCTTCGGCGGCGTAGTTGACGGAATTTTCGGCGGTTAAGCGAAAGGAAAGACGATGAAAGAATATATTTTACCTATACTTATATTTCTCGGCTTCGGCGCACTTTCGGGTATATTACTGCTGATAGCGTCAAAGGTGCTGGCTGTAAAGACAGATGAAACCGAGGCAAAGATAACCGAGGCACTTCCCGGTGCAAACTGCGGCGGATGCGGTTATTCGGGCTGTGCAGGTTATGCCGCCGCCGTAGCTCATGACGGCGCTCCGACTAACCTGTGTAAGCCCGGCGGAGCGGATGTTATGAAGAAGATAAACGCAATAATGGGTACCGAGGGCGGAGAATTTATCCGTGAGGTAGCTTATGTGCGTTGCAACGGCTGCGAAAAAGCAACTAAGGACAGATTTACATTCACAGGAACAAAGTCCTGCGCCGCTGTTGAGAAATTCTACAACGGTAAGGGCGAATGCCGCTTCGGCTGTGACGGCTACGGCGACTGCGCAGCGGTTTGCGGTAATGACGCAATTACGATTGCTGACGGCGTTGCGGTGGTCGACCCTGCTAAGTGCGGCGGTTGCGGAAAGTGCGTTACCGCCTGTCCGAATCACCTTATATTCTTAAGAAAAGAAACAAGCACAGTAGCTCTGCGTTGCTCGTCAAAGGACAGCGGCAAGGTCACAAGAACGGTATGTACCAATGGTTGTATCGGTTGTAGGATATGCGAGAAAAAATGTCCTCACGGTGCGGTTATCGTTGCGGATAACCACGCTGTTATAGACTATGACAAATGTACCTCGTGCGGCACCTGTGTATCAGCCTGTCCGAGAAAGTGCCTTGTCAATATAACCTGCACACATTCCGATAAGGCGGAGCAGGCGGACAAATAATCCGATTATTTCAGGCAAACGAAAGGAAACCTACAAGAGATGTCAAAAGCAAAAAGAAAGAACAGCTCATACAAGAATGAACCTAAGAAACCCGTGATAAACAGCCGCAGTGACAGAATACGCTATGCGAACACTAAGCTGTATGACTGCCCGCTGTCAATAACATGGTTTCGCATATTCAAGACCGTGATAACGGTACTGCAGGCTGTTATGTCGGGCTACTCGGCTATAGTATGCATTGTGTCGGTATTTGCGTCATTCAGCGATGAAGTGCAAAAACAGGCAAATGCCGCCGCAATACCCGGCTTTATTGCATACAATATCGTAATGTCGGTACTGCTTGCGGCTGTTGTTCCTCTTTGCGTCATAATGTTCAGACAGCTTTCCGAGCTGACGCAAAAATCTTACGGTTTCCTTAAATTTTTCCTCATCTATACTTCTGCGGTAAACGCTGTAAGCACTTCGGCAAGCGAGCTTTTCAGAGTTGCACTGTTCAGCGGTGTTAAAGACTATGATGTCAGCATAACAAATATACTTTTCGCAATTTTCTCAGTAGTATTTATGGCAGTATGGCTCATTCTGAATTTAAAATATTTCAAAAACAGAAGGAGCCTTTTCAGTGATTGAAAGGAAGTAACAAAATGGATGCAGACGCAAAAAAGAATGAACGTGAATTAAGAAAATACCATGTAAAGTTCAGAATGGATTATTATCCGTTGCCGCTGAGGTGGTTTAAATTTTTCCGCTATGTGTCAATGATACTCAATATCATCAACTGCATATCTGGTATAATCGGTTATATTCTTATAGCCGCCACAATTAACAATCCCGAAGCCATCGAAAAGATACAGGTTGCCTTTGCCGAAATATCCGGAACGTCCGGAATGAATATAGAATTATTCACGGTAATCGCCGTAGCGGATTTTCTGGTAACGGTCTATCTTCTTGTGCTGTGTGTGCTTGTGTTCAAAAGAATGGGTACGCTTGCAGTGTCGGGATATAATCTGATAGTCACATTTCTGATTTCTGTTCCTGTTATAAACGGCGTGCGACAGCTTATGTCAGGGTGCCTTAATGTTATGGTCAATCCGGAGGTTTATACATTCGGCGGCACTGTCAGAAATATAATAGTGAGCGTTGTATTTTCGGGCGTCGCATCACTGCTTAATTACATTTATTTCAGAAAGCGTAAGAGCCTGTTTACAGACCACCTCGAAATTGACGATTTTGAAATCGACAACGGAAGCGTTCAGCTTCAGCACTATGACGAATGCCCGTTCTGCCACGCAAAGATAAACGGCAATTCGTCCTTCTGTGAGCATTGCGGAAGAAATTTCACCGAACCGGCGGATAACGGTGAGGATAATTCCCGGAAGGAATAAAAAATAATGAAAGTTACAGAGTTGTTTTCACTCGGAGCAAATGAAATTAAAAACCGTCTGCCTATGGCAACTGCGGCAAAGTTTTCTACTCAGAAGATAGAGGGCAGAAGCGGCAAAAGTCTGCTTACCGCCTGCATATCACGATATAACTGCCGTATCATTCCGATAGCGGCGATCATAATGATAATCTGCACGTTCATGTCGGTCATATTCGAGAATGTAATCACCGACGGCGGCTCGGCTGAGATTGCAGGAGAGGTACTGATACTGTTTACAGCAGTGTGCGGCGTAGGATTCGGATTTTATTTCAGCGGAAAATACCCGTCATATTACCCTTATGTATTCTGGGGACTTTATCTGATTTCATACTGTATAAAGGTCACAGGCTGTATTTCCGGGGCGGCGGGACTTTCACAGACGGCGGTAACTATAATGGTGTTTGCCGCAGTACCTGTGTTTGCACCTGCTACATCGGCGTTCTTCCTCGGAATAATCCCGGTGTGGTATACGATACTCTGTTGTGTGAACAACGTTTCGGGTTATTATCCGTTTACCGTGTGGGGAATGGCATTACTCGGCTTTTTCATCTCCTGCTCGGTGTACAGCCTTTACACCGCCAGAATGATAAACTCAAAGCGTATAAAGGACGACAGGCAGAGAATGAAGATGTCGGCGGTCATGGACAGCCGTACCGATCTATACAACAGGGCATACGGAATAGAAAAGGCAACCGAGCTTTTAAGGACGGGAAACAGCGTTGCACTGCTTCTTGTTGATATAGATAACTTTGCAGAGTACAACAGGCTTTACGGTACAGAAAAGTCGGACGAGGTGTTGTCGAATGTGGCAAACTGCGTAAAGATAATATCAAAATCAAGAACCGATATCACCTGCCGTTATGAAAGCGATAAGATACTTGTGTGTCTGCCGGTAAATACTGACAAGGAAGCAATAGTACTCAGCGAAGAGATAAGAAGCGCCATAAGGGATATGAAGATACCTTTTCCCCAGGCACGGCGCTATCACAGTATAACCGTTACGGTCAGTGCCGCAAGGGGTATGCCGGGTGATACATATGACGATATATATGAAAGGGCTATGCGTTCACAGAATGTTGCAAAGCGTATAGGGGGAAACTGTATAGCGTTCAAGGAGCATACGTTCAGACCCGATGGGGAGAAGTGATAATAAAATAGGGTTGTGACGCAACCTGAAAAAGAAAAAGTGAGTTGAAGCGCAAAGAATAGTGCGCACGGCTCACTTTTTTGTATATCACTCCTATTATACCGTTTTAGTAATTAACATTGATAGCAGGCTACCGATATTGCTATTTGTGGGATAGCACTTCTCGGGTTCGCTATTCTGTGTAATAACGTTGCTACTATGAACGAGGGAAAGCACCAAAGGGAACAGGGCAAGGGACTTAGCAGCCCCTCTCCCTGTCCCTTAGGTTCTCTCCCTCGTGCTCCCTCTTTCCTTACCCACACCCCCACCCCGCTAGGGTGTTGGATAAACTCGTAGAACCTCCCGAATATCGTATATCCTGTAGGTTCTGGAACGCTTAACGCTACACGTCCGCAGTTTTAGTACATATATCTTAGGTTAGTAGCGTTTTTTTTGAAGGGTTAATGTTAGTGCAGTTGCACCGATACTCTCACGAAATTATTAACATCTTATCGGCACGGAAAATATTTTCAGCATAGTTGGTGATATATTTATTGTTTTGGTATTTTATAAGATGTTGCATTATAATTTTAACGGAATTTTGATAAACTGAGAAGCTGTGATGAAATTTTGGCATTTCATCACAGCTTCATTTTTATGTCCGTGCGAATACGGCAAAGTCGACTGCCGCAGGGTCGCAGTTTTCTATTGTATGATATATTTCCGTAAGCGTCGAGCCTGTGGTAGTAACATCGTCAATTACAAGAATGTGTTTGCCTTTAAGGGCGTTCTCATCGGTAACGGCAAAGCAACCCTTAAGATTTACAAGACGCTTTTCTCTGCCAAGGGATTTCTGCTGGGCTGTCTTTTTGATTTTGACGACTGCGCTTACTGTCGGTATACCTGTAAGCTCGGTTATCTCACGGCATATCTTTTCTGTATGGCAGTAGCCTTTTTTCACTTTGTCGCTGTGGTATATCGGCACAGGGAGAAGAACATCGGGCAATGTGTCGTAGCTTTCCGTGATCTTTCGCATAAGCGTGTACGCCATAAAGCTGAGCTTGCTTCCGTCACGGTTCCGCTTTGCTCCTAAAACTATATGTTCTGCACTGCCGCTATATCTGCATACGCTGATAAGCCTGCCGCCGCAGAGGGCTTCTTCTTTATTGCTGTATTGAAATTTGTCAGCACAGTCATTGCAGATATAATCCATTCTTCCTATGACTTTGTTGCACACAGGACAGCGGTTTGGAAAGAAGAAATCAAGCAGTATCCTTTTAAGCTCGTATTTATTCATCATCATTTTCGTCTATAAACGGATTGCGTATCTTTGTCGGTTTTATTATGCCGTCAAGCAGGCGCTTGGCAGTGCTCCTGCTTACCGCACTGTCCGAACGTCTGCGTCTGTCGGAGCCCGGTATATCCTCGCTGTCTGTAAGGTCGTCAATGCTCGGTGCGTCAAGTTTTATCACAGGTGCGGCATGGTCGGGCACTCTGTACTTTGGCTTGGGCAATTCTGTTACGGCAGGCTTTTCTGCCTTTTCGGATACCTCTGGGACAGGTGATGACGGGAGTATGTCAAAGTCATCGGTTGTCAGGCGTTCGCCGTCACTGCGTATTTCGGGGTACAGTTCTGTAAGGCCGTCGGATTGATCTGACTGCGTTGTTTCAATCGTATGTCTGTACATATTTGCGGCATAGTTGCTCTTCGGGGTAGCTGTTTTTCTGATGCTGTAATCGGCTTTCGCAAATTCGCCCGCAAAGCCTGTATCTATGGCAGAGCTGTTTTCTTTGCCGAAAGAGGAGTTTTCATATGCGTTGCTGTCGGGCGCACGGTTTTCGTCCGGATGCGGTACGCTTGTTTCCGGCTCGTCAGAAGAAGAACCAAAGCTGAAAATGTCGTCAAGCGGCTTGAAGTCGTGGTCGGCCGTGACCTTTTCAAGCTTTGATATTTCTTCATCAAATGCGCCATCAAACGGATTGTCGAATACGGTTACGTCAAGACTTTCAGCTTCCTCCGCCTTCATAACGTGAACCGGCTGTTTTGGCACGGCGTCAGTTATAGGCTCCGGCGGCTGTGACGACATTCTTTCCTGCTCACGTTCGAGTAATTCACGCTCCTGTTCCTGCTTTCTGCGGCGCTTCTCCTGCTCGTAAAGTACACTGCGGTCAACGCGTTCAAATACGAACGGCTTTACTTCCGGTTGCTTCTGAGCATTGTTCTGTTTGTCGTCAGATGCCTGTTCCGGCTGCTTTTCTGCGGGAGGCTCAGGCGGTTTCACAGGTGCAAAATGCAGGTCGTGAGAGTAGTTTTCAAACTCCCGGAACTCCGCAACGCTCAGCGTATTATGCAGAATGCTTTCCTTTATTGCCATAAAGCTCTGATACCATTCGGCAAAATCGCGCTGTGTCAGGTCAACGTTTATGCGCTTTGACATATATGTGTACAGCTCTTTTGTCATATCCTCGAGCTGTCTTATCTCATCTGCCGTTCTCGGCGGGGTGGTAGTGCTCAGTTCAAGACAGGTTCTGCCGCCCGGCTGTGCCTTATCACAGTAATCGTAATCATAGTCCTTGTCACGCAGGTAATATTCGCCGCAACGTGCACAGCGCTGTAATATTCCTCCGCTTTCAAGCAAAAGGTCGATTTCAAGGTCGATGACCGCTTTAAAGCTGTCGGAAACATATACCTTTTTCGGCAGAGAACGCATTGTTGTTATGATAGTGTTCAGCACCGAATCAGGCTTTTCGGGAATATAATTCTTTACCTTTGCAAATACGTCCATTGCCTCGCTGTCTGAGTGCATCGGAGAAAAAGGACGGTGTACCATATCGTCATAGTCGATATCGGGCAGTGCCGAGCCTGCTATAGCTTTTGAGATATTGGAGGTTATGAACGGCGCTGACGGCAGTCTGCCGACCGTATATACCTTTGCTGCTGTGAAGCACTCGGTGGGGTAGCCCATCTCGTTTGCGGCTACGCTGAAGGTAAGGTCGAAGTAATCACGTTTTGCATAAGCCTGCTCAAGGGTCGCTTTTTCGCCGAATACAAAATCTATCTTTTTCTTAGCATAATCCTGAAGCTGAAGAAGGCTCACCCAACGGTTTACCGCTTTGTTGTGGCGGTATTCGGTAAGCCTTGTGAAGATAAGTTTATCAAAAGGATTTTTCGCATTTATCAGTTCATTCCACAGCGATGATATGCCAAGCCCCTTTTCTCTGCAAAGATATTCGATAAAAAGATCCTGTACGACTTTTTCGTAAATGCCGTGGATATTCGCTTCTACATATTTGTGGCACGCGCCAAGGGAGTTACGAAGTGCAACTATATCTTCAAGACGGTATTCGCCGTTTGTCATACAGCGCTTGCAGTAATCCGTACAACGTTTGATAAAGCCTGAAAAGTCATAGTCCGCAAACTTAAGGACAGACTGCGGATAGTTAAGCGTATATATTTCACTTGAATTTATGCCTGTCAGGTTTACTGTACGTCTGATGCTCATATCCGCATATCCTTTCCTTTTATTCCAATCAATAATTTTCCTCTTCGGCTGTATCGTCTGCAACTGCGTCAAAGTTGAATTCTCGTTTTCTTCCGTCAACATAGAGAGTATGTTTGTCTTTCCATGTCACATCGGCAGGTTTGTTGTAGTCGGAAGTGATTATATGAAGTCCGTTCATGGCGTTTCTGCACTCAAGGAACGGAAGGCTGATATCTCTGTCTGCCTGTTCAAGATAGAATGATACAGAACGGCTTGCATCGCTCTCAGGGTCAACATAGAGTACTATTCTGTACTGCTTGTCGGGAGAGTAGCGGTAGCTTGTGCTTCTTCTTGAAAGATCAACGTCCATAAGGGTGATATTGCCGAACAGCATCTTGAATGTGAGGTATACAAGTATTCCGACGACATACATTATAAGGTAGATAGTGCCGAGGACTATCTTTGTGGTTTCGCCCATTCCCGAAAGGAAGAAGATAAGTACGCTTACAACTATAGGAGGTATAGCCGCAAACCAGTTGCCGAATCCGAACAGCAGTATTGCAAAGGCGATAAACGGCGATATTATTGCAACGATTCTTGTTATTATCTGCTTTCTTGTGAACAGCATAATTCCGAAGAATATCAGGTTTATGAAAATGTACAGAGTTACGAGCGCACCCTGATGAGTCGGCTCAAGGTAATAGCACATCATCAGCCATGCCACAAATCCGAGAAATACCGGGTAGCCGAGTGACAGCACGGACACGCCGAGTTTAAACCATCTATTTGTTAAAAAGTTGATTACTTTTTCCATTTGCTTTCCTTTCAGTTTTGCAAAATGCAAACGTTTATTTTACAGCATTACTTATTATATTTTATACTAAATCGCAGTAAATTTCAAGACTTATTTCGATATAGGAAGGTTTTTTAGGGTATAAAGCGGGTTTTGTATGTAGTTATTTGCTGAAAACAAAGGCGGTAACCTAAAGAGTTTCGGAAAAATGTGAAAAAACTCGCCGAAAACGTCGGAATTTTGTGAAAATACAGCTGAAAATCGGCGGAATTTTGTGAACAAGCATCCGCAAACCAGCATAAATAAAAGACCCGACAGGGTTTAGCCCGTCGGGTCGGATTTGTTCTGGCGTTTGGTTACATTTTTATGCTATCGACCATGCGCTTCCTTTAAGCTGTTTATCAACCATGTCGGTATAGATACCGCCGTTTTTGTAAAGCTCATCGGGTGCGCCCTGCTCGGCTACGGTACCGCCTGCCAGCACTACTATCTTATCTGCGCCTGCAACGGTTCTCATGCGGTGGGCAATGACAAGAACGGTTTTATCCTTGATAAGACGGGATAAGGCTGACTGGATAAGCGTTTCGTTCTCAACATCAAGAGAAGCGGTGGCTTCATCAAGCAGGACTATAGGTGAATTTTTAAGGAATGCTCTTGCAATGGAGATACGCTGACGTTCGCCGCCTGAAAGCTCACAGCCGTTTTCGCCGATCATACTGTTCCACTTTTCGGGGAGCTTTTCCGCAAATTCATCGCAGTTGGCAAGCTTTGCGGCGGCAATCACCTCTTCGTCGGTTGCGTCCTTTCTGCCTATGCGGATATTTTCAAGTATCGTATTGTTGAAAAGCGTTACGTCCTGGAATACGATAGAATAGAGCGAAAGCAGTGTTTCAGGGTCTATCTTTGATACGTCCATTCCGCCGACTGTGACCTTACCTGTGTCTGAATCCCAGAAACGTGCGGCAAGTCTTGAAACGGTCGTTTTACCGCCGCCGGACGGTCCGACAAGAGCGGTGACTTCGCCCTGCTTTGCGGTAAAGCTTACATTGTGCAGTATATTTTCGCCGTCCTTATATGAGAAGCTAACGTTATCAAAGCATATATCACAGCCGTTGTTGGTAAGCTTGTCAGTACCTGCCTGCTCATCGTGAAGAAGTATTTCGTTCATTCTTGCTATATTCGTATCTGCACTGATTACTGCGGCAAGGTTCTGTAAAGCCGCCTGTAACGGTTCGTAAAGACGTGACGCTACCAGTAAGAACATGAAGAATGTAAGCAGATCGATACCGCCTGATGAAATCAGTATACCGCCGACAAGGGCTACAGTACCTATACCGAGTTTAAGTATGGTGCACGATGAAGTAACGAATGACGCAGTTGTGAACTCTGCTGTAGTCGCACAGTGTTCTACCGCTTTTATCTTTTTGGTTACGCCTTTGAGGTAATCTTTCTCGGCGTTGTTTGCTTTAAGGTCGGTGATGGTTTCGATGCACTCCTGTATCCCGTCGGCACAGTCAAGCTTTGCTTTCATATTCTTGCGGGCGGCGTTTTTCTGTATCTTCTTTGACAAGATCATTATGATAAACGAAACCGGCACTACCCAGAATGCCGCAAGAGCCATTCTCCAGTCAAATATAAACAGTGAAAGCGCTATAAGTACGGTTGATATTATCGAGCCGACAAGTTCGGGGATAAAGTGCGAAAATGCCGTTTCAAGGAAGGCACAGTCTGCCATGAACGCCGAGCTTAAATCGGCAAGGTCACGCTTTGCAAAGAATGAAAGAGGAAGCTTTCTCAGTTTTTCCGCAAGTGATATCCTTCTTACTCCGCTTTCTATATATGTTGCAAAGTATGTGCAGTTATACTGCAACAATGCTGCGAATGCGATAAACGCCAGGCAAAGCACTATTCCTGTTATATAGAACCAGATTCTCTCTCCCGTGATCGTTTCTGCCATAAGGTCGTTTACCATGAAATAAAGCAGTGCGACAGGTGGCATAAACGACAGGTTCTGTAACACGCAGGCAAGACAGCCTTTTACAAGATCCTTTGCACCCTGTCTTGAAAGTGCATATTTTCTCATAAGTTTCTCTATCATACGGTTGCCTCCTTTACCTTCCAGTCGGCTGAGGTTTCATATTCGCCGAGCATTTTTGCAAACAGTCCGCCGCCTGCGGTAAGTTCATTTGCAGTACCGCTCTCGGCGATTTTTCCGTCGCTAAGAACGAATATTTCGTCTGCACCGAGTACAGTTGTAAGTCTATGCGCTATCATAATAACTGTTCTGCCCTCGGACAGCTTGCTCATAGCCTGCTGTACTCTGACCTCATTATCCGGGTCGGCGAACGCAGTCGCTTCGTCCATTATTACTATCGGTGCGTTTTTCAGCATTACTCTGGCTATGGCTATTCTCTGCTGTTCACCGCCTGAAAGATATATGCCGTCAGTGCCTATAACCGTGTTTTCTCTGTCGGGGAGCTTTTCGATTATATCAATGCACTGTGCGTTTTCAAGCGCCGCCATAACTTCATCGTGAGAGGCTGTGGGTCTGCCCATAAGTACGTTTTCATAGATAGTGCCCTTTATAAGCCTGCTGTTCTGGAACACAAAAGAAACAGTGTCCATGAGGGTATCCTTCGGGATATCCTTAACGTTTCTGCCGCCGACCAGAACGTCGCCCTTATCTGCGTCGAAAAAACGTACTGCAAGCTCGGCGAGTGTTGTCTTACCGCTGCCGGACGGTCCGACAAAGGCAGCTGTCTGTCCCGGCTCGACTTTAAGCGAAACGTCTTTTATTACATCGTTCTTCTTATCGTATGAGAATGTTACATTTTTAAATTCTACCGAGCTGTCGGCAGGGATAACTCCTGCGCCCTCTGGCAGAGGGTTTTCGCCGAGAATGGTATCGATTCTGCTGAATGCATCGGCAACTATCATTTCGTTTTCGCTTGACATCATTATCTTTGTAAGCGTTGTCGCAATGATAGGTGTGAATATAATGTAGAATATCAGGTTGAGCAGGAATGTGCCGTCAACTCCGCCCTGAGTGAATATGATGCCCGCAAGGATAAGAAGTGCAAATATGCCGTTAATGGCGGTGGTGTAGACTATCATAGGTATGCGGAGCTGCTTTGTATATGCGATTACCCATTCACCGTAACGGTCTATAGACGTTTTGAACTTCTTGAACGAGAATACAGTCTGACCGAATGTTTTTACAACCGGAATACCTCTTATGTATTCAACCGCTTCGTTTGACATATCGTCAAGAGCGTTCTGGTATTCTTTCATCTTTCTCTGCATTTCTTTACCCGTCATACTCATCATTATAAAGAATGAAAGAGCAACGGGGATAAGACTGATAAGACCGAGCCTCCAGTCAAATATGAACAGAAAAGCCAGCATTACAACAGGTGTTGCTATCGAGCCTGCCTTGTCGGGGAGCTGGTGGGCAAGATATGTTTCGGTTGCGGCGGGCGCTTCGGTTACTGTTTTTCTGAGCTTACCGCTGCCTATCTTTTCAATAGTGCCTATCGGAAGCTTTGTTATATGGGTGATCGTTTCAATGCGTAAATTGGTCGCAATCCGGAATGCTCCCAGATGCGAGCACATAAGAGCGCAGATATAAACCAGCATTGAACCGATGCCCCAGATCACAGCCGCCCAGCCGTTTGCGGCAATATCGGTTGCCTTGGAAAAATCGGGGTTTACTTCGATCACCTGCTTTATGATAAGCCAAAGGTGAACGAAAGGCATTAAAGCCATTGCCGCACTTATTGCAGAGAATATCCATGAAAGATACAGCAGTATCTTCCGGCTTCCTGCGTAAGACAGCAGTCGCGAAAGGTTTGATTGCTTCTTCAAAATTGATCCCTCCGGAAAAACAAAGTATGTTAGGATAAACTAACCGTTTACCGTAATTAAACGCATAAAAGCAAAGCCCTTATGCGTATTACTTATAAAGTCAATCGGTCTGTCCCATTATTTTGAGCCAGCCTGCAGTGTAGAAATCACGCATTTCCATAAGATAGGTTTCAGCCTCGTTATAAGGCACATCATGTATGATAAGCTCAAAAAAAGTGTTTATCATACCGGTCGCTATGATATGCTCAAGACGCGGGTCGATATGCTTCATACAATAACCTGCCTCTTCTGCGGTCTGCTGATAGGCGTGTGTCGCCTCGACCTCCATTGCCGCCATTTCGTCGACCATTGAAGAATAACTTGTTCCGTCACTGCGGGTGAGGATAATGCGCATTTCATCTATATGCTCATAGCAGTAATCCAGAATGTCATGCAGGCAGTCGCCGGAAGCCTGTCCTACACGGGTACGCTGGATATCGGCGGGGAGACCCTGAAACTCAGTCCGAGTTTTGATATATCTGTTCATAACGGTTTCATAATGGGGTTTGACAATAGTGTCAAACAAACCTGCTTTATCTCCGAAACGTACATAGATCGAGTTAGTATTTGTGCCGGCGTTTTTCGCTATGGTACGCAACGAAGCGTCCTTGAAGCCTTTCTCGAGAAATTCTGCTTTCGCACATTCTATCAGCTTGTCGTATACGCCCTCTATCTGCTTTGCCATAACTTCACCACCATTCATAACAGTGTTTCATAACGCTGTTATGATTTTATCACAAAAAAATACGGTTGTCAATAGGTTAACATGAAAAAAATACAGCCGCGGGTTTTCCGCGGCTGTGCTTTAGTTGTTGTTTATATCGGGAAATTATTTCAGGAAGCCCTCTATGATCTTTTCTTCAGCTTCTTCTCTTGTAAGTCCGAGAGAGCAGAGCTTCAATATCTGTTCGCCGGCGATTTTGCCGATTGCAGCCTCGTGGATAAGCTGAGCGTCAACATTTGCGGCGTTAAGCGCAGGCTGAGCGTCAACCTTGCCGTTATCTGCAAGAATCGCATCGCACGCAGAGTGACCTGTACAACGATTGTTGCCCTCTACTACAGAATAGAAGGCCTGATGAGAATTTCCTCTTGCGACAGAACGTGAAACAAGGTCTGCACCGCTGTCCTCGCCGTTGAGCTCAACGTGGAACTTTGTGGTTGCCTGCTCGTCACCGTCAGTCATTATACGCTCACGGACGACTATCTTTGCACCCTTGCCGAGTACTGCCGAGGTGCTTCTTGTTGTGCTGTCAACTCCGCGGAGCTGAACCGTATCCATTTCAAGATATGAATCTTCGCCGAGAACGCAGTCGGTAACGGGGTCGATTTTCTTAAGTCCCGTGCCTTTTCCTGTACCGATATGCTTTTCCTTATAAAGTACCTTTGAGCCTTTTTCAAGGAAGAAGCGGTGTATGCCGTTGTGGCGTGCCTGTTCTTCGCCGTCGTTGTGTACGCCGCAGCCTGCTACGATAACCACGTCGGCGCCCTCGCCGATATAGAAGTCGTTATACACAAGGTCGTCTACGTCGCTGTGGGTGACGCAGGCGGGAATATAAACCGTTTCACCGACAGTAAAGGGCTTTACACGGATATTTATTCCGGGCTTGTCGTCCTTTGATTCGATGGTGATATTTTCTGATGATTTTCTTCCTGCACATTTGCTGTCCTCACGGATATTGTATGCACCGTTGAAGCCGGTAACTTCATCGTAATCGGAAATGATCTTCAGCATTTCGGCTGTTGTACCGTTGAAATTTACGTCCATTATATTGCTCACTGACAACCGCCTCCGTTTCTCTGTGGACATCTGCACGCATATTCTCCGCCCAGAAGCCTCGGGAGTATCTCTTCTCTCGATCCTGCAGTGCGAACTGCACCATCCGCTACTACAACAATTTCATCGGCGATCGAAAGAATACGCTCCTGATGTGAAATTATAACAAGTGAGCCTGTCGTACCGTTTCTTATTTCTTCAAAGGTTTCTACAAGTCTTGCAAAGCTCCACAGGTCGATTCCTGCCTCAGGTTCATCAAAAACCGAAAGCTTTGCATTTCGTGCGAGTACGGTTGCAATTTCGATGCGCTTTGCCTCACCGCCCGATAAGGCACCGCTCATCTCTCTGTCAATGTATTCATCGGCGCACAGTCCGACCTTGCCGAGCAGAGCGCATAACTCATTGTGACCGAGCTTTCCGCCGGCTGCAAGCTCCAGAAGATCTCTTACGGTCAGTCCCTTGAAACGCACAGGCTGTTGGAAAGCATAAGCTACGCCAAGCTTTGCCCTGCCGGTGATATCTGTGTCGGTGATATCCGTACCGTCAAGTATAATCCTGCCTGATGTCGGCTTTTCAACGCCTGCGATCAGCTTTGCAAGCGAGGTTTTACCGCCGCCGTTCGGCCCTGTGATAACCGTAAGTCTGCTGTCAAGCTTACAGCTTATGCCTTTTATAATAGGTTCTCCGCTTGGAAGCTGCCATTTTACGTCCTTGAATTCCAGCAAAGTATTTACCCCTTTCATATTTTATCATATTATCGTACCACAATAGTGCGGCTATGTCAAGAGATGTCGTCTATTGAATTTTTCCCGGTTTTGTGATAAAATATTATGATATAATTTCGGAAAGGGCGGTATATGGGCATGAAAGTCTCCATCATTGATAACAGTCTGTGTGATTCATCATTTGTAAAGGAAGTAAGACCTGAGGAGATACAGGCTTATATGAACTCACTGCACGAATTCGGGGTTTCATATATTGAGATGATCACGGATACTTTTATTATGCTTCCACCCGCAAGCGATATGTCAAAGGTTATTCTCCGTATGACATCGGTCAGAGATCTGCTGTATATAAATTCGTTCAATTTTGCCTATGTAGTTGTGCCTGCACAGTTTACCGACCTTGTTACAAAGATAGAAAGACCCGTCATATCAGAGATCTGTCTGCACGGCGGTGATGTTATGAGAGCTATGGAGATATTTGAAAAGAATTTCGAGCTTGATAATGTTTCAATGGTGCGCTTTGTTGATGATTTCAGAGAAACGCCGCAGGAAATGGCGATGCTGATAAGAGAGTACCGTGACAAGTATTTCCGTCCTATAGATATCTGTCCGACAAACAAGTATACAAATGCAGTGAACGAGGCGGTAGCGGCGGTTATCGCAAAGACGGACTGCCTTACTATGCGGTTCGGCGGATATGATAAATATGCCGAGCTTCAGGACTATACGATTTCGCTTGCGACGCTGTTCGGTGTAGCGCCGTCGCCGCAGATGGTAATGGCACTGTACAAGTGCGGTCGCCTGTATGGAATGATATACGGCAGACGTGCGGAAAGTTTGCTTGACTCTCTGAGAGCGGGACAGATTTCTCCGCATTATGTTCAGAATGTTGACAGATACAAGCCTGCAATGCCGAATGAGCGTACAACACTCAGCTCTTATGTCCGTCCGCCTGACAGGGAAGAAAGCAAAGGCGGAAAACTGCTTTACAAGAAGCTGCGCAGTATGATGGTTGACGCAAAGACGGCAGAGGAACTTGAAGAAGAAATAGATGAGTTTTGTACACAACTTTATAATAAGCGCGATAATAAAAAATCATAAAAAAGACTATATGAATAAAAAATTCATGAAAATCACAGTCTATATAGTGTAATATGACGAAAAATCCGACGCGGTAAAAAAGTACTTTTAATTTTTCCGCAGATATGCTATAATAAAGCTATGCTGTGTCGGTATGCTTTGATGTAATTTGCCGGTATGGTACTCTATTAAAATTTCAAGCCGTTTTACGGCATTTCTATAATTTCTTTACATATTTTATCGAATCGAGGAAGTGTGACTTTTGGAAAAGTTTATTATAAAAGGCGGTACTCCGCTTAAAGGCGAAGTACAGATAAGCGGTGCCAAGAATGCGGCAGTCGCTATAATACCTGCGGCAATACTGGCGGCAGACAAGTGTGTGCTTGAAAATGTTCCGTCAATAAGCGACGTTGAGGTGGCGCTTGAGATACTCTCAAGTATGGGCGCTGAGATAAAAAGGCTCAGCAAGTCAAAGATAGAGGTAGATACCTCAAGAATAACAGATGGCACAGTGCCCTATGATCTTGCACGTTCAACAAGAGGAAGCAGTTACTTTCTGGGTGCACTGCTCGGCAGATTCAAAAAGGCTAGCGTTCCGCTTCCCGGCGGTTGCGACTTAGGAAGCAGACCTATTGATCAGCATATCAAGTGTTTTGAGGCGCTTGGCGCTAAGGCTGATATCAAGCATGGAATAGTAGATCTTTCAGCGGACAAGCTGATCGGTACACAGATATATTTTGATAAAGTTACAGTCGGCGGAACGATAAACGCACTCCTTGCCTGTGCACAGGCAGAGGGACTGACGATAATCGAAAATGCCGCCAAGGAGCCTCATATTGTCGACCTTGCGAATTTTCTCAATTCAATGGGTGCGGATATAATGGGCGCAGGCACGGATGTTATTAAGGTAAAGGGAGTGTCAAAGCTCCACGGAACAGAATATTCGGTTATTCCCGATCAGATAGAAGCGGGAACATTTATGGTAGCCGCAGCGGCGACCTGCGGTGATATTACACTTAAAAACGTAATACCTAAGCACCTTGAGCCTATCACGGCAAAGCTCCGCAAGATAGGCGTATATGTTGAAATTGAAGATGAAACCGACAATGTAAGAGTAGTCGGCAGACCTCATTATGAGGGAACTGATATAAAGACATCGCCTCACCCCGGCTTTCCGACCGATATGCAGCCTCAGATGACGACCCTGCTTGCTATGGCAAACGGCACAAGTATGGTGACAGAAAGTATATTCGATACACGTTTCAAGTATGTCGATGAGCTTCGCAGAATGGGTGCGGATATTACCGTTGACAGCAGAGTAGCGGTAGTAAGAGGCGTTGACCACCTTACAGGCGCTCCCGTAAAGGCAAGCGACTTAAGAGCGGGTGCGGCACTTATCATAGCCGGACTTGCGGCTCAGGGAACAACAGAGATAGAAGATATCCACCATATTGAGCGTGGATATGAAAATATGGAAATCAAGCTGAGGGAGCTCGGCGCCGATATAGTAAAGCGCTATTATCCCGATGACGAAAAGATGAGAAAGGCTCTCTGATGGCACGAGTTGTTCCTGTATGCTCTTCGAGTAAGGGCAACAGCGTTTTTGTCGGTGACAGCACTTCAGGCGTTCTTATCGACGCAGGGTGCAGTTTCAAGGCACTGAAAGACGGACTGGCATTGTGCGGCATTCCGTTTGAGGCAGTAAAGGCAGTACTCGTTACACATGAGCATATCGACCATACAAAAGCGCTCGGGCAGATAACCAAAAGAACAAAGGTTCCTGTTTATGCGTCCTACGGTACATCGGAAAGACTGTTCAAGGATAATCTGGTCGAACAGTCGGCAGTAATACATCCGCTTTCGGAAATAAAGAGTGTGCCGGTCGATATGGATATCGGTTTTTTCCACACACCGCACGATGCGGCTGAGAGCGTGGGATATACGCTGAAGTTCAGGGATTGTAAAGTGGCGTGCTGCACCGATCTCGGATATGTAACAGACGAGGTAAGGGACAATCTGATGGGCAGTGATACGGTTTATATTGAAGCTAATTATGATCCTAAGCTTCTTAATGTAAATCCGAAATATCCGCCGTATCTGAAAACCAGAATATCGGGAGATCACGGGCACCTTTCAAATATGAGTTCCGCTGAATTTTGCAGTGAGCTTGTCGAAAAGGGTGCAAGACGGTTGATACTCGGTCATTTAAGCCAGGAAAACAATACTCCGAAAATTGCATATGACGCAGTAGAACTTAAGCTCAACAGCTGCGGTATGAAATGCGGAGTTGATTATACACTTGATGTTGCGCCTGTCGTGACACAGGGAAAATACATAATTATATAACAGATATGCACTGCATTTCCTGCTTGGTAGTAACTTTGCAGTTGTGCTGTGCTTTATTTTTTTATTATGAAAGGAACAATTTATGACAGTATACCTAATACTTATGTTACTGGTTGTCGCACTCGCCTATCCGCTTATTGAACATAAGCCGAGCGTCGGCAAAAAGCTGTGCTATGTACTTGTGACATTTGCCGCAATGTATTTTATCAGCATTTTCAGATACGGACTCGGAAATGACTACTATTCGTATATTTACATTTTCAGAAATATAAAGGATGCGTCCGGGCTTGCAATATTCAACCTCGGATATGAACCGGCGTTCACATTGATAACTAAACTCATATCGCTGTTTACCGCAGATGTAAATGTAATGTATGCGATATATGCCTTGCTTATCCTTGTGCCGACAGCCTATGCTATATTCCGCTACAGTGAAAATATCTGGATGTCGACAATGATGTTCATTTCACTTACGTTCTTCTATTGCTCACTCAGCTTTATCCGCCAGTCTATAGCATTTGCGATTATTCTGTGCGCATATAAGTTTATGAAAGAGCGCAATCACTTTATGGTATTGCTGTCCATTTTCATTGCCTGCCTGTTCCACAGTACGGTTATAATAATGATACCCGTATATCTTATTGCGGCTTTTATAAAGCCTACAAAGATAACTATACCGGTATACGGCGTACTTACAGCGCTTGTGTATTTCCTTTCCTGGCCGATACTCAGGCTGGCGGTACTGATATTGCCGCAGTATAAGGGATATCTGGAACTCAATTTTATAACAGACGGTTACAGCCCCATTTATCTGATAGTACCCGCAATTATTGCGGCGCTTGCTATTGCTGCGCATTTCACCGGATACGGAAAGGCATACCCGAAAGAGTCTGCTCTCTTTACAAACTTTGCTGTATTCAATTTCATTATCTGGTTTATTGCGACAAAGCACTTTGTTATTGAACGATTCTCAATGTACCTTTACATTATGATGATAATGTTCATACCATCGATCGCAAGATACTATTTCAACTGCGCAAAGGCCTATATGGCAAGAAGAAACAACCCCGATGCGGTTGTTGAATTTGATAAGACCGTTGATGAAGTTATAAAAGAAAAGAAAAAGCTAAAGTCCGGTCATGCGGTTTCTTCGGAAAGTGATGCAAAACAGTCAGAAGAAAAATCGGACATAGACGCTGAAAAACAGCGTATACTCGATGAAATAATGGCAGAAGACGGAGAAGACACCGTTGCCGAAAAACACAGCGAGGATAACGACCCGCTCAGAGAAAAGAAAGCAAGATCTTCATTCGGCGGAACATTTATACCGGATGAAAGCTATCTTCCCGAGAAAAGAAAGTTCAAAGAATATAAAAACGGATTTGTACAGTTCATATCACGCCCTGTAACAATATTTGCGCTGTTTATGGCTATTGTAGTAGGCGCTGACCTGTGGTATAACTATTTCGGACTTACGGTGACAAAAAAAGGCTTCCACGGTGTAATGCCATATAAGAGCATAGTTCCCGCTTACACCGAACTTATGCTTTCGACAGAAGCTGAGGATAATAAGAACACTCTTCTCAGAAGTGAAGATAACTTCCTCAATTATATGTACAGACTTAAGGAAAACGAAAATTACACTGTACTTATTTCCGCAAGAGGCGATACAGTCAGCGGACTTAACGACGGTGCAAGAGAGGCACTCAGGCAGCTGGGACTTACTCAGCTTGCGGACGCACAGAAGGCTAATCGCTATATTGCAATAATTGAGGGCGGCAAGGTTGCGAAGGAGGAAATCTCCGCAAGCGAGGATATCAGCACCGGAGAGTTCAGAATCCTTGGATACAAGACAAATATGAAGAGTACCATGAAAACTTCTGTTATTAAAATCGGAAACAAGGACTTTTCGCTTAACGGACGCGGTATGAATATAGTGGTGCTTGACAATACGACAAAGAATATTGTTGATAAGGTTCGTTTCAAGACATATTACGTTATGCTTACGGCAACAAGATAAGGCGGCAATCCTATGAGAATGAGAAGAAAAAAGTACCTCGATGAGCGACTTGAGGCTTGCAGTGACGTAAACCTCGGATGGCTTGTTGATTATGCCGCTGAGCAGAGAGGCGAAACACAGCAGAGAACGCTTGACGTCCGTGAAATATTCGGTAACGACAATCCGGTACATCTGGAGGTCGGTTGCGGAAAGGGCGGTTTTGCTGTTGAAGCGGCTAAGCGTAACCCTGATATTAATTTTATTGCGGTAGAAATGGCAAGAAACGTTATAGTCAGCGCTATGGAGCTTGCAATAAATGAAAATCTGCCTAATCTCAAATTTCTTATGGGTAAGGCTGAATATCTTGAAAAATTCTTCCCCGAAAATTCGGTAGAACGCATTTATCTTAATTTCAGCTGTCCTTATCCTAAGGAAACATACAAAAAACACCGCCTTACACATCCCGTATTTCTTGAGATATATAAGCACATACTTATACCGGGCGGTGAGATACACCAGAAAACCGATAATATGAAGCTGTTTGAGTTTTCAATAGAGAATCTGTCGCAGAGCGGCTTCAAGCTGAAGAATGTCAGCCTTGATCTGCATAACAGCGGATTTGAAGGAAATATTGTGACGGAGTATGAGAAGAGATTTTCCGAGCAGGGCTTTCCGATATATCGTCTTGAGGCTGTAAATCCGACAAAATAGGCTTTACTTTTCGTAAAAAATGGTATATACTGAGTATAAGAAAACGGGATTTCCCGGAAAGGATGTTTAGTATGAATAAAGCAATGATATTTTTCGGTATTGCGGCGGCAGTCGGTACGGGTTATATTTTAGCTAAGAAATATATAGATAAAAATCCGGAGGCTGTAGCGGCTGTGAAGGAAAACTGCAGTGATAAGCTCCACAAGGCTTCGGTCTACTGCACGGGCGCAGTAAGGACGGGCAGTGAAAAGCTCACAAAGAGCGTGAACGAGATTGTATCGGCAGGCAGGGAAAAGAGCGCAGAGCTTATGAAGAAGGCGGCTACAACAGGTACGGCTTTCAAAAACGAGATAAACAATCTCAAGGATATGGTAGTGTCGATAAACAGCGGCGTTGATATTGATATATCAGATGCCGATGAGGGCGATTCTGATGCAGGTAACTTTGCCTTTACCGAGGACGGAGAAGAAAAAGAAATATTTGAAACTCCCGAAGAAGGCTCAGAGGCATTATAAAATCCGATATAGCACAATGAAGTGTCACGGCGGTATTGCTGTGGCACTTTTGCTTTTAATATGTTTTTAAGGAAGTGCAGAGTGATGGCAGATATAGAAATAAGGACGGCAACACCCAATGATGCAGAAGAACTGCTCGGAATATACAAGTACTACGTTGAGAACACGGCTATTACCTATGAGATTGATGCGCCCACAGCGGATGATTTCAGAGGAAGAATTGAAAAGACGCTGAAAAAGTATCCGTACATAGCGGCAGAGTGTGACGGAAGGATAATTGGATATGCCTATGCCCGGAGTGTTCAAGGATAGGGCGGCTTACGACCACTCGGCTGAAACATCGATATACGTTGATGTGAATGAAAAACGTCACGGTACGGGCACACTTTTATATAACGAACTTGAAAAAAGACTTGTTTCCATCGGCATAAAGAACGCCTATGCGTGCATTGCTTGTCCCGAAAAGGACGACGAATATTTGAATCACGACAGCATCAGGTTCCACGAAAAGCTCGGATATAAACTTGTCGGAACGTTCCACAAGTGTGCCGAAAAATTCGGCAGGGATTATGATATGGTGTGGATGGAGAAGATTATAGGTAAGCACGATTGATAATTGCTGATTGCAGGATATAAAAAGAGCCTTGCGGATTTGCATACCGCAAGGCTCTTTATTTATAAGGTTATATTCCGCAACAGCTGTCGCAGTGATCGTCTTTTATTTCGCCTACAAAAGGTGTGGGGTCAATGCCCTGTCTTGTGTAGTAGTCTGCAATTGCCGCCTTGATAGCCTGCTCGGCAAGAACAGAGCAGTGGAGCTTTGCCGGCGGCAGACCGTCAAGCGCTTCTACAACAGCTTTATTGGTCAGCTTCAAAGCTTCTGATAAGGGCTTGCCTTTTATCATCTCGGTAGCGATCGAGCTTGTTGCAATAGCCGCACCGCAACCGAATGTCTTGAACTTTACGTCTTTTATTGTGTTGTCCTCAATTTTAAGGTACATCTTCATTATATCGCCGCACTTTGCGTTGCCTACTTCACCTACGCCGTTTGCGTCCTCTATCTCGCCGACGTTTCTGGGGTTAGCATAATGGTCCATTACCTTTTCTGAATAAATCATCAGTAATACTTCCTTTCAAATATTTCAAATATAGTGTATGCTTACTTTATCTTGAATGTTTCACCCTTGATTATATGATCCCACAGAGGCGACATACTTCTGAGCTTGCCTACAATAACGGGGAGAACTTCGATAAGCTTATCAACCTCTTCCTCGGTCGTGTACTCCGACATTGAGATACGCAGTGAGCCGTGGGCTACCTCGTGGGGAAGTCCTATGCTCAGAAGAACGTGCGAGGGATCAAGTGAACCCGAAGTGCAGGCTGAACCGCTTGAAGCGGCAATGCCTTGCAGGTCAAGCTGGAGCAGTAAGCTCTCGCCCTCTACGCCCTCAAACGAGAAGTTGAGGTTACTCGGCATACGCTTTTCTCTGTCGCCGTTCAGGTGAACACGGTCGATCTTCATTATCTCGCTGTAGATCTTGTCGCTGAACTTCTTAAGCTTCTCATTCTTTGTGTCAACGCCGTTTACAGCGTCTGTTATAGCAACACCAAGACCTACTATCGCGGGAACGTTTTCTGTACCTGCACGTCTGCCTCTTTCCTGAGCGCCGCCGTCAATGAACGGGGGAAGGCGGTATTTCTTGTTTACATAAAGAACGCCGCAGCCTTTCTGGGCGTGTATTTTATGACCGCTGAGGGAAAGCATATCTATGTTCTGCTCTTTTACGTTGATGTGAACGTTACCGATAGCCTGAACTGCGTCGGTATGGAATATTACGCCTTTCTCCTTGCACAGTGCGCCGATCTCGGGGATAGGCTGAATGGTACCGATCTCGTTATTGGCGTACATTATTGTGACAAGTGCGGTGTCGGGGCGGATAGCGTTTGCTACGTCCTCAACCTTTACTATACCGTTTGAGTAAACGGGGAGGTATGTTACCTCGAAGCCCTCTTTCTTGAGAGCGTCAAGTGTGTGCAGAACTGCGTGGTGCTCAAATACAGAAGTGATTATATGCTTCTTGCCTTTCTGAGCCATCATCTTTGCTGTGCTTTTTATCGCCCAGTTATCGCTCTCACTGCCGCAACTTGTGAAATAAACTTCGTTGTCCTCACAGCCGAGCGCCTGTGCGACCTGATGTCTTGCCTTGTTTACGGCGATTGCGGAATTTCTTCCGAGCGTGTAGATAGAGGAGGGATTGCCATATTCCTCTTTAAGATAAGGCAGCATAGCGTTAAGAACGTTATCGCTTACCTTAGTGGTAGCCGCATTGTCAAGATATATCGTTGTTTTCAGCATTTATACTACCGATCCTTTCTTTTGCCTCTTTATGCTAAATGCCGTATTCCGCACTGTAAAGCAGTATGGTAAATACGACCGATTTAGTCCGATTTATATTATACACCTTATTGTCTACAAAAGCAATAGGTTTTATTAAAATTTTTCCGAAAAATATCGGCAGTGGGAAAATTCTCACTGCCGATAAGTCAGTTATTCAAGGTTTTCTGCGACAAACCGTGAGGTTTATTCAATAGCGATAACATTATCCGTTTCGACCTGAGGCGCAGCTTTAGGAACAGATACCTTCAGGATACCGTCCTCAAACTTGGCGCTTACGTCCTTAGCCTGTACGCCGTCGCCTACATAGAAGCTTCTGCTGCACTGACCCTCATAACGCTCACGTCTGATATACTTGCCGTCCTTCTTCTCCTTTTCGTCCTTTTCAAGACCCTTGGAGGCGCTGATCGTAAGATAACCGCCGTCAAGTTTCAGCGATACATCTTCTTTCTTGAAGCCCGGCAGATCGATATCAAGCTCGTAGCTGTTTTCGGTTTCACGGACATCCGTCTTCATCACGTTCTTTGCGTGCTTGCCGTAAAGCGGATCGTTCTTACCGCCGAATACCGACGGCATATAGAAATCATCATTAAAGAAATTGTCAAATAAGTTTTCATTGAAAATTGCGGGTAACATATGTCATTCCTCCATTCATTACTAAGCGGTCTGTGCTTTTAAACGCAGTGCCGATCATTTGCTGCCCTTGTACCTTCCAGAGACCCTCTCTCTTTCTTTGTACAACTACATTATAGCACACTTTTTAGCACTGTCAATAGGAGAGTGCTAATTTTCACAAAATCTTCTTAAAAGTATGACAAATTTGACATTTGAGAGCACAAACACGAAAAATAATTGCGTATTTTATGTGCTTTTATGTATAAAATAACGTCCCGCTATAAGAAAATAATCCTACAGCGGGACGTGTGAATGTTAATATTATTGCATTGTACGTTCCTGCTCATGATAATCGGGGTCATTTATCGTAACCGAATTTATCACAGTGTTGTTAAGATTGGTTATGCCGTTTTTAAAACCGACATCTACAGAATAAACGCCTGAGAGCGACGTGATCTCTATATTGCTTCCTGAAGCGTACAGCGTACCTTTTCCTTCTGAACTGCCTATGCCTGCAACCTGTTCACCCTCAAGGTGAATATTAAAGTCCGAGTCAGAAATGTTAAGGTCGCATTCTGTCTTGCGGCAGCCTACAGCTGAACCGCGCATTGATTTCATAAGTAAATCGAGTGAAGCGTTACGGATATCTATCTTTGAGGGGGTATCGCTGTCGAGCGCTGAAAGTGCACCGATACAGCCTGCACGTTCGCCGAGGGATCTGAGCATAAGCTTTGTGCCGTTTATCTTTATATCTACATATCCGCAGAGCGAACCGAGTGCTACCGAATTATCGCCCGAACAGCTTATGTCAACGGTTGCGTTGCCTGTTTCAATGCCGCAACTGCCGTCGTATGAGCCGGCGCCTATGCAGTCCTTTCCGGCCGATGACATCATGATATTTCCGCCGAGCAGTTTTATCGGCGTTTCGCATGATGACACTCCGCCGCCTATACATATGCCATGGTCGCCGTTTGCCTGCATTTCTATGCTGCCGGTCATATCTATCGTTATTTCACCGAAAGTATTGTTGTAACTGCTTCCTATACAACAGCCGTCATTTCTGTATGAGTCGATATAAAGAGTGCCGCCGCCTGTTATAGCGAGCTTTGCTGAGTCGGGTACAAGTATACCGTCATAGTTCAGAGTGTTCTGACCTCTGACTTCTATTGTTGCATCTGAATTTTCACCGATTCGTATACACTGGCGCATACCGCCCTTGATATTCATATTTTCAAGTATGATTTTGCATTTGGAACCGTTTTCGGTCTTTATTACAAAAGGCGCATTGTCACAGCCGTTTGCTGTAAGATGAACGGTTGCATTTTCCACTATAACACCTGTGTAATGGTCGGACAACATCTTTTCAATATCCAGTTCTTCGTCAGAGTTGTCGTTTACGGTATAGTATCTTGTGACCCTTATATCCGGACGGCGCATATTGAGCATTCTCATCTGTTCTGCTATGGTGATGGGAATATAGGAGACTATTTCTTTTTGCGGTCTTGCCGTGTAGAAGCCCTGTATGTAGTCAACTCCTCTGCGTATGGTAACGCTCATCTCGTCATAGGTTTCAACGCCTTCGGCCAGTACTTTTATATTGTTGAGTTTTGCAAACTCTATAATTCCCGTCAGGAAGTGCTGTTTCTTGATGTTCGTATTTATATCGGTTATTAGTGAGCGGTCAATCTTCAGTACATCGGGTTGAAGATTGAGAACTGCCGCAGTATTTGAATATCCGCTTCCGTAATCATCAATCGCTATCATACAGCCGTGTGACTTGAACAGCTGACGCAGATTTGCTATCTTTTCATCTGTAAGGTCTGCCTGTTCGGTGAATTCAATAACCAGTTGCGGCATTATGTCGCCGTATTTTTCGCACAGCCTGTTGAAATCGTACTCGGTTATCATAAAATCGGGTACGGAATTTATAAATATCTTTTTTTCTCCGAATCGCGGGCGGTTCTTGCTAACTATTTCAAGAACATTCTCAAATGTAAGCCGCTCTATGTCATACAGTTTTCCGTGCTCGCGTGCAATACGGAGTATCTCAAGCGGCGAAGAACCTTTCGGACGCATAAGCGCCTCATAGGCATAAACAGAACCGTCAACGGTCGAAACTATCGGCTGGAAGCAGTAGCTGAAATCGTTGTCATCTATAAGTCCGGTAAGCAGTTTAGAGTCTGAATAGTTGTTGCACTCCGTAATGTATTCTTCTGCCGAGAACTCTCTGTTGATGCTGCCCAATGCCTTGGCTCTGAAAAGCGCAAAGTCGGCGTAGTTTATCATCATATCAATAGTTGCCGCCTGCGTAGGATACCAGCAGTAGCCTACAGTTATCGTAAAAGCTTCACTGCGGGTTTCGATAGTATCGCCGAATTCGTCCATTAGCTTGCATCTGCGGACGGCATCGTACATTTTCTTTATGATATCGTTGATTTCATCCTTTGACATCTGGCGGAAGAATACAAGAAAGTCCTTATAACTTTTTACGCCGATTATAACATTCTCTGAGGTAAAACGCTTGAGCGCATTGGCGGCTGTAGCCACGCAAAGTGCTGTCTTGTCGTAATTCAACTCGCTGTCAACACGTTCTATACCGTTTATATGTATTGCCGCCATACAGCACTGTGCCGTACCGCTGATGCCGCTCAGCATACTGCGTACACGGCGGATGAAATAATCGCGGGTATACATTCCCGTCAGGGTATCATATTCTTTCATATCGTCTTTGTGTGAATGTGCCTCTACTATCTGGGTCACGTCCTGCACAAAACCGAGCATATAGTCGGTGTCGTAGACGATCTTTATTTTGATATAGCTTGTTTCACCGTCAGCGGTGTACATATATATGTTCTTGTAGCCTTCTATCTGGTTCTCGTTGAGGCTGTCAAGTAATGCAAAGAATTCTTCTTTATTCATATTGTCGCCGCTGATATGGAGCATAGCGGCGACGTTTTTGTCATAGTAAGCTTCATTAAGGTCATGAGGAAGCTTGAACACACCGATTGTAGGAAAGTTATCGAGAAATATATTCCAATCGTGGCGGCTGTTGCCGTCCTTATCAAAAAAGCTCATATAACATCCTCCAAAACACACAAATTACCAATGCTATTATACATTTTTTTACTACAAATGTCAATCCTGTTTCATCAATATACACAAAATCAACAAAATTATGTTAATATTTTGTACATTTTAATGACATCGACTTACAAAAGCAACATAGCGACAGGAAAGCGTTTCGTAAGCTTGTTTTCTTGCAATTCTGCAAGTTAGCGAAATAAGGAAATAATTTGCTGTATAATCATAGTATGAGAAACTGTCGGTATAACTGCCTGTTATGGCGGTTATAGCGGCAATCTGAGGAAGGGTGGTATTTATATGGCATTTATTAAGAAGAAAACAAAACAACGATGCAAAACCATCCTGTCGATATTCCTGACGCTGACGCTGATAATGTCGGTGGTCACCTTTTCGGTATCTGCCGCAGAAGCGGCGGCGCTGTCGGTACAGCTGAAAACCGACAAGGAAGAATATACGGCAGACGAGGATATAGCATTAACGCTTGAGATCAGGAACAGCAGTACGGGAAGGCTTGTCGATATCGCTTACGATATTACGGCACCGGACGGCTATGAGCTTAAAAGCGGAAGTGTGAGCGGCGGTGAAACAGAGCTTCTTGCCGGAGGAACGCTGAAGTTTGACAGCGTGTATTCTGCGGAAACAAAGGGTCCGGACGATTCCAAAAAGCCGGACAATCCCGAAACGGGCGGCAGTATAAACCCTGTCATACCGCTTATAACGGCGGCTGTATGTGTTGCGGCATTGTTTATGCTTCACAGGAAGAAAGCTAAAAATCTTATTGCACTTATTCTTTGCATAACCTTATCTGCATCGGCTCTGCCGCTTGATGTTGCCGCAGACGAAATCGGCAAAGCTACGGCTGATATTGCAGATGTGACGGTTACAAAGGATATTACCGCAGGCGGTGCGAAAAAGACGTTTACCGCACGGGTAACGGCAGGTAAAACCGCCGACAGCGTAACTGTTACATATGATACGCTGGGCGGAAATGAGATAGACAGCCTGACGCTTGCCGCAGGAGAAACTATAGGCAGGCTCCCCGAAGCGATAAAGAAAAACGCTGTCAATAACGGCTGGTATCTTGATAAGGAGTGCGTGACGCCGTTCTATGAGGACGAGCCTGTAAATCGTGATATAACGCTTTATGCGGGATATGATGAGGATAAGATAAAGCCGGAAACGCCTGAATACAACGAGATAACCATATCGGATGCACCTGAGGACTTTTCATTCTCGCTTATCTCATCACAGAGCATAACGGACGGTAATTTACAGGACGTTATCAGTATCGAAAATCAGTTCGGTGAAATGCCGCTGCTCAAAGTTGAAAATACAGGCAGCGGAGTATACACTGTAAAGCCTGTTATCAACTGGACGGAAGGCGGCGCATATGTGCTGAGCCTTATAGATAACGGGGTACGGTTTGACGGTATCAATTCCGACATTATGCCTGACGAGAAGATAAGAACCATTACGCTTTTTATCTACAGGGAAGAAACAAACAACGTAAAGCTTAAAGACGGCATAGTAACAATTCCGTCAGGACGTATCACAGAAGATGCAGACAGCGAACATATCCGTATAAAAAAAGAAGAGTTTGAAACGCTCGGAATTGAAAACGGTACGGTAATTTTCTCGGACAATGCGCAGGACAGTGAAAAGTCACGCTATATGAACGTTATATCGTATGAGCTTGTCGGAGATGAGTATGAGATACTTGTTGAAAGCAGTGACGTTGACGATATATATGATGAGCTTGACATCTATTTCAGTGAGAAGTACGTTGACAATGAGGTGCTTGCAGAGTCGGTAGATACCGAGGAGCTTGTTGCAAAACTGTATGACGGCGAGGGAACACAGCAGCTTACATATATGCTTGCCGCCGCCCTTTACGACAGCAAGACTGTAAATGAACTCGGCAACGGCAACGCACCGTTTGAGCTTATGTCCAACACCTATATGGACGGGGTGAACTGGAACGACAAGCAGATAAAGCTGAATGTAAAGGAGCTTCTTGAAGGGCTTACAATCAGCGCAAAGGTCGGTACGGCGAAGAACACTAATTTCAAATGTATAAACGGTTTCCCAAATGAGCAGGACTGGACGGCGCTCAACATTACATTCAGCTATGAAGCAACGCTTAAAAACAAGGTAAAGCTTGACGCAGAGGTTACGATAAGCGAGTATTTCATTATCGGAGTAGGCGGCTCTGTAAACTCTAAACGTGATTTCAACGCAAAATTCCTGCCGCTGTCACAGACAGACGTAACATTTAAAATACTTGTCAGCTCGGCTGACGAAGAAGATGACGGCAACGGAAATGATAAGCAGGAAGAAAACAAGAGAGATGTTTCTGTTGAGATAGAAGCTATTCTGAACGGCGAGGACAAGGACAGCAGTAATATAATCAAGGATGTACAGGAGATGCTTGACAGCAAGGGCGGAGCGATCAGACTGTGCGAGGTAAATCTGTTCAGCGCAACGTTTATGCCGATATTCCCGTTGTCTGTAAAGATGGAACTGAATTTTGTCGTTAACGTTTCGTTTGCGGCAGGTATAAGCATGGAAGCCTCCGTACTTCAGGCAAAGGGAATAGGAATACGCGGCAATATTAAAGATCCGTCATCAATAAACGTCTACAGATTTATTATGGCGGGCGACGACCGTTACATATTCGATATGTATGCATACGGTTATCTCGGAGTAGAAGCGGGAATAGAGGGTAAGGTATCTGTATCGCTGTTAGGTCTTAATGACCTCGGCAGTGTAGGCGCTGCTCTTGAAATAGGCGCTTATGCGGATCTTTACGGCTATCTCCATTACCATTCGCAGGATATGCGTATGAATAAGTATTACGCTTCTCCAAAGGAGAATTACTCCGACCTGCAAGGCGGAATATACTTCGAAATGGGCGTGTATATAAAAATCTCGATATTTGCGGAAAGCAAGCTGTTTAAGAAAAAGGCGGAGCTTGCAAAGCAGTTCAAATTCCCGATATTCAGCGTAGGCGACAAATATATATATGCGGATAAGCCGACGCTTGAGGGCAATACCGACATAATACTGCGGGAAACGGATACGAATGTTTACGAGATAGACGGACTTATCCCTGCGCAAGGCACATATCTTGACATAACCACAGGAGATATTGTAACACGGCAGATGAGCAGCAGTGAGTTCAAGGCTGCCTGCTACAGCAAGTATTTCAAGGTAAGCAAGAGTGATGAGGGCAAGATAACGCTCACGGTATCTCCCGACGCTCCGAGCAGATATACAAGCGGCTTGCTTAGCTGTATACTGCGACTTTACTATACGGGCGGACAGAATCTGCTGTTCACGTCAGACACAGAAAAGCTGTACTATGATGCGGATAAGGGTACTTATGTAAGCAGAAAGTACATCGGTGACGTAAATGTATACTATTATCGCAATGGCGTAGACTTCCCGCTTGAGGATAAGGACAAGACAGCAACACTCAAGTTTGCGGTATCGGCTGACGGCAGGACGGAAATTGTCGATACGATAACTGTAAGCAAGGGCGGATATGTAAGCGGCTATTCGCTTGCGGTTTCGACCTACTGCGATAAAAACGGCTATATCTATGATAAGTCGCTGTTTGATACAGAGATACAGCCGTACTACTGGCTCAGCGATGATATGACCATTACGCTTAACACATACACTGCACAGAAGCTGTACTCTGTGGAATACTTTGACACAGAAAATGACAGATGGGTAAGCGAACTGTGGGCGGTAGATTATCTTGACGATATAAAAATGTTCGACAGATATAAACAGTCTGTGAACAGCGTTACTCATTTTGCAAGCTTCGGTATCGACAGAGCGGATGGTATGAGATACCAGATGTATATGAAGGACGCTCTGGCATACAGATACTATGACAGCAGTTACAGCGGCAGTGTACACGGCCTTGATACGACTAAGCCGCTTGCGGTGAACTACGGCAGTGAAGAAGATTTGCAGGCATTCAGGGTAGAATATGAAAAGCTGTACCCGACAGCCTACAGCATTATGCTCAAAGCAAACTATCTTGTAAGAAGATGCATAGTCGACATTTATAACGAGAGCGGTTATGCGGGTGCAAGATATGTTGCTTACGGCACTGAGTTCAGAGTGCCGGATACATTTATCGACAACATCAACAGCAGTAAGGAAAACGAACTTATCGGCTGGGATATTGACGGTGACGGCAAGGCGGATATGGCTCCCGATGAAAAGATAACCGTTATGGGCGATATGAGGCTGAAGCCTGTGATGAAGCGAAAGCTGTACACGGTAACGGTAAGACTTGCGGATTATACCGAAAGAAAGTTTGACGTTATTTACGGCAAGCCTTTACCGCAGGAACTTGACCGGCTTATAAACAGCATTCCCGATAGTCCGAAGCCGGACAGCGAGGATTCGTTCTACGAGCCGTCATATGTGCTTATTAAGAGCGATGTCACGGTAGGCGGTTATACGGCAGGCGAAACTGTAGGGTACAACGGCAATATAAGCATAATGCCGGAAAGCAACGTGTACTTTGAAATAGTTCCTGCGAAGCTGTATCACTACATAACGCTTATCGCAAACGAGGGCGGCGGATTCAGGTATACCGATGAAAACGGTGCTGAAATAGAAACTGACAGGATAAGGACGGTTGTACAGGACGGTTACCGTTTTGCAACGGCACTTTACGGATATTCCGCATTCGCACCTGAGGACACATATACTACCGAATATCTGCTGTCGTATTTCGTGGACGCAGACGGAAACAGAATCGGCAGTAACGATAATGTGAAGAAGCCCGGTACCTACTATATGAAGTGGAACACCAACGACAGACGCTGTTATATAAACTATGACGTTTATATTTACAACGAGAACGGAGCTGAGGTTTCACACGAGGTAAAGTCCGAGTTTGACGGCTACAGACCCGAATATGATGAGCTTTGTAAAAAGTATGATGCCGAAGTTGAGGCGCTTGCACAGTATGATGACGAGTATTACACATATACTCTTAAGGAAGAGCCGATAAACGAAGAAAACACAACGATTGATGGCAAGGCCTACAAGACTATAATTGTAAGGTGGAACAGAACGCCGAAGGAGTTTGATGTAACGTTTGACTATGACAACGGCACGGAAAACGAAACGGTAAAGGTAAAGTATGGCTATCTGTATCGTGCAACGGCAGGTGCTTTAAAGGATGATAAGTACAGCGATTATGAGCTTGTCGGATTTGACCTTGACGGTAACGGCACAGCGGATGTGATGCCGGGTGAATCGTTCAGGGTAACGGGCGATATGACGCTGAAGGCGGTATGGAAAGCTACCGACAAAATCTACAGCGTGGTGTTCTATGCCATGAGCGGTGAGTTCGATGACGGTACAGTGCGTTATGAGATAACAGGTAAATACGGCGACGCAATCTCACTGTCGGATATTCCTGTACCGACAGCCACAGAGGGCTATGAGTTTGCAGGCTGGGATAATGCCGTTCCGACAACGTTCGGTAATGATGACGGTATTATAAAGACCGAAATCAAAGCAACATACAAGCTGAAAAAGATGACAATAACCTACCGTCTTGTAAATCTTGATACCAACAAGGTTTACGAAAGCTATAAAACAGCCGAATTTGACTACGGAACGGTGTTCACGGCTAATATGCTTGAGGCATCTCCTGATACAGACGGCTGTCTGTTCGGCGGATGGCTTGGCGAAAACGGATATTCAGTCATCGGAAAAGAAATCAAGTCCGATATGACGCTGACGGGTACTATCACTCCTGTTTATGTCATCTACTCGCTTGACGGTGTTGAAAGCTCAAGGGAAAAGGCTAAAATCGGTGCTGAGGTCACAGTAAAGGAAAAAGCCGATGGTTATCTTGAGTGGACAACGGACGATGTGACGGTTGAGAGCGGAAAGTTCACGATGCCGTCGAAGAATGTATCGTTCACAGCCGAAAAGGATATGAGCGGCTATCTGACCGTTTCAAACGGCAGTGCAAGCACGATAATAGATACCGAAAGCAAGACGTTCATCAGCGGCAAGGCAAGCGGCTTTGAGTATGATACAGCTACCGGTATACTGACAGTGACCGGAAACGGTCTTAAGCTGTCGGGCGTCGGAAAGAATATAATGCTGTATATTAAGCAAAGCGTTTCGGATATTACGTTTGAAAATCTTACGCTTACGGCAGGAGATATGAACGGCGTGAAGCCCGACGATTTCAGCAGCATAGGCGTAGGCGACGGATACGGCTCGGCTGACGCATATCTGATGTATGTAAGCTCGAACAGCCTTAAGGTGAACATAAACGGAAATGTTACGCTTTCTAAACGTAACACGGCGACTACAGAAAACCTGCTTGCGATATATCAGGCGCACCTTGACTATGACGATGTAACTCCTATGAGTATGGAGTTTATCGGCGGTGACAGCCCGAATCTCACAGTAACGGGAAATACCTACGCTATACAGAGTATGGGCAGTGTTGATTTCAGCAATATGACATTTACCGCAGCAGCCGAATATTACGGTGTACACGCTGAAACGATCCGCTTCGACAGATGCAGTATAATAACAACAGGTCTTGCGGGAACAGACATAAAATCGTCAACCGGCATATACAGCAATGATCTTTCGATCGTTGACTGCAGCTTAGACATAAGAACCGGAATATTCGGTGAAACGATTGATATTTCGGGTGCTACAGACGGAAAAGTTACCTCCGGATATGGTGGGGCAGTTATGGTAAAGTGCAAGACAAAGGGCTGGTCGGAAACGGCAAGCGGACTGCTGACGGTGGCACTTGACAAGGGACACTCCGTACTGTTTACGGTATCGGCAGGAAATTCGGCAATTCAGGCGTTTGACTTTGAGGGAGGGGAAAACAAGGTAGTTTCCTATCCGCAAACTACGGTGCCTGATAAGGAATTTGAGCTGACGAAGGATTTCTACTGGCTTCTTAAGGAGAAGAACGGTACGGCGCTTATAAATGAGATAACATTCTCGGGCAAATAATTACACAGCCCCCGACAGAGTTTTCTGTCGGGGGTTTGTTGCTTGCGATAACAGAGCAGCGGTCAATATCTGACGTTTCTTTGCCCGGTACTGTGAACCGACTTTCTTAATTATGGCGGAATTGTCAGCGGCGACACGCAGTTTAAAATGCTTTCTATACACTCATCGTTTATCCCCGCCGCTGCACTGTCCTCAGCAATACACTGTCGTTTTCAAAGGCGGAATTTGCCGCGCCCCACGGGCGCTTGATTTTTGCGGTATTTATGGTATACTTATAACAGGGAATAACACAATAAACATATGAAACAGTACATTCTGCCAGAAAGGACTACTATGGGATTTCTTGTAATAGACGGCAACAGCATACTTAACCGTGCGTTCTACGGTATCCGTGTGCTGACAAATTCAAGAGGTGTTGCCACAAATGCCGTAACAGGCTTTATGAACACTCTGCTTATGCTTGAAAATGACGTTCAACCTGATATGATAGCGGTAGCTTTCGACCTTAAAGCGCCGACATTCCGCCATAAGATGTACGACGGCTATAAGGCAAACCGCAAGGGTATGCCCGAAGACCTCGCACAACAGCTTCCCTATATGAAAAAGATAATAAAAGCGATGGGAATCGCCATTATCGAAAAAGAGGGCTTTGAAGCCGATGATATAATCGGAACTGTTTCAGCCGCCTGTGCGGATAAGAAGATACCCTGTACAGTGTCAACGGGCGACCGTGACTCGTTCCAGCTTGTAAATGATTACGTTACCGTAAGACTCGCCAAAACTAAAGGCGATGTTTACTATACACCCGATGTAATAATGGAAGAATACGGCGTGACCCCAAAACAGATGATAGAAGTAAAGGCGCTTATGGGCGATTCGAGCGACAATATTCCGGGCGTTGCAGGTATCGGTGAAAAGACCGCCCTTTCGCTTATAAAGGAATTTGCAAGCGTGGACGGAGTTTATGAAAACATTGATTCAACGCTTATCACAAAGGGTGTACGCACAAAACTCGAAAACGGCAAGGAAAGCTGTTATATGAGCAGACAGCTTGCCGAAATATGCCTTACCGCACCTATTGATACCGAGCTTTCGCATTATGTTCCGAAAGAACGTGACGATACCGAGCTTGCAAGATTGCTGTCTGAGCTTGAAATGTACAAGATGCTCCAGAAGCTGAAGCTGCACCCGACTTCCGCTCCGGCAGGCTCAAAAGAGGCTTTGGAAGAATCCGCCGCAAAGCAGATACCTTCAATGCCGAAGGGCGATATAATCATTACCGATGACGGAAAAGTTTATGCAGGCAGTGTCGGTGCAATGAACGGGTTGTCAGGCAATGAACTCAGGGTATACGCCGACAGCGACAGTACGAAGTACACCTTTGATATAAAGGATACGCTTACAGTTTCCGGACTTGAAAAGCTCAATAACAATAAATTTGATACAACTCTTGCGGCTTACCTTGCCGACCCCGATTCAAACGACTACAGTATGTCAAGGCTCTGCACTCAGTACGGAGTTCCGGAGGGAAACAGCATACAGGAAAAATCAATCACAGCGGCGGCGCTGAACGATATACTCAGCGATAAGATAAGCGAAACAGGCTCAGCCACCGTGCTTACCGATATCGAAATACCGCTCGCCACAGTTCTTGTCGCAATGGAACGTGAAGGCGTTAAGATCGACATTGACGGCATTAAGGCTTTCGGCAAAGAGGTTTCGACAAAGGCTGACAGGATAAGTAGCGAAATTTACGAGTATGCGGGTCATGAATTCAACATCGGTTCGCCAAAACAGCTCGGAAGCGTGCTTTTTGAAAAACTTGCATTGCCAAGCGCCAAGAAAACAAAAACGGGTTACTCGACAAACGCCGAGGTGCTTGAAAGCCTTATGGACAAGCACCCTATAGTTCCACTGATAACCGAATACCGTGCGCTTACAAAGCTGCAGAACACATACGTTACAGGACTGCTGAAGGTAGTCGGCGAGGACGGCAGGGTGCATTCCACGTTCAAGCAGACAGAAACAAGGACAGGAAGAATTTCAAGCGCCGAGCCGAACATTCAGAATATCCCCGTAAGAACTCCGCTTGGCAGGGAGATGAGAAGATTCTTCACCGCAAAGGACGGCTGCCTGCTTGTCGATGCCGACTATTCACAGATCGAACTGCGTGTGCTGGCTCATATTTCGGGCGACGAGATAATGAAGAAAGCGTTCCTTGACGGAGTGGATATTCATACAGTTACCGCATCTCAGGTGTTCAATCAGCCGATAGAGTGGGTAACACCGGACCTCAGAAGCAAGGCAAAAGCGGTCAACTTCGGCATAGTCTACGGAATAGGCGCATTCTCGCTGTCAAAGGACATCGGTGTTTCAGTGCCGAAAGCAAGCGAATATATCCGCTCCTATCTTTCCAAATATTCCGGCATAGCTCACTATATGGAGCAGACCGTTGCGAAGGCTAAGCGTGACGGCTATGTTGAAACTATGTTCGGCAGAAGAAGATATATTAAAGAGCTTGCCGCAAAGAATAAGAATCTGCAGGCTTTCGGCGAGCGTGTCGCAAAGAACACCCCCATACAGGGTACAGCCGCCGATATAATTAAAATTGCGATGATAAAAGTTTACAACAGACTGAAAGAAAGCGGTCTTGACGCAAGGCTGATACTTCAGGTTCACGATGAACTTATAGTAGAGGCAAAAGAAGATTGTGCAGAAAAGGTAGCTGCACTTTTAAAGGAAGAAATGGAGAACGCCGTAAAACTCACCGTTCCTATGACGGTAGATGTAAATATTGGCAAAACGTGGTATGATACTCATTGAGAAAGATAACGGGAAAGATAGCAACAGTTCAGTGTTATGCCGTGATATCGGGGTTATTGAAAAAGAATGCTTTTCAGTGCCGTGGACGAGCCGCAGTATTGAGTCGCAGGTGTTCGCAGAAGGCTCAATCAATGCCGTTATTCGTGATGAGAAAGCCGAAAATAAGCCGGTAGGCTTTATCTGCGGTCAGAGCGTATCGGACGAATGCGAGCTGTATCGCATTGCAGTGTTGCCAGAATACAGACATCAGTGCATCGCCACACAATTAATGGAATATTTCATTAATAAATGCAAAAGCAACGGCATAAAAAGCATTTTTCTTGAAGTCCGCTGTGACAATGAACCCGCAAAATATCTTTACGAAAAACACGGCTTCATCAAAGTCGGACGGCGCAAAAACTATTATACCGAGCCTGTCTGCGACGCACTGATATATAAGGCGGAACTATAACAATTGAAGATCATAAAAGCGACAGTTCCAATTTTATATGACAGTGAAAAAATGTAAACAATTTGAAGCATTCCCTATTGACAAAATTCGTATATTATGATAGAATAATCTATAGATATACAGTGAAACTATTAGGACGATTTTCGGAGGTCAGATGACGGAAGAGCTTAATATTTCTGATATGACCGACGAACAGCTCGTCGATCTGATAGTACAGGAGCACGGCGAACGATACGCCAACGAGCTTATAAAGCGCTACATACCGATTGTGCGCGTCAAAGCGGCTAAAATGGCAATGCGCTGTCCGTCAGCCGATAAGGACGATCTCTTTTCAGAGGGGCTTATGGGACTGCTTAAGGCAGTGCGGCTATATAGCGGAGAAAAGGGAGCATCATTTGCAACGTTTGCAAATCTGTGTACCGATTCGGCAATGAAAACCTGTATATCAAAAGCTATCAAGGATAATCCTGTTCTTAAAGACGAGGACTTTGACTTTGACCTGATACGTGACGATTCGCTTTCCACCGAGGACGCAGTCGTTGACAAGGTCGACGGTATACGGTTTATGAAACGTCTGTCAGGTGTACTTTCACAAAAAGAGATGGATGTTCTTGATATGTATCTCAAGCACTGCTCATACGAGCAGATAGCAAATGAACTCTCTATGAATGAAAAATCTGTAGATAACGCACTTCAGCGTGCAAAATCGAAGATAAGAAAAGCAATGGGGAAATAAGACTATCAGTCTTTTTCATATTATTACACGCAAAAAGCGTGAGAAATTTTAGAGGTATTTTACTATGTACGAAGACAAGACTCTCAAGTGCAAGGACTGCGGTGCAGATTTCGTATTCACAGCAGGCGAACAGGAGTTCTACGCTCAGAACGGCTTTACAAACGAGCCTAAGAGATGCAAGGCTTGCCGTGACGCTAAGAAGAACGGCGGAGCTAAGCGCGAAATGTTCACAGCTGTATGCGCAGGCTGCGGCGGCGAGGCTAAGGTTCCCTTCCAGCCCCGTGACGACAGACCCGTTTACTGCAGCGAGTGCTTCGCTAAGAGAAACGAGCACTGAATTTATCGGCAATACTAATCGGTTCGGGTTTTCGTCAGGCTATTCAGAGGAGTTTCGTACATTTTTCTATATTCCTGATTATAATGCGAATAGTTGCATTAATTGCATATAGTATTCAAGGTAACAATCAAAAAGAACCCTGCCGGAAGGTAGGGCTCTTTTACTGTTTTAGATTACTTTCAACATCTGGACCAATTCATGCGGATCATCTTTATTTTCAGTATATCGTGACCCAAATTCAGCAAAACCGTTATCCGATATATAAAACTTCAATAACTTATCTGTTCTCTCTGCTTCAAGAAAAATTACCATTCCGCCGATAAGTCCCTGTACCTCTTTAATCTGATTCACCGCTAACTGCAACAGCTGACTGCCGGTAATTTTTTGATTGGCATTATCGGAAAAATTTTTGCCTAACTGCGCTATAAGATAAGCTGAAAGTACATAACAGTTACGCATTTCATCGAACTTGCTTACTCTTTCTATTTTTCTTCTCATAGTTTTACTGATATCTGTAGCATTGTTTCCTATTTCAATCGTTATCGGTTTTACGGCAAGTGAAAAATACCCAAGTAAACTGCCGTTATCTGATGATAGGACAAGATATGTAACCGATTGCTTTTTCTTTGTAAATTCCATGGCGCTTTTATGAAGAAATTTCTCTACATCTGAGTTTTTAGGACAAGTAAAATCGGAGATAATACTTTCAATATCATCTCCGTATTCTGATTCATTAAATTCATTCAGATTTATAATCGAAAAATCAGCAGCCATGTCTTTTCCTTTTATCCATTATTTTTTTCAAAGCGTCTGCACTGTTTACTTTTGTCGCTTTGACATTGACACTATGTGTATACCTATTTGCAGAAGATTTTTCTACAGCATCTGCAAAGGCTTTTATCTGATTTTTATCTGTTATAACGAAATTTCTGTTGATACTTGATGTTGCCATAAAAAATCCTCCTTGTACTTAGTACGCCTGATGAACGTCTTTCCTTAATAATATTATAGCATTGCCAAAAGAATTTGTCAACCAGCACATTTTTCTTATACCGCAAATATGCGGAGCTAAATAAAAATTTCAGATTTCCTATTGACAACACTTTAGCACAGTGCTATAATAATCGCAAACAAAACAATTTAAACCGTTGAAGCGGAGATAACGGCAGTTACGACTTTACAGAGAACCCCGATAGCTGAGAAGGGGTAAGATACGGGTTGTCAAATGGACCGCTGAGGGTGCAGTCAAAAGCAATATGTTTAATATTGCCCAGTATTCTGCAACGTAAGGCATACGTCAGTTGCCGGGGATATGTAGGTATCCTGCAAAGCGCACGACCTCAAATCGTGAAATCAAGGTGGCACCGCGGATAATAGATTATTCGTCCTTGACAGAAAAGCTATTTTTCTGTCAAGGACTTTTTTGTTTTTGGCAGACAAAAAACGGAGGCAAAGAAAATGGAGTTTTTACCCACCCTTGAAAAAGCAAAGGAAATAGCGGCACAAAACAGATACAAGGTCATGCCTGTAAGCTGTGAGATTCTTGCCGATATATGTACGCCGATAGAGGCGATGAAGATACTTAAAAACGTATCAACTCATTGCTATATGCTTGAATCGGCTCAGGCAAACGAAAAGTGGGGTCGCTACACCTTTATGGGCTACGATCCGAAAATGGAGATCACCTGCATAGACGGCGAGCTTAAAGCAGGAAACATAACGGTACACACCGATAACCCGTCCGCATACTTAAGACAGATACTTGCAGAACACAAAAGTCCTAAGTTCGATTACCTTCCCTCCTTCACAGGCGGACTGGTCGGATATTTCGCTTATGATTTTCTCGGCTACAGCGAGCCGACCGTAAGAATAAAGACAATAGACACCGAAAGGTTCAAGGATATAGACCTTATGCTTTTCGACAAGGTTATAGCATTCGACAACGTAAAGCAGAAGATAGTGCTTATAGTGAACATTCCGCTTTCCGATGTAGAAGTCGGCTATAACAAGGCAATAATCGCGCTTAAGGCAATGGCGGAGCTATTGAGCCGCGGGGAAAAGAAAAACGAGCCTGCCGGCAGGCTTCTCGGCGAAGTTACTCCCTTGTTTGACAAAGCGCATTACTGCGGTATGGTAGAAAAGGCAAAGCATTATATAAAAGAGGGCGATATATTCCAGATAGTGCTTTCCAACAGGCTTTCAGCCGAGTTTGAGGGAAGTCTGCTGAATACCTACCGACAGCTTCGGACGATAAATCCCTCACCGTATATGTTCTATTTCTCGGGTACTGATGTCGAGGTCGCAGGCGCTTCTCCCGAAACGCTCGTAAAGCTCGAAAACGGCATACTCCACACCTTCCCCCTTGCAGGAACACGCCCAAGAGGAAAGACGGACGAAGAGGACAAGGCTCTTGAGAAAGATCTTCTGCAGGACAAAAAAGAGCTTGCCGAACACAATATGCTTGTAGATCTCGGCAGAAACGATCTCGGCAAAGTAAGCAAGTTCGGCACAGTACAGGTCGAAAAACTGCATTCCATAGAACGTTACTCGCACGTTATGCACATAGGCTCAACGGTAAGGGGCGAGATAAAAGACGATCTTGACGCACTGGACGCTATCTCGGCGGTGCTTCCCGCAGGAACGCTTTCGGGCGCACCGAAGATAAGAGCGTGTCAGCTTATCGGAGAGCTTGAAAACAACAAGCGCGGTATCTACGGCGGTGCGATAGGCTATATTGATTTCACAGGCAATATGGATACTTGCATAGCTATCAGAATTGCCTACAAGAAAAACGGCAAGGTGTTCATACGAAGCGGAGCAGGAATCGTTGCAGATTCCGTTCCCGAAAAGGAATATCAGGAATGTATAAACAAGGCGCAGGCGGTTGTAAACGCACTGAAAAAGGCTGAGGAGGCAGATATATGATACTTCTTATAGATAATTACGACAGCTTTTCATATAACCTTTATCAGCTTGTCGGCGAGATAAACCCCGACATTAAGGTTATCAGAAACGATGAAATGACGGTTGAAGAAATAAGACAGCTAAATCCCGACAGAATTATTCTGTCACCGGGTCCCGGCAGACCCGAAAACGCCGGTGTGATAATCGACGTTATAAAACAGCTCGGCAAGGATTTTAAGATACTCGGCGTGTGTCTGGGTCATCAGGCTATATGCTCGGCATACGGCGCAACGATAACCTACGCAAAGGAGCTTATGCACGGAAAGCAGTCGTACGTAACTTTTGACAAAAGCTCGCTTCTTTTTAAAGACTGCCCCGATAAAGCGCCCGTTGCACGTTATCATTCGCTTGCCGCAGACCCTGCGACAATGCCCGATTGCCTTAAGGTTACCGCAGTGACCGACGACGGCGAAATAATGGCGGTACAGCATAAGGATTATGACGTTTACGGAGTGCAGTTCCACCCCGAATCGATAATGACGCCCGACGGAAAACAGATGTTGAGAAATTTCATAAAGGAGGACTAAGACAATGATTAAGGAAGCAATAGTAAAGATAGTAAACAAGGAAGACCTTACTTACGATGAGGCTTATACAGTAATGAACGAGATAATGAGCGGTGAAACGACCCCCACCCAGAACGCCGCATTTCTTGCCGCTCTCTCGACAAAGAGCGCAAAGGCAGAAACGACCGATGAAATAGCAGGCTGTGCCGCCGCTATGCGTGACAATGCCACAAAGGTGGACACAGGAATGGATATATTCGAGATAGTCGGCACAGGCGGCGACAATGCGCAGAGCTTCAACATTTCCACGACCTCTGCACTTGTTGCGGCGGCAGGCGGAATGAAGGTAGCAAAGCACGGTAACAGAGCCGCATCTTCACTTTGCGGTACTGCGGACTGCCTTGAAGCGCTCGGTGTAAACATTCAGCAAAGCCCGAACCGCTGTGTCGAGCTTTTAAAGGAAGCCGGAATGTGCTTCTTCTTCGCCCAGAAGTATCACACCTCAATGAAATATGTCGGTCCGATAAGAAAAGAACTCGGCTTCCGCACGGTGTTCAACATCTTAGGTCCTCTCACGAATCCCGGAAGCCCCAAAATGCAGTTACTCGGCGTATATGACGAATATCTTGTAGAACCTCTGGCACAGGTACTTATAAATCTCGGTGTAAAGCGTGGTATGGTCGTATACGGCAAGGATAAACTCGATGAAATATCAATGAGCGCACCTACAGCGGTATGTGAATTCAAGGACGGCTGGTTCAAGTCATACACGATAGCTCCTGAGGATTTCGGATTTGAGCGTTGCACGAAAGACGACTTAAAAGGCGGCACGCCCGAAGAAAACGCAAAGATCACCCGTGAGATACTCGGCGGTGCAAAGGGTCACAAGAGAAACGCCGTTCTTATGAACGCAGGTGCGGCACTCTACATCGGCGGAAAAGCCGAAACATTAAAGGACGGTATCGCCCTTGCCGCTGAAATAATAGATTCGGGCAAGGCGCTTGAAACCCTTGATAAGCTGATAACAGTAAGCAATCGTCCCGAGGAGGAATAATGGCAACAATACTTGACGAGCTTGCCGATTACGCAAGGCTCAGAGTTGAAAAGGCAAAAGCGGTAAGATCCGCCGAAGAAGTAAAATCGCTCGCTCTTGCAATGCCAAAAGGCAGTTTTGCTTTTGAAAAGGCACTGAAAAAAGACAACATCGCTTTTATATGTGAGTGCAAGAAGGCTTCACCCTCAAAGGGCATTATCGCTGAGGATTTTCCGTATCTTGAAATAGCAAGACAGTACGAAGCGGCAGGTGCAGATTGCATATCCGTGCTGACCGAGCCGAAATGGTTTTTAGGTAGCGATGCTTATCTTGAGCAGATTGCAAAGACTGTGAATATCCCCTGTATAAGAAAGGATTTCACCGTTGACGAATATATGATATACGAAGCAAAGCTGCTCGGTGCATCGGCTGTACTTCTCATCTGCTCGATACTCCCCGAAGAAACGATAAAAAAATATATCGGGATATGCGACACGCTCGGACTTTCCGCACTCGTGGAAACGCACAACGAGGACGAAGTCAGAATGGCTGTCAGAGCCGGCGCAAGAGTTATCGGCGTAAACAACCGCAATCTCAAAGACTTCTCGGTCGATACCGAAAACAGCAGGAAGCTACGCAGTATAATCCCCGACAGTGCGGTATTTGTTTCGGAGAGCGGAATACAAAATGCCGATGATATAAACGCTCTGCGTGAGATCGGCGCAGATGCCGTGCTTATCGGAGAAACGCTTATGCGTGTAAAAGACAAGACAGCAAAGCTCGCTAATCTGAAAGGTAAGACAATATGACAAAAATCAAGCTGTGCGGCCTGTCACGAAGGTGCGATATAGAATGTGTAAATGAGCTATGCCCCGATTATATCGGCTTTGTCTTTGCCAAAAAGAGCAAGAGATATGTTTCACCCGAAAAGGCAAAGGAGCTTAAATTCCTGCTTTCGCCCGATATAAAGGCGGTCGGCGTCTTTGTAGACGAACCGATTGAAAACATTGTAAAACTGCTGAGCGACAATATAATCGACCTTGCACAGCTTCACGGCAGTGAAGACGAGGAATATATCGCAAGGCTGAAAGCACTTACAGATAAGCCTGTAATAAAGGCATTCCGCATAAAAAGCGAAAACGATATTACAAGTGCTAAAAACTGCAAAGCGGATTTCATTCTTCTCGATTCGGGCGCAGGAACAGGCAGGAGCTTTAATTGGAACCTGCTCGAAAATATCGACAGACCGTATTTTCTTGCAGGCGGTCTTTACCCCGAGAATGTTGCAAATGCGATAGATAAGCTTTCGCCGTTTGCGGTAGACGTGAGCAGCGGAATAGAAACAGATAATTTTAAAGACAGAAATAAAATGACGGCATTCGTAAAAGCCGTAAGGAAGGAAGCAAACAATGACTAATCCAAAAGGACGCTTTGGCATACACGGCGGACAGTATATCCCCGAAACGCTGATGAATGCCGTAATAGAGCTTGAACAGGCGTATAATCATTACAAGAACGACCCGGAGTTCAACAGGGAGCTGACCGAGCTTTTAAACGATTATGCAGGCAGACCGTCAAGACTTTACTATGCAGAGAAGATGACAAAGGATCTCGGCGGCGCAAAGATATATTTAAAGCGTGAGGACTTAAACCACACAGGCTCGCACAAGATAAACAACGTTTTAGGTCAGGCGCTTCTTGCAAAGAAGATGGGCAAGACAAGACTTATCGCAGAAACAGGCGCAGGTCAGCACGGCGTTGCGACTGCCACAGCCGCCGCACTTATGGGTATGGAATGCGTAGTATTCATGGGCGAGGAGGATACGATAAGACAAGCGCTTAACGTATACCGTATGCGTCTGCTCGGCGCAGAAGTCATTCCCGTAAAGACAGGCACAGCGACCCTTAAAGACGCCGTATCGGAGGCTATGCGTGAGTGGACAAAGAGAATAGACGATACTCACTACTGCTTAGGCTCTGTAATGGGACCTCATCCCTTTCCTACTATAGTGCGTGATTTTCAATCGGTTATCTCAAAAGAAATAAAGCAGCAGCTCAAAGAAAAAGAAGGCAGACTTCCCGATGCCGTCATTGCGTGTGTCGGCGGCGGCTCAAATGCGATAGGTACATTCTATCACTTCATAGAGGACAAGAGTGTAAGACTTATCGGCTGTGAAGCGGCAGGCAGAGGCATTGACACCTTTGAAACTGCGGCAACGGTAAACACAGGCTCGGTTGGTATATTCCACGGTATGAAGTCATATTTCTGCCAGGACAAGTACGGTCAGATAACTCCCGTTTATTCTATCTCCGCAGGACTTGACTATCCCGGTATTGGTCCTGAGCACGCATATCTTCACGATACAGGCAGAGCAGAATATGTTCCCGTTACGGACGATGAAGCGGTAAACGCATTCGAGTACCTTTCAAAGACGGAAGGTATAATCCCCGCAATAGAGTCAGCCCACGCTGTAGCCCACGCTATAAAGCTTGCTCCCACAATGGATAAGGACAAGATAATAGTTATAACGATTTCCGGCAGAGGCGACAAGGACTGCGCCGCAATAGCACGTTACAGAGGAGAGGATATATATGACTGAAACAGCAAAAGCATTTGAAAACGGAAAGGCATTTATCCCTTTCATAACCTGCGGCGACCCCGACCTTGAAACCACCGCAAAGATAGTAAGAGAAGCCGTTGCAAACGGAGCGGATTTAATAGAGCTTGGCATTCCCTTTTCCGACCCTACCGCCGAAGGCCCCGTAATTCAGGGCGCAAATATCCGTGCGTTAAAGGGCGGAGTTACCACCGACAAGGTTTTCGACTTAGTCAGAGAGCTTAGAAAAGACGTTACAGTTCCTATGGTATTTATGACGTATTCAAACGTGGTGTTCTCCTACGGTGCGGATAAATTCATTTCGACCTGCAAGGAGATCGGTATAAACGGTCTTATTCTCCCCGACCTGCCTTATGAGGAAAAGGAAGAATTTCTGCCGCAGTGCAAAAAGTATGGCGTTGACCTTATCTCGCTTATCGCTCCGACCTCCGAAAACCGCATCGCTATGATAGCAAAGGAAGCGGACGGATTTATCTATCTTGTATCGAGCCTCGGCGTTACCGGCACAAGAAGCGAGATAAGCACCGACCTTAAGTCTATCGTAGATGTGATAAGACAGAACACTTCCGTTCCCTGTGCCATAGGCTTCGGCATCTCAACGCCCGAGCAGGCGAAGAAAATGGCTGACATTGCAGACGGCGCTATTGTCGGCTCGGCTATCATCAAGATAATCGATCAGTACGGCAAAGACGCTCCGAAGTATGTCGGCAAATATGTAAAGAGCATGAAGGACGCTATAAGATAAGCTGTTTTTGAATATGATGTACGGACTGTGAAAAGCAGTCCGTATAATTCTATCTAAGAGCTTATTAAACAAAAGCTTGATATCTTGTCAATAACGCAGTATAAAGACATATATAACTAACACCGATGAAAACATCTTCCGTGCCGATAAGTTGTTAATAATTTTGTGAGTTTATCAGTGCAACTGCGCTAACATTAACCTTTCAAAAAACGCTACTAACCTAAGATATATGTACTAAAACTGCGGACGTGTAGCGTTAAGCGTTCCTGAACTTACAGGATATACGATATTCGAGTGGTTACACGAGTTTAGCCAACACCCTAGCGGGGTAGGGGTGTGAGTAAGGAAAGAGGGAGCACGAGGGAGAGAACCTAAGGGTATAGGGCTAAGTCTTGCTTTCGCAAGCACTCGGACGTTTCGCTCCGCTACACTGGGCTGCCAAGTCCAACGGAGCTTTAGCGGAGTGCACGAGCCTTGCGTAAGTAAGGCTCAGTCTCTCCCCTAGTCCCTTTGGTGCTTTCCCTCGTTCATAGTAGCAACGTCATCAAATGGAATAGCGAACCCGAGAAGTGCTATCCTACAAACAGCACTATCGGTAGCCTGCTATCAATGTTAAATACTAAAACAGTATACAATAAGTACACTATACAAAAAAGCGAGCCGTGCGCACTATCTTTTGCGCTTTGGCTCACTTTTTCTTTTCAGGGTTGTATCACAACCCCATTTTTTGCACTTTTCTGTTTTCCTATGGACAAAACCAACCTCTGTAGTGTATTATATATAACAAGAGCAGTCAGCCATACCCATTTGTCCTTATGAAAGGAGCATTATTATGAAATCACCCGAAAAACAAACAAGCACCATACCTCATATTATAACATCGGTATCCGTTATCGCTGTCGCAGTCGTGACACTGGTTCTCCTACTGCTTCAAAGAGGCGGTGATACTGCGGGTTCATCTTCTTACGATATGCCTGCAAAGCCTCGCTTTATTTACTCAAAGAACAATGTACTGTATATGTATGACGATGGCACGGCGAAATGTATAAGCGAGCTTCCGGCAGAAGATTATACACTGACAAATGACGGCAACAAATTATTTTATCTTTCCGACAACAGCCTATGGTGCGGTAATATTGAAAACGAAGAAATCAAAACCGAGAAAATAGCCGATGAGGTTGCCTTTTATACCGTAAACTCCGATGGCAGCAAGGCAATGTATTCCGCAAAAAACGGCGATGTTTTCTTATACTCAAATGGCAGCGAAGCCAAAAAGATCGGTACAAACTGCACCACCGAATATATGTCGCTGTATATGAGCGATAATGCCGATAAAGTTATGTATATAACAAAAAACGAGCAGTTGAAATACTGCGATGGTACAAACGGAAAAGTAATTTTTGTTGATTATGTAAACAGCTATACCATAAGATGTTCGGAAAATCTGTCAACGGTAATGTACGGGAAAACCGATTATACAACCGATTACCCCAGACAACAAGTTGTAGTATACAGTAACTTCGGGGAAAATAAAGAAGTATTCGGGGGATACGGAATTTTCAGTGCATATCCCGAAAAGAACATAATGTACTACACCGATTTTCGCAATGATCTATACTACTACGAAAACGGCAAGAGCGTAAAGATAAGGGATAGCGACAATTCGGGAATATCCGCCTCAGATGAACCCGTGCTTGTTTCAAGCGGCGGAAAAGGCTTTTTAGTTACCAAAAAAGATAAAACCGAAGAGATAGAATTCAGTCTTAAGGCAAGCTGTGTTTTGATTACTATGCGTGAGATCAGTGCTGACGGAAACACGCTTATCTTTACCGCAAGCGGGGACGGCAATTCAAAGATATACAGACTTGACCTTTCGGACGGCTCTGATAAAACTCCTGTGGCGATCGATGATGATACAGATGTAACACGGATAACGCTTACCGGCGACAAAAAGGTCGTATATTCAAAAACAGAGTACGGCTCACCGATGCGTAACATTTACGTTGACGGCAAGCTGATTTCGGAAAACGCCGACAGCGATAATATAACATATCTTGACGGCAGTTTTTACTATATCAAAAACACCTATGGCACAGACGAAGAAGAACCGACAAGTGTTCTCACGATAAATCAAGACGGCAAGGAAACAGCGATAAAAGATGATGTCAGCCGTTACTGCGTGCTTGATAAGGATAATATAACGATGATATGCGGTATGAAGAATAAAGACGATTTTCGCGGCGGAACGCTGTATCTTTATAAGGATGGCAAGATTGTAAAAATAGACGAAGAAGTAACTTCCGTCGAAACTGCGGTAAAGAGATATGACAAGATAGATCTTGACTATTACAGTATGCAGTAAACATACATAGTAAAAAACACCCCGACACAGCGGGGTGCTTTTTATTTATCATACATCGTTTTGCAAATCGCCGGCAGACGTGCCATAGATCAGAGCGTGTATTTATCACCGTTATTCTTGATTTTGCCGCCTGATACCGCCTTATCGACTGCGAACTCGACTGTAGAGGTCATCACCGTACCGAGCCTTGTGTAGCCGAATTTCTTTGCTGTTTCACGAATAAGGTCGGCTCTTGAAAGTCCTATCTGCTCGGAAAGCACCTCCGTCATAGCGGAGATTATTTCTTCAGACGGAATTTCGGTGAGTTCTCTTCTGTTGCCCTGAGCGTCTTCAGTACGGTAAATATCATAAGTATCGGGATCTTGCGTGCCAAGCCAGAAGAACGCATTTTCAGCGTCAACCGTGATACGCTTGTCGAGCGACTTGAACACGCCTGCAAGCACGGTGTCAGTCCTGTCGCCGCTCCTTGTTATGCCCCACGCTCCAAGCAGCTTATGTACAAGAGCGTTACGGCTTATCGGGGCTTCGGCGTTCATTATACGCAGTGCAAGCGACTGTATCTTTCCCGCATTCTGTGGCAGATAGAATTCATCTGACGCACCCATAACAGGCAGTACGGCTGTTTCGTAAACCGCAGACTTACTCTGAACGGGCGCTTTTTCCACCGTTTCAAATACGGGAGCTTGCTTTGTCTTTACTTCTTCTACAGCTTTTTCTGCGGGGTGTTGTGCGTTTTCCGCCGCCTGCTTTATATCCTGCAATACCTTTGCACTGTCGTCAAGCCAGTCGAGCGTCCATACCCGCATAACGCTCCAGCCTAGGCCTTTCAGCACTCCCGGCTGTACCACAAATCTGTCCCTTGCGGTTGCGCTTCTGCGGCAGTTCTCGCCGTCAAGCATAATGCCGAGAATGTATGTTTCGGGGTTGTCCGGATCTATTATTCCTATATCCATTCTGAACTGCGAACAGCCTATGTTGCACTTTGTACTATAGCCCAGTGTTTCTATGCCCTTTGCTATATCATTTGCAAGGCTGTCGCTTGCGCCTGTCGTAATGTCGGTACGGCGTGCAATTACATTCGAGCCGCGCTCGGCAAATTCAAGGAAGCCCTTCAGTCCTGCAACGCCTTCTGAGCGTGTTCTTGCAAGGTCTATCTGTTCGGGACGGAGAACGGAATAAACAACCATTTCCTTTCTGGCTCTTGAAATCGCAACGTTAAGTCTTCTCCAGCCGCCGTCACGGTTAAGCGGTCCGAAATTCATCGACACCTTGCCGTTTTCATCGGGACCGTAACCTACCGAGAACAGTATTACGTCACGCTCGTCACCTTGCACATTTTCAAGATTCTTTATGAATACGGGTTCTTCGCACTTAGCGTCAAAGTCCGCAATATCGGGGTGCTCGGCGAATGCGTCAACCAGCATATCGTCTATTAAATTCTGCTGTACCGAGCTGAATGTTACAACGCCTATACTTTCGTGACGTGTCTTTTCATCGCTCAGTCTGCGGATAATTTCGTTTACGATAGCTTCTGCCTCTGCTTTGTTCTGCTTTGTTTTGCCCTTGTCATAGAAGCCTTCGGGACGGATAAGCTTAACCTGCGATACAAGGTCGTTCGGCGATGGGAAAGTATAAAGCTTGTTGTCGTAATACTTCATATTGCTGTACGCAATAAGGCTCTCGTGACGTGAGCGGTAATGCCACTTGAGATACATCTGCGGCATAGAGATTGCAAGGCAGTCGTCAAGCAGGCTTTCAAGGTCTTCTATCTCGCTGTTGTCCTCATCTATGCGGTTGCTTGTAAAGAACGATGTAGGCGGTAACTGCTTGGGGTCGCCGACTATAACAACGTTTTCTCCTCTTGCTATAGTGCCTACAGCCTCGCTTGTAGGAAGCTGTGAGGCTTCATCGAATATCACAAGGTCGAACTTCGGGAATGACGGATCGATGTACTGAGCGACCGAGATCGGGCTCATAAGCATACACGGGCAGAGTTTTCTGAGTAGTGTGGGTATCTCATCAAACAGCTTTCTCAGCGGCATCATTCTGCCGTTGTTCTTGATAGCTTTTTTAAGTATGCCCATCTCGGACGATGCGGCGCTTGTGCCGTTTGACGCAGGAACATTTGCTGATAATCTTGCAACGAGCTCCTGTACGGTAAGACGCTGATATTCTTTTACCGTCTTTCTGTATTCCTCTGCAAGTGCGTCATACTGCTTACCGTTGAAGCCCGAAAGGCGTTCGTCTTCCGCAATCGTCATAAGCGCAAGCTGATAGTAAAGCTCGCAGTAATAAGCGGATCTTATATTATCCGCAGATATATTGCCGTTCTTGTATGCACGGCTTACAGACGACAGTCCCGCATCGCAAAGTTCCTTGTCGGCGGCATTGAAAGCCGCCTTATCCTTTACAAGTGAAATGTTGTCAGAAATTGCTCTGAACACGGAATTTATGCTTGTAAACCAGTCTGCATTGTCGTCAAATACGGCATTTATTGAATAGTCGGCGGTCAGTCTGTCGGCATTTTCGGTATAGCTTCTGACAACCGCAAGATTCTTTGCACATTCCGATATTTCCTGCGTTGAACGTTTCACAAAGCCGCTTATGATATGCTGTTTTTCGCTGTCGCTGAACTTATCTGAGCAGGCTATATTATTTACTGTTACGGTTTTCTGCAAAGCCTTCGACAGTTGTTCCCAGTCTGTTGCAACGCCGCTCAGTATTCCGCCCGGAATATTCAGCGTTGAAGAAATCTGTTGTATCTGTGCCGATTTTTCGGACAGCTCTGTAAGTCTGTCGTATACTGCACAAACATCGTTTTTTGTGAATGCGGCAGGGTTTTTGCTGTAGACTTTAAGCTCTTTATAAAGCTTATTCTGACCGAGCAGTTTCGGCAAAAACCACTTTGCCTCCGCCTGTTTCCACTGTACCCTTGCGCTTTCGGCAGGGTATGAGAATATCGACTTATCAAAGCTGTTTTCTATTTCAGCGCTGAGTGTGTTATATGCTTTTCCCGTTTCACAAAGGGAAGTCAGCTTAGAAACAGTTCCCTCAAAATCCGCCGTGCCGATCATATCGGATATTACGGGTACGTCCGTACAGCAGGAATCTATAAGCGCCGATACGGCATCCAGCTTGTCACGGCTGATGTTTCCGTCCAGTTTTACGGCAGACGCAATAAAATTCAGTGCATCGTCTGCTTTGCCGTATTCGTCAATAAGTCTGTCAAGGCTGTTTTTGAGATTGTCACGCAGTTCGATCGAATACTCACGTCCGCCGTATCTTAAAAGCCGGTGCTGTGCATACAGCCCGATAGCGGATATTGCAACAACATAGCGTGAAATGATATCCTCATAGCGCGCAAGCGTGCTTTCGTCTGCATTACGCAATGTTTCCCTGTCAATCTTGATTTTTCCCTTGTCGCCAAGGCACTGTTCGTACCGTTCTATAGCCGAATACAGCGACTGCCCGAAAGACCTTTTTTCGTGCAGGGCTTCTATTATGTAGTTCAGTTTTGCTTTTTGCTGTGCCAGCTTTTCAGCTGTTGCGGCGTGTTGTTCCGGGGATTTTACCAGTGCGGTTTCAAGCGCTTTGTTGAGTTCGCCGAGTACAGTGGATTTATTTGTCTTGTTGGAATGAAGCTCAAGGCAGAACGGATCGAGCCCTATATTTGCAAGACGTTTTTGTACAACGCTGAGCGCCGCCATTTTCTCGGCAACGAACAATACGCTCTTGCCGTGATAAAGCGCATTGGCTATCATATTTGTGATAGTCTGCGATTTACCTGTTCCGGGAGGACCGTGTAGTACAAAACTTCTGCCTGCCGACGCCGCCACAACCGCACTGAGCTGTGAAGAATCCGCATCAACCGGTACAGCTATGTCGGTAAGTGAGATCTTGCTGTCTATTTCGGTATCGGCAATAAAATCTCCTGTCAGCTCTTCGCTTGTTGCACCGTTCATGAGGCAGGAAACTACCTTGTTGTTTTTAAGCTCATCACTGCGGTTTCTTATATCGTTCCACATTACGAACTGTCCGAAGCTGAACAGACCGATAAAGCTGTTTTCAAGGATATTCCACGTTTTCTTGCCCATTATCGCCTGTCGTACAGTATTGAAAACAAGCGGCAGATCTATGCCGTGTTCGTCCTCGGGGAGCGGATCAAGCCCGTCTATATTTATACCGTGATCCTGTCTTAAATACTCGATCATGGTTACGTTTATCTGAGCGTCTTCCTGACGGCTTCTGATAATATATCCCTTGTCACGGACATTTCTCACTATATCGACAGGAATAAGTACGAGCGGTGCATATCTCGGCTTTTCCGACATTTCACTTTCAAACCACCTGAGCAGTCCAAGCGATAAGAACAAGGTGTTTGAGCCGTTCTCCTCCATGCTTACCTTTGCCGCACGGTACAGCTTTTTAAGGCTTTCCTCAAGCTCTGCGGCATCCATAAATGTTCTTATTCTTTTGTTTTTAAGCTCCTGCTCGGCAATATTCTTTACCAGATCCTTGTTTGTTTCTATCTCGAACGTCTTAATATCACGCATTGATACCGTCCACTCGGAGGGAGCTTCAAGAATGCGGAAATCCGTTCCGTCCGACAGCTTATCTTCAAGCAGTGAAAGATCGGACGCCATAATTTCTATGGTGCTTTTGTTCATTCTGAAATTGAGAAGTGAGTTTCTGAGTGAAAAGTCAAGCAGTTTTCTTTCCCATAGTTTCTGCTTTGTCATAGGCTCGTTACTGCCCTGTGCAACTTTTCCGTACAGCGATGTGTCAAGCTCGCTCGGCGCATTCATCCTGATACGCTTTGTGCTTTCGTTCTCAACGTTTTCCGAAGCGATCGCCTGTTCAAGCTTTAACGGTATAGGGCGTATTCCGCTGCCCCTTGTGCGTGCGATGTCAACAGCGCATATAAATTCACCCGGTTTATTAAAATGATCCTTGCCGTGTTTCAGCGCTGCATCAAAGTCTGTATTATCCTTTGTGATATCGGTACATTCGACAAGCAGTATTTCTTCTGCGCCTGTCACGATACGTTTTTCAATCGCCGATACATCGTCGGTCGCACAATCCGCAAAGGTTTCTTCCTCCAGATGGCAGCCGCAGAAAGCGTGACCGTTTATGAATATTATAAGGGGATTCAGTCCGACAGCTTCAAGGCATGACGCATACAGCACCGAAAGATCAAGACAAGTGCCCTGCTTTTGCTCAAGAACAGTATTCGCAAGGCGAACCTTCTGACCTATATATTCAAAGCTGGCAGGCGGCATATTGTATGCAATCTTCCTTGCGCAAAGCGCCGTATAGATTGCTGCCATCTGCTGTTTTACAAAGTTCGGATTCTGCCGCTGATATGCGCTGAACGCAGTCGTGTCCGCCCACTTTTTAAGATATACAGACGCTTCCGATATGACTTTTGCGATTTCGGGGTGATTGGGCGTCACAAAAGCCGCAATAAGCTCGGGGTCAAATGCAAGTCCGCTCCATTCGTTGAATGAAAGCAACTGAACCGGGACGTCCTTGTGATAAAGTTCGTTGTCGTCTTTTGTAAGTGAAAAGCTGACCGTACCGGATATGGCTTCTGTCAGAGAAAACAGCATTTCCGTGCTTAGAATTATCCTGAGCGGTGATATCTCGACCGACTGTCCTGCGGGGACGGCATTTATGTCGTATGTGAATGTCTTTGCAAAGCCGGGATCAAAGGCGATAGTCAGCTTTACATCGCTTATATCTTCATTACCCTCATTGCTGACTGTAAGATTTCTTATGAAAGGTATGAAATTTTGCTGCATTGCGAAATTGATTTTCGGTATCATATCGCAACCGAGTGTCAGAACTGCGCCCATGTAACACCATCCTTGAATTTTAAAAAGTTTCCGTTATTAACGGTATCAGTTAAATTATACTACTATATTCAAAACCTGTCAATCGTAGTACAGCGATTACGGGATAGAAAAGACGGCAGAGTAAATTTACGCATTTTTCACTGTTTATCGTAATGCTGTGCATTTTTTCGCTGATCATATAATATCCTGTTCCGACTGCATCGGCAATAAACCAGCCGATAGGTATAGCAATCCATATTCCCATAACTCCGAATGCAGGTACTGGCGACAGGATATACGCCAGAAGCACTCTTGTTCCGAGTGAAAGAATCGTCAGGACTACCGACATCAACGGTTTATTTACCGCTCTGTAGTAGCCGTAGAGCATAAACAGTATTCCTATGCCGATGTAGCACAGATCTTTATCGAGCGACAGACCTATAATCACGGATGTAAGGAAGGTTATGAGTGTATATGATGAGCCGACGGCGGCAAGTGCGTTGTAGCCGATATGTCTGCCGACTATCCATGTATCAGCGAGGTTGTAAAGCTGCTGCATTATATTTCCGAGCATAAGCGGCACTGCGAATGTCCATAGTCCGCCGGTTAACTGCCGACGGTAAGATCACGTTTTTTCATTATGTACTTCCTTTATATAAGCGGTGCGACAAATCCCCACACAACAGCAATCACAAGCGAGGGGAGCAGGTTTGCTACTCTTATCTGTTTTTTACGAATGAGGTTAAGTCCTACGCAAAAAATCAGGACATTGCCGACATAAGAAAGATAAGACAGTGCAAGGTCGGTCATAAAGCCTCCGGCAAATACAGCGATTATTGTTATGACGCCCTGAAAAATCGCTACCGGTACAGTGGAGAAGATACAGCCCTTGCCCTGAGAGGCGGTCATTACGCAGATAATCACTGCGTCAAGGATCGCTTTTGCGATAAGAACCGAGCAATCGCCGCTTACTCCGTCGTTTATCGATCCTATCACTGCCATTGCGCCTATACAGACAGTGCAGGATGCGCTTACAAATGCCGATACAAATGAGTTGTCGCCTGTACTGTGGCTTTTGATTTTAAGCCATTCGCCGAACTTGTCCACAAGAGCGTTTATATTGATTATTTCACCGATAAGACCGCCTAAGGTAAGGCTTACTATCATCATTATCGTGCCGCCCGTTGACAGCTTGCCGTCTGACAGCGACAGCATATTCTGCATAACACCGCCGATGGCAAGCATCATTATTGCAACGGCATTGACCGACAGCAGAGTATCCTTTATTCTTTCGTTCAGCTTTTTACCGAACATCAGTCCGCATAGTCCGCCGAATATCAGCAAAGCGACATTTATTACAGTTCCGATACCACGCATTTTTTTCCTCTTGATTCATTCAGATATTATCGCTACATATTATACAGCTGCATAAGCGGTATGTCAAGGAAACTCTTGACATACTGCTGTGGTTGAGTTATAATGTATTAGATTTCTAACAGTTTAAATCCTAATTTAAACTTACTGAGAGGTACTAATGGAAAATTCACTTCATCATTTACTGATGACCGACCACACCGCTTTTCGCAAGCGGATTTTTTCTGCTCTGAAAAACGAGGGGCTGACTTCGGGACAGCCGAAGGTGCTTGAATATCTTGCGGAGCATGACGGAGCGATGCAGAAGGATATTGCTGCCGCCTGCCGCATTGAGCCTGCAACGATGACTTCACTGCTTTGCGGTATGGAGAAAAAAGGTCTGATAATACGGTCTGCGCCGGACAGACGCTCGCTCAGCGTATATCTTACCGATAAGGGCAAGGCGCTTGTTCCACTTATAGAGCGGGAATTTGCAAGGATAGAGAGCGTAGCTACAAACGGATTTTCAGATGATGAGCGTGAAATGCTTATTTCACTGTTGTCAAGGATGCGTGAAAATCTTGGCTGAATCAAAGAACGAAGGAAAGACGAAGATGTCAAAGAAAGAAACCGCAAAGAGATATGTTTTATTTATAATAAGCCTGTTTTTCTCCGCACTCGGAGTGGCTTTTACAAAGCACGTGGAGCTGGGCGTGTCGCCGATCTCGTCTGTTGCGAATGTAATGAGTTATAAGCTTGATTTCTTCACGCTCGGTGTATGGCTTATAATCTGGAACTGCGTGCTGATACTCGGACAGATACTGATACTTCGTAAGAAGTTTCAGCCGATACAGCTTTTACAGATACCGCTGTCATTCCTGTTCGGATATTTTACCGATTTCGGACTGTGGCTCGTGGGCTTTATCCCTGCGGAAAACTACATAGTGCGCCTTATTATGGTAGTTATCGGAATTGTCATACTCGGTTTCGGGGTATCGCTGTCGGTTTCCGCGAATGTTATAATGAACTCGGGAGAGGCTTTTGTAAAGGCGATAGCAGATACGGCGAACAAGAATTTCGGTAATGTAAAGATAGTTTTTGATGTAAGCTGTGTGGTGCTTGCACTGATACTTTCACTGTTGTTTTTTGATTTTACGATAGTGGGAACAAGGGAGGGTACTGTTATTTCGGCGCTTTGCACCGGTCTTGCGGTGAAGCTGTTCCAAAGGCTGACGAATGAGCCTGTGAACAGACTTTTGAGTGATTGACGTATTGTATAAAAGGACAGTCGTGGAGCGAGGGGTTATTGTCCTTTTGAAATGGTTGTGGAGATGGAGAGGTTGGTGGGTGTAAAGCAATCCCTCCGGTAGTCGCCCGAATTCTTTCGGGCGACAGCACCTCACCTTTGACAAGAGAGGCAAGTTTAGTGCAAGGCAAAGGATAGTGCGGTTTTGGAAGGGTTGATAAAGCAGTATCACCTTTAGCTCCCTTGTGTAAAGGTGAGCTTCTGTTGCAGTGCGAAGCACTGCCAACTATTGAGGGATTGTTAACGGAGGTGTCTGAGAAACGGAAAGGGTGCGGTAGGAAAGCAATCCCTCCGGCATTCGCCCGAATTCTTTCGGGCGACAGCACCTCACCTTTGACAAGAGAGGCAAAGAATAGTGCGGTTTTTTGGAAGGGTTGGTTTTGGGCGAAGGCAGCTAACGACAAGAATATAAAAAAGCGGTCACAGCATATCACTGTAACCGCTTTTATTGATTATTGCTTTGTGTAACTTCCGCCGTTTCGCCGTCCTTTAAAGATATATTGCGTTATTAAAGGCGGAATTTGGGGCGGAACATTGTCGCATTTTCGTTTGATTTTCCGTCAGCACTACAAATCATTCCCGCCGTTTCGCCGTCCTTTAAAGATATATTGCGTTATTAAAGGCGGAATTTGGGGCGGAACATTGTCGCATTTTCGTTTGATTTTCCGTCAGCACTACAAATCATTCCCGCCGTTTTGCCGTCCTTTAAATATATATTGTGTTATTAAAGGCGGAATTTGGGGCGGCACATTGCCGCAGGCGGAATTTGAAGTGCCGCATCGGCACTAGCCTTCGTATTCGGAGAATTTGGGAGCGTTGGCTATTACGTCGGCTTCAAGAGCCTGCGGTAATTGCTCGTAGTGGTCGAACTGAGCGGTGAAATGACCTAAGCCTCTGGTTATCTGACGGATAACGGTCGCAAGGTCGGTTATCTCGGACTGGGGCATCTGAGCGTCAAGCTCGGTCATACCCTGTTCTTCCTCGCTGGGATTCATACCGAGAACAGTACCTCTGCGCTTGTTGATGACCGTCATTATATCACCTGTGCTTGCATCGTCAAGAATTACCTTTACAAGACAGATAGGCTCGAGTATGCAAGGCTGAGCTTCTGTAAGTCCCTGCTTGTATGCGATATGAGCCGCCATTTTGAACGCCTGCTCGGAGCTGTCTACAGGGTGGTATGAGCCGTCAAGCAGAGTAGCCTTCAAATTAACGACAGGATAGCCTGCCAGTACACCGTGTGCTGTCGATTCTGCAAGACCCTTTTCAACGGCAGGGAAATAGTTCTTCGGAACGCTTCCGCCGAAAACCTTTTCCTCAAATACAAGAGCATCGCTGTCGCAAGGCTCGAATTCAATCTTTACATGACCGTACTGACCGTGACCGCCCGACTGCTTCTTGTGCTTGCCTTCAGCCTGTACTTTTTTGCGGATAGATTCACGGTAGGCGATTATCGGGTCGGAAACTATTACATCCACGCCGAATTTAGCCTTCATCTTTGAAATTGCGGCGTCAAGGTGCTGTTCGCCAAGACCGCCTAATATACGCTGATGCGTTTCGTGGTTGTGGTCGTAGCTTAATGTCTTGTCTTCCTCGACCATACGCTTTATCGCATTGCTTATCTTGCCCTCGTCATTTTTATCCTTTGCAGAGATAGCCTTGAAGAAGCAGGGAACGGGGTATTTTTCTGCGGCGAATACCGTTTCGTCACCCGATGCGGTGAGTGTATCGCCTGTGTTCGCACTGAGCTTTGTTGCGGCTACTATGTCGCCTGCGTAGGCTTCAATCATATCCTCCGTTTTCTTGCCCTGCATACTCAGGAGCTTACCGGGCTTTTCAAGATTGCCTGTTGTGCGGTTAACTACTTCAGTTCCTGCGGCAAGAGTACCGTTGACTATCTTTATGTAGCTGAGCTTTCCGACAAATGGGTCGGCTACTGTCTTGAACACCTTTGCTTCAAGCGTGTCACGGCTTGCATACTGTACTTTTGAGCCGTCCTCGCAAAGCTCGCCGTCTGTTTCATCGGGGCTCGGGAGCATATATATTATAGTGTTAAGCATCATATCAATGCCTGCGAGAGTGTCGCCAGAACAGCATACAACAGGTGTGATGTAGCCCTTGTGTATACCGTCGTGAAGTCCCTTTACTATCTCGGCCTCGGTGAAGTCCTCGCCCTCGTTTTCAAAGTAGCGCATCATAAGTTCTTCGTCCGTTTCGGCTACAGCCTCAGCCATTGCGGCACGCAGACCTTTCAGACGGTTTTCCGACGCAGGCATGGGTACTTCGGTAGGTACGCCGTTGTCATAAGTATATGCCTTCATTTCAAGCAGGTTTATGTAGCTTTCAACGGTGCCGTACTTGTCAAAAGGAACTACTATGGGGCATATAGACGGACCAAACTGCGTCTTGAGTTCCTCAAGACACTTGTAGAAGTTGCTGTTTTCTTCTTCCATACGGGTGACAACGAACATTGTCGTTTTGCCGTGTTTTACTGCCTCTCTGTATGCTTTTATAGTGCCGACCTGAACACCGTCCTTTGCGGGAAGCGCTATTACAACGCTTTCTGCGGCGCTGATTCCTTCATAAAGTCCTGCGGCAAAATCAAACTGACCGGGAGTATCGAGAATATTTATTTTAACGTCTTTCCACTGGCAGTAAGCAAGCGAAGTACCGAGTGAGATCTTTCTCTTTATCTCTTCGGGATCATAGTCGCAGACGCTGTTGCCGTCCGATACTTTGCCCATTCTCTCAATCTCGCCGCACTTGTAGAGCAGGCCTTCCGCTACGGATGTTTTACCGCTGCCGCCGTGTCCTGCGAGGGCTATGTTTCGTATGTTTTTGCAAGTGTAAGTTTTCATGGTTTTATCCTTTTATCCTTTCATCAAAAATTCGGATAAATACATTATATACGGATTTTGGAAAAAATACAAGGGATTTTTCGTGAAAACTGAAATACGGGTGTAGAAATGTATTGCTCATTTTTATGCATAATGTACAAAACGCTTCTGCGATTATTAATGTTTCTTTACAATTGTGCAACACGGCAGTATAATTAATTTTAACAAAAGAAAAGAGGAACAGGATGAATATTACGGTAAGAGAATATAAAAGTACGGACGCACACGCTGCGGCAGAAATATGGAACGAGGTAGTGCGTGACGGTGTTGCATTTCCGCAGGAGAACGAAATGAGCGACGCCGGGGCGGACGACTTTTTCCGTTCACAGAGTTATACAGGAATTGCGTGCGATGAAAACGGCAGGGTGTACGGGCTGTACATACTTCACCCGAATAATGTCGGCAGATGCGGTCATATCAGCAATGCAAGCTATGCGGTAAGCTCTTTTGCAAGAGGAAAAGGCGTAGGCAGAGCAGTGGTTATCGACTGTATCAAAAAGGCGAAGGAACTCGGCTTCGGAATTCTACAGTTCAATGCGGTGGTGGCAAGCAACACTGCGGCATTGGCACTGTATAAGTCGCTCGGATTTACACAGCTTGGTGTTATTCCGGACGGATTCAGGCTGAAAGACGGAAATTACGAGGACATTATTCCGCACTATATCAAGCTTTAATATATAGTACCATTATGATATGCCTACAGACAAAACCGCCGTTATCAAAGTTAGATACTCTGATAACGGCGGTTTTTAATACCACTAACCTATTAGTGCATATTACAAAAAGAACCGCATTTTATGCGGTTCTTTACTGGCTGGGGTGGAAGGATTTGAACCCTCGAAATGGCGGAGTCAGAGTCCGATGCCTTACCACTTGGCGACACCCCAATATTCGGTTTTGTTGCCGCTGTCGTGACAACGTAGATTATTATATCACAACAAAACTTTGATGTCAAGCGTTTTTTTAAACTTTTTTTACTTTTTCATGAAAAAGTATGCACAATAAATACAAAAAGTATATTTTACCTAGAATATCGCAATCTGTAATAAGATTTACCGATCTTTTTGTTCCTGTCCTTTGTTTACTATGAAAATTCCAAGACTGATAAACACAAGTGCAATGAGTGCTTCAGGTCGGAATGCCTGCTGTGTCTCACCCAGCAGAAGTGCCGAGAGCAGTACTCCGCATACCGGGTTCATAAATCCGAACACTGCAATCTTTGATACAGGATTATATTTCAGTAGTGTGCTCCATATCGAATAGGCGCAGGCTGAAATAAAAGCAAGATAAAGGAGCATAAGCGTTGCGGGGGCGGGACTTCCGGCAATGCCCAGACTTCCGCCGGCAATCAATCCTATAACAGTCATTACAGCACCGCCGAAAAGAAACTGCCAACCGCTGAGCATCATAGTGTCTGTATCGGCAGAAAAGCGCTTTATAAGCACCGATGACAGTGCGTATGCAACTGTGGAGATAAGGATAAATCCGTCACCGGTAAGATTGAATCCGCTGAGCAGTGAGCTGTCGAGATTGATCACGATAATACCCGCGGTGCCGAATACACAGCCGGTTATCTTGAGCCATGTCAGCTTTTCCAGACGGAATATAAGCGATGATATCAGAATGCAGACGAACACGCTCATTCCCTCAATAACGGAGGACTTTACTCCGCTTGTGTTTGCAAGTCCGATATAGAAGAACAGATATTGCAGAATAGTCTGGAACAAGCTCAGTGAGATAACTTTCGGTACTTCACGGAGTTTGGGTATCATCGGTTTTTTGTGCATAATACTGCCGATTATGATAACCATAATTCCGGCTATGAAAAACCTTACTCCGGCAAATAGTATCAGCGATGCCGGGTTTGCCGTATCTACAGAGAACAATCCGTATCCTATCTTGACGCACGGAAATGCACTGCCCCACAGTGCAGAACAGAGCATTGCAAGCAACGCCGCAATATATGTTTTCCTGAGTGTATCCGCTTTCATAAAAACCTCGTATATAACAAAATCAAGCGGCACTGTCGCAGGCAGACAGTACCGCTTTATATTTTAACACCCGACAGCTCCGGGGTCAATACTGTTTATTAAGATAGTTGATTATTTATTCAGCCGCATTGCAATTACGGAAATGTCGTCGCTTTTGTCTTCACCCGCATAAAATCTGGCAGTAGCAGCTACTTCTTTTGAAAATTCCTTTAAGTCGGGCTCCTTGTCCATTTCGCGGTAAAGCCACTTCTCGTTAAGTTCTGCGCCGTCGCTTGTTATTACTATCATGTCGCGGTTTCCTATCGTGAATGTCCTGCGGTCGTAGACAGGTTCGTCCTTTACGCCGACAGGCAGTCCTTTACAACCAAGCCGCATACAGCGGCTTCCGCACTTGATATAGGTATTTGCACTGCCTGCCTTATACAAGTCGGTTTTACCACTGTACAGGTCGACAGCACATATCTCAAGCGTTGCAAAGCTCTCGTCGGAGGACTTGCACATAAGGGATGTATTGATTACGTTTATCGCTGCGTCTATACCCACTCCCGCTTGCAGCAGTCTTATCAGCATACCGCAGGCAAAGGACGAATCCACACGCGCTCTGCTTCCGCTACCCATGCCGTCCGACAAGACTACATAGGCAATGCCGCTCTTGTCAATAAAGCTGTCGTAATAGTCGCCGCAGGCGGTGCCTTCGGTTTTACTGAGCTGGCATATCTCAATATCAAGCGTATAGGTAGTGCGGGAGAAAACGCTGAGCTTACAGCCGCCGCCCACACGGCTTATTGCCGGGAGGTCAAAATGTCGGCGGAAAGCGAGCGTCAGTGCTTCGCAGATATCCTGCTTTGATGCAAAAAAACCGGTATCGGAATAGGCTTCTACCGACATTCTGCCCTGTTCGCCGAGCTGAACGCTGACAGCATCGGCATCTTCACAGCCGAGCTTATACAGTACGTTTATCGCAGTTTCATTATATTCGGGCTCAATGTCGCCGCTGTTTTCGATTTCATCCGATAACTGGGACAGGATCTGTTCTGTAGCCGATAACTGAGCGGTCAGAACAGACCTCATGCGTGCTATTCTCCTGCGTTCCGCTTCATTTTCGGACAATGTGGTGTAAAGCTTGTGTATTTTGTCGCATAACTGCTCCTTATGCGGACAACGCCCGGATAATGGTGCAGAAAATAGTTCCGGAGTGGGTTCTTCGCCGCTTTTAACAGCATTTGTAAGTCTGGCAAACTGCTTTATGCTGTCGCCGTATTCTTTTCCCCAGCATTGCATATTATATCTGCATTTTCTGCAAATACTGTCACAGGCTGTATTATATACCCAGCTCATATCTCTCGGTTGAACGTTGTCAAGCTTTTCGGCAGTAAGTCCGACTGTGCGCCGTACCTCTGCAATTGCACCTTCTGCAAACTTAAGCCGTTTCGCAAACAATCTGCGTATACTGTTTTCGCCTGCGGTCAGCCTGACCATATCGGTCTGTTCAACGGTAAGCTTTGACGGGAGGAGCATAAAGACTGCCGACGACATAAAAATATCAGCCGCTACGGCAAGCTTTGAGTTGTCCATTGTAAAAAAGGCGGTGCAGATTGTAGCAGTCAGCACGAACGCTCCTGCTGCGCTTATCTTCTTTCCACCGCAGAACATACCTGCGAGAGCCGCCGCAGGTGTAAGAGCCGCCGCAAGAAACGCATTGCCGTCCATACCTACCGATGTGCCCAGCGCACAGGCGGCGGCACACACCGCCCCCGCTCCGCTCCCGTACTTCATAGCGGCGCAAAGAGCCAGTCCCGATGCAAAGATAACACCGAAATTGAATACGCCTATGCTGTAGTGCGACAAAATCCCCGATACTATGGCACAGCCGCCGATAACGCAGATAAAGCTGAGAGGGTCGCTCCTGACAGTCACCTTTACAAGCTCACGCTTTGACGACAGACGCATAAGCCTGAGCGCCACGACTGCACCGCCGCCTGCCATAGCAGACAGGATAATGCAGTTCATAATATCGCTTACGGAGGACGAGGTTAGAAAGTTTGCGGCAAAAACAGAGCCTGCCGCAGTTATTGCCGATACCGCATCGGAAGCGGCGGTTTTTCTGCGGGAAACGATAAGGCGGATAGCGACCACCGACAGCAGTGCCGATGTGACGGTAACGCCGTCCGAATAATTGCCGCCCAGAATATAGCCTGCTACACTGCCGACAAAAGCGCTTATACAATCGATACCGCTCATCGCCGCCGCAAACGACGCCGCAAACGGCGACGGTTTTCCGAACACGGTACTCATGGAAATGACCGCCGCAATAAGCATTACCGTACCGCATCTTATCACCGACCGGTCGCGTATATGTACGTTGTTTTTTGTTACTGCCCTTGACATTGTAAACATCCTTTCGCAAATGCAGATATTCCCGATGCAAAACGAAAAAAGCGGGAATATCAATATGTTATTATTTTACAATTGGTATACGGCGCTTTTTGTCGCAGTAAGTAACAGTACTGCGCAAAGAAATACGGGAAATGTCGGGCAAAGTATTATACGGGCAGAAGCGATAGTATTCGTGGCAAAGGGATAATATACGACGATTTGTATACAAATTGCGTATGTTACGGTTTGTGTTTTTTGAAAGTCTGATCGGCAAAACAGGTGCGTCTTATATTTTATCGTATGGATGTGAATTATAACCAAATTCAGATCTGCAAATTTTGCTGTTTTATATGCTGATTTTGTCGGATGGGTTGAAAGACAGAAAAGAAAAATGTTATTATCAATACAGAATACAGAGAAATTGTGCGAACAGTGACAATTACGGAAAAAGAGTAAAAGGAGTAAATCAATGAATGGCAAGAGAGTTAAATCGGCGATAATGTCGGCGGTGATTCTGTCGGCGGTCGCCGTGAGCGGTTGCTCGGCTGATGGCGGAGTTTCACTCAACGAATCGTGCGTGAAAGCAGAATTATCTGCTTTTTTCAACACTTACGGCAAAGATGAAAGTGCCGAAACCGAAAGTCGGACATCTTCCGACAGCATATCTGTCTCAACAACCGAAAAGAAGCCTGAAACCACAGCGGTTACAACAAAGAAAGACAATACGACAAAAGCAGAATGGAAAGAAACAAAGTCTGAGGGTACAAAGTATGTGACGGTCGGCTGTTACAGCAGAAAAAAAGCCATTCTGGGCTCTGAAACGGTAAAGCTGTATAACGTCAACGATAAGGTTACGGTGGTCGCTGTGACCGATACGGGTTATGCAAAGCTGAAAGACGGCACATTTATACATACGGATTATCTGTCGGACAGTAAGGTGACAGTCACGACCGCACCGACGACTACAACGACTAAGGAACCGGCACAACAGAAGCCTGCACATTCGCAAGTTTCCGATGAGTACTCGTGGGCGATAAATCCGAGTTATGCGTATGATGATGTGGCTGTAGTTAAACAGTTTGACACTCCGTGGGGAGAAGGAACTTTTGCGTCTTTTGTAAGAGAAAAAAACGGTGTGTGTCAATACAATCCGGGAAAAGAATATAAAGGAATTTTTACGGCGACAGATACTTCAGGTAAATGTGGACTTATAGACATAAACGGAAAGACGATACTCGTTAGTAAATATGACAAAATCAATATTTCAAACTGGATGTACAGATATCATTATATTGAGGTCAGCTATCTGAAAGATAGCGATGGCGACTATGAATATTATAAGGATTATTGGTTAAACGAAAATTTAAATGAGGTAGAACCTTCATCGGGAATCGGAAGCGATCCGGGATCGGTTTATTACTATGATATAGATACCGGTCGAATTTATTTTGATGACTTGATGATGGGAAATAAAGAGTTGACCGGTGACGAACTTTCGGAAGTGTACAAACCGGTAGTTTCATCTGTAACTGCCGAGGGAGAGACAATACTATTATATGGAGAGAAAACGTTACAACACGATTTTTATACAGATAAGCCGGGAACGGGAAAGTATGGGCTTATATCAGGCGGTAAAATAACAGTACCAATGGAATATGACGGCTATTTTAAATCTGAAACAGCCGATATATTCAGCGATTGCAACAGAATAGTTTTCTGGAAAAATAACAAGATATACGTTTTCGACAAGAACGGAAAATGCTATTCAGACGGTAAATATGACAAGACTGATAATGATAATCAGGAGCTTTACTATCTGAACGGCTATCTGCCTGTATGCAAAAGCGGCAAATGGGGACTTATAGATGTCAACGGAAATGAAGTTGTGAAGTGCCGGTTTGACGATATTTCATCGGTATATGACGGTAAGGCGTGGGCTAAGCAAAACGGCAAGTGGGGAGTAATCGAGCTTGCCTGAAATAAAGGAAGTATATTATGTTTAAGAAAGCAAAGAAAATCAGCGCGGCGGTTTTGTCGGCTGTTATGATGCTGACGGCTGTTGCTACACCGCTGGGGATAAGTTGCCGTTTATCGGTGACAGTTCGGCTATTATTGCAGGAGCAGAAACTTATGGGTTATACTACCGTATACTTAACGGCGTAGGCGGTTTCAAGGCTAAATCCACAGCTAAGAATTCAATAACGCTCGGCTGGAACAAGGGTGCAACGGCAAGCGGCTACCAGTTACAGCAGTACAAGGGCGGTAAATGGGTGACTGTTTACACCGGAACTAAGGCTACTTCTACAAACTATACGGTCAAGAGCCTGAAGCCTAACACAAGCTATAAGTTCAGAATAAGAGCGTATAAGACTTACGGTTCATCAAAGCAGTATGGTTCATGGAGCAAGGAGCTGACAGTCAAGACAAAGAAGTAAGCGTTATAATTAATATTAAAGGGCATCGGTCGGAAACGGTCGGTGTCCTTTTTTGAATCAAATTTGCAAGAAAACAGGGTAGAGGACAAAAAGAATATTGTGTAACAAGCAAAAAATCCACCGCCCGAAAGCAGTGGATTTTCTTTATATTCGGTTTTTCTAAATCGCCAAATTCTGAATCCGCATTATCATATTGTAACCGCCGATAACGGAGGTTGCATATATCGCCGACAATCGGAACGGCGAATTTGAAGCGGGTCACACCCGCACGGCGAATTTGAAGCGGGTCACACCCGCACGGCGAATTTGAAGCGGCACATTGCCGCCGCCGGCGCCCTATTGGGTCATGCCAAGTTCTATTGCCTTGATGTTGGCGTCTATAAGATGGGCTTTCTTAGGCGGGATAACCTTTGCCATAGCCTTTTTAACCGTTTCCATCGTGGTAAATTTCGTTTCCTTAAGAAGCTTTCCGACAAGGATAATGTTTGCCATGCCCTTCATATCATGCTCGTTTGCGAGAGCTGTTGCAGGTACATAATATACATTGATGTCCGTCCTGTCGCACTTTGCGTCAACAAGCGTACTGTCGATAATAACCGTACCGCCGGGTACAACAGAATCAATAAACTTATCGTAGCTCGGAGTGTTCATTACTATAAGTGTGTTCGGTGTGTCGACAAGGGGCGAGCCGATAGGGTCGTCGCTTATACATACAGAGCAGTTGCAGGTACCGCCGCGCATTTCGGGACCGTAGGAAGGAAGCCACGAAACCTCCTTGTTCTCATACAGTCCGAAGTATGCGAGCATTTTTCCCATAAACAGTATGCCCTGTCCGCCGAATCCGGCAAGAAGAATTTCGTTTGTCATCTTATCGCACCCTCCTTGAATACACCTAAAGGATAGTAAGGAATCATCTCTGTGCGGACTCTGTCAAGAGCCTCGATAGGCGTCTTGCCCCAGTTTGTAGGACAAGTTGAAAGAACCTCGATTATAGAGAAGCCCTGCTTGTTCTTCTGGAACTCAAATCCTTTTCTGATTGCCTTTTTGGCAATGTTTATATTCTTGGGGTCGATAACCGTTACACGTTCGGCAAGCGCAACACCGCTGAGCGTAGACAGCATTTCACATACTCTTACGGGGAAGCCCTCAACATCGGGATTTCTGCCGTAGGGGGTCGTCTGCGTTATCTGACCGGGAAGCGTCGTAGGCGCCATCTGACCGCCTGTCATACCGTAGGTCGTGTTGTTGATAAAAATAACAGTGATATTTTCGCCTCTTGTAGCGGCGTGAACGATCTCAGCCGTACCGATAGCCGCAAGGTCGCCGTCACCCTGATATGTAAATACGAACTTATCGGGGTTAGCTCTCTTGATACCTGTAGCTACCGCAGGAGCACGTCCGTGCGAGGCTTCAAGCATATCGCATTCAAAATAATCATAGGCCATAACCGAGCATCCGACAGGACAAACACCGATAGTTTCGCCCTCGATACCCATTTCGTCAATTACTTCGGCTACAAGTCTGTGTACTATACCGTGAGTACAGCCGGGGCAATAGTGGGTGGTCACGTCTGCCAGAGCGTGAGGTCTTTTAAATTCAGGCATTAGTTTTTACCTCCCATTTCTCTTAACTTTTCAAGTATCTCTGCGGGCTTCGGGATAACGCCGCCTGTTCTTCCGTAGAACTCGACAGGCTTTGAGCAGTTGACAGCAAGCTTTACATCGTCTACCATCTGACCCATAGACATCTCCACGCAAAGAACATTCTTAGCATTCTTGCACGCTTCGGCAATTTCCTTTGCAGGATAAGGCCAGAGAGTTATCGGTCTTACTATGCCGACCTTAAGTCCCTCTTTTCTTGCCGCTTCGACTGCCGATTTTGCAAGTCTTGCGGTCGAGCCGTAAGCCACAACAACAGTATCTGCGTCCTCGCAGTAGTCGCTGACAGCCTCTGTATGCTTTGCCTTTAAGTCCTCGTATCTTTCAAATCTTTCTCTTACATTATCCTCAAGCTGATCGGGCTTTAAATAAAGAGAGTTGATTATGTTGTGCTTTCTCTTGTTGCCGTGACCGCAAGCTGCCCACGGTTTCTTTGACGCATCGGACATCTTTATCTCGGTATCCTCAAAGGCAACAGGCTCCATCATCTGACCGAGAAGTCCGTCCGCAAGGATAACCGCCGGCATTCTGTACTCGTCGGCAAGGTCGAAAGCCTTAGTTACCGTATCCACCATCTCCTGCACGGACGCAGGTGCGAATACAATAGCGTGGAAGTCGCCGTGACCGAGTGCGTGTGTTATCTGCCAGTAATCCGCCTGTGACGGCTGGATACCGCCAAGACCGGGACCGCCTCTTTGTACGTCAATGATAACGCAGGGTAAATCAGAGCCTGCAATGTAGCTTATTCCCTCTGTTTTAAGCGAAATTCCGGGAGAAGAAGATGATGTCATACATCTGATACCGGAGCCTGCACAGCCGTAAACCATATTTATAGCCGCAACCTCCGACTCAGCCTGTAAGAATACACCGCCTACCTTGGGCATTCTCTTTGACAGATATGCCGAAATTTCCGTCTGAGGTGTTATCGGGTAACCGAAAAAGCATTTACAGCCGGCTCTAATAGCGGCTTCCGCAAGTGCCTCGTTACCTTTCATAAGACTCTTTTCAGCCATTGTCGTCACCTCCTACAGTGATAGCGCAGTCAGGGCACATCATAGCGCACAGCGCACAGGCGATGCAAGCATCGTCATCTGTACATACGGCTGTGTAGTAGCCCTTCTTGTTGAGCTTTTCCGTCTGTAAAGCGACTATTTTCTTCGGACAGGCTGTTGTGCACAGTCCGCAGCCTTTACAGCGGTCAAAATCCACTTTCATTTTTGCCATATTTCTTGACCTTTCCTTTCGCCTAAAGTTTTATTCGGCTTACCATTCAGTTTTAATCAGATTACGGTAAGGAAACAGCTTTATTGTCCGGCTTCATCGCCGAATTCTTCCCACAGCTTTTTTACATATACCTTTATAGGGTATGCCTTATCAATACCGTCAAGGTATTCGTATTTTGCGGTTACAGCCACAAGCGGCAGTCCCGCCGCTTGACACACCTTGTCCGCATAGTCAACAGAGCGGTGAATTATTTCGCTGTCGGTTTCGCTGCCAAGGTTGGTGTTGTTTATTATACCTGTGCATTTCATACCCGATGCGTTTTCAATCTCATACATCAGCTGTAAAGCTTCTTCCGGCTCTTTTGTAAGATATCTGCAACGGTTGATAACATACAGCATCTGTGTGTCATATCTGTCGAATATGGGCTTGTACCGACCGAGAGCTTTGGCACCCTCATCGTCACCGCCTACATCTATAATTATATACCCGTCCCTGTCGGCGATACCGTTCATATCAAAGCCGAGAGCGGGTATGTCGAGATTTGAATTTGCATAGGTCGGAACGGTAAGGCTGATATCGTGTTTTCCGAACAGCTCCTTGAAATCGGCTGTCCTGAAATAAGGATTTACTATATCAAGGTCGACCACTGTGACCTTTTCGCCTTTTGCGGCAAGATCAAGCGCCATATTGACCGACACGTTGGTTTTGCCTGAGCCGTAATGACCTGTTATTATATTTATCTTTTTGAAGTTCATTTTTATCCTTTTCAATACACCGCTTTTTTACGGATGGTTCTATAAAAGTAATTATAACACTTTGAATCCGGTTTGTAAATAGGCAAATTTGGTAATGTGCATAAAGCCGGTGCAGAGTATGACACCTGTATTAGGCAAAATACAGATTTCAGACATAGGACTAAACGGATTTGAGGACGAAATAATCAGCTTATTAAAATGTATGATTTGTTTGCGACAGTACTAAACCGACCGTCAACACTGTATGTGCACGTCTGCTCGGGCAAATTTCCGACGATCTTAATTTATCGGCGGTTTGCGTTGGATTATGATGTAAATAGGCAAAAGTAAAAAATTGCACAAAATAATTTTAAAGTAGTTTTAGTAATTCGTGAAAAAATTTATATAAAACTCTTGACAAGTTATGAAAAGTGTGATACAATGTATTCACAGTCAGAAAAAGGCTGTTGAGATAGATAGTTTAGATGAAAGGAATGATCGTCAAAAATGAGCAAAAGCGTATACAGTCTGGTGTTGTCGGATGAGATAGTACGGGCGATTGACTCTCTGGCATACAGAATGAATACAAGCCGTTCGGCACTTATCGACAGGATACTTGCCGAGAAACTCTCAATGCAGACGCCCGAAATACGAATGCGTAACATAATGGAGAATATCAGCAGTTTTTTTGACGAAGAGATATTCCGCTTGCAGACTGCGGCAGGCGATGGGGGAATGCTTATCAAAAGCCCGCTGCCTTATAAATACAAGCCGACAATACGTTACGCCGTAGAACTTATGCGCGAGGGCAAATATCTCGGCAGACTGAAGGTAAGCTTCAGAACGCAGAACGTGACGTTGATGACGCTGATGAATGATTTCCTTACCTGCTTTGCAAGTATAGAACACCGTAATCTGGCACAGTTTGATGATATTGATGTAGTAATGCAGATAGATAAAGACAAGATGACGAGGATGTTAAACAAGCCTATTCTCAAGGATATGAGAAAGATCACCGATCCTAATCTCACAGCAGAGGCTATTGCGGACTATGTCAATTTTCTTGACAGAACGATCAAACTTTATTTTGAAAACGCAGACAACAGAAAGCAGGCGATAGCGCTTGTCGACGCCGCATACAAAGAGCATATGAAAGCTGTTAAAATAATCGTATAACAGCCCGTTATGCCGCAGAACATAAACATGGGCGTAAGCCCGAAGGAAAGGAAGATTTGATATGCTTAACACTAATAATCTGACACAGAAATCAATGGAAGCCATAAGCACAGCTCAGAGTATTGCTGTTTCGTATCAGAATATGAATATAGAACAACAGCACATTTTGCTTGCGTTGCTTCAGGCTGAGGACGGACTTATCCCTCAACTTATAAAAAAGATGGGTGCTGACGCTTCACAGCTGACAAGGCTTACCGAACAGAGCGCCGCAGGAATTCCGAAGGTAACGGGCAGCGGCAGAGATCCCGAAAAGGTATATGTATCTCCCGATGTTGATAAGGCATTTACAGCCGCTGAAGAAAAAGCAAAGCAGATGAAGGACGAGTATATCTCGGTAGAGCATCTGTTCATAGGACTTCTTGAAAAACCAAACTCACAGCTTAAGGACATTTTCGCAAAGTGCGGAATTACAGAAAAGGCATTCTTACAGGCGCTTGAGCAGGTAAGGGGCAGTGTGCGTGTTACCGGACAGAATCCGGAGGAAACCTACGACGTGCTTAAAAAGTACGGTCAGGATTTAACAGAACTGGCACGGCAGAACAAGCTCGACCCCGTTATCGGCAGAGATACTGAGATAAGAAACGTTATCCGTATTCTTTCCCGTAAGACAAAGAACAACCCTGTGCTGATAGGCGAACCCGGTGTAGGTAAAACGGCTATCGCCGAGGGTCTTGCACTGCGTATAGTGCGTGGAGATGTTCCCGAAAACTTAAAGGAACGTCAGATATTCTCGCTTGATATGGGTGCGCTTGTTGCAGGCGCAAAGTACAGAGGTGAATTTGAGGAAAGGCTTAAAGCGGTATTGCAGACCATAAAGAAATCCGAAGGTCAGATAATACTGTTCATAGATGAGCTTCATACCATAGTAGGCGCAGGCAAGACAGACGGTGCAATGGACGCAGGAAATCTGCTGAAACCTCTGCTTGCAAGAGGTGAGCTTCACTGCATAGGTGCGACAACGCTCAACGAGTACAGACAGTACATTGAAAAGGATGCCGCCCTCGAAAGACGTTTCCAGCCGGTAATGGTAAACGAGCCTACGGTCGAGGATACTATTTCTATATTGCGCGGCTTAAAGGAACGTTACGAGGTGTTCCACGGCGTAAAGATTCACGACTCGGCACTTATCGCCGCCGCAACGCTGTCTGACAGATACATTTCGGACAGATTCCTGCCCGATAAGGCGATAGACCTTGTAGATGAAGCGTGTGCACTCATCAAGACAGAAATGGAATCTATGCCGTCAGAGCTTGACGACATCCGCAGAAAGATAATGCAGCACGAGATAGAAGAAGCCGCTCTCAAAAAAGAAACCGACCGTATCTCCGTTGAGCATCTTGCCGAGGTACAGCAGGAGCTTGCCGAAATGCGTTCAAAGTTCAACGAGATGAAGGCAAAGTGGGAGAACGAGCGTAACGCTATCTCAAAGGTACAGAAACTGCGTGAGGAGATTGAAAGCACCAACAGCCTTATTGAGCAGGCTGAAAGAAGCTATGATCTGAATAAGGCGGCAGAGCTTAAATACGGTAAGCTCCCTCAGTTACAAAAAGAGCTGGAGGAAGAAGAAAAGCTGGCAGAGCAGTCAAAGTCTGCCTCTATGCTGCACGATAAGGTTACAGAGGAAGAAATTGCTAAGATTATTTGCCGCTGGACAGGTATCCCTGTTTCAAAGCTGATGGAGGGAGAGCGTGAAAAACTGCTCCACATGGAAGATATACTTCATAAGCGTGTAATAGGTCAGGACGAGGCTGTTGAAAAGGTAAGCGAGGCTATACTGCGTTCAAGGGCAGGCATCGCAAATCCCGATCAGCCTATAGGCTCGTTCCTGTTCTTAGGTCCTACCGGTGTTGGTAAAACGGAGCTTGCAAAGGCTCTTGCCGAGGCTCTGTTTGACGATGAACACAGCATGGTTCGTATTGATATGTCGGAGTATATGGAGAAATTCAGCGTGAGCCGTCTTATCGGTGCGCCTCCAGGATATGTCGGATATGAGGAGGGCGGTCAGCTGACCGAGGCGGTAAGAAGAAAACCTTACTCGGTCGTACTTCTTGACGAGGTAGAAAAGGCTCACCCCGATGTGTTCAATATCCTGTTACAGATTCTCGATGACGGCAGAATCACCGATTCTCAGGGCAGAACGGTAGACTTCAAGAATACTATTATCATTCTGACAAGTAACCTCGGCTCATCGTATATCCTTGACGGTATCAACGATAAAGGCGAGATTTCCGATGAAGCAAAAAATGAGGTCAACAAATTGCTTAAAACACAGTTCAGACCCGAATTCCTCAACCGTCTTGATGAGATCGTATTCTACAAGCCGCTCCGTAAGGACGAGATCTCCGGTATTGTCGATCTTATGCTCGGCGAGCTTAAGAAACGTCTTGCCGATAAGGAAGTAGGCTTTGCTATTACAGATGCCGCAAAGGACTATGTAATCGACAACGGCTTCGACCCCAACTACGGTGCAAGACCGCTCAAGAGATTCATACAGCGTAAGATAGAAACGCTTATCGCAAGAAAGCTGATAGCCGATGATGTAGCACCCGGCAGTACGCTGACGGTAGACTATGACGGCGAAAAGCTGATTTGCAGTGAGAGCTGATAAATGAATTACGGTCACGGGCAACAGTCCGCGACCGTATTTTTTGTACTATAAACAGTACAGCTTTAGCCGGAAATATAGACAAGCGGTTATCGGTGTGCTAAAATATATAGTGTAAGGAGTGATATTTTGAGAAAGAAAATAACAGCGGTGCTGACTGCGCTTGTAATGCTTACAGGCTGTTCGGCAAATGCTCCGGTTTCATCGGAAAACGCTTCATCCTCATCCGGCTTTTCGTCGGAAAATGCTTCATCCTCATCCGGTTTTTCGTCGGAAGTATCAGCTGAAGGCTCATCATACAGTGAAACGCAGAGCGTTACCCAAGAAAACGACAATGTAAATAACCTTGATAGCGATGAGATGAAGGTGCATTTTATTGATGTCGGACAGGGCGACAGCATTTTCATCGAACTGCCGAATACAAAGACGATGCTTATAGATGCGGCTGAAAAGGAATATGCGGACAGGATAACCAACTATATTTATTCCTGCGGATACAATACGCTTGATTATGTTGTCGCCACTCATCCGCACAGCGACCATATCGGCGGTATGGCTGACGTTATCGGTGCGTTTAATGTCGAAAACGTTATATTGAGTCCCGCAACGCACACAACAAAATCGTATACGAATATGCTTAAGGCGATAGACGACAGCGGTGCTAAGGTAAAAATCGGAGTAGCGGGAACGGAGATTTTCTCTGACGGCGATTTGTCGGCGGTTGTGATAGCGCCTGTTACAGAGGACTACAGCGACCTTAACAACTCGTCCGTTATGGTTATGCTGACATATGGAAATAACAAGTTTTTATTTACCGGCGACGCCGAAGAAGAGGAAGAATGTACGGTAACAGCCGATATTAAGTGTGATGTACTGAAGGTCGGTCATCACGGAAGCAGTACCTCGACAAGCAGAGCTTTTCTGACAGCGGCAAGCCCCGAATATGCGGTCATATCCTGCGGAATGGGCAATTCATACGGACATCCGCATACTGAAACGATTGATAAGCTGAAAAAGGCGGGAATAAATATCTACCGCACCGATCTGCAGGGCAATATAATAATGACCTGTGACGGCGAAGAAATAACCGTGAATGCAGAGCCGAGTGCGGCAGGCGGTGCATCGTCCGGGGAGAGCAAATCCGAAACGACTAAAGCGTCAACCACAACAAAAGTAACTACTACAACAGTAACAGAGAAACCTGCGGAAGAAAATCCCGTAAGCTATTCGTATGTGCTGAATACTAACACTATGAAGATACACCGTGCAGGCTGCTCATCGGTAAGTCAGATAAGCGAAGAGAATAAAGGCTATACAAATGATTATGACGGGGCGATAGCGCAAGGGTATGAGCCGTGTAAGAGGTGTATGCCGTGAGAGAAATCATATTAAAAGCCGCTTGACTTTTCATAGAAATATGCTATAATAACCTCGGACATAAAATCCGCCGATAGCGGATTTTGCCGTGCAAAAGCACGGCTTACGGCACACCGCTTGTCTGAGAATGTTTTTGCTTACGCAATAACAACCTCAGCCTGAAATCGTCAGAAGACGATTTCATCGCATGATATGCGGCTTGCTACGCAATGGCTGAGAACGTTTTAACATAAAAACTTTTGCCGATGGGCAAAAGACGACGTACCGCCGTGTCGGTTGACACCGACTTGATTTTATGTTATAACAACCTCAGACATAAAATCCGCTCATAGCGGATTTCGCCGTGCAAAAGCACGGCTTACGGCACACCGCTTGTCTGAGAACGTTGAAACACGATTTTGTTTTGCCCGATGGGCAAAATTTGCGGCATTTGCCGCTATGTGCCTTGACGGCACATTAAAATCGTGTTATAATATAAATAAAGAGGGAAACGACAGACGGTCACTCCCTGAGATAAGTTTAATAACCGCTCACAGTTTGCGACATGGGGCGGTTATTTCTTTTTGTTTATAAAGTTTATAACAAAAGAAATGATACTGAATATCATAACGGTAAATCCCGTTAGGAAGATACCGATCTGAATCAAGTTGTCCAGAGTTATGTACACAACTTCACCTCCTTTCCAAGTGCTTAACGCACTTTCGGGAGATGAATTTGACCGCCTGACGTCCAAGGTTTCCCTCAACTGATATTTTAGCATAATATAGCAAAAAGTGCAATCCCCGACGATTTGAAAAGTTCGTCGGGGATTGAATTGCTATATGATCAGATCGGTATCTTCAAGACGTTTATTGAAGAACTTCATTATCTTTATACACGGTTTTCTCAGCACTATGCCGATAAAGAGGGCTATCGCAACATAAATCAGCAGGTAGAGCAGGTCCTCTATATAGCTTTGTGCATATACGCCTGCGACCGCTTCACGCATTGCGTTTATGCTGTATCTGAAGGGCAGATAGGGAAGAATGTTGCGGAAAAATTCGGGGAGAACTTCGGGAGGGAATGTACCGCCCGAGCCTGCAACCTGAAGTACAAGGATAATTACCGCAAGAGCCTTTCCTATTACGCTGAATGTGATCGTCAGCGAGTAGATGAGCAGTGAGAATACAATAGAAGATACAACGGCGGCGATGATGAATAACAGCGGGTCTTCACACTGTACTTTCAGGAATAAAAGGTCGCCGAGTGCTATTATTATCGCCTGAATTATTGATACCATAAGGTAAATCATATATCTGCCGAAATAAGCCTGTATCGGTCTTACATTACTGCCGAGCTTTTCGATGTCACGGCGGCTGATCTCTGCTTTCAGTACGGCGACAAGTACGATCGAGCCTACCCAGATAGCGAGTATCGTGTAGAACGGCGTCATGGCTGAGCCGTAATTTTCTACAGGATAAACCTTGACGGTGTTAATTTCAACGGGTGAGCTCATAAATTCGCCGAGAGATGACGGGTCACTTGAAACCTCTTCGATAAAAGCTATAAGCGCCTGATCGTTGCTTATATCATCGACCTTTTTCTGCATATCGGTGAGCTTATCCTTTGCATTGCCGATTATTTTATCGAGGTCGGTAAGGCAGGATTTAAGGCTTGCAAGCGAGTTCTGAGCATCGGTGAGAGCCGTTTCGATATTCGGAACAGATGTTCCTGCGTCAGAAAGCAGTGCGGAAATTCCGTCAAGCGTCTTGAATATTTCATTTACGGCGGTATCGATCGATGATTTGACCGATGTATTCCAGGTGCTTCTGATACCGTCAAATTCGTCTGCCGCTTCTTTATTCAGCGCGTTTACGTCCTTTTCAAAGTTGTCGGGAGCGTGACCAGTACTGCTTATAGTATCAGCCCCGTTGTTCAGCTTGTCGATTATAGCGTTCTGCTTTTCTATATTGCGGTCTATCTTGTCGGTAAGAAGCGTTACTTTTACGCCGAGCTTATTGCCGACTGTTACTATATGCTCTCTGAGGTCTGTCAGCAGGTCGATCTTCTTCTGATTTATCTTGGAGATATTCCTTACCTTTTCCGCGGCGTTATCGGCGTTAGCGGCTATTTCTTCCGTAATGCCGGATATGTCGCTTTCAACCTCTGTGTAAAGAGCATCTATCGAGCTTAAGACCATATCGGTGCTTGCGGTTATCTGCTGTGAAACCGCCTGAACCGCTGTTATGCTGTCCTTGGCGGAAGATGTCAGTGTACCCGACTGAGCAAGCAGCTGTTCAAGATCCGGGATAGACTTTTTGGTGTTTGCGATCATTGTATCTGCACTGTCAAGTGTTGTGCTTATCAGCGAAATTGAGCTTTGGAAAGCGGAAAGATTGTCGATAACGTCGCCTATGGCTGATTTTATATTGTCTGTTATCTCGGTGAATTTCTTGTTGCCCTGCTCAGAGGTGTAGTTTAATATTCCTGCAAGCTCGGTGGTAATCGTGTCAATAAAGCTCTCGTTTACCTGGTTTTTTATCGCCTCTGCGCCTTTGTCGGTGATTTTCGGAGCGATAGCGTTTTTCTTTTCGTTGAGCGTGTAGGTTATCTGCGGACGTGTCAGCTTGCCCGAAAGTATGCTTGTGAAGCTCTCGCTGAAATTTTCGGGGATAACGACGCTGGCATAATATTCGCCTATTACTACTCCGTTTTCCGCCTGCTGTTTATCTACGAACGTCCAGCACATCTGCGTGTTCTTTTTAAGATTATCCACTATCTGATTGCCGATGTTGATTTCCTTTGAAGCAAGCTTAGTGCCTTTATCGCAGTTTGCGACCGCAATCTTGATATTGCCTGTATTTGAGTACGGATCCCAGTTTGCCGCAATGTTGAACCACGCATACAGCGCCGGCAGTATACAAATACCTATCATTACCGCAAATGCCATAAGATTTGTGCGTATCTTTTTTATATCGCTTAAAAATATCCTGAATATTGTCTTCATTTGTTTTCCTGCTCCCTCGTTTTCATTCCGGAAAGACGGCTGATGTCCTTTTTAGCCGATTCTATTGTGGTTTCTATGTTAGCCTTTGCGTTTTCAAGCTCAGTTTTTGCGTTGCTTATCGTCTTGTCGATATCGTTCTTCATCTTTTCAAGGTCGTCTTCCTTGTCGGTGTTTTTAATGCCGAGTATCTTTTCATACTTGTAGCAACGGTAATCTATCCGTGTCATTACCGCAATACCCGAAATAATGAAGATTATCCACAGCGTCAAGAAGAATGTTTTGCTGTCAAGGCTGAACATCAGGGCGAGAAATACAACTGCACTGATGATAATGAGCAGTATCCCGACCTTGATACATTTTTCACGTTTTGCGTATTCTGCCTTGTATTCGTGCATAAGGCGCAGATATGCGTTATGCTCCTTGTCCTGCGTTGTGGCGGGATCTTTTATAAGCCCGTCTATAAGTTCAAGCTCGTCCGGCTCTTCCTCATGTCCCTCTTCAAAAAGGTCTATATCGGAAAACTTCGTTTTCTTTATCTGCTCTTTTCCCTTTTTATCTTTATTCTTCAAACCGACACCCCACTTTTTAAGTGCATTTTTTCTTGCTATAACAACCTCAGCCTGAAATCGTCATAAGACGATTTCGCCGCATAAAAATGCGGCTTTGCTACGCAATGGCTGAGAACGTTTTAACATAAAAACTTTTGCCAACAGGCAAAAGACGGCGTACCGCCGTGTCGGTTGACACCGACTTGTTTTATGTTATAACAACCTCAGCCTGAAATCGTCATAAGACGATTTCGCTGCATAAAAATGCGGCTTTGCTACGCAATGGCTGAGAACGTTTTAACATAAAAACTTTTGCCAACAGGCAAAAGACGGCGTACCGCCGTGTCGGTTTACACCGACTTGTTTTATGTTATAATATGATTATACTATTAAAAAAGCGGTTTGTCTATTGACATTCTGACAAAAGCGGTACACTTAAATATGCGGAAATTGGGAGAAATAAGAGATTTCAGAGCGGAAAAGAAAAATTCTGAAATGAGAATTTATTTTGAGAAATTTGAGAAAAGTGCTGAAATTAGAATTTTTCTTGACATTTTGAGCATTTTGTGCTAATATGAGCATATAATATAATAGTACAGAACGATAAGAGGGTGATTTTTTTGGTTGAAAGAAAAGAATATCTTGAAAAGCTGAAGCTCTGGAAGGACGAACAGGTCATAAAGGTAGTGACGGGAATACGCAGGTGCGGAAAATCAACATTGCTTATGCAGTATCAGGACTATCTTAAACAGAGCGGAGTAGAAGCTGACAGAATAATTGCGATAAACTTTGAAGAACTGGAATACGAAGAACTGTGCGACTATAAAAAGCTGTATGAATATATAAAGGCTCGGCTCAGCAGTGATAAAACGACTTACATTTTTCTTGACGAGATACAGAAAGTGCCGTATTTTGAAAAGGTGGTAGACAGTCTTTATGTAAAACAGGGAACTGATATTTATATCACCGGCTCAAACGCATATATGCTGTCGGGCGACCTTGCTACACTTCTCAGCGGTCGTTATGTGGAAATATCAATGCTTCCGCTGTCGTTTGCAGAGTATTTGCAGGTAAACAGCAAGGACAAGGACAGTGCATTTGCTGATTATATGAGATACGGCGGTATGCCTTTCATTGCTACGGCAGAAAAGACGGAAGAAAAGATAACCACCTATCTTGAGGGTATCTACAATACGGTTATCGTAAAGGATATTGAGGACAGGCAGAAGCGTAAGGAATGGGATAACAGCGATACAGGCAGGATAACGGATATATCGCTTCTTAAAACTATCGCAAAGCAACTTTCAAGCGTTATCGGAAGTCTTGTGACAGTAAGGAGCATTACAAATTATCTTGTTTCATCGGGACGGAAAATTTCTCCGAATACGGTGAGCGATTATGTTAATGCACTGGCCGAATCATTCATATTCTACCCGGCGGAACGCTTTGACATTGTGGGAAAGCAATTGCTTAAAACCAACACGAAGTATTATATGGTTGACCTCGGCATACGAAATCTTATACTGCCTAAGAAAAGCTATGATCTTGGCTTTTCGGTTGAGAATGTAGTGTATTTTGAACTGCTCAGACGTGGGTACAAGGTGAGCGTGGGCAAGTACGGAAATACCGAGATAGATTTTGCGGCAGAGAGAAACGGAGAACTTGAGTATATTCAGGTAACTGCCGATATGACCTCTAAGGAAACCTTCGACAGAGAAATGGCACCGCTTACAGCAGTAAAGGATAACTACCGCAAGAGAGTTCTGACACTTGATAAATTTACTGTCGGAAATTATGACGGCATTGAGGTGAAGAATGTTGTCGAGTGGTTGACGGATAAATGATAATTGAATAGGGAGAATAAAGCCGCCCGTTTGTATATGCAAACGGGCGGCGTTTTATATTCAATTGCTTTCGATTTCGGTGATAAGCTGTATCATACCGCTGATAAGCCTTTTGTGTTCATCTACCATGGAGAAAAATTAAAACTTTAAATAAAATTGCGAAATATGCGAAACTATATTGAATTGTTCATGATAAAGTGATATAATTTAATAAAAAGCAAAGGATTATTTTGGAAGTATGTAAGCAAATATAAATACGAAATTTGTAGGAGGTGATTTTTAATGAACTCTGATTATCTTACAGAAGCCATAAGCAAAGGAGATTGGTTTTGGTTGTGGCTATATTTGTCTGAAAAATACGGTTTAAGAGTATCGAAAAATTTCTATCATTATACTGATATTAATGGTTTTATAGGTATAATTGGTCGATGTGAATTCTGGCTTTCGCATTTGAGATATATGAACGATACTTCAGAATATATTGAAGGAGAAAATATTTGTAAAAATTCAATTGAAAAACTTTTGCCAAAAGTTTGTGATGAGCAGAAAAAAATTTTATTGGAATTACAATCTTTATTAAGCAAAGATAAATCAGCAGGTTTATTCCCATTTTCAAGAACAGATGTGTTTTCACTTAGCTTTACAAGAGATAGGGATTCATTGGATATGTGGAGAGGATATGGGAAAAACAGTGGGATTTGTATAGGTTTTGACATAAATAAGTGTAATTCTCTGCCTGGAATAGCGTTGGTTTTGAAAGAGCAATACAAAAAAGACACTGAAAATAAGTCCCTAGAAGAAATTGCACCTAAAAACGAAAGGTTTTTTTCCGCATTTAATGTTATCTACGACAATAAACTAAAGGAAGCACTAATTGCAGATGTTTTAGATATAGGTCTAAAATTTTATAAGAAAAACGTAATAAAAGAACAAGCTTTACAATTTATGACAGATTCTTTGTTTTTTGCATTTCCTTTTTTAAAGAACAACGGATTTAAAAATGAAAAAGAGTGTCGTTTTATTGATAATATTCCAGCTGATTCTCATCTAAACAAATCTTCAAATATTCAATATCGAGAGAGAAATGGTATAATTTTGCCATATATAAAATATCAAATAGTTGACAGAAACTGCAAACCGATTTTAAAATGGCCTATTAGTGAAATAATAGTTGGACCTTGCTTGCGCCAAAATGATTTAGCAAATAGTATTAAGTATTTTTTATTAAAACAAGGATATAGCGAATTAGCAAATAAAGTAGTTTTATCTGATATTCCATATGCACCTTTTAGATGACCAATTATATTGTCGCTGTTCGTTCCTATATTGCCGCCTATACTTATGCAGAGCAAGCTGAATAGCGTAATAATGGCTGACAGTGTTTCTCCTGCTGTGGCAACAGCAATGCAATATGCAGCTGAACCTGTTGATAACGGTTATAATGACCTTGAAAAGCTGAAAGAGCTTTACGATAAAGGTGTAATCACCGAAGAAGAATTTACAGAGAAGAAAAAGCAGGTTCTGGGTATCTGACGGATAGTATTAAAACCGTATGGCGAGCAAACGCTCATACGGTTTTTGCTGTATTTATTCGCATAAGAACACAAAACTCCCCGCCAAAGTGCGGCGCTGATATAGCAGTATAATCCCAACTACTATATTAAGACCAAAACAGCGAGCTATGAAAATGAAAGACAGATACTTCCACAAGAGAGGTATCTGTCTTTTTACATAGAAGAAACGACTTCCGTTATTAGATTTAACTGGAACTAGTGGTCTGAACTAATTTATTCTTTATGATTTCCAGACTTTTAAAACCATTATGTTCAGATGAAAATCCTGATATAATTGCTTCCATCGTTTCGGAACTCCAGTAAATCGTTAGTTTTTTCTTTGTGCGAGTTATCGCTGTGTAAAATACACCTTTTGTTATTTTTTCGGTATTAACGCTCGGAATAACAACTTTTACAGAATCATATTCTAAGCCTTGTGCTTTATGAATCGAAACGGCATATGCTAACTGGAAAGGTATAATAGTCTTCTTAGCGTCTTCCTCGTCATCAATTTCATCTTCATCGAAAGCATATACAATAAGTTTAATCCGAGTTTTTTCATCAAGTGTGTCAATATACTCAATCTGGTCTGATTTACACTGTTGTTCAGTGATTATAGTTTCGACATCAATAATAAATGCTATTTGATCGTCTGTCTTTTCTATGTCTACAATAATTCCTTTAAGGTTATTATAGAGGTATGTGAAACGAGAGTTATCATTAAAAAGGATTTTGTCTCCCTTTTTAAACCTCCAGCTTTGCCATATTATAGCTTCTCCATTTGGATTTGCATTTTGGAAATAACTGTTTATATTATTTAACCCGAATTTCCCATCATAGTTTAAGCATAAAACAACTTCATCTTTAACATCAGAAGTAAAAATATCTGATCCTATTTCCTTTGAAAAGGGTCCGTCTATGACGAGTTTTTCGGTGATTCTAACATCATTGTTCCTTACTTCTTCCCATAGGCTCAGTAAGTTTTCTTCCTGAGTCCGCCAAGTATCAAGTAATTCAACGTTAGCTCCCTGTGTAGTTATGATATCTTTAGCATAATAAAACCAGTTACCAAAATCAATTGATTCGATTTGATTTACATCTCCCGCTAGCACAATTAATGAGTCTTCGCTAATCTTTTTCACAAATTTGAGCATTGTAAAATTATCAATTATACTACACTCATCAACAAATATAATATCGTAATCCGGCAGTTCAACTTTTCTTGTAAAGCTATCAAAACTTATGAATTCAGAACCATTACCAGGATTGTCAATGCGCCTTTTAAGATGTTGGATTGCGGTATGGGTTTTAGTGAGAAAGAGCTTCTTAGCCTTGGGCAAAAGACTTGAAATATAGTTAATGAGAGTTGTTTTACCTGTTCCGGCCGCACCATATATGAGAAGCAGCTTGGAATTCACAAAAGCATATTTTATTGCATTCTGTTTGGATACATCAACATTATCAAGAATAGACTTATTATCCTTGATGAACTTGGCGTTCAATTGCTTTTGTCCTTTAATTCCACTTTTTGAAAGGTCTAATAGTTTTTGCAGTATTTGTAATGTTGTGCTTTCATATGAAGCGATGGTAACATATTCTTGTTCATGCAGTATATTAAACCCTTGACGTGTTTCCCACGCATCTAAATACTCATTATATGTAGCTATATCCGTATCAGATGCGATTTCGCTAGAATTAAAATATATTTCACCAGAATTCTTGATTTTGTTCTTTAAAACCAGATATGGCGATATAGTTTTTAATTGTGCTGTCCCAGCTGCACTCATAATTTTTGCTATATTACCATTACTTGTCTTGCTTCCTGCATAATTAGCCAGATAAGGATTCTTTTCAAATGGGAAACACTTTTTGGCAAAATAAAATGGCGTTTTAGGCATAGGAGAATTAAATTGATTTGGTATAACATCAGACATTCGGTCTTCACGCATATTAATCAAAAGAAATCTTATGGTGTTCTTTCCGAACGTGACACATTCGCTAGAAAAATACATTCTTAATGTTTCAATTACCGTCTTGAAATAACAAGTTTTAGCATTTTTATAAATCCGATCAACTACGTCATTGAAGCTGATTTCTTTTAAATCGATAAGATCAAGCAAGGTTATGCCTGTGTTCGTTAAAAAAACCATCAGTTCAGAATATTCACCATAGTTCTTACTTATTTTTAAACTAATGTTTAGTATCCTTCCAAGTTTGTTTAAACAAGTAGGTGCAATGGATACTCTCCAGTTTGTGATGATTTTTATATTTGAAGCAATACCCCATAGATCAATCGGTGTGCCGGTATAGCCAATATTAATTGAATAACCAGTTGAAATATTCTGCTTTGAATAAACAGTTATTCTATTAAATTTAGTAGCATATTTATTGGCTAATTGCAAGGTGATTTCATAATAGCGTTCGGTGCCAACATAAAATGGTGTTTTCTTTTGAACATAAAAACGTGTGCTTTCCATAGAACGAGGTGATAAATCCGTAGATTCAATAGCTTTTGCAACTATGTTATAGTACTCGTTGTCAAGTTGATCTGTATTAAGTGGAAACTTTTCAAGATTTTGCAAGATTGAAATCTTGTAAATGTTTTTGAAAAATTCTCTGATCTGCCACATGAAGTTATAGTATTTTAGCATCAATCTTTCAGATTGACCATCTTCCGGAATACGGCAATCAATATACTTCAATCCTCTTAAGAAGTTTGCAAGATACTTAGTCCTCAAATCGAGTTGAGCTTGTTCATATGCTAATTGAAGATTTGGCTTTGAGCATCCAAGATTATAAGAGTTTAGTAAAAGAGCCGCTCTACAAAGATCATATAATCTCGGTAGTATATCTTGGGATACTTCATCTCTAGTTGCGCCAAGGCTTTCTATTGTATCAATACTTCTGACTATCGACCTATCACAAGCCATTACAATTCTTTTGATATCATCAAGATTAAGCTGAGTTGAACTAAGCTTATTTACAAATGAATGATGTTCAATTATACGATCAAGTTTTTTACAAAAATCAATAATACTTTCATCGGTATTAAAAATTTCCTCTTCTGCCTCAAAAGCAACAGTTGTACTACCTTTGGAAAAATCAATCGAATTAATATAGTCTACGGACATATATTTCCAGAAAACACGCTCAGAGCCTCTTTCATCAGGATAAAGTACAACAAAGAGTATTCCGGGGTCTAAGGTGACATCCATAGCCATCGTTGCAGGAAAACCAAGACTTTGCAGTGAATATTTGATTTTCCCATTATCCTCTCTGTATGAATGAGATCCTTTTATCTGAACAAAGAAATTTTGCTTAGGTCGCCTTGATACATCAGGATCTGCTACATATTCAAACGTTCCATCAGTATTAGGCCACTTATCATTAGATGCAAATAATGGGTTAATCCGCCCATTTGAACGAAAAAAGAATTCTAATGTAGAGACAGCAGCTTCGTCTTCTGCTGATCTTTCAGTATGCGTTTTTATGTGCTTTTCTATTAGTTCTTTGGGCTGATCTAACATTTTTTACTCCTTTCTCTGCCTAAGGCAAACAATCGCATCATTCAACCGTATTATAATAATCTAGTCTTAAATCATTAAGTTCTTTTCGTACAGCCCGCCAATCCTTCATGTACAAATCCATATATGAAATAAAAACTGAATTATGTGTACGTTCCTTTAAATGGAGAAGTTCATGCAATATTACATACTCTAAACACTCGATTGGTTTCTGTGCAAGTTGTAAATTAAACCATAGTTTTTTCTTCTCTGTATTACAAGTTCCCCAGCGAGTTAACATATATTTGGTTTGCCAAGAATCACAGTATAGTTCAGTAAGCCTTTCCCACTTCGGAAGTAATCTTTCGATTTCCGCTTTTAGTAAGATACGGTACTGCTCTCGCACATAGTTTTCTCTTTGCTTTACTGTGCTTTCTTCACGCATAGAGAGTATTACCTTATCGCCTTTAATGTCAAATCCGTTCCTTTGTGAATCAGGCTGAAAAGATAGATAATATTGTTTTCCCCATATGAATAATGTTTCTCCGCTTACATACTGACGTTTAGTGCTTCTTGCCTGATGTTGAAACTTTTCAATCTGTTTTTTGATCCAAATAAGATTTGTTCGGGCATATATTTCTATTGCCTTATCATCAATAGATGCCGGAGCAGAGATAACGACGTGTCCATCAGGAGGCTTGACCTGAAGATGCATATTCTTGATATTCTTTTTATGGATATCAATAGGTATGCCAGAAATCATAATTGTCATATATTAGTATTCCTCCTGCTTTTCAATGATTTTAAATAATCTTTCGACTTCAGAATCATCATTAAGAATAATGAATAAAGCTTTCTTTATTCTGTTTTCTTTTATAGGATCACCACGGAATCCGCTCATTTTACTGCTAAGAACAGCATTATGAAGTTTGATTGCTAATATTTCATTACCGTCAGTATTATCGTATATAGCTTGCAAAGCCTTACTTTTTCTTATGCTTTCAGGATAGTCTTCATTTTGTTCCGGATGTTCAACATTTTTAGCAAGTTTTATTTGTTCCTCAAGGAGTTCCTTATAAGAGATAACGCCTTGCTTTCTTTTTTGAATCAGCTCATCCAGTATTGCTGACATCTTTTCATAATACTTAGGGTTGACCGCAACTTTTTCTACCATTTTACGACGAATATTATTTTCAATTGCTTCAGCTGCTCCTTCTTTTTTATCTGAGGGGGCATCTTCTTCGGTCATGGTTTCTCCCTGTTCTGCTACGAAATCAAGTAGTGTTAGATCATCGAATTCACCGATTTTAACGCTATCTGAAGCTGTAATATAGTTGTCAATCAGTTTACGCATATCCGGCTCATAAGCTTTAAAATCCAAGAAGTCTCCGCTTTTATTTCCGATTGTCTGTTTCAGCTCAACATAGAATTTTACTTTTTCATCGTATGCAGATACTTCTTTGGCAGTATAAATATCAACCATGTATGGCTTGGCTTCTGCAAATGCACGAACTAAACCGCTTACAAGCTTATACAGCCTTTCTCTGAGACGAGAATAGATCTCATCAGTTTCTTCGCTCATGCCGGATTCTCCGCAGAAATAATGCATATACTGTAAATCGCCCTTTGGAGCTTCTACGCCTTCGCATAGTTCTTCCAACTGGTCATAGACTTCATTGAAATGCTTGATTGCTTCAGAACTTCTATCTTTGATAAGTCCATCAACATCTTCCGGATCATAGTTTTCAAATGCACCCGATGTATAGGTGTCCATCGCATTCTTTAAATCTCCGAAAAGTTGCTTATAATCAACAATATATCCAAATTCCTTTGTATCACCATCCAGTCTGTTAACACGGCAAATGGCTTGGAACAAACCGTGATCCTGCATACTTTTATCAATATACAGGTATGTACACGGCGGAGCATCAAATCCTGTGAGCAGCTTATCAACCACAATGAGCAGTTTCATGTTTGCAGGCTGGTTGATAAACTTATCTTTAACATCTTTTTCAAAGTCCTCGACTTTTTTCTGTATTGAAAGCTTTTCGGGAAGATTATCAGGATCAAGTCCTAACATACGGAGATATATCTCGTATTTTTCAAAAGTTTCAGTTTCATCATCAGCACTTACAGTATCAGTTCTCAGATCACCGGCTTGCGGAGTGTAAGAGGAGATAATCGCACACTTCTTGAAACCTCTCTGCTGGAAGATCTCATAATACTTACAAGCGGTATAGATCGAATCTGAAACGAGAATTGCATTTCCGTTTCCGTCCATTAGGCGGGGCTTCAAATCAAAATCCTGAATAATATCCCATGCCACACGTTCCAGTCTTGAACGTGAGCTATATATCTTTTGCATACTTGCCCATTTCTCTTTCAGCTTTGCTTTAGCTCTGCTTGAAAGAGAACGTGTTTTAACATCAAACCACTTGTCAACTCTGTCATGTGCACTGAGTTCCTGGGGGATATCCCTGTATTCATATCTCAGATCAAGTACAACACCGTCACGCACAGCTTCGTTATACTTATAGGTATGAATGTAAGTGCCAAACACTTCTATACTTGTTTTCTTATCCTTTTTCAGGAGCGGTGTTCCTGTAAATCCGATGAATATCGCATCCGGCATGATTGCCTGCATTGCTGCGTGGAGCTTGCCCGACTGCGTTCTGTGACACTCATCAACAAAGACGAATATCTTTCCTTTTGCTTTAAAGTCAGCAGGGAGCGACTTCTTCAACTCATCAATATACTTGTCATAATCGGATTCAGTAGCTTCTCCGCCACGACGACCAAATTTATGCACCAATGAACATAAGAGTGAACTGTCATAGGAATTCAGCTTACGGAGAAGATCATCACAGCTCTTGGTTCTGGTGATCTTTTCATCAACACCAATGTATGTCTTTTCAATCTGTTCATCCAGTTCATCACGGTCGGTGACGATAAGCACACGAGGGTTTTCTTCTTTACAATTGGCAAGGATCCATTTTGACAGCCATACCATTGTCAACGTTTTACCGCTGCCTTGAGTATGCCATAGAATACCGCCACGCTGTTTTGCTAATCTGTTCTGAGTACGTTTTATGCCGAAAAACTGATTATAGCGGCATACCTTCTTAATGCCCTTATCGAAAACTACAAAATTCTCAATGAGGTCTATAAAGCGTTTCTTATCGAACATCTGATACAGCTGCTGAAGCAGGAGGTTATCAATATGATCGCAGTATTCCATAATACGTGCATCTTCAGGATCACGCTCGTCTTCGTTTTCATGGAATCCGTCAGGCTTCCATTCCATATAGTATTTTTCGCCTGTCAGAATAGTGCCGTAACGCAGACCTTCTATTTCATTGGCTGCCATACAAAACTGCACTGTGGTAAAGAACGACGCAATAAAGCCGTCCTTCTGATTGGTAAGGTTCTGCCTGATACCATTTGATACGGACACGCTGCTCTTTTTCAGCTCTATAACTGCCATAGCGATGCCGTTGACATAAATAACAAGGTCAGGTCTTTTCTCCTGACGGTCAATAACCGTTACTTCCTCGGCTATTGCAAAATCATTATTTGCAGGGTTATTAACATCAATGAAGTAAACCGTCTTAGGGGAGCTTTCGGGAGTTTCCTTGACCTTGGCACCGTATTTCAGCAGCGTATAAACCTTATGGTTAGCATCATAAAGCCCATGTGTCATATCATCAGCAGCCTTTATAAGTTCGGAAACAGCACCGTCTATCAGCCTTTCACTATAACCGCTAAGGTGAAGGTACGCACGAAGTCGGTCTTCACGGATATTTTTATTTGCTGTGTCTTTCAGGTTGCCTATATATTTATAATCAAGGATATCTCTGTTCTTAAAGAAATCAATTACACGATTTTGCGTGGTTCTCTCGGTATCACCGATACTCATACGTACATTCCTCCTTAATGTGTTTGTTATTTCATGGGAAAAGTTTTCTGATCAATCCTGCTTTTATGCTTTTATATTTGTCACACTTACGCTGATGAAGGGTGATAAGGGAATCAAGGTTACGGAAATAGTCTCCGATTTTCTGCTGTTCTTCAATTGAAGGATACGGGATTTCAAGATTACTAACTTGCTCTAATGATAAATTCGGTTGTGCGCCGACAGTAGGATTTTTCTTTATAAAATCACTAACCGCACGACCGCTAAGCACTGTAACAAGGTATGAAATATCCCCCTCAGACACTCTAAGGATAGCAAGTGCCTGATTTGTATTAGCAGGCAAAATCCCCTTATTTACGACACTTGTACGTCCTAATGTACCAGCGATGGAGAACAATATGTCGTTCTCTTTTAGTTGGGATCGCTTTAGGTATCCTTCATGCTCCTCAAGGAAAATGCGAGAACAAGAACTGATTATTCCTGATGATGGATCAATGTTTTCTACCTTGATGAAATTCACTTCGCCATTACCTGATTTATCTTTTGGAGTAGTTCCTTTTGTGATAAGCGAAGTGATGTTTTCTAACTTACGCTGTTCCCAACCATCAGTAAATCCTCTGAACCTTATTTCAGGCTTATTAGCACCATTTTGGGGAAACATTTTTTTCAGCATCGCCGCTTTGAATTGAATCAACTTGTCATACTTACGCTGATGAAGGGTGATAATGGAGTCGAGGTTACGGAAATAGTCTCCAATCTTCTGTTGTTCTGATACACAAGGGAGTGTAATCGGAGTTTCTCCAAGTTGAGTAATTGTATAATGTGCGATTGTTCCTACATGAGAAACACTGTTGAGATAGTCCGTAAAAGTTGGTGAAAAGAAGAACGTATACACAAAATATGGGTCTAAGTTTTCATTGTTCTTTATCCATAGCAAGTCAGCGTCTTTTGTATACAAAGGCTCGTTATTTGGCACTATATAGGGCTTTCCTACAGAACCGCCACCAGTTACAAGCACATCTCCTTTTTCTAATTTGCCAGATACGGCTGATAGTTTTTCATATAATTCTTCTGAGATAAACGCCTTTTCATTTTCTGTTCCATTTAATGCAGCCATAACATCACTTGACCTATAAAATGGTACTCCGCTTGACTGCCATTCTTCTTTATGAACTCTTGAAGCAGACCTAATTTCAGTCAATTCTGAAAACTTACGCTGTTCCCAAGTGTCAGTAAATCCTTTGAATCTTATCGCCGGAGTTTTGTTATTATTCGACATTGTTTGAACCTCCGAGCAATTCTATTAACTCTGCAAAAGCTTTCATATCATAATCATCGCCTGTTAATTCACCAAGCATATCTGACAGTGATGATTCTGCTTCGTTTATCTGACTGTCAAGGTCTGTAAGTGTAAGCTCATATCTTTTTGAAAGCTCGGTGATACGCTCGGCAAGCTTATGAGAGATCGCTGTGTACAGATCAATTATTCCCTTGCCTATGGCATAATACCACTTCTTGTCTACAAGCAGCTCTTTTATCTCATCATCGGTAAGTGACGCATATCTCTCACGCGCCTTTTCATCAAGTGCCTTATCCATTTCTTTTATAAGCTTTGTAGACTCCTCAGACCTTTGTGCAAGCTCAAACGCTTTCTTTAACTCTTCATAGTCATCGGCGTATGCAGCAGGGACAGGGGCTTCTGCACGGGCAGCACTCAAAGCATTATTTATGGATGCTTTTGTTACAGTTCCTTTATCGGCATACGCAACTTTCAGCTCAGTGTGCTTGTCGATATACTGTGTATATTCCTTCTTTTTCATTGACGGAAGAAGATTCAGAAGCGTTACAAGGCTGTCAATAAGCGGAGTATGGACATTTTCCATGATCTTGTCGATTTTCTCCTGAATGTCCTTGCTCTTGACTTTTCCACTCTCTGCAAGTTCTGATAATGCCGAGTCTTCTGCCGATTCCTCGATCATTGCCATGAGTCTTGAATCGGTCTCTGCGACAATATCCATAAGGTCATCTATCGCCTTTTTCTCCTCGGGGAATAGCTCCGAGATCACTATTTCCTTCGGAATAAGCTTACCTTCCCAGCCTACCGCCTTTAATTCAGGGTTGCCGTCAGCATCGGTTTTCTTTGTCTCCTTCATGATGTTCTCGGTCTCTCTTGCAATTTCATAGCCCTTATCATCCGAGATTATCAAAGAAACATCATCGTTAAGCACTTCGTTCCAGTATGCAAGAAGTATCTGGTAAATATCATACTTGTTGATAAGCAAGATATCTTCAAATGCTTTCATTATATTCTCTGCCAACTCGGATATGAGAGTTTTGGCAGAAACGGAGCTATCAAGTTTTTTCAGCTTTGTATCTGCAAAAGATTTCCAGTCTGTAAATGCCTTGTCGATAAGATCCCCATATGCCGAGAATTCACCATTAGCATATATCGTTCTGCGAATATCGCTTTCTTCCACATTCAGCTTATAATAGCTAGCACTAAGCGAACTGAGCAACTCATCTTTCAGCGTCGGGAATGCATCCCAGTATTTACTCAGTGCATCTATATCCACAGCAGGGATACCGCCGTGAATATGAGCATAAATATCCTGAATATCCTCAGGCTCGGAAGAATCTATGTAACGGGAAATATTCAGGTTATAGCCATTCTTCTCTTTGATCTCCTTATTAGGAACAAAGCGAGCATATTTAGGATCATCTGTAATCTGCTCATTGAATGTAGTGACAATACGATAGATATCCTGTTCACGCAGTCTGTTCTTGTTTCCGTCCTTTACAAATCCCTTTCCTGCATCTATCATAAAGATTCCGGAACGATTTTCAGCCCCCTCTTTATCAATTATAATAATACAAGCAGGTATTCCCGTACCGTAAAACAGGTTAGGCGGCAGACTGATAATGCCTTTGATCCAGCCTTTATCAACGATAGCCTGACGAATAGTACCTTCGGCATTTCCACGGAACAAAACTCCGTGAGGAAGGATAACAGCAGCTTTTCCTGTAGATTTCAGTGTTTTTAATATGTGCATCAGCCATGCATAGTCACCGTTTTTCTCAGGTGGTCTATCTCCATAACCTGAGAATCTGCCGAACTCTTTCAAGCCGTCAGACCAGTTTTTGAGGGAAAAAGGCGGATTGGCAACAATATAATCAAATCGTTCCAGTTCGGAAGCATCTTCATTTTTGATAAACTGCGGATCAGAAAAAGTATTACCTGCCATGATCTTGATAGTAGCTTTATTATGAAGAACGGCATTCATTTTAGCAAGACCTGCCGTCGAGCTTTCTTTTTCCTGTCCATAACCTGATATCTCGAAAGGAACCTCTGCAAGTGCTCTGATAAGTAATGAACCACTACCACAAGCAGGATCACATACTGTGGCATCATGATCCGTACATTTATCTATGCCTATAACCTTTGCTAGAATGCGTGATACTTCTGCCGGGGTATAGAACTGCCCCTTACTTTTACCGCTTTCGGTGGCAAAGTTTCTCATAAGGTATTCATAAGCATCACCTATGATATCATCGCCGTCGGCTTTATTATTTGAGAAATCCAGTTCAGGTCGCTGGAAAATAGCGATAAGCTTTGTGAGTTTATCGACCATTTCCTGTCCTTTACCGATTTTTGCTTCGTCATTAAAATGAGCAATATCAATTACACCTTTTAAGCTATCATTTACTTCAGCAAGGCGAGCTATGATTTTATCTATACCTTCGCCAATATTCTTCTTGTTCTTGAGTGCAATAAAGTCATCAAAAGAACAGCCTATTCTTTTTTCGGGATCAGGATTGGGATCATGTTCTTTATCGAAAACGGTCAAATCTCCGTATTTCTGTCCCTTATACTTATCCGTTACATACTTCATAAACAAAAGGGTTAGTATGTAATCCTTATACTGTGATGCATCCATTCCTCCGCGCAGTGCATCACAACTTGCCCATAGTGAACTATATAATTCCGTTTTCTTAACCGCCATAATACGAATCTCCTTACAATTAAGTTGCTATATTTCTTACTCAATAGCACTTTTGCCACTCTTTACCCATGCATCAAGCTCCGAGCGTTTGAATTTCCACTGCTTACCGATTTTGTGGGCAGGGATATCTTTATTATTGCGAATCCAACTTCGGATAGTAACAGGCTTGATTCCTAAGTGTTCAGCTGCCTCTTCAAGGCTTATCCATTTTTCATTAACAGCGCTATTTTCCATTTTATCACCTCTTGTAGTAGATGAAACATATAATAATTCATTATAATTATACTATATCGGTTTGAAAATTTCAAGAGGTTTAGTGTTATTTCGTGATATTTATACTAAGTTTATGTATATGCATTGTGCATTTTTCTTGTCGTATAGAACGAGGCTCTCAGAATAACTCTGAGAGCCTCGTTTCGCATATTTAGATAAAAACGTAACATAAACCATATTCGGAAGCTACTATGAGCCATTTCCTTTCATCTGAGAGCCAACCGCCGTCATCATCAGAAAGGTTGATCTGAATCAACGTCCACCTTGACTGCAAACCTATTCTGGAAGTGTAGCTCCTCCACGATGATAACTACGGTATTATCGGGAGCCTTCCTGAGCGAGCTGACAAATGTTATCTGCCTACCTTTTGAGTAAAGGAAATTCACAGACTTAGCATTATCATCAAAGGCAATGCAGGTGAATGTATCCGTCTCGATGGTATCAATGCCATTTCGTTTTGGCTGATCTACGGCGATACTGAATTTGCAGTAGCTGTAATCTTCCTCAGTTACAAGGTTCAAATCAGTGGTTATTCGTCCTGTCATCATGATCTTGTTTAACATAGTCTACTCCTTTCAGTCTTCGTCAGAACACTAGTCATGTCCGTGCAGGAGCTGAATATATATACACTCAGCTCTGTCATGCTCCTTGCCCTCGGCGGTCATCATCATTTCAAGGAAATATGCCTTTGCTTGTTCGTAGTCCGTCCAGACTTCACGCTTGCCGTTGCAGACGGTTGTAATCTTTCGTGTTCTCGGCATTGCCAATTCAGGTGTTTTCAACATAGCTGTGTACCTCCATAAGTTTTATCGTGAATCCATTATATCCGATAAAACTACCGGAGTCCAGCTCTGTGGAAGGATTGTAATAATTCTTGTGAAAAGCGCAGCAAAAGTATGTTTTTCCCCAGTGCATTGCGCTGTGATGCTAATTGACTTTTTCGAGTATGTGTGCTATGATATTTGAAAAGAATTCTTGTAAATGCTAAATCAGCAGACATTTATGTATTGATTAGAAAGAATTATCGGAGGTTTTTATATGAGCAACACCGTTGATGTATATTTTTTATTTAAAATCATGCCAATTGAGTATATTGATAATTTTGCTAAAGGAAATTTCTATTTTTCGTGTTGTGGAAACTGGGTAGATATTGCTAAAAAAGGATTTGGAAAAGGACAAGGAGATAAATATGAAGGTGTATTTGCCAAATATAAAAGGAAGAACAGTAGAAAGCCAGTGAAGTATTATAAGACACTTTTTAAAAAAGATTTAAAAATCTAACAAGAAGGAGATTATGTATTATTAAGAAGAATATCTTCCTTATATATTCCAGCAATTTGTTTTTATAGTTTGGATAATAATACATCAATAGAGTTTTTCCCTGAAAAAGAAAAGGCTCGAATCGAGGAAATCATAAACAATTGTAGAGATGCAGAAGAAATAACTGTTGATAAATTCCCGCTTGGAATATCTGATAAATATTTGTCGGAGTTTTCTATCGACTCAGATAAAATAGATGCTGTAACGATACAGCCTCGAAAAGTATTGAACGAATTTAAAAATAAAGGATTATTCTATCAAAAAGTTACTTATATTGATATGGATACCGAATTCGACATATTTAAAGATAAGCTATATGAAAAATACGGTTTTAACTTTAATGATGCTATTGATAAACATATTGAGATATTTTTCAAGGATAAAGCAAATTATTCACATCAATGTGAATTAAGAGCGATTATTCTTGATGAACGATTAAAAAGTATAAAACGAGGAAAAACAATACATCTCGATAATCTTTCAAGTATCAGCGTAAGTGGAAAAGACGGAGCACCAGTCAATGCAACCGGTAAAGATTTCATATGCTATACCAAAAACGCAAGAGATTTATTTGGCAAAGTAGTTCTGAAAAAGCTGAATTAAACCATCCTAATATTGAAAAGATATTATTTGGATATTGTTCTTTTTAGCTTTGTTTATAAAGATTCTTTCTCCTCCCACTCCTCGATGTTTCTGCTGATGTTTTTATTATAAACCCGTGCGGAAGTCACGTCAATCCACGCTCCATAGAGTGGATTATTCGATGCATTTTTTCTGCTCAGATTCGGGGGATTGGGGGCATCCCTCAGCAAGCATTGTATGTCGTTTCTCACGAAACTTGTGGGAACGATATACCGTGCTTGCTGGATTGGTTTTTTCTCTCTTTTTTAGCATTCAGTTTTCAAGTTGTTTGTTTCATGATTCGGGGGCTTGGGGGATTATCCCTCAGCAAGCAATGCGAGGCGTTGTCACGGGTTTCCGTGGAAACGAATTGCCGTGCTTGCTGAGGTTGAATTTTGTCCCTTGGGGGCATCTCTGTTTCCGAGCCATCAGGCTCGGTATTTTTGCTCACTTGTGGTTCAAGGGATAGCATCAGTTCTTGTAAAAATCTCGGTCGGGGTCATAGGGGCAGAGCTCCTGTCAAGCTATGTATCGCAGCCTTCAATTTTCAAAATTGTAATGCGGGGATACCGAGCTTGCTGGTATAGACTCAGCTCATGCGGAGGTGGCTTTCACATTTTTATTCGACAACGCCTTTTTCTCTTCATAATATCAAATCTTAGTAATGCACAGTTAACATTTCATATATAAGCTTGTATAATAAAGGAAATAGACAAGCTGATAGCCACCCATGATATTCTAAGGAGGTAGTTTATGGCAAATCATACCGAGAGAAAAGGAGTCCACCATTGTGGAGAAATAGCAGAAGAATATCGATGGATGTTTAGGGAGCAACCAGTAAATGATATTGGCATTGATGCGCATATGGAATTTACAGATCCATCTGGTGCAGCAAAACAACTCCTTGCATTACAAATTAAAACTGGTTCGAGCTATTTTAAAGAAGAAAAAGACAACTGTATTGTTTTCAGAGATATTGATGAAAGACAATATAATTATTGGGCAACAAATTCTTTGCCTTGTATTGTTGTTTTGTATAATAATGATTCCGATAACAAAATTTGCATTTGGCAAAAGCTAACATCAGAAACGATCGAAAGAACTAAAGGCGGAAACGGAAAAGGCTTTTTTGTAAAAGTTCCATTAAATCAAGTCTTTTTGGATGACTCATCCAATCAACAGCTTCTTTCATTCTCTAATTTACCTGAACACATTACAAATTATAACTTTCTTTTGTCACAGAAGCAGTTCATGAGCATTATAAAAGATGGAGGCACAGTTAAGCTTCATTCAACAGAATGGGTTAATAAGTGTAGCGGAAGAGGAGAAACAGAATTAATCGTGGATGATGGAAATGAAGAAAAAACATATTCATATCCATATTGGTTTCCCTTTACTCCATATACTGAGGTGTTTCCTAAACTGTTTCCTTGGGCACATTTTTCGATTGACGAAGAGTTTTATGAAGAAGACGATTTAACTCTTTGGCGTGATCTTCACTGTCATTATGATAAGGAGATAGATGACTGGGTAGTTGTTGGAAAATCTTTTGAAGAATTTCGTAAAAGTTTACCTGCAATACGAGGTGTTGACCATTCTGGAGAAGTTGCAGAGTATATGCTAATACTTAGCCTAAATGATTTAGGAGAATCATTTTTAACTGTTGACGGCTATGTATCACAAATCCGACCTTATGCTGAAGCAAGACCAGAAGGAGATTAAAAATATGAAACATATAAAACTCAATGGTTTTTCGGATATAAGAAACACAATAGGTGAATATATTCTTGATCCGACTGAAAAGTATGTAATAACTCTCGAAAATGAAATAGAATTCCAAATGGCAACATTAAGTGCATTTCAAGTAATGGGAACGCCTCCTGCTCTGAAAAATTACCATGCTTGGCTATATGAAAATGGATTTAATATTGAAACTCCTAATCCAACAAATGAAGCAGTTGCACCATACTATGGCGTTAAACCACTTTGGAAAACCAATTATTCACAAGGAATAGTTGTAATGGCAGAGAATGAAAGCGATTATTACATTGTCATGGAATGCAGCGGTAAAAATGTAGGCTATAAGCATACAATGGTTATTCTTACAATGGGTGGTTGTATGTAAGAATAAATACTAAAGCACCTACACTTATGTAAATATTTGTTAGATGTTGAAGGTTAAAAGCAGTCTCACTTGAGGCTGCTTTTCATATTTCCAGTATAAATTGCACTGGGGAAAACTGAAATACAACCTAAAGTTCGTACGCAATGCGGCTGGACAATAGGCTTCATTACGCGCTATAATATTCATAGTCGCAAAATACTCGGTCGGCTGAAAGGATGACATACCGACCTTGCGGCTGCGTAGAGGGTAAGAGAAAGAAAGCGATGCCCTCACCAATGCGTAGATATATATAAGCAAAGGAAAGATCGCTATGAACAAAGAAAACAACGTGTCCGAGTACAAGATCGGACGAACAACTTACATCGTGAAGTTAGTATTCAACCCTGCTTCAAAGGAACGCCTTACGGATATTCTGCAAAGACTGATAGACCGTGAATGTGAAGAAATGCTCGGTGAATCCGGACAAGAACCTGAGAAGTAGGCTGTGTAATATTGGCATTTCGGCGCATTGCCATTGACGGTATATTGCGCTATAATGATAACATAGCTCGCTTTATCTGTCGGAAAGGAAGGTTAATATGACAGACAAGATAACAGCGTTGTATTGTCGTCTTTCGCAGGACGATATGTTACAGGGTGAGAGTAATAGTATCACCAATCAGAAGGCTATCCTCAAAAAGTATGCGGAGGATAGCGGTTTCAGCAATCTCGTTTACTACGTTGATGACGGAGTTTCGGGTACGACGTTTGAACGTGATGGCTTCAAGGCTATGATGGCAGATGTTGAAGCAGGCAAAGTGGGAACGGTCATCACCAAAGATCTGAGCAGACTCGGCAGAGACTACCTGAAAACCGGTGAGTACATTGAGATCATATTCCCTGACTATGATGTCCGCTATATCGCTATCAATGATAACGTGGATACTCTCAAGAGCGAGAATGAGCTGATGGCTTTAAAGAACATTTTTAATGACTGGTACGCCAGGGATACATCGAAGAAGATTCGTGCTGTATTCAAGGCAAAGGGTCAGTCGGGCAAACCGCTTTCTCTGCCTATTTACGGGTACAAGGCATCTGAGGAAGATAAGCACAAGTGGATCATTGATGATGAGCCTGCAGCGGTTGTCCGCAAAATATACAAGCTCTGCATCAGCGGCTACGGTCCGACTCAGATAGCTCGTAAGCTGACTGAGGAAGGTATCCCAAATCCGACGGCTTACGCTATATCGCAGGGAAGAAACCCAGCCAACAAGAATTCAAGGCTTGACCGCTGGTGTACTGAAACTGTCATTGACATTTTAGAGCACCCTGAATACATCGGTCATACGGTAAATTTCCGTACACGCCGCAAGTCCTACAAGAACAAGTGTAAGATTGAAAATCCAAAAGAAGACTGGCTCATCTTTGGGAATACCCATGAGCCTATCGTCACACAGCAGGAGTTTGAGCTTGTTCAGGAGATGCGTAAGAATAAGCGCAGAAATCAGAAGCAGGAAACTGTAAATCCGTTTTCGGGCATCTGTTTCTGTGCTGACTGCGGTAAAAAGCTATACCTGTGCCGTTCAAGAAGTCTTAGCGAAGATCAGGAACATCTGAAATGCTCCACTCATTCAGCTGATAAGGATAGATGTTCAGCCCATTATATCAGGACTGTTGTGCTGAAAGAGTTGGTTTTGAATGCTCTGAACAAGCTCCTTGATAATGTCAAAGACAATGAAGCTGAGTTTGTGCAGACAGCCATGGACAACTCTGCGTCAAAGCATTCCTCTGATGTATTTAAGGCAAAGAAAGCTCTTAATCAAGCTGAAAAGCGTATCACTGAACTTGACAGGCTGTTTGTAAGGCTCTATGAGGACAATATTTCGGGTAAGATCTCTGACGAGCGTTTTGCTGTACTGTCCGCAGGATATGAGGACGAGCAGAAGAAGCTGAAAGCGAAAGCATCAGAACTTACTGCTTTTATTGAAACAGCAGAGCAGAAATGTGCTGATGTGAACTCATTTATAAAGGTAGTGCAGAAGTATGAGCATATCACGGAGCTTACTCCCGAGATCATGCATGAACTTATCGAGAAGATAGTTGTTTACGCTCCTGAAAAGAGCGATGGGCATCGTACTCAGCAGATAGAGATACACTTCCGCTTTGATGTTGCTGTCGCTACGGCAATAGCTGACAGCAGAGAATACGAAAAAAAGAAAAAGGCTGCGTAACTGCGATGTTACGCAACCTTATCTTCAAATCACATAAACTGCTTTATGTGCGCCGCCCTAACACGGCGGGGAGTTTGCATTTATTATATTACCTTGTAACCCTTAACCTAAAACAACCTCAACCTTGTGAGTGCCGTTTTCAAATACGGGGATAACATTGCTGTCAACAGCCTTGCCGTCAACTGTAACGGACTTAACGCCGTGGCAAACGTGATCGGGGTTCTTTACAGTGATCTCGTAGGTTGCACCTCTGAACAGTCTTGAAGCTGTGAAGCCGTCCCACTCGTGAGGAATTGAGGGATCAATCTTAAGACCGTTGTATTCGGGCTTGATACCTAAGATGTACTGAGATACTGCAACGAAGTTCCAAGCGGCTGTACCTGTGAGCCAGCTGTTCTTAGCTTCGCCGTGACGCTTAGCGTCCTTACCTGCAATCATCTGAGCGTATACATAAGGCTCTGTGCGGTGCAGATCGGAGATATCCTCTCTGAATGCGGGAGCGATCTTTGAATAATACTCGAATGCTTTGTCACCTCTGCCTACTGCGGCTTCTGCACAGATTATCCAAGCGTTGTTGTGGCAGAAGATACCTGCGTTTTCCTTGTAACCGCCGGGATATGTGGAGATCTCGCCGTACTGGATGTAGTAGTGTGTGAATGCAGGGTTGTTAAGAACAAGACCGTGCTTTGAGTTAAGATACTTGTCTACGCTGTCAAGGGTCTGAATATCGTAGCCCTTGTCCTTGCCAAGACCTGCGAGAACGCACCAACCCTGAGGTTCGATGAATATCTTGCCCTCTTCGCACTCGTGTGAGCCGACCTTCTTGCCGTAGTGGTCGTAAGCACGGAGGAACCATTCGCCGTCATAGCCGTATTCAAGGGTGTTCTTTCTCATCTTTTCGATCTCAGCCTGAGCCTTTTCAGCTTCTGCCGTGTCACCCTTCATCTTGCACATTTCAACGTACTCGGGAGCTATTGCACAGAACATACCTGCGATCATTACAGATTCTGCAACCTTGCTGTAGTAAGGAGGCTCCTTGAACATTTCCTTGTTGTTGTATGTCTGGAATGACTCGCCGGGCTTGTCTGAGAAGCAGGAGAGGTTAAGGCAGTCGTTCCAGTCGGCACGTCCGCTGAGAGGAAGTCCGTGAGGACCTACCTTCTTAACAACGTGGTAGAACGCTCTCTTCATGTGGTCGAGCATTGTGTCTGCAAGCTCATCACGGTTCTCATAAGGAACCTTCTCGTCAAGGATAGAAACATCGCCTGTTTCCTTTATGTAAGCCGCAACTGCGAGAATCATCCATAGCGGGTCATCGTTGAAGTTGGAGCCAAGCTCGTGGTTACCCATCTTTGTAAGGGGCTGATACTGGTGGTAAGCACCGCCGTCCTCAAGCATTGTAGCGGCAAGGTCGATAAGTCTTTCTCTTGCTCTTGCAGGGATCTGGTGTACGAAGCCGAGTAAGTCCTGGTTGGAGTCACGGAAGCCCATACCTCTGCCGATACCGCTCTCAAAGTAAGATGCGGAACGTGACATATTGAATGTAACCATGCACTGATACTGGTTCCAGATGTTTACCATTCTGTTGAGCTTTTCATCGGGAGAATCAACGCTGTACTGACCGAGCAGGCTGTTCCAGTGTTCCTTTAGTTCTGCGAGGAGCTTGTCAGCCTTTTCGGCTGTATCGCACATAGCCATCATAGCCTGTGCCTTAGCCTTGTTTACGATGTTCTTCTTTCTGTCGCCGCTTGTTATAATTGTGCTGTTCTCGTCAAGGTCGGGAGCAAACTTTTCTTCAACCTTGTTCTCAACATAGCCCAGGCAGAATACAAGATCCTTGCTTTCGCCGGGCTGGAGCTTGATTTCGATATAGTGAGAAGCAACGGGTGACCAGCCGTCTGCAACGGACATATTGGGTGCGCCTGCGAATACTGTCTGAGGAGCGTCAAAGCCGTTGTATAAGCCGAGGAAGCTCTCTCTGTCTGTATCGTAACCGTTGATAGGTGCATTTACAGAATAGAATGCGTAGTGATCGCGTCTTTCCTTATATTCGGTCTTGTGGTAGATAACAGAACCGTCAATTTCAACCTCACCTGTGTTGAAGTTTCTCTGGAAGTTTGTAGTATCATCGTTTGCGTCCCACAGACACCACTCAAGGAAGCTGAACAGCTTTAAGTTCTTTTCCTTATCGCTGTCGTTTTTGATTGTAACCTTCTGGATCTCTCCGTTGAAGTTCTGGGGAACGAAGAATGTAGCTGTGGCTGTAACGCCGTTTGATGAGCCTTTTATGATCGTGTAGCCCATACCGTGACGGCACTCATAGCTGTCAAGTGTTGTCTTAACGGGCGACCAGCCGGGGTTCCATACATGACCGCCGTCGTTTATGTAGAAGTAACGTCCGCCCATATCAACGGGAACGTTGTTATAGCGGTAACGTGTAATTCTTCTCAGTCTTGCGTCCTTGTAGAAGCAGTAACCGCCTGCTGTGTTAGAGATCAGCGAGAAAAAGCCCTGTGTGCCGAGATAGTTTATCCACGGATAAGGGGTCTTGGGAGATGTAATGACATACTCTCTGTTCTTATCGTCAAAATAACCGAATTTCATAGAATCCTCCTAATGTTTTTGTTCCTGTAGCGAAAAAATTACAACGTTACAGAAACGTCTATGCTAATTATATCTTAAATGAATTTTTTTAGCAAGGGCTGTAATCGTTTTTAAAATAAAAATTTTTGTGAAAAGCAAAAATCCGCAATCTGCACAAAAAAACGGGCTGTGTTAGTGCATTGTGACGATTAGTTGCACTATATTGATATTTTGTTTTGGAGTTACTTTACAATATGGTGTAAAAATGATATAATATTTGTATTATAGGGAGGATTTTAATGATTATTTTAACTTTATCCCGATTTTTGATATGACGATTTTGACAACTTAGCCAAAGGACGTAATATGAAATACATTGAATACCGAGAAAAACGTGAGCATGGCACAAGGGAATTTCCGTATGCCTGCTACAGAGTGACAGAGAATTTTCCCCGTTATAATATGATACCGCACTGGCATAACGAGTGCGAGATTATCTATGTCAGGAGCGGATATTTCGAGCTTTTTCTTGACGGTCATACACACAGGATAGACGCAGGCTGCTGTTCGCTGATAATAGGCGGAAGTATGCACGGCGGTACGCCGAAGGACAACTGCAGATATGACTGTCTTGTGTTTGATATGGCGGCTTTACTTAAATCAAGTCAGATATGCACATTGCATCTTCAGCCGATAATCAACCACGAAAGACGGTTTATCACCTTCTTTTCCGCCGACAGCAAGCCTGCAAAGGACGCAAAGGCGGTTATAGACGCAATGCTTGAAAAAGAGCCGGGATATGAATTTACCGTACCCGGACGGCTTTTGTGTATGCTCGGTCACATTGTGGCAAGGCAGGAGCATTATCAGAGCGGAGAAACAGCGGCGAGCGATATAAAGAAGGTACGCCGTTTCAAGAATGTTATAAGCTATATCGAGCAGAATTACCGTAAGAACATAACGCTTGAGGAACTTGCGAACGAGTGCGGAATGAACAGGAATTATTTCTGCCGTGCGTTCAAGGAATATACGGGCAAGACACCTGTTGAATATCTCAATTATTTCCGTATCGAATCTGCCTGTGAGCTTATCGCAAGTACCGATGAGAAGCTGATAGATATTGCGATGAAGTGCGGATTCAACGATTACAGCTATTTTATAAAGGTGTTCAAGAGTATGAAGGGCGTAACACCGAGAGATTATTGCAGGAGAAGCTTCTGATCTATGATGTATATACTTATAGCGTTGCTTTCCGCATTCTTTGCGGCTATAACAACGATACTGTGCAAGTGCGGACTGCGTGACGCCGACTCCGATGCGGCAACGGCACTGCGTACAACGATAGTGCTTGTGCTGTCGATAGCGGTCGTATGGATAACGGGAGAATGGCACGATCTACCTAATGTAACGGGAATGACACTGTTGTTTCTTATACTTTCGGGCTGTGCGACGGGCGGCTCGTGGCTGTGCTATTTCAAGGCTCTGAAAACAGGCGATGTGAACAGGGTTGCACCTATCGACAAATCCTCGACCGTACTTGCTATGCTGATGTCGTTTGTTTTTCTCGGCGAACAGCTAACGGCTTATAAGATCATTGCAATGGTGCTTATCGGCATCGGAACGCTGATGATGAGCATACATACCGGAAAAAGAGGGTCAAAGGCAGGCAGGTGGATGATATTTGCGTGGATGTCCGCAATATTCGCCGCACTGACCTCGATTCTCGCAAAGATAGGCGTACAGAATGTCAATTCAAATCTCGGCACTGCCATAAGAACGGCGGTCGTGCTTGTTATGGCATGGATAGTCGTAGCGGCAAAGGGCAAGAAGAATGTTTTTTCGGGGCTTGGCGGTAAGGCGTTTGTGTTTATCGCACTCAGCGCCGTATCTACTGCGGCATCGTGGCTATGCTACTATTACGCACTGAAAATCGGTGATGCATCGGTAGTTGTACCGATAGACAAGCTGAGCATACTTGCTGTCGTACTGTTCTCAAGGATATTCCTCAAGGAAAAACTCACGGCGATGTCTTCTGCGGGGCTTGTGCTTATTGTCGCAGGTACGGTGTTTACGATACTTTGATTTTAACAGAATATGAAGAAAAGCGGAGCGTGGGTTTCACGTTCCGCTTTTTATGTTGCATTTTATAGGGAATAGCCCCGTGCTTTTGCTTTTAGCGATTTTCTGTTTGCCGAAAGCGTTAAGAGGGTGTGCGTAAGCACTCGCCGGTAACGCAGGTTACGCAAAACGCAAACTGACAGAACGGTGAATTTGAAGCGGCACATTGCCGCACCGCCGGTAACGCAGGTTACGCAAATCGCTAACTCTTAGAACGGCGAATTGACTGTGTCATTATGACACTGCTTTGGTAACGTCTACCCACTTCTCATATCCGGAATACTTTTCTATTTCGGGAATTGTAAGTTCAATTGCACTGTTTGAGCTTCCGCAGGCAGGGAATACCGTTTCGTACTTGTTCAGCGACTCGTCAAGGTAAACAGCTACTCCGTCATTTACGGCAAAAGGGCATACGCCGCCGACAGCGTGACCGATAAGTTCTGCCGCCTGATCTGCGGTAAGCATTTTTGCCTTTGCGCCGAATGTATGGCGGTACTTGGCATTGTCGATTTTTACGTTGCCTGCCGTTACAACGAGTATCGGGCTGTCACCGAGCATAAACGATAAGGTCTTTGCTATTCTGCAAGGCTCGGTGTGAAGTGCGTGAGCGGCAAGTTCGACTGTTGCACTCGACTCGGACAGCTCAATTATTCTGTCCTCTATGCCGTAAGCCTTGAAATATTCCTTTACTTTTTCAAGCGACATTTTAGTTTCTCTTTTCTTCCTGTTCTTTTTCTTTAATTTTCTGCATAAGGAAGCAGTGCGTCAAGCAGCATATTTAAATTTGCGTATTGATGGGGGAATGCTCCGAAAGCCATTTTCGGCGCTATCTGCACTGCCGTCTTGTAATCCTTACCGTCCGTCATAAGCGTAAATTCAAGCTTGTACTGACCGATAAGCAGTTTCTTTATCTTAAGCCTCTTTATAGCGGTGAGCGGACACGAACCGCAGTTGCCGTCGCCTATAAAATCATAGCGTATCATCAGCAGTCTGCCCTTGTCGGTAACGGCTAAATAGCCGTATTCCATAGCACTTCCCATAAAGGATTTATCGTTATATACGCAGTATACGGGGAACATTGCGGTTTCATCGGGATACAGCACCTTTACAAGCTGTGCGTGCATATCCGCTTCATCATATTTCAGCTTCATATTACTTGTTGCGAAGGTCGATTACACGCTTTGCCTTGCCCTCAAAACGTTCAATTGTCTTGGGCTCAACAAGTGTGACCTTTGTATCAATGCCGAGAACCGTCTTAAGATTGTGGTGGATATTTTTCTGTAAGTTGGACAGCGATTCAAGGCTTTCAAGCACGCTTCCGTCAACAAGCTCGCACTTTACCTCCAGCCTGTCACTGCTTCCCTCACGGGTAACAACAAGCTGATAGTGGGGAGCAATCTGCGGTATAGTCATTATAACGCTTTCGATCTGTGAGGGGAATACGTTTACGCCTCTGATCTTCAGCATATCATCGCTTCTGCCGGAGGGCTTGCTCATACGGGCGTGAGTTCTTCCGCATTCGCACTTTTCGTAAGTGATAGAAGTAATATCCTTTGTGCGATAACGCAGAACAGGGATTGCCTCCTTTGAAAGTGTTGTTATAACAAGCTCGCCCTTTGAGCCTTCGGGGAGAACCTCGCCTGTTTCGGGGTTGATGATTTCGGGAAGGAAGTGATCCTCGTTGAAGTGCATACCGCAACGCAGTGAACATTCGCCTGAAACACCGGGTCCCATAAGTTCGCTCATACCGTAGTTGTCGGTTGCAAGCAGATGCAGATAATCTTCTATCTGCGCTCTCATTTCGGGAGTGCAACCCTCTGAGCCGAAAAGACCGAGCCGCAGCTTGAGCTCATCTCTGCCGATACCCATTTCTTCTGCGACCTCGCCTATTCTCATAGCGTATGATGGGGTAGCGACAAGCGCCGTTGTGCCGAAGTCCTTCATCAGCATAACCTGCTTTTCGGTGTTGCCCGATGAGCAGGGAACTACTGTAGCACCTATCTTTTCAAGGCCGTAATGCAGACCGAGCGCACCCGTGAAAAGTCCGTAGCCGAATGCAATCTGCACTATGTCTTCATCTGTAGCGCCTGCGGCTGTTACAAGTCTTGCAACGCAGTCAGACCACATATCAAGGTCATTCTTTGTGTAGCCTACAACGGTGGGCTTGCCGGTTGTACCCGACGAAGCGTGCAGACGTGTTACGTTTTTGAGCGGAGTTGCGAACATACCGAAAGGATAGTTGTCACGGAAATCCGCCTTAGTGGTATACGGTATGTACTGTATGTCCGACAGCGCCTTTATCTTTGTACAATCAAAGCCTGCCTCGTCAAATTTTCTCTTGTACAGCGGAACATTGTCATAACAGTATTTTGTTATGTGCTTCAGTTTTTCAAGCTGGAGCTTTTCAAGCTCGGCTCTCGGCATAGTTTCAATATCTTTCTGGAAAAAACTCATATTATAACCCTCTTTTTTATTCTTCGCTCTCGGTGTATGCACAGCTGAAACCTGTGAACTGTGCCGTACCTCCTACAGCGTATAATCCTGTCATTGTACCCGTGAAACCGCCCGAAACCTCGCTTGTCAGATATTTCACCTGACCGCTTCCGAGATGTGTTTCGGTGTCGCCGCATTTCACGAAGAAATTGTAATTATAATGGTCGGCTCTGACGATAAGCGTTGCGTTGTCGGCATTTACCGCAACTCTGTTCTGCTCGTGCTTTATTCCGCCGATGTTGAGCTTCAGTATTGCAAAAGTGCCGTCCGCCGTCTTTTTAAGCGCAATATCGTAATGCTCGTTCTCGCACATATACATTGTGACACCGCCCTCGCCGTTGCCGCAAAGGTTTACGTTGACACAAAGCTCCATATCAAAGTCACGCTGACGCATTGCGATAAAAGTAGGCGAATCCATATCGTCAAGCGTCAGATCGGTGCCGCAAAGCTCGTACTTGTCCGCCGACAGCTTATAGTTTTCGGGGTGGTACTTACGCAGATAACACCAGTCAACCGAAGGATCTGTATTGCCAAATGTGAATACCGGTAATTCGTTCTGAACGAAATCGCCTTTTATTTCATACTGTGCGTCTGTTGTGCCGTCAAGGCCTGCGAACAGCCTGCCGTTTTCGTCAAAGTGTGCAGGGGAGAGGAAAACCTCTCTGCCGAGGCTGTGGAAGGGCATCCATATACCCATCTGTCTGAAGCCGAGACTTAATATATGCCAGTCGCCGTTCTTGTCCTGTATCAGATCTCCGTGACCGATACCCTGTATTATGTACGGCGCTTTGTTGCGGTTAGTAAGTATGGGGTTGTTGTCGCCTGTGACATACTCGCCCCATATATCGTCCGATACGGCATATGTAATCATATGACCGTATTCTGTGCCGCCCTCTGCCGCCATAAGATAATATCTTCCGTTTATCTTATAAACGTGGGGGCTTTCAAGATAACGTCCGCCCGAACCTTTCCAGATAGACTTGCTGTGGGAGAGCTTTTTGCCCGTAGCAATGTCAATCTCGCACTGTACAACGCCGCCCTCGCCGTAGTCGTCCTGCCCGTTGCTTATGAAGAATGTTCTGCCGTCCTCAAAGTACAGCGACGGGTCGATACCGCCCTGATCAACTTCGATAGGGCCTGACCATTCGCCGTAGATGTCATCGGTATAAACATAGAAGTTTCTGTGGGTGGTGTCGTTTGTAGTCACCATATAGAACCTGCCGTTGTTATAGCGGATAGTGGGAGCGAATACGCCGCCCGATGCAGGTATCTTGTCAAGCATTACCTGTTCGGGACGTGTCAGCACATAGCCTATCTGCTTCCAGTTTACAAGGTTATCGCTCTCAAAGAGCGCAACACCGGGGAAATACTGAAAGGTGCTTGTTACAAGATAATATTTTCCGTTTGCAAAACAGACGGAGGGGTCGGGGTAGAAGCCTTTTAGCACGGGGTTTTTGTATATCATGCTCAAATTCCTTTTTAAAAAGCTAAAATAAATTTATGCGTACTTTAATAGTATACCGCTTAAAAGTGCGAATGTCAAGTAAAAAGCTAATAAAGCGGTCATGTATTAGCTTTCTAAGAACGTGATATATGTAACTTGCCTGTGCATTTGAACAAAGTTGCATAATTAGACAAAAACTGTATTTAACGTTTGTACATTATGCACAATTTATTGAATAGCTGTTGACAAATTGAATTCTTTTTGGTATATTAAATATGAAAGGTACATTTTGTTTTAAACAAAATGTAAAGCACAATTGAATTCAAAGGAGGTATTTATGAAACATTTTAAATTAATTAGTAAATTAGTCGCATTAGGTATTGTAATATCGACATCATTACCTATTGCAGTATTCGCTGATACAAACACTGAAGAAAGAAAACTTATTAACGTGTCGCCAATCAATGAAGATGATGATTTTCCGTTATATGCTGATATTGAATTTTCAGAATCTTCAATACATTTTATTGATGTAGATTGTTACGAATGTGAGTACGGTGTCGACAAAAGTAGGCTGGAAAGCAGTATTATTTTACGAGCTAAAGAAAACGACACAGAATTTGAAATTTCTTTATGCAGTAATGAAACCGACTACGAAGAATCTTTTGTTTCAGCTGATTCTGAATTGTCCATTTCCGGTCTGGAATATGATACCTATTATGAATTCTCGCTAAATTACAGTGGATTAAATTATATTGGTAGTATAGGAATGATATTTGAAACTTGTTCCTCGGTTTATTTGGATGTTAATTATATGATCAATGAATTTGATAGTGAAATTCAAACATATTCAAACATGTCATATCAATATGAAAAAGAAGACAACGACACAGAAGATTACGCAGATGTAATAGTTCTTGGCAGAACTGTAAGCGCAACTGTTAGTAAAAATTATGATGTTGATTATTTTTATATTAATCTTACTTCGCCACAATATAAAAATACTAGATTTTCAAATGGCACCTTTAAAATCTTGCTGAGTACAAATGGTAATACTTCTGTTTACTTGACGATGAGACTTTTTGCGGTGCGCGATGGAGCTTTAAAATCTATTGCAACAGGCATTGCTACCACTAATGGAAGCCAATTTATATATAGAAACAATAATTCAGAAGATAACGAATTTTACCTCTGTATTACATCCAGTAATACAGTTTCTGCTAGCAAACCTAAATATTACCTCAACGTTAATTATAACGCAAGCACACCATTTTATAGTCAAAAAGTAAGTAATATAAATGGAATGTATCTTTGGAATACACAATATTTAGATCAGCTAACATTCAATAACGGATCCCCATTCATAACAACAGATAATCTAAAGGATTACGATAATATGTCAGAAGGTTGCGCAATTGCTAGTTATGCAATGGCTTTAAGAAAAATGAATGCCACATTAAATGGAAAAGACTTCAGAACCGGTTATGTTGGAGATTTATATGCAGATCCGTTTACTGCGATGCTTGCAAATATGGACAATGACGGAAGTTCATTAAGAAATTTTACTTCAAATACATTACCATATAATAAGCCGTATAAGTTATATCGTGAAGATTTAGTGAGTCATTTTAAATATATCAGTAAATCGGTTTATTCTCATTGTTGTTGGGTAGAAGGTAAATCTGAGCAAAAGATAAAAAAAGCACTTGATGAAATTTTAGATAAAAACGGTTCATTGGGGGCAATAATAACTTTCACTAATAGTAGTGGAAATACACATTTTATGTATGTATCAAATTATAATACTGATGCAAATGACCCCGATTATAGGTACACAGTGTATGACCCATCTGGTACAAATTTCTCACATGCAAAAGGCATTAGATTCGGTTTATGCGTTTCGCATACACGAGAAGGCGTGCATAAAATGAATTTCGCAGATATCGTTGGAATACATTACATAAATACTTTAGCTAATGACTTTGATATTAAAATATAATTAAGGAGTGATTCTATGAAAAAAACAACTTTGATATGCACTTTAATTCTTGTTTCTCTGCTCAGCGGCTGTGCCGGCAATAACGCCTCCCAACCGGTTTCATCGCCGGATACATCTGTTACGTCATCTGCATCGGAATCAACAACCGAAAGCATCACAACTCCCGAAACCTCTGTGCCTGAAGAAGACACTTCCGCTTATGAAGACGAAAAATTTACTGCAATAGGCGTGGTGGACAGTTCTGCAGAGGAAAGCAAACGTGATATAGCGTCATTTATCTACGACTACGGCAGTGAATATAAGACGCCCGGCAAAACCACAATTGACAAAATGTTCAGTGAGGCGCTCGGTGATAAAATCATTGACGATGAGCAGGTGCAAAAAGAGGTTGCCGATATTCTTGAAAAGTGTGGTAAGCTTGAAACCGAGCTTTACAATGCAGGTAACAAGATAAAGGATATGCCGGATATAACCGCTGTCCCAAAAGACGATTACGATAAGTGGTTTGAAAGTTCGGCACAGCCGACTGCGTTTACGTCTATGAAGGAATTTTATGAATCGGAAAAGTCGGTATATTCCGATATTACGACATTTGAACAGTTTGAAAAGGACTTTGACACATTCACATATCAGGACGGTAAATTCTGCGTGAAAGGAATTTCAATCGGCAGGTGCAATGAGACGGGATTGCACGGTCCGGCTTTAGAAAGTTTATCACAGCGTGAATGCCTTTATGATTGTGCCAAAGCCTATAAAGACGGTGATAACGTAAAATTGGCTTATATGGTGCTTAATTCTCAGACACCCGGTACAAGCTGTTATATGGTTTTCTCCGCCGACCTTACTAAAACCGACAGCGGTTACAGAATCGCCCGTAACGTTGACTGGAGCAAGGCATTCGGTAAAGGCGGCAAATAACTGCGTATAACTATTATAAGCTATAAACAAACATAAAGCCCGGTACGGAAAAATCCGTATCGGGCTGATCTTATTCTGTTGTGCTCGGAATTAATACATTCCGCCCATACCGCCCATACCGCCTGCGGGCATTGCGGGAGCAGGATTTTCTTCCTTCTTGTCGGCAACAAGGCTCTCTGTTGTAAGAACCATAGCTGCAACTGAAGCGGCGTTCTGTAAAGCTGAACGTGTTACCTTTGCAGGATCTACGATACCTGCGGCAATCATATCACCGTATACTTCGTTCTGAGCGTCAAAGCCGTAGCCTACCTTGCCTTCACGGCGGATAGTGTCGATGATGACAGAGCCTTCAAGACCTGCGTTAGCGGCAATCTGACGAACAGGCTCTTCAAGAGCACGGAGAACTATCTTAGCACCTGTCTTTTCGTCACCCTCAAGTGTTGCGATAAGAGCTTCTACAGCGGGCATAGCGTTGATAAGCGCTGTACCGCCGCCTGCTACGATACCTTCCTCTGCGCCTGCCTTAGCGGCTGCAAGAGCGTCTTCGATACGGAGCTTCTTTTCCTTCATTTCGATTTCTGTAGCGGCACCGACCTTGATAACAGCAACACCGCCTGCAAGCTTTGCAAGTCTTTCCTGGAGCTTTTCCTTGTCAAATTCGCTTGTTGTGTTTTCGATAGCGGCTCTTATCTGAGCGATTCTTGCCTGAATCTGCTCTGTTGAACCTGCGCCGTTTACAATCGTTGTGTTTTCCTTTGAAACTGTTACGCTCTTAGCACGGCCAAGCTGTTCGATAGTTGTATCCTTAAGTTCAAGACCGAGTTCGGATGTGATAACAGTACCGCCTGTAAGAATTGCGATATCCTGTAACATTTCCTTACGTCTGTCGCCGAAGCCGGGAGCCTTTACACCTACGCATACGAATGTACCACGCAGCTTGTTGAGGATAAGTGTTGTAAGAGCCTCGCCCTCGATGTCCTCAGCGATGATAAGCAGCTTCTTACCTGCCTGTACGACCTGTTCGAGTAAGGGCAGAACGTCCTGAATGTTGCTTATCTTCTTGTCTGTGATAAGGATGTAAGCATCGTCAAGGTTAGCTGTCATCTTATCTGTATCTGTTGCAAAGTAAGGTGAAATGTAGCCTCTGTCGAACTGCATACCTTCAACTACTTCGCTGTATGTTTCTGCTGTCTTGCCTTCTTCAAGAGTAACAACACCGTCTGTTGTAACCTTTTCCATAGCCTCTGCAATCAGCTTACCTACTGTTTCGTCACCCGATGAAACTGTAGCTACACGGGCAATGCCATCGCTGTTCTCGATAGCCTTTGAATTCTTCTTTATCTCTGCTACTGCCGAGTCAACTGCCTTTGAGATACCGCGCTTAACATCCATAGGGTTAGCGCCTGCGGCAATGTTCTTCATACCCTCTCTGATAAGAGCCTGAGCGAGCAGAGTAGCTGTTGTTGTACCGTCGCCTGCGGCGTCGTTTGTCTTTGTAGAAACTTCCTTAACGAGCTGTGCGCCCATGTTCTCAAAGGGATCTTCAAGTTCAATCTCCTTAGCGATAGTAACACCGTCGTTTGTAATCAGCGGAGCGCCGAACTTCTTGTCAAGCACTACGTTTCTGCCCTTAGGGCCGAGTGTAATCTTTACTGTGTTTGCGAGCTGGTCGATACCTGCCTGTAAAGCCTTGCGGGCTTCTTCACCGTATATAATCTGTTTAGCCATTGTGAATGTTCCTCACTTTCAATTATTCTACAACTGCGAGGATGTCTTCCTCACGGAGTATTGTGTATTCTTCGCCGTCAACCTTGACTTCTGTTCCTGAGTATTTGCTCATAAGAACCTTGTCGCCGACTTTAAGCTGTACGGGAACGAGCTTTCCGTCAACTGTCTTTCCGGGACCTACTGCTACTACTTCTGCTACCTGGGGCTTTTCCTGTGCGGCACTTGTAAGAATTATACCGCCCTTTGTTGTTTCTTCTGCTTCGAGCATCTTGATAACTACTCTGTCCGATAACGGTTTGATCGTCATTTTGAATGACCTCCTTGTTATATTTGCTGTCACTTTTTAACTGTGACGGTGCTTTTGATTTTCAAGTTGTTAGCACTCTTACGTTATGAGTGCTAACCGCTGATTATTATTGTAATCACTTTACGCATAAAAATCAAGGGGTAAAATGTGAAAAGTGATAATTTTGTTACATTAATATAAAAGTCGTTCGGATAATTGATAATTATTTATGCAGATTTACACATAAAATTGACGGAATTTTTGAAAAAGGTGTTGAAAAAAGGCGTGTGGGGCTGTATAATATAAATAGAAACAGGGTGATAAGGATTTATCGCTTTAATATTTAATATTGTGTACTTTACGGAGGCACTGAAATGTCAAAGAAGATTATAATAGCCTGCGACAACGAGCATATATGTGATTTTATTGAGAACTATGCCGAAAAAGAGGGCTTTACGGTAAAAACGATATGCGATATAAGCGAGGATACACAGCACGTTGTGCGTGAATGTCTTGTTGCGCACCCTGATATTATAATACTCGGCGGTTGCTATCTTGATGCAGAGCAGGAATGCCGCCATACATCGCTGATGGCTGATATCTATACGCTGAAGAATGACGGCGGCGAGCACGCTCTGTCGCTTCCTCTTGACATAGCACAATTGTCAAAGATATTTGAAAAGTACAATAAAAAGAAGACCGGAGAGTATGGTACACTCGTCATTGACAATGAACATAACTGCGTCAGAGTAGGTGACAAGGAATATCAGATCGGGCTCAACGAGCTTGAGATACTCCGCTCGTTTATAGCAAATCCGAACCGTGTGTTCAGCAAGGAACAGCTTGCTTATGAAGTATTCGGTCCTGACGCAAAGGGTAGTGACGCACTGGTCGAAGAATCGGTCAGTCTGCTGAAATCCAAACTTGACGGTTTATCTTCAAAATGGAGCATAAGGCTTATATGGGGTGTAGGGTATAAGTTCGAGGTGAATGAATAAGAAAAACGGGGAGCGTTTCCAAGTGAAATGCTCCCCGTTTTATTATCGGTAAATTATTAAATTATTCAAACAGCTTTTCAAACTCTGCAACACATTCCTGATTGTATGCTTCATAGTCAACGTTTATCGGCTTGATTTCGTTGTTATAAAGCATCTCAAGTCCTTTGTAAACGCCGTCCTCAGAATTTTCTACCAGTGTTCCGCCGTACTTGTTCATGAATGTTCTGGGTCCTGTAATATCTGTTGAAACAATCGGCAGACCGAGAATGTCCGCTTCGGCAAGAACAAGTCCGAAGCCCTCATATAACGAGCTTAATACAAATCCGTCGCAAGCCTTGATTATAGGATAAGGGTTGCTTACCGCAAGCAGAAGAATTACATTTTCGGAAAGACCCATTTCGTTTACTTTTGCGATAAGTGCTTCGTACTTCTTTGCTCTTGAGTTGCCGCCCATAATTATAAGATATATGCTGTTATCCTTCTGCCAGAGCTTATAGAAAGCGTCAATAAGTCTGTCGTGACCCTTTTCGGGTGAATAACGACCGACATTTATAAATTTCTTTGCGTCCGACTGCATTATCTCATAGAACTTTTCGGGTTCTACAGAACATTTTGTAGTTGGGTCAAGGGCTATAGGCTGTTCGCCTTTTTCGCAGATTGTCTTGTAGTCGATAGTGTTTTTTACAATGTCTATCTTCTTGCCTGCCCCTGCAAGTTCCTGAGTAGGTGCAACTATATCGTCGGTTACGGCTACAACCTTATCGTAGTTGTGATAAGCATATTCAAGAAGGTCTTTTCTCTGATTGCTTCTTGTCTTGATTTCAGCCAGCATATCATTATGCACCCATATTATATTTTTACCTTTGAACTGGCTGTAAAGAAGAATAATTTCATCTTCATAACCGCAGAACTGGACAGCAGCGTCAAATTTAGCATTGCCGTAAGAACGCAGGAAATTCTGTTCTATACGCTTGCCAAGTGATTTTATATACTGTTTTGTTGAGATCATGTGTTCCTTATACAGCTTGTTTACTGTCTTGTTTGCGGCTGTCAGATTGAAATATTCCGCTACAGCGAAGAAGTTTACCTTATCGCTGAATGTAGCAAGCTGTTCGCCGTGTCTTTTCGCTTTTCCCTGACAGAATGAAACATAGTAGTTACGCTTGTCAAGGTCGATATTGTTCATAAGAGATCTGAGCGATGTTGTGATACCGTTCTTGTCAAGGTTTCCGGCATAGATCAGAACATTTTCCTTACCATTGTTCGGCACGGGCGCTACAGTAAGTCCCGTATCAATACCGAGGATAGTTCTGTCGCAAAGCTGTGCGGTTGCGTCAATGTTGTCCCATGTGCAGAAGGTCTTTACAAACTCTGTATCGTCATAGTTCTTTTCGCTCCTCAACTCGTTTACAAGAGCGTCAAGGTCAAATACCTGAGGGAAGGGCAGGTCGTCCATATCCATGTACATACCTCTGTCACAGAGATATTCGTCTTTATCATAAGGGAAAAGAACAACCTTTTTGCGTGTGCAGGCGTAATCAAAGAATACGCTTGAATAGTCGGTAACAAGAACGTCTGCAATGTTAAGGAAGTCGTATGTTTCATACTCTGCCGGGAAGTTCTTTATATGCCTTAGTTTGCTGACTTCAGCCGTGTTCTTGGCGTGCATTGCCATAGGGTGGATGTTGATATAGAATATCTCATCATCGGTAAGTCTTTTGTCAAGCTCGTAAAGGTAATACATAAGATATGCGTCGTTTTTGGATACGCCGACCTTGTCAACTGTACCTCTCCATGTAGGCATATATGCATATATCTTTTTATCCTTGAGTTCAAGTTCTTCTCTTATTGCGTTTTCGGCTTCTCTGTCAAAGAAAACGGTATTTCTCGGATAACCGCCCAGAATATAAGAATTTGAAGAAATATTCTCAAGCATATAGTCCCTTATCATTACGTCTTTTGTAAAGATGTTGGGATAAAGCAGATAGTCTGCATTGACAAGGTTTTTCTGAACATTTCCGAAGAATACATCGTTATGCACCTTACGACCCATAGCTTTTAGAGGTGTGCCGTGCCATGTGTTTATATATACCTGTCCCTCTTTCTTTATCCAGTAGTTAGGGAAGGTAGCGTCGTTTATCAGATATTTTGCGCTTGCAAGCAGACGCATATAATCATCGGAAGCATAAACAATAATGTTTACATTTTCAAATCCGTAGTGTTCAAGAATAGCCTTAATGCTTTTTACATATCTTCCCCATGATGAAAGGTAGACCGTATATCCGGCGTATTTTTCATCGGTCAGAAGATATTTCAGGATATAGAAAAGGTTACCGCTGATCTTTGTGGCGGTCTGCGATTCAAGCAGTATTACCTTCTCATCTATCGGTAACTGCTCATAATAGGTTATATACTTGTTTTTCGCTACCCAGTAAGGATCTTTGAATTTTTTGCGTACCTTATTGGCGTAGGTAAAGGGGTTGCTCATTTTAGTTCCTCCGTGAAATTATGCGACTGTCTGTTTATCTTTATATTACTTGTCGCTCAGGTCGTGCTTTATCTGCGTAGTTGAAATTTCGGGTGTTCTGGGCAGATAAACTACCTCGCAGTATTCCTTGAGAAAATCAAACTTTCCTTTCCAGTCGTCACCCATTACGAATGTGTCAACGTGGTATTCCTTTACGTCGCTTATCTTCTGATCCCAGCAGGTTTCGGGGATAACAAGATCGACGTAGCGGATAGCTTCAAGAAGCTGCTTTCTTATCTCATAGCTGAAATAGCACTTCTTCTGCTTTTCGTTCCAGTTGAATTCATCTGTTGAAAGCACTACTATAAGATAATCGCCGAGTGCCTTTGCTCTTTTGAGCAGTTCGATGTGTCCGTAGTGGAGCAGGTCAAATGTTCCGTAGGTAATTACTCTTTTCATTATTTTTGTCCTTTCATATAGATCCTTATTCTGATACTTATATGTCACTTTCAACGCTTGTGAAGTGACCGTTTTTTTCATCATCTTCCGGCGGTTTCATATAGTCGCCGTACATATTGGTAAGAAGTCCGTCATATCCTTTGGGTGCGGGATATTCGCCGCTCTCAAACGGGAGCATTATCTTCTCCTCAAACCATTCGCTTTTATATGTTTCTCTCGGAAAGCCGTGCGCACCGCTTACGGTACACAGCTTTTTGCCCGAACAGAATATATTGAAGATACCGACAACAAAGTCACGCATCGCAATAACAAAACCTCTCGGCATCTTTATCATAAAGTGATAAAGCATACGCGCCGATTTTTTTGTATAGTCAAAGTCGAAATCCTTGTCCTGCTTTGCTATAAGCGCATAAGAAGTTGTGCTTACCCATTTGAACATAAACTGTGCAAGCTTGTCGTTCGTTGGACACTTGTCCACAGGAAATACATCAATATATATGCCCTTGTGAATATTGACGCCCTTGAGGAACGGATCGACAACCTCTGTATTGTCAAGCCTTATCTTGTCAAAGTGGAACGGGTAACCCTTGTCATTCTTCTTGTCCTGCAGAAAAAGACCATTGGGCAATGCCTTCCTGCAGACACGGTTCAACCTGTTGAAATCCTTTCTGAGCATTACAACATCAATATCATCGTCCCACGGGATAAATCCTTTGTGTCTTACCGCACCGAGAAGCGTTCCCGCTGTAATAAAATAGCGTAAATTGTTTTCCTTGCACATCCCGTCGAATTTTACGAGTATGTCAAGTTCCTTTGCTTTAAGGTCGGCAAGCTCTTTTTCTGAAAGCTGTTCTTCCAAGTTTTCACCACCGTGATAATTATTAGCCATTAAAACGGCAAAAATGAATTTATGATTTTTTTGTACAGTTGATGTAAAATAAAGATAAATTTTTGTCAATAAAAAACTGTTTATTGTGTAAATCAAACTCATATTATTATACAATGAAAACCGCATTTTGTCAATAATCAGAGCCGTTTTGACATTAGTCGTAATGCACAATAATAACGGCAACGATGTGTATTTGTTTTATCTGTTTATTATACGCTTCGATATAATGAATAAACATTTGCATAAGAAAACAGCTGCCATAAAGACAGCTGTAATAATCCGATCATACGCCCATTTTCTTATTGTATGCGGCACATACTTCTTTTGCCGTACCCTGCATTACTGGTACTCCGTGGTCGAGCCACAGTGCCTTGTCGCAAAGCTGTTCGATAGACTTCATGTTGTGCGAAACATACAGCAGTGTAGTGCCGTTTGAAAGCATATTCTGCATACGTTCAGAACACTTTTTCTTGAAGCGGACATCGCCTACCGAGAGAATTTCGTCTGCGATAAGTATATCGGGCTGTACTGATGTAGCTATCGAGAAACCGAGCCTTGCTTTCATACCCGATGAGAAATTCTTTACGGGCGAATCAAGAAAATCCTGAAGCTCGGAGAACTCAACTATTTCATCGAACTTTTCCTGTATAAAATCCTTTTTGTAGCCGAGAAGCGTTCCGTTGAGGAAAATATTCTCCCTTGCGGTCATATTGGGATCAATACCTGCGCCAAGTTCAATAAGTGCGGCAACAGAACCCTTTACATCTACAGTTCCCTTGTAGGGTTTGAGAATACGGCTGATTACTTTAAGAAGTGTGGATTTTCCTGCACCGTTTGTGCCGACAAGCCCCCACGCCTCGCCTTTTTTTACCTGAAGGTTGATATCCTTCAGTGCAATGAATTCCTGAAACATCAGTTCACGGCGGAGTAATCTCACTACATATTCTTTTATATTGTCAACTTTCATGTTCGCTTTATTGAAGCGGACTGTTACGTTGTTAACGTCTATGATATAATCTTCCAAACCGATACCTCCGTCAGATATACAGAATAAACTTGTCCTGCTTATCTCTGAAGATAACAGTACCAAGTACAAAGAAGAGTGCGGCATATGCAACACCGAGGATAATTGTTTTCATATCAGAGATGCAGCCTGTATAAGCGATATCTCTGAACTGCTTGATGTAGATATAAAGCGGATTGAGATTCTCAACTATGAACTTCAGCCAGTTCGGAAGAATGTCAACCGGATAGAATATAGCCGATGCATACATCCACGCCGTCGTAAACGCGTTGTATATATATCTTGTGTCACGGAAGAAAACGTGCATCTGAGCGAGGAAGAAGCCCATTCCGCAAGCGAATATATACGCTTCGAGCGTTATAAGAGGAAATAAAAGCATCGTCCAGTAGAAAGGCGAGCCTGTGAAGATAAGGACTATCAGCAGTGCGCCGAGCGACAGGACATAATCGACCATACAGCTTGTGACCTTTGCAAGCGGGAACATATATTTTGAAACATATGTCTTTTTCAGCAGAGCGGCGTTCGAGGTTATACCGTCCATCGCCTTGTTTGTTGCGCCGACGACGAAATCGTACATAGTTCTGCCGACAAGCAGATAAACAGGAAAGTTGGGTATGTTTCTGTCGAACAGTTTAGAGAATACAACGTACATTACGAGCATTATAAGCAACGGATTCAGTACGCTCCAGACGTATCCCAGTACACTGCGTCTGTATTTCAGCTTCAGATCTCGTGAAACGAGCTGGATGAGCAGATCCTTGTAATGTCTTACCTCAAGAAATCCGCCTGTTTTATCCTTGCGAACAAGTGTCATTTTTACCTCCGTCATTCAAAACTCTTGTTGTGTCTTACTTTGTTGTAGAGCTTTGAATTAAGGATTCTGTTGTATCCGTTAAGCCCTATATGCAGTCGGTTGAGTGTTTTTAGTATCTTGCAGTGCTTTCTGCTCATTTCATAGACAATATGATATTCTTTATCCATAAAGTCCATCATTTCATCTGCTCTTTTCCTGCCTGCTTTTCTGTCTTTGTCGCAAAGCAGTGAAGTAACCAGAAAACTCAGCAGCAGAAGATGCGTTTTCTTTGCGCAATAAAGCGCCGCCGCACCCGTAAAGCTCTTGCCCTCTGCGGTCATACGCTTAAGCACGGTTTCGGTATGACCTATACGCTTAAGCTGATTTTCGGCAGAAACGCTTTGCGTCACATCGCCGATGCGGTATTCATATATGAAAAGATCGAGCGGCAGTATGCTTTTTGCCTTGCTGCAAGGGAATGTTGCATATTCGTGGTCTTCATAGAAAACCTTTTCGCTCATCTTAATGCCTTCGCTTTTGTAGAATGCCGTGCGGTAGGTTATACCGTGGAATGTCAGACTGCGGTCAAAGTTCTTCCACTGCGACATTACCTCGTCCATTGTGTATATTCTGTCAAACTGCGGCGGAAAGCAACGCCAGCTTTTTACTTCGCCGTTTGAAATGTTTATCGTATGATGTGGCGTCAGCACAACATCTGCGTCTGTATTTTCAAGCGCCTTTATAAACTGCGGAATATTCTCGGTAAGAAACCAGTCGTCTGCGTCCAGCACTTTCAGATATTTGCCGACAGCCTTTTCACTGCCGACATTTATACCGGAGCCGTGACCGCCGTTTTCCTTGTTTATAAGGCTTATCGAGGCGGGATATTTTTCAATATATTCTTCTGCGATTTTTTCGCATCCGTCTGTAGAGCCGTCATTTACAACTATTATATCAAGCTTGTCCGTACATTCGCACAGGAGCGAATCAAGGCATTTTGCCAGAAACGGCTTGCTGTTGTAAGACGGAATAATTATACTCAGTATCTTTTCCATTAATTGTTACCTTTTTTCAGTTTATTAAGTCTGTTTTCCTTTATTCCTGCGAGCGTATATGAAAATGCCTTGAACATACTTATGTCCGTCAGCTGTTTTCTTTTGGCAAAAGCGTAATATGCGGCATAGAGAACGGACAGGGGAAGCCCCATTATATATCTTGTCGTATTTCCTCGGTTTACAAAGAATTCCCTGTCGAAGCCCTTGAACCAAGTTGATTGCGTCTGAGCCACCGTTGCAAGCTCATAGGGGTAGTGATATATTTTCAGTCCTGCCTTACGGCACTGCGTCAGAAATCTGAATTCCTCCTCCGCACCGTTGCCTGAGCCTGCACCCATGTTTTCGTCAAACCGAATGCCTTTTGCGAGGAGTTTTTCACGTCTGAACGTTATCTGCCACGAGCTTACGCTCATAATATCCCTGTAGCCGAGTTTTTTTATGCTGTCACCCCATTTATGAGGTCTTTCTGCCATATCGAATATGATAATATCCGCTTGCGGAAGACTGCTGTAAGCCTTCTGTACCGCTTCTTCGTACCCTTGCGAGAACACCTCGTCATCATCACAGATAATGCACACATCGGCAACGGATTTTGATATGGCGAGGTTACGGCTTTTAGTCAGCCCTCTTTCCTTTACCGAAAAGGTACGGACAAAAGCATCGCCGATATGTTCCTCCTTATATCTTTCCTCATCGCACTGATTTATTATAATCGTGTCTGAGGTGATATGAGAACGCTTTATCATTTCTTCGCTGTCGTTCAGAAACATACACGACAGAAGTATTTCGGTCTTGTTCAAAAGTTCAGCTCCTTAATTTCAAAATGCCATATCATACTTTTGCTGTAAGCCACATTTATTTTATTATACAACCGTTGCATAAAAAAGTCAATCGACATAATTTGATAGTATTTTGTCGCATAAACGCTCGATTATATGCGTTTTACATAAAAAGACCGCCGGAAAGGCGGTCTTTCAGACAGTCGATAAACCTCTTGATTATAAAAAAATGGGGTGTCGAGTGTTGCTTGCTCTGCTGGTTTTGCATCGTGCAAAACTTTTGGCAAGCAACCAAAGCATCCTTGCTTTGGGGCGTAGCCCCCGTACAGGTCGTCAGCCATTTGTGCCACCGCATCGTGCAGTGGCTTTGTGTGGCTGACTGCAAGCATCCTTGCTTGGTCTAGGGGCGGTAGCCCCAGTAAAATCCCCCTTTCCCGGGGAAAGGGGGCAGGGGGATAGGGATAATAAATCAGAAGTTAATTTCAAAAACAGACTTTTTCTACAAGCTGAAAGACCGCCGGAAAGGCGGTCTTGCTGTTTTATGTTACTCGTCGGTCTGGGATTTATCCTTGCTGTAGTCATGCAGCATTCTTGTTCTTTTATGCGATTCCTTTTCAACGTACATCTTTGAGTCGGCTTTATTTATATAATAGTCTATATGGAGCTTTGAACCTTTCGGCAAAATACATCCGCCGAAGCTGCCGTGTACATTGTACGGCTTTTCGCTTGTCAGGTTGTATTCCGAAAGATATTCGTTGACCTTGTCGATATACGCATTCATCTCGCATTCACCCTTGCCTTTGCCGAATACGACATATTCATCGCCGCCGAAGCGTGCGCATATATCGTTCTCGTCTGCGGCGGACTTAAGTGCGTTTGCTATAGTGAGAATAGCGTTGTCACCCTCGTTGTGTCCGAAGTTGTCGTTTATCAGCTTCAGATTGTCAAGATCCACCGAAATGACCATACAGTCATCCTTAACTCCGTCCTCGGCATAATCGTTGTATATTCTGAAAAAGCCTCTGCGGTTGTACAGCGAGGTGAGCGGATCGGTGACATAGAGCATATCGATCTTCTTTGCGTATGCGTACAGCTCGTTCTGCCTGCGTACCGATTCTAAAAGCTGTGACATTGCCATAGTGAGATAGTTCAGCAAATAGTTCATGCTGCTCCACGGATAGAAATTGAACGCAAGGTATCCCAGCGTATTATCCCTTATGTGAATAGGCGTGTACAAAATGAACTTGCTTTTGTCGGACATTTCATAGAAGTCGGGGAGCATTTCAGAAGTGGGAAATTCGGTTTCGCTCTGCGGCTTTTTATCTACGTATCTTGCTATGCACTTCATAGTATCGCAGTAGCCGTGTCTGTGTACGGGACAGTTGTCTTCGATATCGTCGATTGAATCGTTTACAAGCGAGCTTTCCATAAAGTCTTTGCAGATACATATCCAGGAATTGCTGCACCATATTCTCGAAAGTGTCGCCGAAATATTCCTGCTTGCATCGTCAAATGTAGAGCAGTTTGCAAGCTCCTGTGCAATAGCCGCAGTTCTTATCGAAAAACGCCTTGTGTCATATAGTTCTTCAAACAGATCGTGCCTTTGCTTCGGCAGGAGATCAAGGGCGTTCTGCATATTCGTACAGCGGCAGGATATACCGTAAATTATGTTGGGCGGAGTTATGCCGAGCTTTGCAGGCTTCTTGCCTCTGAGAAGAAGATCAGCCACGATATTGGCGGCCTCCTCGCCGGCTTTGTCGGCGAGTATCTTTGCGGTCGTGATATATCCGTTGGCCTCGTCTGTACCGTCCATTCCGGTGACGGCAATTTCGCCCGGCATATCAAAGCCCAGCTCAGACAACTTTATCATAACAGCCGACGCCATTGTATCATTTGCACAGACAATTGCTCCGCAGTCAAGATTTCCGTCCTCGTTCATCTTTTCCACCTGCTGAATTGCAGGGGCGCTCCACAGATTGCCGTAATATATTCTTGACGGCTCTATAGGTATGTTGTGGCTTTTGAGTGCGTCAAGGAAGCCCGCAAGACGTTCGTCACTGGTAAAGTGGTTCTTTAATCCTCCCAGAAAATTCAGCTTTCTTATGCCGTGTCTTTCTATAAGATGATTTGTTATCATCTCTATCTGGCGACGGTAGTCGGGCATTATGCAGTAGCAGTTGGGGTAATCATACTGTTTTCCGATTGTCAGCACGGGTACGTTCTTTTCTACCGCACGTTCGATAGTATGCCGTATCACTTCTTCGCTGCTGCTCAGATAAAAAGGAGCAATGACAAGCATATCAATAATATCATAGTTAGGCAGAGTGAAGATGTTTGTCTGACCTATATTATGCGGCGCTCCATCGTAGAAGCAGGTACAGCAGTTGAAGATATGTACATTTATAAGATTATCGCCGAGTACTTTACAAAAACCTTGTAAAAGCATTTTTCCGCCTTCAAGATCTCCGATACAGAAGGCAACATTTTTTCTGCCGCTTTTATTTTCCACAGATACGTCCTCCTTCTATGAATTAAAAAATACTGAAAGTTTCCTCAAATCAAAACGTATCACACAATGTTTTATCGGGGATATAATATAAATTTAGTATACCACATTTGTATGCAAAAATCAAGAAGATTCGCTGAAAAATGATTATATCAGACACAGTTTTCACTGCTTTGCACCGCCTCTGTCAATGCTTGTCTTTCGTTGCACAACGAATTTCGGCGGTACGCCTAAAATCACACAAATTTATTGCATTTTCCGCTGATATGTGATACAATAAATTCTATAAAATTGTATAAACTTCATCGAGGAGTGTTGAAATTGGAAAACGGTAACAAAAACAACAATAATTATAAAAGCAACAAGCCGTCAAAGGATAACAGACCGTCCTTCCCGAAAAGAGCGGTAATCACAGGCGGTATGCCTTACGGTAATAAACAGCTTCATTTCGGTCATGTCGGCGGTGTGTTCGTATTTGCGGATACCTACGCAAGATTCCTGCGTGACCGTATCGGTAAGGATAACGTAATTTTCGTATCGGGTACAGACTGCTACGGCTCGCCTATCGCAGAAAGCTACAGAAAGCTGAAGGAAAGCGGAGAGTTTGACGGTACTATTGAGGATTTTGTAAGGAAGAATCACGAGAGCCAGGAAAAAACGCTCAGAGATTACGATATAAGCCTCGACCTGTTCGGTGCGTCCGCACTGGATGAGCCTGCAAAGATACACAACGTAGTATCCGACAAATTTATCAGAAGGCTGTACGAAAACGGTCAGCTTGAAAAAATCACCACCTCGCAGTTCTATGACGAAAAGGCAGGCGTGTTCTTAAACGGCAGACAGGTAATAGGCAAATGCCCCGTTCTCGGCTGTCAGTCGGAAAAGGGCTATGCGGACGAGTGTGATCTCGGACATCAGTATATGCCGTCAAGCCTTATCGACCCCAAAAGTACGCTGACAGGCGAAACACCGGTAATGCGTGACGTTGTGAACTGGTACTTCCGTCTTACTGAGTACACAAAGCTGCTCGGCGAATATGTTGACAGAATAAAGAAGATGCCGAATGTCCGTTCTCTTGTTTCAAAGACTATCGGCGAGTTTCTTGAACCGCCCGTTGTTCATATCAAGAAAGAACTGCGTGAGGATTATGAGAAGATAAAGGATCTGCTTGCACATCATACGCTGACGGACGACCCGAAAAAGCCTTCGTTCACGATATGCTTCGACACGCTTGACGAGCGTGATGCGGCAACGGAGATCATGGCACATCACGGTCTGCGTTTCAGAACAGGCAAGACGCTTGTTCCGTTCAGACTTACAGGTAATATCGAGTGGGGCGTAAAGGCTCCCGACCTTGAGGATGAAAAGGGACTTACCGTATGGGTATGGCCCGAGTCGCTCTGGGCGCCTATCTCATTTACCTGCGCTTATCTCAAGAGCAAGGGTATTGATATGGAGCATTACAAGGATTACTGGTGCTCAAAGGATTCACAGGTATATCAGTTTATCGGCTCGGATAACATCTACTTCTACGGTGTTGCGGAAATGGCAATGTTCATGGCGCTGAAAAAGGGCGAGATAACCTCCGACCCTGAGGACGGCGAAATGCAGCTTCCTATCCTCGTTGCAAACAACCACATTCTGTTCCTTGACAAGAAAGCAAGCAGCAGCGGCTCGATAAAGCCTCCTATGGCGGCGGATCTGCTGAACTACTATACAGCCGAACAGCTCCGTATGCACTGGCTCGGACTCGGACTCGGCACAAGGAGCGTCAGCTTCCAGCCCAAGCCCTATAACCCCGATGCAAAGCCTGAGGACAACGACCCTGTTGTAAAGGAAGGCTTCCTGCTTTCAAACGTGTTCAACAGAGCTATACGTTCCTGCTTCTATTACGCTCAGAAGTATTTTGACGGCAAGATGCCCGTAGGCACACCCGATGCGGACGTTGTCGCAGAGTGCGAAAAGGCTATTCTTGAATATGAGCGTTATATGTATAAGTTTGAGTTCCACCAGGTGACCTATGTGCTTGATTCGCTTGTAAGAAAGTCGAGCAAGGTATGGTCAAAGCTCAGTCGTGAGGCTGATGCGGCAGATGATAACGAGCTTCGTAAAAAGACGCTTATCAACGTGTTCCACTATATAAGAACAGCCGCACTCCTTCTGCACCCCCTCGCTCCCGAGGGTACGGAGATGCTCAGAGAGTATCTCGGATTCGGCGAGGACTTCTGGAGTTGGGATCATGTGTTTGAAGGAATGGACTACTTCTGCAAGGGCGAAAGCGAGCATCAGCTTAAGTTCCTTGAGCCGAGAGTTGACTTCTTCAAAAAGCATCCATCACAGCTTGCAGGCAGTGAAGAAAATTAAATTATTGCATCAGCACCGCCGCCGTGAAAACACAGCGGCGGTACTTTGTAAAGGATTTTTTATGAATATAAAAGACAGCAACATTGACAATGGTAAGGTGTTTGACTGGGGCAGAACGTCGCATGATTACGCTAAGTACCGTGATATATATCCCGATGAGTTTTACCGCAGAATAACTGACAGAGGACTTTGTGTGTCGGGACAGAGTGTGCTTGATATAGGAACGGGAACGGGTGTAATTCCCCGTAATATGCTACGCTTCGGTGCAAAGTGGACAGGTACGGATATATCACCCGAACAGATAGAACAGGCGAAACTGCTGTCGCAGGGTACGGATATAAAGTATTATGTCTCAGCCTCAGAAGAATTGTCGTTTCCTGACAATTCGTTCGATGTTATAACCGCTTGCCAGTGTTTCTGGTACTTTGACCACGAAAAACTTATTCCTGAGTTCAGACGTATGCTTAAAAGCGGCGGAAGCCTTGTTGTTCTCTATATGGCGTGGCTACCGTTTGAAGATAAGATTGCAGGTATGAGCGAGGAGCTTGTATTGAAATATAATCCCGACTGGAGCGGCAAGGGCGAAACAATACACCCGATACATATACCGCAGTGCTATGATGCTTATTTTGACAATGTCTACAGCGAAGAATATCCTCTCGATGTGCATTTCACACGAGAGAGCTGGAATGGCAGAGTGAAAGCCTGCCGGGGCATAGGAGCATCATTGCCTGAAGAAGAGATAAATTCGTGGGAAAAAGAGCATATAAAACTCCTTAAAACAAATGCACCGCCCGAATTTGATATACGTCATTACGGTGCAATCGTACATTTAAGACTTAAAGATAAAGGATAAAAATATGGAAAAATTAGCGATAGCGATGAGCGGCGGAGTGGACAGCTCGGTGGCGCTTGTGCTGTTGAAGGATAAATATGATGTCAGCGGCTACACGCTGAAACTGCACGACAGCAGAGGAACGGACGACAGCGGACTTTGCGGTTCGGCAAGTGACATCGAGGACGCAAAGGCGATAGCGGCAAAATTCGGCGTACCTCATTATCTGCTTGATATGAGGGATTTGTTTTCCGATACTGTACAGAAAAGTTTCGCACAAAGCTATCTTTCGGGAAGAACGCCTAACCCCTGCGTAGAGTGCAACGAAACGATAAAGTTCGGCGCACTGCTCGATGCAGTAAAAAACCGTGGTATAAACCACATTGCCACAGGTCATTATGTACGCAGTTGTTACGATGAAAAAAGCGGCAGATGGCTTTTGAAGAAAGCAATCAACGCAGACGGCACAAGCAACGCAAAGGATCAGTCATATGTGCTGTACCGATTAAGTCAGCAACAGCTTGCCGCAAGCGTTTTCCCTCTCGGTGAAATGACAAAGGACGAGATAAGGCATATTGCGGCAGACAGCGGACTTATCAACAGCGACAAGCCCGACAGTCAGGATATATGCTTTGTGCCGGACGGCGATTATGCCGGCTTTATCGAGCGTTATACAGGCAACGCCTACCCCGACGGCGATTTTCTCGATGAAAACGGCAACGTTATAGGCAGGCACAAGGGCGTTATATTTTACACGATAGGACAGAGGAGAGGAATAGGCACAGGATTTGGTAAACCGATGTATGTTATCGGAAAAAATGCCGATAATAATACCGTAACGCTCGGCAGTAACGAGCTTCTTTTTACCGATACGCTGTATGCAGACAATCTTAACTGGATAGCGTTTGAATATCCCGAAAGCGAGTTTAAATGCAAGGCAAAGACACGTTACAGGCAGACCGAACAGCCGTGTACCGTATATCCACAGGGCAGAAATACGGTCAGGGTCGTGTTTGATGAAAAGATAAGAGCGGTAACTCCGGGACAGCACGTTGTGTTCTATGACGGCGATATTGTACTCGGCGGCGGTGTAATAATGTAGAATTGTGAAAGTTTGACAAAAAGCGAGTTCACTTTTCATCTAATTTACACAAAACTATTCTTTTAATTTCACGAACAAGCATTATTATATAACCACAGTCAGCGAGGAAACAGAAAAGCAAACAAGCTGACAGATTAAATTGCTATCTTCGATTTTCATATATATTTCCCCAAAGCAAAGGACTCCGGTGTAACAGCCGGAGTTCTTTGTTTTTTATGCGGTTGTCGCTACGGTGCTTTTTCTCTTTGGAATATTGAATTTTTTGTTTCTGCCTATTGACAAACCATCAGGTTCGTGTTATCATATAACTGTACTAAGGAGAATAGTACAGTTATTACGAAAGGCGGTGTGATATGTTTTCATTACGACTACAGGGCGGATTGCCTTTGTCAGAGCAGCTTGAGGCACGGATAGCTGAACTGATAATCAGCGGGGAAATGGCTGAAAACGAAAAACTGCCTGCTGTGCGTGAAGTCGCAAAGGAACTTACGATAAATCCGAATACTGTACAGAAAACCTACAGACAGCTTGAACAGAGGGGGCTTATATATTCTCTTCCGGGCAAAGGCAGTTATGTTGCCGAAAGATCGCAATATTCTTCAGCTGTATTGAAAAAGGCAACGGAGGAATTCAGCCGTGCTGTAGGCGACGCAGTGAAATCCGGACTTACGAAAGAGATAATGACGGCGGTGATAGACGCTGTTATAAATAAGGAGGGTGAAATATGATAAATGTTGATAATGTAACAAAACAATTCGGCGATTTCTATGCACTCAAGGATTGTACGATTAAAATAGGGAGCGGAAGCGCTTACGGATTGCTTGGCTCGAACGGAGCGGGAAAATCAACACTGCTGCGTATCCTTGCAGGAATATACAGACAGGACAGCGGAGAGGTAACGATAGACGAAAGCGCTGTATATGATAACGTTGCCGTGAAGCAGAGAATATTCTATGTCAGCGATGATGTTGAGCAATATGCGAATATGACCCCCGATGATATGAAAAAAATGTATGAGATATTCTATCCGACTTTTTCAACAGAAAAGTTTGAAAAGCTTATGAAGGCTATTGATCTGCCGAAAGATAAGCGTATGTCAACGTTCTCAAAGGGTATGAAACGTCAGGCGGCGGTTATATGCGGACTTGCGGCATCGACCGATATACTTCTGCTTGACGAGGCTTTTGACGGACTTGACCCTACTATGAGAATAAGCGTCAGAAAAATGCTTTTTGATGCTATGGCAGAAAATAACGGCACGGTTGTTATTTCATCACATAATCTGACCGAGATTGAGGAGCTGTGCGACAGCGTAGGTCTTGTTCATAAGGGTAGGGTCGTATTCGATCGTGAGCTTGACAGCGTCAAGGGAGATCTTCACAAGATACAGGTATCGTTTGAAAACGAGATGAAAATAAATGATTTTCCTGAGATCAATATAATTTCAATGAACACCCTGGGAAGCGTACAGAGCTTTATTGTAAGGGGCGACAGCGAAGAGGCCTGCCGCATAATGCGTGAAAAGGGCGCAAAATTCTGCGATGTGATACCGCTAACGCTCAATGAAATATTTATATATGAAATGGAGGGACTCGGATATGACTGCGGCGTGCTCGACGACTAAAAAGAACTTTTTTATAAGCTACTTATGCTACAAATTATTCAGAAACAAGAATCTGTTGATCATATCGGCACTTTTCAGTGTACTGTGCATACCGCTGTTCAGCGTATGTATGTCGATCTGTATAGAAATGGTAAATGCGACTATAGAAAACCAAAATTTCGATACATTGCATACTACAAAAATGTTCGGCGATATTGATATGATTATGGCGGCGGGATTTGTAATTGCTGTTGCTTCGGCGGCTGTGGTGCTCATTCTCGCTTTTGTAACAGTAAATTCAATGTTCAGTTATAATCTCAAAAAATGCGATGCGGATATGTATCTCAGTCTTCCGCTCACAACTACTCAGAGGTTTTTCAGCGATCTTCTGACCGGTGGCATTGTAAGCGTTCTTCCTATGGCAATATCAGGCGCGATCAGTGCTGTAATTATGGCAGTAACGGGAATCAGTGTAGACGCAGGTTTCACAACATCATATCTGAATACCCTTTCAAGCGGGGACTATGAAAGCGAAATCAACATTGCAATGCAGCAGATCTTCTCAAGGACAAATAATATTCTCTACAGAGAGCTGCCCCAAATTATAATATATGTATTTATTGCTATGACTGTCGTACTCGTTTTTACATACCTTTTCTGTGTGTTGATAAATTCGTTCACCGGAAAAATGTCCGACTATATCGTATACACGATAATAGCAATGGCGGCATTATCGGTGATAGTAACTACTATTGTCGGAACAGCAATTATGATGGTTACCGAAGCGGCATCGAGCGAGGAACTTTCTTCGGCGGTAATGTTTGCTTCCCCTGCGGGTATGATTTTTGCTTTTATTCTGTCTATCGTCAACTCATTTGGTGAAAATGTTTTTGCCATAAGTGAAAGCAAAGGAGTATACAGTGCGGTCAGAAACGATGATATAGATATATTCTGTACATTCAATACGCGAAACGTAATTATAATGATATTGGTATTTGCTGTACTTATTGTGCTTGCGTATGTTGTCACACGCTTAAGAAAAGCGGAAAAGACGGGTTCACATTTTGTCTTTGAGCTTCCGTATCATATCATATCACTAAGCATTGTGTGTGCGTTGATCTGTATAGCTATAGGCACAAGCCCTGTGATGATTGATTCTACGTTATACATGACTTTTATTATATGTATTGTCATAAGCGCAATTGTTTATTTCTTCGCTGAAATTACCCACGGAAGAAAAATAAATAAATTATGGCAATCACTGCTCAGATATGTCGGTGCGATACTTGGTACATTGTTTATTTGCACTGTTATAAGACAAACCGATATTTTCGGACTGGAGCGTTATGTTCCCTCAACCGACGGCATAAAGAGCGTGGAAATGTCAACAAAAAAGGCATTCAGTGATAACGGTAATTCGGACTACTACACGATAAATTTCAAAAATACCGATAACATACGTGCAATAACGAAATATCATTCTTTTATTGTCAATAACGGATGCGCACATCGCTACAGTGATTACGGTGTTGAGCCGGGAAATGACAACTATTATGTCAGATTTGTGTACAAGATGAAAGACGGCAGAATGATAACACGTTCTCTCAGTATTATCGTAGATCAGAAAACGTACGGTGAATATGCCAAGACGCTTTATGATATGCGATATGTTTTCTCAAAGACGGACGAATACGCCGAGGAGATAAAAAGTGTCGGAGCAATGGCAGAGAAAATAGATTTCTATACAAGAAACGGTAATTCCTACGGCAGACTGCTTAATGACGATCTTAATGATAAGCTGATATCAGCCATAGAAAATGATTATAAATCAGGCAGAAATACCGGAAAGCTTGCGGCAGTAGTTAAAATAAAAGCCAATTCCGACATCGGCGAATATATGAGCCTTGAAATCAGAGAGGACTGCTCCGAAACACTGGCAATACTTAATGATGAAACAAATTCGGTTTCCTATAAAAAGGCACTGATAGATGACGCAAAGAAAGAACTGGAAAACTATAATAACAACAAAGATAACGAGTATGATACCGACGGTTCTTACGCAAGCTATGTGTCATCTTTGTATACTATATATGATATGTACAATGCGAATGACAATTATATATATTTTAACTATTCAAACGTTTCGGTAAGTTCGGCTAAACATACGACTGTTACCTGTGAGTTTGCCGAAAGTGAAAGCGTTTCTGAGCTTGAAAAACTGTTTGTGATGTATGATTACTATACAGACGGTCTGCTTGCGGATATGGATTATGTAATTCTCTGCGAAACCGGACACGACAATTCTTTCGGCGGTGCATATTTTGCTCCGCACGAAAACAGAAAGCGAGTTGCCGATCTGATATATTCGATCAGAAAGGAATTCAACATTCCGATAGAACAGTAAGCTGTATATAAAATTCTCCTCATATATATACTGACGCCCTGTACTGCATTATGCGGTGCAGGGTGTTCTGTATATTATAACCAAAATATGACGGTTAAATTAGTGCAATATTTCTATTGAGCGTTATTGCAAATATGTGATAGAATTATATCAGAGAACAATTGAATATCTATATGCAAAATTTTATTATCTGATCAAAAACATTCCGCTTTACGCCAAAGGAGCTATTTATGAGAAATTTAAAGAAATTATCCGCAATTATTTTATCGGCAATTATGCTTGCGACGGGTTGTACCGACAACACTGCACCCGGAGAAAGTACGGAAATAAAAGAAAATTCGTCTGTCGCTACAGAAAACAGCGGCAATTCAGAACCTGATACAAAGTCGGTCGTAAACGCCGTAAAGGATATCAGCGTCGATACCAAGGTGAAAATACTGTCGTGGTACAGCCTGAACGATAACGGTATAGCAAAAAATTATAAGGAGCTTTTCGGTGTGCCTGAAAATATTCCGCAGGGGTATGAGGAAAGCAATTCATGGGATAGCGACAATGATACGGAAAGTTCGCCCGATGAAAAGCCGTTTGCCGAGATCCGCGTCACTTCTTATGCAGACAGATATTCTGACCTTGCCAAGCTTATACAGGCTGATGATTCACCGGACGCATTCCCCGCTGAGCTGTACGCAATGATGTATTTCAACTCCAATGATAAGAGCGACAAATATTTTGACGCTGTGGACGGTGTTATTGATTTCGGATTATCTGAGCTTGCGCCATACAGCAAAATTCAGAACGATATAAGAATGTTTGATAAAAATTACTGCCCCATATATAATGTTTCTCCCTCATCGGTTTTATGGTACAGGAGCAGTGTTATCAAAAACGCAGGGCTTGAAGATCCGTGGGAGCTTTACGAAAAAGACGAATGGACGTGGAACAAATTCCTTGAAATGTGTGAAAAGTTCTCTGACGGCAAGCAATTGACAGAGGATATAGTTAAGTACGGTGGAAATATAAAATTCGGCATCGACGGTTACAATGTGCCGACTAATCTGCTTGCGACGACCGGAATACATCTTTTTGGTAATGACAACGGATTGTATATTGACAATTCAGGCACGGATAAGATGAAAGCGGCGATGGAGTTTCTGAGACAGTTTGACACGACGCAGAAAAGTCTGCGTTATCCGAGAGATCTGTTGAACAACTGGACTCCGAACTATCGCGAGTGGGCGGACGGCAACACGTTATTCTTTGAAGACGGTATATGGAGATACGAAGAAAAGCGGATAGAATACAAAGAAAAGGAAAACCGGGATGAAGATGAGATAAGCTTTGTTCCGTTCCCAAGATACGACGCAGAAAAAACATACAGCCAGAATATGAATACAACATCATTCCTGCTTCCCAAAGGCTCAAAAAATAAAGCCGGCTATCAGTCGCTTATATATACGGACATATATGCACGCAACAATACCGAAATGCAGAAAGCGTCAAGACAATATGACAAGACAGAGTACGGATGGAATGACAAACTGCTTGACAAAGCAGAAAAGATAAGTCAGCCTGACGCTTTCAACTGGGTATGCGACTATAGCAGTATTGCCTTATTTATAATAGGCAGTGGGTGCGGAGAAGATGTATCCGGTGCGTTGCTAAACAATACTTTCCTGACCGGGGTCAAATACGATGAAGTCCTTGAGGAATACGGACCTGTAAATTCCCGGGAGGCAGAAATACTGAATACACCGCCTGAAAAAAGCACAAATTGAAATTAATAATATTTTTCTATAGTTAACATCAACACTACATCAAAGGAGCTATTTATGAAACACACAAAGAAATTATCCGCAATTATCCTGTCGGCGGTAATGCTGACGACCGCCTGCGCGAGTAACGTGTCACCCGGAAAAAGCACGGAAATAAAAGACAGCGAACCCGCCGCTCCGCAGAATTCCGTAACAGACAACAGCAACGGCGGTAATACGGACACTATTCCCGAAAGTAAGTCGGTAAAGGACGTTATAGGGGATATCAAGGTCGATACAAAGGTGAAAATACTGTCGTGGTACGACCTTAATGATCAGAATGTAGCTAAAACGTACAAGGAGCTTTTCGGAGTGCCGGAAAATATGCCGATAGGGTACGAAGAAAGCGGCTCAAAGAATAACAGCTCAGAAGGCAATGGAAAAGAAAAGCCGTTTGCTGATATACAAGTCACCAATTATGCGAGCAGATATATGGATCTTACAAGGCTTGTACAGTCGGACAATTCACCGGACTGTATACCGTTCCAGGAAAGCACATTTATAAGAATGCTGGGGAAAAAAGAAGAGCTGTTACAGAATGTTGACGATGTTATAGACTTTGGTATCAAAGAGCTTGCTTTATATAAAAGTGAGAGCGATAAGCTTTCTTTCGAGGGAAAACATTATGTTCCGATCACGGATCTGTCGGTCGATCATATGATCTGGTACAAAATGTCCGTAATAGCCGAAAACGGTCTTGACGACCCATGGGAGCTTTATCAAAAGGGCGAATGGACATGGGATAAATTTATGGAAATGTCAAAGCAATTCGCCGACAGTAAAAACGGAAAATATGCTTTCGACGGATATCTGCATATAATATCCGATGCGTTCCTTTCCACGACGGGCGAAACCTTTATCACGCTTGACGATAACGGCAGATATAAAAATAACTGCAAAAACGATAAGATCTACGAATGTATGGATTATCTTCGTCGGTTTGCCCCATCGGTTGACGGTTTGCGTTATCCCAATGAACTCGAGAACGGCTGGAGCGCAAACGAGCACGAATGGGCAGAAGGAAATACCTTATTCTATATCGGCGATCAATATAATTATGAAACCCAATTTAGTTTATATAAGAAAAGAAACAAGTGGAGCGATGATGAAATAAAGATAGTTCCGATGCCCTCGCCGGATAAGGAGCAGACTGAATATCAGCCTATGAGCGCAGAGGGTTATCTGCTTATAAAAGGCGCAAAAAATACAGAGGGATATAAGTCGCTTGTTTACGCTTTTGCATATCATAACAATTATCGCAGTGATGAAGAGATGAAAGCATACAGAGAAGAGATGAAAAGCGAAAGCGGCTGGAGCGATATGCTTCTTGACAGAATTGACGAGATAAACACTCCCGGAAAATATCACACTGTATTTGAAATAAGCAATCCGGATAATGTTTATGACAATTGCTTTTACTCAACTCCCTACAGTGAATGTGTGGACAATTGCCTTGCGAACGGTTCTGCGTACAAGGCGTATCTCGAAAATAATCCGGATATAGTTGAATATTTCGATAGCCTGGTCGGAAGTGCAAACGGAGAAGAATAACCCGTCGCTTTTGTTTGGACTGCAATATGCCGAATAGTCGGCAGAAACGATCAATAAACATTTCACACTACATCAAAGGAGCTATTTATGAAACACACAAGGAAACTATCCGCAATTATCCTGTCAGCGGTAATGCTGACGACCGCCTGTGCAAATAATGTATCGCCCGGCGGCAGTACGGGAATAAAAGACAGTTCCTCTGACACTGCAAACAGTTCGGACGTTAAAGAAAGCAACGGCGGTAATACGGATACTGCTACCGAAAGTAAGTCGGTAAAGGACGTTATAGGGGATATCAAGGTCGACACAAAGGTGAAATTTCTCGGCTGGTATGACCTTAATAACAGCAACATTGCCGATACATATAAGAAACTTTTCGGAGTGCCGCAAAAAAATCCCGAGGGCTACGAAACAGACCATTCGGGTAATGATACCGAACCTTTTATAGATGTTTACCTGAGCAGTTACGTTGACAGATATTATACACTGGCAAAGCTGATCGGATCCGGGGATTCTCCCGATGCTTTCCCTGCCGAGATATCAAGAATGCCTTGCTCTGTCGGAGCAGATAAGCTTTTTCAGCCGATAGGCGATATCATAGACTTTGAAACGGATGAGTTTGCACCTTACAGCAAGATACAACAATCGTTAAAATATGTCGGAAACGATTATGTGCCGATATTCAGCAGTACCCCGCGTTCGCTTCTGTGGTGCAGGAGCAGTGTTGTAAAAGAATCGGGACTTGAAGACCCGTGGGAGCTGTACGAAAAGAATGAATGGACGTGGAGTAAATTCCTCAGTATGTGCGAAAGCTTCAGCAGCAGCGAAAAGAAGAAATACGGCGTTGACGGATATTTTGTTGAACGTGAAATCCTTTCTACTGTCGGAAAAGGACTTATCGGTATAGAAGACGATCTGCTTACAAGTAATGCCGATGATGAGAAGATAATCTCTGCAATGGATTATTTGCGTCAGTTTGCCACATCGCAGAAAAAACTGCGATATCCCTGTGAAGAGGAGAACGGTTGGTCGCCAAGCGATTCCGAATGGGCAAACGGCAACACACTGTTTTATCAAGACGGTTTATGGAGATATGATGAAACCTGGCGGCTTTATAAGAAAAAGAATAAATGGAGCGACGATGAAATCAATTTCGTTCCTTTCCCTCGCTGTGACGATGAGCAGTCATATTATCAGGGGTATAACTGCGCTGAAAATACCTATATGCTCCCGATAGGTTCAAAGAACCCCGAAGGCTATAAGGCGCTTGTATATTCGGCGGCATACTTATATAACGACAGCTCCGCACAGACACGGCTCAGAGAGGAAAAGAAAACCGAATATGATTGGAATGACAGGCTTCTTGACAGAATGGATAAGATAAACAGCCCCGATGCTTTTGAGTGGGTAGTTGACTGCCGTGATTATTTCGAGGAAGTACTGCCTACCGCATCGAGTGATACCTTTACCGGTATACTTTCGAGAAGTTCGTATATATATGGTAAGGACTACAGAACGTTTATTACCAAAGAAAGCTCGGATATTATTGAAGAGCTTGACAAAGCGATAGACAGAATCAATAAATCGGCAGAAAATATCGGAACTGAACAATAAAAACCATTTCACACTGCATTGTACGTCAGAATGCAAAATCCGAATATGACCGGACCGACAGATCGCTTGACAGAATGGACAGGATGAACGATCCGGAAACATTTGTACCGGTTATAGAATTCAAGCAGATGTGCATCGGTACGAATCCTTTGTCCTGCGGCGAAAGCTATATGCACGCAATGGAGGGTTGGTGCTATATGGAAGGTCAGGATTACAAAAAGAATCCGGAGGATGAAGTAAAAGGGGAGTATACGCCTGCCATTGAGGCGTATCCGGATGATCTGAATGGCATAATAAGTTGAAATTTAGCTAATTAACCTAAATTACCATGCTTCGATTGTGCTATTTTCACAAAATCGTTTAGCTAAATTACTGCAAATTGTTTATTGACGGTGTGACAGCAATTTTGTTATAATAGTAATTGTAATAATACGCAAATCTGTACTCAGGTACAGAAAATCTACAGGAGGATTAAAGATGAGAAAATATACCAAGGCTATTGCAGGTGCATTAGCACTCGTATCTGCTGTAACAGCTTTTTCAGGTTGCACAGGCAGTTCGACAACAAGCGGTACAACAGCAGACAACAGCTCAGCGGCTGCTACAACAGGCGAAACACAGAAGCAGATGTCTGAGAACGAGGGCGTTCAGAGCGCAGTTAACAATGTTTCTGCCGGCGAAAATTATAAGGACATCAAGGTTGACACAAAGATCAAGTGGATGGCATGGTGGGACATTCAGGAGGCTTCCCCTGCAGTAGAGGTATTCAAGAAGCTCTACGGCACACCCGAAAACAAGCCTAAGGGCTATGAGAGCGTTGCTGATGAGAACGTATTCGTAAACGTCAAGGTTTCAAGCTATGCGGACAGATATACCAGCCTTTCAAAGCTCGTACAGTCAGACGATTCACCCGACTGCTTCCCCTTTGAGATCTGCAACTATCCCTACAGCATTTATCAGAACCTTTTCCAGCCCCTTGACGGTATCATTGATTTCACAACAGATGATTGGGCTGATTATAAAGAATCTATCGACAAGTTCAACTGGGGCGGCAAGAACTACTGCCCTATTATGAGTCTTGTTCCCACAAGCTTCCTGTGGTACAAAAAGTCAACTGTTGAAGAAGCAGGTCTTGACGATCCCTGGGAGCTTTATGAAAGTGGCAAGTGGACATGGGAAACATTCCTGACAATGGCAAGAAAGTTCTCAGATCCCGATAACGGCAAGTATGTACTTGACGGTTACAACCCCGAAAACAACTTTGTCTGCACGACAGGTACACCTCTTATCGCACTTGAAGGCGGTAAGCTTGTAAGTCACCTTAATGATGCTAACATCGAAAAGTGCCTTGATATGCTTCGTTCATTCGATAACACACAGGAACAGCTCCGTTACCCCAGAGATGTCGATAACAACTGGTCACCCAGCTATCCCGAGTGGGTAAACGGCAACACACTGTTCTTTGAAGACGGTACATGGAGATATGAGGAAACATGGAGACTGTACAAGAAGAAACAGAAGTGGGATGACGATGAGATCAACTTCGTTCCCTTCCCCCAGATGGACGGTTCTGATAAGTATTATCAGAGCATGAAGCAGGATTCTATAATGCTCGTTGCAGGTTCTAAGAACATAGACGGTTACAAGGCGTGGATCTATGCTAACTTAGTAGCTTCAAACGATCCCGAAATACAGAAGGCAGGCAGAGAGCAGTCCAAGGCTGAGTATGACTGGACAGATACACTGCTTGACAGACTTGATACAATGAAGGATCCCGCGACATTCACAGGCGTATTTGACTTCAAGAACGGTATCGGTTCAGATATTGCCGATGTGAACAGTCAGGATAATCCTGTAGAACAGCTCACAAAGGGCCCGTACATGACAGGTGAATCTTATACATCTTTCCGTGAACAGTATCAGGGTCAGATAGACGCTCGTCTTGCAGAACTCAACAAGACTGTTGAATAATTCTTAAAATTAATAATAATGACGGCTCTGCTTTTGCAGAGCCGTTGCTTTTATCGCCGGTCAACGTATATAAAAATCCCGCCGCATTTCATTTTGCGGCGGGATCATCTGTATCTGACCGATTAAACCTTGCTTATATTATCTATCTTTTTGGAAGTTTCGGCAATCTTATCGCTGAGATCCTTTACTGTAGCAACGTTGGCTTCGATCTTGCCGACTGCAGTTGTGATTTCCTTGTCGATTGCAGAAATTGAAGCACGAACACTGCCGAGTACATCTTCAATACTGCGCGTCTGGTTGGATGTCTGTTCTGCGAGCTGACGCACTTCCTGTGCGATGACGTTGAAGCCTGCGCCTGCCTCGCCGACGTGCTTTGCCTCAATTGAAGCGTTGAATCCGAGCAACGTCATCTGTGTCGCAACATTCTGTATGTATTTTAAAATAGAGTCGGTCTGTGCAACAGCCTTTGCGGATTCTGCCGCTTTTTCACGCAACAGGTCAAACTCGGCGGATAAAGCCGCTATTGTTGTATTGACTTCTTCTACATTTGCATTGATATCCTTGTAGTCGTCCTGAACCTCATCGAACATTGCGTCCGTGTTCTTGTGTTCTTCCGTGATGCTGTACTTTTCGTATCCAACCTGTGAAAGTGCCTGAGCCATTTTGAAAAGAAGCTCTGCGGCGTTGTTTACTTTCTCTTCGGAAACTATCGGAACTTTTTTTACCGCCTCGACATATTCATCGGGGTCTACATCAATCTCCTTTGCTATGGCACGGAACTTGTCAAGGTCCGGCTCTTCCGTCAGCACCTGACCGCCAATAAGAGAGCCTATCTGCTCACCGTTTACAATAATCGGGGAAGCAAAGTCTACAAGTCCGCCGTGACAGTAGTAAACAGCCGGTCTTCCTGTTTTGCTTGCCTGTTCGCCGCCTTTAAGGTCGCAGAGATTGCAACGTTCACAACCTACACTTGATTTCCTGGTGTAATTCATACAGAAGTCCGTAGGACATGAAAGCTGGGTCACAGGACCGTTCTTGTCGGTTGCGAGAGCCGCCATGCCAGTTGCCTTTGCAAATGCGTCCTGCAAGGACTGTAACTGCGCTCTGTCTATAACATCAAGTAATGTAATCTCTTTGTTTGCCATATTAATGACACCTTCCCTTTTTCTATGTTGATACAAGACGGACAGCCCTTGAAATTAAGACTGTCTTTATATAGAATTATACTCTGTTTTAAATAAAAATGCAATACCATAAGTAACTGATTTTGTTAATTTGAACAATAGAAATTGAAATATTTAGTTATTATTTCCGATTTTTCTTTTTTCGGCAGGAACCGCGATAAATTTTGCTTGATTTTGGACACAAAATATGCTATATTTTTAAATAGGAGTAAGAAACTATAAAAGAGCCACAGGCTGTATTGTCAGAAGTGTGGCTGAAAGGCGGAAAAAAACATGAAGATCCTATATGCGGCAAGTGAGGCTCAGCCCGTAGCGGCTTCCGGAGGACTTGCAGATGTTGCCGGCTCGCTTCCTAAGGCGCTTGTCGAAGAAGGCCACGAGGCTTGCGTGGTAGTACCTCTGTATGTAAATACAATTAAACAGCAGTGGCGTGATCAGATGACCTATATTACAAATTTTTCTGTACCGGTAGGTTGGAGAAATCAGTACTGCGGATTGTTCACAGCAAAGATAAACAACGTTACATATTATTTCCTTGATAACGAGTATTATTTCAAGCGTGATTTCGGACTTTACGGCTATTATGACGATGCCGAAAGATATGCGTTCTTCTCACGTGCTGTTCTTGAAATGCTCAGGGTTATCGACTTCAAGCCGCAGATTATCAATTCAAATGACTGGCAGTGCGCCCTTATCCCCGTATATTATAGCATTTTCTATAGAAATGACGAAAAGCTCTGGGGTATCAAGAATGTATTTACTATCCACAACATTCAGTACCAGGGCAGATACGGTATGGAGATACTTGAAGACGTTCTCGGCATACCGAAGCATTTTGCGTCGCTTATGGAATATGACAGAGATATCAATCTTATGAAAGCGGCTATTGAGGTTTCGGACAAGGTCACAACCGTTTCTCCGACATATGCGAGAGAAATACTCGATCCGTGGTTCTCACACGGTCTTGACAGAGCGCTTGCTGATAAGCAGTATAAGACCTGCGGATTCCTTAACGGTATTGATACCGATATGTACAACCCGGCTACAGATCCCGCAATTCCCGCAAACTTCACGGTTTCAAAGAAGGCAGGCAAGAAGGTATGCACGCAGAAGCTGCTTGAAGAAGTAGGACTTCCCCAAGGTGATGAACCTGTGCTCGGTATGGTATCAAGACTTGTCGAACACAAGGGCTTTGATCTTGTAAAGTGTGTGTTTGATGATATAATAAATCTCGGCTACAAGGTAGTTATATTAGGCTCGGGCGAGGCTCAGTACGAGCAGTTCTTCCACGAGATGCGCTGGAAATATCCCGACAGAGTAGCATTTACCTGCGGATATATTCCCGACCTTGCAAAGAAAATCTACGCCGGAGCGAATATGTTCCTTATGCCCAGTAAGAGCGAGCCGTGCGGACTTGCACAGATGATCTCTCTGCGTTACGGCACTATCCCGATAGTCCGTAAAACGGGCGGTCTTGCAGACAGCATAGTTGACTGCGGAGATGAGAACGGCACAGGCTACACATTCCAGTCGTACAACGCTCACGATATGCTTTATGCTATCAAGAGAGCAAAGGATTGCTACTGGGACAAGACTGAGTGGAACAAGCTGGTTACAAGAGCTATGAAGGCAGACTTCAGTTGGAAGCAGTCGGCTAAGCTGTATATCGGCCTTTATAAGGAGCTTGCCGGAGAGCAGTAAACGATAAAAATCAATATGTACGGGCAGTCGCTTCTATGAAACGTCACTGCCCGTCATTCGTGTAACCGAAAATTTAATGTGTTAAAAGAGAAAGAGGACAAAATGTTAATTGCGGTAATCGCTCTTGTGATAGGCGCTGCACTGTATGTTATGAACATGGTCGGCGTGAACATCAATGCAAATGTTATATGCTCGCTTTGCGTGCTGATAGTGGGATTCGCTATGCTGATAAAGGGTGCGGATCTGTTTGTTGAGGGTGCGTCAAAAATTGCGGCTAAATTCAAGATCCCCCAGATAGTAATAGGTCTTACGATAGTGGCGATGGGTACTTCTGCGCCTGAGGCGGCTATCAGTATAAGTGCGGCGTTTCAGGATGCGGCGGCTATTTCGATAGGTAACGTGGTGGGCAGTAATATTATGAACATACTGCTGATACTCGGCGTCAGTGCACTGATAACAAACCTTAAGATAAAGCCGAACACACTTAAATTCGAGATACCGTTTGTTGTATTCATTACAGCCGTATTACTGCTGCTCGGTTGGATAGGCGGTGGACTTGACAAGATAGACGGCGTGATTATGCTGGTGCTTTTTGCGGCGTTCTTAGGCTATCTGTTCTACCTTTACAAGAAGGGTGACGACAGCTCGGCAGATGAAGTGCCACAGCTTACCGAAAAGGACAAGTTGCCCATACTGATATTGATAACTCTTGTCGGACTTGTGAGTATCGTGCTCGGAAGCGACCTTACGGTTTCGTCCGCAAAGAGCATAGCACAGGTTATCGGCGTTGATGACAGAACTATCTCGCTGACCGTTGTAGCATTCGGTACGTCGCTGCCGGAGCTTATAACCTGCATTGCGGCTTCGCTCAAGAAGAAATCCGATATTGCTATAGGCAATATAATCGGCAGTAACATTTTTAATATCTTGTTCGTAGTAGGTTTGGCGTCAATATTCTCGCCGAGCGTACTGACCTTCGGTGAGGCATTTATCATTGACACTATAGTTGCGATAGCTACCGCTGTACTGCTGGGTCTGCTCGTTTTACGCAAAAAGGAGCTTACAAGAGCCGGCGGTATAATTATGCTCGTTGCTTACGCAGGATATTTTGCGTATCTGTTTATTAACCCGTTAGGGCTTGCATGACAGGAGAAAATATGGTATTTGAAAAAATAAGAAAAGCTGACCGTGAAGAATATCTCGCTATGGAGCATGACTTTTATCATTCGCCTGCGGTGCTTCATCCTATCCCTGACGCAAATCATGAACTGACATTCAATGTGCTTACGGAAGGTTCGCCGTACGCAGTGTGCTTTATATTCCGCAGCGACGATAAAAAAGAGGTTTACGGTTTTGCTCTGCTTGCGCTTACTTATTCAAACGAGGCAGGCGGTATGGTGGTGTGGCTTGAGGAGATATATGTAAAGCCGGAGCATCGCTGTAAGGGCATAACCGGAGAGTTCTTCAAATTCATCGAAAAGGAATATGCCGATGTTGCAAGAATCCGTCTTGAAACAGAGCCTGACAACGAAAGAGCGGTAAGGCTGTACGAAAGAAACGGATTCACAAAACTCGGTTATTCGCAGATGTATAAAGATAATTAACTTAAAAAATGTGTAAACAGTGTGAAAACGCAAAATTCGTTGTTGTAATTAAACAAAAATATTTTTTAAGTTTGGATCAACTAATAGTTGAATGACAAGAGGAAATTTGTTATAATAATTAGGTAATTAAGCGGCAGTGAAAGACCGTACAGGAGGTAAATGATGAAAAATACGACCAAAAAGATTTCAGCAGCAGCTCTTGCTCTGATAATGGGTGCTACAGCATTCACGGGTTGTTCAGGCGGTACAGCAACAAGCGGCGGAACAGCAAACGGCGCTGATTCTTCTGCAGAGAGCACAACAGCTACAGGCAGCCAGAAGATAATGTCTTCAAACGAAGATGTCAAGAGTGCGATCGACAACGTTTCGGTAGCAGAGGACTACAAGAATATCAAGGTGGACACCAAGCTTAAGTTTATGGCATGGTATGACATTCAGGAGGCGGCTCCTTCTGTAGAACTCTTCAAATCGATGTACGGCACACCCAAGAACAAGCCCGAAGGCTATGAGAGCGTAGCGGATGAAAACGTATTTGTTAATGTAAGAGTTTCAAACTATGCAAACAGATATGTTGACCTTGCAAAGCTTGTACAGTCAGATGACTCGCCTGATACATTCCCATTTGAAACCTCTAACTATCCCTATGGTATTTACCAGAACCTGTTCCAGCCTATCGATGGCGTTATCGATACCACGACAGATGACTGGGCAGATTATAAGGATATTATAGATATGTTCAACTGGGGCGGTAAGGTCTACACACCTATCGTTGACGTAAACCCCGCAACGCTTCTTTGGTACAGAAAGTCGATAATCGAAGAGAACGGCTTTGACGATCCCTGGGAGCTCTTTGAAAAGGGTGAATGGACATGGTCAAAGTGCATAGAGATGGCAAGAAAGTTCACAGATCCCGATAATGCCAAGTATGCATTTGACGGTTACGGACTTGACCACGCATTCATCGCTACAACAGGTAAGCCACTCATCGGTCTTGAGAGCGGCAAGCTTGTAAGCAACCTTAACGATGCCAATGTTGAAAAGTGCATGGATATGCTCCGCACATTTGATGATACACAGGAACAGCTCCGTTACCCCAGAGAGATCGAAAACAACTGGGCACCCAGCTATCCCGAGTGGGTAAACGGTAATACTCTCTTCCTTGAAGACGGTACATGGAGATACGAGGAAACATGGAGACTGTATAAGAAAAAGCAGAAGTGGGATGATGATGAGATCAACTTTGTTCCATTCCCCCAGATGGACGGTTCTGATACATATTATCAGGAAATGAAGCAGGATGCATTTATGTTCGTTTCAGGTTCTAAGAACGCTGACGGTTATAAAGCATGGATCTATGCTAACCTCTTGGCTTCCAAGGATGAAGAAGTAAAGAAGGCAGGCAGACAGCAGTCTATAGATGAGTTTGATTGGACAGACACACTGCTTGACAGACTTGATAAGCTGAAGAATCCCGAAACATTCTCAGCGGTATTCGAGTTCAAGAACGGTATCGGCGCAGATATCGCTGACTCTTCAACAAGTGAGAACCCTGTAGGTCACCTCACGTCAGACGTTGTAATGGGCGGTAGTTCATTTGCAACTGTTCGTGAAGAAAACAGAGGCGTTATCGAAGCAAGAATAAAGGAACTCAATGCTACTGTTTCCTAAGCTTTGAATAATCATTGCATAAAAAATTCCGACGGTATTTTGCCGTCGGAATTTTTGTATATTACAGCACACTTGAAAAGGTTAAATGCTGTCTTGTTATATATAGTTCTATAAGCCTTTTAAGGACTGCGCATTCCGAATAGATATCGTCCTCTCCGCTCTTGGCAAATACCTTTATCCGTGACAGACACATAGCTATCTCGTTATCGCATTCGGTATCCTCAACGAAGATAGTATCCTGCGAAAGCCCTCGCCAGATATCCTCGGCATACGCCGCCATTTCGGCGGCTTTTTGTTTGTCATCATTATCTATAGCCTGTGTTATCCCATCGGCTGTGATATATATTTCTTTAGCACGATTATCGGAATAGTTATATCCGAATATCGCAAACGCTACCATAGCCGCAACTATTACGGCGCAAGTTACCATTCTTCCCATTACTGTTTCTCCTCGGGTCTGCATATTGACTTTGTACCGCTTTCGTTGTCGGATTTAAGCACGGTGTAAACGCCTTTATCAACGCTGTCTGTAAGCAGGAATATATCCTTTATATCAAGTCCCATTTCCTTTATCATACTGCGCAGTTTCTTTTCGTCACCGTTCCAGCGGCGCAGTCCGGGATAATTGATATCTCCGTCCTTGATAAGCAGGCAGGGAGGATCGCAATTCTGAACTTTTATATCCATATCGCCGTTTTCAACATTTCTGTAACAGCTTTTCTGATAGAAGTTGATCTTGCCGGTGGTTTCAACTATAGCATACTGCACCTGTGAAATGTCAAATATCATGCACTCACGCATAGATTCCATCAGCTCGTCGACACTGTAGCGCAGGTGTTTCATCACTCTGCGATCGATAATGCCGTTTGTTATGATTATCTGCGGTGTTCCCGTGACAAGACGACGGAAGCGTGAGCTTTTCAGCATAATGAACGACATGAATACGTCAAGACAAACTATCATCAGTATCGGTATAACGCCGTATATCATCGGTACTGTCGAGTCCTCAAGCGAAAGTGTTGCAATGTTTGAGATAAGTATGGTAGTAACAAGTTCAGACGGCTGGAGCTGTGCCAGTTGTTTCTTACCCATAAGCCTGAGTGCAAACATTATAAGAATGTACAAAAGTACCGAACGAATAATTATTATCAGCATATTGCCTCCATAGTCGGGAAAGATAATTGATAGATTTTATTTCAACGCTATTATTTACAGATTACTTTTTATTATGCGAGGACTTGTGATGAGGAATATAAAAAAGCCGGATTTTTCGGAAAAGAACACCGAACCCGTAAACAGATCCGATACCGCACTCTCGTCAAATCTTGATGAAAACTGCTGTGCCGTAAGGGCGCTTATGAACAATAGTTCGGATCTTATAATAAAATATTTTACCGCAGGGGGCCATCGAATGGCAGTGGTCACCTGCGAGGGAATGATAGGCAAGGCTGACCTTGCAAATCTTATCTTTCGCCCGCTGGTATCATCTTCTCCCGGAATAGCCGATGATAACGAGTTTTTCTGTGCGGTATGCGCCGATATGCCTATAGCGGAGGAACAAAAGCAGGTATATGACGTCGGCGCACTCTGCCTTAATATAATGTCGGGATTTGCCGTTCTGCTTTGTAATGGCGCTTCGTTCGGAATAGCGATAGGAATACAGGGCTTTGCACACCGAAGCGTAGACGAGCCTTCAACGCACATAAATCTGAGAGCGTCAAGAGAGGGCTTTATCGAGGTGGTGAGAACCAACGTTGCTATGGTAAGGCGGAGAATGAAATCCCCGACGCTGAAAACGATGATGATGACCATAGGGGAACGTAGCAAGACCGATGTTTCGGTTTGCTATCTTACCGACAAGGCGGATATGAATATCGTAAACGCCGTGACGGATAAGCTGAAGAACATTCCGCTTAACACTATTGCAGGGGGTGAGTATTTACAGAGCTTTCTTGAAGATGATGATTCTGTCCTTTTCTCACAGATATATACAACTGAACGTCCCGATGTATTTGTATCGAAGCTGTACGAGGGCAGAGTGGGGATAATCGTGGACGGAACACCGTTTGCGCTTGTTCTTCCGTGTCTGTTTGCGGAGAACTTTGTAACGATGGACGATTATACGCACAAGCCGTACTTTTCGGCGTTTCTTCGTATCATACGTTTCTTTGCGTTTATTGCAGGGGCTGTACTGCCGGGTCTTTATGTCGCACTGTGTAACTTCCATCCGGAAATGTTCCGCTCGGCACTCTTGCTGAATATTTATTCATCGGAGCAGACTACCGCCTATCCCGTATTCGGAGAGTGTCTTATAATGTATATCCTGTATGAGATAATGAGGGAGGCGGGGCTGAGGCTGCCGCAGAGCATAGGTCACGCAGTAAGCATAGTCGGAGGTCTTGTGATAGGAGAAATTTCGGTATCGGCGGGTCTTATGAGCGCACCTGTGGTGCTTATCATAGCGGCAACCGGACTATGCTCGTTTGCCGTACCGGATCTATACGACAGCTGTATGATACTGAGGCTGGTATTTATAGTCGCAGGGGGCACGTTCGGCTTGTTCGGAATCACAGCCGTTGGTGTTGTTATATTTTTCAGAATGTGTTCAAAAAACACATACGGAGTGCCGTATACCGCACCGTTTGCGCCTGTGACGCTGAAAAGCATTATCCGTGATACGTTTCGCAGGGAAAGCTGGAAGAAGCTGTCTGATACGGATATGACGGTACAGCAGTTATCGGGCAAGGCAAAGAGCGGTCACGGCGCAGAAAGGACGGGAGGCAATGAGCAGGATAAGTAACAGACAGCTTGTTATCACGTTTCTTGCCTGCAGGCTGTCGGCGGAAATGATGACTCTGTCTGCCGAAACCGTATTATACGGACCGGATCGCTTCACGGCGATATTTCTTGCAAAAATTATTGCGGCACTGCTTTATATTCCTCTTATCCTTGTGACGCTGAGGTTCAAGGGGGATAGCCCTATAACCTGTGCTTTCAGAAGAAATAAGATCTTCGGGGCAGCTGTGGGGGTTATTCTGGCTGTTACCCTGACGGCGACCGCCGTGCAGACGGTCATAAGCATACAGCATTATATAACCGATACGCTGTTGAATAACATTCTGACAATATCGGGTATTGCTGTGCTTGTCGCCGTGTCGGTATACGGTGCATTGAAGGGGCTTAGTGCGGTTACGAGAAGCTCTGTGTTTGCGGCGGCGGTATTCGGTCTGCTGATTTTTCTTATCGGAGTCACTATGTGGGACAAGGTCAATCCGGATTTCATATATCCCGCCTTTATTGAGGACGGGCGGTACTTTGTAAAATGTACACTTTCTGAGATAAGTATGAACAGCGAAATTCTGATTTTTGCGGTGATAACCGATGAAATACGCAGTAAACCGCATAAAACGGTACTTTATTATCTGCCGCTCCTGCTTGTGATACTGGAATTTCTTAACCTGCTCTACAACCTTATATTAGGTCCTTATATGAGTAAAGTTGAATACCCTCTGTATATTATCGCAGCTTTATCCGATATTGTAATATTCCGCAGGCTTGACGGAATAGACGCTATAGTGTGGCTGATGTGCGGAATTATTAAAACGGCGCTTATTATATATTGCGTAGGGCGGATATATTCTGTGTGCAGTAAGAGACCCGACACGAAAAAGGCGGTTGTGGTATACGGAGCGTTTATATTTATGCTGTGTATGGTGCTTGGCAGTGACAGAACGGTATACGAGCATTTCAGGAGCGTTATGTCGGGCGGAATACACATATTGCTCGGCGGTGTTGCAGTTCCGCTGACGGCGCTTGTTGCAGGCAGAAAAAAGCAGAGCGAAGGAGAAAAGAAATGAGAATGATAAGAGCGGTTGCTATAATGCTTGCGCTGACTGTGACAATAACCCTTGTCGGCTGTGTCAGCTATGTTGACCTGTCCGACAGGGCGATAGTGCAGGCGATAGGGATAGACTATCTTCCTGACAAAAAGGTATATCGTATAAGTATGCAGTATTTCAATCAATCGAGCGAGGGCGGACAGAATCAGATAGACAAGACGCAGGACAATGTGCTGAAAAGCGTAGGGGAGGGCGAAAGCATATTTGCGGCGGCGAAAAACGCTTCGATGCTGACGGGAAAGGATCTTCTGCTGAGCGAAAACAGGCTGATAATCATCGGAAAAGAACTGAGGAAGTATAAGCTGGGCGATACGCTTGAATTCTTTGTGGGCAATTATCATTCGCATCCGCAGGCATATGTTGCCGCCGCAGAGGATACGGCAGAGGAACTGCTCGATATACGCTTCAAGGAAGGCTCGACCTCTTCGCAGAGATTGGCGAACCTTATACACAACGCATCGGTCGAAAGCAGGAACAAAAGCACATATCCCTACCAGGTGATGACTATGCTATGCACATCTACGGAGAGCGCATTTCTTCCGCTGCTCAGAACCGCAACACTTAAAACAGATGTAACTATTCCGAAGGAAACCGGAGGCGGTAAGGGCAACGGAGGCGGAGAAGAACAGAGCGAGGACGGAGAAAAGACGATAATACTTGACGGAGGAGTGGTTTTCAAGGGTGGCAAAGAGCTTTGCAGAGTTGACGATGATGGGGCAATGGCTATATTCTTTATGAATGATACGCCTTCGGAATATTCGTTTACCGTGCCTTTGGGACAAAACGCAAAGCCGAGCGTTACGCTTATTGAAGTTACAAGGAGTATAAAAGCTACAGAATATAACGGTAAGGTGAAATTTGATGTGACATTCAGCGCATCGGGAAAGATAGGGTCGAAGGGCGGAATGAAGGAAGATGATAAAAAAGCCGCCGAAAAGGTAGCCGAGCCTGCCGAAAGGGAGCTGAAGCGGAAAATAGAAAGCTCGGTGATACCGATTGCAGAAAAAGGCTGTGATGTGTTCGGACTTGAAAATACGCTAAGAAGATGCTGTAACAGATTTTACAGAGAGAATATGGACAGGGTAGGGGAAATAATAGCGGAAAGTGAAATTGAGGTCAATGTGAATATTGATATTTTTTCGCAGGGGATAGGCGGTGCGTGACGGGTGACAGAAAAGCTCCCTCACTGTTTGTGAGGGAGCCACAGTTTGTCGATAAACCTATATTTTTAATAATATGGGGTTTGGGGCGTAGCCCCAAGCGGGGTGAGGGCGGCAGCCCCACACTCAGCCCCTTCCCACGGGGAAGGGGTTTGGGGTTAGGGATAGAGAAATTTCACTATTCTTTAAAAAACAAACTTTTTCTACAGTCTGAAACTCCCTCACTGTTTGTGAGGGAGCCGGACTGTATATCACTTACTTCAGGAGAAATCTTGTTGGTTAAATCAGAAGATTGCTACAACTGCACCGTTGTACTTTTCGTTGATGAAGTTCTTTACATCGTCTGACTTGAGAGCCTTTATAAGAGCCTGAATCTTGGGGAGGTTTTCGTTACCGCTCTTTACAGCTACAATGTTTGCGTAGGTCTGAGCCGCATCGCCGGAAGCATCTTCAACTGCGAGAGCCTTGCTTATGTCAAGACCTGCGGCAAGAGCATAGTTACCGTTGATGACTGCTAAAGAACCTGCATCGCTGTTTGCAAACTGAGCAGCAACCGTATCAGCCTGAACTGTTGTTATCTTGTAGCCGTGGTCATCCTTTATATCGAGCGTTGTAACACCGTCCTTGGCGTTTGCACCCTCGGGAAGCTCGATAAGACCTTCCTGCTGTAAGAGAAGAAGCGCTCTTGTTTCGTTGCTGTCATCGGCAGGGATTACGATCGAAGCGCCTTCCTTGACATCTGCCAGCTTTTCAACGCCGTTGCCGTAAAGGCCGAACGGCTCATAGTGAATGAGTGCGGCGGGAACTATGTCTGTTCCGTTCTTCTCGTTGTAGTTGTTGAGGTAGGGTGTGTGCTGGTGGTAGTTTGCGTCAAGCTCTCCGCTTGCAACTGCGTTGTTGGGCAGTACATAATCATCGTAAATGGTGATCTGAAGATCGTAGCCTTCCTTAGCAAGCTTATCCTTTACAAATTCGAGTATCTCGCCGTGGGGTGTAGCTGTTGCGCCTATCTTGATAACCTTATCATTATCCGCTGTGTTGTCTGCTGAGCTTTCAGCGGCGCTTGATGTTGCAGAAGATGTATCTGCCGAAGAAGCATCGTTTGATGAAGCTGTTGAGCTTGTGCCGTTTGAGCTGCAAGCTGTAAGTGTTGCGCCTGCAAGAGCCGCCGTGAGTATCAGTGATAAAATCTTTTTCATGTCAATTCTCCGTTTCTGCGGTTTTGCCGCCTGTCAATGTTGTATTTTGTTTATCTTTCTTTGTTCTGCACCGTTAGTTTACGGGTTTTATCTCTTTATATACAACATCGGCGCATTCGTCCAAAACGGAAATTCTGTCTTAAGAGCTTTATGAAAAGCAGTGACATATTATATCTCTCCTTACTTGTTTATACGTTTGTCTGCCTTGCGTGCTATCAGCATACCAAGCTCCTGGATAAGCTGTACTATGATAACCGTGAGCAGAACGCATATCCACACAATATCGTTATTGAAACGCTGATAACCGAATGAAATAGCTATCATACCAAGTCCGCCGCCGCCTATCGTTCCTGCCATTGCCGAGTAGCCGAGAATGGTTACAAGGGAAATGACTGCGCCGACCATGAGAGCGGGCTTTGCTTCGGGGATAAGCACCTTGTATATTATTCTGAATGTTGAGCTGCCCATTGCCTGAGCCGCTTCAATAACGCCTTTGTCGACCTCTTTGAAAGAGGATTCTGTCATTCTTGCCACATAAGGTATAGCCGCTATAACGAGCATTACTATCATTGCTTTATTGCCAAGACTTGTTCCGACAATAACCTTTGCCGCCGGTAAGCAGGCAACCATCAGAATGATGAACGGGATACTGCGGAAGATGTTTACTAAAATACCGATTATTTTGTTTAGCCACGGGATAGGGTGGATTCCGTCCTTATCCGTCACTGTAAGCAGTACGCCTATCGGAAGTCCGAAAACGTAAGCTATGAACGAAGAGATGAACGTTAAGTATATCGTTTCCCATATACCCTGTAAAAGTACGCCTTTATCCCACAGCTGTATAAGATCGTCTGACATTTTTTTCCCCCTTACACCTGTGAATAGGTAACGCTGTTGGCTTTAAGATATGCTGTTATCTTTTCTGTCGATGCATCGTCATCGGGTAGCTGTACCAGAATCTGACCGTATGCCTTGCCGTCAATGTCCTTTGTATCTGCGTGAAGAATATTGACGGGAGTGTTGCATTTTAATATCATATCGGATAACAGCGACTTTGAAGAATTTTCACCGTTGTAGATAATTCTTATCTTCTTTCCGTGTTCGCTTGTAACCGGAAGCTCGCCTTGCGGCATGATAAGCTTTCTTGCTATATCAGACTTCGGATTTGCGAATACCGTTCTTACATCGCCTATCTCTGCGACCGTGCTGTTATCAAGCACTGCGACCCTGTCGCATATACTGTCTATTACCTTCATCTCGTGAGTTATCACTATTATGGTAACTCCGAGTGTGCGGTTGATTTTCTTAAGAAGCTCAAGCACCGACCTTGTTGTGTCGGGGTCAAGTGCGCTTGTTGCCTCGTCGCACAGAAGATAGTGCGTTTTTGCGGCGAGCGCTCTTGCTATCGCTACTCTCTGCTTCTGTCCTCCCGAAAGCTGTGACGGATACGCCTTCGCTTTATCGGAAAGTCCTACAAGCTCAAGCAGGCTTTCGGCTCTCTTTACAGCGTCTGCCTTTTTCATACCTGCGATCTCAAGCGGATAACAGATGTTCTTTATTACGTTTCGCTGTGCGAGAAGATTAAAGCCCTGAAACACCATTCCGATGTTTTGTCTTGTTTTAAGAAGCTCTTTTGTTTTAAGGCTTCCAAGCTCCTTGCCGTCTATTATTACCTGTCCCGAGGTTGGGCGCTCAAGGTAATTTATACAGCGGACGAGAGTGCTTTTGCCGGCTCCCGAAAGTCCGATGATACCGAATATCTCTCCGTCGTTTATTGTTATGTTGATGTCTTTTATCGCAGTAACGCTGCCTTTCGCGGTGCGGTACGTCTTTTCAAGGTTTTTAAGCTCTATCATATATCCTCCCATAAAAATAACGGACGTTTATTTTACGTCCGTGCGTTTGAATATCCAACAGGCTCAGACTTTCTTTCGGGACAGACGTATTATATTGTTTGCACACATTCGCATTTTATTGTTTGCGGTTGTCGGTTTCATCCGGTCAGCCCCTTTCGTTTTCGTTGTTATGAGTATAACACACTAAACCTACGTTGTCAATAGGTTTTGTGGATTTAGCTTGTCGAAAATAATTACACAATCCTTATCACTTTTGTAGGTTTTGTATAAACGAGGCTGAAATAAATATTACGGTAATTATTGACTTTTAAGAAGAGGTGTGTTATAATTGAGTAAACTCAAGACTAAACTGTTGATTATAATACTGAGGCTGATAAGGAGGATACAAATTGAAGGGATTACAGCCAAAGGGCATAGCAAGACGGAATAAGATGCTGCTTGCGGCTATTCAGTTATTTTTAGAGCAGGGGTACGAAAAGACAACCACTGCACAGATAGCAAGGGCAGCAGGAATGTCACCGACATCGTTCTTTGCGGCATTTGAAAATAAGGAAGCGCTGCTTCTGACGCTAACACAGATCATGTTTGAAAATCAGTTTGCAAAGGCGAGGGCATTCGCAAAGGATATGGAGCCGCTCATGGTGTACTGCCTTGAAACGTCATTGCAGATATATATAACCGAGCTGTCCGAGCCGCTGAGGGAGATATATGTAATGGCGTATACCCTGCCAAGCACTACGGAATACATTTTAAAAAGTACAGCCGTACAGATAAAGGCTATATTCTCGTCGTTTATGCCGGATGCGGAGGATAAGGATTTCTACGAGATGGATATAGCGTCGGGAAGTATCATGCGTGGCTTTATGGCAAAGAAGTGCGACATATACTTCACGGTGCAGAAGAAGATAAGCCGTTTTCTTGAGTGCTGTCTTAAGCTGTATGATGTGCCTAAGGAAAAACGTGCGAGCCTTATAGAAGCTGTACTTGCGTTTGATCTGCACTCGGTAGCAAAAAGACTTATAGATGAGATAATCGCAAAAGCGGAAACGGGGCTTGAAAAAGCAATCGAAAGTACGATAAACGAAAAAAACGAAAACGGATAATTACGGAGGTGGGTTATGTTCAGAAAGATGAAAACAAGGAAAAGGCTGGCGGCGTTAATAACGCTTATCACGCTGTTTGCGTTTTCGAGCGTGATGACGGTTATGACGGCGGCACAGGAAGCGTCGCTTGTATCCGCAACGCTTACTACGGACAAGGAGAGCTATGACGATGGGGAAAACGTTAATATTGCTTTTACGGTGAAGAACGGCAATATTTACGGGATTGATAAGGTAAAGTCTGAAATCGGATTGCCGGACGGACTTACACTGAAGAAGGGCGAGCTTACCGACGGTGAATATACACTTGCGGCAGGACAGAGCAGGTCAAATGAGATAACGGCTTATATAGAGAAAGCCTCAAAGCCCGGCGATACTACCGACCCTGTAAATCCCGGCAATACTACCGACCCTGTAAATCCCGGCAATCCCGAAACGGACGGTTCTCTGTGTCCGCTGTGGCTGATGCTGAGCATTTTATCGGGCGGTACGCTTGCGGTCCTCGGTATTAAAAAGAAGTGCGGCAAGAAGATATTGTCGCTGTTCTTATGTGCTGTAATCTCGCTGACAGCATTACCGACAGATGTATTTGCAGACGAGGTCGTATTGCCGAATGCAAGCGGAAGTGTTACGGCAAGTAAGGACATAACCGTAAACGGTGCTAAAAAGACAATAACCGCAGAGGTTACATATAACGAGAATAAGCCCGCAGAAGAAGATGAGGTCACAGTGACCTTTGATGCGGGTGACGGTACGCCCGTAGCTCCGATAACCGTTAAAAAGGGCGAAACGATAAGCAGACTTCCCGAATCATTCGGTGCGGGCAAGGCATTTATGGGCTGGTTTACCGATACGGCATTCACGACCGAATTTTTCACCAATACTCCGGTAAACGAGGATATGACCTTGTATGCCTCGTTTGTGGAATCTGCCGATGATTTCCAATCAGGCGTGCGAACCACCTACTATGTGGAGGATTGTGCGGAATATCAGCCGATCACGCTTATATGTGACGAAGAAATAACGGCAGATAATGTATGGGAGTACATCACCTTATTTGCGTATACGGGTGATACTCCGGAAAATTTCGTTGTAACATCAAACGAGAAGGATGAATATACACTCGTTCCCGAAACCGCATACACAGCCGGCTGTATGTACCGTATGACAGCAGGCGAGGGAGTTACATTCAAGGGCCTTGACGATACGGTCAACGAGTATACATTCAAGATATTCAAGGAAGAATCGAACATAGTTGAGGTCAGGGACAATATCAAGTATCTCGACAAAGCCAAGCTGTTCGCTACGGATAAAACCGATGAGTATATGGTTCAGGCGGAATATTTTGAGGAAAATGCTCTTGCTGTGGGCGATGTGCTTTGCATTGACAACGGCACAAAGAATTTTACCGAAGACTGCCTGTTTGTAAAAATTACAGATACAATAAAGGACGGAAACATTTACTACATTCAGACAGCCGATTGCGAAGCGGAAGATGTTTATGACAATGTTGATGTTTATTTTGTCGAGCCTGCAAAAAACAAGTTCCTTGAGGAGCAGATCGACACCGAGGCGATAGCGGAAGAAGTAAAGAACAGCGAGGGCGTACAGCAGCTTAACCTTGTGCTTGCGGCACTGCTTGCCGAGGATGAAACCGTAAACGAGATAATGGAGGGCGAGCCGCTTGTTACCGATACAGTAACCGCCACTGCTTATGCCGCTTCGGACGATGACAGATTAAAGGATTTCTCGGACTATTCACGTCCTAAAGAGGATACGCTCAAGAGCATCGCCGCAAGTCTTGCTATCGGTCTTTCCGTATCCGTAAAGGTCGGTGAAGCAGAAAATGATAACTTTACTACCGTTAATCCGGATTACTGGTCGGTCATTACATTCGAGTTGAATTATAAGACTACCATTAAGAAAAAACTCAAGGTAGATGCAACATTTACAGTAAGCGAATATCTTAATGTTTCATTCCAGGGCTATAATTCATTCGAATTCAAGTGGTTTGATATACCCGAGATGGAATTTAACTATGCGGCTAATATCTACACACAGACGGATATTGAACTTAAAGTTCTTGTCTGCTCGGTAGGTTCAAACAGCTACAGGAATATCACGAGCGAAGTCGCAAAGATGCTTGGCAGTGATGAGAAGAACGATACCGCAGGTCTTGTAAAGGATGTCAAGGATATGCTTAACAAGAAGGGCGGAGAGATAGAAATATGCCGTATACCGTTCTTCACGGCATTTAAACCGCTGTCGCTGTTCCAACTTAACTTTGAACTCAGCCTTGTTGTAAAGATGAGCTTTGCAGGCGGTATAGGAAGTAAGTTCTCGATACTTGACGCAACGCAGGTAGGTACACACGGCAACTCAAAGGATAAAGAGTTCAGTATGTACAAAAACAAGCTGGTCGAGGGCGACAGGTACAGCTTTGATCTTACGGTATTCGGATATGTCGGCGTCAAGATGGGCGTTTCCGGACAGCTTACCGTATCGTTCACAGGACTCAGACGACTGGGCGAGGTCGGCGTTGAGGTCCAGGTAGGCGCATATCTCGATATATACGGTCTGGCAAAATATCACGTGGTCAAACCGGATCACCGATACAGTACGGTATACCGGACGCTGACAGGCGGATTCTATCTTGAAGCGGGAATTTATCTCGAAGTAAATCTTGTCGCAGAATCAAAGGTGTTCAAATTGCGGCTTGAAGCACCGCTGATACCCGAAATCAAATGGCCGTTGTTCTCAATGGGCGACAAAAACCTTGTTATATGCCTTAACGATGTGACAACTCCGATATTATTCAGCTCAAACGGCACTTACTGGGGAGAAGTCAATATTGATAATCTTCCGGCAGTGTCCGCACAGACGCTTGATATTACAACAGGCGTGATAAATTACAATGCGTCTGTACCGTGGAGCAAGCTGTCGATGAATGTTTCGGGCGAAGGCTTCAGAATGCTCTATGACAGGAGAGGAACATTTATCCGTTACGAGCAGCCATTCAGTATGTCCGGCTTCTACAAGAACAGTACAGCCGAAGGTGTCGGTCAGATACACTATACAGGCACGTCACTTCAGTTCACAAAGACCGCCGACCCTGAAATGAGCCTTACAAAGTCGGTAAAGGTTGTCTGGTACGATGAGTCGAGAGTTAAGGAAGAGGATGTAGGCAAGATATTCACTGTCAATTTCTACAGAGAGGTTGACGGAGTTAAAACTCTTGTTGAAACAAGAAAAGTACCTGCGGGCAGTCTTGCAGGCTCTTACAATACAAATAACGCTCCCGATAGCTGGAAGTACATTGACTGCGAGTGGAAGGACCAAGACCCGTACTTCATAGCCGTTGACCACGATAACTACGAAATAGTATACACTGCAACAAGAGCGCAGACTCTTATGGAGATGGAATACTATGATGCCGTAAACAAAGAGTGGGTAGTAGAACTGTGGGCAGTGAATGCCGGCGATGTTCTTAAAGTACCCGATAACTCCAGTGACGAGTATATGAAGCTGACCTCATGGCACGCAACATACGGAGTACCGTTTGGTTTTGAAAAGATGTATAAGTATGCCGGTGATAAGCTCAGAGCGATAGACTCTGGATGCCGCAAGGATTACTATACAAGCGGTCAGCCTACAGATAAACCGCTTTACAAGGTTACGGGCAACACCCAGAGAGCGGCTTCCGAAAACTTCTATTTCAATCATCACAACGACTATCAGAAGGTTGCGCTCCACTTCAGTGCAAATTACGACAGAGCGCTGATGAACGTAACGTACAATTATTATGATTATAACGGCAATAAGAAGTCTACAACCGTAAAGACACCTTACGGCACAAGACCGGAATTTTTCCTTTCAAGCTGGCCTTATGGTAAGAAATTCATAGGCTACAGTCCTGACGGCGGCAAAACTGTATACGACGCTGATACCGTATATTCTGAGAATTTGCCTTATGTATATGAGGATGTAACATATGATGCGGTTTACGAAGCCGGAATATTCGATGTTGAGATACAGTATTACGATGACACAGCCCGTAAATTCAAGACATATAAGACGCTGAAAATAGAGGGCGGCTCAAAGGTACCTCAGTCGGTATTTGACGAGGCGTGGAGCAAGAGCAACTGGCAGGAGGGTACAACGATACAGTTCTTCGACTGGTGCGATGTATACCTGAGTGATGTATACGGTGATGCGTACCTCAATGAGTTTATACCCGACAAGACGCTCATTTACAAGAGTATTATACTCCGTCCGAGGTTCAAACGTAATGTTACAATTAAGCTGGACGCAGGTGACGGCAGACTGATATTTGAAGAAAGCAAAGAGTTCAAGAGCTACAGCCAGGATAAATATGAGGTAGAAATTTCACGTTGGGCAACCAAGGATGCTGACAAGTACAACGATTATCAGCCTACAGGCTGGAAGGACAGCACTACAGGCGAGATATACGCCTTAGGTCAGATGGTAAAGCTTGATTATTCGACAACGCTGACAGCGATCTATCAAGCTACGCCCAAGACCTATACGGTAAATGTATCCACACCGTACGGTGCACTTCTGAACGGAGAAAAGACCGATACATTCAGCGGCGGATATGATGATTATCTCGCATTCGTTGATAAGTACAACAATTATACTCCTGCCGATGTTGAGGGCGAGGGATATACTCTCGTGTTCAAGGGTTCATCAAGCAAAGCGTCCGAGGACGGTCTGACACTTGATATAGTCTTCGGCAACTGGCAGAAGAATGTTCACAAGCACACATTAAAGCTTTACGCAAACGGCGGTAAGCTGACAGGAAGCGATGAACGCACGGCGGATTACGGTACTCAGATCAAGCTGTCTGATATGGCGACTGCGTCAAAGACGGACGACCTGAGAGATTATATCTTCGGCGGCTGGAAGGACGAGGATGGAAATATCTACGGCGCTGACGATATAATAACGCTGACAAAGGATACGACATTGACAGCAGTATGGAAAAACGGCGCATACAAGGAATACACGATAACCTTTGTCCTCGATAGTAAGACGATAAAAAGAGTGACCTATCACTATGGCGATGCACTTCCCGCATTTGACGCACCAAAAGAAGCAGACGGATATATCTTCGGCGGCTGGTCGTGGTACGGCACTGAGGGCGCATTATCCGGACAGCCCGACACGATGCCTGCGTCAACGCTTACTGCAATAGGTACAACCACAAAGTGCTATATATCTTACGAATTTGACGGTACGGTATACGGCACAAAGGAGGTCGGCAAGATAGGCGATACGATAACCCTTATCGCAAAGCCGACAAAGGATTATTACGATGTGAGCGAATGGTCTGCAGACGGTATCACTGTAACAGACGGCAAGTTTGTAATGCCTGCTCGTAATGTTACATTCAAGGCGACCTCATCGCCCAGGTTCTATAATGTCAATATGACGGTTGACGGAAGCATAAGCTCCGACAGCCCGATGAAAGCACAGTATATGAGTACAGTAACGCTTCCCGAACCTCCCAAAAAGAGCGGCTATACTTACTACTGGCAGTCCGATGATGTTGATATTTATGAAGAAAACGGCGAATACAAGTTTACGATGCCTCATAATGATGTAAGCGTTGAGTGCGTTTACACAACGGCTACTTACAACGTCTACTATATGATAGATGGCGAAGCAACGCCGTATAGGACTATCACCGATGTCCCTGTAGGCAAGGAAATGTTCGCTTATATCGACCTGCCGCGCAAGGAAGGCTATCTGTTCAACGAAAAGTGGATATGCACGGACGCTTCTCTTGTGAATAAGGAAGGCAGATACACAATGCCCGACAGAGATGTTTACTTCTGTGGAAGATTTGCCAAGAACGATGACACTATGGTTATGCTCGGCGTAGAAGTGTATGTTGACGGCAATCCGGAAACACATTATATGCTTTACACGAACAGAGGCGAAACCGTAACGCTCCCCGATATATTCATGGACGGATATACAAAGTCATACGAAAGCGAAAAGCTGACAGTCACAAACGGAAATGTCACAATCCCGACAGGCGATGATGTCTTTGAGGTATCGCTCAGGATAAATTTCACCAAAAGCTGATAAGCTACGGATAAAAGCCAAATAAGAACATACAGCCCCGACCGCAAGGTCGGGGCTGTTGAATTGTAAATAAAAAAGCACTTGACAAATACCCTGAGGGGGTATATAATAAAAAATACCCCGTGAGGGTATATTAAAGCTACAGCAAAAATTCAGAGGTAAAGCTATGAGTGAAAATAAAACATCGGTAAAAAAAGTCTGTCCGTGCTGTCAGAAGCATACCGTAAGGGACGAAAAGCACAGAAAAGCGCTTCTCAACCGTCTAAAACGCATAGAGGGACAGGTGCGCGGGATTGAGGCTATGATCGAAAATGACGCTTATTGCAACGATGTACTTATCCAGTCTGCCGCAGTCAACGCCGCAATGAACGCTTTCAATAAAGAACTTCTTGCAAGCCATATCAGAGGTTGTGTTGCAAGAGATATAAGAGAGGGCAGGGACGAGGTTATAGACGAGCTTGTCGCAACTCTGCAAAAGCTGATGAAGTAACACAAAACGGACATAATAGATAGAAAAGAACTTAAGAAAAGAGGTCTTGATATGGAACAGTATGATGTTACAGGTATGAGCTGTGCCGCCTGTAGTGCAAGAGTAGAAAAAGCGGTAACAAAGGTAAAAGGCGTTACTTCCTGTTCTGTCAGCCTGCTTACCAATTCGATGGGCGTTGAGGGTACGGCGCCACCGCAGGAAATAATCTCTGCCGTTGAAAAGGCAGGCTACGGTGCCAAGCTTAAAGGCGCAGGAACAAAGAAAACCGATACCGGCGCCGATTCACTCCGCGATACGGAAACGCCAAAGCTCAGGAAAAGACTTATAGCATCGGTTATATTCCTTGTAATTCTTATGTACTTCTCAATGGGACATATGATGTGGGGATTTCCGCTTCCGTCATGGTTCGACGGAAATCATGTGGCTATGGGACTTGTACAGCTGCTGCTAAGCGCAATTATAATGGTTATAAACAACAAATTCTTTGTAAACGGATTTAAGGGATTTATTAACCGTTCGCCGAATATGGATACGCTTGTGGCGCTCGGCTCGGGGGCGTCATTCGTATGGAGCGTATACGCTCTGTTTATGATGACGGACGCACAGCTTCATGGAAATACAGACGCTGTTATGATGTATATGGACGAGTTCTATTTTGAATCGGCGGCTATGATACTTACGCTTATCACGGTTGGTAAGATGCTTGAAGCCCGTTCAAAGGGAAAAACCACCGACGCACTCAAAGGTCTTATGAAGCTTGCGCCCAAAACAGCAAACGTCATAAGAAACGGCGCAGAGCAGACAATTCCTGCCGAAGAAGTTGTAAAAGACGATATTTTCGTTGTACGTCCGGGTGAAAGCATCCCTGTTGACGCAGTAGTGACTGACGGCGAAAGCACGGTCAACGAATCCGCACTGACGGGCGAAAGTATTCCTGTTGACAAGACGGTAGGCGATAACGTTTCGGCGGCAACTATCAATCAGACGGGTTTTATCACCTGTAAGGCAACCCGTGTAGGCGAGGACACCACATTGTCGCAGATCATAAAAATGGTGAGCGATGCGGCGGCAACCAAAGCGCCTATCGCAAAGATTGCCGACAAGGTATCGGGTATATTTGTACCGACTGTTATCACGATTTCAATCATAACAATGATAGTGTGGTTATTGCTCGGTCAGGATTTTGCATACGCTCTTGCAAGAGGTATTTCGGTGCTTGTGATAAGCTGTCCTTGTGCACTCGGACTTGCAACTCCCGTTGCGATAATGGTCGGAAACGGTGTGGGTGCAAAGAACGGTATTCTTTTCAAGACTGCCGTTTCGCTTGAACAGGCAGGCAAGACGCAGATAGTTGCACTTGATAAGACGGGTACTATTACTAAAGGTGAGCCTCAGGTTACGGATATAGTATCTGCCGATGGTGTGTCGGAAAGCGAGCTTTTAAGCCTTGCGGTATCGCTTGAAGCCAAGAGTGAGCATCCGCTTGCAAAGGCAATAAACGATTACGGTGCGCAACACGCAGTTACCGCACGGAACGTTGATAACTTCAATGCGCTCAGCGGTAACGGGCTTACAGCAACTATTGACAACGATACGCTTTACGGAGGAAGTCTTAAGTTCATCGGCGAAAAGGTTGCAGTAAGCGATAAAATAAAGTCGGAGGCTGACAGGCTTTCAAACGAGGGTAAGACGCCCCTGCTGTTCAGTAAAAACGACAAGGCTCTGGGTATGATCGCAGTTGCGGATACGATAAAGGAGGATAGCCCGGACGCAATAAAGCAGCTGAGAAATATGGGTATAAAGGTCGTTATGCTGACGGGCGACAACGAGCGTACCGCAAAGGCTATCGGTGAAAAGGCAGGCGTTGACGAGGTCATAGCAGGTGTTCTCCCCGACGGCAAGGAAGCGGTTATCCGCTCGCTTAAAGCTCAGGGCAAGGTTACAATGGTCGGTGACGGTATAAACGACGCTCCGGCGCTGACTGCCGCAGATACAGGCATCGCTATAGGCGCAGGAACAGACGTTGCAATAGACGCCGCCGATGTTGTGCTGATGAAGAGCAGGCTTACAGATGTTCCGGCGGCAATAAGGCTTTCCCGCTCGTCACTGCGTAATATACACGAAAATCTTTTCTGGGCGTTCATCTATAACGTTATCGGCATTCCGCTTGCCGCAGGCGTATTTATACCGCTCGGACTTACGCTGAACCCGATGTTCGGTGCGGCGGCAATGAGCCTTTCAAGCTTCTGCGTCGTATCGAATGCATTAAGGCTCAACTTCTGCAGGCTGTACAGCACAAAGCACGACAGGAAAGCAAAGCCGATGAACAATATTGCAATACAGCCGTCCGACACGGCGAAAATAACAAAGACTATAAAAATAAAGGGTATGATGTGCGAAAAATGCGAGCATCATGTAAAGACTGCACTTGAGGCTATTCCGCAGGTGGTAAGCGCTGTAGCTAGCCATACAGACGGTATCGCCACTGCAATACTTTCGGGAGAGGTTCCCGACAAACAGCTTAAAAAAGCCGTTGAAAACAGCGGCTATAAAGTAATTTCAATAAAGTAACGGAGGAATTTACAATGGTAAAGACAACACTTAAAATCGACGGAATGATGTGTGGAATGTGCGAATCACACGTCAATGACGCTATCAGAAATGCTTTTCCTGTAAAGAAGGTCACTTCTTCACATTCAAAGGGCGAAACCGTAATAATCAGTGAGGAGGCGCTTTCCGCAGATAAGATCAGAGAGGTTATGCAGCCAACGGGCTACGAGCTTAAAGACATAACAAGCGAGCCTTACGAGAAAAAGGGCTTATTCTCAAGAAAGTAAGCCGGAAAAACAAAGATTATGTGCCACAGCATCTCACTGCGGCACATTCAGACTGTCGATAAACCTATATTTTTTTGAAAATGGGGTTTGGGGCGTAGCCCCAAGCGGGGTGAGGGCGGCAGCCCCACACTCAGCCCCTTTCCGAGGGAAAGGGGTTTGGGGATAGGGATTGAGAGCAAGCACTTTTTTTGAAAAACAGACTTTTTCTACAACCCGATGTGCCACAGCATCTCACTGCGGCACATTTTTTATATGTATTTTACACAAAAAAACGAAAAACTCTTGCTTATTGAAAAGAAATGCACTATAATATTAACGATAGCGCAGAAAGCGCACAAAAAACAAAGAAATATAAAAGAGGTATTTTTATGAAGATCAAAAGAATAATTGCAGGTATACTCGTAGCCGCAACCTGCGGTCTTGCTATGGCAGGCTGTCAGTCAAACACAACAGGCGGCAAGCTCATTATGGCTACAGAACCCGGTTTCGCTCCTTATGAATATATGAGCGGTAACGATGTTGTAGGTATCGACGTTGATATTGCAAACGAAGTTGCAAAGGAGCTCGGTATGGAGCTTGAGATTCAGACAATGGACTTTGACGGTGCGCTTTTAGCCGTACAGCAGGGCAAGGTTGACTTTGCAGCAGCAGGCATCTCGGTTACTCCCGAGCGTCAGGAGGCTATGGACTTCTCAATCGAATACGCTAAGTCAAAGCAGGTTATCGTTGTACTCAAGGGAGCAAACAGAGTAAAGAGTGCCGATGATCTCGGCGGTGACACAAAGATTGCCGTTCAGATGTCAACAGTTGCCGATACATATGTAACAGACGATCTTAAGAAGGAACCCTCACGTTATACAAAGTACGTTCAGGCGGCAGAAGACTTAAAGAACGATAAGGTTGACTGCATCGTTATGGACGAGCTTCCCGCAAAGGAAATGGTAAAGGGTAATGACAACCTTGAAATTCTTGACGGCGAGGTATTCACAGACAAGTACGCTTTTGCTTTCAAGAAGGGCAACACAGAGCTTGAAGAAAAGGTAAACAAGGTTCTTCAGAAGCTGATTGACGAAGGCAAGGTTGACGAGTTCACACTTAACCACACTAAGTAATAATCAGAAAATCGGGCGGTGAAATGCCGCCCGTCTTTTTTGAAAGGCATAAGACGGAGGAATTAAGAATTGGACTTCTTTCTTGGTATATGGGATGCCATTGATAAGGCGCTTATAAGAGAAAACCGTTATGAATTCTATTTGAGCGGTATCGGAAACACACTGCTCATATCGCTGTTTGCGGTTATTCTCGGTTTTCTTATCGGTGCATTCGTGGCAGTAGTAAAGCAGTTATGCGCAGGCAGGAGAGGTATCGGCTGGATAGCTAAAATATGCGACCTGTATGTATTTGTGATAAGAGGTACGCCCGTACTTGTACAGCTGTTGCTCATAAACGCAGTTCTGTTCAACTACAGAGGCGCAAACGCAATAGTTGCCGCAGTTTTGTGCTTCGGTATAAATTCGGGTGCGTATGTTGCGGAGATTGTCCGTGCAGGTATCGAGTCTATAGACAAGGGTCAGACAGAGGCAGGAAGATCGCTGGGTCTCGGCGCAGGTCAGACAATGTGGCTTATCGTGCTTCCGCAGGCTATAAAGAACATACTTCCCGCACTCGGAAACGAATTTATCGTACTGGTAAAGGAAACCTCGATAGCAGGCTACATTGCGGTAACGGATATTACCAAAGCGGCACAGTATGTAGGCTCAAAGACATATGACCTTATTACCCCGCTTCTCATTGCGGCGGCATTCTATCTGATACTGGTATTTATTCTGACAAAACTCCAGAAACTGCTTGAGAGGAGGCTTGGCAAGAGTGATAGACGTTAAGGATCTCAGTAAATCGTTTGGCAATCTCCACGTCCTCAACGGGATAAACGAGCATATCTACAAAGGCGAAAAGGTAGTTATCATAGGGCCTTCCGGTTCGGGTAAAAGTACGTTCCTGCGTTGTCTTAACCTTATGGAAAAGCCGACAAGCGGAAGTATCTGCGTTGAAGGTGAATACATCACCGACCGCAAGGCTAACGTAAACCTTATAAGAAGAAAGATGGGTATGGTGTTCCAGCACTTCAATCTGTTCCCCCATCTGACGATAAAGAAAAACATAACCTTAGCTCCCGTTAAGCTCGGCCTTATGACAAAGGAAGAGGCTGACGCAGAGGCAATGCGGCTTTTAGAGCGTGTTGGTCTTGCAGACAAGGCAGACGCTTATCCTCCGCAGTTATCGGGCGGTCAGAAGCAGAGAATCGCTATCGTCCGTGCGCTTGCCATGAAGCCCGATGTTATGCTTTTCGACGAGCCGACCTCGGCACTCGATCCCGAAATGGTAGGAGAGGTTCTCGATCTTATGAAAAAGCTTGCCGACGACGGTATGACAATGGTTGTCGTAACTCACGAAATGGGATTTGCCCGTGAGGTTGCGTCAAGAGTAATGTTTATGTCTGACGGTCAGATAGTTGAACAGGGTCCTCCCGATGAATTCTTCGCAAACCCCAAAAATCCAAGACTTAAGGACTTTTTATCAAAGGTGCTTTAATATGAAACAAACCCGACAGGTACGATTTAATAAACGTATCTGCCGGGTTTTATATTTCTTTATAATAGATCGGGTTATCGGTAAGTCCGAGGATATAATCCACATTGGTTTTATAATATTCCGCAAGCTTTATGAGTATCGCTGTGGGAACGTCATTTTCGCCCGTTTCGTATTTTGAATATCCCGTCTGCGACATACCGAGCATCTTTGCAATCGTTGTCTGATTGAGATCGGAATCTTCACGGAGGTTTCTTATTCTGCTGTACATTTTTATCAGTGCCTTTCACTTTTTATAATTAAATTATAAACTTTTAGTGTGAAGGTCTTGACTTTTAACCTGAAACAGATTAGAATTAAACTATCGGATATATGATTTTCTGAGCATTAAAAATTAAAGGGGTTAAAAATATGGCAATGATAAAGTGTGCCGAGTGCGGCAAGGAATTTTCCGACAGGGCGAATGCTTGCCCCAACTGCGGTTGTCCTATCGAATATCAGGCTGAAAAAAGTATAGGCGGAGAATACCACGCCGCAGATAAACTCGCACCGTCTGTTATTGTTGAACATCTGACGATTGCAAAGGAGCTGGAGAGCGAGAGGTATACATTGCAGATGGCAATTCCGCAGATAACTAATCGTATCAATCAACTGGGATACAGCAGAGAGATTGTAACTCCCAAAAATAAAAGTGTAAGCGCTTTTCTGAAAGCTACACTCATTTCATTTGCAATAGTGATTGTAATATATTTTGTGATTCTTTCGATGAGCCCGTTTATATTGTTGAATTTATCACAAGCCGGAATAGTCAGCGCTCCTTCTCTTATCCCCGGAGAAGTTAATCAATCTGAGAATCTGATTAGTACAGGTGTTATGATTAATCTGATCAGTGCGACTATTGGTTTAGTGATAATCATACTAAGTGGTTGCTTAGCTGTAGTCAGCGCAAAGAAAAAATATAAAGTAGCAGTTCAACAATATAATAACGCAATTGCTTGGGATAAAAGCCGTGTAAACAATGAAAACATACAAAAACAGCAATTGCAGTTGCAGAAGGAAGATATACAGAAAAAAATCGGCGATATATCCGAAACGCTGGAGAATTTTTATTCATTAGATATAATTCACCCTAAATATAGAAATATGATAACCGTTATCCGACTGCTCGAGTACTTTGACAGCGGACGCTGTACCGCGCTCACAGGAGCAGGTGGTGCGTATAACAAATATGAAAAAGAGATAAGACAGGATGCTATTATTTCAAAGCTCGACACAGCAATCAACTGTTTGTATCAGATAAGAGATACTCAGTATATGCTTTATGAATCGTTAGAGGATTGCCTTGATGAATTAGGTGCAATCACTACACAAAACGATAAACTGATAAGCACAAATCAGGATATATCACAGAATAGTGCTATCGCCGCATATAACTCAAAGATTGCGGCTTCAAATTCAGATGCGCTTGTATTTATTGAAGCGTATAAAGGAGCAAACGGACTATAAAATCAACCCGACAGGTACGATTCAATAACGTATCTGTCGGGTTTTATTATTCAGCTTAGTATGGCACACCGTTCATCAATCAGACCGGAGAAGTTTTCTTTCATATGGTCGGTTAGCAAAGAATCAAAGCACATAATTTTATATTTTTCTTTTAATGAAACTACTTTATTTATCATCTTTTCTGCAGAATTTTTAGAAATACCGCATTTATAGGAAAACGAATAAAAATCCTTCCTGCGTATATTTCGCTTCTTACCGTTCAGTGTAAGAGCAGTCTGCTCAATATCGGCAGGCAGAATAACATTTACCGGTAACAAGTCATACGCAGGAGATAAAACATATTCTCCGCTGTTTTCCGATGTTTCTATAAGCGAAAAGTTTTTGAGGTGCATATCCGAATTTCCTGTCACAAAGGAAAAAACAAGCCGCATAAAAAGCTCGGTCATATCCAGTCCGACCCTTGACGAGTATCGTTCTATCACCTTTGCGCAACGCTCATATGAGCCTTTGTATTTATCTTGTGTAAGTCTTAGATCGAGTTGACAGAAATCCTCCATTGCAAGCATAGCTACTCTGTCATCTTTAATAATCCTGTCCGCTCTTTTTGTGATATACGCATAAGTACCGTTATTACCTATAAGAGCGTGAGGAACAGTTGTAATTCCTGTTATATCTGCCATAGACATTACAAGATGCTCGGCTTCGGGCAGGTTTTCATATTGGGTCACCTGAGGCTTCAGAATATAGCCGGTCGGGAAATTTATGAGCGTCAGTTTCGGCGACTTTTTTTCTGAAATAAGGTGCAATGACAGCTTTTTCTGCACACCGGGAACAGTAAAGCCGCTGTTTACCGTTTCATCTGCAAGCTTTTTAAGCGTTACATCGTCTATCTCTATTTCGGGTAGTTTGGTTGCGCCGAAAAAACGCTTTATACAGCTTTTATGCCAGCCGTTTTCGCCGTTTTTGTCAATATCCTTTCCGCAGCACAGACATTTCATAATTTCTCCTCCATAATTGTAACATTGCCTATACAGTCCTTGCAGGCAACCAATAACAGTCCAAATCTGTCCTTATTGTCGAGCTTCCAGTTACGGCTCACCACATCTAAAAGCCACCCTTCGGGAATCAAACCGTCAAAAAAAGAAAACAGTGTTTTTGAGCTGTAAACTTCATCGCTAAGCGGCAATGTAAGTGAAACAGCACTTGCGTTTTTACCGGCAAGGTAAGAGCTGTCATAGGTAAAGGTATAACCCTCATCGGTTTCGCAAAGCTGTCCTGCAAAAACGTTTCTGACATACACATAAGCTGTTCTGAGTATCGTCACTGTCTGCCGTCCTTTCTACCGGGCACTGCTTCCATATCAAACATGGCAAGCGCTGTATTGACCTTATCCATACGCACGGTTTCTTTTCCCTGTTCAAGCTCACGGACAAAGCGCAGACCGAGCCCTGAGCGCATTGCAAATTCTTCCTGAGTGAGCCCGGCTTCTTTTCGCTTTGTTTTTATGAACTGAGCTATTTTGTTCAAGTATATCATCTCCGCTGTTGTAATATGAATACATTTTACACCCTTTAGGGTATAATGTCAAGGCGATTTATAGATTATTATACCCTAAAGGGTGCAGTTTATGCTATCAATATCAGAATTATACCCTATAGGGTGTAATTCTGATTTGCGGTGACTATTTTATACCTTTTAGGGTATAAAAATACGGACGGCAAAAGCCGTCCGCACCAGTCAGTCGATAAACCTACATAACTTTTAAAAATGGGTTTGGGGCGTAGCCCCAATGCGGGTTATCAGTCGTTGGTGTCGCTGCGTCGTGCAGCGACTGTGTGCGACTGACTGCAAGCGTCCTTGCTTGGTGAGGGCGGCAGCCCCACATTCAGCACCTTTCCGAGGGGAAGGGGTTAGGGATTGAGAATGAGCTACATTTCTCAAAAACAGACTTTTTCTACAACCAGATACGGACGGCAAAAGCCGTCCGCACTTATATTTACATTTCGGTGAGCTGTCCGTCTACCGTTACGATAGCAACGTGCCACGGAATGAACTTACCGCTGTTCTGTAAAGCTGTCTTAACGGCATTTTCAATGCCTGCGCAGCACGGAACCTCCATTCTCACTACCGTAACGCTCTTTATATCGTTGTTTCTGATTATTTCTGTCAGCTTTTCGGTATAATCAACGCTGTCGAGCTTTGGGCAACCGATAAGCGTAATTCTGTTCTTTATAAACTTGTTGTGGAAATCGCCGTAGGCATAAGCAGTGCAGTCGGCGGCTACCAACAGATTTGTTCCGTCAAACCACGGCGCAGAGGTCGGGACAAGCTTTATCTGTACAGGCCACTGTGAAAGCTCACTGCGGATCCCGGTATGTCCGCTTTCATGCTCATGACATGAGCAATCTTCATTGTGATGTTCTGTTATGAGCGCTTTTGCGTGAGTTCCGGGACAACCGCAGGGCAGGGGCTTTTCTGAAATGGCTTTTGCCTGCTTTGCTTTTAATACCGCCTGCTCGTCATAAGCGGGTGCTTCACGCTCCTCAAAGCTTATAGCACCTGTCGGACAGGCAGGTAAGCAGTCGCCCAGACCGTCGCAGTAATGCTCTCTCACAAGCTTTGCCTTACCGTCAACTATATCAATCGCACCCTCGTGGCAGGCTGTGGCGCAAAGTCCGCAACCGTTGCACTTCTCTTCGTCTATCTTTATTATCTTTCTTATCATACTTTTTCCTTTCTTGTCATAGAGTTTTAACCTGTGACTGTATTGTAACACAGAAAGACAATAATGTATGTTGTTTTTACAACAAAACTCACATTGGCTTAACAGATTTCAAAATGCAACGTCTGAGAAAAAAGTACCACATATTGTACAGGACGGACAAGAAAATACACTTTATATAAAAACGCCGTTGAAAATGACTTGCGGTTGTGCAATTCAATGAAATTTCGACTTGATACGACATTTTGTAAATTTTATCTTGAAAAAGTGCAAAATCAGCATTATAATTAAGAAAGTAAATGACCAACGATCGGTTTTAATATATAATTGCGGTAACATTTACGCCGCATACAGAATAAGGGATTTTAATGTACTATAATAAATTTGGCTCCGTTTCGCCTACGAAATGGTTTTTGCTGTTGTGTCTGCCGCTGACTGCGGCTATAATCTGCACAGCCTGCAATAACGCTTATGCCGCTGCGGCTTCGGATAACGGTATAAGCTATGACAACACTGTTTCTGAAGAAGAAATCTCGTCTTCTGCCGAAACGGAAACGACAACAACAACGACAATAAAAGAAGAACCCAAGCCTCAGCCTGAACCGGATTATACCATTACAAAGGCTATGTATAAATACTTCGACCAGTTTGCACTGGTTGGCGACAGCGTTTGCTCCGGCTTTGCAAGCGCAGGATATTTCAAGCAGGAAAACAATCTTGCAAGACCCAGTATAGCTGCATGGAATATTCACCAGTTTCTTATAACATCAAACGATCTAAGTACGGATGTGCTGGTTCATCTTTATAACAAACAGCCCAAATACGTACTGTTCTCTATGGGACTGAATGATGTGAATCTCACCACTAAAGAACAGTTTGTTGAAAATTATATGCAGCTTTTGTATCAATGCAAGCAGGCGAGTCCCAACAGTGAGTTTATCATTATGGCAATAACACCTGTACGCAGTAAATTCTGCAAGAACGAAAAAATCGATGAATATAACACAGCGCTTGCAAATGCCGTGAAATACAGTTATTGTAAGCATTATCATTTTGTCGATCCGACCGATCTGCTTAAGGGCAATGATAATAAGCTCAGGGAGAAGTATGCCTTTGAAGACGGCACTCACCTTGAAATGAGCGGCATGAAAGTCTGTCTGTGGTATATGTATAATCAGAATATAAGATATGATTTTACAGAAGATGAATTAAAAGAACCTCGTTGTCCCGATATTTCACAGTATGAGTATCTTTATTGATAATCTTGATTGTATAATGGCACAAAAACGGCGGAAATTTGCAGGATTCAAGCAAATTTCCGTCGTTTTATTCATTTTGCCTATTTACTTTTTCGTATTTGTGTGTTACTATATTAAAGTAATTTTTTAAGGCGTATAAAACGCTTAGAAAGGAAATAAAAATGAAAAAATTAAATTTTAAAGCTATTGCTGTTGCTCTGACAGCAGCTCTTACACTTGGTCTTCCAGGCTGTAGTTCAAGCGGTAATTCTTCAACCGCAGACAGCAGTGCAACAGCAGGCGACAGCACATCTGTTGCAGAAAGCTCCGCAGAGGGTGATCAGTCACTCCAGAAGGTAAAGGACGCAGGTCAGTTTATATTAGGACTTGACGCTACATTCAAGCCCATGGGCTACACAGATGAAAACGGCGAGATCGTAGGCTTTGATATTGACGTAGCAGAGGAAGTTTGCAACAGACTCGGCGTAAAGCTTGTAAAACAGCCTATCAACTGGGATACGCTCACAACCGACCTTAATGTCGGCAAGTGCGACTGCATATGGAACGGTCTTAGCATAAACGAAGAACGTCAGGAAAAGATGAATCTTTCAGAGCCTTATATGAAGAACACTATGGTATTCGTTGTAAAGGGCGATTCTACAGTTGCAAAGATGGACGACCTCAAGGGCAAGAAGGTATCTGTTCAGAACGGTTCTTCTGCACAGACGATTCTTGAAAACAGTGCTATCAAGGACGATATAACGATCAGCCCCATTGCTACAAACGTAGAAGCTTTACAGCAGCTTGAGCTTGGCGTTGTTGACGCTGTATTCCTTGATGAAGTTGTTGCAGATTATGAAATCAAAAACTCTGCAAAGGACTACAAGAAGCTGGCGGAAGGCCTTGAAGAAGAGCAGTACGCTATCGCATTCAGAAAGAACGATCAGGCACTGCGTGACGCAGTTCAGAAGACACTCAGCGAGATGAAGGCTGACGGTAAGCTCGGCGATATCTCAACAAAGTGGTTCGGCTCTGATATTACAATCGTTAAGTAATTTACTGTATAATATGCAAATCCCTCACGCAAAACGTGGGGGATTTGTTTTGTATAAAACCCGTTTCCGGAAAATCGAGGGGCATATTGTTCTTTTTGTATTTCAGGGAAAACATCCGGCATCTGTGGCAGGCTTTACACATAAAATTCCGCCATATCCTCAAGTCTGAGACACGCAAGTTTTCCGCCGAAAGACGCTCCGCAGTCGATTACTATATTATTGTGAGAATGATATATCTCCCACTTACCGCTTATCAGCTTTGTAGGGGTATGGCCCGAAATGATGTATACGCTGTCATCGTCAAAATATTGCCGTTCATAGTCGGGACGAAGTTCAAGCAGTTCATAAAGAGCGTACTCGGATATCTTCTTGCCTTTTCGGAAATTTCCCAGTCCTGCGTGCACAAGAATGAAAGTCTTATCTACTATGTCTATTGCTTCATAAGCGTAAAGGCTGTCAATTAAGTCGATTATTTCCTTTCGTTTAACCGGCGGTAGTGCCCGAAGCTGTTTCATAGTCGTGGTGCCGCCATTGCGTTTGTATATTGAAAGCTCGATCAGAAAATCGTCATCAACTGAATTTATATTTTCCTCAGTTATTTCGGTGGTTAAACGGCTCAGAAGATCCCTTGCCATTACCTCGTGATTACCGAGAAGTACAGTGATGTTCGGCTTATCCATAACATATTCCAGTATATCGACAGGGCGTTCTCCGCGGTCGATTATATCGCCTATAATAAACAGCTCATCGCTGTCTGAGAAATCAATCTTTTCCAGCATTGCGATGAATTTATCATACATACCGTGCAGGTCGCTCATAACGTAGGTCATATCTTTTCCTTTCTTTATAAACCAAAAACAAGGTGATATAAAGTATAGCACAAAAGCAAGCGGTTTTCAAATAAAAAACACCTCCCGACTTTACAGCCGCTGCAGAGTGTATATTTATAGCAGACTTAAACAGCGAGAAATAAAAATGTCCGTTTATCAAATTCCCGCATAAAAGATCAAAACGTTTATACAACCGTTTTTCTGCTATATACCCAAAAACGCAAGTAAATGAAAACTGAAAATCGTTAATATTTAAGCATCCGACTTGTTGACTTCAAGGTTTTATTGTGGTAAAATATTTTTTGGAGATATTCGTGAAAAAGACGGATGTGATGCACTCGAGTTAGCTATAACTAATTAAGTTAGCAATATATAATACGGTTAGTTATTGCTAATCAAGCAATGCTGTACAATCTGTGTGAACGGAGCAATATGAAAGGAAAAATGTAAAATGTTTCTTACTGTCAAAGAGATAAGAAAGCACTTCGGTGAGGGCGACAGCCGTGTTGAAGTGCTGAACGGAATTGATGCCGAAATCGAAAAAGGAGAGATATGCGTACTGCTCGGTCCATCCGGCTCGGGCAAGTCCACCCTTCTGAATATCATAGGAGGCATCGACAGTGCCGACAGCGGATATATTGCCATAAACGGCGAAAAGACCGCAGATATGAACGAGAAAAGGCTGACGCTGTACCGCAGGAAGCACCTCGGATATATCTTCCAGCAGTACAATCTCATACCTAACCTCAACATCAAGGAAAATGTTGAAATAGGCGCATATCTGAGTGACAATCCGCTTGACACGGATGAAATACTGAAAACGCTCGGTCTTTATGAGCATCGTCACAAATTGCCGAATCAGCTTTCGGGCGGTCAGCAGCAGAGAACGGCAATAGGCAGAGCGATAATCAAAAATCCCGATATTCTGCTTTGCGACGAGCCTACCGGTGCGCTTGACTACAAGACCTCAAAGGATATACTCAAGCTGATAAGCAATGTAAATAAGAAGTTCGGCAATACAGTCGTAATGGTTACCCACAATGACGCTATCAAAAATATGGCGGACAGGGTAATAAAGCTGCGTGACGGCACGATAAGAAAGAATTATCTCAATGAAAACAAGATCGCCGCAGAAGATCTTGACTGGTAAGGAGGATAACGATGGGAAATCCTCTTGTTAAACGTCTGCCGAGTGAATTCAAAAACGAGCTTGGCAAATATATTGTAATCTTTTTATTCATGACGCTTTCGGTATCTTTTGTATCGGGCTGGAGTGTTGCAGGCGGAAGTATGGCAACGGCTTATGATGAGAGCTTTGAAAAGTACAATATAGAGGACGGTAATTTCGAGCTTTATGCAAAGGCCGATGATGAGCTTATAAAGGCTGTTGAGGACAGCGACAAGTATGACGCTAAGATATACGAAAACTTCTATGTTGAATTTCCGACCAAAGAGGTCGACAGCACACTGCGTATATTCAAAAAGCGTACCGATATAAACCTCGAATGCCTTATGGACGGCGAATTTCCGTCAAGTGACAGCGAAATTGCCATCGACAGAATGTATGCAGACAACAACAGCCTAAAAGTCGGTGACAAGCTGACCCTTCACGGCAAAGAATACAGGATATGCGGACTTGTCGCGCTGTCGGACTACAGCGCACTGTTTTCAAGCCCGTCGGATATGATGTTCGATTCGATAAAATTCGGTGTTGCGATAGTGACAGCCGATACATTCGGTACATATCCGGAGGATAAGCTGCATTATGTCTATTCGTGGAAATATGCCGAGCGTCCCGCCGATAATACTGAGGCAAAGTCGTTGTCGGAGAACTTCCTTGAAAAGCTGTCCGAAGAAGCTCCGAAATATATGAATGCGGTCACCGGCTACATTCCCGAATATACAAATCAGGCAATAATCTTCACGGGCGATGATATTAAGGGTGATACGACCTTTGTACAGATGTTCCTTTATATAATCGTGGTAATCATCGCATTCATATTTGCGATAACCACGTCAAACACCATCGCAAAGGAAGCAGGCGTTATAGGTACGCTCCGTGCTACCGGCTATACAAAGTGGGAGATAGTAAGGCACTACCTTACCCTTCCTATGCTGGTCGTATTAGCCGGTGCGGTTGTCGGAAACATACTCGGCTACACGGTTTTAAAGGACTATGCCGCAAGCGCATATTACGGAAGCTACAGCCTGCCGACCTACGTTACGCTGTGGAATCCGCAGGCATTTATAAGCACAACGGTAATCCCGATAATAATCGTATTCATTATCGACCTGTTGATGCTAGCAAGAAAGCTGAGCCTGTCGCCGCTTCAGTTTATCCGCCATGACCTTTCACGGAGAAAGAAGAAAAAGGCGTTCAGGCTTAACACCAGAATCGGCATTATGAAGCGTTTCAGACTGCGTGTGCTGTTCCAGAATATGCCTAACTACATTATTATGATCATCGGTGCGTTGCTTGGTAACGTTCTTGTGATGTTCGGACTTGTTTTAGGTCCTGTGCTTGACAACTATCAGCAGGAGATAACCTCCAATCTGCTTGCGGATCACCAGTATCTTCTGAAGGCTCAGGTCGAAACGGAAAACAAGGATGCTGAAAAGTTTTCCGCAACAACTCTCAAAACTATCGAGGGTGCGCTCAAAAGCGAGGAAATAACCGTTTACGGCATTGCGAAAAACAGCAGATACGTTGACTTGCCGCTCGGTGACAACGAGGTTTATATTTCAAATGCCTACTCGGAAAAACACGGTATCAAAGCAGGCGATGAAATAACGCTCAGGGAACAGTTCGGCTCAAAAGAATACAAGTTCAGGGTGGGCGGAATTTACTACTACCCGTCAACGCTCACGGTATTTATGGACAAGGACGCATTCAACGAAAAGTTCGACTGCGATAAAGACTATTTCACGGGCTATTTCTCGAAGTCGGAAATAAGCGATATAGACGACATTTATATTGCGACCGAGATAACGGTTGACGATCTTACAAAGGTATCACGTCAGCTTACAAGGTCGATGGGCAATATGATGAATATCTTTGTCTTTTTCGGCGTTATAATGTATGTGCTGATAATCTATCTGCTGTCCAAGATAATAATCGAAAAGAATGCACAGTCCATTTCTATGACAAAAATACTCGGATACAGGAACAGTGAGATAAACGGTATATATATTGCGACCACCGCTATTGTAACGGTTATCACACTGCTTGTAACCATACCGCTGTCAGACTATCTGCTCGGTCAGCTGTTCGTCTTCTTCATGCGTGATTATCCGGGCTGGCTTCCCTACAGGTCTTTTGTTTCGGTATATGTAAAAACTGCTCTTATCGGCATCGGCTCATTCGCCGTTATCGCACTTGCTCTTACAAGAAAGATAAAGAAAGTGCCTCTTGCCGACGCTCTCAAGAATGTAGATGAATGACGGCAGTATAGCCGGTGAAACGCCGTTTTTACCGCATTTACCGATGATATATTTCTTCCGCTGTTTGCCTGATGGCAGACGGCGGATTTTTTATTGCGTTGCGATTACAAATCCCGTCAGACGCACAGAAACACTTTACAGTTATTTTTCTTGACATCACAGCGTAAAAATAATATAATAAACAATGGCGGAGTGTGTGAAAATTCCGTCCGATATTTAATTTTAATCAAACCGAAAGGTAAGAATGACCTTGTTTATTGATATAAACGATTTAAGAATAAACTATATTGACGAGGGCGAAGATAACGGCAGAGGGGTAATTCTCCTTCTTCACGGCTGGGGCAGTAATATTACGCTGTTCAAAAATATTGTCGATATGCTGTCGCCTCATATGAGAGTGGTTGCGCCCGATATGGCGGGCTTCGGTGAAAGCGACGAGCCGAAAAAGCCGTGGTGCGTTGACGATTATGTTGACTTCATCGGCACATTCTGCAAAAAGCTCGGAATCGTACCTACCGTTGTACTCGGACACAGCTTCGGCGGCAGAGTTATAATAAAGGCTGTTACCCGTGAAAAGCCCGTGCTGACTCCCGAAAAGATAATTCTTACGGACAGTGCCGGAATCAAGCCGAAACAGAGCGTATCCTCAAAAATCAAGACACGGACATATAAAATGGGTAAGGCGGTAATGAGTACCGCACCTATGAAAAAGCTGTTTCCCGATGCCGTTGAAAATATGAGGAACAAGCGAGGCAGTGCAGATTATCTTGCGGCATCGCCTGTAATGAGGGCAACGCTTGTAAAGGTAGTAAACGAGGACTTGACTTATCTCCTGCCCGAAATAAAGCAGTCTACCTTGCTTATATGGGGCGATAAGGACGACGCTACTCCCCTGTCTGACGGGGTTAAAATGAGCGAGCTTATAAAAGACAGCGGACTTGTTACTATTGAAGGTGTGGGACACTATGCTTTTCTTGAGGGTTGGTACACATTCTCAAGAGTATTGGCATCATTCCTTGACATTAAATAAAACAGAACGGAGAATTTATTTTGGATATTTTACGTTTAATCGCCGTTGCCGTACTCGGTATGGCACTTGGCGCATCGTGCGGACTTAATTTTATACACTATATGCATATGTTCCAGCTAAACTCATATCATGCCGATGAGCAGTTCAAGTGGATAGGAAAGAATATAAAAGATGTTATAATGCGCCATGTGTTTACGATAGGTGCGATACTTACATTTATTATATGCGGCGAAACAAATGCGTCCACCTGCTTTATAGCGGCGGCTTTTCTGTTCCTTGACATTGTGTTCTCTGCGCCGAAAAAGGCAAAGAAAAAGCTGGTGTTCACTCCGAGAGTAATGAGAATGACGGTGACATCGGTTATCCTTTATGTACTTTTGATACTGCTTGTATTCCTGACGCTCGGAATGGGTTACGCTTCGCTTGCAATAACAATGTGCGTACAGATTTTAACGCTTGTTATGGCGATGATTGCAAACCTTATAAATAAGCCGGTCGAACTTATGATAAACCGTCATTATATCAATGACGCAAAGCGTATAATAAACGGTCTTCCCGACCTTACCGTAGTAGGACTTACAGGAAGCTACGGAAAAACAAGTACAAAGTTCTATCTTGAAAAGCTGCTCGGTGCAAAGTACAACGTGCTTATGACCCCCGAAAGCTACAACACGACTATGGGTGTTGTAAAGGTGGTGCGTGGACAGCTTAACGCAACGCACGAAATATTCCTGTGCGAAATGGGCGCTAAGAATGTCGGCGAAATCAAGGAAATCTGCGATATAGTAAAGCCAAAGCACGGAATCATCACGTCGATAGGCCCTCAGCATCTTGAAACATTCAAGTCAATCGACAATATAATAAAGACAAAATTCGAGCTTGCCGACAGCCTTCCCGACAAGGACGGCATTATATTCCTCAATTACGATAACGAATATATAGCAAAGCACGAGTGCAACAAGAACAAGGTGACCTATTCGCTCGGCGGCGGCACGGATTATTATGCGGACAATATTTCCGTCAGCGAGAACGGCACACAGTTCACGGTTCACAACGGTAATGAAGAAAAGCAGTTTGCGACAAAGCTCATCGGCAGTCACAACGTACAGAATATAGTCGGTGCGATAGCCGTTGCAAATACGCTCGGCGTTCCGTTTGCTGACCTTGTTATGCCCGTCAAGCGTCTTGAATGCGTTCCGCACAGATTGCAGATAATCAAGGGTACAAACAAGACGATAATAGACGACGCTTTCAATTCAAATCCTACAGGCGCAAAGGCGGCTCTTGATACGCTCGCCGTATTCGACGGCTTTAAGATACTTGTTTCTCCGGGAATGGTGGAGCTTGGCGAAAAGGAATACGAGCTTAACAAGCGTTTTGGAGAACAGGCGGCTGAAATTTGCGACTTTGTTATCGCAGTAGGTGAACGTCAGGCAGTGCCGATAGTTGACGGTCTTAAGGCAAAGGGATATCCCGAAGAAAAGACATATGTTGCAAAGAATCTGAACGAGGCTCTTGCAAAGGTTGAAAATATAAAGACAGGCGGAGAAAAGAAGATAGTTCTTCTTGAAAACGATCTGCCGGATAATTATTGATATTGTGTGTAAAGCAAAGGTTTAAAACGAGGGAGATATTATGGACGTATTTTGCGATTACTGCGGAGCAAAGCTTGATGTAGAACACGAAAACTGCTGTACACAGTGCGGCGCACCGTTTGACAACAACGCAAGTGTAAAGGAATACCGTGAGGAAAAGGAAAGGAAAGAGGAAGAATACAGACGCAGACAGGAGATGCGTCAGAATGAGTATAATGCCTCACAACAGCCGTCACAGAGCAATGTAAACAGCTCTCGGAATAACGCTTCTCAGCAGCAAAAAATCGTAAAGACGATTATAACGGTTTTCATTATAATGTTCTTTGCGCCTACGGTAATAGGTATCATTATTTCCATATTCGGCGGAATTTTCTCGGCAATTAGCGACAACATCGGTGACAACTTTGACAACAACAACGGTTACATAGAAGAAATCTCATTTGCAGAAGAATCCTCAGCAACTCAGGAGGTACAGCGTGTAAACTTCAACGAAACCGCTCAGACTGCCGAATACAGCTTTATCTGCGATGAGGTTTTCAGAACGGATATTATGTACGGCGGAGCGGATAAGGGCTATATGTATGTTGCGTTCCACCTGAAAGTCAAGAACACAACCGATGAAAAGCTGTGGCTTTCCAATGACCTTAATTGCATCTATGACGGCGATATAGGCTGCGACAGAGCGTGGGGCTTTGACGAAGGAAAGAGCTTCAGCACTTCAGTGGCTCTCTCTGCAGGGATCGGCTCGGACGGATATGTCTGCTACATAGTTCCCGAAAACGCAAAGAGCGTTGTACTTGCATACGGCGATTACGTCAGAGTGAATATTGACCTGAGAGATCTCAGCTATAGGACGGAAAGCTCGCAAACAAGCACAGATAATACTTAATTGACATAAAGAAAGGATAAGACCATGAAAATCAGAGTAGGTGTATTTTTCGGAGGAAAAAGCGTTGAGCATGAGGTGTCCATCATATCCGCACTTCAGGCTTGCAATTCCATAAACAAGGATAAGTACGAGGTGATACCCGTATACATTACAAAGAACAATGAAATGTATGTCGGAGAAAAGATAGGAAACATCGCATCGTACAGGAATCTGAAGTCGCTTCTCAAGGAAAGCCGGAGGGTGATACTTGTAAACGACGGCGGAAAGGTACAGCTTGTGCTTTATCCCGGAAAGAAGTTTGGCAACAACGTATATGCAACGATAGACGTTGCGTTCCCGATAGTACACGGTACGAACGTTGAGGACGGCGTATTCCAGGGATATTTACAGACAATCGGCGTTCCTTATGTCGGCTGTGATGTAATATCATCTGCTGTAGGTATGGATAAGTATGTTATGAAAACCGTATTCAAGGATAACGGCATACCCGTCCTTGACGGAACGGTAATCCATATAAGCGACTACGCAAAGGACGCAGACGCTGTAAAGGCGGATATTAAGGCGAAGATAGCATATCCGCTTATAGTAAAGCCGATAAATCTCGGCTCAAGCGTAGGAATTATGATAGCGCACAATGACGAACAGCTTGACGAAGCGCTTGACAACGCATTCACCTATGCCTCAAAGCTTCTTGTCGAACCTGCTATAACAAACCTCAAGGAAATCAACTGCTCGGTATGCGGCGACTATGCTACCGCTCACGCATCGGAATGCGAAGAGCCTGTAAACACCGACGAGATATTAAGCTACAAGGATAAGTATATCGCAGGCGATAAGGGCGGTAAGTCAAGCGGTATGGCAACTCTCAAGAGAAAGATACCTGCCGATATATCCGATGAAACAAGAGAGCAGATACGCACCCTTGCGGTAAAGGCGTTCAGATGTCTTGGCGCATCGGGTACGTCAAGAATTGACTTTATGATAGATATGGACAACGGCAACGTTTATCTGAATGAAATCAACACGATTCCGGGCAGCCTTGCGTTCTATCTGTGGGAGCCTGTCGGTGTGAAGTATTCCGAGCTTTTAGACGAGATGATTTCGCTCGCATTAAAGCGTGAACGTGAAAACAAGGCGCTGACATTCAGCTTTGATACCAACATTCTTGACGGATTTACAGGCGGCAAGCTCGGCGGAACAAAGGGCGGAAAGCTGTAATCACGGCGAACCGTCAAAATTACAGGTGAGTGGGCTTGCCCCTCCCGTATTCAACTGCTTTTCTGAAACGAAAAATTCGGCAGGAATAAAAAGGAGAAGTATGAAAAAAGCATATATAATCAATCTTAAATACGGTATCTGGGAAAACCAGCTCTGGCTTGAAGCTGACGATAACGAGGTAATGCAGGAAAAGTGGGAAATAGCCAAAGCGAAGCTTGCCGATGTTGCAACGACTTGTCAGAGCTCGGGGGATTACTTCAACAAGGCGATAGAGCATTTCTCGCAGTACGGCTTTACAAGAATACAGAAGTGAGCCACCGATGAAAGAAATAAAGGTTACAAAAAACGACAGCGGTCAGCGTATTGACCGCTTTTTGTCTAAATCATTTCCGCTGGGGCAGGGGCAGATTTGCAAGCTTGCCCGTAAGAACTGCATAAAGCTAAACGGCAAGAAATGCAAGCCCGACACTCATATTGCGGAAAATGACATAATAAAGCTGTTTATCCCCGATGAAATGCTGATTCCGAAAGCAAAGTCGGACCCCGATGATTTTACGGGTGTAAGCGATAAGATAGACATTGTCTACGAGGACGAAAACATTCTGCTTGTGGATAAACCCGTCGGAATGGTAGTCCACGAGGACGAGAGCGGCGACAGCGACACGCTTATAAACCGCATCAAGAGCTATCTTTATCACAAGGGCGAATATCATCCGGAAAACGAGCTTTCGTTTGCTCCGGCGCTGTGCAACCGCATAGACCGCAACACCTGCGGTATAGTGATTGCGGCGAAAAATGCCGAATCGCTTAGAATACTCAATCAGAAGATAAGGGACAGAGAGCTTACAAAGCTGTATCTGTGCATTGCCTGCGGTAAAGTAACTCCCGACAGCGCAACGCTTACCGCATATCTTGAAAAGAACAGCGACACCAACACGGTAAAAATCAGCGACAAAAAGACAAAAAGCAATCTCACGATAAAGACAAAGTACAAGGTCATAGCGTACAACGGCGAAAACTCGCTGTTAAAGGTCGACCTGCTCACAGGCAGGACGCATCAGATAAGAGCACACCTTGCGTATATCGGTCACGCTCTGCTCGGTGACGGAAAATATGGGAACAACAAGCTGAACAAAAAGTATGGCTTCAAATATCAGGCGCTGTGCAGTTATGAGCTGCAGTTTAAATTTACTACCGATGCCGGCTGTCTTTCCTATCTTGACGGAAAATGCTTTAAAGCAAAAGCTCCCGATTTTGTTAAAATGTTCGGCAGTAACATTAAGCTCTGACTAAGTGCCGTTCAGTCCGAAAGCAGTATTACGGACAAAAATGCAGGAATTTTAAAAAAATCCGAAAAAAGTGTTGACAAAACTAAAAATCCGTGCTATAATATCATAGCACGATACGGAGAGGTATCGAAGTGGTCATAACGAGGCGGTCTTGAAAACCGTTTGGGGGCAACCCCACAAGGGTTCGAATCCCTTCCTCTCCGCCATGCTAACCCCGACTGAAACCAGTCGGGGTTTATTTTTTGCTTTTGCACATTTACAGAAGGATATGTACTTATCTTATTTGATTATATGATAAATTCCAAATAAAGAGCTTTTAAGATTAGTTTATATTGACAATTTTTCAGGGTTATGATATAATTAAAAATGCGATAAAATGTGAAATTTGCCAGAAATACTACTATTTTGTCATTTGAAATCGAACAGAGCCACTTGACAAAATATCAATAGTTGGATGTATTAAAACTTATTTGCATAAAAGGAAGGCGTAAAATAATGAATAAAAAATATGTTGCAATGATACCCGCGAGACTTGGCTCACAGAGAATTCCTAAGAAAAATATCAGATTTCTCGGTGGAAAGCCTCTGATTAAGTACCCGATAGATTTCTGCCTTGAATGTGATTTTTTTGACAGTATATGGGTCAATACCGAAAGCGAAGAGCTTGGAAAAGCGATTGAAACCGAAAAGGTACATTTCCACAGAAGACCGCCTGAGCTTGCTTCAAATACAGCGACAAACCGTGACTTTACATATCAGTTCCTCAAGGTCCATGATTGTGACTATGTTGTTATGGTAAATCCGACATCTCCTCTCCTCAGAGTAGAAACCCTTAAGAATTTTGTTGAATATGTCGACGAAAATGATTTTGATGTAGTTTTTTCGGTAGTTTCAGAAAAGACTGAGTGCTTCTGTGAAGGAAAACCGGTAAACTTCAGCCGTAAGGAGAAAATAAACAGCCAGTTTCTGACGCCTGTTGACAGAATCGCATGGGCTATAACTGCATGGAAACGTGATAGTTTCATAAAAATGCAGGAAAGCGGCGTAAATCCGATTTTCGGCGGTGAAATCGGTCTGTTCTCAATACCCAAAGACGAGTCATGTGACCTTGATACGCTTGAAGACTGGAACATAGCAGAGGGCATGATCGTCGCAAGAAACAATAAGAACACAGACAATGCCCGTTATATGGATCTAGGCTGACGTGGAACAAAGGAGACTTACTAATGAGCCAACTACAGGATCTGCGTAAAGCAATAGAAAATCCTCGTTATAAAGTAATAAGTTTTGATATTTTTGACACACTGGTTCTTCGTCCCAGTATATTCCCAACCGATCTGTTTGTTGTTGCAGGCAGAGAATGCAAGCAGAATGATTTCTTTGCACTTGTCAGAAAAAACTGCGAGTCTCTCGCCAGACAAAAGCAGGCTGTCGGAGAAGATGAGATATTGTATTCTGATATTTATGATGTCATGAAAAATGCTTATGAGTATTCAGAAGATGAAATTGAAAGATTGTTACAAGCCGAGCTTGAGTGTGAGTATTCTTTGCTTTCTGCAAGGAATAGTGCGCAAAAGCTGTTTTATCTTGCAAAGAAACTCGGTAAAAAGGTTATAATCGTTTCCGATATCTACCTGCCGTACTCATTCATTTCAAAAATGCTTGCTCATTGCGGCTATGAGGGTTATGATAAACTTTATCTTTCGTCTGAGTATAAAATGACAAAGAGTACCGGACGATTATATCAGACTGTGATAGATGATATGAGAAAACAGGGCGTTGAAGCCGGGGAGATTTTACATATCGGCGACAACGAACGCTCAGACGTAGCTTCTGCAAAACGCCAGGGGATGGAGGCTATGCAGATAAGACGTGTTGAAAGCATCGCAAATTCTGATGTGCCTTTCAGAAGATTGCGTTCTTTTTCCGACAGACGATGCGATAATACTTTTCTCATCGGCTTTGCAATAAACCGTCTGTACGATGATTATGATAACCTTTCGATGCCTGATAACGCCTTGAGGTTTATTTCCGACATAAGCAGTGTATCTGAAATATTGATTGCACCGCTTGTGTTTTCTTATGCAAAATGGCTGGTCGACGAGTGTTACAGGCTGGGCAGGAAAAGTATAATTTTCATAGAAAATGAAGGTTTACTGCTTGAAAAAATAATCCGCAGAATTTTGGAATATAAAACTCCGAAGCTATGCGTCAAAAGGTGTACCGTTGGCTTGGATATAGAAAAAATTGTTTCTGATTCCACATCTGAGGTGATAAACGCAAAGGTCGATTCCAATATGACAGTCGGCGACTTTATAAGTAACTTTTTTAAAATTTCACTGTCTGAGCTTGATTTATCGGTAATTCGTAAGTACGGATATAATACAACCGAAGAAAAAATCGGCTCAATTATTCACTATTTGCCGCTTTTCAATGAAATAATCTTAATGAGAAATGCAGACAGAGAAAAATGTATTTCAAAGCTGAGATCAACTTGTCCGGAACTTTTTGACGAGAATAATCTTTTATATTCAACGCACCATTCACAGGCGCTCAGAAAAATAACCGGTATATGCGGCAGTGAAAATGAAGTTTACACAGTTTTTGCAGATTGCACAGCTAAAAGATACAATATAGACTTTATGGTTCAGTTTGGAACCATGTCTTCCAGAGATCTTGACAAAATGCGTAATACGATCGAGCGTATTATTGATATGTCACCCGATGAATGCAAAAGCGAATCGGATGAGTGCGTGGATATTTGTAAAAAAGTATATGATTATTCAGACGGATTCTGTGATATTTTCGGCACTCGTCTTAAATATCTGCATTTGGATTCTTATCAGTTCTATGAGTTTATGAAAATAGCTTTTTACGAGTATAAGGATTTTGTTTTACGATAAAGATAAATTGTTGAAAGGTGATATATTATGAATATCGACGAACTGATTGCACAAGTCAGGTCGGATAAATATAAAGTTATCTGCTTTGGCGTATTTAATACGCTCATTCTTCGTCCGGTTATCAGAAGCGGGGATATGAATGTACTGCTTGGCAGAAAGCTCGGTGTAGAAGGACTTGGAGATATTATACGTCGGTGCAATGATTACGATGCACTGCAGAACAGGTGTTATGAACCGTCTTCTGCAAGAACTTTCGGTAAAATATCCGAAATTCTTCCTGTTTATGGTCTTGATCCGGAAATGGCTGTAAATGAAGAAGAGAAAATGTATCTTCAGCTGTGTTCTGCAAGAAAGTCAATGTTGGCTGTCTGGAAAGCCGCTGTTGCTTCAGGGAAAAAAGTATGCGTAGCCGAAGACACTCAGCTGTCTGCGAAGACAATAACCCTTTTGCTTGAGAAAAACGGATTTGAAGGATGCGACGTTGTATATGTCTCTTCAGAACTTCAGATGAGAAAATCCGACGGTTCATTGTTTTCAAAGATTATATCTGATTATTCCGATGTGATTTCAAAACCGGCTGAGATACTCAATCTCGGCGGTATATTTGATGCCGATATCAAAAAAGCATCTTCTATGTCGCTTTCAACTGTATTTATTCCTACTCCTGTCACACTTCTGAAAAAATCGAGAATGTTAGGACAGCTGTACAACAATCTTCCGTCTGAACCTGATAACGGATTTCTTATAGCGCACTCGGCAAACCTTATGTTTGATGATCCTTTTATCAGCTATTCAGATAAGGATTATTTCAATTCCGATGTAAACAATTTCAGCAGATATGTTTTCGGACCTATGCTTCTTATTTTCACAAAATGGATGCTGGACGACTGCGAAAAACTGGGCATAACAGATTTATGTTATGTGTATCGTGACGGTTATCTGACTGAAAAAGTACATAAAATTCTGGAAAAATATTATAATCCTGTAAATATCAGGAAAATATATATCACCCGTTCTATTGTAAACACATTTCTTTCCACAGAGAAAAACGGACTTTCAGAAAGCCTGAGGGAGTATCCTGCGGGCGAAGGAATGACGCTTGATCTGTTTATCAGGGAGCGGCTTTTTGTTTCGGAAGACGATGCGGATTATGAAGAAATCAAAAATCTTTTTGCAGAACATGGACTTTCTTTATCAAGCCGCATAGTCCGTGAGGACTATGAAAGCCTTGCCCCTGTACTTCAGCCATATTTCAGCAAGCATGGCGAAAAATATGCGGAAGAATCTTATAACTATATCCATTCGGTTATAGATGAATGCGAGAAGACTGCGGTTTTTGATGTGGGATACCGTGGTTCTGCTTGTGCATTGCTCAGAGATAAATTTGACCTTGAAACGGTTGGCTATCATTTCTTTGCTAAGGAACTTCTCAAAAACAGCAATTCATCGGGGCTCAATGTAAAAGCACCGGTAATATTGGGCGAGTCTGACATACAGAAGACAACGATAATTCAGATACTGACAGAAGATTTGTTGAACTCACAGGAAGATTCTGTAAAGTTTGTAAAAAAACAAGGTGATGAATTTGAGTTTATCAGAGATAAAAAACATTATTTTTCTGATAAAATAGATCTTATCCAGAATCAGAGCGTTGAATACGCTGAGAGCTTTGTTTCTGTATTGGGAGAATATATCAGAGAACTTGATTTTGATTTTATATCATATTTTGAATTTTACCGCAGAATGCTTGAAAAGATGCCGCGCAGTGATGCGGAACTGTTCACTGATATCAGATTTGAAGACAGCACATTCCTGCGTCCTAAAGCAGAAAACGCTTATGTCACAATGTACAAGCGTATATGCGGATCTCCCGCAGCTAAAAAAACGGCGCAACCCTCTGCTGTGTACACTCCCGTTCATTCTCAGTTCCGGGAAACGGTATATGCGTGGCTTCGCGATCACGGTATATTGCCTCCGTTCAAATGGGCATGGCGTTTCGGTACCGGTATAGTGAAAAAGATAATATCTGCTGTAAAGCACGAAAAATTGATCAATGCCGACGTGCAGAAAGTGTTTGACGATTTTGAGCATTCAATCCGTACTATATCTGATGATCTCAGATACCGGTTGCGTCCGACTGTAATATTCTGCGGTCATAATGCGGCATTTGATAAAGGCACCTGTAATTATATAAACAGCATTGCCGCACATATCCCGGAGTACGATTTCCTTTTCATTTCAGAGGCGCCGTATGTAACGGGGAATGTTCTCAGAAAAAAGATACGAATAGATTGCAAAACGCTTCACTATGTTCCTATGCCCAACAGTTTCCACATTGGCATAGATATGCCAATGGACAAGGAGCTTGAAAGGTTTATTTCTTCAAAGCCGTATCTTAAAGAAACAGTCGAGGGTATAACGGCAAGATTCAAGAATATGGGTAAAAATTATCCTGAGTACCTTACGCAGTATCTTTACGGATATTACAATAAGCTGATTGACGTATATACAAAGGATAATGCTCCTGTGACATTTGTTTTATGGAACGAATTCACATCTATGCACTTCCTGCTTTTCAATATATGTAAGGAGCGCGGAATCCCGGTTCGTTTCTTTGAATTCGGCGTATTGCCCGGTACATTGTGCTTGGAGGATAAAGGTCAGATGGGCGAGAGCCGCATTGCCGATGAAGCAGAAAACTTTGTCAGCCGTGCAGTCACCGCAGAAGAAGAAACAGCTGCAGGCAAATTGCTTGACGAGCTTAAACGCACAGGGCTTAACCGTAACCCTCAGCCGATAAACAATGAACTTGACATAATCAAGAGCAAACTTGATCCCGGAAAGCCAACAGTTATATATTTTGGTCAGAACGATTTTGAATCGGGTATGTATCCATATACCGAAAACACACGCAGGTATCACTCTCCTGTATATAAGACAAGTAATGATGCCGCATTGGCTATAGAGAAAGTATGTAGGAAAAAAGGCTATAACTTTATCTATAAGCCGCACCCGACAATTATGGAGATGTACGGTTGCAGCAACAAATTCGCGTCCGGTACGATAATTGCAAACAACGTGGATATAAATAAGCTTATAGATCTTGCGACCGTATGCGTAACCATCCTTTCACAAGCGGCGTATGTGGCTCTTATAAGAGAAAAGCCCGTTGTAATGCTCGGATATAATCAGCTTAAGGGAAAAGGCTGTGCGTATGAATGTTATAATAATGCCGGACTTTCAGCAACGCTTGAAAAAGCTGTTGACAACGGTTATACAAGTGAACAGAAAAAGGCGTTTATAAGACATACTGCCCAGCTCAACAAGTATTATCTTTTTGATGATAAGTCGAATAAAGCAGGGAACTGGGGACGCGATATCACAAAAACCCGCCTGATTTTCGATGAGATTTTCGGCAATCGTCCGATAATAACCAACGACAACAACAAGAAAATGAAGGTTGCGGTAATTGCTTCAATGCCCGCAAACTATTATTCGGGAGGAAGATCCCATGCGTGGAATCTTGCCGAGAGCCTCAGCTATAAAGGAAACAAGGTCTACTTCATAGCTAATAATATGCCCATTTTCAAGGACGCAATGAAGGACTCCGGACTTGATAACCCGATAGAGTTTATAAAACTCGATCCTTCAAATATTGATATTCCCGGTGAAACGGAGCTTGATTATCTGATTATTGTTCCTCACCGTGACAGGAATGAAACATTCTATCTCAGAGCGCGTAATTTTGCGATCAAGATGAACGCAAAGCTTGTCCTTGTTAATTTCGAGTCGGGTAACTGGGTGAATAAATACCTTGACAATGAATTGCCCGATGAGTTGTGGCTTCCCTGGAGAAATGTCTGCAAGGACGGCTGTATGATTCTTTCCAGCGATCTTGAATCAATGAAATATGCAAAGGAATATTATCTTGTAAATCCGTCGTATACCACATTTGATTATTGGTATCCTACTGTCAATACAGTTGCGGCTGATAATGTTCCCGATGTACCGAAGGAAAATAACATAGTTGCTTTTATCCGTCTTAACGATAAATATAAAGGAAGTTATGATATTCTTGAGATGATAGATGAATCGCTTGCAGGATACAAGCTTGTACTGTTGTACGGCACCGGCAAGATTGACGACACATACAAGAATTATGTAGCTAAACTTGACGAGCTGAAAGAGCGTTATGGTGTGGACTATGAAATCAAGATACAGCTTACGGATGAGGAAAAGTTCACGGAAATAAAGAAAGCAAAATATATGCTCTTCCCGTCGTATTTTGAAGGATATGGTACTCCGCCTATCGAAGCGCAGTACTGCAATACGATATGCTTTGCATACGATCTTCCCGTACTTGAAGAAACTGCAGGCAACGGTATTGTCTTCTGCAACTATGCCGATCCTGCGGATATGAAGAAAAAGCTTGTAGAGCATATCCGTAATAATATAAGTTATGAGAATCTGAAAGAATCGGTTTACGAACTTGCCAATTTCAGAATCTGTGCTGATAAGCTTGATAAAATGTTCAGAAGTCATCTCAACGATGATTGGCGCGATCCCAATGCACATACAACGATTTTTTAAACCAGGAGGACGAGTATAATGGTTATTACGCAGACACCTTTCAGAATGTCGTTTTTCGGAGGCGGCACAGATTTCCCCGGGTTTTACAATGAGCATGGCGGTGCTGTAATTTCAACAACGTTTGATAAATACTGCTATGTCAATGTCCGTCACCTTCCGCCGTTTTTTGAATATTCAACCGAGCTTTCCTATTCTAAAATAGAAAGAGTAAAGAACATAGATGAGATAAACCATCCGTCAATAAGAGAATGCATGAGATATCTTGATATGCGTGATATCAGACTTACGTACGAAGCAGATCTTCCCGCAAAGTCAGGTCTCGGAACAAGCAGTTCGTTTGCTGTGGGTATGCTGAATGCCTTTTATTCGCTTAAAGGAAAGTATAAAAGTAAGCGGGAGCTTGCCGATGATGCAATATATCTCGAACGCGAACTTTGCAATGAAGCCGGCGGAGTGCAGGATCAGATTGCTGTTGCGTTTGGCGGTTTCAACAGAATTGACTTTTCCGCTGACGGTTATCAGGTAACTCCGGTTGTGATGAGTAATGAACGCAAGGAAATATTAAACGATAACCTTATGATGTTCTTCACCGGATTTTCAAGGTTTTCTTCAGATATCCAGACATCAACACAGGCGGTTCTGAAAGACAAGACGGCTCAGCTCCTTGAGATGTATTCGCTTGTTGACACAGCTCAGGGAATTCTCACGGATAAAAACAGCGATCTTAACGATTTCGGAAGACTGCTTGACCATACCTGGAAACTGAAAAGAGGAATTACAACAAGAATATCGACAAATTCACTTGATGAGATATATGAAAAGGCAATGAGCGCAGGCGCTCTGGGCGGAAAACTCCTCGGCGCAGGCGGAGGCGGATTTTTCGTGTTCTATGTTGAACCCGAAAAAAGAAAGTCTGTAATGCAGGCGCTTGATAAGCTTCTGTATATACCGTTCAGATTTGAAGACAGCGGTACAAGAGTTATTTATTTTGACGCAGAGGATTATCAGATATAAAAATCAGGACAGGTGAAAATATGAAAGCAATAATAATGGCAGGCGGTAAAGGCACTCGCATAGCTTCTGTCAATTCGCAGGTGCCGAAACCGATGATTCCGATTCTCGGCAAACCCATATTGCAGTATCAGATAGAAAATCTGAAAAAGCAGGGAATATCCGAGTTTGTGTTAGTCTGCGGACATCTCAGGGAAGTTGTCAGGGACTATTTCGGCGACGGAAGCAAATTCGGCGTGAATATCGGATATGAAATGGAAGATGTCCCGCTTGGAACCGCAGGCGCTTTGTCACGTTTTGCCGGAAAGATAAACGATGATTTCTTCCTGATAAACGGAGATATCATATTTGATATCGACATTAACCGTATGCTTGCTTTCCACAGAAAAAACGGAGCGCTTGCCACTCTGTTCACTCACCCAAACGCACATCCATATGACAGTTCACTTATTGCGGCAGATTGCAACGGAATGATTACCGCATGGAAAACAAAAGAGGAAGAGCGCGGCTGGATGAAAAATCTTGTCAATGCCGGAATTCATCTTCTGTCCGACAGAATTTTCACCGACCCCGCAACTGCGCATTTGTTCAAGGAAGAAAAAAAGCTTGACCTTGACAGAGATGTTTTACGTCCGCTTGTCAATACGGGAAAGCTGTACTCGTATAAATCCCCCGAATATGTGGTTGATATGGGAACTCCCGACCGGTACGAATCGGTCACAAAAGATATAGAAAACGGAAAACCCGAAAGCAGGAATCTGTCACACAGACAAAAGGCAGTGTTCCTTGACCGTGACGGAACTATAAATGAATATGTAGGATTTCTGACTGATATAGATGATTTCAGACTTCTGCCCAATGCCGCCAAAGCAGTAAAACTGATAAACAGTAAAGGCTATCTTGCGGTTGTTATTACAAATCAGCCAGTGATCGCCCGCGGAGAGGTTACATTTGACGAGCTTGACATGATACATAACAAAATGGAATCACTTCTTGGCGAAGAGGGCGCATATATAGACGGGATCTATTTCTGTCCGCATCATCCGGATAAAGGATTCGATGGCGAAGTGCCGGAACTCAAGATAAAGTGCGAATGCCGCAAACCGTCAACAGGGCTTGTAAAACGTGCGGAGGAAGATTTTAATATAGATATTTCCTCGTCGTGGTTTGTAGGCGATGCCGGAACCGATGTACAGACAGGAAAAAACGCAGGTTGCAAAACTGCATTTATCGGAAATGACAGCGACAGCGGAGCAGATATCGATTGTTCATCACTTTATGAATTTGCTCTCGGTCTTGAGTAAGGAGGATTACCGTGACAGAAAGACTCAATAAGCATATTGATTTACTCATGGAGCGCTATCCTGCACTTGCAGTGATTAAAACCCAGATAATTGCCGCATACGACGCGATGGAAAAGTCATACGAAAACGGCGGTAAACTTCTTCTCGGCGGAAACGGCGGAAGTGCCGCAGACTGTGAACATATCGCCGGAGAGCTTATGAAAGGATTCAAGTTCAGGCGCAGACTTTCAAAAGTTGAACAGGACGCGCTGACAGCTGTTGACCCTGTTATGGGTGCAGAACTTGCAGGCAAGTTACAAGGTGCGCTTCCCTGTATTTCGCTTGTAGGTCATACAGCGCTCGGCACAGCGTTTCTTAACGACGTTGACGGACTTATGTGCGTTGCACAGCAGTTGAACGGCTACGGCAGAAAAGGAGATGTTTTCCTGGGCATCTCAACATCAGGCAATTCAAAAAATATTCTTTATGCGGCTGTTACAGCTAAAGCAAAAGGTATAACAACAATAGCCTTTACCGGTGAAAAAGGCGGCAAGCTCGCAGAAATATGCGACATTGCAGTAAAGGTCCCCGAAACCGAAACATATATGATACAGGAATACTGTCTGCCTATTTACCACTGTTGGTGTCTTATGCTGGAAGACAGATTCTTTGAGGATTGATATACAGATTTATTCAGGCGGTGTACTATGAAATTAAACGGCGTAAAGTATTATGATATATCCGGCAACGAAGTAATGAACATTGATAGTGACACAGATTTAGCGTTTGCCACAACTTGTAAAACCAGAATTTATGCGCCATGTATTATTGTAAACCCGGGTATAAAAATTGATGCGGAAATTGTTGACAAATATGCTTATATAAATGAGAAAGCCAGCATACGGTACGTTAAGAAAATCGGAAAATATTGTTCAATTGCGCCAAATGTTGAAATAGGTCTGCCTATGCACACCGTCGACAGCATTTCAAGCAGTAATTTTTTCAATTGTGGTATGCTATGGGATAAAATTGACCCCGTATATGACAAATACAACTTTTCTTCATCGTTCAATGACCGATTTTTAGATAAAAATAAAAAGATTACAATCGGCAATGATGTATGGATCGGTGCCGGCGCAAAGATAATGCGCGGTGTCAATATCGGAGACGGAGCAATTATCGGAGCGGGTGCGGTTGTAACAAAGGACGTTGAACCGTATACGATTGTCGGAGGAGTTCCCGCAAAAGTTATAAGAAAGCGTTTTTCCGATGATATAACAGAACGTCTGTTGAAAATCAGGTGGTGGGATTATTCGCCGGAACTTTTCAGTAATATTGATATTGCAAATGTCACAAACGAATTACTTGATGAACTTGAGAAGCGTATCAAAAACGGTGCAGAAAAAGATCCGGAGCCTGTTTGTTTTGAATTTGATCCTATGGGTGTTACTGTAACACGTTATGAACATAATACATCGGCAGTGATTTACGACACTAAGATACATAAAATAATAGCCGGCGGAATCAGTGGCAAACCAACTTATAATATGTTTACAAAAAAATTGTCTTTAAGAGGTTGGTTCCTGCCCGGAAGTGTATGCTATAATACTGTACAGGTGTACAGCAATGGTGTTTTTACAGGAAATGCAGAGCTTAATAAGCCTCGTCCTGATGTACTGAAAAATTTCCCCGATTATCTGGATTCAAGAGCCGGTTGGGAATTTTCAAAAGTACTTTCGGCTGTACCCGGAAACATTACGGTCAAAGCATTCAAGAACAGAACCTTGCTTTGCGAAAAAAATGCTCAGCCGGATATAGTGACACCGTTGTCCGTTGTAAACAGCAATAATATAAAAGCCAGTCTCAATTATTTGCTTTTCCCGGCAAAATCGGAAATTGCGGTTATTTGTGATGAAGAATATAAAAAAGAAATTACCAATATGTTCGGTTCGGTGTATAATGTAACTGACGCAAGTCAAACTGATCAGATTGTTGTAGCAACATTGGACTGGAAAAAGAAGATGAATGATCCCAGATATAACGATAAAAGAGTATTGCCGTTCTGGATTTATTCGGTATTCAACGGAAATATGCTTAATTATGTTAAACTCAGAACTACTGCTGATTATCTGGGTGCCGATGTAGCCACGCTGATGGCAGAGATAAAGCGCTTATTTTCCAGAAAAATTATGTCAAGCTATGGAAATTGTCAGACTATGCCCATCAACAGTATGTGTTGCACCTCAAAACGACTGATGTCGGAATATATCGTGCTTTCTATCCTGCCTGTTCAGGATATCAGGGGCGATGAGTTGAAGAACGGATTTACAAGCGGTTTTTTATCTCAGATTGATTATCTGATATATCAGAATGTATCGGAAGAAAATAAATTTTCGCCTATGCTTGCAAGCTCTGTAATACTGAAAGGATTACGTCCGGACGCAAAGCGAGTTTGCATACCTAATACTTATTTTAAAGGCTACTATCCGCAGGTTACGCATAATTCAAGAAATCCGCATTTCAAAGACCCGAAGCTACAGAACGGAGCGTTTCCTTACGGCGATGCAAACATTATAGCTATGGTCGATAAAATGTCGCCGGAGGAAATAGCTGAAAAGCTGAATTCCGATGATTTCTATTCAAAAGACTTTGTGCTAAAAAATGCGGAAGATTCGATTAACGAACTCAAAGAACGTGAAAAAAAGTGCGATATTTCCATCAGCGATGTTATCGAACAGAATTATCAAAAACAATTGTTGTTCTACTCACAAAATCACCCTAACAACTTTCTCGTAGAAATTCTGCTTAAACGAATATTTGCATTCACCAATGACAACTACGAAGATTTTTGTCCCCAAAAGGCTTATGAACTCAGCGGCAGGCAACTACCGATATATCCTTCAGTTAAAAAAGCGTTGAATCTCCAGTTTGAGTACGATAAATTCAAATGGTGGAATTCACTTAACGAGGAACCGGTTACGCTACAGCAATATGTAAAGGATTATATCTGGTATTGCTACACAAATTACGGAAAACAGCAATAAGAAACAATTATTCACACCGCACTTACAGGATCAACAACATATGATCCCTATAAATATTAAAAGAAAAGAGAAGAGAAAAGGACTAGGTAGGGAATTATGATTATCACTGAAAAAATGAATCTTTGCAATAAAGAAGGCATTACCGAAATAACAAGGTATGGCAGTTGCACGATAAACGGAGATGTAACTGTTGAGGCTCCGGGTTTTATAAATGCAGGTTGTAAAATTGAGTGCGACAGCATAGGAGCGTTTTCTTTTATCAACTCATCGGTAACTATTCGTGATACGGCAAGAATCGGACGGTTTGTAATGATTGAATCTGATTGTAAAATCGGTTCGACTGAGCATCCGGTGAATTTTGCGTCCGGTCATATTGCTTTCAGAACAAACGGTTTCTTCGGTGGCAATTCATTCTATAAAATTGCGTCTTCAAAGGATTTTCAGAACAAATATTCCGAAGAAGAAAACAGGTATCTGAAAAACAGCGGACATTATGAAAAAATCAATATCGGTAATGATGTATGGATAGGTTGCAATTCAATTATCATGCGTGGAGTTACTATAGGTGACGGTGCGGTTGTAGAGGCAGGAAGCGTAGTTAAGGAAGACGTTCCGCCTTATACAATAGTCGGCGGCAATCCGGCAAAGGTGATAAAGAAACGTTTCAGCAATGAAATAATCGAGAAACTGCTTGAGATAAGATGGTGGGATTTCGGTCCGGATATATTGGACGGTATTGATTTTACCAATCCCACTATGAGTGATATGTACAAGATCGACAACAAAATCATAGGTAAATTCCCTGTGATGAAATGCCCCGTTTATCGTTTCAACAACAAAGGAAACATTGTTTCAAGAAAAGATGTTGACGGTACAGAACTTTATTATAACGATGAATCCGGCAAGATCAAACGAGGTGGAATCAGTGACGGAAACAACGGCTTTATCAATAAAGAGAACGGTGTGCTTACTATTCACGGCTGGTTTCTGCCTGCATATAACTTTGACAATGTCAAGATATTCGTTGATAACGAGTATGTCGGCGATGCGCAGACGCACTTGAAAAGAGCCGATGTCTGCAAGAACGAAACCGGATGTGCTACTCCGTTCTGCGGCTGGAAGTTTGAAGTTAAATTACCTGAACGTCTGAAGAACTGTACTGCCGGATATATTGTTGTGGAAAATAATGGCGAAACGGTACTCGAACGTGATTTTGCCATTGTCGTTAAATGAAAAGAGGTAAAATATGAAGAATATCAGCTTGCTTGATTGTACGCTAAGAGATGGCGGTTACGTCAATGACTGGAACTTCGGCAGAGAAACAATGATATGTATATTTGAACGTCTGGTCAGCGCAGGAGTTGACATAATCGAGGTCGGATTTCTCGATGAAAGAAGACCTTTTGACATAAACCGCAGTATTCAACCGGATACAGACTGCTATAATGCTATTTACAATGGCTGTGACAAGGGAAAATCACTTGTGTTCGGCATGATCGATTACGGCACATGCGGCATTGAGCATATAGGCGAAAAGAAAGATTCTTTCCTTGACGGTATAAGAATAATCTTTAAGAAGCCTAATGCGCATAAGGCTATAGAACTCGGTAAGCAGATTATGGCAAAGGGCTATAAAGTATGCTATCAGATGGTTTCAATAACCTCATACGACGATCGTGACGTCCTGGATTTTGTCGATGAGGCAAATGCTGCGGATCCGTTTATGGTATCTATTGTAGATACATATGGACTGCTCCACAGTCAGCAACTCAACCATTATTTTGAACTGCTTGACCATAATCTGAAAAGTTCTATCAAGATTGGCTATCATGCACATAACAATTTTCAGCTTGCATATTCAAACTGCATCTCATTCCTTCAGAAGCGCACAGACAGGGATATAGCGGTAGACGGTACAGTCTACGGAATGGGTAAATCCGCAGGTAATGCGCCTATTGAACTGTTGATAATGTGTCTTAACAAGTCTTACGGAAAGTCATACAATATCGATCAGGTTCTTGAGGCGATAGATACAAATATAATGAAAATATACCGTGAGCATTATTGGGGCTATAATCTTCATTTCTTTCTCTCGGCGTCTAATGATTGCCACCCGGAATACATCAGATATCTGCTTGAAAAGAAAACTCTGTCAGTCCAGGCTATAAACAACATTGTAAAGGATATCTCCGAGCCGTATAAGCTGAATTACAACAAAGAATGTATTGAGATGCTGTACAGAAAATATCAGACAAGCATAGAAAATGATGAAAAGAATACCGAAGAACTGTATGCTGATGTAAAGGATAAAACTGTCCTCGTTTTCGGTCCCGGTAAATCGCTTAAAATAAACAACGAAAAAGTGAAGCAATACGTTACAGAAAACGCCCCTGTCGTTATGAGCGCAAATTTTGTATACAGTGATATACCTCAGGATTATATCTTTATGAGCAACTCAAAGAGATACGGTATGATGATAGCCGATATCAACACTAACAAGCTCAACGCAAAGATTGTTGCTACATCAAATATAACTCCTACTGGTGACAGCTTTGACTATGTGCTGAATTATGAGAATTTAAGAGATGATGTTGATGTCATTTCGGATAATTCGCTCATTATGTTACTGAAGCTCCTGAAAAATGGTGGTGCGTCAAAGGTTGTATTAGCGGGTTTTGACGGATTTTCTCCGAACAAATCCGAGAATTATTATAATGAGTATCTTGAGCTTTCTGCTGATTATGACAGATTGCTTAACGTAAATGCAGAAATTAAGAAGAAAATTGCTGAGATGCGCAAGGAAATCGATATTATTTTCCTGACGCCCTCTTTATATGAGGAATAACAATGGGAAAATATAAATATGTGCTTTTTGACCTTGATGGCACACTGATGGATACTTCGGACGGAGTAATGAAAAGTGTTGAATATACTGTCAATGAATTGGGCTATCCTCCGCTTGCGCCTGAATGCGTAAGAAAGTTTATAGGACCGCCTATAACAGATTCGTTGAGAAAACAGTTCGACCTGAGTGATGAACAAGCAAGGGTGGCAACAAAGATATTCCGTGATGCGTATAAGGATAAATTTCTGTACTACGCAAAGCCCTATCCCGGAATACAGCGGCTTATCACAGCACTTGACAATGCAGGAATAAAAACCGCTGTAGCAACGTACAAACGTGACGATTATGCCAAAAAGCTTCTTGACCATTATGAAATGCTTGCGCCTTTTGATTTTGCTATGGGTGCAGACGACAACAACGTACTCAAAAAATCCGATATAGTAAAAACGTGTCTTGAAAAACTCGGTTGCACCGATTATAATGATGCTGTTCTTATTGGTGATACCTATCACGATGCTACAGGGGCTGAACAGATAGGCGTTCATTTTGTTGCAGTAACATTCGGATTCGGATTCAGAAACATTTCTGATACCGAAGAGTACAATTGCGATGCAGTTTGTAGTAATGTCGAAGAACTTGCAGATGTCCTTCTGTGAGAAAACAATAGTGCGACCCGTCCCCGACTGAAAAAGTCGGGGACATTTGTAATTTATATGTAAATATGTAAATTATCGGATATATAGAGCAGTTCATAATTATAAAATGATCGTCATCTGTTGCTTTCAGGCAGAAAATGTGATAAAATAATAAAGATATATGTTTCTGAACCGGAACAGGAGGTGTACATTTATGATAAAGCATTTCAAAGCGCTTAACGGCAAAGCCGCAGATAATTCCGGCATTTCACATATGCGAAAAATATTGCTTACAATTCTGAATGTACTCCTGATAATAGCGGCATTGGTAGCGGCAGGGATTTATACCCACTTCATAAATATGAAACAGCGCAATGCGAATGCCGATTCTTTTGTATCTACCGTAGAAGCGATTAAACAGGTAACCAACAACTATCTTGATAACGAAAAAGGCTATGCGGATAACTGGGCAAATTATATCAGTTATAACCATATGGATCTTTTGCAGGCTATGGACTATATCCGTAATACCAACACAAATTCTGACCGATACGTTCATTTTGTTGATATGCAGACATATACAGCATATTCAGTATATTCAAACAGCGGCGATAACATTGCGCGTTGCTATATGAAAATAAAAGAGCGTGACAGCGAAACCGACCGGATTTTCATAAAGAATATGAAAATGATGTTTGATGCCGGAAAAGATGAATCATTGCTCCTCGGCAAATATCGTGACGATATTACGCAGCTTACCGTTATAAGCGTAGGAACAAAAGTTACGCTTAGAGAAAACGACATGGATATTGATTATCTGTTGTTAAGACTTATACCGGTAAACAGTCTGAAAAAAGCGTGGGTGTGCCCTGCGGCTTTTCGATCGGCTGAGATCGGAATGATCACGAATACGGGCGCTTATGTAGTGCAGTCAAACTCAATGAGTGCGAATACGTTTATCGAACTTATACGCAATTATAATTACCCCGATGATTACAATAAATCCGATGATTTTGCGACAGAACTTGCACAGAATGAAAACGGGCTTGTAAAACACAAGAATTCAAAGGGCGAGATGTGCTACTGGTATTATTCCGCATTCGACAATAACTCCGGTATTGACATACTCGGTATGATAAAATGCGATGTTCTTGACACTACCGAAAACAACTGGATGGCGGTATTGATAATCTGCGGTGTGTTTATTCTGCTAATCATAATAGACGGCACACATATACTTATGATAAACAGACAACTGCGCAAAACTGCGATCTATGCAGAGCAAGCAAGTGAGGCAAAAACGCAGTTTCTTTCATCTATGTCACACGATATAAGAACGCCTATGAATGCCGTGGTCGGTATGACTCAGATAGCTAAGAAGAATATCAACGATCCTCAGTATGTTTCTGCTTGTCTTGACAAGGTAACACTGGCGTGCAATCACCTGATAACACTGATAAACGACATTCTCGATATATCAAAGGTAGAGAGCGGTAAAATGGCACTTTCTCTCGAGAGTGTACAAATAAATTCTCTGCTTGAAAATATAGTAAATATAATTCGTCCGCAGATGAATGACAAAAATATAAAGTTTGACTATTACGCTCACGATATACCTTTCGACTGTATTACAGCCGATGGGCTAAGGCTCAGTCAGATCTATATGAATCTGCTCAGCAATGCGTACAAGTATACGGATAAAGGCGGACATATAGAACTTGAGATATACGAAGAGCTGAATGACTGCAAGAACGATAATGTAAGACTTGTCTACAGAGTAAAGGACAACGGTATAGGTATGAGCGATGAATACATGAAAACCATGTACGATTCATTCACAAGAGCAGAGCGCAGTACAATAAGCAAGATACAGGGATCGGGTCTCGGTCTTGCTATAGTAAAGCAGCTTACCGATATGATGCACGGAACGATAGAGTGTCAGAGTACCGAAGGCATAGGCACCGAATTTATCGTCAGAATAGAATTTCCGATATCACGGGATAGGACAAATAAGAACGACATTTCTGGAATTCAGGCGGAATATACAAAGAGTGAATTTGAAGGTATGCGTGTACTCATAGCAGAGGATAACGATCTTAATTATGAGATCATCGAAACAATGCTTGACGAGTACGGAATTATCTGTGACCGTGCCGCAAATGGCAGTGAATGTGTAAAAATAGTCACATCGTCCGATGATAATTATTACAGTGCGATACTTATGGATATACAGATGCCGGTAATGAACGGCAGAGAAGCGGCAAAACTGATAAGACAGAGCGCTGTTCCCTATGTCCGCAATATCCGGATAGTTGCGGTTACCGCAGACGCTTTTGCCGAGGATATACAGGCTTGTAAAGATGCAGGTATGAATGACCACATTTCCAAACCCATAAATATAAACAATGTGCTTAAGATTTTAAGACAGATCAGGAGTAAGAAGCAAAAATAGAAAATACGCATTAAAAGTAACGACTGCGGCATTTACAGCAGTGGATATTCGCCGGACCGGGCGAGCTTATCGACGACGGATGTAACGACAATACGGCAAACCGTGGGGCTGGTTTTCAATAAACAAGAACAGCGATGGTTACGAATATGCGGTAGAATTAATATGCTTCTTTGCAACCGAAAAACAGATAAGCACAATAGCCTCATCAAGGGTATGTCCTCTTTCGCAAACAATAGCGTCTATGAGCGTTACGACGCATCGAAGAATGATAATAACGCTCAGCTCAGTAAAGCATAATCTGTTATGCTTAAAATACATATCGGAATTGCACATTTTTTTGATTGACATTTTAACTGATGTATAGTATAATATAAACGTTTTAAGAAAGAGCAACGAATATTGAGAAAGGAAACGGAAATGAAAAAGTTAACAGCATTATTATTAAGCGCAGTAATATGCGTTTTTATAGTCGGTTGCAGCAGTGAACCTGCGCAGGAAAGCAGTGAACAGCAGACATCTGCGGATACAACAAGTTCTGCGGTTGAAGTTCCGGCTCCCGAAGGTTTTAAGATAGAAGGCACAAAGCTTATAGACGGCTATGGCGAAGAGTTTGTGATGCGTGGTGTAAATCATGCCTATACATGGTTCAAGAACGATACAGATAATGCCATAGAGGGCATTAAATATATAGGTTCAAATACGGTACGTCTTGTATTGTCCGATGGCGATCAGTGGGACAAGGTAACAAGAGCGGAGCTTAAGAGCCTTATCAGAAAATGTAAGAAAAATCAGCTTGTAGCAGTGCTTGAGATACATGACGGCGCAGGCAAGGACGATGTTTCATATCTTAACAATGCAGTAGATTACTGGATAAGTATGAAGGATCTGCTGAATGAAAACAAGGCATATGTTCTTGTAAACATAGCAAACGAATGGTACGGAACATACGATAAGCTCGAAACATGGCGTGACGCCTATATCAATGCTGTAAAGAAGCTGAGAGATGCAGGCATTGAGAATACTCTCGTAGTTGACAGTGCAGGCTGGGGACAGTGTGCGGACAGTGTTCTGAATTATGGTGAGGAAATCCTGAAAGCCGATAAGGACGCAAACACAATGTTTGCGGTGCATATGTATGGTGCTGCCGGCAAGAACGAGAAGATAATCAAGAACACTATCGATACGGCTCAGAGCAAGAATCTTTGCCTGCTTATAGGTGAATTCGGCTGGAATCATACAGACGGCAAGGTTGACTATGAAACGATAATGCAGTACTCGACAGAGAAGAACGTCGGATATCTTGCATGGTCTTGGAAGGGCAACGGCGATGATGTAAACTATCTTGACATTTCGCGTGACTGGTCAGGTGTTGACCTGACATCCGAATGGGGTAAACCTTTGGTTGAGGGTGAGTACGGCATAAAGAAAACCTCAAAGGTATGCTCTGTATACACAAAGTACGCAACCGATGATACAGGCAGTACAGATGAAGCTACAGACCCTGTAGAGTAATCCGAAAATAAGAATATTCTGACCGGCGCACCGCAAAGTGCGCCGGTTGTTGCATTTTATGTGCTTTTTGTAGTATAATCGGTATTGAAAAATGTATATTGCCGACAGGCGATCAGTGAAAGCAAAATTAACGGTAAACGGAAAACGCATTATTACGGAGAATTACATATGAACAGTATAAAAGTAGCATTGTTACAGCTTATGCCGAAAGAAAATTTACAGGGAAATATCGAAAAGGGGATACGGGCAATAGAAAAATCAGCAATGATGGGTGCGGATATTGCGCTTTTCCCTGAAATGTGGAGTTGCGGATATGATTTTCCACAGGACAAGAATGCTCTGCGAAAACTTGCTGTGAGCAAGAACAGTGGTTATACGGAAGCGTTCAAAAAAGCGGCAGTCGATAATGATATAGCGGTAGCAGTGACATATCTTGCAAAAAACGGGAGCAATGCGCCTTTCAATACAGTAACGCTGTTTAACAGGCACGGAGCAGAGATGTTCACCTATCACAAGGTGCATACCTGCGACTTTGGCGATGAAAGAGTGCTGTCGCACGGAGATGAGTTTTTCACGGCTGAGCTTGACACAAAGAGCGGGAAAGTGAATGTCGGGGCAATGATATGCTATGACAGGGAATTTCCCGAAAGCGCAAGGATACTTATGCTCGAAGGTGCGGAGCTTATACTTGTGCCGAATGCCTGCCCGATGGAGCTGAACCGCATTTCACAGCTGAGGGCAAGAGCGTATGAGAATATGACAGGTATTGCAACGGTAAATTATCCTTACGGCAAGCCCGACTGCAACGGTCATTCTACCGCTTTTGACGGCATAGCATACAGAGTTGATGGCAGCGGCGGAAGAGATACTCTGGTGATAGAAGCAGGCGAGCGCGAGGGCATATACATTGCCGATTTTCCTATTGACGATATGCGGGAGTACCGCCGCAGAGAAGTACACGGCAACGCATTCCGCCGCCCGAAAGTATATGGACCGCTTACAGATATGACAGTAAATGAGCCGTTTATAAGAGAGGAGAAAAATCCGTGACAGAAGGCGCTAACCGCAGTGTAACCCACACTGTAACAGTCGGTGACAGTAAGATCGTCTATGAGCTTACCCGCAAGAAAGTGAAAAACATAAACCTAAGGATAAAGCCTGACGGCTCGGTACACGTTTCGGCGTCTAACGCCGTGACAATTGCCGTTATCGAGCGCTTTATGAAGAAAAAGTCAGATTTTATCCTGTCGGCGATCGATAAGTACAGTGAGCGCGGTGTCAAGGGCAAAATGCAGTTTGTGGGCGGAGAAAAGCTACCGATACTCGGGAGAGAACGCACGCTGTATGTGCTTAAGGCAACACGAAATTCCGTTACCGATAAGGACGGAAACATAACGCTGTCGGTTACGGATACAGATGACTATGAGCTTAAGTACAAGGTATATATCACCTGGCTCAAGGCACAGTGCCTTGAGATAATAACACTGCTGTGCAAGGCGGCATACGACGAATATTACGGAATGCTCGGCATTTCGTTTACTGTGATAAAGGTAAAAGATATGAGTTCAAGATGGGGAAGCTGTATACCGTCAAAGGGAATACTTACATTCAATGTTCACCTGATAGAATATCCGTTTGCCGCCGCAGAATATGTAGTCGCACACGAATTTACTCACTTCTTGCAGGCAAATCACAGTGCACGGTTTTATGCAGAGCTGGCAAAATTCATGCCCGATTACCGTGAAAGGGAAAAATTGCTGAAAGGCTGAATTACTGCGTATAGCTGTGATACAATCCGATCCGATTTGAGAAATATATAAACAGAGCCCGGGGAGAGATCCCCGGGCTCCTGATCATTGATTACAGCAATTTTATAAGCTCATCGTAAATCGGCGCATAGTGTGCGTCTGTTATGCCAAAGTCCATCTCTTTGTACGACCATACAGCACGGGCAATATGATGCTTTTCAAATGCCTCGTGTATCAGTCTGAACCAGTTCAGAGTACCCTCTGTGTCAGCCTGATCTATAACTCCGTATTCACCGCAGTAAAGAGGAAGATCAAGCTTTTTGGCAACATTTATGGCATCGCTGAACATCTTTACAAAGAAACTGCTGTCTATCATACCTGTTATGCCGTTAAAGTCTGAATCAAAATCCTCGCCGAAGTATTTCCTGCTGTCAGCAAGAAGTTTTTCAGCAGTTGCAGGAAATGTCGTGCGGTATGACTTATCAAGGCGATCTACCCAGCCGGCACCCTGATGAGTGAAAACAAGCGGATTGTAGCAGTGGAAAGTCAGCACAATGTTTTCGTCCCACGGAATGTCAAGCTTTGTCAGTCCATAGATGCTTGAGTTGAAGATACCGCCGATAACTATCTTTGTATCGGACGCGATCTTTCTTATTTCCTTTACGGTGCGGCTTGCTATCTTGTTCCACGGCTCTGTAAAATCTGCGCTTGTGATCTCGTTGAGCAATTCAAATGCTATATGCTCATCGTTGCCGTAGCGCTTTGCTATCTCCTGCCATAGATATACAAACTGATCCTGTAATTTTTCGTTCGCGAAAAATCCGCAATATGTCGGGTCGTCAAATATATATCCGCAGGTTTTGTGCAGATCGATCACAATGTTAAGACCGTGCTTTTTGCACCAGTTCACACAGTTTTCAATATAAGCCATTCCGCTTTCGATAAGCTTTCCGTCTTCCGTCTGGATCACGTTGTAGTCAACAGGCATACGAACGTGGTCAAGTCCCATAGAGGCTATCTTTTCGATATCCTTTTCAGTGATGAATGTCGAGTAGTGCTCATCGTTATAATTCTTGCCGCATTGTGATATCCAGCCGCCGAGGTCAATACCTTTATAAAATCCGTCAAAGTTTCGCATAGTTTTTTCTCCGTCATAGTTATAGTGTGGGCAGGGAAAGCCCTGCTTTTTTCTTTAGTTTGCACCTTAATTATAACAGCGGAAGTGAAAAAGCAATACCTATAATGTGACTAATTTTATATTTTTGTGTGATTATTTTCTGCCGAGCGCTTTTGCAAGGTCGCTTTCGGGGTTGTCGGTCGGCGTAATATTGTAGTTCTTCACAAGCACATCAAGCACTCCCGGAGAAATAAACGCAGGCAGAGTAGGACCCAGTAAAATATTCTTTATGCCGAGATATAGAAGCGTAAGCAGTATGCAGACGGCTTTCTGCTCATACCACGACAGAACAAGCGTCAGCGGCAGGTCGTTTACAGAACAGCCGAAAGCGTCTGCAAGCGCAAGCGCTATCCTTATTGCACTGTATGCGTCATTGCATTGTCCGCAGTCGAGTATTCTCGGTATGCCGTCAATTGTGCCGAGGTCAAGGTCGTTTATACGGTACTTTCCGCAGGCAAGCGTTAAAATAAGCGTATCCGGCGGTGTAGCCTTTGCAAAGTCGGTATAGTAGCTTCTGCTCGGACTTGCGCCGTCACAGCCGCCGATAAGGAAGAAGTGCTTTATCCTTCCCTGCTTTACAAGCGCTACTATTTCATCGGCTCTTGATAATACGGCATTATGAGCAAAGCCGGTCATAACGGTGTGACCGCCGTTCATACCGGTCATTTCCTTGTCCTCATCATAGCCGCCGCATTCAAGCGCTTTTGCTATAACGGGTGAAAAATCCTTGTCGTCGCCTATGTGGACAAGCTCTGGGTAAGACACGACAGAGGTCGTGAACACTCTGTCGCTGTAGCTCTGCCTTACCGGCATAATACAGTTTGTGGTGAACAGTATCGGAGCGGGAATGTTGTGAAATTCCGACTGCTGGTTCTGCCAGCCTGTGCCGAAGTTGCCTTTTAAATGCTTGTGCTTTTTAAGTCCGGGATAGCCGTGTGCGGGGAGCATTTCGCTGTGGGTATAGATGTTTATACCCTTGCCCTCGGTTTGCCGGAGCAGGAGCTCCATATCGTGCATATCATGACCGCTGACAACGATAAAAGGACCTTTTTCTATCGTCAGCGGAACAACGGTCGGCACCGGATCGCCGTAGCTTTCGGTGTTTGCGTTGTCAAGCAGAGCCATACACTTAAAATTGACTTCACCTGTCTTAAGCACAAGTCTTAACAGCTTATCCGGGTCGTTTTCGCCCTCTATCGCCCTGAGCGCCATATAGAAGAAAGCGTTTACCTCTCTGTCGGTTTTACCGAGTGCAAGAGCGTGATAAGCATATGCCGCCATACCCTTGATACCGAACAGGATAAGTGATTTCAGTGAACGGATATCTTCGCCGGCTTCCCATAGCCTTGACAGCTCATAGTCGTCAACATGGTTCTTGTATATTCTGCGTTTCTCGTCCTTGACCTCAGCCGTAAGCTCCTTTACCGTATGGGTATTGAAGTTTACGTTGGTGATCGTCGTGAACAGACCTTTCAGGACAAGACGGTCGGTGCAGTCGGTGGGTGCGCCGTATTCTGCGGCTTTTGCAAGTCCTATAAGAGCGCCGATAAGCTCGTCCTGTGCCTTTGCGGTGTCGCTTTTCTTGCCGCAGACACCTGCCTTACCGTTGCATTTTTCGTTGTGTGCCGTCTGCTGGCACTGAAAACAGAACATTTCGTCAGTCATTAGTTTACCTCCGGGTAGCGTTATTTTATTTTTACTTCATTTACAAGTGGCTTTCCTGCAAAGAATGCGTCGAGATTTTCAAATGTGGTTACTGCGATATTGCGCAGTGCTTCACGGGTGAGAAAAGCCTGATGAGAAGTGAGCAGTACATTCGGGCGTGAAATAAGCAGGGCGAGCACATCGTCCTTTATTATCGTATCCGACATATCCTCAAAGAAAAAGTTGCCTTCCTCCTCGTATACGTCAAGCCCCGCACCTCTTATCTTTCTGCTGTTCAGTGCGTCAAGCAAGGCAGTGCTGTCGATAAGTGCGCCTCTTGAAGTGTTGATTATAAATACATCGTTTTTCATCTTGGAAAAGGCACTTTTATCAAGCATTCGCCTGTTCTTGTCGGTAAGCGGACAGTGAAGTGATATTACATCGCTGTTGGCATACAGCGTATCGAGGTCAGTGTAGATGAAATCAATGTCCTTTGCAGGGTATGGGTCATAAGCCAGTACATCCATACCAAAACCGTGACAGATATCTATAAATGCTCTACCGATCTTACCTGTACCGATTACGCCTGCGGTTTTGCCGTGCAGGTCGAAACCTGTGAAGCCCGCTATATTGAAATTGAAGTCGCGCACGCGGATATAAGCACGGTGTATCTTTCGGTTGAGCGAGAGGAGAAGAGCCATTGCGTGCTCTGCAACGGCATAGGGTGAGTAAGCAGGCACCCTTACTATCTTTATCCTGCCCTGCGCCGCTTTCGGGTCAATGTTGCTGTAGCCTGCACTTCGCATTGCTATTATCTTTGTACCGCCGTCACACAGCGTGTCAACGGTTCTTCTGTCAATATCGTCATTGACAAATGCGCAGACTGCTTCACAACCTTTAGCCATTACCGCAGTACGGTAATTCAGCTTTGACTCGATGTATATCATCTCATATCCGGTATTGACGTTATCAAATGACGCTTTGTCATATGGCTTTGCATCGAAAAATGCTATCTTTTTCATAGGCTACGATAACCTGCTGTCTTCCTTTCGCTGAAAATAACCCTTCGGTCTGCGGCAGACAGGACAGTATTCCGGAGGGGTAGTGCCGCAGTGGATATATCCGCAGTTGCGGCAGAGCCACACTGTTTCGCCTGAAGAAGAACGTATGCTTCCGTCAGAGAGCATTTTAGCAAATGTGTTGAAGCGGCTTTCGTGATCTTTTTCGATAGCGCCGACACGCTCAAATAGGTCAGCTATATTGTCAAGACCTTCCTGCCTTGCGGTTTCGGCATATTCCTTATACATCTGCGTCCATTCGTAGTTTTCGCCGTGGGCGGCTTTTTCAAGCGCTTCGGCGGTTTTCGGTATACCCCCGAAAATAAGCCCGAACCAAAGCTCTGCGTGAGCCCTTTCGTTGTTGGCAGTGGTGCGGAATACCTGTGATATTTCTTCGTCACCGTCGGCTTTTGCATTGTCGGCATATATTTCATAGCGTACCATTGCCGCCGCTTCGTTTGTGAATGCGGTTTTCAGGTTTTCAAGTGTTTTTGACTCGGATAACTGCATAAAAAATCTCCTTTGCTTTAGTTACCGTTATTGTAACCGAAGAAAAGGAGAATATTTATTCAAATTTTGCTTTGCAGGGAAAAATTACTTTCTTATGAAAAGTACGCCGAGAGTGTTTGGTCCGCAGTGACTGCAAACTGTACAGCCTGCATCGGTTTCAAGTATCTCTTCAAACTTTCCGAGCTTCTTCACTGCCTTATGGGCTATATCGATTATCTCTTTATCACTGGGTGAGTGAGTGATGAATATGCGCTTGTAATCAATGTCATCTCTGTCTGACAGGCGCTCAGTGATATATTTTTCTATGCAGGCGGAATATTTACCTCTGTATTTCTTGCCGACAACCATTTTGCTGTCCTTTACTTCTATGCAGGGACGGAGCGAAAGAAGGTTAGCGCCCAGTGCTGCAAGCGTAGAGCATCTGCCGCCTTTACGCAGAAAATCCAGCTTTTCTATTACAAAGCTTGCTTCAACTTTTGCTGTAAGAGCGTTCAAAGCCTTTACAATATCCTCCGGAGCTTCGCCTGCCTGCGCCATCTCTGCAGCCCTGAGCACTATAAGTCCGCTGCCTGTTGAAAGGTTGCGGCTGTCGATGATATACACGTTGTCGAAATTTTCAGCGGCAATGCAGGCATTCTGGTAACAGCTCGAAAATTCGGCGCTGATATCAACGTGGATGACTGCGTCGTATTCCTTGCTGAGAGGTGTGAATGAATCGACATAGTCGGCTACATTCACTGCGGCGGTAGAAGTCAATGCACCTCCTGCTTTTACATGGTCAAAAATATCCTTTGGGGTAATTTCAAGTCCATCCTTGTAGGATTTGCCGTCCTTGACAATGTAAAGCGGAAGAATTGTAATGTTGTACTTTTCGACCAGCTCCTTTGAGAGGTCGCAGGTGCTGTCGGCTGTGATTTTTATATTCATAGCTATGTTCCTTTCACTGAAGATGTTAATTTTGATTAAAATAAGTATATCATATTTTGTACGAAACGGCAATAGTTTTATTATGCATAAGCAGAAATTTATCGAAATTATATAAAATGCTTGACCTTTCAATAAAAATATGGTATTATAATGGTAAAAAATTTTCGGAGGTAATTTTTATGCAGTATGAGATCAAGGGTACTCCGCTGCCTGTCGTAATATGCAATATCGGTGCGGGCGAATCCATATATACCGAAAAGGGCGGTATGAGCTGGATGACGCCGAATATGCAGATGTCAACGAATGCGGGTGGCAGTTTCGGTAAGGCAATGTCCAGGATGTTCTCCGGCGAGTCAATGTTTCAGAATATATACACTGCGCAGGGCGCACCCGGACAGATAGCGTTTGCGTCAAGCTTTCCCGGTGAGATACTTGCAATGGACGTGTCGCAGGGCGCTGTTATAGCACAGAAGAGCGCATTCCTTGCGGCAGAGATGAGCGTGAATATGAGCATACATTTCCAAAGAAGGCTCGGAAGCGGTTTCTTCGGCGGCGAGGGCTTCATAATGCAGAAGTTCGAGGGCACCGGTATGGTGTTCCTTGAAATTGACGGCTCGGTAATTACATACGATTTGCAGGCAGGACAGTCCATGCTTGTTGACACGGGATATCTTGCGGCTATGACCGAGGGCGTTTCGATAGACATCGAGAGCGTCAAGGGAATAGGTAATAAGCTGTTCGGGGGCGAGGGCTTCTTCAATACCAAGGTAACGGGACCCGGCAGAATATGGCTTCAGACAATGCCGGCATCTGCAATTGCCGCGGCTATCAATCCGTTTATCACTACGGCGAAATGATGAGATGAATATAAGAACCCGTCTTCACAAGCATATGCGCAAGTCTTTTCGGCAAATTTTGCCGCAGACTGCGTTAAAAATCCTTGCCGGGCGAAAGCCCGCCTGCGGATTTTTGCCTACTATGCAACAAAATTATGCTTGAAAATCCGCACACATTTCTTATGAAGACAGGTTCTAAAAGAAATCCGCCTTTTAACGGGCGGATTTTTTATGTGTTATACGTTTTTATAAGCTTTCTTATCTGCGGTACGCTCAGCAGTATCACAACGCCGACTGTTGTAAATACGATTTCAGGGAGCATATATGCGCCGTTGTAGAGAAGACTGTACAGCCACGGCTCGTTTATCGTAAGACCGTTCCACAGCTCCCCGAATGAGCCGAATATCACCATTCCGCTTATGTAGTGGCAGACAAGGCGCAGTACCATTGCAAGTACCGAGCCGCCTATCATACCGGGTATTCCGTGATTTCTGAACATACCGGCAAGACCAAGCACGGTGAACGCAAGTATGTAGTCAAGAAGAATGCAACCGATAAGTGCGGCGGGAGTAAGTCCCCAGCCCATAAGACCTTCTGCACAGCCCTGACCGAACTGTATCAGCGAGAATACAAACGAAGCGGCAAGTCCGGCGCCTATACCTCTTTTAAGGCTGAAAATGACTATAGGGAGCATCGACAATAGCGTTATCGAGCCGCCCCACGGCAGATTGATGATTTTGATGAAGCTGAGTACGGTAGCAAGCGCAACCATTACCGCTCCCTCTACAAGTGTAAGTACTTTTTCGTTTTTCATCTGAAAAACCTCCGTTAAAATAAATTTAACCGAATACCTTGCGTTAAACGCAAAAATCCCCGACAGAAACTGCCGGGGATAACGAGCTATAGAAATATGTTGAAATTCCTACGGCGGCATTATCCGCATTAGGTCAAGGGTCGAAGCCGAACTTCCTCTCAGCAAAAAGCTCCCCTATTCAGTCTGATATTATTGTAGCACCGAAATTGCGAAATGTCAAGAAAACAGAAAACGGAGTGTATGTTGCAACGCTCCATATAAATTTATGCTTTTTTGCTTTTCAGTGAGAATTTCGGCTCTGTTCCTTTGATAAGGCGCTTGATATTTTCTTTATGCCGCCATGTCATAAGTGCTACCGAGAGAATGCAAAGTATCAGCACGGGAAGAGGCGTACCGAATATTGCAAGGGTTATCGGGCAGGAAATACCTGCAATGATAACAGACAGTGACATGAACTTCACTGTGAAGAGAAGTATCATCATTATAGTCATTGCAATTAGTGCCGTTCTCCAGTCGATAAGCCAGATTGAGCCGACCGCTACAAGAAATGCCTTTCCGCCGTTGAACTTATACCATATAGGAAAGCAGTGACCAAGCATTGCAAACAGCCCTGCATAAGCCGCGCCAAGCTGAAAATTTTCGCCGACCGCTCCGAATGCAAAGCCTGCCGCAAGGCACACTATAAAGGATTTCAGAATGTCGAGCAGGAAAACGAACCACGCATATTTTCCGCCGAAAACACGTTTGAAATTTGTAAAACCGGGATTTTTACTGCCGAGTTCCCTTATATCCCGGTGATATATCAGCTTTGACATTACGATTGCAGGGTTCAGCCCGCATACCATATACGGTACAATCGCCGCCGAAATAAATACGATTATCGTTTCAGGTTTCATAATTATTGCAGGATAAGCATAAGGTCGTATACTTCCTGTCCTCCGTCTATAGTGTAAACTTCCATCTTCGGATATTCGGCAGACATACGGGCGGTAAATTCTTCACGCTCGCTGTCGGTCATTTCCTTGCCGAATACCGCTATAAGAAATTCGTGGCTTTTTGCGTTCAGCTTATCAAGAAGAAGCATTGCCGTGTCAATCTTGTTACCGTCGGACGCAAGCATTTTCTTGTCGGTAAAGCCTATGTAAGCGTCCTTGTCGATGCTTACACCGTCAATATCCGCATCCCTTACGGAATGGGTTATCATACCGGTGATAACGCCCTGCATGGCGTCTTCAAGCTCGCCTGCGATAGCGTCTGCGTCGCCGCTGTCGTACGATAACATTGTCATCGCCGCATAACCCTCGCCTATGTTGTGACTGGGCACTACACGCACATCGCTGTCCTTGTAAAGCTCTGCCGCCTGCTTTGCCGCCATTATTATATTGCTGTTGTTTGGCAGAACGAAAATTGTTTTTGCGTTGACCTCGTCAAATGCGGATATAAAATCCTCGGTTGACGGGTTGTTGGTCTGTCCGCCGTAAATTACATAATCTGCGCCAAGCTCGGTAAACGTCTGCTTTATGCCCTCGCCCGATGCGGTGGTAACAAGTGCATAAGGCTTTTTTTCAGCACTTTTCTTATCTTCTCTCTTCTCGTCAAAACGGTTGCTTATAACCGTTTCGTTGTGCTGGAGAGTCATATTCTCAATTTTGAGCGTCAGGAACTCGCCGTACTGCTGGCAGTAGTCAAGCACTGTACCGGGTGTCATTGTGTGGATGTGAACCTTTACGACTGTACCGCTGATAAAGGCTACTATTGAGTCGCCGACTGTTTCAAGATATGCTTTAATCTTATCGAGGTCGAAATTCTTAACATCTGTCTTACAGGTCTGGAGCTGTAAAAGAAACTCAGTGCAGTAGCCGAATTTCATTACGCTGTTCTCGTCAAAGCCGTTTGTATTGACCGGCTTTGCGTTGTTGTCAACCGTATGTATATCATAGGTCGGAACCGTTGATACAAATTCATCGCCGTTTGCCGCTTTGATTGCGCCGTCTGCTATATAATAAAGACCTGCGCCGCCGCTGTCTATTACGCCTGCTTCTTTCAGAACATCAAGAAGTTCCGGCGTACGTCTGAGCGACGCATTCATCTCATTTATATAGTCGTTTGCAAAGCTTGCGAATGTGCTGTCAGCCGTGATACGGTTTGTCGCATACTCCGCCGCTTCTCTTGCAACAGTCAGAATAGTGCCTTCGGTCGGTTTGTTTACTGCGGCGTATGCGCTTTCAACACCTGATTTCAGCGCATTTGCGAGATCCTTAAGATTTGCGTTTTCCTTGCCCTCAAAGCCCTTTGCTATTCCTGCAAAGAACTGAGAGAGAATAACTCCCGAGTTTCCTCTTGCGCTCATAAGCATACCGTCTGCGAGCATCCTTGACGCTTTATCAAGAGTAAGTCCGTCATGGATATCAAGACGGCTCAGTCCGCCGCCTATTGTCCTTGACATATTCTCACCCGTGTCACCATCGGGAATCGGAAATACGTTGAGATCGTTCACTATACTTGCATTGGCACGGAGATTGGCTGCGCCGCCGCTCACCATCTTTATGAATGTCTGCCCGTCAATCGTCTTTGTCTGCATTGTTTCAGCCCTCGAATGTTACTTCTTTGCCGAAACCGAATACGCCGAGTGTGTTAGGTCCTACAGACGCACCGACGATAGGTCCGATGTAGCCGACATATATCTCATCGCAGGGTATCTCTTTCTTTACCATTTCTCTAAGCTTTTCCGCCTCTTCTGCGCAGTCGGCGTGAGCTATGTAGATACGCTCCTGTTTTGTATCGCCGACAGCCTCTTTAAGCAGTGCAACTATCTCTGCAAGAGATGCGGCACGCCCCTTTACCTTTTTGATAGGTGTGTTGTTGCCGTTGATATCGGAAATTATGATTGGCTTTACGCCGAACAGATTACCGAAAAAAGCGGAGGAAGCCTTTACTCTGCCGGCTCTTTTAAGGCAGTCAAGACTGTGAACGGTAACAAACATATTTATCTTTTTGCGCTCTGCTGTTATTCTGTCCGCAACTTTTTTTGCGCTCATACCCTGCTTTGCATACTCTGATGCTCTTATTGCAAGCGCACCTTCTGCCATGCAGGAATTCTTTGAATCTATGCAGTAGATCTCGGCGTCGGGATAGTTTGCAAGAAGCTTCTTCGCAACTACTTCACCGGTGTTTACCGAGCCCGAAAGCTTTAATGAACAACCTATATATACTATGTTGAAGCCCTCTGTAAGATACTTTGAAAATACCTTTTCAAATTCTTCGGCTGGTACCTGGTTTGTGAATACACGCTCGCCGTTACGCATTATGTCGTACAGCTCCTTAGGAGTGTAATACTCAAAGTCAAGGCTCGCCCATTGCTCTTTATCCTTATATGTCGTCTGCATACGGGCATAGTCAATGTCATATTTTTCTCTTAAGTCCTTACCGATGTCAGCGCAGGAATCGGTGATGATTTTTACCGGTCTCATAAATCCCTCTCCTTACGGATAATTGAAATAATAGATTCGGGGATCAGCGGTATGATCTGCACAGTTATATTACATAAAATAACATTCCGGCTAAATTAAAATAAGAGTAAATATTTATTACTCACCGCTTGACTTATGTCCCATGTGTGTATTATAATATAAATGTGGCATAACTGCAATGGACGTTGTAATTTGTGATTGTGGAATAACACTCATAAGATACTGCTTGATGAGGAATAATGCACACATTAGTCAAAAAATGTAGAATAAACACGGTTGATAACGAAATAAGGTGAAAGTAATGCAAGAAGAGAAAAAGCTTGACAGAAGAGTGATAAAGACGAAAAAGGCAATAAGGAACGCATTCGCAAAGCTTATCAGTGAAAAGGATATAAACAAGATAACGATCAAGGATATAGCGGATACGGCGGACATAAACCGAAAGACGTTCTACAACTATTACAGCGGCGTGTATGAGATAATAGAAGAAATAGAAAGGGAGCTTGTCGGAGAGTTTGAGGATCTGCTGAGCGGAATCGACTTAAAAACGACTTTGCGCAATCCTTCTGTGTTGTTTTCAAGGCTCACAGAAAAGATTAGCGATAATCTTGAGTTCTACGGTTATCTGATGAAAGCGTCGTCAAGCGCTAACCTGTTTGTAAACAAGGACGGCAAGCTTAACAAATGCGTAAGAAACGCCTTTGCAAGTCAGATGGATATTGACGAATCGACCATAGCTATTATGACAGACTTTATTCTGTCGGGTATGCTTGTCGTATATCACCGCTGGTTCAACAGCAACCGCAGTACGGATATCGAAAAGGTTTCGCAGACGCTCGGCACGCTTTGCTGTGATGGCATTGCGGGAATTGTCGGAGAAGTGTAAAATAAAGCTTGACTTTTCTCGGGGCGTATGATATAATACCCATAACTTAAGGGAGTAGACGGCGAAATATCGTGGCAAGTCAACATACTGGCAGTAATTTTTAATTACAGTCTGGTTTGTCTTAAATGTTGAGACTTGAGTACAGGATGACTGTACTCAGGTCTTTTTTATTGCTCATTTTCGGATAAACTCCTGCATACGCTATATTAGGAGGACAAGTTATGAGATTATTGGAATTATTTCTTATCGCTGTGGGACTTTCAATGGATGCATTTGCTGTGAGTGTCTGTAAGGGGCTGTCCGAGCGGCAGCTTAAAGCAAAGCACTATCTTATTATCGGTGTATGGTTCGGTGGATTTCAGGCTATAATGCCGACAATCGGTTATCTTTTGGGCTCGACCTTTGAACAGTATATCACTGCTGTTGACCACTGGATAGCATTTGTACTGCTCTGTCTTATCGGCGGCAATATGATAAGGGAGGCACTGTCAAAGGATGAGGAGAAGCTTGATGCTTCGTTCAGTTTCAAGACTATGCTCCTGCTCGCCATAGCGACAAGTATAGATGCTCTTGCGGTAGGTATAACTTTTGCATTGCTCCCGGATGTAAATATAGTTGCGGCTGTGCTGTTCATAGGAGCTACAACATTCATTCTTTCAGCAATAGGATTAAAGGTCGGAAACGTATTCGGTGCAAAGTACAAGTCAAAGGCAGAGCTTGTCGGAGGTATCATATTAATACTTATAGGTACTAAAATTCTGTTGGAACATTTAGAAATTATAAATTTCTGATAATTGGGGCGGCGGTCATGACGACTGCTGCCTTTTGCTGTAATATCGCCGTAAAACGGTGACAGAATAGTTAATGGCGGTTATGCTGTGCGCTTTCAAAAAAGCTTGCATTAGCAGTGGCAATGTAGTATAATTATTAAGATAGGGCAGTTATGCCCGGGGAAAACAAAATTCAGTAGAAAGAGGAACAGTATGGCACAGGAATTTACCGTATCGTTACAGGCAATAATCGATGAGTGCAAGCTCGAGGTTATCCACACACCACAGGACCCCGCAAAGATATTTATCTCAAATATCGATGTAAACCGACCCGGACTTCAGCTTGCAGGATTTTATGAATATTTCGACAAGGGCAGAATACAGATAATAGGCAAGGCTGAAACCGCATATCTTGAACAGTGCGGAGCAGAGATAAGAGCGCAGAGAATAAAGAAATTCTTCAGCGAACAGCCTGCCGCAGTAGTAGTATCAAGAGGCATGGACATTATGCCTGAAATGAGGGATCTCGCAAAGGAACTTGATATTCCGCTTTTAAGAAGTGAAGAGAGTACCTCGACATTTACATCAAAACTTGTTGCATATTTAAGCCTTCAGCTTGCACCCAGAATCACACGTCACGGTGTTCTTATCGAGGTATACGGCGAAGGTATGCTTATTCTCGGCGAGAGCGGAGTAGGTAAGAGCGAAACCGCCATAGAGCTTGTAAAGCGTGGTCACCGTCTGGTAGCGGACGATGCCGTTGAAATAAGAAAAGCGTCAAATATTACTCTTGTAGGCAGTTCGCCCGATAATATCCGTCACTTTATGGAGCTGAGAGGCATCGGCATTATCAATGCAAGACAGCTTTTCGGTATGGGTGCGGTAAAGGTGAGCGAAAAGATAGATATGGTAGTTGAACTTGAACTGTGGAATCCCGAAAAGGTATACGACAGAATGGGCGTTGACAACCACTATGTTTCCATACTCGGCGTAAAGGTTCCCTCGCTGACTATCCCCGTAAAGCCCGGACGTAACCTTGCGGTTATACTTGAAGTTGCGGCAATGAACAACAGACAGAAGAAAATGGGCTACAATGCCGCACAGGAGCTGCTTGACAATCTCGGACTTGATATGGAGAGCAGTGATACAGTCAAGAGCATGGGCTGATAAACAGATATAAATACAGACAGAAAAAATAAAATGTGTAAGAACAGATAAAAGAAAGGATATGACCCTTAAATGAAATTCGTTGCTGATATGCACACTCATACGTTGGCATCGGATCACGCATACTCAACTATAAGCGAGAATGCCGCTTCAGCCGCAAAGGCGGGACTGAGCTATCTCGGCATGACCGACCACTGCATAAATATGGAGGATTCGCCGCATATATGGCATTTCTGCAATATGGGCGTTATACCTCATTTCCTGTCGGGAGTGCGTATTATAAAGGGCGTTGAAGCAGACCTTACAGGATATAACGGCGAGCTTGATATAAACGATGATATTTATTATAACGTTGAGTGGATAAATGCGTCGATGCACAACCCCTGCATAATACCGGGTACGGCTGAGCAGCACACAAACGCATATATAAAGGTTATGGATAACCCGAAGGTGTGCGTCCTCGGACATACCGAATCGGCGGATTATCCGTATGATTATGATGCGGTGACAAAAGCGTGCAAAGAAAAGAACGTTGCGATGGAGTTCAACGTCAGCCGTTTCAGAAGTCGGACTTCTATACAGCGTCTGCACGATATTATATTGCCGACCTGTGCAAAAAACGGCTGTTATGTTATCGTTGACTCGGATGCGCATTTCTGCGACAAGATCGGTGCGTTCAAAAAGGCTGAGGCTCTTCTTAAGGATATTGATTTTCCCGAAGAGCTGATAGTAAATGCCGATCTTGAACGCTTTGAAAACTTCCTCAGGCTGAGAGGAATAAAGACAAATGCCGAAATAGAGCCGGATGAAGACTGACGGCGAATAAGCATAAAAAGTAAGGAATATATTAAATATCGGAAGGAAATATAACATAATGTACAACATAGGAATTGATCTTGGCGGAACAAACATAAAAGTAGGAGTGGTAAATGACGATTTCAAAATCGTAGGAAAATCAAACATAAAGACAGACCTGCCTCGTCCTGCAGAAGAAATCGCAGACAGCATAGCAAAGGGTGTTGAGCTTGCCTGCAAGGAAGCAGGGATCAGCGTAAAGGACATCAACAGCATCGGTATCGGAACACCCGGAGTTGCCGACAGAAATACGGGCGTAGTGCTTTATTCCTGCAATCTGGGATTTAACAATACCGATCTCGGCGGACTTTTAAAGCACCGTCTGGGCACTGATATATATGTTGAAAACGATGCTAACGTTGCCGCATACGGAGAGGTTCTCGGCGGAGCGGCAAAGGGATATAAAGACGTTGTCGTAATCACACTCGGTACGGGTGTAGGCGGCGGAATTATAATCGGCGGCAAGATATACACGGGCTTCAATTTCTGCGGTGCGGAGCTTGGCCACGTTGTTATCGAATATAACGGCAGACAGTGCAACTGCGGCAGAAAGGGCTGTTTTGAAGCATACAGCTCGGCTACTGCACTTATCACAGCCACAAAGAAGGCTATGGAAGAAGATAAGGACAGTGCAATGTGGAACATAGCAGGCAGTATTGACAAGGTTGACGGCAAGACGGCATTCGACGCTATGAGAGCAGGCGACAAGAGCGGTAAGGCTGTTGTTGACGAGTACCTGAATTATCTCGGATGCGGACTTACAAACGTAGTAAACACATTCCAGCCCGAAATGCTGCTTATCGGCGGAGGAATCTGCAAGGAGGGCGACTATCTCACAAAGCCGCTCGAGGAATATATAAAGCGTGAGAGCTACTGCATAAACCCCGAACGTTCGACCGTTCTCGGTATATGCAAGCTCGGAAATGACGCAGGTATCGTCGGAGCGGCAAATCTCTACAGACTCAAGGACTAAAGGCTCATAAGGGGAAGTTTATTTGGCGCAAAACGCAAAAAAATAAATTTACAAGGAGTATGCTTTGAACGATTACAGCATATTGGAGCAGACCGCCGAGAAATACGGCGCAGTCGTGCTGAAAAATGAACCTATGAAAAATCACACCTCGTTCCGTATCGGCGGACCGTGTGACATTATGATAAAGATAAATTGCGAGGCGTTGCTGTGCGAGCTTATAAAGCAGTGCCGTGAGAACGATATTAAATACTATGTTGTCGGTAGGGGAAGCAATATCCTTGTCTGTGACGAGGGGCTTCAGGGCGTTGTACTGCTTATAGGAAGCGACTTCGGCTCTGTGAGAGTAAACGGCGAATATATAGAGTGCAATGCAGGTGCATCGCTTGCGGCTGTCTGTGCTGTGGCTCTCGAAAACGAGCTTACGGGGCTTGAGTTTGCATACGGCATACCCGGTTCTGTCGGCGGTGCTATTTTTATGAATGCGGGAGCTTACGGCGGCGAGATGAAGGACGTGGTCGTATCATGTCGATATATCACCGAGAAAGGCGATATAAAGGAAATTCCGCTTGAAAAAATGGAACTTTCCTACAGACACAGCTTTTTTTCGGAGCGTAACCTTTGCATAACATCCGTAAAAATGAAGCTTGCAAAAGGCGAGCGTGAAAAGATAAAAGACCGTATGGATACGCTTATGGAGCGCCGTAAGGACAAACAGCCGCTCGAATATCCCAGTGCAGGCAGTACATTCAAGCGTCCGGAGGGCGACTTTGCCGCAAGGCTTATAGAGGTCTGCGGACTTAAAGGCACAGCCTGCGGAGGCGCAGAGGTCAGCACAAAGCACAGCGGATTTGTAATAAATAAAGACAATGCCACGTTTGATGATGTAATGGGCGTTGTGGATATAGTAAAACAAAAGGTCAAAGAGCAGACAGGCGTAACGCTTGAATGCGAAGTGCTTATAATGAAGTGAAAAATTTAAATAAGTGCCTGAGATATGCTTACCGGGTGAGATAACCCTATGGCTATCAACAGGTTATCCGGGTAAGCAAACAGAGCGGCACACCAAAATTATTCATTTTTCATTATTCATCATTCATTATTCATTAAAGAGAAAAAAGGGCGCAGGGAAAGGAACACAAATGAAAACCGAATTTGTTATAGTAACGGGAATTTCGGGCGCAGGCAAATCCTGTGCGGTAAACGTTATGGAGGATATAGGCTATTTCTGCATAGACAATATGCCGCCTCAGCTTATACCGAAATTTGCCGAGATATGCGAAGAAAACGATGATATTTCAAAGGTTGCCATAGTAACCGATATCCGTGGCGGAACTATGTTCTTAAACCTCAGTGCCACTATTGCGGAGCTGAAAAAGCGCGGACTTGATTTCAAGCTACTGTTCGTTGACGCAAATCACCATGTAGTAAAGCAGAGATACAGAGAAACTCGCCGCAAGCATCCGCTTTTTGATGCGACAAACGGCGATATAGACAAGGCGATAGACGCAGAAAGGGAAATACTCGAGCCTCTTCGTGAAATCGCCGATTACTACATTGATACAAGCCTTATGTCAACTTCAACGCTCAAGGAAAATGTGCGTAACATATTTCTTGATACGCCGTCTGACAGTATGACTATAAGTTGCATTTCTTTCGGCTTCAAGTATGGTGTGCCGAATGAAGCCGATCTGGTATTTGATGTACGCTGTCTGCCGAATCCGTATTACATACCCGAGCTTAAGGAAAAGTCGGGACTTGATAAGGAAGTCAGGGATTATGTAATGAGCTTTGAAAGCTCGCAGACTTTACAGACAAAGCTGTTCGACCTTATCGACTTTCTGATACCTCAGTATCTTCACGAGGGAAAAAGCCAGCTTGTAATAGCTTTCGGCTGTACGGGCGGCAAGCACCGCAGTGCGACATTTGCGGAAAATATGTGCGAGCATCTCAGTAAAAATCACCTTAAAGCAAGGGTGCTTCACAGAGATGTGAATAAGGATAAGAAGTAACGATAATCAACCGACAGCGGATAAATGTGAACTGATTTCACTTTAAAAGGAGCGATTCTGATGTCATTTGCCGCCGATGTGAAAAATGAGCTGTGCAAGGCGGAACACAGCAGAAAACAGCTTGAGCTTTTGTCAAAGGGAGCGGCGTATGCCATGACGGAAGACGGCGAAGGCTGTTTTTTTAATACGGAAAACAAAAGGGTAGCCGATAGTATTGCCGACGCCTTTGATTCGGTAGGCAAAGAATATTCGACCGGTGAAAGCACCTTCAGAGGAAGAACGCTTTACACGGTAACTCTTGCGGATAAAAGCTATGCTTACCCTATACCCGACTGTTCGGGCGATGACGCTTTCGGCGTGTATCTCAGAGGAATTTTCCTTGTCTGCGGACTGGTTGCAAATCCTGAAAAAGGCTATCAGCTGGAGCTGTTCCTGCATGATGAGAGCAAATGCAGAACATTGCTTTCCATGATAGAAGAACACGGTATGGGAGCAAAGCTGTCAAGCCGCCGTGGAAGCAGCTTTCTTTATATCAAAGAGAGCGAAAAGATCTCCGATATGCTGACCTATATGGGCGCTATGATGCAGGCAATGGAGATAATGAACGTAAAGATCTATAAGGAAGTACGCAATAACGTCAACCGAAGCGTCAACTGCGAAGCGGCAAATCTTGACAAGACGATAGCCGCCGCACAGAAGCAGGTGGACGATATCAACTACATATTTGAAAAAAAAGGAGAGGGGTATCTTACCGATGAACTGTTACAGGTTGCAAAGATACGCCTTACCGCACTTGAACTGTCGCTCAGCGATATCGGTAAAATGCTCGAGCCGCCTATAAGCAGGAGCGGAGTAAACCATAGACTTAAAAAGATAAGCCTTATTGCAGACACACTCAGAGGAGAAGAAAACCGGGGAGAATAAAAGTGAGCGGATTTGTACATTTGCACGTTCATAGCGAATACAGCCTTCTTGACGGCGCTTGCCGTATAAGAGAGCTTGTCCGTCATATAAAAGAAATGGGACAGACCGCCGTGGCACTGACCGACCACGGTGTAATGTACGGCTGTGTCGATTTCTATAACGAATGCGTTGAAAACGGCATAAAACCGATCATCGGCTGCGAGGTTTATGTCGCACCGCACACACGTTTTGATAAAAGCACCAAATCCGATATGCGACCGCATCACCTTATTCTGCTGTGTAAGGATAACGAGGGGTACAAGAATCTTTCAAAGCTCGTAACACTCGGCTACACAGAGGGATTTTACAATAAGCCGAGAGTGGACAAGGAACTGCTCAGAAAGTATTCAAAAGGTCTTATCTGCCTTTCTGCGTGTCTGTCGGGTGAACTTCCGAGAACACTGCTTGACGGCAGACTAGCCGACGCCATTGCTGTTGCAAAGGAATATAAGGATATTTTCGGAGAGGACTATTATATAGAGCTTCAAAGTCACGGCATAAGCGAGCAGGAGCGTATATTGCCATATCTTCTGCGTGTGGCAAGAGATACCGGTACTCAGCTTGTCGCTACAAATGATGCGCACTATGTTGAAAAGGACGACAGCTATATACAGCGTTTACTCACCTGTATTGCTACCAACACAACGCTTAACGACAAAAGCGATATGCAGTTTCCGACGGACGAATTTTACCTTAAAACCGAGGACGAAATGAAAGCGCTCGGCTTTCCGCAGTCGGCATATGACAATACCGTAAAGATAGCAGAAAAGTGCAATGTGAACTTCACATTCGGTCATACAATATTGCCTTATTTCAAGGTGGAGGGATACGAAAACAACGAAATATTTTTTACCGAACAGGTAAGAAACGGACTCGTAAAGCGTTACGGAAATCCCGTGCCGAAAGAGGCTTCCGAGCGTGCCGAATATGAAATGTCGGTAATAAAGAAAATGGGCTTTATCGACTATTTTCTGATAGTAGCCGACTTTATCGGCTATGCAAAAAGAAACGGCATTGCAGTAGGTCCGGGCAGAGGCTCGGGTGCAGGAAGCGTATGCGCATACTGTCTTGGGATAACCGATATCGACCCGATACGCTTCAATCTGCTGTTTGAGCGTTTCCTGAATCCGGAACGTGTTACAATGCCCGACTTTGACGTAGACTTCTGTTATATAAGACGGCAGGAGGTAATTGATTACGTTGTCAGAAAGTACGGCAGGGATCATGTGGCGCAGATAATAACATTCGGCACGATGGCGGCAAGAGGCGCTATCCGTGACGCAGGCAGGGCAATGGGACTGCCTTACGGCAAGGTGGATACCGTAGCAAAACTTATCCCTATGTCTATGCACTCGACAATTGACGGTGCGCTGAAAAGCGAAAAGGAGCTTGTGAAACTTGCCGCAACGGACAACGAGGTAAGTCTGCTTATCGAAACCGCAAAGAAGATAGAGGGTATGGCACGGAATACCTCGATACACGCCGCCGGTATAGTTATAACCCGTGATCCCGTAGCCGACTATGTACCGTTGTACAGAAACGGCGAAGGCGAAGTTATGACGCAGTATACTATGACAACCATAGAGCGGCTCGGACTGCTTAAAATGGACTTTCTCGGACTGCGCTACCTTACTGTAATACAGGACTGCTGTAAACTTGTACAGAAAAACGATCACGGTTTTGATATAGAAAAGATACCCGAAAACGACAGTGCAACCTATGATATGATGTCATCCGGCGGAACGCTCGGTATTTTCCAGTTTGAAAGTGCAGGTATGACCTCGCTTTTATCCCGTATGAAACCGCATTCGATTGAGGATCTCACGGCGGCTTTGTCGCTGTATCGTCCCGGTCCTATGGATTCAATCCCGACCTATCTTGAAAACCGCCGACACCCGGAAAAGATACGTTACAAGCACCCGCTTTTAAAGGATATCCTTGATGTTACCTATGGCTGTATCGTGTATCAGGAACAGGTAATGATGATATGCCGTGTGCTTGCAGGCTACTCATTTGGCAGAGCCGATATCGTTCGCAGAGCGATGGCAAAGAAAAAGCCGGAAGTCATGGCAAGGGAACGTGTCACATTTGTTGACGGCGCTGTCGAAAACAATGTTGACAGACAGGTAGCGGAAGAAATATTCGATGATATGATGAGCTTTGCAAGCTATGCCTTCAACAAATCCCACGCCGCCGCATATTCACTGCTTGCTTACCGCACGGCATATCTCAGATGTCATTATTACAAGGAATATATGGTCGCACTGCTAACAAGCGTGATCGGCTGGGGCGGAAAAACCGCCGAATATATCGGCGACCTTGCACAACATGGTCTGAAACTGCTCCCGCCCCATGTAAACTACAGCGAAACAGGATTTTCGTGTGAAAATGACGGAATACGTTTCGGACTTCTTGCAATAAAAAATGTCGGCGCTAATATGATAGCCGATATTATCGAAGAAAGAACCAAGCGTCCGTTTAAATCGCTGTTCGACTTATGCGACAGAATGTCGGATAAGAATATAAATAAACGTGCGCTTGAATCGCTTATAAAATGCGGTGCGCTTGACGGACTGGGCAACAACCGCCGTGAAATGATGATGTCGTTTGAACTTATGCTTGACACACTTTCACAACGTCACGACCTTGAGGGGCAGATGGACCTGTTCGGCAACAGCGACAGTGCAGATACATCGGAGTTTAAGGTTCAACCGACAGACGAATATTCAGCCGCACAGCTTCTGTCGCTTGAAAAGGAAATGCTCGGTATATATATTTCAGGGCACCCTGCCGAGCCGTACTACAGGATAGCACGAAACTGCGGATATACAAATATCGGCAATATACTTGAGCACCCTAAGGACAAGCAAAGCGTAAAGATAGTAGCCTTGCTGTCGTCAAAGCGTTCGCATATCACCAAGTCAAACAAGACAATGTGCTTTGCGGTGATAGAAGATATGAGCGGTGAGATGGAATGCCTTGTGTTCCCTAAGCTGTACGAACAGTATTTTGCTATGCTTGAGCCGGGAAAGGTATATGCCTTTGATGGGACGGTTTCCGTTGAGGACGAAGGCGATCCGAAACTGCTGATAAATATAATTACTGAGCCTGATATGAAAAAGCTCGGCAAGACTATGAAAGTAACCGATGTAAAGCAGAATGAAAACACGACGCTGTATATACGTTTCTCTTCGCGGGGCGATAAGAATATCCCGGCGGTGAAATCACTGCTCAGAGCAAATAAGGGCAATACTCTGACAAAGATATGTTTTGACGATACAAGGGAAACTGTGACGCTACCTCCTAATTTATCCGTTGATTTGAACAGTGATTTTATACAAAAATTGAACGGGATTTGCGGCAAAAACAATATAATCATAAAATAAGTCGAAAAAATGAATTTACCCCTTGACTAAATTGCATTTTAGGAGTAAACTAAGATGTGTGTAAATAATCTCGGAGGGCGACCTCTAAGGAAGGATGTACGATATTATGAAAAAGATTGGCGTTTTAACAAGCGGCGGCGACGCACCGGGCATGAATGCCGTTATCCGTGCGGTAACAAGAGCGGCTATTTCAAAGGGAATGGAAGTCGTAGGTGTACGCAGAGGATACAACGGACTTATTAGCGGTGACATTATTCCTCTTGATGCAAGAAGCGTATCTGATATAATTCAGAGAGGCGGCACAATGCTTTACACAGCAAGATGCGCAGAATTCAGATATGAAGAAGGTCTTCAGAAGGCTAAGAAGACTTGCGAAGAGAATGGTATCGAGGGTCTTGTAGTTGTCGGCGGCGACGGCTCATTCAGAGGTGCGGCTGACCTTTCTGCAAGAGGAATCCTCAGCATCGGCGTTCCCGGCACAATAGATAACGATATTTCTATGACCGAATACACAATCGGTTATGATACAGCTATGAACACAGTTGTTGAAATGGTTGACAAACTGCGTGATACAGCGCAGTCACACGACAGATGCTCCGTAGTTGAGGTTATGGGCAGAAATGCAGGCTACATAGCTCTCAATGCAGGTATCGCCTGCGGTGCAACTTACATTATCACTAAGGAAGAGCCATTCACTGTAAACGATGTTATCTCAAAGATAATCGAAGGACAGAAGAGCGGTAAGCACCACTTCATCGTTATCGTTGCAGAAGGCATCGGCGGAAGCGAACAGCTCGCCAAGGAAATCGAACAGGCAACAGGCGTTGAGAGCCGTGCTACAATCCTCGGTCACGTTCAGAGAGGCGGCAGCCCCACAGTTCAGGACAGAGTAGCAGCAAGCCAGCTCGGTTATTATGCCGTTGATCTTCTTTCAAAGGGCATCGGCAACCGTGTTGTAGGTCTTCAGCACAATGAAGTCGTAGACTATGACATTCAGGAAGCTCTCAAGATGAAGAAGGAATTTCCTCACGATCTGTACAAGATTGCTAATGAGATCAGCTTCTGATTTAAAAGGCAATAACGGTTTTCCGTTATATAAAGACTGTATCGGAATATAAAACGGTACAGCCGACAGAGTAGGTTAACGTGCGTAAAGTGCCTGAGGGACGGGGAGTTGTCCTCGGGACGAACACCACAAAGGTGGCGGTGCGTTTTCCGCATCTCGCTGTTGCATATAAGAGATAATCGCCGTATTTATCCCACATTATGCGATTGCGTAAGCTTGCGTCATTGAGGAGGTAAATATGGCGTTTTTTCGTAATTTTAAAAAGTCGTTCGAGGAACTGAAATCTATTCGTTGCCTTACAGTAACGGCGCTTCTTATCGGTGTTTCGGTAGCACTGAAATTCGTTATGATTATGCCGAGTGAAACGCTCAAGATCAGCTTTGCGTTTGTAGGTCTTGCGGCTATCGGTATGCTGTACGGTCCTGTTGTGGCAGGACTTGCAGGCGTTGTCACCGATGTAATAGGCTTTCTTGTAAAGCCTACCGGTGCGTTTTCACCGATATTCACACTGGTTGAAGTCGCAGGTGCTGTAATTTATGGTATCTTCCTGTACGGACTTAATCCCGTGAAGCTCGATTTTTCAAGCAGATCCGCATTTTTCGGCGGACTTAAGACAAACGGCTTTCAGGTGTTCAGAATATTTATGGCGAAGTTCTGCGTCAATCTTTTCTGCAATGTGTTCCTGAATACAATTGCAATGGTGATAATGGGCTACTTTGCACCGGAGGTATTCTGGGTAAAGATAACAACACGAATAGTAAAAAACCTCACGATGCTGCCTATAGAGGTATTCATACTTCTGCTGGTGCTTTATCCTGTTATGGTGGCATATCGTGCGGCATTCAGAGAAAAACGCTCGGCTTGATACAAGAAAAGAGGACTTAGTATGACTGAACTTGGTTTTTTAGGCGCAGGTAATATGGGCAGTGCGATAATGCGTGGTATCTGCTCATCGGATATGCAGGTAAGTGTTTCGGCGTATGATAAGGATACGGCAAAGCTTGAAGCGCTTTCTTCATTCGGAGTAAAGCCCTGTGAGAGCGAATGTGAGCTTGTTAAAAAGTGCGATTACATTCTGCTTGCGGTAAAACCGCAGGTGCTTGGTGGTGTGCTTGACACTATCGCAAATGATGTAACACACGACAAGGTTATAATATCTATCTGTGCGGGAATATCCGAGGATTTTATCCGCAGTCATACAATACCGAACGCAAAGGTAGTTTTAGTTATGCCGAACACTCCTATGATGCTCGGTCTTGGTGCAAGCGCAATATCAAGAGCAGACGGAGTGACCGATGAAGAATTTGCTTTTGCAAAGTCGGTTATCGAAAGCTGCGGTATCGCAGAGGAAGTGCCGATAAATAAGATGAAAGAAATAATCGCCGTAAACGGCAGTTCTCCCGCTTTCATCTATCTTTTTGCAAAAGGCTTTGTAGATTACGCAAAGAGCGTAGACATTGATCCCGATGCGGCACTTAAGCTGTTTGCACAGTCGCTTGTCGGTTCGGCAAAGATGCTCACAGATTCGGGCATGACGGTAGACGAGCTTATAAAGCAGGTTTCTTCTCCCGGAGGAACGACTATAGCAGGCCTTGACAAGCTGTATGAGGGTAAGCTCACCGATACGGTCGATGAATGTTGTAAGGCTTGTACCGCAAGAGCATACGAGCTTGCAAAGAAGTAATTCATTATTGTTATCAGCCAATAAAAATACTCCCTGCAGGAAAAACTCCGCAGGGAATATTTTTTATATATCGGGATAGATATTATTACTGTTCTTCAACTTTTGTGTTTTTGCCTATAAGCACTGCAATTGCTCCGCCGATGATAAGTGCGACAAAGCCTGCGAGTGTTTCAAGATTAAATCCGAAGCCATCGGGGAACACCGCATAAAGTGAGCCGAGCACAAGTCCCATAATTGCGCTGTATACAAGCAGGGAGTAACGCTTCATCAGTGCGGAAATCAGCTTTGCTCCGAATACAATGCCGATAAACACGCCGATAGCTGTTGGTATCAGTATCATAAAGTCAAGGCTCTTGATAGCACCGATAACAGTCGTGTATATTCCGAGCAGTACCATCACAAACGAGCCGCTTACACCGGGAATTATCATTGCTACTGCCGCAACAGTAACACCGAGCAGAAGAGTTATAAACAGCACAGGGTTCATTTTATAGGTGTAGGTAAAACTGTCTTGAACTATTGAGAATATATCGGTATCCGCGGGCAGGGTCAAAGTGATGCTCTGACCCTTTGGAATTTCACTGCCTTCAGTTCCGACAAGAGTAGTCATATCGGCAGAGGATTTTTTTACGGCACAGCCGGTAAGCTCTCCGTCTATCTTTTCTGCGACCTTAAGCTGCCAGTCTGATTTCATATCATAACTGCCGTTATTTGTAATCGTAACAGTACAACCTGTGTTTTTATGAACGGCACTTATCTCAAACACATCATTCTGAGGAAGCTTGTTTACAAATGTCATACCGACAACAAGTGCAAGCGCCGGGATAAATGCAATAAGGCATTTCGGCGTGATCTTTCTGCCTCCGACTGTCATATTGCGGTAGATAAGCGGGATACTTCCGATTATAAGTCCCATAAAGAACATATTCGTTGCAACGGGAAAGTTGTCAAACAACCAAGTTATCACAAATGAGAATCCGAGCACTCCGACAGCCGCGCCTATGCCGAAAAAGATGATGAATTTGATATTCTTTTTAATAGCCGACAGCTTTAATGTCAGCACGTCCACTACCTTGTCATACACGCCGAAAACTACCATCATAGTTCCGCCGCTTACACCGGGAATCACGTTTGCAACACCGAATACTATTCCGTATACGATGTTAAGAAGATGAGTCAGCATATTTACTCCTTCAGTTAAGATGTTTTTTTATTTCTATTGCTATTGCAGGCGCAACACCGGCTATAACCGCCGTTATAGAAGCAAGCGGGTGCGGCATTGCAAATCCGAACAGCAAATTTACAAAAGGTATGTACGGCAGAAGTATTGCCGTAAGTGAGGTTGCTATTACAACGTTGAGCAAATATTTAGGTATTGTCTTATTCCTGAATGAGCCGGGACGCTTATCAACAGATTCTACAGCCATTGTACCGGTCATAACTGTAAGAAGCGTCAGCAGAGCCGATGATACCTGTGCGGTCGGCAGAAGTCCGCTCATTATAATAACAAATATCGCACTTATCACGCCGCATATCGTACCGCAGGCAAGGCTCCTGACAAAGAACATTCTGTCGCCTTTGCCCCTTGATATAAAGCCTGACGCAGTCATATCGCTCTTAATATCGGCTGTGACATTTCTGAAACCTGTGCAACAAAGCGGAATAACAACCGCAGTAAGCAATGCCGCAAGCATAGGCGTTACCGCATTACTGCCTGTCGCCATATCGGCAATTGCCGTAAGCGAGAACATCACAAGGGATGAGAGCAGTGCAAAAATACAGCGCTTTATGTTGCGGTGAAGCTGTCTTGCTTCTTTTATCATTTCAACAACCGAGGCAAAGTTGTCATCACGCACTATAAGTCCGCTTGCCTCATATACACAGCCGGTGGTGTTTTCAAGCGAGGTGATACCAAGGTCTGCATGGGTCACCATTTCATAATCATTGTCTGAATATCCGACAACGGCAACCGTTTCACCTGCCGCTCTGAGCTCATCTATTATTGTTATACGTTGAGCGGCGCTGACGCGGCAGAATATCTCAGCGTCTGTATAGTTTGGTTTTTCGCCTGTTAGCGAGCTTTCCGCAATAGTGTCGCCTGATATCATTCCCTTGTCGGAAAGCCCGATTTTCTTACCCATTGAGCTTGCGGTCTCAGGGCTGTCGGAAGAAGTCAGCACAAGCTTTACACCCGCTCTCCTGCAACCCTGCATAGCAAGCGGTATCATATCTCTTGTGGCGCTTATAAACGACACAAGTCCCATATAGTTGTAACACACCGAGTAAAGGCTCTTAGGAAGTTCTTCACCGTCGGGTACTATATAGTATGCAGAAGCCCATACCTCAAGTCCGCGTTTTGCAAGAGAAGCGGCACGGTTTGTTATCTCAAACAGCATATCTGTGTGCATATCGCAAAGCCCCGTGATTTTTTCGACCGAGCCTTTCACGCAGACAAGATGTCTGTCGCCCATTTTGTAGATATTTCCGCCAATCCTGTCGGTGTCGTTGTACGGAAACTGTGCCGCTACCTCGTTTCGTTTGAGCGTGCTTACATCTGCGCCGCCAAGTGCGGCATTCAGCAAAAATGCCTGTTCCGCAAGCGTCGGTTCATCCCTGTCGCACGAGAGTACCGTTACGGTAGTCATAAGGTCGGGATTTTTGCTGTATACGCCTGCAACCTCAAGCATATTCGGTGCGACTACCGCCGACTTGTCAATGACGAGCGTTGTCAGTCCGTTAAGCTTTTCGGGTACGGTAAGGTTTTTGATTATAGCGCCCTTACGTTCTATACGGCGAACAAAGTTGATGTTGTACATCCTGATGAACAGCTCAACGAACGGCATAAACATACAGATAAGCCAGCCGCAGGCGCTTACCGCAACACCCATGACATCTGTGTTCCTGCCGGTGAGTACCTGTAAAATCACACCGAGCACGCATATTACCGTTGCCGCTATTGCAAGCGGAAGACGGAGCTTTACACAGGTCTTTTCATAACGTGAGAAGTTGGGGTCGGACGATTTGCCGAGCTTTTCTCCGTTTCTTGCTCTGTATGTATCTTCACCCGTTGCAACTACTCTTGCAACAGCAGAGCCTGAAAGTATTCGTGTTCCTGCATATATACAGCTCTTTTTAAGCCCGGTTGACTTGGGGTCTGAGCCGTTGTGCTTTGCGACCGGCGTCGGATCTTCCGTAAAGCGGCTTTCATCAACGGTAAGCCCTGTACATTCAAGTATATGTGCGTCCGCAGGAACTATTTCTCCGCCCTGGACGATTATTATATCGTCGGGTACAAGCATAGCCGCCGGGATAAGCTCAAGCGATGAGTCGCGTATCACCCTGTATTTCATTTTAGCCGACATTGTGCGGTTTCTGATATTGTCGTTGCTTCTGCGGCAGATAACGCACAGCGTTATTATCTGTGCCACCGACATAGCGAGGCACATTATACCTGTCGCATACTGCGATAATGCGGCTATCTGTATAATTCCCGCCGCAAAAAGCAGAACTGCCGTCGGGTCAAAAAGGTAATGATATACCTTAAAACTTTTGTTCTCTGTTTCCCTGAAAATATTACTTCCGTACATTTCAAGATTATCCGCCGCTTTATCAGCGCTAAGACCGGTATAATCTCCTCTGAAATTCAAAAACTGTGCCATATTTCTCTTTTCTTCGATAATTTTATTCAGTTCATTTCTATTTATAATTCCGCCGCTATATCGACAACGGCACGGATAAACTTTCCTATTATATATTATCTCATAATCTGTGCGAAAAATCAAGAGTTATGACAAATGTAAAATCAATGTATGCAAGGAAAATGCCGATGTATAGTCGTTTTCACAATACTTTCACCGTTTTGTAAAGTTTTTGTAAAATTCTCTAAGGTTTCTTTAAGGCAGAAGATGTATCATTACAGCACAAACAAAAAAGCAACACCCAAAACAAGAAACCGAAAGGAATGAGATATATGGATAAGAGTATTTTCAAACGTCACGAGCTTAAATACCTTGTCAGTGCAGAGCAGCGAGAGCTTATAGAAAGCGTGTTTGAACGGTATATGATACCGGACGAGCACGGCGAAAGCACAATATGCAACATCTACTATGACACTTCTGATTTCAGACTGATAAGACGTTCGCTTGAAAAACCGGTCTACAAGGAAAAATTAAGGCTTCGCAGTTACGGTACGGCTTCGGGTGACAGAAATGTTTTCCTTGAACTTAAGAAAAAGTATAAAGGTATCGTGTATAAAAGGCGTATATCACTCAACTGCGATGAAGCGCAGGATACTCTCGAAAACGGCGAAAGACTTACCGAAAGCAGCCAGATAGCAAAGGAAATCAACTACTTCCTTGATTTTTACGAGGATATCTTCCCGGTGGTTTATCTGTGCTATGACAGAACAGCTTATTTCGGTGCGGATGATCCCGACCTCAGAATTACATTCGATCGTAACATACGATGGAGAACGCAGGATGTTGACCTGAAAATAGCTCCCTACGGCGAGCAGATTCTTGACAGAGGATATTCGCTGATGGAAATAAAGGCGGCAGGCTCAATGCCGATGTGGTTGGTTGAACTGCTCGCTGAAAGAAAAATAAATCAGATTTCGTTCTCAAAGTACGGAATGGCATATATGACAATGCTCAGACAAAGCATGGGCATAAGAACGAAAAAAGTAAAAAGTGAGGTAACGGTAAATGTTTGATACGGTAATACAAGGAATTTTCAGCAGTACGGCTGATATAACACTGGGCGGTTTTCTTATCGGCGTAGGCTCGGCGCTGGTACTCGGAATAGCGATGGCTTTTATGTATATGTACAAAAACACATACACAAAGAGCTTTGCTATAACTCTTGCCACACTTCCTGCGATAGTCAGCATAGTGATAATGATGGTGAGCGGTTCAATAGGCGCAGGCGTTGCGGTAGCAGGAACATTCTCTCTTGTAAGATTCCGTTCTGTACCCGGTACGGCAAAGGAAATAGGCTCGATATTTCTTGCAATGGCGGTAGGACTTGCGTGCGGAATGGGCTATCCGCTGTACGCTCTTATCTTTGCGGTGATAATGGGAGTTGCAAACATAGTGCTTACCGCAACCCCCTTCGGTGAATCAAAGAAGAATGAGGTTGACAGGGTACTTCATATCACAGTTCCCGAGGATCTTGAATATGCGGGAATATTTGACGATATATTCGCAAAATACTTATTGCAGTACAAAATGATTCAGGTAAAAACAACAAATCTCGGCAGCCTCAACAAGCTGACCTATAATATCACGCTCGGCAAGGCAGGCTGTGAAAAGCAGATGATAGACGAGCTGAGATGCAGAAACGGCAATCTTGAAATAAACATAACATCACAAAGTACAGACGGCAGAGAACAGCTCTGAAAAATCGTTCTGATACGAAAGGCGGTAATTTTATGAAAAAGAAAATATTAGCTGTAACAATTGCTGCAGCGCTTATAGTTTCATGCTTTACATCATGCGATAACAACGCATCATCAGATTCGCAGGCATCACAGGTTACGAGCAGTACGACAAGCAGTTCAGACAGCACTTCTTCAGGCACAGATACAAGTTCCGATACATCGGACAGCACTTCGGACAGCGATAAACAGCTTACAGCGGACGATATGTTCTCCGACCGTGATTTGTCGGGCGATTACTCGGAATGCACCGATATTACGTTAAATAAAAGCACCGCAAGCTGTTCGGACAGTTCGGTAACAGTTGCAGACGGCTCGGTCACAATAACCAAAGCCGGAACATATAAATTCAGCGGAACATTCATGGGTCAGATAATCGTAAATGCCGGCGACAGCGACAAGGTACAGCTTGTGCTTGATAACGCAAGCATCACTAAAGAGGGAAGTGCGGCGCTTTATATCATAAATGCCGACAAGGTATTTATAACAACTGTAAAGGGAACAGAGAACACGCTTTCAAGCACGGGTGAATTTGCGACAAGCGATGATGAAACGAATATTGACGGTGCTATATTCTCAAAATCGGATATAACCTTCAACGGCAGCGGTACTCTGAACGTAAAGTGCGAAAGCAAGCACGGCATTGTAACAAAGGATGACCTCAAGATAACGGGCGGAACATATAACATCACCTCCGCATCACAGGGCCTTTCGGGCAAGGACAGTGTGAGAATCGCAGGCGGCAATATCACGATTACTTCCGGCACGGACGGAATCCACAGCGAAAACACAGACAATACCGAAAAGGGATATGTATATATCTCAGGCGGTACGCTGAACATCACAAGCGGCAAGGACTGCATTGACGCATCGGGTACGGTTGACATAAAGGACGGAACATTCACCCTTAAGGCAGGAGGCGGTTCGTCCGAAAAGACAACAGGCGACAGCACCGAGTCATATAAGGGTATAAAGGCTGACGGTGTGCTGACAATATCGGGTGGTACGTTTGATATTGATACGCTTGACGACGCAATCCACAGCAATGCAGACGTTACGGTATCGGGCGGTACGCTTGACATAAGCACGGGCGACGACGGCATTCACTCCGGCAACAACACGGTTGTCAGCGGCGGCGAAATCAACATTGATAAATGCTATGAAGGTCTTGAAGGTCAGACGGTAACGGTCAGCGGCGGCAAGGTAACACTTACGTCATCGGACGATGGAATCAATGCCGCAGGCGGCGACAATCAGGGCGTGGGCGGAGGCTTCGGCCCCGACTCATTCTCAGCCGACAGCGAAGCTAAAATTACTATAACGGGCGGTGAAATACACGTCAGTGCAAGCGGCGACGGACTTGACTCGAACGGCGATATTGAAATATCGGGCGGTACGGTTTATGTATACGGTCCTACAAGCAATGGTAACGGCTCGCTCGATTATGAAAATAACGCTGTGATAACAGGCGGTACGGTAATTATGGCAGGCTCAAGCGGTATGGCTATGAACTTCGGCTCGGAGTCAACGCAAGGTTCGATACTTGCAAGCACAGGTAACGCAAGTGCGGGAACGACCGTGAAGCTCACCGATTCAAACGGTAATGTAATTGCAGAGTTCACACCTACAGTATCATTCCAGACAGTCGTTATAAGCACTCCCGATATCAAATCTGACGGAACTTATACATTGACAGTCGGGGACAGCACACAGGAGATCACTATGTCGGGCTATATCTACGGCAGCGGCATGGGCGGCGGATTCGGCGGAGGCGGCATGGGCGGACAGCCCGGAGGAAACGGAGGCTTCGGCGGCGGTAACCGTCCAGGCGGTAACAATCAAGGCGGCTTTGCCGGAGGCAATCCTCCTGATATGAACGGCGTTCAGAACGGTAATATGACTGCGAACGCATGATTACAAGTTAAAGTTTATATACACCTTACAGCAGACCCCCCGACAGTTTATCTGTCGGGGGGTCTGCCGAGTAAAAAAAGAGCAACCGCTGTCCTGAAACAGCGGTTGGAATACAAAATAACAGCTTATTCGCTTCTGAGTGCGAGAACAGGATCTTTCTTAGCTGCATAGTGTGAGGGGATAAGTCCTGCGATAAGGGTAAGGAGCATACTGATTATTACCAGTATAACAGCACCCTGCCATGGCAGCACGCACATACCTGAAATGCCTGTAAGACTGTATACTATTGCGTTTGCAGGGATAAGCAGTAACAGTGTTACACCGATACCGATCGCGCCTGCGGCAAAGCCGACAATGAGCGTTTCTGCGTTGAACACACGGGAAATATCTCTCTTGCTTGCGCCCATAGCACGAAGTATGCCGATCTCCTTTGTACGCTCAAGCACGGAAATGTAGGTGATAATGCCTATCATTATAGATGATACAACCAGTGAGATTGCTACAAAGGCGATAAGGATAACGCTGATAGCGTCAATTATCGTTGATACCGAGCTCATCATAAGACCGACAATATCTGTGTATTCAATCTTGAGGTTTTCGTTGCCGTCGGCTTTGACTTTATCGTTATAAGTGCTGATGATTTCTTCGATTTTTTCCTTTGCGTCAAAGTCCTTGGGGTAGATGTTTATGCGGCTCGGTTCGTCAAGCGACGCAACTCCGAGGAGCGTCATATTTCCGTCATAGGTGGCGTCGGACTCTGTATTCATCTGCTGAGAGAACGCATCGATTATCTGCTGTTCGGTCATACCCATCTGCTGTGCCTGCTGAAGCTGTGACATAATTTCTGCCTGTTGTTCCTCGGGCAGTGTTGCGATATATGCCTTTATATCATCCATTGTGACAGCCTTTTTATCCTCGTCCTTTGCAAATTCCTTGCCGGTGAAAATATCGGTGTCGGGAGAGCTTTTCTGCTCCTTTACAACCTCGCTGTCATTTACCTTGTTTACAAGATACTCTGTAAGCTCGTGAGTGTAGCCTATTGCGGATGACGAGCTTGACGACATAATGCTGTTCTCTTCGGGCTTTATAATGCCGACAACCTTTATAGGCTCGGCATCCTCGACAACCTTTGTCATATAAATCTTGTCATCGCTCTTGTCTATCCATACACCGTTTTCTTTTTCATAAAATTCGGGGTTGGTTACCAGTCTGAATTCAAGTCCGAGAAGCTCGTCGTAGGTGTAGGTCTGTAATTTGCTTGTGAAGTCGACCTTTTCGTTATTGTTGCTCATAGCGCTTTTTACTGCATTGACAAGCTCGTCGCTGTCCATAAGTCCCATACAGTAAAGGCTGTAGTCGGAAATCTCGTTATCCTTGTTTACCATTACGACAACTTCATTGTAAGCACTCGGCATTCTTCCTGCAAGCACCTTGTACTGCTCGTTTAACAGCTTATCATTGTCAAGAAGCTCTGTCCAGGTGTCATAGCTTGTGCTTACAACGTTGCTCATAAGCTGTGAGTCGTACATTGCGTTAGTCATACCCATATCTTCAAACAGGGTAGCGGGGTTTACCTGAATTATGCCTTTATCCTTATCGTTTCTGAAAATATTGAGCGGAGTGGAATAGCTATACTTTATATCGCTGACATAATCGTTTATCTCTTTTCCGTCATTTTCAAGATAAGTCTTGAAGCTCTTTAAATCATTGGCTTTAAGCTGAGTGAGCATGGTGTTTACCATATTGCCCATTATATTGTTTGAATGTATCTTTCCGTCATCGCTACTGTCGCTCTTGTTGTCTTTCATCATTGAGGTCATCATAGAAGACATATCCATTGCGTTGCGTTCAATAGCTATAGGATAACTTGCAAGGGTTTCTTCCTCGACCGATTTTATATAAAGCTGTGCGCCGCTTGATATTGACAGAATAAGCGCAATGCCGATAATGCCTATACTTCCCGCAAAAGAGGTCATAAACGTTCTGCCCTTTTTGGTCATTAGGTTGTTTAAACTCAGTGACAGTGCAGTAAAGTATGACATTGACGGTTTCTTTATCTTCTTTTCCTTGCCTTTTTTATTCTCGATAGGCTCGACAATATTACGGTCATAAGGGTTTGTGTCATCGACTACCTTACCGTCAAGAAGTCTTATGATTCTGTTGGAATATTTCTCGGCAAGTTCCGGGTTATGAGTTACCATGATAATGAGCTTGTCTTTCGATATTTCCTTTAAAAGCTCCATTATCTGAATGCTTGTTTCACTGTCAAGTGCGCCTGTCGGCTCATCGGCAAGCAGTATGTCCGGCTCGTTTACAAGCGCTCGGGCAATTGCAACTCTCTGCATCTGACCGCCCGACATCTGATTGGGCTTTTTCCTGAACTGGTCGCCAAGACCTACCTTTATAAGTGCGTCCTTTGCTCTCTGTCTTCTTTCGGCTTTTGATACACCTGATAGTGTCAGTGCAAGCTCGACGTTTGCCAGCACTGTCTGGTGAGGAATAAGGTTATAGCTCTGAAATACGAAACCTATCGAATGATTACGGTAAGTATCCCAGTCGGCATTTTTGAATTCCTTTGTTGATTTTCCGCTGATTATAAGGTCGCCGTCCGTGTATCTGTCAAGGCCGCCGATAATATTCAGAAGCGTTGTTTTTCCGCATCCGGACTGACCGAGTATTGATACAAACTCGCTTTCACGGAAGTCTATGCTGACGCCTCTCAGTGCGTGTACCTTTTCGTCGCCGACTTTATAATCCTTGGTTATGTTTTTCAGCTGAAGCATAGTTTTGTCCTTTTCGTTATTAATTGATTCAAACGGCTTTTGCCGTAGATTTATCTGAAAGTTTGCGGCTTATTTTAAGCCTGCTGTGTTAACCGCATTTAAACTTTTCTTTTTCTTATCTTCTTTTTCGTTTTCTTTGTTTTCAACAGGGAGATAGACGGTGAACTGCGTTCCCTTGTTAAGCTCGCTTTTAACACGAATCCTTCCTCCGCACAGCTCAACGATACGCTTTACCATAGCAAGACCCAGACCGTTTCCGCCTGTTGCGTGTGAGCTGTCGCCCTGATAGAATTTTTCAAAAATACGTTCGGTAGTAGCCTTATCCATACCGATGCCGTTATCGGTGATACGCACTCTTACTTCCTGTTCATTCTTCGGGTTGATATCAAGCTTAACTTCAATTGTACCGCCCTCAGGTGTATACTTTATAGCGTTACCGATAACATTCAGCCACACCTGTTTCAGCATTTCGCTGTTGCCGTAATAGGTAATCTCGCAAAGGTCAGGTATAACCTCCTGGTTCTTTTCTCCCCATTGTCCCTGTAATTGCAGAACGCACCTGCGCAGTTCCTCATCGAGCGAGAAATCTTTTTTGTCGGTGATTATTTCCTGGTTTTCGAGCTTACTGAGCATAAGAATATTACTTGACATATTTATGAGCCGCTGCGACTCGTTTATGATTATATCGATGTATTCCTGTTCCTGCTCCTTTGTAAGACCGCCTTTTTTAAGCTGTTTTGCGAAGCCGTATACGGAAACCATAGGAGTTTTGAATTCATGTGAGAAGTCGTTTATGAAGTCATTTCTGAAAAGCTCGGTATTGCTAAGCTCCTTTACCATTATGTTGAAGTTTTCCTGTATATGCGAAAGTTCGCTGTTTCCGTTTTCCTCAAGTCGTACAGTAAAGTCGCCCTTTGATACTTTAAGCAGACCTTCCTTGAGGTCGTTGAGCGGGCGGAGCAATATACCCGAAAGCATAGCAGACAGTATACTGCCGATTATTATACAGGCGCACAGCATAATAAACGGCAGGAGCATAGGTACTACTCCTATGTGCTTCATCAGTCCGAATGCGTCAAGTATATTGAATATCAGCACGCAGATAACGCCTGCCGATACCATTATGAAGAATACGAACAATACGACATAGGTGTTTATGGAGCGCAGTCGCTTTTCCTCATCACTGATTTTTCTGTGCATCAGAATCCTCCTGATACTTAATGCTGTTTCAGAACAGCCTTGTAGCCCAGTCCCCTGACTGTAACTATCTCGAAATCCGGGTTGTTGTGGAATTTGTCACGCAGACGGTTTATGTGTACATCTATAGTACGCTCGTCTGTTTCTGTTTCCATATCCCACAGCTCGTCCATAAGCTGTCGGCGGGTAAATATCTTGTTCTGATAGCTCAGAAGCTTGAACAGCAGCATGAACTCCTTGTTCGGAAGTTCATATGTATTGCCGTCGCTTGTCACTGTCAGTGCGTCATAGTCAAGCACTGTGTTTCCTGCGTGAAGCTTGTGTTCGTTTGCAATATTACTGCGACGAAGCAGTGCTGAGATACGAAGAAGCATTTCCTCATCGTCAACAGGCTTTACCATATAGTCGTCAGTGCCTGCACGGAAGCCTGCAATCTTATCTGCAGAGGTCTCTCTTGCCGTAACCATAAGCACAGGCGTATTACAGCCGCCCTCACGGAGCGTTTTTACAAACTCATAACCGTCCATTCTGGGCATCATTACGTCAAGCAGTATAAGGTCGACGTGCTGTCTGTCAAGTATATCAAGTGCGTCAATGCCGTCAACGGCAGGTACAGGCTCATATCCGTTCTGCTTGAGTACGGTGCACATCAGTTTTCTTGTATTTGTATCATCCTCTGCGACCATTATATGAAACATATTATTTCCTCCGTTTTCTTTAACCGTATTTAATTATCTAATTATATTCTTCTTGATTTAACCGAATATTAAGCGATAACCGATATATGCAGAATGCCCTTGGCTTTTATGCTAAGGGCATATCTGTATTTTATATATTCAGAAGATACGAAAGGGTATCGCCTATTTCACCGAGTGCATTCTCTGTTGTCATTCCTACAAGTACGTCTGTAGCGCCTTTTTCTACGCAGAAGTCAGCCACGTTGAAATTACAGTAGCGCACATCTATAACGTATATTTCGCTGAATGATGAGGTAAGACAGGGTATCATAGCGCTGGGATAATCGTCTTTCAGTACAACAAGAACTCTGTCATTATTTACATCGGTAGTGATATGCTTTATGTAGCTGTCAGCCACCATGAACAGGCTGTAGAATGCTGTTGTATTGTAGTCTGATCTCGGCATCAGCGGATATTCAAACTGATATTCGTAGTCTTCGTTGTAGTAATCTGTTGTGTACTCGTTTTTCGGAACATAATAGGTGAATGTTTCGCCCTCGTACATAAGTCCTTCATACTGGGTTGCCGCATAGACAGAACCGAGGCAGTCCTCTTCATACTTGTCATAGTCCGACAGCTTCGCAAAGTTTACGCCTGCCGATTTTGCAAAACTCTGAGCCGCATAATAAGCTCCGAGCTGTTGCCAGTGACAGTCGCGCAGGAAGAACAGATTCTCTTTCTGATGCGGGAGAAGCGCATTCATAGTGTCTATGACCTTGATATTCTTGTCCAGCATATTTGAGATATATTCCGAATCGCTCAGTTCCGTATACTTTGTCTTTTCAAGTTCTGCAGGAGTTATAAACGTATTCTGGGTAAGTGCAAGCATACTGTATACATTTGCATCGGGAAGCAGTGTTTTCAGTGTGTTGAGGGTATTTGCATAGTCCTCGGCATTGTCACGGTTTCCATTGTAGAGCTGTGCTCCGTATATTGTGTCGCCGCTCTGATATACAAGCTGTGAGCCCTCTTCATAAAGCACCTGCGCATCGGGGTCTGAGGGCGCTATATACACGTTTTCGGGCTTAGACGAATTACTGCTTTCATCGGGTTTGGAGCTTGTTTCGGCTTTGGAAGTGTCAGCCTTGCTGTCATTCGAGTTATCCTTTGACGAGGTTTCGTCTTTGCTTTCCGGAGCATCGCTTGATGTATCGGACGGAGCAGGGGTAACAATAGCGATAGGCTTAGTGGATGCAGTTGTAACCTCGGTCTGTGATGAACCGCTGTTCACCTGCGAAACGCTGCCCTTGATCTCCGCACCGTTTATTGAAAAACCGAACAGCGAGCGGAAGCCTGCACCGATAGATTTGAAGGTATCTCTGAACGGTACGGTATCATTGAAGAAATAGCTTATATCCTCTGTATAGTCACCGTTCCAGTAAGTGTCCCATGTAAACTTGGGAAATGTGGCAAGGTTACGTTTTTCCGATTCCGATACAGTCGGGCGGGGGAGTACAAGCAGTCCGACAGCCACTACAGCAAAGAATACCGTGCATACGCCGATATTTATCCTTAACGCAAGTTTCTTCTTGCGTTCGTCATCGGTCAGCGGCTTGCTTTCCTGCTGAGCTTTTTCTTCCTTATCCTGCTTTTCGGGTTTGACTTTGATCTGTTTTTCAGTCCTGGCAGGCTTTTCCGACTTGGCGGAAATTACCGTTTTTTTGTCGTTCAAGCCCTTTTCGGAATGAGTGTTTTCGTTTTTTACGATTTTGTCGGATTTTTCGTGTTTAGCTTTTTTTGACTCGTGGCTTTTCTGAGCTTCCATCTTGCGACGGTATATCTCATTGAGCTCTTCAAGCTCCTTGTCGTCGATATGGTCTGACATTGTTACTCACTCCTTTCTCAGAACTGCCAGTAGATAAACGGGTTGTTGGTAGCGTTTACAAGCAGTATACTGCTCAGCGCAAACACTGCCACATTGAGCACCGTCTGACCTACCGAGGTTGCAAGGTAAAGATTCATACTTTCAAGCTTCTTTTTAATCGCCGGTACAACAGGCATACAAAGCACAATGCTGACAATAACAAGCCATGCGTTTGCCATCATATTCTGTGTTGAGATCTGGTCAACAAACGAGTTGCCGTTCATTCCGACAAGGTTTCCGAGGAATGTGCCAAGCTTGCCTAAATCGGTGAAGTAGAAGATACCGAAACCCACAACGACTACTATCGTATTGTATATATGCGCAAGCGCCCTGGGCATTTTCCTCATGTTCTTGTTGCCGATAGTACGCTCTATAAGAATGAACAGTCCGAAGTAAAGACCCCATATGATGTAGTTCCAGTTTGCGCCGTGCCAGAAGCCCGTGCAGAACCATACGAGAAAGAGGTTGAGGTACTTTCTTCTCTTGCCGAATATAGGCACATAAAGAAGATAATCACGGAAGAATGTACCGAGTGAGATGTGCCATCTCTGCCAGAATTCCGTAATATTCTTGCTGACGAACGGATAGCGGAAGTTTTCGTCAAAGTGGAAGCCGAATATGCGTCCAAGACCTATCGCTATATCGGAATATCCGGAGAAGTCGAAGTAAACCTGCATAGCGTAGGCTATTACCGTGTACCACGTTCCGACAACGGACAAAGACGCAAGATCGCCGGTCTTGAAGAACGTATCGACGATAGTGCTGAGGTTGTTTGCAAGGATGACCTTTTTACCAAGACCCATGCAAATCCTTGTGATACCCTCGCTTACATCGGCAGAGGTTATAACTCTGTTGTCTATCTCGTTTTCGATTACGGCATAGCGGACAATAGGACCTGCGACAAGCTGGGGGAACATTGAGATGTACATGAGCAGTTTGTACCAGCTTTTCTGTACCTTTATCTTGCCCCAGTAGCAGTCAAGAATATAAGAGATTATCTGGAATGTGAAGAAACTTATACCTATCGGCATTTCTATGTGCGGGACGGGCAGATCAACGGGACTTATTGCGTTGAAGTTTTCAACAAAGAAGCCTGTATACTTGAAGAACATCAGAAGCCCTATGTCGAATATAAGTGCACAAGCTGTTACTGCTGTAGCTTTCTTTGTATCACGGAACTTATCTATAAGCAGCCCCGCAAAGTAGTTTACCGTGACGCTTCCGACAAGCAGGAACACCCATACGGGTTCTCCCCATGCGTAGAATATCATTGAGAATACGATAAGCACCCAGTTGCGGTATACTGTCTTACGGCAGATGAAATATGCTATAAAGCACAGCGCCATAAAGAAGTACAGGAAAAATAAATCGGCGAATATCAACTGTATCGTCCTTTCTTTTGCAGCTTTAATGTCTGTATTTTTGCGTCTGTCTGATTTCAGGCAAACCCTTTTCAGTATATTATTATACTATATCGAAAGCGCTATGTCAATTTCAATCCGCCCCGACATTATCCGAAAAAATGGTGTCCGGACTGCCGTTTATTGTGACAAATAACCACTTGTCCCGGTAATATAAAAATCGCTCCCGAAAAATCGGGAGCGACTGAAAAATACATTATTGATTTGTTTCGTTGTTGCTGTTATCAACGTTATCGCCGATAACTTCAGCAGTATCTTCAGAAACTGCTGATGCAGCATCGTTTTCGTTCTGAACAGGTACGCCCGTGTTATCGTCAAGCGGTTCGCCATTCATAAGCTTGTAGAAATCCTCGCCGTCGATCTTTTCGTGTTCCATAAGGTAATGAGCAACCTTGTCGAGCTGATCTCTGTGATTTAAAAGTATCTGCTTTGCGTTTTCATAGCTTGTGTCTATAAGCTCGCGGATCTCGCCGTCAATTTCTGCCGCAACGTTTTCGGAGTAGTTTCTGCCCTGAGAATAATCTCTGCCGAGGAATACTTCAGAGTTATCGTGTCCGTATACGATAGGACCGAGCTTTTCGGAGAAGCCGTATCTTGTTACCATGCTTCTCGCAAGGTCGGTAGCACGTTCAATATCGTTGCTTGCGCCTGTCGAGATTTCGTCAAGCACAATCTTTTCGGCAACACGTCCGCCGAGAAGAACAATAATCTCTTCTTCCATCTGTGTCTTGCTTCTGAAGCTCCTGTCATGCTCGGGGAGCGACATTGTGTAGCCGCCTGCCATACCTCTGGGTATGATAGAAACCTGGTGTACAGGGTCCTGCGTCTTGCAGTGGAACGTGCAGACAGCGTGACCTGCCTCGTGGAATGCCGTAAGGCGCTTTTCGTCTTCGCTGACAACCTTCGACTTCTTTTCGGGACCTGCAACCACCTTGATGGTAGCCTCTTCTATATCGGGCTGTGTGATAGCCTTTCTGTTGTTTCTTGCCGCAAGCAGAGCCGCCTCGTTTACAAGGTTTGCAAGGTCTGCACCGGTAAATCCTGCCGTACCCTTTGCGATAGTGGCAAGACTGATATCGGGCGCAAGCTTTTTATTCTTTGTATGAACACGAAGGATTGCCTCTCTGCCCTTTATATCGGGATATCCGACAGTAATCTGTCTGTCAAAACGACCGGGACGGAGCAGTGCGGGGTCGAGAATATCACGTCTGTTGGTAGCCGCAATAACTATTACGCCCTGATTATCAGTGAAACCGTCCATCTCAACGAGTAACTGGTTGAGCGTCTGCTCACGCTCATCGTGACCGCCGCCAAGACCGGTACCTCTCTGACGACCTACCGCGTCAATCTCGTCTATGAAGATAATAGAAGGTGTGTGTTTCTTCGCCTGGTCGAACAGATCCCTTACACGGCTCGCACCGACGCCGACGAACATTTCAACAAAGTCCGAACCGCTTATGGAGAAGAACGGAACGTTTGCTTCACCTGCAACAGCCTTTGCAAGTAATGTCTTACCTGTACCGGGAGGACCCAGCAGAAGAACGCCGCGCGGAATTTTGGCGCCAAGCTCCTGATACTTTCTGGGGTTTTTCATGAAGTCGACGATCTCACTCATCTCTTCCTTTTCTTCTTCGGCACCGGCAACATCAGCAAACGTTATTTTAGGACCGTTTGCAGGCTGAGTTCTGGCGTTTGCCTTTGAGAACTGCGACATCTTTCCGCCGCCGCCTGCCTGACGCATGATGACAAATGTAAAGCCGATCATCAGTGCAACCATAAGCAGATAAGGCAGGAAACTCAGTAAGAATGAGTTGTCGGAAACGGGGTAGAAGTCCTCAACGAGCGGACTGTCGGGATTCTTCTCGTTATATGCCTTTCTGTAGCCCTGCGTATCTTGTAAGAACAGGCTTACATTCGGTACAGAGTACTTATACTTCTTTGTACTGTCGCTCTTTAAGGTGTACTGTAATTCGCCTGAGCCTAAATCAAGCGTATAGCCTGAAACGTTGTAGTTGTCAAATTCGCTTATCACCTGCGAATATCTTGTACGTTCGCCCGGTGTTGCGCTCATCTGGAGCATTGTCACCATACCTATGACAAGCAGAACGATAACTGCAAGGTAAATGAAAATGCCTTTGAATTTGTTGTTCTGATTCATCAGTTTCCCTTTCTGTCGGTCGTATCTGCATATTGCACCCGACCGTCTTTACGGTTATATTATTACGGCTGATTAGTTGCCTGTGATCAGCGTGCCTCGACCTTGAGCTCACCTATGTAAGGAAGATTCCTGTAAAGCTGAGCGTAATCCAGTCCGTAGCCCACTACAAATACATCGTCAACGTCAAAGCCGATATAGTCAGCTTTTATAACTTCGGATTTTCTTACCTTCTTGTTGAGAAGAGTACACACCTTTATTGACGCCGGTTCTCTTTTAAGGAAGAGATCCTTTACAAATTTAAGCGTCTTTCCGCTGTCGAGTATATCTTCAACGAGTATAACGTGTTTGCCCTTGATATCCGCAGTAATATCCTTTGTGAGCTTAAGCTCACCGGATGTTGTACCGTTTCCGTATGACTGTACCGTTACAAAGTCAAGTCTTGTGTAAAGATCGATATTCTTCATAACGTCAGATAAGAACATAAACGAGCCTTTAAGTATACCTATTATTGTTACTTCCTCGCCCTTATAGTCCTCGGTGATCTGTTTTCCTATCTCTTCGGCTCTTTTCATAAGCTCTTCGCTTGTGAAAAGCACTCTTTCAATATCATTGTGTATGCTTTTTTCCAAGTCTTGTTTCTCCGTCTTTTTCTTTATCATAAATAATACATCGCTTATGTTAAATAAATATTAAGCGATTGGAACAAAATCCGCAATACTGCAATTATAGCACGAATGCCCTCGAAAAGCAACGGTGATAATCACTTTTAAGCTGTTTATCACATTAATTTCGTCTGAATTTCTCACGGTCAGTCATAACAAACAGCTTTTTCTTTCTTATCATCACGAATTTGAACTGACACGGATTTATCTTTCCCTGTCTTGCTCTTATAATTCCTACGCAGCTTTCAACCGCTTTCATATTAGGCGGTATATCGTTATCTTTGAAAATCATAGTGACTATACGTCGCAGTATACATTCGTCAGCCGTATACAGCACGTTGACATCATACTTATCATCTGCCTTATGCGCCTTTCCCATAAGCTCCGAAGCGATTTTGTCAAGATATCTGTCGTCATCAAAAACAGACTGCGACAGTCTGCTTATTGCACTGAAAAGTGCAGGATTTATTTCTTTCAGCAGCGGTACGACCTTATGCCTGATCTTGTTCCGGGTATAATCGTCCGACAGATTTGTACTGTCTGTGACATAATCAAGCGAGTTTTCCGCACAGTACTCTTCAATATTCTCACGGGTATTGTACAACAGCGGACGGATTATATTGTCACGCTTTGCGGGAATTCCGCATATACCTGAGAGTGCAGTGCCTCTGACCATATTTATGAGAATGGTCTCGCAGTTATCCGATGCGGTGTGGGCGGTCGCTATCAGCCTGCCCTTGCTTATGCTTTCAAAAAAATCATATCTCAGTCGTCTTGCACATTCTTCAAGACTGTCGTGCTTCTGCCTGAGGTCGTTTACCTTTATGCTTGCCACATACAGCGGAATATCGAGAAATCTGCACATTCTGCGGACAAATCTCTCGTCCCCGTCGCTCTCCTCGCCACGCAGATTATGGTTGACGTGGCAGGCGGCAAGCGAAAAGCCGAGTTCATCTTTCAGCGAATATAAGACATACAGCAAAGCAACGCTGTCTGCGCCGCCGCTTACCGCCGCAATTACAGTATCGCCCTTATTTATCATCGAATACCGTTCTATAGTATTTTTAACGGAAATTTTCAAATTACTGCTCGGCATGGACATACTCCACATCTGTAAATCTTGTGTACTGACCGTCCCATATCATATTTACGTCGTTTGTTTCGCCGTGACGATTCTTTGCAACTATACACTTGCAGGCTCTCTGATCTTCTGCCTCTTTGTTATAATAGCTGTCACGGTATAGGAACAGAACTATATCTGCGTCCTGCTCGATAGAACCCGAATCACGCAGGTCTGACAGCATAGGGCGCTTGTCGTCCTTTTTCTCGGCTGAACGTGCAAGCTGTGACAGTACTATTATCGGAACATTAAGCTCTTTCGCCATTATCTTGAGGTTTCGTGTCATTTCCGAAATTTCGTTTACACGGTTAAGATCTCTTCTGCCCGAAGAAATAAGCTGAAGATAGTCTATTACTATCAGTCCGAGATTATCGACACGGCGTAGCTTTGCCTTCATTTCATTGACCGTTATCGCCGAGCTGTCGTCTATGTAGATATTCATATTCGACAGTACGAATGCGGCGTCGGCAAGATTTCTCCACTGCGCAGGGTCAAAACGTCCGGTAGACATAAGCTCGCTCGAAATTCTGCCCTCTGAGGACAGCATACGTTTTACAAGCTGTTCCTTTGACATTTCGAGATTGAATACACAGATTGTTTTATCAGGGTGATATTTTGCAACGTTAGTTGCCATGTTCATGGCGAACGATGTTTTACCCATACCGGGACGTGCCGCAACTATCAGCAAATCAGATTTATTCAGTCCGTGTATGTACTTATCAAGCGACGGAAATCCGGATTTCAGTCCCTGTATACCCTGCTTGTCGGGGTTTGCACAAAGCTCGGACAGCTCGTTCAGTATTCCTACAACTATACCGTTAAGCTTAGTAAGACCTTTTACCTGATTTTCATTTCGTACCTCGTATATTCTCTTTTCCGCAAGTTCAAGCAGGGTGGAGGTTTCTGCCTGCCCCTCGTTTGCGTTTTCGAGAATATCTCCTGCAATGCTTATAAGAAGTCGTCTTGTGTACTTATCCTCGACTATCTCGATGTATCTGTCAATGCTCGATATGCTCGGGACGGTTTCCATAAGCTTTACAAGATATGTGCGTCCCTCTTCCTGCGACTCAAAGACATTCTGCTTCATGCAGTTTTCGAGCACGGTTACCACATCTATGCTGTCGCTTGCAGCAAACATCTGCGTCATAACAGTGTATATGTCGCTGTGCATTTTGACATAGAAATGTTCGGGGTGAAGTTTTGCCGATGCCTTAGGCATATTTGCATTGCCGTCAAGCAGTATAGCGCCGAGTACGGATTGCTCTGCGTCAAGACTGTACGGGAGATTTGCTCCCGTAAGCTCAATATCAGCCATTATTCTTCCTCAACCTTTACGCTGAACTGTGCAACGATACCCGTAAACAGTCTTGCTTCTGCGCTGAAAGTGCCGAATGTCTTGATATCGCTCTTTGTTACTATCTTTCTCTTGTCAACGTCAAAGCCGAAATCACGTTTGATAAGCGCACTTATATCCTTGCCTGTGACAGAGCCGAACAGCTTTCCGCCCTGACCTGCTTTAGCCTTGAATGTAAGTACCTTGCCGTCGATAGTTTCCTTTATCTTCTTTGCGTTAGCCGCCTCAACGTCCAGCTTGTGCTGTGCGGACGCCTTCTGCCCTTCGAGGTGGTTAAGGTTCTCGTTTGTAGCCTCGACCGCAAGACCCTTCTTTATAAGGCAGTTTCTTGCATAAGCGTCCTTTACTTCCTTTACCTCGCCCTTCTTGCCTGAGCCTGCCACGTCCTGTGTGAAAATTACCTTCATTTTATATCGTCCTTTCTTTTAACTGCGCTGTGCAGTCTTGTTATCGTTTGAATTTACCTTTATAAGGCTTAAATAGTAATCGTCAATTGATTTTTTCAGCACTTCAAGCGCTTCGCTGAGTGTCTCGTTTTTAAGCTGTGCGCCTGCCATAGTCTGATGACCGCCGCCGCCCAGAGCTTCCATTATAAGCTGGACGTTTAAGTTGCCCATACTTCTTGCACTTATTGATATCTCATTGCTCATTGTCTTGTACAGCACGAACGATGCGTCAACGTTCTTGATAGTCAGCAGCTCATCTGCCGCCTGGGGAGCAACAATTCTGAGGTCGTCCGCATAGAAGTCGCACGGAGCGATAGCGCACTTGCGGTATATCTCCGCTTCCGCTACTATCTGGGTCTTTCTCTTGTAGCTGTCTATCGAGCTTGAGAACATCTTCTTTACGGTTATCGTATCTGCACCCATCTTACGCAGTACAGCCGCCGCCTCAAATGTTCTTACGCCCGTTTTCATAACGAAATTCTTTGTGTCAAGCATAATGCCTGCAAGCAGACATTCAGCTTGTACGGCTCTGAGCTTTCCTGCTTCGCCGAAATACTGTATCAACTCCGTTACCATTTCAGATGCGGAAGACGCATACGGTTCGTGGTGGAATATGACCGCATTGTCTATGTAGTTTACCATCTTCCTGTGGTGGTCGATGACAACTACCTTCTTTGCCTTTTCGTAAAGCTCCTTGCTTTCAATTATCAGCGGATTGTGTGTGTCGCAGATGATCAGCAGTGAGTTATCTGTGAGTTCTTCGATAGCGTCCGACGGTTCTCTGAACAGCGGTTCTTCTCCGTCAACGTGGGGAAATCTGTCGATAAGCACCTTTGCGAGAGATGTGCTGTAGTCGCAGACTGCCCATGCACTCTTGCCGAGGTTTCGTATCGCACAGGTAAGACCGACAGAAGAGCCGACACTGTCAAGGTCGCTGTACTTGTGTCCCATTATGAATATTCTGTCCGCATTGTCAACAAGCTCAAGCAGTGAGTTTGCGATAATTCGTGTCTTTACCTTTGTATGGCGTTCAACACCTTTTGAAACGCCGCCGTAGAACTCAAAGCCGTTTTCGGTCTTTACAGCCGCCTGATCGCCGCCTCGTCCGAGAGCCATTTCAAGTGCCTGACGTGCGAACTGTTCGCTTTCTTTAAGAGTCTTGCCGGTTCTGCCGATACCTATCGACATAGTGACATTGAGCCTGTCGTTTACGAATATTTCTCTTGCCTTGTCAAGAATTTCGACTTTGTTGCTCAGGATCTCCTGTAAGTGTCTTTCCTCAATCACCGCTATAAATCTGTCCGATGCGTTCTTTCTGAGTACGCCGGTCGTCTGTCCCGCAAAATCTTCAAGCAGCTTGTCTATCTGTACCGAAACGTGAGCCTTTTCGCTTTCAAGGCAACCGCTTATAAGCTCTTCGTAGCCGTCCACCATAAACAGTATAACAACTGGCTGTGAGAGCTTTTTCTCGGTTTTGAGCGCTGTAATATCGGTGATATTCTTGAAGAACAGCAAGGTTAGCTCCTTTGCTTCTTCTTCATCAGGAACTCTTGCAAACACCTGATATACGCTGTCCTTATATGTTATCGTAACACCGTTGTCGGTGAAAAAATCAGCCGCAGGTATATCCGTGATATCTGACAGCTCCTTGCCGTACTCACAGCATTCGGGAAACTCCTCGGTGAACTTTCCGTTTGTCCATACGATTCTTCCCGCACTGTCGATGATCACGGCAGACATAGGAAAGTTGTGTACCGACATATGCATTTTCGCTTCAAGCTCATCGTCTATTCGTGCATAGTACTGGAAAGTTTTTCTTGTTACCTGTATGAGCTTACCGATAGCAAAGCCGCCGATAAGAACCACAAACGGCGCAGACAGCCAGAATACATTTATATCCTTTGTGTATATATAGCCCTGCATTATCACCAGTGCGATAACCAGTGCCGAAACCGATATGACAAGTCCGCCGTCACGATAAAAATTCTTCACTTTCCGCGCCTCCTTTGCTTTTTACGATTATACTTCCATTATAATAGGCAGTATCATAGGATTCCTCTTGGTTCTCTGGAATATGAAGTTGCCAAGCTCATCCCTTACGTTAGACTTTATATTGCCCCATTCTCTGATGTTCCTGTCTGCACAAGTCTGGAGCGTTTTCTTGACAAGCTGTTTAGCCTCATCCATAAGCTCCTCGGATTCCCTGACATATACAAATCCTCTTGATACGATATCGGGTCCTGCGGCTACCATACCTGTTTCACGGTTGATAGTAGTTACAACTACAATAAGACCGTCCTCGGACAGATGCTTTCTGTCACGCAGTACGACCGAGCCGACATCGCCGACGCCAAGACCGTCGACCAGCACCTTTCCTGCAGGCACCTGACCTACTATCTTCATTTCAACGCTGTCGGTTTCGACTACCTGACCGATATTCAGAAGGAATATATTTTCTTCGGGTATGCCCATCTTTATTGCAAGACCCTCGTGCTTTTTCATATGCTTGTATTCGCCGTGGATCGGTATAAAGAACTTCGGCTTTGTCAGCGCAAGCATCATTTTAAGCTCGTCCTGGCAGGCATGACCCGAAACGTGCACCTCGTACATAGCCTCGTATACGACCTCTGCACCCTGCTTCATCAGCTCGTTTACGAGCTTGCCGACAAACTTCTCGTTGCCCGGTATCGGAGTAGCCGAAATAATGATAAGGTCGCTCGGTGTTATAGATACCTGTCTGTGATCTCCCGATGACATTCTCGAAAGTGCGGAAAGCGGTTCGCCCTGGCTTCCGGTTGTGATAATTACCATTTTTTCGGGAGGATATTTGTTTACATCTTCTATATCTACAAGCATACCCTGAGGTACCTTGATATAATTGAGTTCAATTGCGGTAGTAAGCACGTTGAGCATACTTCTGCCCGAAACGGCAACCTTTCTGCCCCATGCCTCCGCATTGTTGATAATCTGCTGTATTCTGTGAATGTTTGAGGAGAATGTGGCAACGATTATTCTCTTGCCGTCAGCCCCTGCAAACAGACTCTTGAAGCTCTCTCCGACCTTTCTTTCTGTAGCCGTATAGCCCGGACGCTCTGCATTCGTGCTTTCTGAAAGCAATGCGAGAACACCCTTGTTTCCAAGTTCGCCGAACCTTGCAAGGTCAATTATACCGCCCTCGATAGGCGTATAGTCGACCTTGAAGTCGCCGGTGTGCACTATCACGCCTGCAGGCGTATGCACTGCCATGGCGCAGGCGTCGGGTATAGAGTGGTTTACTCTGATAAATTCAACGCTCATACAGCCCATTCTGACGTTCTGACGGGGTACAACCACGTTCAGTGAGCACTGCGACAATATGCCGTGCTCACGGAGCTTGCCCTCTACAAGTCCGAGAGTAAGTCTTGTGCCGTATACGGGTACGTTTATCTTTTTGAGGAAGTAGGGGAGTGCGCCGATATGATCCTCATGACCGTGGGTGAGTACCACGCCCCTAATCTTTTCCTTGTTCTTTTCAAGGTAGGTGAAATCGGGTATAACAAGGTCTACGCCGAGCATATCATCGTCGGGGAATGCAAGTCCGCAGTCAATGATGAAAATATCGTTACAGCACTCATAAACATAAATATTCTTGCCTATCTCATTCACACCGCCGAGCGACATTATCCTTACAGGCGTTTTTCTGCTGTCTTTCTTGTCGTCCTCGGCAAAGAAAGAGGGATATTCCTGCTTTCTTGTTTCCTGCTTGTTGTCGTTCTTGCCTGAGTGAGGTCTGTTGTCGGTGAGGACAGGCTTCTTGTTGTTTTTGTTATCGGTCAGAACAAGCTTCTTTTCGTTTTGCCTGTTATCGGTAAGCACGGGTTTCTTTTCGCTTTTTCTGTTGTCTGTCAGCACAGGCTTTTTACCGCTCTGTCTGCTGTCGGTGAGAACAGGTCCTCTTTTATCGGTAAGCACCTTCTTGCCGCCGGTTACAGGCTTTGCATTCCTTATTGCGTCATTTTCATGGTTTTCGGACGCATTTCTGTCGGTAAGCTTGAACTGCTTGGCAAAAGGGTTTTTCTTACGCTTTGAGTAAGGCTTCGGATTCTTAGGCTTTATGCTTTCCGTTGCTGTCAATAAGTTCTTTGAGTCAATAATTCCCATTTAAAAATACCATTCCTTCCGTCGGACGCTTATATCTTATGTACACGTCCTTACAGACGGAAAAGCGGCAATATATAATCTCGCCCACAAATCAGGCAGTGAATATGCTTGCTTTTATAACACCGGCAAAGGTTATACCTCTGCCAAGGGCATACCTCCCCCTTTTGAAACAAAGCAAAGCTGACCCGTAACCTTTTACAGGTAATTTACAGGCTTTTCACTGCAAGCGGCATTGTCAATATGTCATAAGTACAGTCAGAGTGGTTTTATCTTACAATCCATAAACCCGAAATATACTGACTTTTCGTGCTATCGAAATTAAAATGCTGTGTCATAAGGAAAATATATAATTTCTTTTAGCCGCTTTTCCGTTATTCTTTTGTTTTATAATTTACTTTAAATAAATCCGTTATTCATTCCGCCGCAAACAATAGCCGAGTATGCACAGAAAAATGTCACGCTGTCACCGTGTAAACGGGCAGAAAGCGGTAACTACCGCATTTAACATATATTTTACAACATAACCGCCGGAATGTCAAGAACGCCTTGTGTGAAAAAGCGGTCACATTGTGTATTATAATACCGAAATACTATGTATTTCTTATCGGAAATTTTTTTGATCTCCTGTGCCGTACATATGTCTGCCGTTTATAAAAACAGGTTTCACCACAGTGGAGCGCATAGCATATAATAAACCGGTGAATAAATTGAAAAGGGGTATACGTTATGTATTTCATTGTACTGCGCTCGGCTACTGCCGCCGAGAAGGCACGACGCATTCTCGGCGGTTATAAGATATCATCATCAACGGGAAAAATAACGACTTCAAAGGGTTGCCGTTTCGGCATTTATACGGAAAACGACCCTGACAAGACCTGCCGTCTGCTTGCGCTCGGCGGACTTGACTGTCTTGAAATAAGAAACGGCGGTGATGCGGGATGATATATCTGGACAATGCCGCTACCACATACCCGAAGCCTGTTTCGGTGCTCCATACAGCGGAAAAGGCGCTTTACGATTACGGCGCCAATCCCGGCAGAGCAGGTCACAGGCTTTCGCTGGAAACGTCAAAGCAGGTGTTCAACGCAAGGGAGAAGTGTGCGGAATTTTTTGGCGGTGAAACAGAAAATACCGTGTTTACGCTTAACTGTACCCATGCTATAAATTTCGCACTCAAAGGAGTATGTCAGGCTGTCGGGCATTGCCATGTCATAACTTCCGATCTTGAACATAATTCGGTTATAAGACCTCTGTATGCATTATATAAACAGAAGCGGATAAATTACAGCATAGCAGACAGCGGCGAAAGCGATGGCGAACTGATTGCGTCGCTTGAGCGGCTTATCCGCCGTGACACTGCCGTGATCATTATAACCGCAGGCTGTAATGTAAACGGCAGAGTAACTCCGCTTGTTGAAATCGCAAAGCTTTGCAGAAAGCACAATATCTGTCTTATTGCGGACTGCGCACAGGCAGCAGGGGTAATACCGCTCAGTCTGTCTGACGGAATAAATATCATCTGCGCTCCGGGTCATAAGGGACTTTACGGACCTATGGGAACGGGTGTACTCGTAACTGACGGAAAATATCCACTAAGTACGCTTATTGAGGGCGGGACCGGAAGTGCAAGCGGCGATATCAATCAACCTGATTTTCTGCCTGACAGCTTTGAAAGCGGAACTATAAACACGCCCGGCGCAATAGCGCTCGGCAGGGGCGTCGAGTTTGTAAATTCAAAAGGAGTTGAGAGGATCTATTCTCATGAAATGTCACTGTGCGAGCTTTTTATAAAACGCTGTGAAAAAATGAACAGCATTCAAATATACCGTTGTATGAACACAAAATCGTTGCCTGTGGTATCATTCACGGCAAACGGTGAATCAAGCTCGGTTACGGCGGATATGTTATCGCAGAACGGATTTTATCTGCGCGGAGGGCTTCATTGCAATTTTCTCGCCCATAAAAAGCAGGGAACGCTTGAAACCGGCACGGTGCGTCTTGCCCCGTCTGTTTTCAATACCCGAACCGATATAATTCGGCTAACCGACCTTTTATACAGAAAGTACGGTAACAATTAAAAATGCACCTGAGGGACTGTGTACGCTGTCCCTCTTTTTTCTGCATAAAAAGTTGCCTTGTTTTTATCACGGCAATGTGCTATACTGTTATTTAAACGCATAATGCGACGTATCAGGAGGTAATATATGGATATACTTAAAATCAAAAATGATATAGTAAACGGAAAAACAGCGCTCGGGATCGAGTTCGGCTCTACAAGAATAAAGGCTGTACTTATCAGCAGTAACAATTCACCTGCGGCAACAGGCTCACATGAGTGGGAAAACAGACTTGAAAACGGCATCTGGACCTACAGCGAAAATGATATTATCACAGGTATGCAGGACTGTTATGCGTCGCTTGTAAAGGATATCGAATCAAAGTATGGGGTTGTGCCGACAACATACGGCTCCGTAGGAATAAGCGCTATGATGCACGGATATATGGCGTTTGACAAAAACGACAAACTGCTCACCCCTTTCAGGACATGGCGCAATACAATGACAGAGCAGGCAAGCGATGAGCTGACGGAGCTTTTCGGCTTCCCTGTGCCTCAGAGATGGAGCATAGCGCACCTTTATCAGTGCATACTCGGCGGCGAAGAACACCTTGCGCATTTAGAGCATCTTACCACACTTGCAGGATATATACATTATCTGCTGACAGGCAGGCGTGTGCTTGGAATAGGCGAAGCGTCGGGAATGTTCCCTGTAGATTCAGCTACGCTTACATATAATTCACTTATGTCGGAGAAATTTGATAAAATTGCTCGTTCCCACGGTTTTGACAAGCCTGTTTTATCATTGCTCCCGGAAGTGCTCACAGCAGGAATCAATGCAGGCACGCTTACCGAAAGCGGCGCAAAGCTTCTTGATATATCGGGAAATCTTAAAGCCGGAATACCGTTCTGTCCGCCGGAGGGCGATGCAGGAACCGGTATGGTGGCTACAAACAGCGTTGCACCTAGAACGGGTAATGTTTCTGCCGGCACATCTGTATTTGCTATGGTTGTTCTTGAAAAGCCGCTTGCAAAGCTCCATAAGCAGATTGATATGGTAACTACACCATCGGGCGAAGCGGTCGCTATGGTACACTGCAATAACTGTACATCCGAACTTAATGCGTGGGCGGGTCTGTTTAAGGAATTTGCTGCTGCGGCAGGCTTTGAAATAGATAGCGGCGCACTTTATGAACTGCTGTTCAAAAAGGCGCTCGAAGGCAAAAAGGACTGTGACGGAATGATATCATATAACTATCTTTCGGGAGAACACGTTACAGGATTTGAGCAGGGAAGACCGCTTTTTGCAAGACGTCCCGATGCACATCTCGGGCTTGCCGACTTTATGCGTACCCAGCTTTATACAACGCTTGGTGCACTTAAGACGGGACTTGATATACTGACAAAGGAAGAGCGTGTACCTATAGACAGTGTTACAGGTCACGGAGGCTTCTTCAAGACGGAAAATGTCGGACAGTCGATACTTGCTGCCGCTGTAAATGCACCTGTTACCGTTATGAGTACCGCAGGAGAGGGCGGAGCATGGGGCATGGCGCTTCTTGCGGCATATATGAATGATAAATCCGACATGACGCTTGACAGCTGGCTTGCTGTAAATGTATTCTCGTCTGCTCAGACAACAGTAGTCGCACCAGACCCCGAAGATGTCAACGGCTTTGACAAATTTATGGAAAGCTATACAAAATGCCTTGCGGTTGAACGTTCGGCAGTCGACAATCTTTGATAAGTTCAAGAAAGACCGCACCTTTATATCGGTGCGGTTTTTCTGTTGTTACGGACATTGATTAAATATTGAATATTCAGCTACGTTGTGATATACTTAAGCCATAAAGATATAAAACGCATAAACCTTGCTCATGATGAATTTTCTAAATATCGGAGGGAATACCGTGTTTGAAAAAATACCCGTAAAATAAATAACGTCACAGCAAAAAATGTTTGCGCCTATCCGGCGCTTGTTATAGTTGAGGTAATTGCTTTGGCACAATTTGATATAAAGGATGCTGTACTGAAAAAATGTCTGCTAAAAGAGGACGAAACTGTCATTACCGTGCCTGACGGTGTAACGACCATAGGCAAGGACGCCCTCTGCGGCTTACAGAGCGTTATTGCCGTTACGCTCCCGGAAAGTCTGAAAGTCATAAACGACGGCGCATTCTACGGCTGTTCATCGCTGACTTCTGTCACGTTGCCGGGCAGTGTTGATCGGCTCGGAAGCTGTGCTTTCGCCCAGTGCAGTGCACTCAATACAATATATCTTGATAATAAACTTACGGAAATCGGGAATTCTGCTTTCTGGGGGTGCACAAGCCTTGAAAGTATTGACATTCCTGCAGGCATCACTAAAATAGGGTATAATCTTTTCGGAAGTTGCCTGTCGCTGATATCGGTATCTCTGCCCGATACAGTCACAGAGCTTGATGAGCGAGCTTTCAAAGAGTGTACAAGCCTTGCTTATATCACACTTCCGGATAGTTTGCTTAAAATAGGAAATATGGCATTTCTGAACTGTCACAGCCTGAGATCGGTAAATATTCCCGACAGGTTGGAAAGCATAGGAGAAAAGGCATTCTTTATGTGTGAAAGCCTGAATGAACTTGAGATTCCGGACGGCATAATTTCAGTCGGCGGCGACGCATTTTCCGATTGCGTAAGCGTTACTGTCAGAAGCACAATCAGCGGGAAACCGCTTTATAAAGCAGTTACGGCGACCGACGGATCATCGGCGTACAATTTTATATTGCGTAATATCTGGGACAAAGGCGGTTTTGATTTTACGGCGCAGGATAATTATTTCCCCGCTTTGCAGGACGAAAATCTTCAATATGCGATAGCGTTTTCACGTCTTATGTACAGAGTGAATCTCAGCGCCGCAGCAGAGGAGCATTACCTTGATTTCCTGCATAATAATGCGGAAAACGCCGTACGTTACTGTATTACGCAGGACAGTGCGGAGCTACTTGAAATATGCAAGGAAAACGGCTTGATCACCGCCGGGAATGTAACAGGGCTTATTGAATTTGCAGACGAGCAGGGTAATACCTCTGCCGCCGCATTTCTTCTGACGGTTGCAAACAGTCCGGAACACGACAATTTTTGCAATCTGCTGTCATCACTGGAACTATAAGCCTTATATGTGACTTTTATCGGAGGCTGTTTGTGATATAATTCGGAAAGGAGTTTTCTTTGGTTAAATTTTATTATAAAGACTTCAATCTGCTGAAATGCACACCGGAATCCGATGATACGGAGATCATTGTCCCGAAAGGCATTTTTATGATAGATAAAAATGCCTTTCGGGGGTGCGGTTCAATAAAGCGGATCGTCATACCGAACGGAGTAAAGTCACTTGACTGTACATTCTGCGACTGTGTAAGCCTTGAGGAACTGGTTATACCGTCGAGCGTCACATTTATCGACAGTAAAGCATTTGACGGTACAGGATTTCTTGAAAACCGCAAGGAAGAGTTCGTCAGTGTCGGCGGTATTCTGATGAAATATAACGGAAATGAAGAAAACCTCATTATACCTGACAATATACGTGCAATATCAGCCTGCGTTTTTTATGAATGTAATACGCTTAAATCGGTGAAACTGCCTGATGGTATAAGCGAAATATTTGCCGGTACATTTTATTCCTGCACAAATCTGGAAACAGTTATCATGCCGGACAGCCTTATCAAAATACGTTTATCTGCTTTTGAAAAATGCACTTCTTTGAAAAATGTGATTTTCGGCAGAAATCTTCGTAATATACACGGTGCCGCTTTTGCGGGATGTACCTCGCTGAAGGAGCTGACTATTCCCGATACGGTGCGAGTTATAGAGCAACACGCATTTGCAAACTGTACTTCCCTTGAAAAGGTGACGCTAAGTGAAAATACCTTTATTTCACGGAGAATTTTTTACGGTTGCGAAAAAATACATATTTACTCATCTCAGACAGGCAATGAAATAACCGATTGGTACAACGGGATAACTTATTGAATCGACAAAGGAAGTGATTTTACGGATAAGGAATATGAAAAGGCAAAGGAGCGTGCCGAGAAGCTCTCGGCGCTTGCAACCGACATACTTATGCTGTCCCGCAATACGCTTGCCGTAAATCTCAGATTTCTTGACAACGCAATTAATATGCTGCCGCTCAAAACCTCGATCATAACCGAAACTGTTGCTACTGACGGCAGGTACATTTTCTATGACGAAAGCTATGTGCTGAAAAGCTATAAATCCGGATATAACATAACACGGGCATATCTTCATATGATGCTTCATTGCGTGTTCCGTCACAATATTGTCGGTACGCTTGTAGACACGCTCAGGTGGAATCTGGCGTGCGATATCGCTGATGAGAATATCATGAATGAGCTCGATATAAAGGCGCTTTCTTCGCCCCGACAAGTCAGACAGGGTAGTATTATCGACAAAATCAAAACGGATTGTCGGTTTGTCACCGCAGAGAAGATATATGACTATCTTCTGAGGAATGTTGACGATTTGCAGATCTATGCCTGGTCAGAGCTGTTTGCGGAAGATGACCACAGAATCTGGTATGCAAAGCCGCTTGAAACAGAAGCTTCAATGCAGATCAAAAGCAATCCGGACAGCAAGGACGGCAACAGCCGGAACAGTAATGACATGAATTCTGATAACGGACCGTCGGGTAATGATACGGATAACAGCAATGGCAACAACAGAAACGGTAACGCAGAAAATCCCGGAAATGAAGATGGAACGGGAAGTGATATGCAGATGTCAGCTGAAACCGCCTCACAGCTTGAAAAGGACTGGAAAGAAATTTCGGAGAAAATGCAGATCGAAATAGAAGCGTTTTCAAAGGAAAAAGGCGATACAAGGGGCAGCTTCATTCAGAATCTGAACGCCGTCAACCGTGAGAAATACGACTATACGCAATTTCTGAAAAAATTCTCTGTAATGGGAGAAGCAATGCGTGTAAACGATGATGAGTTTGATTATATCTTCTACACCTACGGACTGAAATTATATGAGCGTATGCCGCTTATAGAACCGCTTGAATACAAGGAAGTAAAGCGGATAAGGGAATTTGTTATAGCAATCGATACATCGGGATCGGTATCAGGAGAGCTTGTACAGAAATTCATTCAGAAGACGTACAATATCCTCAAAAACGAGGAAAGCTTTTTCACAAAAATAAATCTTCATGTTATTCAGTGCGACACGGACATACAGGAGGACAGAAAGATAACCTCGCAGGAAGAGTTTGACGATTATCTTGCTACAATGAAACTGCACGGATTCGGCGGTACTGATTTCCGCCCGGTATTCGCTTATGTTGATAAGCTGATACAAAGCAAAGAGTTTACAAATCTCAAGGGGCTTATATATCTTACAGACGGATACGGGGATTTTCCCGCAAGAAAACCGCCGTATGAAACGGCATTTGTATTCATAGACGATGAGTACAATAATCCCGATGTTCCGCCGTGGGCGATAAAGCTTGTTCTTCCGTCGGATGAGATCTAAAGGAGCAGAATATGAATATTAAAGAAGCAAAAGAACAGATAAAAAATGCCATGACGGCATATTTCACAAAGGACGAAACCGGCGGCTATGCGATTCCTGTTGAAAAACAACGCCCTGTATTTCTGATGGGACCTCCCGGAATAGGCAAGACTGCGATAATGGAGCAGGTAGCGTCGGAAATGGGAGTAGGTCTGTTATCGTACTCTATGACGCACCACACAAGGCAATCCGCACTCGGACTGCCGTTCATTGTACACAAGAATTACGGCGGTAAGGAATATGATGTGTCGGAGTACACTATGTCGGAGATCATTTCGGCAGTGTATGACCTTATGGAAAACACGGGTGTAAAAGAGGGCATATTGTTCCTCGATGAGATAAACTGCGTGTCCGAAACGCTTGCTCCGATTATGCTCCAGTTCCTGCAATACAAGGTTTTCGGCAGACACAGAGTGCCTGACGGCTGGATAATAGTTACTGCCGGTAATCCGCCTGAATATAATAATTCCGTCCGTGAGTTTGACATTGTAACGTGGGACAGACTGAAAAGAATTGACATCGAGCCTGATTTTACGGCGTGGAAAGAGTATGCTTACAGGGCAGGCGTTCATGCCTCTGTGCTTACCTATCTTGAAATTAAGAAAGCGGATTTTTACCGCATAGAAAGTACGGTTGACGGAAAATCGTTCGTTACGGCGAGAGGCTGGGAAGACCTGTCGCAGATGATAACCCTGTACGAGAAGAATAATATTAAGGTCGACATAAAGCTTATTAGTCAGTACATACAGCACGACAGGACAGCGAGAAGCTTTGCGGCATATTACGACCTGTTCAATAAGTACAGGAGCGACTATCAGATAGACGAGATACTCAGCGGCAATGCAAGTGACAGCATAAAAGACAGGGCTGAAAACGCAAAGTTTGACGAGCGTTTATCCCTGCTCGGACTTATCCTTGACAGTGTTACGGCATCGGCAAAGCAGGTAACAGACGGCGAGGATATGCTCCGTGAAACGCTTGTAACGCTGAAAGAATTCAAACTGAGAACGCATAACAGCGATATTTCCGCAGAAAAGCTGATGAATGAGCTTATAGCGGTAAAGAAAAAGGAGCTTGAAAACGGCAAGCAGTCGTCAAGCATTTCCGTATCACGTCAGAAAACACTTGCAAGAGCAATATCACAGCTTGAGAATATGACTGCGCTCACAGTCGGCAAGGACGGAAAAACGGCGTTTGCAGATATCAGGAGCAGATATGACAGTCTTGTGTCTGAGCTTAAAATTTCAGCGAAAACGGCACAGGATAAGATGTCAAACGCATTTATTTTCTGCAATGAAGTGTACACCGACGGACAGGAAATGCTGATACTTGTAACTGAGCTTACTGCAAACAGCCACACGGCAAGATTTATTTCCGAGTTTGGCTGTAAGGAGTATTACGAGCATAACAAGGCTCTGTTGTTTAATGACAGAAGCAAGGAAATTATGCAGAGACTAGAGGAGTTCGGGGAGATATAAACTGAACTGTGCAGCACTTCATTTTATAAACAAACATACTTTATCTACAAGCTGAAATGCCGCCCTGATGGGCGGCATAGATCCGGCTATTTTATTTGTTATTCGGTAGCTTTGCGTAATATCTTGCCAATGTCTTTACGGAATCATCGCTGTGCTGTTCAAACCATATCTTATCAACGTCAAACAGGATACATCCGCAATGTCCCTTGAAGGTAGGAAAGCATATTACCTTAAGATGCGTATCTATCTCGGGGCTGTAGTCCATAAGCTCGAGCGTTTCGCCGTAAAGCGTGGCACGCTCATATCCTTTCAGCCACTTAGCGTCCATATTGCTGAACAGTGTACCGAATGATCGACTGATCAGCTTTTCGAGCGGGAGCTTTTCCAGCCTTGCAAGCGCTTCGTTTGCATAGCGGAATATCCAGTCGACCGCTTTACACTCATCGTTGAATATCATCTCAATATCGGTAAACGCAAACGGCATAGCATCAAAGGAGCGATAATAGTCGTGATACTGCTCTTCGGTATCCGGCACACCGTCATGATCAAAGCCTTTTATTATCCTTTTTCTGCTCGTCTGCAGGCTTTCGATTATGGCATTCTTCCTGCGGCGTGCATATTCGAGCTTTTCGCCGTTTACAAGGTCTATCATATCGGATATTTCGTGAATAGCCATAGCGGATACGATACATCCTCTGTGTGCCTTGATAAAACCGTCACCCAGCATCTCTTCAAGAGTTGCAAAGGTCATTCTTGTTTTATGTATCTTTCCGTCCGACAGGTGTATCTCGGCTGATTTGCCTTCCATTACTATATATAGTATAGAGCCGACGGAAATCACCACTTTCCGCCGCTCACTTATTATTGTAATATACTCTGATTTATTGAAATTAGTCAAGGTGAAGCCTCTTTTACATATTTCTGTTTATTACACGATAGTATACCACATTTTGTGACCGATTGCAATATTATCGAAGTGTTCCGCCTGTTCAGCCTGTAGGATTACATTTGTTAAGCATCGTGATATAAAACTGATTGTGAATACTTTCAAGATAGCGATCATAACCATCTTGAGATTGTACCGGGCAATAATATCCGAAAACCATTCACGTATATGATTATCCGTTTGCCTGCTTTATAATTGCATATATTTATGCTGCTTCATTTTCATTTGTAATATGACGTTTTGAATATATATCTCCCGCCCACAGTCACACCCCTTCCGCCTTCGCCCCTTGCCCTTTTATTCGCTCGTTCCTTAAGCCTTATTCTTCGTAAGGTTCAATCAGACGTTTTCCCGAGTCTGTCACCTGATAATACTTATCATTTTCCGTATCTACCATAAGTACCGGAATAACTCCGCTGTCGAGAACTGTGCCGTCTATGTAATAGTGAGATTCTCCGTCGAAATAAATGTCGTGGAAGAACTTGTCGCCGGATATTTCGGCGGTGCCGACATGACCTGCGACTACTTTCATATCAAGTCCCTCGATTTTGCCGGTTTCAGCGGGATATTTTGAGGTGAAAACATCTTCCGATGTTTCCCATTCCCACATATCACCCGCTTCTTCATCAATACCGGCGTGAACGAAAATCGTGTTTCCCTCCACATAATACAACGGAAGGGAAGAAAGCCAGTTGATATACTCGTCATCATCGCTCTCATCCTCCCACTCTTCTATACGGGCATATACAGAATTGTTGCTTATGGTTGATGATCCGTTGACTACCCATTCATCGTGGTTGCCGAGCAGAGCAATAATTCTGTCCGAACCGAAACGTTCCCGGAGCCTCATTATCCTGTCCAGAACACCACGGTTATCCGGACCGCCGTGGATATAATCGCCGAGAAGAACGAGCTTCGCCTTGCCCTGTTCTATATCATCGAGAACAAGTGAAAGTGCGTCCTCAAATTCCGCAAGGCAACCGTGAATATCACTCATACAGTAAATTATCATTGTAAACTCCTTTCACAAACCGCACCGTTAAGCCACATACCCCGATTTACTCCGCTTTTCTCGGCATCGAAACCCCATACTCAACATGCCTCGGTTGTTCAACAAAAAACATACTCACCCCCCTATTGTACAAGGGAATGGTGGAACGCACCTTTCTTCTTAAAATCTGGGGCATCAAGCCAGTTACAAGTTTGATATGCCTTATTGTTTGTATAGGCAAATTTACTGCAATTAAAATCTCTGCTTTCATTTTTGCAAACTGAAAGTTTCAAGTATTAATACTACACATTATTTTTTATTGCAATATATGTACCGTAAATTGCAAGTAAAATGTAAGACACAAGACAAGTTATCAAAGCTATTGTCGGGTACTGATTACTTGTTGAAAAGCAAAACGGAATACCACATAGATTTATTATTAAATGTAGTATAATTGAAACCCAAAGGTTTTTACTTACAGCATAAACTGCCCCGAAATAAATGCCAAGTGCAGTTGCCCAAACTGTTTTGGCTATTATTGTCACAATTGGCTGTCCCAAAGCTCCAAAAATATGTCCTAAACCAAATAATACAGAGGAAATTAAAATTGCATATAATGTTGCATTTTTTCTCTTTCCAAACCATATTTTAATAATATTCTGCAATAAACCTCTCAAATACAGTTCTTCCATAATGCCAACACCTATGTAATATACAATGCCTTCAACAATAACTCTCCATATTGTTGGCTTGTTATCGAATGGTGTCAATCCGATACAGAAAGCAATTGTAACTAATGCAGTCGCAATTACCGCAGGTAATCCATATTTTTTTAGTCCCGATAAAACTCCTTTAAACTTTAAACCAAACTCCCAATCTTTTATAAAAATCTTTTTGCATATCCAACAAATTGTGAAAGCCAATAAAAAATTCAACATCAATGTAATATAAATCGGGTTGATGTCCATAATTTTTACATTGCAAAATAACACTGATGGCAAAGCGGTCATTTCCATAAATGTCATTATTAGTGTTAATGTAACTATCACTACGGTTGTACTTCTTTTTTTCATCGTTCCGTCTCCAAAATCTGAATATATTTCATGTTATTCATTGCACTACTTTCTAACTAAATTAATTATATTATTCTATATTTTATCCAATAATGCGACAGTTTCTATATGGCTCGATTGTCCAACAAAAAACATACTCAACCCCTATTGTACAAGGAAATGGTGGAACGCACCTTTTCCCTTAAAATCCAGTGGTTCGAGCCTGTGAGAATCTTGAATTGCCATATAATTTGTATAGGCAAACAGGGTAAAGCTCTGTTCCTTAAACTTCATTTTTCATGTCATCCCTACAAACTGGAATTTATCTATTAACTCTCTTAACTTTCCCGTATTTTCAAGGCTTCCCGCCATTGAAAATTCTATATATGTATCCTTTTCCCTTGT